>Ga0326727_10000043_pt1 | contig 516960 bp, 507 predicted proteins | sample MB2enrmetagenome_FD_207643 | JGI IMG/M metagenome (GOLD analysis project Ga0326727, IMG submission 207643) | Lab enriched peat soil microbial communities from McLean, Ithaca, NY, United States - MB29MY | ecosystem: Environmental > Terrestrial > Soil > Wetlands > Peat | place: USA: New York... | reverse complement strand
CTCCCTCTCAAACTGAACCTCAACAGCCTCCCTCTCAAACTGAACCTCAACAGCCTCCCTCTCAAACTGAACCTCAACAGCCTCCCTCTCAAACTGAACCTCAACAGCCTCCCTCTCAAACTGAACCTCAACAGCCTCCCTCTCAAACTGAACCAGGTTCTAACAACGGCAATATCGACTTTCCTGATTACACAGACGAAAATGGCAATACTATTTCAGGGCATCAATCAGTTGATTCCCAAACCGGAGTTGTCACTTATTCCACGGATGTTACAGATCCGAGCGGAAATGTTATCTCCTCCGATCAAACAACGGTCGATGGTAATGGCACTCCGATAAGAACAATGTCAAGAACATATGATCCACAAACTGGAAATGACACATATTCTGATACTACCTATGAAAATGGGCTCGCTAGAAATGTCACCACGGTTAAAGATGTAGATGGTAACCTAATTAGTGGTTCTACAATGACTCAAGAAGAAGATGGATCTACTACCGTCTCATCATGGCAGAGAAATGCTGATGGAACAATTACTACTAATCCTGAAATTAATATATCCTCGTCAAGTGGGGGTAGTGTAAGCCCTTCCCAACCTGAACCCGCACAACCTGAACCCGCACAACCTGAACCCGCACAACCTGAACCCGCACAACCTGAACCCTCAGAATCGGGTTCTGATGACGGAGACAGTTCAGGAGGAACTGATGATTAAACGGTAAAGGAGCAAACAAACCAAGCGCGCACTAATCATCAAAGTCCTAAACAAAATTACCCAGACTCTTCCACGAAGAAGGGAACCTCCAACCGTCTTTAAGGAACCTGCACTTCTTTTGTAAAGAAGATGCCAAGAAATGAATTACTCTATGTTTGCACAAGAGTAATCAGAAAGCCATTTTTGGCACCCCAAGACCCAAAAAATCGGTAAACAATGAACAAAACCCCAACATTCTAACTTAGAATCGATAAGCAAAAACACCTCAGGCAGCGAGGAACACCACCCTAAAGGGCAGCCCCTCTCTTATCTAAGGACTTTTCTTTGCCAAAGTTATTTATTTTAACTACTGTTTATATGAAGAATATGAAAAGAGGTGTAAGCAAAATTGTCAACATTACTGGCGGCATTGGCCGTAAAGGTTGAACTAGCAAAAAAGAAGATGTTAGAGGCTGGGGCAGTCTCACCGGAAACTGCTAAGACGGCTAAAGAGTTAGGTGTAGATGAGTTTACCATAAAAACGCGGATTGCTAAGAAGAAGGGGATAACCGCGTCGGCTGATGGACGATATTACGTGAAAGACACAACTTAACCCCGCCAAGCGCGGAAAGACAAAAATTAACCAATTTTTTCTGAAGTCCTAGACATGGCTAAGGTAGCGTTGACCTTTTTCATGTCGAAAGTTTCTGACGCTGTCTTTGAATGACCAACGGCTGCCACACTGAGGGCACTCAACCGTGGGCTGTTCTCTAAGAGCCGACGCTTCCGTTGAGATTAGTCTGCCGAAGTGCGGACAGTTAACGCCTCTTTGATTTAATCTTTAGCATCCTCAATTTCTGGCCAGCTATGCGCTCCAAGAACATTCTCAAAAAAGGGGAGACTGTGGAGATTTCGCCGACAGGGGTGTGTTACGTCCAACATACCAGCCCAAAAGTCCAATGCAAACACTTGAAAAGTCCAACGCAGACAAAGAAGGTACGTCCCCGATGAGCAGTGAAGCCGCGCTAGAGGGCTTAAAATTCTTAAATACGTTTCAAACAGTGATAACTTGGGAAGCTGATGCAAAATCCAGAACGCCAAATTGCAGTGATCAACGATATTCTCCTTACAGATGACCCCCTGAGCATATACGATCTGTACATTACTGACCGAAGAATAATCGTTATTGACTCAAAAAATTACTTTGGTGGCAGTGGCATAGGTGGGTTGATTGGCTCAATGTTGACCGACGCTATGGAACAAACCGATGAAGCCTCCGCGAAAAAGCAAAAAGAATTGAAAGAAGAATTTGAAAGCCTCAGCTTAGACGAGAAATTAAAGAGCTTCTTTAAAAACTTCGCCATAAACTATGAGGAAGCAAACCAAATCATCTTAAATGGCCCTCATTCTCGCTGGCGAAAAGCCACCCTAAAAATTAATTCTGAGAAGAAACATGCGAAGTTTCAGCCGACCAAAGAACAGTTTGAACAACTTTCTACTATTTTGCCTAGCATAGAAGCCCTAAAGGAAAAGCTGGCAATATGCAAAAAAGAATCTTAAGCTATCGTAATAGCGCGCGTGCTTGTTCCAAAATTCGTAAAGGGGTTAGTCTCGCACCTAAGGACTCCGTTTTTGCAAGTCATTAATTACTTAGAAAGCAATTAATGAAAACGCATGTTTATACTGTGTAATTAGTTTTCTTTCTTTTTTTCCGTGCATAAAAAATCCATAGCGATATGATGACAATAATTAAAGCAACAATAGACACAACTACTGCCACTGTGCTGTAGAGTTGGTCTGGTAAATCTCTAAAGGCATACAGATAACCATTATATGCGACAACGTAAACTACACCGTTTGCTATGCAGGGAGCTGCAGCTACAGTAGTCGTATAGTAACTCCAGATTTTTTCGCCGGAAGCAGCATTCAAGGCATACACTTTACCATCCTCTGAACCTACGTAAATTACTCCATTAGCAAAACATGGAGATGAAGGTACACCATCGCCAGTTGTAAAATTCCAGATCTTAGCACCAGAAATAGCATTTAAAGCGTAGACACAATGATCCAGTGATCCCACATAAACTGCTCCGTTAGCAAAACATGGCGACGATGTAACCCAATAGCCAGTTGAATAGTTCCAGATCTTAGCGCCAGAGGCAGCATTCAAAGCATAAACGTTATCATCAGTTGATCCAATGTAAACAACTCCATTAGCAACGCAAGGAGAAGACCACACAGCATTGCCAGTTGCGTACTCCCAGATTTTTTCACCCGATCCAGCATTCAAAGCATAAACAATGCCATTACGTGCGCCAAAGTAAACTATATCATTAACCACGCTAGGAGAGGAATCTACTCCACTCCAATAACCCGCTCGTGCTTCTGTTTGATAACTCCAAATCTTAGCGCCAGTTTTCGCATTTAAAGCGTAGAGAATACCACTGTCCGATCCAAAATAAACTACGCCGTTAACAACACACGGAGCAGACAAAAATAGGTCCGCAGAGTACCCCGTGAAAGTCCAAATTATTTCGCCGGAAATAGCATTAAAGGCAAAAACCTTGTCGCCTGATCCGACGTAAACTGTTCCGTCAGCAACACAAGGGGGTGAATAGCCCGTGTCAGTTGTATAACTCCAGATTTTAGCGCCTGTTTTAGCGTCTACTGCATAGAAAACACCGTAGTGGAACATGGTATTATTTACAATGTTTGTTAATGGATCGGACCCAACATAAACTACGCCGGCAACAACGCAAAAAGATCTATCTGAGTCGTTAAAGCGACCTAATTGGTAATTGTCAGATTGATAAATTGATAAAGGTCCAGTCGAGTTTGAACTACCGCTATGCGAAGGATCATGACCAAACATCGGCCAATCATCAGACGTTGTAGCTGAAGCCATATTGGCGTTGAAAAGGGGCGACACTAAAATGAAACATAGCGAACTGATGATAAAAGCAATTATTAGGATTATCTGATTCCTTTTGAGTTTCATAGTATTCGAATTTTGGAAGGGTTTGATTTTTAAGTTTTTCCCTTCCGCTTTTGTCGTTGCGTGCACTTCCCCTATAAAAAGCGAAAAATAACCCCCAAGTAGATAGCAAAGAGAGTGACATCGCTCCCGACTCCCCCTTAGTTTTTACCTAAAGGCACCCCTCGCACCTAAGGACTCTGTTTTTGCGAATAAATCGAATTGGAGAAAAAGAATACTGACTGTAAATTCATAACCGTTATGTTGTATGTAGCGTATCTCAGCTTAAGATTACTGTGCATTCCGAATCCAACGCTAATTTGCTGAAGCCTTTTCCTATTTGCAGTGCTACCTCAGAAGCAGGGATTGAGAAAACGCAGGATTCCTTGCAAAAAAGTGAGGAAATGTTTAGAAAGACTTTTGCTTTATCGCCGATTGGTATTTCTATTTACAACCTCTCAAAAAATCTCTTCGTTGACTGTAACCCGGCTTTTGAAAAGCTAACTGGATATTCAAGGAATGAAATCGTTGGAAAGAATTCTTTTGAAATAAACTTTTGGAAACGCCCCGTTGACCGTCAACAAATTGTTGAGGAACTTCTTACAAACGGATGCTCCAAAAAAGAACAGCTTCGAATTACCACTAAATCAGGCGAAACGAAGCTTGTCAATGCGAGTTTTGTCACTGTTGAAATAAATGGTGAGACCCATTCTATCTCGAACCTTCTTGATGAAACTGAGCGCATAATAGCTGAAGAAGAAATAGCTAGACAAAACATGGCTTTATTTGAATCACAGCAAAAATCCAGCCAACTGGTGCAGAATTTAGTCCAGGGAATATGGATAGCCCAAGGCCCCGAATTACACGTTGTCTTTGCCACCGCCGAAATGAAGAGAATAACAGGATATACGCCTAATGAGCTTGTTTCAATGTCAAACAAGATAGTCGACAAGTTAATTCATTTTTCTGACAGAGAGGCATTCCTACAACGCTTTGTCAACCGCTTTGGTCAAGAGCTTTTGAAACCCGATTTTGAGTTCAGGATTCTGAGAAAAAACGGTGAAACCGCTTGGTTACAGAGTTGGGATAAGCTTGTTGAATACAATGGAGAAACAGGGGTTCAAAGCTCATTTTTGGACATTACTGAACGCAAGAAAGCAGAAATGGCATTACAAAAAAGTCATCTCCAATTGAAAACGGTGAACGGGAAACTGCAAGTTATTGGCAGCCTAACAAGGCACGATGTTGCAAACAAACTAATGGCTGCAAAAGGCAATACTTACCTGCTTAAGAAAAAATTAGCAAATCAGCCTGACCTAGTCAAGTACGTTGATGCAATTGACTCAGAACTTAATCAGTCAGCTCGTATTTTTGAGTTTTCAAGAATTTATGAGAAAATTGGGGTGGAAGAATTAGTTGCAGTGGACTTGGGTGAACGGTTTAATGAAGCGACCACTCTGCTTCGGCCGTCCAATTCATTAAAAATAGTGAATGAATGCTTAGGGCTGAAGGTAACTGCTGACTCAATGCTCCGACAACTGTTTTACACTCTAATCGACAACTCTTTAAAACACGGCAAAAGAGTAACCGTAATAAGCTTGAGTTATTCAAAGAACAAAGATTCTATCCATGTTTTCTATGAAGACAATGGCATAGGCATTCCAGAGGAAAACAAAGAAAAAATCTTCAAAGAAGGCTTTACCACTGGAGGTACAGGCTTAGGTCTTAAACTTGTAAAGAAAATGGTTGAAGCTTACGGGTGGTCAATTGAAGAAAATGGTATTCCAAGCAAAGGAGCAAGGTTCAAGATAGCAATACCAAAATCAGCTCTTTCTTTGTGAGCACAAATATCTAAACGGGTTAGTGCTAATCAATCAGCATATCTAAAAACTTATAACTAGAAAGCAACAACAAAGGCGGGTTACAGCTAACACACCAGGCTATTTTAGTGACCCCCCTGCTCATTTTCGCTTCGGTTTCCTAAACATCATTATACCTTGGGGCGCGCTGGCTTGTCCCTAAATTAAAGGCTTATTTTGGAAGCTCAAGCAAAGAAGATGCATTAATGAAAAGAAAGCAGCTAAGCTCAGCGCTAAGACGGGATTTACTCAAGACATTTATACAGGAACACCGTTGACCGATTAACCATATACAGAATTGAAGGCGCATCACTTGAGTAAACGCCGAAGAAATCTTAATTCCCTACTAAGAATTTGTTTGGCGATCTTTTTTGTTGCGCTTTTGTTTCTGCCAATCTCGGTAACCTTAAACGTTTACGCCAAACAGTCAACACAAACAGAATGGTACAAAACGTTTGTGACATACAAAGAAGAACTCTTAAACTCTTTTATTCCTACGTCTGACGGCGACTACGCGTTTGCAGGCACAGCTACTGTCAGTCAAAATGCAACCAATTTTTGGCTGGTAAAAATTGATTCTGAAGGGAACATCCAGTGGAGCAACGTCTATCCCGAAGCTGGAAATGACGCGGGCGTTAATTCACTGGTTCAAGCTTCAGACGGAGGGTACCTGTTGGTTGGAACAGAGATGCCGTCTGGGGGTGCAAGTCGAATGGTCCTTGTTCAAACTGATTCGAGCGGCAACTTGCTGTGGAATACAACGGTTAATTCTGGCTACTCATTCAACGTGATATATTCACTGGCTAAAACGAAAGACGGCGACTACGTTATAGCTGGAATAGGCGATAACGGTCTGTCAAGCAATGTCGGTTGGCTGATTGAAACCGATTCGAACGGCAACATAGTTTGGGAACAAACGTATGGAAACATTATTCCCAACGCCGTAATTCCGACCAAAGCTGGAGACTTCGCCGTAGCAGCCTTCGACGGAGGGACGACGCCTAACGTTCTCATGGAGGTTAATTCGGGAGGCAATTTGCTTTGGAAGCAGTCTTATACCTCGACGGAGACCATTGAGCAAGTAAACTGTTTAGTTCAAACAAGCGACGGAGGATTTGCCATGGCAGGCGACGGAGGCGTTGGAAGTTACGCTTTCCTGATTAAAACAGACGCAAACGGCAACTTCCAGTGGGAGAAAACTTTCAACCAAACTCAATTGGCATCCATCAAAGCGGTGGTTCAAACAAGCGATGGAGGGTACGCTCTTGGCGGAGCCACGGTTGCCTCCATTTCAAACCCGACTGGCTCCTATGCTCTTCTACTCAAGACAGACTCAAATGGCGATTTGAAGTGGACGCAAACGTATGCCCAATCATACACAACAGAAGTCACAGGGCTTACACAAAACAGCGAGGGCGGATTCGAGTTGGCTGGCTTCCAAACTGGACCAAGCTCAGATAACGAAGCCTGGGTCATACAAACAGACGCAAATGGCAACGCACCCACCTCTCCATCTTCCGCCACGCAAAGCGCTTCTGCAGCCTCGTCAAGCCCAAGCACATCTTCGTCTACAGGTGCAACTTCCACGCCCAAAGTTCCGGAGTTCAGCAACGCAGCGCTCGCCTTAATCGCAACAGCCATCGCGGCAGTAACTCTATCTGCAGTCGCATTAGCAAGAAAAAAAACAGCGCGCAAATAACCGCAAGTGAAAAACAAAATACTCTTTTTCTTTTTTTATTCGTTCTAGTTGAAAAAGAGGCTATGGCTGACTTACTAGCCAATCCATTGCTTGAGTTCGCGTTTCAAAGCTTTTAATGTCTCTGTGAACGATGGTTGAAACGTTTGTGACCATAGTTGCTTTGAGTTTTTCAGCTCCCACTACAACGGATGCTTTCACGTAGGGTGTGTTGTTCTTCGCAAACTCGATTATAGCAGCAATTACTTCTTTGCTGACTTCGCCGTTTGTTTCATCGGTTAGAATGAGTGCACTCTTAGGCGGCATCTCTGAAATCTTTTTTTGAGCAGCCTTTAGTATCTCTATTGCCTGAGCTGTTTTGGAGTTTGAAAGGTCTACAAGCGATATGGTTTTGCCTTTGTATGGCACTAATTGAAATCCACTCATGTTATTTCACTTAAATTCAAATTAATTGATCGCTTATAAGTCGATTGTGAATTCTTACTACATAGATTACTTGCAATGGAAGATCTTGGTCAATTCGTCTTACTTTTTAATAGCGTGCATGCGTGTTCCTAAAATGGTTAAAACTGGCTAAAAGTCTTCTCCGCACCGCACAAAACTTCACCTGTATTAACTCAAACTTAAGTCGAAATTTCCGGATAGCCTTAACGCATTCCCTCCACGTATAATTTCGGGACAAACCAGCGCACACTTCTTTCTCCCAATTCACAAACTGACCTCAAGCTTGCCGCTGCTTGGGGTTATGGGTAATACGTAAAATTACAAGTGCAATTCAAGTCTCCGACGTAACGCGCCGCGGGGGTGTTAAACGTTACCGTAAGAGGTACGGTAGCAGCTACACCCTGCGGCTCATCCGACACCAACATAGGCAATGCTGGCGACACCTGCTCAACGGTGAAGCCCGGCGTACTGCAGGTGATGATGTTCAACGTTATGTTTCCGCCAGGTGCCCAATTGATTGATCCTTTTATTGTAATCTGATGCCCCCACTGGAACTCGGGTCCTAGACTAATGGTTTGTGGCCACGTGTTATAGAAAGTGGTTACTGTGCCGTTGGAGAAATGCGTCGTTACTGCCCACGTTTCATTCATCTTTAAAGTGCTGCCCTTGATAGCTTTAAAGAAGCTGAATGAAGCGACGGCTGCAACTATAACCACGATTAGGATTATGGCTGAGTAAGCTAGAAGTTTTTTCTTTGAATGTTTTTCATTTTGAGCCATTTTTTGAACCACTGTTAACTATTTAGGCACATTTTGATATCTTAACGGGGTGTATTTATGATTTTCACAATTAGAAGTCGGCTAAAGAAGCGCGCAGGCCAAGTCACGCAAAACAAAAGGCATTCCACTCGGCAGGAATGTTGTTTCCCGGACCATGACTAGGCCCGATCGCATGCGCGCGTCCAAATTTCCCAGAAAAAATTTTAGGCAAAAACCTTGCATTGTACGTTGACTTCTCCCGGACTTCTGTGAAAAGGAATTGACTAAGTAGTGAAGTACACTTCTCAAAAAGCCTTATTCCATGAGAGCTTGTATCTTATTAATGTACATATACCCCGTTGAACCGATTTGGAGGGAATTTTTTGAGAAAGATGCTAAATTTTCAATGCCCCTGTGGATACAACTTTAAGACTTTCGGGAGCATTAATGACGCCAAAGCTATAGTAAAGTTGCATGTTGAAAATTTTCATAAAGATATTCTCCCATTCGGAATAACAAACGATGAGGCACTAGAACTTCTAAACCAGGGTCATAAACCGAAAATCTCCGCACGCACCGCCTTTTCAGTTCAAACAGAGTCCGCCCACAGCTTTAAAAACACGGATTCTACTTCGCCGTCGTGGCTGGATTTACTTTTGGGAGAGGACATCGAGGTTGAGCATACCGGGACAGAGAGAAAAATGTTTCAAGTTAAAGTGTAATTTTTTTCTTAACTAAGGGCTAATTTAGGCCGAAGTAGGTAGGGATCAGGGTAAGCTTCGAAGACAAAGGTCTTCCAAGGATTGCCGGCATAGAGTAAGTCGAATGCACTAAAATTTAGAATAAGAGTATGTTGATGTAGTCCAACTGCTATAGCTGGCAGCGCGCTCGCTAACAAAACATCGCTAAAACGTGCAGCTTGACTCACAAGAAAGTTAAAATACGCTACGCCTCACCTAGAAAATAAGGTGATTATTCTCAAATGCCGGCACAAAACAGACATCAAAAGGCGCCTGACTCATCTGAAACAGGCGGGTTCCCGCGCAAAGAAGGCAGCGAATATGAACGAGGACGGCAGGAAGCTATCGCTGAAGCTGAGGAAAAACGGAAATTTGAAGCTAAAGAGGCTGTGGAAAAGCGGGTAAGGGAAGATGAAGTGAGACATGCACACGCACATACGCCTTATTTTGAATATGATAACGCAACTTACGAGGATAAAACCGTCGAAAGCGGCTCTCGCAACGATCAGAAGAAGCATAAACCAAAAAAATAAAGGCAAAACAGAAAAGCGACCGAAGAAAGAACAAGGAACAACATGAAGAAGAACAGTCCGCAGGAGAACGAGTCTCCCTCTCAGCTGATTGATGCTAAAACCTCTCAGCTGATTGATGCTAAAATCAAGGAACTTGGCGACTGGCGTGGCGAGATGCTCTCCAAACTCCGCACGCTAATCAAGCAGGCCTTAAGTTTGCCGTTGCTTGGGGTTACGGGCGATAGGTAAAACTGCAAGTGTAATTCAAGTCTCCAACGTAACGCGTCGCTCCCGCTTTTGCGCTGGTCGCTCCGCTTAGAAGTCCTATTTCATTGGCTTAAATTCACGGTGTCAACTCTATGATGTTCTACTTCGGGTTGCCTTTCAAGAAAAGGCGTGACTTTGTCCAATGTGGATGAAAATAACTCTTGAGATTCTAAAAAGGACTCATCATCCTCCCACATAGTTATGATTATTGCAACGTCGTCATCATCACATGAAAACATAGAAACATAACCTCGAAACCCCTTTGCGTTCCGCACAAGCTTGTTCAGTATAAGGTCCAACTCTGTAAAGCCCTCTTCACGCTTTCCAGTCTTAAAGAAAAACTTGACTAACCTAGCGACAACCAATTACTACACCAAAACAAAGTCTATTTATTTCAGATTTAACCTTTTGCAAATTGCTACTAAGCCCGCTCCTACGAACAGCTGCTCATCTAGAAATGTCAGCTGCGAAAAAACCTGAAAAATTTCTGGAAAAATCTTTTATAGCATCCCAACTAACAGACATAGCAGTAGCTTGCAATATAGATTGCACACTATAAAATGAAAGGTTAAGGAATACATATGAAAGGAAAAGTATGGAAGCTCATGGGTTTGCTGTCAATAATGATCTTTGTTTTGTCAGCAGCCAACACAGTTCACGCCCAAACACAAATCACAGGGGTAGGCGTCTACCCTACCGCAGTAGCATACGATTCAGGCACGCACGAGGTGTTCGTGGTTAATCCCGATGCCGGCACTCTGTCGGTTATCTCAGACAGCTCTGACAGCGTCACTCAAACTGTAAGCGGTTTGTCTTTCAGTCCATTTGGATTAGCTTACGACTCCGGCAAAGGCGAAATGTTCGTTTCCGAATTTCAACAAGGTAGCGGCAGCGCAGTGCAAATCATCCCCGACAGTACTTACGCGGTTTCTGGAACTATAAATGTCAGCGGCTTGGGCATGGCCTATGATTCAAGCCGAGGTTACATGTACATTTGCAATGGCATAATCTCAGTTTATTCAGACAGCAGCAACAGCATTATTGCAAACATTACCAACATAGAAGTATACGGAAGCTGTGCCTATGATTCAGGAACCCACACAATCTGGGCTACTCCACAAGAGGGCGTCAACGTCTATGTCATAAACGATCAGAACAATGAGGTAACCAAAAGTATACAGGTGGCTTATTTGAATCCATACGAGGGTCCGGGAAACCCCACATATGACCCTGCCAAAGGCTATATATACGTTACAAACGGCACTGACGTTTCAGTCATCTCCGACAAAAGCTATAAAATCGTTGCGGTGATCCACAACGTGGGTGGTAGTTTAGTTTATGCAGGCAACGACGAAATAATCAGCAGTAACGGCGCAGTCATTTCTGACAAAACTAACACGGTTACAGCGACCCTTAATGTTGGAACTAACCCCGCTGGCATAGCTTACGACTCAAGCACCGGCCAAATCTTCGTAACCAATAGCAACGACCCCGGCACAGTAACTTATACGCCGGTTTCCTCAGGAACGGCTGTAACTGCAACTCCAACCAGTTCCTCCTCATCTACTTCAACTGCTACTTCAACTCCAAAAGTTCCAGAATTCAGCAGCGCAGCACTCATTTCAGTTGCGGCAGCCATGATCGCATTGACCGTCTCCGCAGTCACATTAAAAGCAAGAACAAAAAAAGCTCTCAGAAAGTAAAATAGACGAAACGGCTAGAAAAAATAGAAAACTGAGAATTTCCCTTTCTTTTTTGTTTTTACAGAATTGACGTTATGAGAAGCCTTTTATCGAAAACCGCTTCTAGAGATATTATGGATCGCAGCAGTAAATTTTTCACTTATATATTTGCAGTTGTTTTCCTCGCTTCCTTAGTTGTACTGCCAGCTATGAAAGTAAACGCAGATTCAAGTGAACCCATTACTTTCTCTTCTGGGCTTACCCTTTATTCGCCAGTCAACACAACTTATAGTTCTAATGTTGTAGAATGTAACGGAACCTTTGTTGGCCCAATAGATTATGAAAGCAACTTAAATTACAGTATTGATGGAAACTATCAAGGTAACTTGCCTTGGGAGCTCAATCAGAACTCCACTAACTCAGCGACTTATACATTAGATTGGTCATTTCAGTTACCCCAACTGCATAACGGAACACATCAATTAAGCATTGGAATAGAAGAACAACTCTTTAACAGTGCTGGCAATTTAGTCAATCAAACCACATGGGTAAATACTGCTTATTTCACAATAAGTTCAAGTCAACCGTTTCCAACTGTGCCAGAGCTTTCTTTGTTAGCAATTTTGCTTTTGATAGTTGCAGTGCTTTTTATTGCAACATATTTGAGGCATCGAAAGACCACGTGACTAAGTGAGCGCAAACTTTTCATAGACAGAGCCAATTCACCAGGCGCTGGTTTGTCTAATAAAATATTTTACTTCTTAGTTCGCGCGCCTACTTTGATGTCTGCTTGAAATCAGAGTTAGTTCGGGAAAATTTTTTATAAGCAAATGTAACCATGCAAAAGACTACTACCGCTATCATTCGACTGTCAAAACACTAGTTCGTGCCGCTATGGTTGCATCGCTGAATCAACCAACCTGGTTTTTTCAAGCATCATAGAGGTCAGTTATCTGTCCTTGGGTTGGCGTTTTTGTCTTTTTGTTTTGGCTAGTAGAACAACCTTTGACATTTTTCAATAAATTTATATGCAAAACCGATCAAATCTAAAATAGAGGTTCTTGAATGAGTGCAAAACAATTTTATGTAAATAGCAACCAAATGGTTGCAATTCTTCTAGACATTTTAGGAATAATCTTAGTGCTTGTTGGGGCTTCAGTTGCTCGCGCCCATTCCGGCACAGGCTTTGGCCTAGTCGTATTCTGGATAGGGTTCGTTTTCTTAATTGTGGCTCTGATATTGTTCGTGTGGAATATGAGAAAACCACGCATGGAGAAGGCTTAGTTAAGACAAGCCAACTATCAAGTTGGTACTTAACTTCAAAACTCAACCTCTTTCTTTCTATTTATTAAACGCTGAATACACCGAAACATCTCAAATCTTAGCCCGTTTTCCCTCTTTTTACACATGGCAGCTATGGTATTTGTGTTGAACAAGGCGCGAGAGCATGCTTCGGAACCAAACGCATTTAAAGCCGCAGAAACGATTGGGGTGTCTGGGTGAACAAGACGAAAACAGTAGGATCAGTGATAGTTATTTTGTTGACTCTTTCTGTGTTTGCATCAATTGCAATGGTTGGAGCAACCATTACAGCGACGCCTAAGCCAACGGCCACTCCCACACCAACTGCGACACCAAAACAAACAGCTGCTCCTATGCCAACTCTCAAGCCATTGCCAACGCCTAAGCCGACTGCAACTCCCAAACCAACGGCGACTCCTCAACCAACGCCAAAACCAACTCCGAAGTTAACTTTCAGGCCAGTCTAGCATCGATAAGGCAATTGTGCGCGTTGACGCCAAGATTACAGCTGTAGCTAGCCTTTTGCCGCAAATCATTTCCACTTTATTTCTTGTTTTCAGGGACAACACAAGATTAGCTGTCACACCTTTTGACCCATGAATATTCTTTCCCATATCTTAGGGAACATAAGGGACTTAGGAACCATTAGGGGCCAAACACAAACAGGTTAACCTAAGGGGCTGCTCTCTCGTAAGCAAAGACTCTGCCGATTGGATTGCTTATAACTAGATAATAACGATAACAACTCGGATCATTGCGTTTAGGTGTTGTTTTGACGCGAGTTGTCGCGTTTTTCTGGAGCCTTTCTCGCACTTTCGCGGGTCGCTCTGCTTCATTTCTTTGAAAGAGAAAGCCCAAACAAAGAACCATTGCTGCACGAGACTATAGATGCTAAATGAAAGGTTAGCAGCATTTTGCTTCGTGCATATGATTCTTGTGTTTAGTTAGTCTATGTTCTCTTAATTCTGCGGGGTTCGAAAGTACAGCTTGACATATTGGACATTTTAACAGTATGGGCATCATGGCTATTGAAAAATAGGAATATGACATATACCGATTTGTGCGTTTTAATTATTACAGCAATACCCATGTTGCAACCATCTATGTTTTCCTTTGCTGCATTTGCTTACTCAGCATTCATAAATTTGATATTCAAACTTTGGAAAGAAAGACTGATGCACGTTGGTCCATTGTCCTATCTGCGGAAAAGTGGTAAGAAAGCCTTCCACGGCACTGAAGAATCACTATTTCACTATTGAATGGTACTATTGCAGAAATTGCCACTACAATTTCAAAGTTACGAAAAACGAAGCATGCCTTTTTTCTGTTTAGATGTCTCCATTGCGGAGCAATACTTCATTAAGCGAGTTAGCACTTTAAAAGTTTATAGAGCAAACGGCTGACACATTCTCTGCTTTGAAATATCCCTTTTAAACAATAATGGATACTTCTTGTTTGAGGAGAAAGGAGAGCTTCTCACAAGAATCTGAAACAAGTTTCCAGTATCAAGAAAGAAGATTGGGAGTTGATTTTGATTGCGTCGCGGTGGAAAAAAACCGCCAATAACTTTGCATTTGGTGTGGGTTACGACTCGCTACGCGTTACAGGCTTTGTTTGGTGTTCGTCGTCCAGCCAATAACTTTGACAAAAAGCTCTTCTCAGCCGGATTAGGCGTCATCATCGCTTCAGCTGTCGTGGTCTACGTTTTGATGCTGATGGGATACGTGTCGCAGTCCTTAGTTTCCCCGTTCGGCAATAACTGGAACACAACATGGCATCTTCCTGCATCTGGGTACGTGCCACAATTTCTTCTCAGTTTTTTGCTGCGTTGAGAATTTTACTTGACGGTTCTCATCTTCTTCGCGCCGATTTGATTATGACGTTGGTTTTCTGTAGATTTGTTGGACAGGTTCTTTAAGGCGTTGTTGAGCGAATGAAATACTGAGTTTTGCGCTAAGATATACATACAGACATGTTTCTATGTTCAACAGGCAAGGTGCTTGATATGCTTGGTTTATGTGCAAGGGTTTATCTGCCAATTCTATCATTTATGAAGATATAATAAACCCAAGGTAGCTTGAACAATGATCTACAAATATCAAAAAGAGATCCAAACAAAGCTTGCGAAGAACCTACTAGATACAATTATTCTTCAGTACCTCGACAAGGAATCCATGCACGGGTACCAACTCATAACAAAAATCCGAAAAGACTTCGGCGTCTACCTTGGACCCAGCACCATCTACCCGCTACTTGGCCTGCTAGAGAAAAAAGCGTATGTAAAAAGCGCGTGGAATATGAACACCGATAGGCCTCGAAAGGTATACACATTGACGGCTGATGGAAAGAGCATCCTGAAGTTAACTGAAGATTCACTTAATTTGATATGCAAGAGCCTTGCTGTTAAAGCCGGCTTGAAAGCTGATGATGTGACGCTTCAAGTACCGACTCAGCGCATGATGACTTGCCGACAGTAGGCTCAGGCTGCTTTCGCGATATGAATAGTTAGTGGCAGAAGTGAGTAGGTGCAGTAAGCGAAAAGGTTGAAAGAAGAAGAACCGAAGAAGAGTTGCAGAAGTTAGAGAAGACTAAATTTTGATGCTCTGAAACGCTTTTAGGAAAAACAGAATTCGAAGTTTCGTATTTAATATAATGAAATCAGCCAAAGCTTAAATCTGAATCAATTGTAATTAGACGAAAGAGGCGAGCAAGGGCGTGGATGACTCTCTTTTATTGTCTGTTACTGTTAGCCGAGAGAAGGATGAGATTGTTTATAAAGTGGACCGTTCGGGCAGTCTGTCAAATGACGAACTCGAATACTACCTTAGCGAAATCATCGAGGGCCTATGCAAGTGGAAGCCCGGCGTCTGTGAAGAGACGGTGCAGAATTTCAAAGGAAAAATCAAAAAAAGAACTGAACCTAAAAAATGAAGTAAAGTACTCAAAAGAAATGACACTAGTGTGCGTCAGTAGCAGAAGAGAAATATCGGGGAATCAGAAATCAACAATGCATAAAAAATCAGGTACGCTGTGGGGTTAATTGGCGTATTTCTAAAGTACTTAGGTGTTGTGGTGTTTATCTGTTCCATCGTCTATTTCCTTATTGCTGTCCTTTTCCCATATTCAACAACAGCCGCGAATGGGTTTCTGTTTGTGGTTACTTTTGGGTCTCTTGCAGCGTGGATAACTGGTATTTGTCTTGGCGCAATAGCTAAGCGCTGGCTTTGAGCGAGCTCTAAGAAGCTCGAAATGACCTATTTTCTATTCTAAATGACTTCATTGCGAAGCAATCCTGCACTGAGCGAGTTAGCCCGCCGCTAAGCAGCGGTTTTTATCAAAATAGAACTGCTACTAACCAATTTTGTGGCTAAACCAGTTGGAGCCAAAAATGTTTTGCTTATTCTTTTTACTTTTCAAAGAGAGCAACCCAACGAAAACCTAATGCAAATCACGTCCAACCCATCAGCCTCTTCGTTTTTCTTCTATTTTTTAATGTACTGTCGGTACGTATCGACGTGGAGAAAGTGGTATAGTTCTGGAAATCCGATTTTGGTTCATAGGGAGATAGTTAAAATGAAATCGGTAGAGATCAAGTGTCTAAAAAAGAATTATGGAAGCATAAAAGCGGTGGATGGGCTTTCATTCACTGTTAATAACGGCGAAGTGTTCGGGCTTTTAGGACCCAACGGCGCCGGGAAAACAACAACCATCGAAATATTGGAGGGCTTGCGGAAAAGCGACGGCGGCGAAGTCAAAGTGCTAGGACTTGACCCCTGGCGCGACGGTGCTGAACTCCACAAGAGAATCGGCGTTATTCCGCAGCAGTTCACCTTCTTTAAAAAAACCAATCCACGCGACGCAGTCAAATACTACGCCAAAATCTTCGACGTCGACGTCAACGTTGACCAGCTTCTCAGAGAAGTGTTGCTTGAAGAACCAGCCAGCAACAGCTTCGAAAACCTGTCAGGCGGACAAAAACAAAAGTTGGGGCTTGCACTTTCAATGGTAAATTCTCCTGAACTTCTGTTTCTTGATGAACCTACGACCGGTCTGGACCCAAGTGCTAGAAGAGCAATTTGGAATGTCATTCGCACGTTGAAGGCTGCAGGAAAAACTGTCATTTTGACAACGCATTACCTTGAGGAGGCGCAGCAGCTCTCCGACCGAGTTGCCATAATGAACCATGGGCAAATCATCGCGATGGGAACCGCCGACCAGATCATCCAACAATACGGCTCAGGAGAAAAACTCGAAATCCAAGGAACCCAGCAACTCTCAAACTACCTTCAAGCAAACACAAGACTCGACGTGGCTTACGACGGCAAAGGCTTGATTACTATACAACTAAAAGACAAAAACGACGCATTCGTAGCGTTGTTCGCTGTCGAAGAATCCAAGATGAACTGGGGCACGATACAGACCCGCCGAGACAGCCTTGAAGACATCTTTGTTAAGCTATGCAGCGAGCAACCCGTCAGCTTTGAAGACAAAAGCGTAGGCCAATTCTAAGGAGACATGAACGATGGTTAGCATAAAAAGAATACTGGCAGACTTCAACGTGTTTCGGCACGGATACATAAAAAACAGAACGGGGCTCTTCGTTGCCTTGGCGTTTCCAGTCATCTTGATCCTTATTTTCGGCTTGATATCGAACAGCTCGGGCACGGTCACTGTTTACGTCCAGAACCAAGACGGCGGCGCAGTTTCAACACAGTTTATCAACGCACTCAACAGCACCGGCGCAGTTAACGTACAGATGGTCAGCAGCTCCCAAAACTTCACGCAATACCTCCTGGGCCATTCCGCAGCTGATGGCATAGTTATCCCAGCGAATTTCTCCGCCGCCTACCAAGCAGGCAACGCCGTCAATGTAACCGAATACGGCAACCCCGCTTCAAGCACAAGCAGCATAGTGTCAAGCGCTGTTAACGGCGTATCGAACTACTTTAACCTGCAACGGTACCACGGCTCATCCACAATAAGCGTTTCTCATGCCACAGTTAACGTCCAGCAGACATCCTACGTTGACACCCTCATACCCGGCTTAATCGGGTTCACCATACTGTTCAGCCCGATGTCTTCACTCGTAAACCTCTCCGCCGAATACAAAAGAGATAAACTGTTCAAGCAGCTGAGCTTAACACCGCTGACAAAGATAGAGTGGCTAGCCGCAAAAGTGCTCTGGTACATTTGCCTATCAATCATCAGCCTCATGCTCATGTACGGCGTAGGAACAATGGTCTTCGGCGCCCACATAACCCTCACAATCTGGGTAGTGCCATTCCTAATCCTTGGCCCTACACTCTTCGCGTCTCTCGGCATGCTCGTGGGAACAATCACGAAAACATCAGAGACTGCAGCCGTAATCAGCAACCTAATCACTTTCCCAATGATGTTTCTCGCCGGCACCTTCTTCTCGGTCAGCATCATGCCGCAGTACATGCAAATCTTCGCCCATGCATTGCCTCTATACTACATCATTGAAGGGTTAAAAGCAACCATGGTTTACACAAACTACTCCCAGGCAATCATCGACATCGTCGCTGTGGCCGCAATGACCGCCGTAATATTCGTTGCTGCAACCAAGCTGTTCAAGTGGAGGGAGGACTAAAGCAGCTTTCAAGCTGCCTTCCTTTCTTACGAATCATGGAAAAGGTGACTAACTATGAACGGGTACAGAACAATAATGTGGGTAGCCATAGGCGCCATAGTCCTAGCAGCCGGCGTCGCAAACATTTTACAAGACACTAACATAATAAAATTCAATGACGATATCCTTGGTGCACTTGTCACCCTTATCATCGGAGCTTGCATAATAGTGGCTGCAACACTACGGGAAAGCGAACGGTCAAGTACTAGAAAGAGTTAAAACCGTTCCGTATCCATTTTCTTTTAATCTTTAAGCTTATCAGGGGTGGATGGCTTGGCGGAAGAAAACGATTCGGCTAAAAGTTCGTCATCAGAGAGCCTTGACGCAGTTTATATTCCGCTGATAAAGGACGCTAACAAGATTTTCTCTACGCTGTCCACTGTTTGGAATTACTCGCATATTGCCGTTTTTTCTTCCCTTTATTTGATTGGTTTTGCCTCCTTTGGCCTGTATTTTACGAACCCTGCAAATGATCGCTTCCGAATAATGGGGATTGTTTTCCTAATCATTGCAACCGTCTTTTTTGCGCAACCGTCTGGCAATCGTCGGCGTCGCGATGAGATGATGCGTTGGAAAAGCACCCTTGCGTCCTTAGTAAAACCGGACAACACCTTAATCATCCCGCAGGATGGGCAGTCAATCCTTGAAAACTTAATGCAGGTTATTCTGGCGTCTGAAAAGTGGATTTCACGTATAAAACGCCGAATTTTTACTATGATTCTATGGCAGGTAGTTGCCGTAGTTGTCTTTTTTGTGGTTTTGTATCAAGCGAATTCCATTCAAGTTCAATTAATCCAAAATGGTCTAATTGTGTTCGCCGTGGCTTTAGCGTTGATTGTTTACTTTAGCGTGGACTTGAAATTCCGCGGTTGGCAGAACAAAATTGCCAAGTTCAAAAGTAACGCTTCAACGGTCATGGACCGCCTGTGAGTGAACGCTGATGGCAACCTCTTTTGAAAAGGAAGCTAAGCCCGATCTCTATGTCGTTGCACGCTTCTTGGAGAAGCTCATTTCGACGGGTGGCAGGCGGCGAAAAACCGAGTTGCAGATGGCGGTCGGATTGAACTTCAACGTTTACACGAAGTATCTGGATTGGCTCGAAAATAAGGAGCTTATACACGTTATCGAGGAGGATGAACGCTCTAAATACATCGCGTTAACCGCCAAGGGCATAGACACCTACAAAACTCTGGTGCAATGGATAAAAGACGTCGTAGGCACCCCATAAACAGCAACCTTGAGGCAAATTAACCAGCGCATTTACCAGCGACCAACAGACAAAGGTTGCTGTGTTAGGTTTTCCAGCTTTTAGGATTATGGTATCCTTCCTTTTTCATGGCAGCTAAAAAGCGTTCTCGTTCAGATTGTGGTAGTAGGGCGCAGACGCCAACCTGTACCCTGCCGTTTTCACCCTGCTTATCTGTGGTTTCCTCGAAAATGCACCGTTTTTTCCCATTGAACAGCAGCAGACATTTGATGTCTTTGTTGTAGTTGCAACTGACTTTGCGACCGAGTCTACCCAAGTGCGTTCACCGATGCGTTTTCAAGGTTTAGGATCTGCAACCCCATTTATGGATATCGCTGAAATTACGGTGTGATTTTCTTGCGGCAGTGTTTGCGTGCAAATAAGCAGTTTTTTGTCAAGGAATATTGACCAAGAAAAATGCTGGTTCAGTCAAGATTTTTTGACCAAAATTTTGCAGGTGCCGAGAATACAAAGTCGCCGCTTTGTTTGCAAAGACATCAAAACGAGGCCCTTAAAGGGAACATGAAAGTCAAGAAGTCTCTTTGATGTAGCCTTCGACTGTTTGGTCAGGAAGCATTTCCATTTTCTTTGTTGTGGTTGGTATCACTGCAATCTTGATTCGTGGCGGCAGCTGCCTTGCCTCCAGGGCTTTCATCAAGCATTTTACGGCAAGTCTTACACTTTGTTCAAGAGTGAGGTCTTCACGGTACTCTTCTTTCAGCACTGACAACGCGGTTTCTCTTCCTGCGCCTATCGCCGTGGCTTTGAAGCGCCTATATGTTCCGCTTGGGTGCGTATCAATGACATGCGGTCCTGACACGTCGACGCCTCCAAAGATTAAGGCGGTCCCGAAGGGACGTCCGCCGCCGTGCTGCGTGTAAACCTGTTGAAGGTCGCAGCTGTGTCTGGTCACGACTTCGACATCGATGGGTTCACCAAACGTTAACCTGTTGCTTTGAGCTTCAGTGCGGGCATTTTCGATTAAAACTCTTGCGTCGGAGCTCAACCCAACTATTGCTACGCCGATGTGTTCATCGACTTTGTAGATTTTCCAAGAGTTATCCATTTTTTCCAGAGGCTCATCGTTTTCTTCTGAGCCCAGAACGACGCCTTCAGAGCATTTTATCCCTAAAACTGTGGCTCCGCGATTGACTACCTCCATCGCGTATTCAACCTGGTAGAGTCGCCCGTCAGGAGAGAACATTGTTGCCGTCTGATCATAAGCGCCTGGCTGTGCAAACATGGACATAGCGGTACCTCAAATGCAGTTTCAAATATAGCATACCTACGATGCATATAAGCGTGCGCTAAAGCAACAATGGCGCTTTCCATGCGCCTACGAGTACTCTCTGAAGGTGTGTCCACATTTTGTGCAGCGCATGAATTGTGTCGAGGCTTCATCGCCGCCGCGCGTCTGCACTTGCCACACGTAAACTTCCATGTTCCCGCATTTTTCGCATTTAACCTTGATTGTTGACATAGTGTTGACTTTCTGTTCTTCCTCGCTGATGACTGTCATGAAAGGCTGAGCTGTGGGCTGAATAACCTTGACAACTTTGGCTTGCTCCCTGCTGCTTGAAGGCGCCTTAGTAAAGCCGCATTTGCAGCAGACAAGTGCTACTGTGCCTTCGGATTTTTTGGGTTCAAGGCGATTACCGCAGGTTGGACAAAACTCCATTAACAGAAACCTCTCTCAACGTTGCCAACTTCAATGGAATCCAAGCGATATAAGGGTTGTTAACCCATGGTCAATGAATGCAGTCAGAAACAGCGTTTTGAAACGTTAAGACCGTTGGCTCCTTACGCCAGACAACGCAATCCAGAAATACTTCTAACGTTCGCTATTGGCTGAGAGGATTGAACTTTGCCTGAAGATGATGTACTCTCAAGCGAATGGCTGACACTTGACCATGTACTCACGTATCTGGCAAGAGCCGATAAGCTTCCACATAGAACCGAAGGTGAAAGAGTTCTGCTAGACCAGATTCCGCCTCACACCAAACGGGTTCTAGACTTAGGGACAGGGGACGGAAGGCTACTCAACCTGGTTAAGCTGAGCAAGCCAGACGTTGAAGGCGTCGCAGTTGATTTCTCCGAGCACATGCTTGAGCGAGTGAAGAAGCGTTTCGCCCAAGACAAAACGGTGAAGGTGATTAAGCATGACCTCAGTGTGCCGCTTCCAACAGAGAAACTCGGCTGTTTCGACGCGGTGGTTTCAAGCCTTGCGATTCATCATCTGGAGGACGCTAGGAAAAAGCAGTTGTACACAGAAATCTTCTTCATGCTCAATCCGGGCGGAGTGTTCTGCAATCTGGAACGCGTTGCCTCTCCGACGAAGCATCTTCACGTGAAGTTCATGGAGGTTTCAGGGACTCCTAACACGGAGGATCCCTCAAACAAGCTTGTGGATGTTGAAAGTCAGCTGAAGTGGCTGAGGCAGATAGGCTACGCTGATGTTGACTGCTACTGGAAATGGCTTGAACTTGCCTTGCTTGTCGGATTCAAGCCATAACCTGCTTTTCATTGCCAGACCCAGCCCAAGACTACGTCGTCAAAAATAGTGCAGGCGTTTGGTCGTTTTTTATCATGTTCCTGCCAAACCATTTTCACTTAGCCAGCGCGTTAATTGATCAGCTTTTAAGCCTACGCCGAATCGTCCATCGAGGCGCTTGGAAACCTTATTTTTCTCAAAGTATATTACTGTTGGAACCGCTTCGACGTCGAAATCATCCCACAAGGGGTTATCGTAATCGTCGAGGATGACATAGAGGACCGTTGCAGAGTTGATTTTACCGATTTTTTCGTCAAACTTGGGCAAAAAAGCTCTGCAGTAAGGGCACCATGAAGCATAAAACAAGGCAAGAACCCTGTCGTTCTTTTTCAATTCCTCATCTAAGCCATCTCGGCTGTCAACCTTAACCATAGGCATCATCTCAAAACGCCCCTCGATATTCATAAACATGCCGTTTTTTCAGCCTGCAAGCGAAATAGCAAAGCAAGACTAAATAACACATTGCCTAAATGAAGTATCGAATGAAGATGTCGCCGAAAGCTTACAGACGCGGATACCCAGTCGCCGTTTTGGTCGGCGTAGAAAGCGACCATGCTGCATTGTGGCAAATCTACAGTCAAGTCGCCAAGCACCAGCAAACCATAGCCCTCTGCGGGACCAGAAGCGACACAAAAGCAACTTATAACTTCCATGAAGCCATTGTGAACGCGTTGAGGCCGACGTTGAAGGAAGGCGTAAAAAGCATAATAGTCACGTCGCAGGCAAGAACCGACTACGCACAGGGATTCTTGAACCATATCAGGGTACATCACAGCTGGCTCTTACAGGGACCAAACAAAGCCGCTTTCTCAACGATAACAGGCTCCGCAAGCACGCACTCTGACATTGCTGCTCTGACGAAGACGGCGGCGTTCAAGGAGCTTGTCAGCGAGACAACAGCTCAAGAAACAGAGAACTTGCTTGAGATCCTTGAGAAAAAGCTCAACTCAGTCGACAACTTGGTGTCCTTTTCATTGGAAGAAGCGGAAAACCTCATCTTAGCCCCGCAACTCCCTGGAAAGCCGCAGCCAGATTACCTTCTCCTCACCGACGATTACCTTTCTGGAAGCCGCCGAAAAAACCGTGTACAAAGGCTCATGCAAATCGCCAAGAACAAAGGCGTCAAAACCCGCGTAATAAGCTCCGAATCAGCCGCTGGGAAACGGCTCACGCAGCTGGGCGGCTTAGTGTGCTTGGCGAAACCTAGTTAAAGCAGCCCCGCCTGCTTCAACTGTTGAACTGAAATCGCTCCTGAATGCAAAGAAGTCGCCACCAAAACCCCGAAGACACCGAGATTTTTCAGCTCGACCAAATCCGCGGTGTTTCGAACTCCTCCGCCGATGTAGACATTTATCGACAAGTCTCTGAGCACTTTTCTGAGAAAATCGAGGTTGGCTCCTTCGCCGCTTCCTACTCGAGTCAAATCCAAGACAATGACCTGCGAAACGCCTATGTCACTAAATCCGCGGAGAAGACTAATTGGGTCCGATGAACCGTCAAAGCCCTGTCTGGCAAGAACCTTGTCCCCTTTCAGGTCCAAGCTTACGACGACGCGGTCGCTTCCAAACGCGTTGATTGCTTCGGCGACGAAACTCTTGGTTCGCAACGTTTCGGTTCCAATGACTAGTTTTGAAACCCCCGCTTGAAGGAGCTCCTTTGCCCTCTCCATGGCGGAGACTCCGGCGTCAACCATCAGCGTGAGACCTGTTTCATCGACGACGCGCTTGAGAACATGGAAATCAGAGGAGCAGTCGATTATCGCGTCCAAATCAGCCACGTACAGCTCGCTGAAGCCGAGTTTCCTGAATGCTTCAGCCACCTCCACGGGGTCAACTGAGTCGCACAGGATGCTTTTAAGCGGCTGGTACTCGCTTCTTTTGCCTCTGACGGCATGCACCACTTTGCCGTTTAAAACGTCGATTACTGGTATTACCTTCAACTTGAAGCGCCACCTTAAAGTGACTCTACGCGGATAGAAAAACTTAGCCGTTTCAAAGCAAAACTTTTAAAGCTTTCGTCGATGCGGATGAGTATGATGCGAAATTGAAGCTGCTCATAAGCCCCAAAGACGTGAAAGAAGCGTCAGAAGTCATCGCTGGAGGCGCCGACATAATTGACGTCAAAAACCCCCGTGAAGGCGCGTTAGGAGCCAATTTCCCATGGGTTATCAGACAGATACGGAATTTGGCGCCAAAAAACGTTCAAGTCAGCTGCGCTCTGGGCGACGTTCAGAACCTTCCTGGCTCAGTGTCGCTGGCTGCATTGGGCGCAGCGACGTTGGGTGTGGACTACGTCAAAGTGGGCCTCTACGGATTCAAAACCGTCGAGGAAGCAGTTTATCTGCTACAGAACGTGTGCAAGGCAGTCAAAGAGTGCAATCCAAAAGTCAAGGTTGCAGCTGCGGGCTACGCTGACGCCCATAGAATCGGCACGTTGAACCCGATAGAAATCCCTGAAATTGCGCGGAAAGCCAGAGTCGACGTCGCCATGATTGACACGGCAATTAAGGATGGAAAAAGCCTCTTCGAGTTCATGCATGCCGAACAGCTAAAGAAATTTGCTGCTTGCAGCCACAGCTTAGGTCTGGAGGTCGCGTTTGCGGGGTCACTGCGCAAAGAAGATTTACCCGTTGTTTACGCTTTGGGTGCTGACATAGCTGGTTTACGTGGTGCCGCCTGCACGTGTAGCGATCGAGTCGGAGGTGTGATGAAACGGGAGCTGGTACGGGAGCTTGTTGAAACCATCAGGCAAGCTGAGGCGCAAGCGGCTGAGCTGAGGGCTTAAACTTGCATGCCAACGGCTCAAGCAGGAAACAGGTGCTTTCTCAGCTTAAAAAAATCGGTAGGCTGGACCAGCAGTATTGTGATGGCAAAATTCTTTGTTCAATGTGCACGCAGCCCCATCCCATCGCAGAAAAAGCATACAGGCTCTTTTTAAGCTCCAACCTCGGCGACCCCGGGCTTTTTCCAGGAAGCCTCCGACTGGAACAGGAAGTCGTCGAGGATTTGGCGACGCTCCTTAATGGCAAAGGCTGCAGCGGGCACGTCGTTTCAGGAGGGACAGAAGCGAATCTTATGGCACTCTTAGTGGCAAAGAGCCTGACGCACGCTGAGGCGCCCGAAGTAGTGTTGCCTGAGTCTGCTCATTTCTCATTCACCAAAATCTGTCGCATCCTAAACCTGAAACCGGTTTACGCGGGGTTGGATGGCTCATTCAGGGTTGACCCCGTGCAGGTTGAAAAACGTGTCAGCGAAAACACCGTCGCCATCGTGGGAACCGCTGGGACATCAGAGTTGGGCGTTATCGATCCTATTAAGGAACTTTCGCGGGCTGCAGTACGACGCAAAGTTTGGCTGCATGTTGACGCAGCCTTTGGCGGCTTAGTCCTCCCGTTCCTTCCGAAACCAAAACTCGATTTTGACTTTGCGTTGGAAGCCGTCAAGTCCATGACTGTTGATCCCCACAAGATGGGCATGGCGGCCATCCCGGCGGGCGGAATCATCTTCAAGAGCAGTGACGCATTGGAAAGCCTCAAAACAGAGACACCCTACCTGAGTGACCACAACCAGTACACGTTTGTCGGGACACGTTCGGGCGCCGCGGCTACGTCAGCTTGGGCGGTTTTTCGGCTGCTAGGGATTCAGGGATACAGGAAGATCGTCGCCAAATGCATGAAGAACACGCGGATTTTCTCTGAGGGACTGAAAGATTTGGGTTTCAAGCTCGTTGTCGAGCCGACGTTGAATATCGTGGCCTTTCGAAGCGATGGTGGCACTAAGCAATTAGCTGATGACCTGTGGCGTCGAGGCTGGCTGGTCTCTTACGTGCCACGTTACGACTGCATAAGAATCGTCGTCATGCCCCACGTGAAAAAACGGCATGCAGAGGCCTTCCTCAAAGACTTAGCTAAAATCGAAAAGCTTTAAGGTTAGGCAGGGTTTCAATCGACTCTCAAAGGGAAGATCGATTGAAGATTCTGGTTTACGAGCACGTTTCAGGCGGCGGCTACGCCGAAAAACCCGTGGACCTAAGCGTCCTTTCTGAAGGATTCGGGATGCTGCGTTGCCTAACTGCGGATTTCAAGGCGGCAGGACATGAAGTGACTGCGCTGCTTGATGCGCGAATCTCAAAACTGAACCCACCTTTGGTCGCAGACTGCACCGTACCCGTCTTTCGCGCGAAAGAAGCAGCGAAATCGCTGGTCAACGCCGCGGAAATCAACGACGCAGTCTACGTGATTGCGCCCGAGACAGGGCAAGCCATGGAATCGCTGGTCCGCCTTGGCGGGCAAACAGGCAAGGTTTCGCTCAACTGCGAAGCCGACGCTATCCACCGTGTTGCCGACAAAATGTTTCTCTACGAGACGTTGAAGAGCAGCGGCTTACAGGTGCCTCAAACCGCTGCCTTCGACCGCGAAGCAAAAGCAGACGAAGTTAAAAACGCAGTCAAGAGTCTCCTAAGCTACCCGGTTGTTCTTAAGCCTGCGGATGGTGTCAGTTGCGGAGGATTAAGCGTTGTCAAAAAAAATGTGCAGATAGACGGGGCCGTTTCAAAGGTAAAGGCGGATTCTTCAGGAAAACGGTTCATCGCCCAAGAGTTTATCCACGGACAAGCTGCCAGTGTAAGCCTTCTTTGCACAGGCGCTCAATCTTATGCGCTTAGTCTAAACAGGCAAAACGTCCAACTTGGATCTCCAAGCGGGGCGTCAAGCTACATTGGCGGCGTCGTACCTCTAGAGCACCACTTGAAGCAGGAAGCATTTGAGGCTGCAGAAAAAGTTGCAAGCGCGTTTAAGGGCTTGCGTGGTTACGTCGGCGTGGACCTTGTTCTTGCTAGGGACAAAGCCTACGTAGTAGATGTCAATCCCCGGCTGACAACTTCATATGTTGGGTTAAGCAAGGTTGCAGGTTTCAATGTGGCTGCCTCGATGGTTAATGCCGTGCTTGCGAGGAAGCTTCCTGCCGAACGTGAGAGCACTGGTTATGCCTGTTTCTCAAAAGTCGAGGTTCCCAAGCCGACGTTGGCCGCATTCCAGAACCTCACGCAGATAAAAGGGATAGTTTCACCGCCTTTCCCATTCGAGGGCAACTCTAAAACCACTTCGTTAGTTGTCGGCTGCGGCGAATCGGTGGCTGAGGCGGAGCTGCGGTTCAAAGAAGCTAAAAAGCGGCTTCTCAACATTACAAGCGGGGGAAAATAGATTGGCGGATGTGTTGGGACTCGACATTGGCGGCGCAAACACCAAAGCCGCATACCTACATGCGTCGAAGGGCAGACTGCAAAGCTCCAAGGTTGCGGTTGAGTATTTTCCAGTCTGGAAGGAGCCTGAAAAGCTAGCCCGCGTCCTCGCCGCTATCAAGGAGAGGCTGGGCGCTGCCGCCATCGATGCCTTAAGCGTGACGATGACCGCCGAGTTGTCCGACGCCTACCAAACCAAACGTGAAGGCGTGCGCCAAATCATAGCAAGCGTACGGACCGCCTTTCCCGAAACTTCTATCTATGTCCTGAACACCGACGCGAAACTGGAATCCGCCGCCGAAGCCTTACAGAATCCACTGGGCGTAGCCGCCGCCAACTGGGCTGCGACAGGCTGGCTCGTGGCTAAGCGCATTTCAGACTGTGTCGTTGTGGACGTTGGAAGCACAAGCGCAAGCATTATACCCGTTTCAAAGGGAAAGATAGCGGCGAAAGGGAAAACCGATCTAGCCAAGCTCATCTGCGGCGAACTGGTTTACACTGGAAGCTTAAGGACAAACGTCGCCACCACCGTTCAGTTCGTACCCATGAAAGACGTAGTGGCAAATGTTTCTTCGGAGCTTTTTGCGTTGTCCGCCGACGTCCACTTGCTCTTAGGCAACATTACTTCAAGGGAGTACACTTGTGAGACGGCGGATGGACGCGGAAAAACCATGTCCGAAGCCCTCGCGCGATTGGCAAGGGTTGTCTGCGCCGACACCGAGATGCTCAGCAAACAGGAAATAATTGACTTGGCAAACTACATCTACGAGAGGCAAGTTAACCAAGTTGCTGAAAGCTTAGCCAAAGTGTACGCCTACGTGAAAGCAACGGTGGCGCACGAAGTTCCTGTAGTTGTGACGGGGCTCGGACGGGATTTTCTCGCAAGAAAAGCTGCTGAAAAAATCCATGCATCGTCCGTGGTGGATTTGGGTTCATTGATGCCACCCGAAACCGCCGTGGCTACTCCTGCATTCGCCGTTGCGTTGATGGCTGTCGAAAAGATGGAGGGCGAACCAATCAGTTGGACCCAATAATCGTCGTGAAGATCGGCGGCAGCCTAGCTTTGCATCCGCAGAAACTGCGGAGCCTATGCGCAAAACTTAGCGAGACCTCCAAAAAGCATAGGTTGATTGTTGTACCTGGCGGCGGAGAATTCGCCGACACCGTTAGAAACTTGGACAAACGTTTCAGTCTGTCGCCCGCGGTTGCGCACCGCATGGCAATCTTAGGCATGGACCAGTACGGTTTGATGTTATCCAACTTGATTCCTAATTCACGGCTAGCGACCACACTTAATGATTTGCAGAAAACCATGGATTCAGGCAGACTCACCGTTTTTTTGCCATCAGCATCACTGGTCGCCGAGGACGCGCTCAAGAACTCGTGGGACGTGACCTCAGATTCAATCACAGTGTTCATTGCTCTGAAACTGCATTCGGCTCGCGTAATCTTGGCGACTGATGTTGACGGCGTTTTCACCCGCGACCCGAAAAAGTTTCCTGAGGCAAAATTGTTGAGGAAACTGTCGGCGGCTGAACTCTTGCGAATGGGCGATAGGACCAGCGTCGACAAGTTTCTCCCCCAGCTTCTTTTGCAGTCACCGATGGAATGCTACGTGGTCAGCGGGTTCTATCCCGGCAGAGTCGAAGCCATTCTGAACTTGAAAGAAACCATCTGCACACAGATAACTCAGTAATCTCGTTGATAAGACTGGACCAAAATCGCTTGCGCCTGAACTGGTGCCGCCTCTGCTTTACACTGAAATTTGACTAAATTACGCAGAAAACTAGCCCGCCAAAATTATATCCAAAAGAAAAAATAGAAAAAAGTTTTTGGAAGGTTGACTGCTTAAATTTTTTTCTTGTCTACGACTTCACGGAAGGTTTTGTCGCAGCACTTGTAGAGAGCAATCGTGAGTTGTGTCCGTTTCCCTTTCTTGTCTGGTTTCCCCGCCATCTTCCAAGTTTTTGTTGCGTTTTTAACTTCTTTTCCACAAGTTGGGCATTTTGCCATGTTAATCCCCACTGATCAATGTTATCATAGGTATCAGCATAAAACACTTGCGGTTAATAGACGCAAAAACCTCAAAAAACGCTATTTGTAGAGTAAGAAATAATGTAAATGTGATCGTTTTATTGGAAAAAACAGCGTTTACACCGCATGTTTGGGGCGGGAGAAATCAGAGCACATGGTTTAAACCAGAATATAATAAAAGAGTTAATAGGCTAACTCGACAGATTTCTTGGAGACCATGACGATCGTTGGACTAGATTTAGCAGGAGTCGAAACCAGGCCGACGGGCTTCTGCAAACTTACTGGGCTGAGCGCAGAGACCTGTTTGATGTACACGGATGCGCAGATTCTTGAAAGAATCAGGGGAATTAAGCCCGCTTTGGTGCCTATTGACGCGCCATTGAGCCTGCCTCCTGGAAGAAAATCGCTTGAGGAAAGAACAGGTGTTCACTTTAGAGAATGCGACAGGGAACTCTTGAGGAGACACATAAAATTCTTCCCAATCACACTGGGTCCTATGAGGAAGCTCACCATGCGAGGTATCAACCTGAAACGCGTTTTGCAAGCTGAGGGGATCATCGCGGTGGAGGCTTACCCCGGCGGCGCCCAAGACATCCTTGGAATTCCGAGGAAACAGAAGGGACTTGACAAGCTCAGAGCAGGTTTGATGACACTAAGCTTGGAAGGTTTGAACGACGGGTTAAGTGACCATGAACTTGACGCTGTAACATGCGCGTACGTCAAGTAAGTTGTATCTGGAAGGAAGAGCCGTCGTCTACGGTGGCCCCGACGGAATAATCATGCCGAAGGGGAAAGTAAACCCCGCCTAAATGCCGCAAGCTAGCCCATCCTAAACTTGCTGATCGTTGTCTTTATTACAATCGGCTTCGGCGTGGTTTTCTGCTTTTTGGTTTCGGGAGAATCTGTATGGCCACCAGTTAAGTTTCTGTGCGAGCCCCATCAGTGAAGGCACAAAGAATAGGATAACGACCGTCACGTCTATGAGGATGGCTGCGGCGACGGCTAATGCGATTTCTTCAAGGATCGCGATGTTGGTTACTAGCAGCGACAGGAACACGGTGGCTAGGACCAGACCTAAGCCGAGGATTGTCACCCACACTTTGTCGATGGCAGTTATTATTGCCTCGTTGTCGGTTTTTCCGCCGAGAACTTCTTCGCGGATGCGTGTTATGAAGAATATGTCGTAGTCGATTCCGACGCCCAGCATGGTGACGACAACGAAGAGCGGAGCAAAGTCGAGGATAGGTAGGTTCATGATGTAGTAGAAGATGATGGAGATTATTGCATACGCGCATACTACGCTGGAAAGTATGGTGGCTATCAGGCGTATTGGCGTGAGGGCCGAACGTAGTTGGAAGAACAGAATTATGTAGACCGCAGCTGAAAGTATGGCGATGACTTCAGGAACCAGGTCTGAGATGAAGGTTTGGCTGTCGTAGGTTGATTGGGTTTGTCCGTCGTAGTAGACTTTTATTCCGTTCACAAGTGATAGGGCGCTGATGTTCTTCTCCATTGCTTTCAGGTTGTTTATGGCGGTTGGGCTCCAGCCTGAGCTGTTAAAGTTGACGGTGATGACTGCGGTTTTATTGTCTTTTCCGATGCTTGAGAACATTTGACTTTCGTACTGTTGCTGGATGGGCAGGGACATGTTTTCGACAGAAAGATAGTCAAAGGCGATGCCGTATGGTCGGGTTATGCTCTTCACGGATGAAACGCCTGTGGAGGCTTTGGCCATAGACGTGACCTTTTCGATTTGGTTAAGCAGGGTTTGATTGAACTGGTTGTTTTCGTAGGTTATCGGTGTCGGAGTTGTGATGACGATTGATGTGGGCGTGATGGTTCCGCTTCCAAACTCGTTCGCCAATGCTGTAAGTCCTTGGTTGCTTGGGAAGTTCGGGATTAACTTGAGGAATTCTAAGCTCGTCGGTGTGCTGTCGACAACGATGAAGGCGCTCAAAGCGATTATGCTGATTACGATTACAACGGGTACCTTCCGCTTTAAGGTGCTGTGTGCTAAGCGGACCAACCTGTTTTTTTTCTGGTCAGAGTTTGCTTTGCTTCGCCCGTTTTTGAGTCCTGGCCAGAAAATTCTGTCTCCTAAAGCGATTTCGACGGCAGGTAGCAACGTCAAAGATGCCGCGAGGAGGATTGCAACGCCCAGCGCGATTGCCGTTCCTACGTCGCTGAAGATCGGTACGTTCGCGACTGCCATGACGATATAGGCAACTATGACAGTTATGCCTGCGGTAAGCACAGCTTGTCCCGCCCACTTGAGTGAGATGCCAACGCTTTCTTCGATTGATTTCCCCTTCAACCGCTCTTCCCGTGTTCGCCGAAGTTGTAGAACAGAGTAATCAACAGCTAAACCCAGCATCAACAGTATGGTTAAGGTTGGTGTCAGGAAAGTGAGGTTTCCATGTCCGATCTTTACAATTCCCTCGTAGATTGATGCGAGTGCGACAGAAATTGAAATTCCGCCCAGCAGAACAGGGATCAAGGCAGCCATGGGAGCCAGAAAGAGCAGACCGACAATTAAAAGTGAAATGGCTATGCCGGGGCCAACAGTGAGTTCTAAGGCAGGCAAAAACGCATTTCCGACATCCCTCGTTAAGACTGGGTTGCCAGTAACGTAAACTGTTCCGTAGTTCTGCAGCTCAGAAGCATGCACGGCGGATTCTACGTGAGCGATTGTGTTGTCGTCCGGGCTGGAGGAGAAGCTGAAGACAATCATCATGGTGTCGTTTTGTGAGTTAACGAAGTTGCCTGTTAATGCCGTTTTCTGCATGAATGGGTAGTATGCGTATGTCTGTGTTGCAATTTCGTTGTCGATGGCTCGGTTTATGTCGCCAGCAGTTGCGTTGGGTGAAAGCGATGCGAGGAGGCTACTGAGGGAAGAGGCGTTTACCTTGAAAAGCGGTGACTGCGCGAACGTACTTTGGGTGGCGTTCGAGGTTAGATCGCAAGCCAGCTTCCAAGTTTGTGTCTTGCTTGGGTTTGACCCCAGGTTGTAGGTGGAGTGCATCAGGTCCGAGACTGTGAATCCTGAAGAAGCGCCTGTCATGTTTGAGTAGCTCGTCTCCAAGAGTGAAACGGCGTAGGTTCCAAGCGTCGTGTTTGAGGGAGAAGGACCAAAACCGTAGAGTTCGGTGACAATGCTTCTAGGTGAAGCTCCGAGGGAAGACGCGAGTGAGGCAGGGATGTTTGAAACCATGCTTGTAACCGTCAGGTTTTCAATTGCGTACGGTTGATCCCACGTTGAAACGTTCAGTCCAGACGCGACGAGACCGACCATCTGGGCGGTTTGAACGTTTAGATGCGGCAGCGTTGCGGTTACCGCTTGTCCCACAGCGTATGATTCACGGTCAGACACAGATGTGCTGCTTGGCAGCGTCGAGAAGCTTGCGTTCCAAGCGTAGAAGAATGCGCTGTAGTACCCAAGAGATTCGGTGTTCCCGCCGAAATCGTTAGTCACGTTAAGCATGGTCACGTTGGCTTGTGCATTAGCGTCGTAGGGGTCCGTGTCACCGTACCCAAGTTGCTGCGAAACACCTTGCCAAACATTTACAAAAGCCGCTGGGATACCCCAGACCAGTTGTGCCGTCTGGTTGATGCCATCTTGAAGTTGGAAGATGCCACTGCTGAACTCAGAGAGGTTACCCTGCAGAGAATATAATCCATAGTTGATTGTGACTACTTCAGTTTGAAGGAGCGCTGTCTCGTTAACTATGGCGGGCAGGGATCCGTTGAGCATGCTTGCCTCTGAAGAGTAGAGGCTTTGCTCCCCAGTGAAGTTGCCGACGCCTGGATCCATGGACAGAGTTTGGTTCAGTGCAAGCACAACCTGCCTAACTGCATCCGAGTACACGGAGGCATTTTCGAGGACAACAAGGATGCTGGCGTCGCTGCTGTTCGATGATGGAAATTCAGCCTGAATTATGTGCTGCGCTTTAGCTGACATCGTGTTGGTGGGACCACCGAAGCTGCCTGTAAGGTTGTAAGACACGGATGAGAAGAAGCTTGGAACAAGGAAAAGCGAAAGAACAACGGCGACCATCCATGCTGCTATTATCAACCTATGACGTCTGCGAATGAAATTATTCAATGAATCAAATAGTGATCTTGACATTTAATCAGCTCTGCGAAACAGACTTTCTGCAACTAATATTCATGGATAGTCAATGCATCAGCCGTCTGCTTCGTCTTTCTTAAGGATTTCTCATTACTAATCCATAAACCAGCAAGAAAGAAAGTAAGCTGAATCAAAACACTCGTTATATGAATGCTTGCAATATTGAAAAAGCGAAAAGACAGTTGACTGAGAGCTGGAAGTATTCAAGTGTGCTTTGTGGTGCCAAGGGCAGGGTTTGAACCTGCGACGACTCGGTCTTCAGCCGAGCGCTCTCCCAGGCTGAGCTACCTTGGCACGTCTCTCCATACCTGTCTTTATTGACCAGGAATTGGAGAGCCTAATCATTTACGCCTCACCAGAAATATTAAGTTATCTTTTCGATTGGTCCGCTTCAAACCCATGCGGCTGTGAAAGCAGCGTCATCTCGGCGTGCTTGCAGCAGCTAATATTTCTAGCTGATACCGCTAAATACGCATCCATAAATGTGAAGAGACTTTGAAAGGTGACTAATCTACCTAAAACTGGACTTTTGTGTTTTTAACAGTCTTAATGCTTATCTTGAATGGTTTACCGATGACGCTCAGACCGAGACAACTGCAACTCAGGGCAACCCAACCGTAACTCAAAACAACCCACCCAGCAGCCTGAACAAAAGTGAGCAAATTTCGCCGCACGAGATCAACTCCAAAAACCTAAATGGTAGCCAAACAGACTGCGGAATAACAGTGATGAGCGCAGATTTCAATTCAATAGGCCGAAACGTGCCGCAGGTCGATTCAAGGTGCGGAAGGAGTGTAGTTAACTTCGTTTACTGCTACAAGGTTTTTAACAGCTTGACTTACGGAACTACCACAGGCTTAAACAGTTGCTTAACAATAAAGGTCAACTGGCTAGGAGCCATCAAAAAATAGTGCTTTCAAAAAAGAAAATGGGTCAGGCAACGAAACCAGTCAAATGCATGATGAAGTACCCTGCGAGGCTGCTTGTTAGAAAACACACAAACACCAATGACCCTTCATGACGATCTACGAAATCATTCAGTTTTCTCAGCATTTCTTTGGCACCTCTTTAGGGGTTTGTTTCCACAAAGGGAAAGGTTTTATGAAGGGAAAATACGTAGTTTGAATCCAGCAGGCAACTGTAGGGGCCGTTCGTCCAGCCTGGTAAGACGTCGCCCTCACGCGGCGAAGATCACCGGTTCAAATCCGGTACGGCCCACCACTTCTTCAAATCTATTCGCAAGGAGTATTACGGTTATACTTATTGAGAAGCGACGCTTTCTTGAGCCTGTTCTTAAATAGGTAATACATCGGTTTACCGCCGATCACCAACGCGCATATCAGAGACACGACGCCGCTGCCATAATAGAAAAGCGTTACCAAAGCAATTGCATAGGCTAATGATATGTGAAGCGCGTAGGTTAAGAACAATCCTACAGTTGGGTAAATAAACAACTCATCAGGCGTTGGGAGGAAAATGTAAATTGAAAACGCCAGCAAGAAACTTGAGAACGCCACCTTCCTTAGCATACTCAAAGATAAATATATGTGCTGTGATTAATAAAACTATTTCCAACTGATCGGTAGCCAGCTGGCGCAAATCTGCTTGCAGTGCAAGCTCCGAAACCGTATAGACTCAATCTTAAGCCACCTTATACCGTGCGTGCCATCTGAAAACGTGAAGTGAGAAGTTGTGGTTTCGTTGTTGTGGTGACGCAGTCACAAGTTCTCAAAAGCAGTTAACGCCAAATCACTTTGGCAATCGCATACTGTTTTTGAAAGGTGTAAACTACGTCTGAAACATCAATTAGCATATCCGAGAAACTGCGGAAGATAGGATAAACAGCGCAGGAATAAAGATGCAATCGTAAATCAGTTCAAAGATATTAAAGATGAAGTGAAAGATTGGACTTCTCGGTTGGAAAAGATGATAAAGAATACACAGTTGAATTCAACGTTAAACTCGGGATGCACTGCAAAAAAAACTTGAAGCGATATTCTGAGAAAAACCCATTTTTTCTTAGGACACAGCTAACTTTGTCCCTTTAAAGGGATGATGCAAAACAATCGGTTTCGATTTCGCTACTAAGTCATTTCTAGACCAAAACAGATAAAAACTCGACTTTGCATCCTCAAGGCTACTGGTAGAGGAAAAAGTATGCCGACCGAAATTACAGATGTTGAGAAGTTCGTTGCCATGAGCGCTAAAGCAAAATACTGCTCAGTGCAGAGACTCAAAGACATTGTCAAACTGAAACTGCGAACACCGGGGCAACTTTACACGCTGAAGATCGAGCCGCTCAGAGTCGACGAAATCATAAAGAAGCTTCAATGCGAAATCCACGAAAAAGAAAAATAAGCCTTTTTCTCCAACAGTTCGTCCTTTTGTTTTTAGATCCGGATAAGAAAATATCCATTATTGCGTGAGTTTTTGTTTTCCGTATACAAAAGCATCACCAAAACACAGTTCTTAGTCATTCTGCACTTTAATCCCCCGACGCCTTTGAAAGGCCAAACTTCGAAAACAGCCGAAGCTTAAATAATCATTTTTAGAAAAAGCTGAAGCTGAACAGAAAAACAGTTGTGGCCCGAAATTGACGATGCACTTAGGCCTAAAATCTCACGAAAAGTTCTCAGATTCCAATTGGAACCGGGGCAGCGAGTGCGCATTTGGGGGTTTTGAAGCATTAGGTTGAAAGAATTGCTAAAAAGCGTTCCTTTTACGCATTTCAAATTAGCGAATTTTGCTCGAATGTTCACTTTTTAAACATAAAAGTTAAAATGGCAATCATCTTTTCCATAAAACTAACATAAAATTGATAAACTTTCCATGCCTGAAGTTGTTTCGCAGCAGTTCGGTTTGCGAAGGTTTGTTTCTATAGGTCCTGGCTGAGAATGCAAAAATATTTCAGTTGCTTTCTGATAAGCCTTTCAGGGTCGCTCGAAAATGGGCGGCATGTTGAGAGAAATAAGTCAAGACCGCAGTTGACCCTGAAGGAGATCCCAAAAACATGTGTTCCGTTGATGCTTTCGTATACAGCATCAGCAGTACTTTGACGAAAAAGCATCGTTTTTGCAGAATAAATGTTATCTTATCTGAGTGTTAAACATGAGTGTTGAGCGAAATCTGTTAATTTCTCTCCTAAAATTGACGAAAAATGGTCCTGCTTTAACCGAACTTGTCAAAAAAGAAGCCCACTTGCCATCCGAAATTACAATGAAATTGCTAGAAAAACTGCAAAATGAGAGCTTGGTTTATCTTAAGCAAGGCGTCGTGGAGTCTGACAGCGAAAGCAGGCTGAAACTTGCAGTCCACGCTATCGCCTTAGGCGCAGACATCGAGAGTGTCAGTAACGTGCTTTGCTGGCAAGAATTCGAGGAAATTACAGGCTTAGCCTTGAAGAACAATGGTTACGCCGTGACAAACAATGTGCGTTTTAAGCAGGCGGGTAGAAAATGGGAAATCGACGTCGTCGCCTGCAGAAAACCACTCGTAATTTGCGTCGACTGCAAACACTGGCAGCATTCAATTGCATCTTCTGTCTTAAGAGGAATTGTAGATTCGCAGGTTGAACGGACAGCTGTGTTGGCTGCTGCATTGCCCAGCCCCACGTTGAAACTTGAGTGTACACAGTGGAGCAACGCTAAGTTTTTACCAGCGGTATTGTCACTCATGCCCAGCGCCTTCAAATTCTACCGCAATGTGCCCATTGTTCCCATCCTTCAGCTACAAGACTTTCTAAATCAACTGCCTGCATACACCGACCAACTAAGGCTCTTGTCAAAAACCTTCAATAAATTATGACATAATCTTCAGAATCGAAGCTTTCGCCAGCTTGAACGCTGGGTAAAGGCTAAAAAGTAGTATTCCCGCCAACGCAACGAACAGCAAGCCGGCAATTTCTAGCACGGTGAAGTTTGTGACTACTGGCTGCGGCATCAGTATTAGAAAAGTTATGATTGTCCCAAGCGAAATTCCTATCCCGAAGCTTGAAAGAAGCAAAACAAGGCTTTGAACCGCTAAAACCACCAAGACGAACTTTGGCTTCGCGCCGACAGAACGCATCACGGCGAATTCTTGTCGTTGTTCATCCGCGGAGAGCATCATGTAACTTACCATGCAGAGCGCCGCAGATGCCAGAGTAAAAAACGGCATAACCATTATTGTCTGCCAGTTCGACGATAAAAGCGCGTTGTCCTTTTCGATTATACCGCTTAAGGGGTAAACATTCAGGTTTGGATCTGCATTCTGCAGCAATGTTTTGATCTGCGAAATGGCCGCAGACTGGTTAATTGAGCTCTTTATCGTTACTAGAAGCAGGTTTGGGCTGTTGACGGCTGATGCGTTTTCAAGGGTTTGGATGGGAACGTAGGTGACGAAGCCGTTGTTTACTGGGTCAACGCATACGCCGACGATGTTGAATGTTGTGTTTTCAAATGTCATGTCTTCCACGAGCGGGTTTGCTTGGCTTATGCCAAGGCGTGGATCGGGCGAGTAGATTGTTTGGGCAACTGAATCTCCGACAACCGCTTGGTACTGGTCGCCCGTGTTCAGGAATCGGCCTTCAAGGTTCCATGTGCTGGAAAGCTTCTCAGGGTCTACACCGATGACCAGGGAATCTTCTGTTCTGTTGCCGCCCAAGTAAGACATTGACCCCGTGCTGCTGAAGCTGAAGTTGGCTACTTCTTGAATCTGACCGTACAAAACCAATCGGGTATCAACCAAACTCACATCTGGCAACGAGCTCAGTTTGGTTATAACTGAACTGGGAATTGCCAGATTTGGGCTCGAATAGTCAAAATTGCCTGTTGCTGAGGCGCCCGAGAAGGTCAACAAAAGCCGCTGGTACTGGTTTCCCATGCTGGCTGTGGCGATGGCGACGGTGTTTTTTCCCGTGCTGTTCTGCACCCAAGCGTTAGTTGTACCGCTTGCAATGACGCCTCCCGCAACGCAGACTGTGAGTAAGATGAAGACTATTGAAAGCAAAATCAAAACTCGGAAGGTCGCTGTTTGGCGGCGAAGCATGCTTCTGCTGACGATGCTCCAGGTGATTCCTGACTTTGAAAGCGGTTTGTGCTTGTCTGCTGTTGTTAAGCCATGGTACGTTAAGGGTGAAAGTGCCTGTATAGGCGGCATTTTTGAGGCTTTTAGGATGGGCCAAAGGCCGAAAATCAACGCTAAGGCAAAGAAAACTATGAAAACGGTGGGTCCGAACCACAGATTGGGCAGCTTATACGACGAAAAAACATAGTTTTGAACGCCAAAATCCGTCAAAAACCCTATAACTATGCCAAGAATGCATCCTGCTGTGGTTGTCGCCAGCAGTTCTGTCATGAAGTATCCGCCGACGAGGCTGTTTGGGCACCCAGCGGCTTTTATCAGCCCGAAGTCTCTTGTTCGCTGCGCCATCATGAAGTACGTGATGAAAGAAGTCAGCACGGCGCCAACTGCGAAGATGAGGACGCCTATGAACGTGATGAATTGTGAGAACAACGTGTTTATTCCCATAGTAAAAATGTGGGTGCTTGACGTTAGGCCGCTCAGGCGGCTGCTGAAAAGCAGCAGAAACATGGTGGAGGCAACGCTTAGCGCCAAAGTTACGATGCTTAAGCTTGTCTGCAACCTTCTTCGAAGCAAATCGTTGATTGGAAAAGCCGCACTACTCATTGTTCTTCGCCAAAGTGCCATCTTCAAGGCAAAAAACTTCGTCAGCTAACCCTTTTATTTGTGCATCATGGGTCGCTACAATGACAGTTTTGCCCTTTGCCTTCATCATCTGCAGAACTTCAACGATTTTCTGCCCGTTCTTATCGTCCAAGTTTCCCGTAGGTTCATCCGCCAAGACTAGCTCAGGGTCATTTGCTAACGCCCTTGCGAACGCCACTCTTTGCTGCTCGCCACCGCTGAGCTGCGCAGGAAAGTGGTTCGCTCGGCTCTGTAAACCCACTGTTTCCAGGAGTTCAGCTATTCGTTTTTCCACTTCTTCAGGGGGTTTCGCCGCCCATTCCATTGGAAAAGCGATGTTCTCCGCGACAGTTAAAGTTGAAACCAAATTATACGCTTGGAAAACGATGCCAACGCCCTTGCATCTGTAATCGGACAGCTCATTCTCGTTTTGGGCTGTCAAATCCTGATTGTTCACGAAGATTTTTCCCGTTGTTGGCTTGTCTAAGCCGCCTATGATGTTGAGAAGCGTTGTTTTCCCCGATCCTGAAGCGCCGCTGAGCACGATGAAATTTGCCTTATGTATTGAAAAAGTGACGTCTTTCAGAACCTCAAGCTTTTCGTTGCCAATCTGATACGCTTTTCCCAGTGCCTCTGCACGGATGACCACGTCTTCCTGCGTTTCCATCCCTCTCGCTTCTCCCTCGTGGAAAAGACTTGCACGAGAACTATAATATACGTTGAGGTACAGTCACTTACGTTTTTCAGGGGTAGCTTGTGTCCAGATTGAAGTTTCCACGGTCTCTTTTGAGGATGCGCGCTTTCTCAGGCAACTTGTTCTTCTCCCAATCCGCCCAGTTGACCTCCTTGAAGAGCCACCTCTTGCCCAAATGAGCGGCCACAACCGCGTGCTTATTTGTTTTTTCTATGGGGCAGAATTCGTCGAGGAAACGGAAGAGCTTATCGATCTGCTGCTTGGGGAAGTAGGCGTAGTACGTGGCGTTTTTGACCTCAAAGGCGTACATGTGTGTGCCCCTTCGAGCCATGATGTCCGGAAGCGGGTTGAGGCTTGGATTGCTGACAGGTACCCGGACTGCGTAGTAGCCTTTCTTCTGCAGTAACTTAACGAGTACGGTTTCGCTGTAGAAACCTCTTTTGCGCCAGCGACGAAGCCGGGCCATGTCGATTTGGGTGCTCAATCAGATTCCCCTATAAGCGCTCAGAGGTTTATGTGCGGTTAACTAATAAAAAATTGTTGCTTTATGCCGTCAGAAAACTGTGTTCTGTTTATGCTTTTGTATACGTTCTTAAGAGTGGTGGTGCTTGGTGCTTTCTGGTGACGGACAAAAGTGTCAGTAATACTTACAACACTATGCCAACTGATGACGAAAATGCTTGCATCAACTCAAACAAGATATTGCCCACTTAGACTACATTATGTACAGCAAAGTACAGCTTAGACGCCCGGGAAACGGCAAGAAAAACGCTGACACGGAGTCTGAAGAGCATTCACAAGACTGTTGTGAACAGCTAAACCTCGACGCCGTATACAGAAGCATCACCAAAACACAGCAACGCAAGTGACAAGGCAATGTTTAACAGAGGAATATCGGCTGCAGTTAGCTGAAGCGCTCAGGATCAGATAAGCCGCAAAGTCTCGCTGATTGCCAGCAATAAACGCGTCCAGAATCAGCCTACAGGCGTAAGGAGGAAGAGCTACTCAGTTTCTTTTCTACTGTTTTCAAAGGCAACCCGGGTTTCTTTGTGAGCTATGCAGAAAACCGCAAAGTTTCTCAGACACAACCCGAAATTTGTTGAAAACCTCGAAGTGGAGCCGAAAAAAAGCAGTTTTATTTCGCATGGAGATTTTCGTAGGTACTTATATGAGGCCACGATATTCCCCATGTCTTGTCTCTAGGGGAAACCTAAATAAGCCCAAATTGGGCTTATTTTGGCTTTTCAACGTTAAATCATGCATTCCAATTTCTGCTCACTGCTAAAAAAATCCGTTTGTTTTTGACGCAAAGCCGTTCGATATGGAACGGAAGGTTCAAGACGTCATTTGGTAAAAATAGCCATAATTAGGAAGTATTTCAATAAATGGAGTTCTACGCATCATCGTTACATTTTAGTTCAAAACTGCTTCAGACAAGCCACAAAAGCCTTACTTGCCAAGAGCGGGCTGCAGTGAAAAAACAGCAGACAAGAGTGCGCCGCCAAAATAGAAATCGCGGTAACGCAACTTGAAAAAGTCAGCCCGTTTCCAGACTGCCAGCTTCAAATAAACCTGACTGCACATAACCAACAAAGTCAACCAGCGCGAAGCCCAATCCCCTCAATTTCTGAGCATAAGAACAATTAAACAGACTACTCGACAAATACAAAATTACAGCCCTCAAAAAGTGGGCCTCACATGGTAGGCAAGCTATTCAGCGTTTTCAGAAACTCTGAAAAAAACGAGCTAACGAGCGACCTCACGAGGTGCCCCCAGAACCGAACCCGTTAGTGTACTCCTCAGCGCTGCGACACGCCCGCGGAAACCACCTGCTAAAATGAAACTCAGCTGAAACTGCCAAAACAGTTTTAAACGCATGAAACGATACCACAGAAAGCGCTGGACTGCCTACCCCACTGAACCGCCAGAGCCACAAGCTTGCCTAAGAATAGCCGCATCTAGCAGACTGGGTGGTCATGGGTGCAAAAAATAAAAAGCCAACTCGAGCAAAAAGGTTGAACAAAGGACTGAAAGAACTGCCTTTGTGAAACAAATGACGCTATGTCTTCAACATCCTGTTGCCGCAATACTGACTGCGGCAAGCCTCCCTAAAGGGCGCTAACCAATGGATTGCGCTTGAAAAGAAAAATAAGCTGTATGAACGCGGTGATTTCTGTATTACGAGGATTTTTTTTATTCACAAAGAGCAACCAATGCCAACTAGCCGCCGCAACATCTAGCCTGAAAGTCAGCAACACTTAAAGAAGACGCAAAGAAGAGATCACCCTCAAGACATTGCTCACCAAAAACTTTGTAACAATCAATCATCAAAATTTTTCACAGCTGATTATGTGAAGCTCAAATATGTCTGGGCGCAAAATGAATTCTTAGTCACCTAATATCGTGAGCTGCTAAGATCTCGAAATCAACCTCACAATGGGCAGCAGTATTTACTGATGTCGTTATGTGGGGCGCAGGCAGTCTTCTGGGCTCGTTTTCGCCCTTGATTAATTTGTGTCACTCACGCTTTTTGTCTGTTCGCCTTTTCAACCATATACACGCCACACCATAAAACAAGAAAGTTACATCTTAACTTAGGTGGCAGCGCTTAAGAGAACTTCTGATCAGCGCACCTTCAACAACAAAGAAGTTACCAATCAATTTAAAGAAAAAACGACACAAACGCGACCAAGAACGAACTTGTATACAAAAGCATCAACAAAACTCGCTTTCTCAAAACAAGAACCCGACGAACTGCCGAGCAGCATAGACTCGAAATGTCGAAGGCTAACGAACCTTAAATATACATAGCGGTATCATGCCTGGAGAAATGAATGAGAATAACTCAACGCGTCAATTTACCTGTAAAGAGGGCAAAAGTGCTCATACGAGAAGCAAAAAACTGGCGAATCAGTGAAGAAATCACTCTCTCTATGGAAGAAAATCCGCGTTTCCCGACCTGCAGAATGCTTTTAACGCTTTTTTCGACAATACCTCTTCAGTATGGGCACCGAAATAGCGTAAGTATGGGCACTTTTAACAAATAACTGTCAATATGTCTTATTGCTAGCTTACAAAACTGCAAATCCACAGCAAGTTTCTATCATCCACCAATCCTTCTTTGTACTTCGGGCGACGAATGCTTAGAAAATCAACACAGAGAGACGCGAGACATTCGAAACGTTTTTCAGCTTTTCAAACAACTAACACTAGCGTGCCATGCCAGACTTCAGGGTTATAAACCGTAGCGTCAGCTTCACGACGAAAGGAGAAATAGACTTCATAGACTTATCTGACAAGGTGCAGGAAGAAGTCTCAGCGTCGGGCATAAGAAACGGAATCGTCCACATCTTTGCCCCGCACGCAACAGGCATTCTTATCTTGACAGAGAACGATGACGCCCTTATAGAGGACACAAAAGCGTTGTTGGAAGAATTGGCTCCGAAAGATGCAGGTTACCAGCACCCGTCCAACGCTCACGCTCACCTGCGGTCAATGCTTCTTCCGCCAGACAAGACTCTGCCGATCGTCAACGGGCAAGTCACATTTGGAACTTGGCAATCGTTATTCTTCGTGGAAACCGACGTCTACCCGAGGAAACGTACTGTTATCATTCAAGTCATCGGCGAGTCATAGAACTCGAACTTAGCGATTTCAAGAGTTCTTAACGCCGAACTAAAATCTGCGTTGTTCGCTTTTCTCCATTGTAGCCAACAAACATGAGTCCATAGTTTTTAGTGATTTAATGATAATTGCTCAGGCGTTAGCGTGATTATTTAACTATTTATTGTAAATATTGCACATTCGGCAAATTTTCGCAGAAACTTTTGAACACGCGTCGCCGTTTATAGCAGACACCGGTCCCTTCAGCACCTGAATGCGGCAAAATTCAGGGCTTAAATCGATTGCGAAAACCTTCATTTTGACGTTCTTTCAAGTTTTGCCTTGAACATCGTACATTTTCCACATTGGTTAATTGGCTTTTCTGTCAGAAAGCCTCAAGTTTCTTCTTTTCAGAGGATGATTATTTCATGATTATTTAAGGTTCGAGTCACTTCGAAAAATCAGCCTTTCCGTTCGGTTGGAATCCTCTTAACGGCGCCTCTTGGTCGCATTCGAGCCTTCTTCTTGACGGCGGCTTTTCCTCGCGGTTTTTCTTCCATCAAATCGGTTTCCGCTTCGCCTATAGGCAACGTGTCAACTGCATCCGGGAAATCTGAAGTAGTCGCCTGCTCAACTCCAGCCTTAAGCATGCTCTCGATTGCGCGGTCCACATCGCCAGGCTCAACATCGATGCCTCTGACTGCATCCATAAGGACCACAGTTTCGTAACCAAGTTTCCGCGCGTCAAGAACTGTGTTCACGACACAGTAGTCGGTCGCTAAGCCTCCAATAAAAAACCGCTTTATGCCGCGTTCCTTCAGTTCCTCTGCGAAGTTGGTTCCGTCAAAAACGGAGTAGCTTTCCCGCATTGGATCTGCAGCTTTGAAAACAACCACTGCATTCTTGGGAAGCTTAAGAAGCGGACTGAACTTTGCACCGTTGGTTTCTTGAACGCAGTGGGGTGGCCAAGGACCGCCCTGCTGTTTGAATGAGCAGTGATTAGGTGGATGCCAATCCTTCGATGCAAATACAGTTGCGTCACCGTCTTTGAAGCGTCTTGCGAACTCGTTCAGGACGGGGATGATTTGGTCGCCTCCCGAAACGGGCAAGGCGCCGCCCGGAAGGAAATCGTTCTGAATGTCGGTTATTAAAAGCGCGTCGGATTTTGCTACTATAAAAGTTTTGTTCATGTTGATATCTCGTGGTTACTGGGTTAAACTGTTTAAAACTCAAAGTTACTAGCGCGACGCTATTGGATAAACCTTTTGCGAGCCGCGAATCGGGCTGAACAGCTGTTCTTTTGACGAGTACGGCGTTTTTTAATGTGTTTTGGTGATGCTTTTGTATACAGGTAGATAGGCTTATCTCTTAACTTGCAACAATAAATTAATAAAGGCACCAAACATGCAGTCAAAACACTCGAAGAAACCGATTTCAAGCGGGGAAATGCGTGCCCTGGAAGTCAACGCTGAATACTATGGAGTAAGCCTGCTGCAACTCATGGAGAACGCGGGAAGAGGCGTCGCAGAAGAAATTATCGCCCGTTTCAGCAACGAAAAGAAAGTAGCGATTTTTTGCGGCTTAGGCGGAAACGGCGGCGACGGCTTTGTAGCGGCGAGGCACCTATGGGCAGCTGGATTCAACGTGCAGGTAGTTCTCGTGGGCCGAAGCCGTGACATCATCCATGAACCTGCGTTGAAGAACTGGATTATACTTCAAGCTTTAGAGGACAAAATGGCGATGGCAGAGGTAACTGACAGCTCAGCCCTTCCCAAGGTCGCCGCTGAAGTAGTTGTAGATGCGTTGCTGGGAACCGGAACCAAAGGCAAACTTAAGCCGCCCATCAGCCAAGTCGTCGATTACCTCAACAGCTTAGACGCTTACCGAGTCGCCGTGGACGTGCCGACGGGGGTCGATTCTGACACGGGCGACGTACTCGGCAACGCAATCAAAGCTGATCTAACGGTAACATTTCACCGCTCAAAGACTGGGCTTTCTAAAGCTAAAAAATACGTTGGGAAGCTGCTGGACAAGGAAATTGGTTTGCCCTACGAATTTGAGGAATACGCTGGTCCAGGCGACGTTCTCTTGGCGAAGGTTCCTCGGAGCACGTCTGCTCACAAGGGAGATTTTGGGCGGCTGCTTGTGATCGGCGGAAGCGAAATTTATTCTGGCGCACCCACCCTCGTTGCTCTCGGCGCCATGCGCACGGGCGTTGACATCGTGTATCTTGCTGCGCCATCTAAGACAGCCTACGCGATTTCTTCTATGTCGCCTGATTTGATAACCATAAAGCTTGACGGCGCAAATTTGAAACCAAGCAACATAGAGGCTCTGAAGCCGTTTTTGGGCATGGTCACTGCGGTTGCGATGGGTCCGGGTTTAGGCTTGAACCCTGAAACCGTCGACTTCGTGAAGTTATGCGTTGAAGAGGTTGAGAGGGCCGGGAAACCCCTGCTTTTGGACGCTGACGGGCTCAAGGCTTTTTCCAAGTTCAAACGTCCTCTGAAAGTGCCGCTTGTGCTTACGCCTCACGCTGGCGAGTACACGATACTCACTGGTGAAACCCTGCCTGACAACCAATGGGAACGCGCCTTGGCAATACAGAAGACAGCCAAGAAGCTTTCCGCTGTAGTCCTTGTGAAAGGCAAAGTCGACTACATATGCGATTCCAGCCGTGTCAAGTTGAATTTCACAGGCAACCCAGGCATGACGGTTGGGGGCACGGGCGATGTCCTCAGCGGAGTAGTCGGTGGTTTGATGGCTCAAAATGTCGACCCCTTCGAGGCGGCGGTGGCTGGTGCATTCGTCAATGGAGCTGCAGGTGATTTCGCCGCGAACGAACTTGGTTTTCATTTGGTTGCAACTGACATCATCGACTGGATCCCACGTGTTTTCGATGATCCAATGAGCCACTTGAAGGTGCGCAAGCCAAGTGGAACCTGACTCTGAAACAGAAAAACCTGCGTTTCCCGTGCGAATAACAATCTACCATGCGGGTCAGGATGACCCAAAAAAGAACACTGCATTGAGGCTTAAGCGGCGTGGTTTTGCGCGAATAGTTGTGAAGACAAGGTTTCTGCCCAAGAGGGCCATTGTGCTGAATCCTTTCAGCCAAATCGCGTTTTCTCCTGCAGACAGGGAGAGATTGGCACAATTTGGGTTGGCGGCGTTGGACTGCAGTTGGGAACACGCTCAAAAAGTCATGGCTGAGCACGTTAAGGGAACAAGCCGTTGCCTACCCATACTGATTGCAAGCAATCCGGTCAACTTCGGCAAGCTCACGAAGCTTACAACGGCCGAAGCCATCGCTGCAGCATTGTACATCGCGGGGTTCAAGAAGGAGTCAGAGGAGGTAATGTCGATTTTTACTTGGGGGCACACGTTTTTCGAGTTGAACGACATGCTACTTGACAATTACACTCAGGCAAGGGACAGCAGCGAAATCGTGGAAATGCAGAGCAGACTTTTGAAAGGCAAAAAAGGCCAGTAACATTTGCGATACTTCAACTCTGCTGCCAAGGGAAAATAGGCTAATTAACCACGAGCTCCAAATCATGTGGTAAATCCCGTTGGGTTGAAGGAAGAATCTGATGGATTCAAGCCCGAACAAGGCTGACGTTCAAGACTTCAATCGTAGAGCGGCATCATACGAAGATGCCACACGTCAAAGCTACCTTTTTGACAAAGTTCAAAGAATGGTTTTGAACTTCGCTAAAACGCAGAGTTGCCCTAAAACGGTTTTGGATGTGGGCTGCGGAACTGGGCGTTTGCTCAGGAAAGCAAAGGGACTCTGGCCTGACGCACGGTTCGTCGGCGTTGACGCGGCGGAAAAAATGATTGAAGAGGCGACACGACTATTTCCTGAAGGCGAGTTTCATGCTGCCATGGCGGAGTCTCTGCCTTTGTCTGACGCGTCAATTGACCTCGTGTTCAGCACGCTTTCGTTTCACCATTGGGTTGACCAGACGAAAGGCGTGGGCGAAATCGCTCGTGTGCTACGTCCCGAAGGAAGGTTTCTGCTCGCTGACATCGTGTTGCCATTTGGGCTTGGGCTCTTTAGTCGACATTTTGAACGCAACAACTCCAAGAGAATGCGTGAAACGTTTGTTGCGGCAGGATTGAAAGTGGAGTTTCAGAAGCGTCCTTGGAGTTGGTCACGGTTTCTTGTTGTGACGGCGGGAGTTAAGCCGTTGGGTTGATTAAAGGGGCGTTTGGGAATCGATGGTTTTTATCACTGACGAGTACTTGTTTTTCGCTTCGGTTGTTTTGATTTCGCTCTCAGGGGTTCTGATGCCTGGACCCTTGTTCGCGGTGACGATTCAGAAGGCGTACAAGCGTAAAACTGCGGGCGCATTGATCGCCGTCGGTCACGCAATAGTTGAGTTCCCACTGATGTTTGCCATTTTCTTCGTTCTGAGCCAATTTCAGATTCCGAGTTTCGTGCAGGTTGCAGTGATGTTGATAGGCGGGGCGTTAATGGTTTTGATGGGCATACAGACATTGATGAGGCGTGACAGAGCTGACGAAGCGCCAGTAAGCTCGACTCGAGAATCGGTGCTCGCGGGCGTTTACACTACGGCGGTTAACGCAGGTTTCATCATCTGGTGGTTGACTATTGGCACGACCCTGATTCTTAACGCTCGGCTGTTTGGGATAATTGGTTTCTCGTTGTTTGCTGGGCTGCATTGGCTATGCGACCTGTCGTTTTACACGGTTATTGCCTTCGCGATTTTTAAATCGCAGCAGTTGTGGTCTCAACGTTGGAATAAACGAGTTAGGATGGGAATAACCCTTTTCTGTGTGGCAGTTTTCATCGGATTCGGACTCTATTTCGTTGGTTCGGCACTGTGGTCGCTGCTGGCATAGTTATATAGCTTCTCGTGGTTAATTTGCGTCATGGAGTTTCACGTCAGAAGCGCAGTTCTGCAGTTGATTCGCGGAGACATCACCGAGGTTGAGGCAGACGCGATTGTAAATGCGGCAAACTCTTCTTTAATGGGTGGAGGAGGAGTCGACGGTGCAATTCATCGCAAGGGTGGACCAAAAATCTCTGAGGAATGCAGGCGCATTCGGGAAACTGAGTGGCCTGACGGTCTCCCAACTGGCAAAGCGGTTATCACTTCAGGAGGCAACTTGAAGGCGAATCGTGTCATCCACACAGTAGGACCTGTTTGGCTTGGAGGATTCCATGTAGAATCAGAAATGCTCAAGCAGGCATACCGGAACTCGTTGAAGCTTGCCGTTGCCAACGGGCTCAAGATTGTTGCTTTTCCTTCCATTAGCACGGGAGCCTACGGCTATCCTGTTGAAGAAGCTAGCCGCATAGCGGTGAGTACGGTGAAGGCGTTTTTGGAGAAGGAAGACAGGCTTGAAAGGGTTATTCTTGTTTTGTTTTCTGAAAGCGATTTTCAAGTATACTTGGAAACGACGAAGTCAATGTTCTCCAAATAGTTTAATTCTTTAAGAGAACTTCCTTTGACTTCCATTATTAAAGTAACATGATTGTCGGTTCCCATTTATTTCAGGCGTAAGCCGTGTTCAGGGTGTGACTAAGCAGCAGAAGTGCTACATATTTTCTGTTGGACAGTTAACTTGTGTTTTCGCTTCGAAATAATACTTATATACTGAACACTAGGATTAGCATCTACTAATCTTTGCAAGGTAAAAGTTGATATTATGAAGCAGCCCCCTTTATTGTCGAGTTCTTCATACAAGTCATTGATTGAAAATGAGCCCGCTCAGGCAATTTTTGAAGCAGCAGTCGTCCAAGCTGTAAACGACATTCTTTCAACTCTAGGCGAAAACGCAAAAGAGACCATTTACAGCCACCTTAAAAACTCCTATGGAATTAACAAAGAGGAAATCCCGAGCAAAATTGAAGCCTTTGCCAACGCTATCGAAGAAACTTTTGGCGTGGTCGGAAAGCTAATTGAGATTAAGATAATCGAACGGCTACATTCTCAATACAAGGATTTTCGCTACGCCCCAAAGAATGGAAAACTGGATTTTGTCAAATACGTGACTACCCTGCGAAACCACTTGGAACCCAAGGCCTGAAAATATAGACCGCTTTTTTGGTAAGGAAAATGATTAGAAAGTGATTCTACCCGTCTGTTGTTTCCAGTTGAATAAGTGAATACAAATTGTATTTCTTGTCCAGTATCTTTCTGCCTTCAAGGTAGCGGAGTTCTACTAGGAAGCCCACGCCGACGACCTCGCCGCCGAGTTTCTCGATTAAATCGATGTTTGCTTTCATTGTTCCACCCGTAGCCAACAGGTCGTCAATAAGCAGGATCTTTTGCCCTTTCGTAATCGCGTCTTCGTGGATCTCGATTACGTCAGATTCATACTCCTTCGTGTAAACGAGCTCGACGCATTTAGAGGGCAACTTTCCCTTTTTCCTGATGGGAACAAAGCCTGCCCCTAATTCATAAGCTACGGCGGCGCCTATGATGAAGCCTCTTGCCTCGTTTGAGACAACCAAGTCGATCGGTTTACCTCTGAAATAGTCAGCTAACTGCGTGATGCTTTCATGCAGAGATTCCTTGTCTTTGAGTAGCGGTGTGATATCCCAAAACACGACGCCTTTGAACTCAGGTATTCTCCTTACCTTTGACTTAAGATCGATTGTCTTCGCGGTTTTACTCATGTGTTTTTTCCTCGTTACACGAATGCTCCTTTGAGGGCTTCGCCGCACTTGCATGCCCGTTCCTTTGGCAAGCTAGCGACGGTTTCCGCTATAATGCGCTTGACGTTTTCGATGTTTGTCTTCATTATTTTCATGATGTCGTCCACGCTGACAGGATGCTCCTTCCATACATCGTAGTCTGTCACTGTCGATATGGAGGCGTAGCATATTTCTGCTTCTCTTGCCAACACGCATTCAGGGACGAGGGTCATTCCGACAACGTCTGCGCCCCATTGGCGGTACATTTTGGATTCGGCCTTGGTTGAGAAGCGGGGTCCTTCGATGCAGACGTATGTGCCCGTCTCATGCATTTTCACCCCAAGTTTTTTTGCCACAGCAATTACGGTTTTCCTCAGTTCGGGACACATGGGTTCAGCGACAGTTATGTGGCAAACTCTGTCTTTTGTGTAAAACGACTGTTCACGTCTGGTTGTTCGATCAATGAATTGGTCGCAGAAGACAATTTCTCCCGGATGATACTCTTCAAGCAATGATCCCACTGTGGAAGGCGCCAGAATGCGAGTTACGCCTAACTTTTTCAGAGCATAGATGTTGGCGCGGACGTTGATATCTGTCGGTCTAATAGTGTGTTTTTTTCCGTGCCTCGGAAGGAAAGCCACGCATTTGCCGCCTAATTCCCCCACAGTTATAGAGTCTGATGGCTTGCCATATGGGGTTTCAACAGTTACTTCCTGAACGCTCTTGAGAAGCTTTGGGTCGTAGAGACCTGTTCCGCCAATTATGCCTATCTCCGCTTGCATGCCCAATAACTTTCAAACGTTGAACTTATAAGAATAGCGATTAAACCGCTTCGCGTAACAGCCGTTTGCGTCAACCGCTAATTCGCCTGTTCTTCTCTGGTTGTTGAAATTGCAATTCGCTTGAAGCAGTACGGGATCAACCCATCTAAAGCTAGCCCTGAATAAGTCAGAAAGGCAATAAAAATAAAGAGAAAGGAATGTTTAGTTCGCGTTCTTTTCTAACAGTTGGTTTAGCTCTTTCGTTCTTTGCTCAATCATTTCTTGAAGCGCGGTTTTTATGGCTTCGGTTGCGGACGCCAGTTCAGTTGCCTGCGACACGACTGTATTCGAGTTCTTTCCCACGGTTTCGGCTTCAGCCAATATTTCCTTAGCTGAAGTCTCAACTTTTGCAGCATCGTCAACAACGCCGAACGCTAGCTTAGCCATTTCCTGGGCTTCACCGACTACACCGCGTGTGACCTTTTCAACTTCTTCTGCTGTTCCAGAGACATCTTTGGCTATGGCTGCCATTTCCTGCGAGGCAGCTGTTTGTTGCTCTATCGCTGCTGAAGACTCTTCTGATGCAGATGAGCTTTCTTCGGCGATGCTAGCTACTTCTTCGATTGTTCTGACTACTGCGCTTAATGCTTCAAGTCCCCTGTCGACACCATTTGCAAGGTTACTTACTTTGCCGTTCATGTCGCCCATTATAACCGAGATTCCTTCGGCTTCCTTGATTGCACCAAGGACTACGTTTGCGCCTTCAACTGCGCCTGCCTGAGATTTTTGAGCGATGTTGCTTGTTTGAACTCCTGCTTCTTTGATTCCTTTGACCAAGTCGATTGCTGATCCTGCTGCGACCTTTGACTGCCCAGCTAGGCCTTTGACTGCGTCAGCGACCACGGCAAAGCCTCTTCCAGCTTCACCTGCTCGAGCTGCTTCGATTGCTGCGTTCAAAGCTAGCATGTTAGTTTGACCTGCGATGTCTGAAACTGAGTTGGCCATCTGCCCGACTTGCTCAACTGAGTTTACCATTGAAGCGACGGCGTCTGAAACTTTAGTTATGTCATTCTTGATGTTCTCTATTGCGACCAGACCTTTTTGGCCTTTCTCGTTTGCTTCCTTAGATCGTTTCAACGCGTCACTCGTAACGGCGGAAGCGTCTTTGGCAATCCCGCCGGCTTCATCCATAACTTTCTTGAGCGATTCCGTGCTATGCGCCGCACTCTGCGATAACTCAGCTAGCTTCTGCGCACCCATAGATACTTGTTGTGAAGCGTTGCTGACTTGTTGCATGCCAGTTGCCATCTGCTCTGAAACGTTAGCGGCTTGTTTTCCCATCTCAGCAACTTTTGCGGTGGATTTAGATGCTCCATCTGCGCTTGAAGCGACCTTGTTAGCAGCCGCTTCAACGCTTTTTGCACTTACACTGACTTTCCCAACTATGTCCGCGGCACTCATCGCAAGCTCTGCGACTTTTCTTGCTGAGTTTTCCGCTTGGAAAGCAAGGTCTGCTGCTATTGCTGCTTTTTGAAGTGGTTCATCGGCTTGTGCACTAATTTTTTCAGCAGTTGATATCGCATCTTGAATTGTCTTGACTAACTCTTCTTTGAATCTTCGGTTTTCCTCAATTAGACGTTTGTTTTCTTTTTCTAGTTTCTCTATAAGTTTCTGCGATTCCAGGTTCTTTTTCTCTACCGGTTCATCAGTCATAGTGAATACTTTCCGTTAAAGTATATGCTGAACTGTAAAGTTGTCTGTTTATAAGTAAGTTATGAAGAACCAGTACATATTCTAAATAAGGAGAATTCGAAGCTAGTTGCATGCATTGATTATTTCTTTTGAAATCATTTCCAAAGAGGCTACTCTGTCAACGCAGCCAGTCTGAAAAGCGATCTTGGGCATCCCGAAAACGACGCTTGTTTTTTCATCTTGTGCAATCGTGAATCCGCCTTTTTCTTTAATGGCTTTTATCCCTTTGGCCCCGTCAGCGCCCATCCCGGTCATTATTACGCCGACGTTCTTATTTCCGTAGACTTCGGCTGAAGATGCCATAGTAACATCACCTGAGGGTCGAACGTAATTGACTGGAGGGTCGGTGTTCAAAGCGACCTTTTTCTCTTTTGTAACGACCATATGAAAGCCGCCGGGCGCAACTAAGGCAAGTCCGCATTGAATCCTATCTCCGTCTTCAGCTTCCTTAACTGTGAAATTGCACACTTCATTAAGTCTTTGAGCAAAAAATTTTGTTATCCCTTTTGGCATATGCTGGACAATCAATATTGGGGGCACATTCGCAGGAAGACTTGACAGAACCTCAGTGATTGCTGGAGGACCGCCGGTTGAAGCAGTTATTGATATGATTTTGTCCTGATCTTTTGCATCAACACTTAGTGCTTGATGGACTTTAGGTCTGATTCGGCTAAGGTTAGAGTGGGCAGCAACTTTGATTTTAGAAATTAATTCTGCCCCAATCATATTCATATCCAGCGACAAAGATCCAGATGGCTTAGGTACATAGTCAACGGCCCCGTACTCCAACGCTCGGAACGTAAGTTCCGCTTCCCTCTGCGTCAAAGCGCTGACCATTACTATGGGCACAGGATTTGTTTCCATGATCTGTTGAACTGCAGTCAAGCCATCCATCTTTGGCATTTCCACATCCATCGTTACAACATCGGGGTGCAAGCTATCTGTTTTTGAAAGCGCTTCTTCCCCGTTTCTCGCCGTGCCAACGACGGTTATCTGGGGATCAGATTGCACAAGGTCGCATAGAATTTTTTGCATAAATAAGGAATCGTCAACAAGAAGTAGCTTGATTTTTTCCACAGACACCACAGATCCGAAAGTTTAGAAATGAACAAAAATGGCGTCTTATGGGCTGGGTTGAGTCTGTGATTGAATTTGAAAGCCTCTGCTGTCGTCCTTCATGTTTTCGGCATCTTTTGCTGCAATTTTGATAAAGTCAAGCAAGATAATAAGGTCTTTGTCGTGTTTGGCTACGCCAACAACGCATTCAGACTTGTCCACGATTAAGCTGTCAGGGTTGGACTCGATGTCTTTCTTGGGAAGCGTCAGGACCTCCATGACGGAATCGACCATTATTCCGATCGGATGCTTATCTTGCACGATTATCATGATGTTTGTGTTTTCGTTTGATTTTTCTGCAACGCCGAATCGTTTTCTGAGGTCGATTACGGGTATTACTTCTCCTCGAAGATTCGTGACTCCTCTAACATATTCGGGAGCATACGGAACGGGAGTTACCCCCTCAAAGTTTTTTACCTCTCGGACCTGATGAACATCAACACCGTATAGGACGTTGTCAAGCGAGAAGGTTAACATCTGTATTTCTTCAGGAGCACTTAGTCTGTTGTTAATAATTGCCATGTAGCATCCACCCTTGAAACTCATTTTTGGTTTTAGCCTATCTCTAAAACTGTTATTTGTCGCTTATGAAAAGCCAGTATAGATTAAGGATTCTAATTCCAAGGCACTAAAAGAAAAACAAAGGAAGCTAAACTACGTAGGCCGTGTTTCCTGTCCTGCCGCTTGACATGTTTTTCAGCCACGTCTCGCTCATCAGGCACCACCTTGAATTTGAGCCTTCGATCTGCAGCACCATGATCAAGTCTACTTTATCCAGCTTTGCGTACTCCATGAGCACGTCGTATGTTGACTTGCTAATTTCAATGTTTAGGTCCCGAGGCATTTTGTCTACGGCTCGCTTCGCATGAAAAAGAGCCTTTATCTTATCGGCGCCTTCTTGAATTTGGACTTTGACTTCGTTCACATAGTAAATTTCTTCGTTGTAGCTGAGAATTACGTTTCGTGCGTTGTCTGACTTCACTTCGGAATGCTCCACCTTTCTTCAATCTCCCCTTCCGTAATCGGGGGGCAAAGAAGGCAATAAAGATAACTTTCCAAACACTCAATATTACAAATTCTGATGCATCCCAGATCGAAGAAAATGATCTGTATGTACCGTCAGAATTTCGAGAGGAGCACTTCTAACTAACGTGTAACTCTGTGTTGTTCCCTTTTCTGATTTCTTTGTTGACGAATTGCCCTATGTCAAGAACTAGAACTACTTGACCATCACCGAGAATTGTTGCTCCGCTGATGCCCTTTATGCCTGAGCACGCTCCGTTCAAAGATTTCACTAGTATGTCTTGCTGCTGCAGCACTGAATCGACAACTAACCCTATCTTTGTGTTTTCATCGCCAAGATACACTATGAGGAGTTCCAATTCAGGCTCGTTTGAGTCGGGCAGCCGCAGGAGCTCGTGAAGGTGAACCATCGGAACTACGTGATCCCTGACGATGATGGCGCTTGTTTTCCCAAGTGACTTAACATCAGTCCGCTCTACCTTCACAATTTCGGAAACCTGGCCTGTTGGAATTGCAAAAGTTTGCATAGCATCTTTGACCAAAATCGCTTGAATGATTGCCAGTGTTATAGGAAGTTTAATAGTGGTTCTTGTGCCTTTGCCTATTTGGCTTTCAACATGAACCGATCCGCCTAAAGCGGAAATCTTAGTTTTGACAACATCCATGCCGACTCCTCTGCCGCTTGTTTCGGTAATCTCTTTGGCTGTAGAGAGACCTGGCAGAAAAATCAAGTTGATTAACTGCTCCGTACTCATCTTGTCTAATTCAGCTTCACTCACAAGATTCTTTTTGACAGCGGCTTGCCTTACGGTCTCAGGATCAATCCCTGCACCGTCATCTCGGACCTCTATGATAACTTGGTTTCCGTTTCTCTTGGCTGAAAGAACGATTTCTCCGGTTACATTTTTGTTTGCTTGCGCTCTTTTTTCAGGCACTTCAACGCCGTGGTCGATACTGTTGCGGAGAAGGTGGATAAGAGGTTCGCCGATTTCATCAAGAACTGTTCTATCAATTTCGATTTCCCTTCCTTCCATAATCAATTCGATTTTCTTGCCTTTCTTCAAAGATAAATCTCTTACTAAGCGTGGAAAGCGATCAAAAATTTGGCTCACCGGAACCATTCGCACCTGCATGACAAGATCCTGCAAATCAGCAGTCAAACGGTCAATATTCTTTGTTATATGTCTAAGCGAATCGTTCTGACTGTCTGACGTCACTTGGAGAAGAGCAATCTTGTTTATGACCAGCTCGCCCACCCAATTCATCAACTTGTCCAGCTGGTCGAACTTGACGCGGACAGTTTGAGCAGACTGTGACTCTGTAAGAATTCTGGTAATCTTTTTGCCCTCGACTGTTTCCACGTTGATGTTTTCAGGCTGCAAAGTTACAGGAACAGAATCAGAAACAACTCCCTTTGCGGACAACGCAACGTCATCAAGAGCAGTTACTTCCACTTGGTTCACTTCAAGAACCTGCTTTGCAGAATCCGCAATTGTTTTTAAATCAAATTTGCTTGTAACCGCCAGCTTAAACCCTTGACTGAGCTTCTGGTCGTCCAAGTCTCCACTTGCCGGAACTGTTTTAATGATCCTCGCCACTTCAGCCACTCGTTCCAAAACCATGCTTGCGCGAACACCTTTGTAAGAACAGTCTTCGCTGAACTTCATTTGAATTAAGAAACCTTGCTCTCCAGCGTTTTGGGCATTCGCGATCGCTGTCTTTTCGGTATCGCAAAAGACAATTTGACTGTTCTCTAACGCAGATTTTGGCAATTGCTCGTTCTTAGGTTTAGCGTTTTTCAGCGAAGACTTTGCGGATTGCAATTTGTCTTTGAGTTCGGCAACGTTTATTTCTCCGCTGACTTGGTTTTTTATCTTTTCCAGTCGATCCGTTAATGCATCAACACATTCCAGAAGCGCACTGATAAGATCAGATGAAGGGGAATTACCTTTGCGCATATCGTCGAAAACGTCTTCCATTGCATGAGTAAGTTCTTGGAAATCCTTGAACCCCATCATTCCTGAAGACCCTTTCAATGTGTGCGCTGACCTGAAAAGCATATTAACTACCTCTTGGTTTCCCGGTTCTTTCTCCAAAATCAACATAGATTGTGTAATCGTGTCTATGTGCTCTTTAGCTTCATCTATAAACAATTGTCTGTATTGATCGGTATCGAGAGACAACCTACTTTTTCCACCCTTTTCTTTGCCATTGAACACATTTTGGTTAATGCAAAATATTCATGTTAACACATTGGTAATTTGTGCGAGTGTGTCTCTTCTAGGACATTCACAAAGCACTATTGTAGGGAATTGTCGATAGAAAACGAAGTCAGACTTTCGTTTGTTCATACGTCTTCTTAGGTTTCTGGTAGACCCTTGTCAAGAAGTCAACTGGCTGAAATAATTTATACGGTTCACCGCTTAAGATTTCAGATTTTCCGATGATGAAGTACCCACCGTCTTTCAGCGAGTTATAGAAGTTCATATGAATTCTTTGTTGGCTTTCTTTTGAGAAATAAATCATCACATTTCTGCATAGGATAAGGTCAAGATGCTGATGAACTGAGGGCGTGTTCAAATCAACCTGTTCGAAATGAACCAGTTGCTTAACAGAATTATTTACTCTGCAGTTTTCCCCTTCTAAGGTGAAGAACCGATCAATTGACACCGAATCAAGAAAACTCAACTGCTTTTGAAGGTACACACCATCTTTGGCTTTGTTTAAGGCATCTTTGTCAATGTCAGAAGCATAAATAGTTACAATATGGTTACTTAGCGCGTGACCCAGCACTTTATGAACAAGAATAGAAAGGGAATAAGGCTCTTCCCCAGTTGCACATCCAGCGCTCCAAATTCTGACATGGCTTGAGGACAAAAGTATCTTAGGAAGTAAAATCTTATGGAGATACGTGTAAACATCGGAGTCCCTGAAAAACATCGTATAATTGATGGCTAAGTCGTTAAGCAGATTTTGGAATTCGTCGGGATTACTTTTTAAGTAAACAAGGTATTTTCCGTAGTTGTCGGCGCCAATAACTCTTAATCTAATTTTAAAACGACGGTGAAGATATTCATCCCTGTAACCTGAGCAGTTTAGACCAGTTTTTTCATAGAGCAGCGTCTTTACCCTTTCGAAGGCCATTTTTTCCATGAAATCATCAATATTTTCAGTCTTAGCCTGCAATTCAAATCAACTTCCAACCGGCTTCAACAATGTTTTGAATACCTACATCAGGTTCATGGATTTTTTAGCAAGCAAGTCTTTCATTTCCTCGCTTGGAAAGATTATCAATATGCATTTGGCGGTCTCTCCTTCCCGTTTGAATCTTGTTTCAAAGATCAAAGCGGTTTCGGAAACCATAGACTGCTTTATCAGGAAGTAGTCAAGAACAGCATCGAAAGAATCCACGACACTTTGAGGCGTTGTCGGCAGAAGCCCAATTTGGATAAAGTCTGATATTGCAGTCAAGAAAGCGCCGATCAAAATGTTGGAAAGCTCAAGAATAGCTGATATTTCCATGTCTGAAGTTAGCTCTTCTATAGAAGCCGCGCAACTCATCATCGCAGCAATCTTCTTGGCTTCGGTTAGTTCAAACGACAGCAGAATGTCACATCCATACTTTTCTCTAAGTTGCATATAGACTGATTCAGTAGGCATGTCCTGCAAATCGAAGAACTTCGGAATCAAATGCGGCGCGATATTATGAATTTTCGGCACTTCGATTTCGATTTTCTGTTGAAGTACCTCCGAAAGCGCTGTTGCTGCATGGCCCGCCCCAATGCTGCCTAATTCTAGCAGAATACCCAGGTCAAATTCAGCCTTGTCTGAGGCATTGGAAGAGCCTAAATCATCGTGTATTGGCTTCATGTCAACGTCGATTTGTCGATTCATAGTTTCTTATTCTCTCCGTTAAAAGACTTTACCATCATTACGCCCGAACTCACGTTGAAGCTTATTCTCCGTCCGTGCAGTCCACCCACATCCTCGCCTATCAACCGTATCTTGCGGTTCGACAACCCTTCACGGGCTGCCCTTACGTTCTTGCCGCCAATGTCTAAATTGCCGTCAGAACCCAAGTTCGCAAACATGTTAGCTCCGCCAGCAATCTTTGCGGAAAGGCGTAAATCTTTCCCACACATTTTTCTTATGCCCTCTACAAGCGCTGGAATAGCGGTGTCAGCGTATTTTGATGGAAGAGGTTCGTGCGACACGTCACTTGAATGTGGAAGCATCACGTGAGCTAACCCCCCACATTTATGCACCGAATCATGCAGGCAAATTGCCACGCATGATCCGACGCTTGTCAATAGCTCAACGGATCCGTTTTCCACCTTCATATCTGCCATGTCGACTCGAACCTCCTCCACCTTTGGAGCTAAGTTAGCGTCAATTGTTACGTAAGACGCATTTTCTAATTGTTGATAGGCAAATGGCGACCGAGTTTTGCCGGGCATACTCACGGCTCGCTTTTCGTTCTGATAGCCGGTGAGCGACGGAATCATCTAGCTTACCCTCAGCAGTACTTAGTAATGGCTTCAATAACCTTCTGAGGTTGAAAGGGTTTTATTACGAAGTCTTTGGCACCTGACTTAATGGCTTCAACTATCAATGCCTGCTGCCCCATTGAGCTGCACATTATTACTTTGGCTGAAGGATCCGCTGCAACGATCTGCTTGAGTGCTTCAATTCCGTCTTTCGCTTTTGGCCCTGGTGGCATGATTATGTCCATGAGCACTAAGTCTGGCTTTGATGTTTGATATTGCGCTATGGCATCGTCGCCTGTTCCAGCTTCGGCGATCACTTCGTGGCCAGCTTGTAGTACTATTTTTTTGAGTACCGCTCTCATGAATGATGCATCATCGACTATCATTATTGTGCCCATTTCATTCGCCTGATTATCGTAAATGTTACGATATACCATATAAAAAAGTTATGGAGTTGAAAAATGCATTAACAAGCAGTATACCGTATACTTACCTCAGATTGTTTTTTTGGTCGTGCAGTGTTTTGGGTTCGGTGGGAATGTGGAGTTCGAATTCAGATTTTGAAGTCGTAATGATATTATATATAGATAGTCAATTTGGGTACTATCTAAGTTGGAAAAGGAGAAAAGTGGAAATGGCGCTTGCATTAGAAAAGCAGGATTTGATAAAAGTTTATAACAAGCAGACTGATGGTTGGAAGCTTGTTAAGCGTGGTCAAGCCTACACTGAGCAGTTGTCAACTATCGAAGAGACACTGTTGAGGTTCGGGTTGCTGAAGAACGAGATCAAAGTATACATGCATCTGGCGCGCGCTGGCGAGATGAAGGCTGGCGAAATCGCTGAGGCTATCTCGTTGCACCGCACCGAAACCTACCGCATCCTGCGCGACCTCGAAAAGCGAGGCATTGTCTTCTCCATCTTCGAAAAGCCACTCAAGTTCACCGCTGTGCCGCTGGAGAAAGCTATTGACCTGCTCGTTGACGCCCAGAAAATCAAGATTAAGCTGCTCGAACAAGAGAAAGACAGTGTCGTCAAGTTGTGGCAAAGCATCCCCCAGCCGAAAGCCGCCGCCACCAAGAAAGAGCTGTTCCAGATGCTTGAAGGCGAACAGCAAGTCCTCATGAAAGCCAATGAACTTCTTGAAAGCTGCGAAAAAGCGTTCCAGGTGTTCGCTCCCGCGGACTACCTCTCGCAGTTGTATTACAGCGACTTTAGCGACAAACTCAAGGAGCACGCGGACAAAGTCCACGTCAGTATGGTAACCGACAACTCCATCAAAAGCGCCTACTTCCTCGGGCAACTCAACTGGCTCAGCGAAGCGGGGCGCATCATTGACGACCAAAGCCTACCTTGCTTCATGATAAGCGACAACAAAGAAATCCTCATCATCTTCCACGAAAAAGACCGCGCCTCCGAAGACGAAACCAAGAAAAAAGAGAAAACCGCAGCCATCTGGACCAACTACACTGCCTTTATCAAAGTCTTAGTCCTTCTCTTCGCGAAGCTCGTCGAATCATAGCCTTCAGAAACTTCCTTTTCTTAGTTTTCGCCTTCTTTTGTTGACGTGTTAGATTTTTTCTCAGTATGTCTTTACATGGCATTGTCTCAAAAGAATAAGTGTGCGGGCATCTTAGCTTAGATGGCTGCGCCGTTTTAGGCGTTTATTTCGGGGGGCTCTGTGGTGGCAATCCATCTTTCGGCTGCGTCTGTAAGTTGCTTGCGGAATTCTGGTGAAGGTATCATGAGCAGGTAGCCTTTGGCGGAGCTTTCGTTTCTTCTGAACTGCATTTGGAAGATGAGGGCGGATTTTGCTACGATGAGTTGTTTGGCGAGGAATACGTCTATGACAGCTTCGAAAAAGTCGCTCAAGACGGTAGGCTTCGACGGCACAATGGTCATCTCAACGAAGTTGGCTATGCTACTGTAGAAGGCGCAAAGCATGATAGAGCCCATTTCCTGAATGGCTGAGACGACAACATCTTCGCTGACTGAAGCCACGTTGCTCATCATGATGGAAGCGATTTTCGTGACTTCTTCCGAGTCGAAAACGATCAGCGTATCGCAACCCGGTTCCGATGTCAACCCCATGTGGACCGCGGTTACTTGGGTGTCGGGGGCGCCTATGATTCTGGAGATTAGGTAGGGCGGTCCTGTTTCAAGTTTTGGAACGCTGATTTGTATGTGCTGTTTGGTGAGTTTTGAGAGGGCAGTTGCCGCGTGTCCGGCGCCGATGTTGCCAATCTCGGAGAGGATACGCAAATCTGTGCACATGGCCAATGTTTCGAGGAGTTTTTCAGGCTCAAAAGGTTTGACGACGAAAGCCTTTGCGCCTGCCTGCATGGCTTCGTTGATTAACTTGTTTTCGTCTAGAGCGCTACAGATCACCACTTTGGCTTGAGGGTCTTCCTTCATTATGCTGCGCAACGCGTCGAGCCCAGTCTTCGCGATTTTCCCCTCGTTCATGACGATGTCCAAAAGCAGTATTTCAGGATTGAGCTGTCGGTACTTTTCGATGGCTTCGTCGCCGTTTGAGGCTTCACCGATGACTTCATGGCCTGACTCGTCAAGGATTCTTTTGAGTAAACCTCGCATGTATGCGTTGTCGTCTGCCAACAGTATGGTGGTCATTAACATCTCTCAATTCTGATGACAAACGAGTCTAAATCAAGGTATATACCTCTTGTGAATTCCAAAACAGTATACAAGTTACGAATTACAAATCACACATAAAAAGCGCAAATACGACTACACAGGCTTCGAGCACCGACGAAGGTTAAGCGCTACAAGCGACGCTGCCAGCAAAACATCCGACGTCACCGCGCCGTAGAGAAAAAGCTGGAGGGTCGAGGTGCCGCCGCTGGGTTGCGGGTAGGTGATGTCGACGATATAGAAGAGGTACCGTGCCTTTCCGACGAGGCTGGGGTCTTTAGGAGGGTCTGTCCAGCCGACCATGACGCAGCCTCCCTTACCGGTGGAAATGACGCTGTAAGCTTCCTGATATTCTGGGTCGCCCTGCGTGCAACTCCAGACGACGTTGCCTGAGCCGTTGACTTTGAACAGCCAGAAGTCGCGGTTGCCCGCGCCGAAGGAAAACGTGAAGCCGCCGACGAGGTAGCCGCCGTCGCCTGACGCCGTGATGCATGAGGGAGAATCCGCGTTTTTGCCGCCCACTGTCCTAGCCCATTGCAATGCGCCATCTGAGCTGACTTTGACTACCCATGCATGCATGTTTCCGCCTGACGCCTGCGTGTTCCCGACAAGGACGTAGCCACCGTCCTGCGCCGCGGTTATGGCTGTGGCTTCTTGGCTTCCCAGCTGGGCGTAGGTTTGGTTCCAGATGAGGCTGCCGTCGGGACTGACCTTCATCAAGAGAAAACTGTAGTCGCCTGAGCCGCGGGTGTCCGCGTAGCCTGCGACCATGTAGTTGCCGTCGTCTGCCAATACGCCAGACTTTGCCACGCTGTCAGAAGCGGTATTGAAGGTTTTGTTCCAGAGCACTTTGCCGTTTGCGTCGATTTTGACTACCCAAGCTTGGGATTGTGCTCCGCCATTCTGCGAGGTCAACCCTAATAGCACGAAGCCACCGGATGCTGCAAAGCCAGAGTAGAACTCGTCTGTTCCGTTGCCGCCCACAGTTTCACTCCAAACAGAACTGCCATCAAGCGTAATTCTTACGACGAGACCCTGTATGTTTCCCGATGGGAGGAATTCGTTTCCTATTAGCAGGTAGCCGTCGGTCAGGTTAAGCGCCCAACGCAGCTCCGTGCCTGCTCCTTCGAGGAAAGTCTTGTTCCAGACAGCGTTGCCGGATTGATCCAGCATAAGCGCCCAACCCTCGGTAATGCCGGTCGTGTTTGATTGGTGTGACCCAACGATGAAGTAGCCGCCGTCCGCTGCCAACGCGCAGTAGGCTCGGTCGTCGTCGCCTACGACGCCGTAGGTTTTTTCCCAGACAACGTTTGCGGGGAGTACACTGACTGATGTGCCAGTGATTTTGGCTGATGGATTGCCTTGGACAGCTGCGAAAGCCGCCGTAAGCACGATTGAAACGGCGAGCATTGCAAGCAAAACCTTAGATCCCCGATTCATACGTTTCCCTCGTTTCTTAAGCAATATCTTTCTTCAATTTTCAGATTTAACATTTTTTCCATTCACCCAGTGTTGGTGAATGTTGAGTTGGCGATTACAGTGATTCCGCGTTGATCTTGGCAAATAGCGGAGATTTGAATTGGAAAGTTCAGCATTGCGGTTTCAGCGTTGAAGGCTGCCGTGTAGGTTCCGTTTCCGAAGTCGCTTATGCTCGGCGAATCTGCTTGCTGCCAGCCGCCCGACGAGTCTTTGAAGTAGAGGCTGAGAGTCTTCGCCGACGCTGGTGCGCCGTCGTTCTGCAGGTTCATGGTCAAGTTCACAGTCGTGTTCGCGCCTAGTTGGCTGTAGCTTCCGCTTATGCTGATTGCTGTGGTCACGTTGATGAAGCATTCCAAGCTGGACGTCGATGAATCTCCGGTAGAGTTTATTTGCAAAGTGACGTAGCCGCTTGAGATACCCTGCCCGTTTGTTCCCCATGAAATTAGGATGCCGTTCTGGTAGGGAGCCTGGTTTAGAGGCGTGAACGCAGCCACGATTATAGACTGGTACGAGTTTTTGGCTATTGTGGATTCCAGCTGGTTCAGGTCAGCCGCCAAGATACTCGGGCTGCCACCGTCAGTGACATAGGCTAAAGCACTGATGAGAGTGTTTCTTGCTGCTTGCTGGTAGGCTGGGAAAGCGCTGGCGGGGTCGTTTGCGTTTGACGGAACGTCTTTTTCGGTTCCGATGACAAAAACGGCTGTTGAAAGCAGAACCAGCGCGACAAGTAGGGCTGTTATAACGATGATTTGACCCGATCTGCTGTTTCTGAAGTTTCGCCGTTTCATGTGGACCCCAGCTCTGATAGTTGCAGCTGCAGTATGTAGACTGCGTAGTTGCTATTTTGACTGACACAGACGTAGTCTAACGAAACGATTTTACTGTTTACGTTACCGCCGTTTGATATGGGATAAGTGTTAAGCGGGTTCATGTTTTGGTCGAACACCGTGAGGTTGAACCACGTTGTTAACGGTAGAGCGGATTCAAGCGAGGCTTGAAGGGATACCCAATCACGGTTGTCGATTAAGGCGCCCAAGTGCCCGTTGCTGTCAAGAGTGAGCAGGACGTTTTGGGCTGTTGAAGTGAGGTTTGCTGTGGAATCTTGTAAGTTTGGTTGCGAGGGAATAGCTGCGAGACAAGAAACCAGCAGAACGGAAGCTAAGAAGGCTTCGATTACGCGGACGACTCCTTTCTTGTCTTGCATCAACCTCATGATGGTGTACCTCCTAGGCTTATCTCAAGCTTGTAAAGCACGCCGTTTATGGTCACTTCATAGCTGAAGACGTTTTGCTCCGAACCTGAGAATGGTGAGCCTGAGCTGAACGGGACTTGCGGGTATGAGACCCATTCTTGGAAGTATGTACCGTTGCAGAAGCCGTCTGCAAATAGAATCATTGGGCTTTCGTCGACGATTCTGGGAATTTCGCAACTGTAAGTGCTCGGGTCGTAGATGAGGCTTTGTTGATGAGCGTAAGTGAAGACATAGCAGTCGTTGATGGTTAAACCTGTTGAATTCCTGATTAAATTCAAGTTGTAATCGAGAGGACTCAAACTCAAGTAGCTGCTTGGCGGCGCGGTTTGCAGAGTTGAAGTGGCCAGGTTAAAGATTGCGTATGAAGTTATACGCGAGTCAAATGATGCCCTTGCAAAGACGACGACGGTGGCGGCGTCTGATTCTGCAAAGGGAACTTGAACGATGAATTCGCTTGCACCGACGTTTGATGTGCTGCTGGTTACGTTGTTGACGTAGTTATCTGCTATGACGTAGCTGTTTAGCGTGGCACTTACGGGTTGCGAATCGATGCTTGTTGAAACTGAAAAAATGAAATATGTTACGTTATTTGAGGTGTAGTTGCTCACTTGTGTGACGACTACATCCATTATTTGAGAAACGGATATGCCTAAGGCTACGTCTTCGAGTTTGCTGGTGTTTTCCATGTCAAAATACGACAGCGAACAGTTGTTAAGACTGTTTAACCTGGAGATTTTGTCGATATCTATCTGGTACGGAATCGCGGCGGGGTTCACTGCCAATCCAAAGTCGGCTGGAATATCATTGCTTGCGCCCCAGTCGCTTGGGGTTCCCGGGTTCGTAACGATGTGGTTTGCGATAGCTTGAAGGTAGCTTTCCTGGTTAATGTTCCGAGTGTTGTCGATCCTAACCTGCATTGTTGCGCATATGAACCCAGTGCCGATCAATGCGGCTGCCACGATGATTGTGCAAGCAAAGAAAGTGTCAAAGGAGCTCGTGGGCAAATCGTTATTTCCTCGCTTAGGTGTTAGGTCCTATGTTTGTGTTCAAGCCGATCTGGATGGGGTTAAATGTATGTGACAAGAGCATCTCTGCTGCAATCAGCGACACGTAGGCTGTAGCTGCCAAGATTGCTGCGTGCTTGAATCCTGCACCCAAGTTGCCTTCGCTGATTTTTCCGATAAAGAATCCTGAAACCCAGCATTGAATGATTATTCCAACCGAAAACGTTCCAAGCTGACTTTGCATGACTGGCGTAGTAGACGCTAAGGTGCTACTGGACATGACGCCTGAAATCAGATTTGCTGTAAACGCGACTATAACTGTTGTGACGGCGATTAGGACACTCCACATAAGAGCAAGAAGCACGTATGGCTTTAGCATTTCGCGGCGGTTAATTTGTAGTTCCCTTTCTTTTTCGCTGTATTCTGATAGGATTTCCAGCGATTGAATGGAGTTGCCGCCAACTTCTACTGTTTCTACTACCATGGCGAAGTTGATTATGACAAACCAGCTTCGAATTTTCCTTTTGATGTTGTCGAAGGTTTTTCTTATGGGAATTCCCCACTCGATTTGACTCCGCATAAGGTCTAGGAATTTTGAAAATGCTCCGTAGTCTTTCCTCTTGGTGGCTTGAATTATGCTTTTTTCAGGTGAAAGACCCGCCTTTTGAGATTCAGTTATATTTCGGATGAAGCTGGGAACGGCGTCTTCGGCGTTATAGTTAATTTTTGAGATTCGATGATATTCGATGGCGAGAGGAACGGATGACCCGACGAGACAGATGGCGGTGATTTCGGGCAGTTGTATTGGTCCCAATCCGTTTGACAGCGCGGGAACCATGGCGAACGCGCCTATCACTGCAAACGCCGGTGCGACGAACATGAGAGCTTTTTTGTAGAGGTCTTTTAGGTTTGGGAAGGCGCTACGCTGCATGTTATGCGCCATCATAATGAACACAACAGACATGAGTGGCATGAAGAGGAATGCGATTAGGTAGGTCATTGTAGGTGAAAGGGACACCGACATGCCTCCAGTCAGCGCCCCAATGTTGGACGCCCCCAAGACGACGAAGAGAATGTACACGCATAATACTACGATTAGCATAACTGAGTAGGCTTCTACGAGCGTTACTATTCTTTCAATCGAACGGTTGAGACCATTAGTTCTCAGCTCAAAAATTTCCTTCAACTGGCTTTTCATGTAGTCGACGATTTTTCCGCCGCTTCTAATCGAGGAAACGAATCCACCGAGGAAGTTCCTGTACAGCTTCGACTGTGTGGTCTCGGACCGAAGCAGCATAACGGTTAAAGGATCTTTGCCTAAAACCTCAACTTGACGCACAACCTCCTCTGCCTCTTTTCTAAACGTCGGCAAAAAGGAAAGCTTACGCATTTTTTTCCAGCTGTCGTAGGGAGACACACCGCTTGCAGCGAAAAGCGTGAAGACAATCAATGCGAAAGGCAGCTCAGACTCTGTTTTCTCTTTCTCTTCGCTGCCAGCTTTCTTTATGGATCCGAAGATTTTGCCCAGACCGCCTAGTGCTGCCATCGATGTCACTGCTCCGGAGACTCTTTGACGGATAACTCTGCGAGGTTAAGCGAACTGTTCAACGCTTTGTGGACGCTTCTGAAGTCACGGAGGTTTTTGTCAACCATTTTCAGCAGAATCTGCTTTCTGCGCTGAAACTCCTGTTCAACTACGATTACGGGAACGTCAAGATTCTTAGCTATCTTAGCGAAGAGGTAACTTTTGTCTGTGCTTTGCTGGAAGGTGTCGGCTGATGCGTTCCAATTAAATACCTCTAGTGGAACGCCGCTGTCTGTGATTTCAGCGATCTTAACGAATCGTCTGGAGGAACCCTTTCTGTCCTGAGAGGCAATGCCCGAAGTGTTGATTTGCTTTACGACGATGACGCAGTTCATCAGCGAAAGAATGTTTTGGGGAATATTCATCGGCGGCTGCGTTAGCCTTTTGATGACTGTGTCCACGTCATCGGCGTGCATCGTGCACAATCCACCGTGACCAGTAGCTAAAGCCTGGAAAAGCACGTAAGCTTCTTCCCCTCTGATTTCGCCCACAAGAATCAAGGCTGGGCGATGCCTGACAGCCGATTTTATGAGGTCATATAGTGTGACTTCACCCTGGCTATCTCCAGCAAAACCCGTCCTCGCAATAGTTGAAACCCAGTTTTCCTGCGGCAGGTTGATTTCCTGAACTTCTTCAACGGAAATCATCTTGTAGTCTGGGCGCACGAGGCATGCGATTGCGTTGAGTGCGGTTGTTTTTCCAGCGCCTGTAGGACCAACAATCATCACGGACATCTTGTTTTCCATGAGCATCCATAGGTAAGCTGCGATTGACTCGTCAATTGTCTCGTTCATAATCAAGTCCACGATGGTCAACGGGTCTTCTTTGAATTTTCTGATGGTGAAGCTTGTTCCAGCAGGGGTTGTTTCTTTCCCAAAAGAGACAGCAAGCCTATGTTTTCCAGGAAGCGTCAAATCCACGATGGGGTGCGCTATGCTAACATGTTTTCCCTGACGGTGGACGATACGCGTGATGAAGTCATCAAGCTCCTCCTCTTCTGCAAAAGTGATGTTGGTGCGTGCGTTGGCGTATTTCCTGTGGTAGATGTAGATGGCTTTGTTTACGCCAAGGCAACTTATGTCTTCTATTTGGGGATCGCTGATTAAGCCGTCGATTTTTCCGTAGCCGATCATGTCCTTTTCCAGGTAATACATGATTTTTCTCAGGCCAACCTGACTAGCGCCTTCAAGGGCCTTCTGATGCTCGTCAATGATGCTCGGTAGCTGTCTGTGGAATGAGTCAGCTAGAGACTCCTCTGAATGAGGCGCCTTGAGCTCGTATTCAAGTATGTTTTTTAGCTGAGTATAGGATTCCCGCTCCTCTTTGGTCAAAGTGAGCTCGTCAACCGCGTAGAAGTAGCCACCCTCAGATTCATCCTGAAAGATCCAAGCGTAAGAAAACGGCGGGTTAAGCGGGTAGCTTTCAACTTGAACGTAGCCTTCAGGAACGTGATAGCCCTGAATGCCCAAATACGCCACGAGTTCCTCGTCTGACGTTTTGATCTTCGGTTCTTCTTCAGCTTGATTTTTCTTTCCCAGCTTCATTTTCATCATTCACCAGTTAATGTTAACATAACAGTGTGATTCACGCAACTACATTCCAAAACGGGTCGGCCGTAGGTGCTGACATAAATCCCTGTAGCAACAACCTGCGCGGGTATGCTTACCCCAGGCTGGTCCATGTTAGCTGTGAAGCCGAAGCCGCAGCTGACCCATGCGCCGGAAGAGCCATTTGCGATGCTGATCCAATACACTTGATTTCCAACCTGCGTGGGCAGATTCAGATACTGCGTCGCGTTCTGGTTGTCTGCGGTGACATGCGTTAGAAGGACGAGGCTCTGCGTCGCTACGTACTGCGCCAAGTTAGTCATCTGCTGAGTTTCCGCCTCGTTCTTCACGTTGACTGTGGCGAGGCTGCAACTGCCGACTATTATGACCCCGACGACAAGCGAGGCAAACAATGTGTAAACCCAGCCTGGAATGATGGACGGCATCTAAGACAAACCCTCCGTGACTGAAATATTGGACACAACGATCTGCACCTGGATTACTGCGCCCGCGGAAGTGGCACTGACTGGAACTGACACGCGCCCGACAGAACCGTTCAACTGCGAAGTAATCACGAAGTTTTCAGGCTGCGTGATCTGGAAAGTCCTCGTTTCTAGCTGTGCGTTCAGGCACGAAATTTTCAGAGGAAGTTCTCCACCTAACGCGAAACTTGATGCATTCAAATTTACGATGTAGACGCGGATGTCCGTGACGGCTTGTCCGTTTTCTGTGCCGGCCGGCGCGTAGGTTACCTCTGGCCTGAATCCAAGCTGGATCTGCGGTCCCTGGAGACTGCTCACTATCTGTAGCTGGCTCATCGACGCACCGCTTTGATTTGTAATTGTTTGGCTATCGCCTTCCACGTAGAAGCCTATGTCTGCGGATTCAGAAGAAGGAAGAAGATACGCGACTTGTCCCGTCGTAGCGTTGAAGATGGTTTCGTTAACTCCAACGTTATCGGACACGCTTAAAGTCAGGTTGTTCGCTGACGACGTAAGATTCAGTTGCCCGCCTGAATCCCGAAAGTTAAGAACAGCAGCTGAACCAGGCTGAGAGATCACTGACAGGACATCATTGTCGAGGGAAGTCATGTCTTGCTGCGCCGTCAAAACCTGAAATGACTGTTGGCGATCGTTGACCTGCTGAACCGCGAACACGTAGGTAACAGAAATCAGAAGCAAAGTTGATACGAAAAGGATCAGGTAAGTCACTGGCAGGGCTAACGCTCTGCGAGAACGAAGGAACCTGTGTTTTCCAGTTTTCAACATAGTCGCCTTCAAGCTTCTTTTCAGCCTACCTACTCCTTTCGCTAATAGAAGTTCCCCAAAAACGCATTAAGCCGTTTGTGTGTCACACGCAATACATATTTGAAGAAAGGCATACTGGGGCTTTTGTGTGCCAGTTATTTTTGGAGCGTTACAATATTGTGTTTGGCTCTATTTTTCGAATGCGTAATTCTTTTTATTCTGTTTCTTAAGTCGTAATATAGTAGAGTACGTTGGAAAAAGGTTTAGCCCCAACGGCAACGAACAGGTTGAATACATTGCAAACAATGACAAAGATAATAACAGCCCTCTTTCTCGCAGTCCTAATCCTCCACGCAGTCGCAGCCCTGTTAACGTTCGTCACAATCAGTTCAGGCAGATACGTCGAAGGCAACCCAACTGCTGCTGCGCTGCAGATAAGCTACGGTGTAACTACAGGGTTGACGATAACTCTGCTTCAAGGAACAATGCTCTCCGTAGTTCCGCTAGCGATTTACTTTGGGACATTAAAGTTTTCGCGTTCAGATTTTGTACCGTTATCTGATAAGGCATTTGTGATGCGATTTGTCAAATTTCTTTTTTTCCCTTTGGCCGTTGCCGTCCTTGTTTATCTCACCATGATTGCGGGCACAGACGTCATTCATGACCTGGCCATGTTTCTGACCAACGGACAAGTGAGCCTGTTTTAGCTCTTTTGCAGGGAGCCTTTCAGTGTTCCATGCTGATTCGCAGTTTTAGGCTTGATACTGTGGAAGCGAAACGTGCCTATAGAGTCTAATCGCTTAGAACGCAGTTAGTCCTAATCATTTTGGAATATCAAAACAAAGGAGTTGAAAGTCTCTTCAGCCTTATTCGTGTTACTTCCATGCGCATATAAAATAGAAAAAGAAAGTGGGGGTAGATTATTCGTTTATCGTGTTTATGCTGGTGCGACGTATGCTTCGACGTTGGCTTCTTCGTAGTACATTGCTTGCGAAGTGAATACGGTTATACCGACGGTTAAGCCGATGTCGTTGATGGTGACGCTATCTGGACTGCTGATGTAGACAATGATAGTTTTACCAGAGGGCAACGTGAGATCGCCGGTGGCTCCGACCAATGACGTTGTGCTTGCTGTCGTGCCAAAATAGGCCTTTGCGAAACTGTCAGCACACCATGCCAGATCACCTGTCGGTGCAGAACCTGGGGCGCTTGAATAAACTTGTGTTGTCCAGTCTGCTGTTTGGCCTCTGATTTGGATCTTGTTTATGTCAACGTCTCTTCCGCCAGTGTTCATGATAACGAATGCCGCCTGCGAGGAAGCGCCACCAGAGTCTTCCCAAACGTGCAGGTCCGTTACCAGGAGACTTTCTTGCGTGACGCGTGTGCTGGTTACGTTGATTGCGTAGTATGTGACGACGCCTGCGAGAAGCACTGAAACCACTAGAATAATCAGCGTAGTAACGACCGTACTTAAAGCCCTACGATTCTTCAGTATATTTCTCATTTTATTTTCACTTGAAAAATGTGTACGCAAATTTTAGATAAGTAAATTTGTGCGTAGAAAATAAGACAAAAGCATACAGCTGATGCCTAGCTTGGGTTGCCTGCACTTGTCAGATAAAAAGAAAGACCACAGCAAAAACATCCTGAATTAATTCTAGTTGTTAAAATAGAAAAAGAAAGTGGGGGGGGTTACGAGGGTATAGATTATCCGTTTACCGCGTTTATGCTGGTGGGACGTAAGCTTGGACGTTGGCTTCTTCGTAGTACATTGCCTGCGAAGTAAATACGGTTGTGGCGACGGTTAAGCCGATGTCGTTGATAGTAATGCTGTCAGGACCGACGATGTAAACAATCATGGTATCTCCTGACTTCAACGTTAAATCGCCTGAGGCCGCACCCATGGTAGCAGTACCTATAGTGTCAGCAGCAATAACGCCGGCGGCATCGGTTGTGGAGGTTGTGCCTGTTCCCGGAATGTATGCAAGGTCTGTGGTCGAGGTGCCAATGCCAAAGAGGACTTGACCCCATGGTGCTGTTTGTCCTCTGACAGTGATTTTATTTATGTCTACGTCGCGGCCGCCAGTGTTAATTATCAAAAACGCCAGCTCTGTCGGGGTTGCGCCTGTGATGTCAGTTGCAGATTGTGGGCACCAGCAATGCAGCATTTCGACTGTTAGGCTTTCCTGTGTCACTCTTGTGCTGGTTACGTTGATTGCGTAGTATGTGACGACGCCTGCGAGAAGCACTGAAACCACTAGAATAATCAGCGTAGTAACGACCGTACTTAAAGCCCTACGATTCTTCAGTATATTTCTCATTTTATTTTCACTTGAAAAACAATCCGCAGACCCACGATAAGTAAACTTGTGCATACAAAAAAAGACAAATAAAAAGAAACAAAAAACAGGTTTCTTAACCTGTGTTTGCCATTTTAGCCTTAGTAGGCTTGTACGTTGCATTCTTGGTAGTACATTGCCTGTGCCGTGTAGATGGTTACGCTGACCGTCAAACCGATGTCGTTGATGGTGATGCTGTCAGGATTCACGATGTAAAGCAGCAGTGTGTCACCTGACTTTAAGACTAAGTCAGTCGAAGCATAGTTGAAGACAAAGCCACCTGTCGTTGTTGTGCCGCCGGTCAGAAGGAATTGCTGTCCAGCTGGCGTAGTTGTAGCTGGATCTGTTGCGGGGATTGCCATGTCAGGCTGGAAGTACATGTCAGTCTGTATAGGCGCATCAGTCACTGAATAGATTACGAATTGACTATCTGTATCAGGTGTGCCAGCGACAAAAGATGACCATGCTGCGTCTTGTCCTCTGATCTCAATCTTGGTGATGACGACGTCTCTACCGCCCGTGTTAATGACCTTCAACGAAGCCTGAGAATACGTCGCAGAGCCAGCAGTGCCTGCGTGGTTAAGCCAGACATGCGCATCACTCAAAGAAAGGCTTTCCTCCTGAACCCTTGTGCTGACGACGTTAATGGCGTAGTAGGTAACTACTCCTGCCAGAAGCACCGAAATGACCAATATGATGAGTGTAGCGACGACCTCGCTAAGTGCGCGCTTGCTTTTCATGAATCTATGGAAAGAGTTGTAGTTCAATTGCTATTTTCACCTCCCACCAAAGTGAAAACCGATGAGTCTCGATATGTCGATATGCTGAACACTTTGAACCCACCTTTGGATAGCCCTTAGGCGGATTCGTTATAAATATGTTCTGTAGTAAGATTCAATACACTGCATACTTGCCAAGAATAATAAAAACAAAACCAATTTTGCAATATGAATTGCACATAGCTGTTTTCACAAAAAATGATACAAAAAAATAAGGTCATGTTGACCTTCGATGTTGTGAGGGCATTATCGCTATCGTCCTTAGTAGGCTTGTACGTTGCATTCTTGGTAGTACATTGCCTGTGCCGTGTAGATGGTTACGCTGACCGTCAAACCGATGTCGTTGATGGTGATGCTGTCAGGGTTAATGATGTAAAGCAGCATTGTGTCACCTGACTTCAGAACCATGTCAGTTGTGGCAGCCGTGAATGAGAATTGATTGGTATCCCCAGTACCAAGCAGAGACAATGTCTGTGTGACGGCTGATGCAGTTGGGTCGGTTCCTGGGATTGCCATGCTGGGCTGGAAGTACATGTCAGTCTGTATAGGCGCATTAGTCACTGAATAAAGGACGAACTGCGGATCGTTAGTGTCTGAGACCCAAGATGACCATGCTGCGTCTTGTCCTCTGATCTCAATCTTGGTGATGACGACGTCTCTACCGCCCGTGTTAATGACCTTCAACGAAGCCTGAGAATACGTCGCAGAGCCAGCAGTGCCATCGTGGTTAAGCCAGACATGCGCATCACTCAAAGAAAGGCTTTCCTCCTGAACCCTTGTGCTGACGACGTTAATGGCGTAGTAGGTAACTACTCCTGCCAGAAGCACCGAAATGACCAATATGATGAGTGTAGCGACGACCTCGCTAAGTGCGCGCTTGCTTTTCATGAATCTATGGAAAGAGTTGTAGTTCAATTGCTATTTTCACCTCCCACCAAAGTGAAAACCGATGAGTCTCGATATGTCGATATGCTGAACACTTTGAACCCACCTTTGGATAGCCCTTAGGCGGATTCGTTATAAATATGTTCTGTAGTAAGATTCAATACACTGCATACTTGTTAACAATAAGAAAAACAAAGCTAATTTCATAATACGAATTGCACATTCTAGTTCTCAATGAATTGCAATCAACCGCCCCGCTTCATTCTTAACGGTTGAAATACCGAGTAGACAGAAGCTCCCGCAAATTGATTTAAACCGTTCATATCTTAATCAAAAAAACAACAAAAAATGAAAACAGGGTTTAATCGGCTTTTGATTGTTGCCGAGACTACGTCACTATCCTTGTTTAGTAGGCTTGTACGTTGCATTCTTGGTAGTACATTGCCTGTGCCGTGTAGATGGTTACACTGACCGTCAAACCGATGTCGTTGATGGTGATGCTGTCAGGGTTAACGATGTAAAGCAGCAGTGTGTCACCTGACTTTAAGACTAAGTCAGTCGAAGCATAGTTGAAGACAAATACACCACCAGCACCATTAGTGGATGGTAGACCTGTAGTTATTATTGTGCCGCCGGTCAGCTGTGCACCGAAAGGCGACGCCGTGGTGGCTGGATCAGCTGCTGGGATTGCCATGTCATTCTGGAAGTACATGTCAGTCTGTATAGGCGCATTAGTTACCGAATAGACTACGAACTGGTTGTCTGTTGGAGTTCCGCCACCTGCTGCCCAGGATGACCATGCTGCGTCTTGTCCTCTGATCTCAATCTTGGTGATGACGACGTCTCTACCGCCCGTGTTAATGACCTTCAACGAAGCCTGAGAATAGTCCGGGTTTCCTGCAGTGCCTGCGTGGTTAAGCCAGACGTGAGCATCACTCAAAGAAAGGCTTTCCTCCTGAACCCTTGTGCTGACGACGTTAATGGCGTAGTAGGTAACTACTCCTGCCAGAAGCACCGAAATGACCAATATGATGAGTGTAGCGACGACCTCGCTAAGTGCGCGCTTGCTTTTCATGAATCTATGGAAAGAGTTGTAGTTCAATTGCTATTTTCACCTCCCACCAAAGTGAAAACCGATGAGTCTCGATATGTCGATATGCTGAACACTTTGAACCCACCTTTGGATAGCCCTTAGGCGGATTCGTTATAAATATGTTCTGTAGTAAGATTCAATACACTGGATACTTGCTAAAAATACGGAAATCAAAGCAAACTTGAAAATATGAATCACGGTTTTCATTCTCCAAACATTTTTTCCGTGGGCTCTTTAGGCTTGGAGTTAGCAAAGTTTTCTGTGGAGCGTAAGTATTGATTTTGTTTTCATAAACAATATGCTCTGGTGGCACGTTATATGGGTTTGCGGCTGTTTGTCAATGTACCCCACGACAGTCTTTCGTAAAAAGAGCCTATCGTTGATCATAGTCTTAGTGTTGGTTATGTCTCCTTTGGCTTTGGCTGCTACGGGGACTGATCAGGCGTCGACGCAGGGTGTCCAGTTGACTAAAACGACTGAGTATAATAACTACGTCCATAACTTTGTCGGCCTGTTGGGGAACTGCACCTACATTGAAAAACCGATGTTCCCCGTTCAGATCACAAACAATCAGATTCCAATAGGCGGAAACTGGACTATCATCTGCCCGTTGGAGGCTGGGCATAACTACCACGTCTACTTCTATGGTGCATACATAAACACATCCTGTGTCGCCAAAACTGACTATAACGTCTTCGTCTACGACCCCCAGATGAAGCTGGAAAGCAGCCACACCCAGTCGGCAGGTTTACCAGAGCATCTGGGCACAAACGTAACCAAGCCACTTTTCACACCAACCGAATCGGGCAACTGGACCTTCGTCATAAACAATGACCCCGCCGACAGCCAAAGTAGCCAAGAAGCCACATTCATGATTATCGAAACTCTCAACACCAACCAGTGGTATACAACCCAGATTGAAAGCCCCAACGGCGGCAACGCAACCTTCTACAGCAACTGGGCGTACGAATTCGAAACAAACGCGTCAAAAGTTGCGTTATACGTCAAAGTTCCAAATACGTTGGATATGTACGAGGCAAGGCTCTATTTGATGAACAACGCAGAGTCCCCCGCGCTAGATAATTATCCCCTGCCGTGGGAAGCAGGCCTCTATGGGAACATCTCTTCGTCCGTTGGAGGCTACAACTTTGAACCTAACAGCTACCGCGGCGTCGCCTACGCAAGTTGCGAGTACATGGGGCAGACGATGTTCCTCAACTACACGTCGCCCAACAAAGGAGCAAACCTCTACCATCTGGTGCTTATGGGTCAAATCGGCTCAGGAAACATAACCTTCATGCTGAAAACCAACTTTGGAAACCAAACCTTGACACCATTGACTCTTCCTAGCGAAGTTGTTCCGGGCAACGTGACGCAAATCGCTTATTCCGCGGTAAACGACACCTTGACATCGGCGGAGCTTTCTTACACGGTGGACAACTGGAACAGCACCAGCAACGTTTCCATGCAAGTCAACAACGAAACATGCATGGGCACCATACCCGGTCAAAAACTCGGCGCGTTTGTTCAGTATAGGGTAAACGCAACAGACGTTTTGGAGAACAACCTGGAGGCGTCAGGCAGCTATACCGTAAAGGAACCCGCAGTCATCAACATCACCCTGACCAAAAGCAAGGTTAGGGTCGGTCAAGACGTAGTTGTTACTGGAACCATCACACCATACAGCAACAGTTCAGTGGTTGACGTTAGGTTCGCGTCCGCTGACGCCGTCAAAATCATGAACTGCACCGCCAAGGAGGGCACCTTCACAGCAAAATGGAAGCCGACAGCCGCTGGCAACTGGACGATTTCTGCAATCTCAACTGAAAATCAGTTGGCTTTCGCAGGGAACAGCCAAAACGTAGCGTTAACCGTGGTGCCCGCGCCGCTCTACGTCAGATACTCACTTTACATAATAATCGGGTTCGTGGCGTTGATTGCAGTAGGCGGAGTCTCCTACGTTATAAGCTCGAGACGAGGCTGATTTTCCTCTTTTTTAATTTTTTTCACCCATTTGCGCATGAGTCGTTTAGATGCTTTGATTCCGCGCCAAACAGGAAACAACATGCCTCTGTGAACCCGTTAACCGACATGAAGCAACGCTTTTCAACGCGCAAAAATGACGCTTTTCAATCGATACGCCAGATAGCCTTATTTGGCTTTAAATATAGTTTTTAGAGCGAGGAGAATCCTATGGACGAAATGGAAAATTTCTATCCCGCTTTAGACGAAAAGGAACTCAAAGACGGAACGATGAAGCTGGTCTCGGTTGAGGGCACGCCAATCTTATTCATCAAGCAGGGCGGCAAAATCTTCGCCTTCGACAACCGCTGCCCACACCAAGGCTGCGCCTTCTCAGGCGGAAAACTGGACGGCTTGGTGGTTGTTTGCCCATGCCATGGATGGCGCTTCAACCTTGAATCTGGCGAATACGAAGAGGAGCCAGCGTTCACGCTGAATAAGTACGAGTGGATGGTTAAGGACGGAAAAATCTGGGTGAAGCTTGAAGACTAAGCCGCCGCGGGTTTTAGTTGGATGAGCACGAGACTGCTTCATCCTTGAATTCGTACTCCTTGCAAAACGCCCAGAACGCCTCAGCGATGTTTATCAGCGGTCTTTTCGGACGCACGATGTAGAGTTTCCGTGTTTCTTTGGCTTCTCTGATTTTGACGATTTTTACTAAGCCTGCTGCTTCTGCCTTCTTGGCTGCAATGGAGCCTACTATGCTTACGCCTCGTCCTTCCGAGATGGCGGTAATCACCGATTCTGTGCTTCCAAGCTCCAACCCCACCTTTAAACGTTCAACGGGGAACTTGCTGTTCTGAAGGAGACGCTCGATTTCTTTTCGGGTCCCAGATGTTTCTTCGCGGCTGACAAAGGGGTACTTGGCGAACTCGACGGCTCTTACCGTTTCACGGGCGGCTAATTCATGGTTGCATGGCACAACAAGGACAAGCTCCTCTTCGCCTACTTGAACGAAGCTGAATTTTTCTTCGAAGCCTATGACGGTACCGACGGCGGCGAAGTCAACGTTGTCCGCTTCGAGGCTTTCTAGGCTGGTTAAGCTGTCTTGAGCTTTGATTTTGAATTTTATGTTCGGATGCCCTTTCTGGAATTTAGCGATTAAGCTGGGGATGACGTGCTCTTCGGGTACAGTGCTCGCGGCGATTCTTATGGTTCCGGAAAGGCATTGTTTGGCAGACGAAATCCTGGCTCTTGCTTCTTGCGCTTGTTGGAGTATTTTTTCAGCGGTTTCTTTCAGCGCTGCTCCTGCCTCGGTAACTTCCACACCGTTTGCCGCGCGCTTAAACAGTTCAGCGTCGAAGTACCCTTCTAACGCCGCGATGTGGTGGCTTACGGTGCCTTGGCTTGTTCCCAGTTCCTTGGCGGCTAAGGAGAAGCTACGGGTTCTCGCCACAGTTAGGAAGGTCTTGAGGTAATCGAACCTGATCGTTTCCATACGCTAAGTGTGCCTCTGTATAGGTGTTTAAACTGATGTTGGCTATTTGTTTTTTGTTTGGGAAAGCCTTATATCATTTTTTTAAATAGGTATTATTCAAATCTTTGAGGCTGAAAACTTTGGCGACCTACACCCTTATAATTTACGAATCGCCCTACGCGAAAGAACGTGCCCTAAGCGCGCTTCGATTTGCATGGACATGCGACATCGAAGGACACAAAGTGAAAATCTGGCTGTTCGAAAACGGCGTCTACCTTGCCAAGAAAGGGCAAAAACCCGCCCAAGGCTTAACCAACTATGGACAGATGCTGGAGGACCTGATGAAAGGCGGCACTGAAGTCAAAGCCTGCATCGTCTGCTGCGACGCCCGCGGTTTAACTCAAGCTGACCTGCTTGACGGCGTCAAAATCGCCACAGTGCACGAACTGGTCGAGTGGACAGCAAGCAGCGACAAGATAATCACGTTCTAAATTTCAGGTGTACCTGCTTTGGCAACTGAGAGACTGGATGTTAAGGGGAAAATGTGCCCAATGCCAGTGGCGTTTACGAAGCGCAAGTTGGAAAGCATGGCAGCTGGACAGCTGCTGGAAGTTGTCGGCGAGGGCGAGTTGGAGTTTGATAACGTGCAACGCTGGGTTAAGACTAATGGGCACGAGGTTGTTGAGGCTTCCAAGTCTGGCACTGAGTTCAGGATTTTGATTAAGAAGCTCTAAGCTTCAATTAATTTTTCTAATAGTTTCCATCAAAAATTTAAATAAGGAAGATGTGCTTAGCCAGTAAGCACGTGATTACTATGGCTGAAAAATACGTTGAAATGTGGAAAAGCCTCGATATGGACATCGAAAGGCACAATCAACTCCTAAACGGCTTAGGCCAATATTACGCAGCCGCAGTCCTGTCCCAGAAAAATAGACCCAAAAAAATGGATTACTTCGACTTCGTCGTCTCCGAAGTCCATGGCCTGCGAATAAAGGAATTAAACGACCTCAGAGCCGCAGGCAAAAAAGTCGTCGGCGCATTCTGCATCTACGCACCCGAAGAAATAGTTTACGCGGCAGGCGCCACGATGGTTGGGTTATGCGGCGGCGCGGACTTCTCCGTTCCCGACGCCGAAGCAGTCTTGCCAAGAAACCTTTGCCCCCTCATCAAGTCTTTCTACGGATTTAAGCTCAACAAAACATGCCCGTACTTTCAGTCAAGCGACCTTGTCGTCGGTGAAACAACCTGTGACGGCAAGAAGAAAGTTTACGAGCTACTAAATGACCTTGTTCCGACTTACGTGCTTGAGGTACCCCATAAACCTGACACGCAGCAGGGGAAGAAATTCTGGTTCAAGGAACTTGAAGCGTTCAAAGCCGAAATCGAAAAGCTGACTGGAAACGAAATCACCACTCAGAAGCTGAGCGAAGCCATCGAACTGATTAACGAAAAACGCAGAGTCCTCAAGCGACTATCCGACCTGCGGGCGAATTCACCTTCACCAATCAGCGGCTTAGACGGCTTACTCATAGACCAAATCGGCTTCATGGATGATGTTAAGCGCTTCACGACTAAAGTGAATGACCTCTGCGATGAACTGGAGCAGCGAGTGATAAGCGGCGAAGGCGTGGCAAACAAGGATGCGCCTAGAATAATGATTTCAGGCTCTCCGATGGCGGTTCCGAACTGGAAAGTCCACAGCATAGCTGAGGCAAGCGGCGCGACAGTGGTTGTTGAGGAAAGCTGCGTTGGAACAAGATACTTTACTGATTTGGCGGAGCCTAAAGGCACAAGCATGAAGGATCTGCTATGGGCTATAGATGAGAAATACTCCAAGATTCCTTGCGCATGCTTCACGCCCAACGATAGGCGTATAGACAGCATAATTGAGCTTGCCAAGCAATTCAAAGTGGACGGCGTCATCTATTACACGCTGCAGAATTGCCATGACTACAACGTTGAAGGCGTCAAAGTGGAGCGGGCGCTGAAGACGCAGGGCTTGCCGATGCTAAAGATCGAAACAGACTACAGCATGGGCGATTCAGAGCAGATTAAAACCAGAATCCAAGCCTTCATAGAAATCATCCAAGCGAAAAGGTGACAAGCCTTTTCCCCAATTTTTTGGTTTCTAAACATTCTTAAATGTGTAAAACGCAAGAAATCGGGAGGAAACAAGTTTGACGTACAGGTTAACCAAAGTTGTTCCAGTTCACGGCTGCAGCTGCAAGCTTCCACAATACCAGCTGGGCAGGCTGCTGGAAAACGCGGGTTTGTCCTCGGGTTTCGGCGAGGAAGTGCTGGCTGGTCCATGGGAAAACTCCAGCGTCGTCAAGATAGCCGACGGTATCGCGGTGCTGAACACGTTGGATTTCTTCACGCCGATGGTTGATGAACCTGAAATTCAAGGTAGAATCACGGGAAGCAACGTGACTAGCGACATCTATTGTTTAGCCGTGACAAGAATAGTCAGCGTCCTCTCGATTATGGCTTACCCAGAAGACATGCCTGACGAAATAGCCGTGGGGATGCTGAAGGGGTTCGGCGACTTCTGCCGCGAAATGGGCGCGCCAGTCGTAGGCGGACACACCATTAGAAATCCCTGGCCCATCATCGGCGGCGCGGCGACGGGAATCGGCGACCCCGACAAAATCGTTTACACCAAAGGCGCAAAAGCGGGCGACCGACTCTTTCTAACGAAACCGCTGGGAATCGCACCTGCCATGGCTGCATACAGGCTGAGGAAGGAAAAGGAAGGAAGAGACCTGCTTAAAGACACGCCCGAAGATCTCATCGAGTCAGCGATTAAGGAAGCAATTGACGGCATGACGGAATCTAACAAACCCGTTGCAGAAGCCATGCAGAACGTCCTAGTGCACGCGGCAACTGACGTGACGGGCTTCGGGCTTACAGGCCACGCTAGAAACATGGCCATGCTCGGCAAAGTCGACATCGTTATCGACCAGCTTGCAGTAATCCGCGGAACACCTGTCCTCGCCGACCTCTTCGGTTACCCCTTGCTACAGGGAGAAGCAAAGGAAACCGCAGGCGGCATGCTGATAGCCGTGGCTGAAGCCGACGCAGATGACCTGCTGAGTGAGTTGGATAAACGAAAGGTTAGACACTGGCCAGTTGGCTACGTCAAGGAGGGCAACGGTAAAGTTAACGTTCTGAAAGACGCAAAGGTAATCGAGGCATAGCCAACAATTCTTCAAAAAAGGCAATTTGCCCCGAATATGCTACCAAATAAGTACCTGAAACTGTTTTTCTGCGAAGCTCAAGCATAATATATATCGGCTAAGAAACTGTACTAACAGTAATTATCTTCCGTTGTCGACGAGGAATAAAGGTTGGAGCAAGAAAGAAAAATCATGTCAGCGGGCAAATCTTCGCTCGTAGTTTCACTTCCCAAAGAATGGATGCAACTGAACGAACTCAAAAAAGGCGACACAGTCTCCTTCAGCATGCAGCGGGACCGCTCGCTGGTTGTACACCCAAGCACCGCCAAGAAGGGGGCGCCAAAAGAAATAACCCTGAGCATCGACGAAAACGAAGAGGAAATCCTGATAAACCAAAAAATCTTAGGCGCCTTCCTAAACGGGTACACAGGAATCATGCTTACTTCGCGCAGCATCTTCACAGTCCCCCAGACCAAAGCCATTCGCAACATGGCTGGTCGACTTTACATGCGTGTCATGGAAGCAGACTCCAAATGCGTGTACATTCAGAATTTGATGGACGAATCGAAGGCTTCACTGGAACAGGCGATACAGCGCATGCATATGATTTCACGTTCAATGTGTGAAGGAGCCATGAACGCGCTGAAAAACAGCGATGTGGCATTGGCTAAGTCGGTTTTTTCGCTTGACGACGATGTCGATCACTTCGCCTTTTTCATACTTCGAATACTGCGTAACGCCGCGCAGGATCCAATGTTGGCTAATGAAATACACGTTGACCCGTTGGACTGCATGGATCATGAAACGCTTGTTTACCGAATGGAATACGCCTCAGACTACGCAGCCGATATTGCAAGGCACTTGGTCATGCTTAACGGCACTCGACAGAAGATTCCAGAGGAAGTTTTGTCGCTCATGATAAGCGGCGGAACGGAAGCCGCAGAACTCTACGTCAAGGCAGTTGAAGCTTTCTTCGCGAAAGACGTGACTGCAGCAGTCGAGATAATGAAGCATGAGCAGAGAATGGATAAACTTGAAGTTGAAATAGCCTCCAGAGCGTTCACTGGTCCACCGAAAAGCGCTGAGCTGGTCTGCGCCATCTGCTCAATACGCGACAACATCAAAAGAATTTCTCACTGTGCCTTCAGCATCGCGGAGATAGCCGTCAACCGCGCCTTCAAAATGGCCAGTTACGACGCGTAGGCAACTGTGAACAGAGCTCTTCGGCTTAAGCGGACCCTTTCGGGTCTAAGGCAGTAAATGTCGCATTTTTTCTTTGTTTTCCGCTCAGATAGTTGTGTATACTTTTTGCAGCCCTTTTCCCTGAGCACATCGCGCTTATAACCGTGGCTTCACCGGTCGCTATGTCTCCGCCAGCGTAAACCCCTTCCAGACTTGTTTTTCCCGTTTTTCCGTCGATAGCTATTATGCCGCCACTCAGGGTTTCCAGACCCTTCGTCGTTGCCTGAATAATCGGGTTAGGCGTGCGCCCAATCGCAACAATCACTGTGTCCACGTCCATCGTTGCTTCGGAGCCTTTGACGGGAACCACGCTGCCTCTGCCTTTGTCGTCGGGTTCGCCGAGCTCCATCGACACGAACTCCATGCTCCTGACTTTGCCCTGCTCGTCGCCGACGAACCGCGTGGGTGCAACAAGGAACTTGAAGGTGATTCCTTCCTCTTCTGCGTGTGAGATTTCCTCAAGCCGCGCAGGCAGCTCTTCTTTTGATCTGCGGTAAGCTATACAGACGCTCTTTGCGCCCAGCCGCAAGGCGCAACGGGCTGAGTCTAACGCAACGTTGCCGCCGCCGATGACGACGACATTTTTGCCGATGTTTATGGGGGTTTTGAACTCTGGGAAGTTGTACGACTTCATTAGGTTAACTCGAATCAGGAACTCGTTTGCCGAGTAAATTCCACTGAGGCTTTCGCCGGGGACACAAAGGAACTTCGGCAGTCCCGCTCCTGTGCCTATGAAAACCGAGTCGAATCCCATGCCGAAAAGTTCCTCAACAGTGTGCAGCCTGCCTATCAAGGCGTCTGTGCGAAATTCGACGCCTAATTTTTCGATGTAATCGACTTCTGCCTGAACTATTTGCTTCGGCAGCCGAAACTCTGGAATACCGTAAACCAACACGCCGCCAGCAACGTGAAGCGCCTCGAAAACTACAACTTTGTAGCCTAACCTAGCCAAATCTGCGGCAACGGTTAACCCAGAAGGCCCAGCGCCAACCACAGCAACTTTTTTGCCACTCAAAGATTTCGCGGGCCTAGCGTCTACCCCTTTCGCTAGTTCAACGTCCGCGACGAACCGTTCCAAACGCCCGATAGAAACAGGCTCGCCCTTCCGTCCCAAGACACAGCTTCTTTGGCATTGAGTTTCTTGGGGGCAGACTCTGCCACAGATAGCGGGCAAACTGTTTCTCTGCTTTATTTTTTCGATGGCCTCCTGGTAATTCTTCGCTTTCACCAGTTTTATGAAGCCGGGAATGTCAACTCCAACGGGGCACCCTTTCACGCACTGGGGCTCTGAACAGGTCAGGCATCTGGATGCCTCCGCCAAAGCCTGTCCCTCCGAATAGCCCAGCTCTACTTCTAAGAAATTCTTTGCACGAGCCACTGCATCCTGCTTTTCCATCGGTGTAGCGTTCAGACGATTCTGAACTTTACAGACGTCGCCTAATTGCTGTGGCAAGTGCAGGCGCCCCCGAAATTCGCCGTTATTTGCACGGTCAGCTTTTCTTCGTTTGTGTAGCTTCTGAGCCGCATTATCAATTCCTTAAAGTTGACTTTATGAGCATCAAATTCTGGTCCTTCAACGCATGCAAATCGGACTTTGTCGTCTACTGAAACTCGGCATGCACCGCACATACCCATGCCGTCCACCATGATGGGGTTCAAGCTAACGATTGTCTTGATTTTGTAGGGGCGAGTGGCTTCCGACACTGCATTCATCATCATGGGTGGACCTACAGCATAAACAACGTTGAACTTCGACGTTCCCGTTGCAATCAGCGATTTTAACACATCGGTTACGAAACCTTTCTGCCCTTTTGAACCGTCATCAGTTGCAATGTAGAATTCGTTAGAAGCAGCTTTCATTTCTTCTTCAAAGATGAGGAGACCTTCGTTTCTTGCACCCATGATTGTGACAACTACGTTTCCTGCTTCCTTCAACGCTTTAGCTATTGGATAGGCTGCTGCTGTCCCGACGCCGCCGCACACCACTGCCACTTTACCGTAGTTCTTTATGTCGCTTGGGTTTCCAAGAGGGCCTGCAAGATTCTCTATTTCTTCACCTACCTCCAGTGAACCTAGCTCGGTTGTTGAGAAGCCTACTTCCTGGAAAATGAGAGTGATCGTGCCGCTAGCTAAGTTCCAACTGGCGAGTGTGAGGGGTATTCGTTCGCTGTTTGCGCGCGTTTTTAATATTATGAATTGGCCTGCCTTTGCTTTTTGGGCTATGTCTGGTGCCTGTATTTCTAAAAGTTTTACTTGTTGGTTCAACTGTTGTTTTTTGACTATTTTGTTTTGGTTTGTGATTCTTTGCATGTTTTTTCTCCCCCATGTTCCTCATTGCGAATAATTATTGTTCTTATTCGTACTTACGATAAGTACGAGTAGATAAGCGTTATGCATCCCAAAACAGCTCGCGGCCAACAAAAACGCGAAAAGGCTAAGCTTAATTCCCTTGACACGTTTACATATCGAAAGGTGCACTGCGTTGCGAGACCTCGAATTCAGATGCAAACTCTGGATAGTCAACAAAAACAAAGAAGCAGTCTTCGGCAACGGCCTAGCCGACCTTCTGGAAGTAATAGATAAGCATCATTCGACGCTAAAGGCAGCGGAAGAACTCGGCATGTCTTACCGCTATGCGCTCCACAGAATAACGCTAGCTGAGGATCGACTGGGACAATTGCTGGTCACACGAGTCCACGGCGGAGCTAAAGGTGGCGGGTCATCTGAAGTAACTGAATTCGGAAAAGACATGGTCAAAAGATACCGCAACGCTCAAACGATGCTTGACAAGATGCTAAAGCAGATTCCCTGAGTCACGATTATTGTTTTGAGTGGATTTGTTTACATGGTGTATGGTTTTGTAATTACTTAGCGATTGTTTGTTCCAGAAATGTTTATATTTATTTCTTCTCGATGTGATATATTGATTATATCGAAAGGAAGGAATGAAACAAATTGAACAGCAAAATTACCGCTGTAATCTTGACAGTAGTTATAGTAGTAGCTGCGGTATTGGGTTACTTAGCCTACAACGGAACATTCTCTGCCAAAAGTAAGCCAACAACACTAACCGTTTTCGCCGCGTCAAGCATGACTAACGTCATCGCAAACATGACCCAAGCCTTCGACAGCGCAAACAATTGCCAGATAAAAGTAAACTCGGCCTCATCAAGCACGCTTTACACGCAGATTACACAAGGCTCACCGTGCGATGTCTTCATGTCCGCCAACATCAAATGGAACAAAGAACTGAACAGTTCATCACTCCTATATCAGAATTACTACGCTAACTTCACGAAGAACAGCCTCTGCATTATAATGGCCCAAGGAAACCCGAAGAACATCACTTCACTCGCCGACCTCGTTAAGTCAGGCGTAAGAATAATCGTTGCAGAACCATCAGTTCCAGTGGGTGAATACGCAAATGACACCGTTTATGCAATCGCTGCAACATGGGGAAACTCTAGCAGCCCTCAATACGTTAGTTCAGGAGCTTACCTAAATTATCCGACTAAGTTTGCAAAGAACGTTGTATCCTATGAAACAAGCGATGAAAACATAGTCGGAGATGTCTCTCTCAATGTAGGCACAGCCGACGCGGGAATCGTGTTTGTTTCTGATTGGGCGTACGCCAGTTTGACGCATCAATCGGTACAGTTCTTGTCAATACCCTCATCCGTTAATACTGTCGGTACTTACGGCATATGCATACCTAAAGAAGCCACGCATCTGAGCGTGGCACAAAAGTTTGAGAGCTACTGGCTTTCAAGTCAAGGGCAAGCGCTGCTCAAGGAATTCGGGTTCGGAACTTAAGAGCGGATATAAGATACTGTCCCATTCTTTTTTTAAATTGATTAAACGGTGCACAAAACTTGAAATTCGCCGGCGGCAACTCGTTATCGAACAAAATCACACTCGCAGTTCTCGGCTTCATCGTTTTAACGTATTTTCTTTTTGTCGCCATACCGATAGTAGGCATCTTCCTAAAAATTGAGCCCAGCCAAGTCAACGCCCAACTGCATAATTCTGCAATCATTGATGCGATACAACTAAGCCTGTTTACCTCTGCCACAGCTACGTTGATCGCGCTTGTTTTGGCGGTACCGACCGCGTATTTTATGGCTACGAGGAATTTTCGTGGGAAAGCAATTTTTGACACTCTGATAGATTTGCCCATAGTGCTACCGCCTGCTGTGGCTGGAATAGTCCTTCTGTACGCTTTCGCACCGAAAGGCATCCTGGGTCCAATATTCAACAAGTTTGGGATAATCTTACCAGGCAGCACAACAGCAGTTATTATCGCGGAAACCTTCGTAGCCTCACCCTTCCTTTTAAGGTCCGCAAAAATAGGGTTTGAAAACATGGATAAAGACATAATCAACAGCGCCAAAATGCTAACAGGGTCTCGACTGCGAGTTTTCATCACGATTACTTTACCTCTGACGATGCGTGCTATAATTTCTGGAGCAATGATGACTTGGGCGAGGGCAATGGGTGAGTTTGGCGCAACCTTGATGTTTGCAGGAAATCTGCCAGGCATAACGCAGACGATGCCGCTTGCAATCTATGTGTTGCTATACTCTAACCCATTAGGAGGAGTCATGTTGTCAATTATCCTGATCATTATCTCGTTCTCAGTTCTTATCCTCATGCGGCTTCTTGAACAGAAAAAGTTCGGAGTCAAAAAATGATCCAGGCTAATTCAATCAAGAAATCGTTTTCTGGAAAAAAAGTATTGGAAAACCTGAACATTGAGGCAAAAAATGAGGAAATTTTGTCGTTGCTTGGTCCGAACGGTTGCGGTAAGACCACGCTGCTGAACATTCTTTCTGGCTTGACAAGGCAGGACGACGGAGACGTTTACATTGATGGTGTCCTCGTTAGCGGAAAAACAAGCGCAAGAAACGTTAACGTTAAACCTTCAGACAGAAAAGTGGGGTATGTTTTTCAAACGATATCCCTGTTTCCGCATATGTATGTTGACGAAAACGTGGCGTATGGGTTAAAGGCGCTGCACCTGCCTGAATTGGAAGTCAGGAAAAGAACCATGAACCTTCTTGATTTTGTGGGTCTCCGCGAATACGCGAGGTTTTATCCGAGTCAACTCAGCGGCGGACAAAAGCAGCGGGTTGCATTGGCGAGGTCCTTAGCTGCAGAGCCGAAAGTGCTTCTTTTGGATGAGCCAGTCTCCGCGATTGACCCGCAACTGAGGGAATCTTTCAGGCTTGAACTTAAAAATTACCTTCAAGCGCTAAAAATCACAGCCGTGTACGTTACGCACAATTTGTCTGAGGCTTTCGTAATGTCAGACAGGATAGCAGTCATGGGCAACGGGCGAATTGAGCAGATAGGCGACAAAAAAGACATTTTTGACCGCCCCAGCTCATCCTACGTGGCTAAGTTTCTAGGAATCAACACAATCAAAGGCAAAGCCGTCGCAATTCAAAAAGGGTTTATGATGATCGAATCTGAAAGTGTAAAGCTAATGGCTCCTCCAGTGGCTGACTTAGTTGGGAAAAACATTGTTGCCACGCTTAAGCCTGATGACATTTTCATCTCAAAAACGCGCATGGAAAAGCTTGACGACGCAGCTGCGATAAATGCTGTTGAAGGCACGATTGTCGAGATGGTTCAGATGAGGTCTACTGCTCATGTGACGGTTGACGCGGGTTTCCTCGTTAAGACAAGGGTTCCTCTGAACTCCATCAAGAGCAAGGGGTTCGGCATAGGCGACAAAGTGTATGTGTGTTTCACCGCCGACACGGTAAACGTCTTCGCCGACGACGCTTAACGAACATCCAGATGCTGAACCAAATCGGCAAGTTTCGTCGCTTCAGTCAGGCTACTGAAGATGGGAAGCCTGAACTCTTCAGCCTTTTTGCGTTCATCCGCCGACTCCAGAATTAGCCCTGAAACCCCAATCACCGAGATATCAATGAAGCTTCTTGCTTCGTCAGCAGTCTTTGCTGCGACAATCTTCTGCAAACTATGCTCATTTTCAAACCCCTCTAAAACCACGAAGTCAACCACGCCTAGGTGAGACAGAATTTCGTCGACTGCAAGCCGCTTTTTTATGAATATTACTGTTTCTTCTCTGGGAACCGCCGCGATGACTTCTGCGCCTGCCTTGGCGTATCTGTCTGTTTCTGTGGCAGGCGTATCCAACGTCGGGATCCTCACCATCTCCTTCACTACTCCCACGCGGAACCCACGCAGCTTCAGTTCAGCAACTAAATGCTCAACAACAGTGGTTTTTCCCGAATGTTTTCCGCCGACTACCGCAACGATTTTCGGCACGCCTTCACCTACCCGCTGTTTACTGTGAGCCGATAAATATATTGTTTAGGAGAATCAAAACTCTGCTTTTTTCGCCGCTTGACGCTGAAACGCCGTTTTACCTACAGATTTTCAAGTTTGAATTGTGGGTTGCCATTTGACATGAAAATCTCCAGACTAGCCGCGGGAACCATGACCGCTTTCGTAGCCCTCATTTTGCTCGGTGGTTTTTTTGTATTTTTTCACAACAAAATCCCGGCGCATGACAGACCATGGAGATTACTCCTTCAGCGTCGGCTACAGCCAAACAGCTACAACAGAATCCCAAAATTAATGACCTTGACTTCCCAGACTTCGCAACCTTCACAATCACGGTACGTCTGGACCAGCACACCGCCAAGCTAAAGAAAACGGTCTAAGAGTTATCGACTGCGTAAAGTGCGGTGTCCAAGATTAAGCCGTTCGTGTCGCAGCCTGTTCCAGGAGTGCACCGGCCGCTGCTGTCGGCTCCATCACAGAAACCCCTCGCTGAGGGATCTGGAAGCATCTTCAGCATGTAGGCCACCAAGTTCTGGGAAAACGTTGAGTTGTAAAGAGCTAGGAAGCCGAAGGCGGCTTTAGTGTAGAGGATAGGGTCCATGTTGAGATATTTGTTGGGTACGGTGGAGCCGATTTTCCAGGCTTGACCATTTGGGGCAACCACCCACTCGTAGAGGTATTGGCTTGTGAAGGAGTTGCCTTCGCAGAAAGCAACGTACTTGCCTGTCGCATCGTAGTATGCTTCGTGGGCAAGGTAAACCTGCTTCATCAAGCTGCTAAGCTGCGGGTTGCAGTTACCAGGTTCAAACACTGAGAACAGCAATGGGTCGCAGGTTATGGGGACGTCAGGCAAGGAGATACCGTAGGTTTTGATGTTTTGCGCTTCAGCGATGTTCGCAACCACATCGTTGGGGACGTTACCGACTTGCTGAGACCAAAAACACGCGTAGCCACTGTAAATGAGATAGGCATAGACGCTGTCTGATGCGGCGCCTTCTTCGATGCCTGGCAGCAGAGCGGCGTAGTTGCTCTGGTTATACACTATGTAATCGATGCTTGGCGCCAAGCTTGCGTTGTAGACCCTGAGGTTGTTGAGGGCGACAAAGAGCCTTCCCATGTCAGCTCCGTCAACGACTTCGGTTGCTTTGTCTGACATTGAATGGCAATCCTGCCCGTTTGTCGCGTCGTAAAACCAGAATGGGTAGCCAGTGGAGGCATTTAAAGGTCGATTTTCAAGGAAATCTACGACTTTCTGCAATCTTACACTTGAACCCCAAGGGCCCTCTGTACTGATTAACCCGAGCTTTTGTGCATCGATAACCGCTTGGATGTAGGTGCCTAGGTCCCACTCAGTGAAGGCTTCGAAATTTGTGCCTGAAGCGTAAGGCAACCCTGTCTTTGCGTCGACGCCTACGCCAGGTTGAAAGTACGCCCACGCGTCAGCCGCTACCTTTAGCCAAACGGAACTGTTAACAGGTTGACCAGCAAGGATTAAGCCTGTATTGCGATCTTGTGTAGGCTGGACAAAGTCGATTCCGAGCCAACGGCTTAATTGTGGGCTCTGATAAGAGGCTGAGACAAGGAAAGAAATCAACAAGGCGACGACTATTGCAAACGTCAACACACCCTTGGTCTTGCCGCCAAGAGAAAGACGCTTCCGCCTCGAAAAGTTTTTCTCGGAGTCGCCGTTGGGAGAAGCCTTAAAATTGGCAGATATAGAGCGTCTGGTCAACAGGATTCTTTTGTTTAGAACTGTTTTGATCGTCGAAGCCAATAGAGTCATGGTCAAACATGACAGAGATCAGCTAATGCTCAATTTAAGACTATAGCAAAACCAGCTTCTTGAAGCGCCACCGCAAGCAGAGCAAATCTTGAAGCTGCAGTTGTTTAACCTGTAATGACGTGCATTTAGCAATTAAAGAATTTAGCGACCTGACGCAGATTAGCAGCGATAGGTTCTCGATGTTCACCGTTTGAATATTGGTGAAAACGTTAAGCTTTTTAATGAGAGATCAATTCGATATTACTGTTTAATCACATCGCCATGAATAGTTAAAAAATCAAGCGCAAGGCAAGAAAGCAACATGAAGAAAACAAAAATCAATACCGCAGCACATACTTTGACAACTACTCCGCAAAAAGCCCCATTAAAAATTAATTGCTGCAACCGGAAAGGCATTCTTCGGGCTACTGAACTATTAGACATAACCAGAGAAATCGAGCAAACGGCTACACTAAGCATGTTCCAAAAATGGGACATCACGCACTACCCTAACGGCTTTAGTTATGAAGCTCGAGTGTTAGCCCCCGTGAAAAAAGGTCAAGGCCTGACCAGCCAAACCCTTTGTTCTGTTGAACCCGAAGCCCCAGAATTTGCACTTAATTGAGATGTTTAGAGCGCGATGGGAAATTCCAGAAGAACTTTGCTACATCTCCAGGGCAAAGCATAACTTATAAAGCTGAGAGCATCGATTTTTCAGGAGGAGCGCGAAGGTCTACGGTTTTAGTTGTTGCTGCTGTGGGAATGAGCGGTTCAGGAAAAACGGTTACGTTTGAGTATTTGGTTTCCCGCCTTACAGCGGAGGGCTACAGGGTCGGGTCAATCAAACATGTTCACCACGAAGGCTTCACCATGGACACGGAGGGAACCAACACGTGGCGTTACGCTAAGGCAGGCGCAAAAGTCATCGTCGCCATTTCACCTGAAGAAATCGATATCATACGGAAAACCCGATTGGCGCTAGACGACTTAGACCACGTAATCGCTTTGCTTAAGGACGAGAAACTGGACGTTGTCTTCATCGAAGGTTTCCACAGCCTCATCGCTAAGAGAGCCGACGTCCCCAAAATCGTCACGGCGAAAGACTCAGACGGCTTGGAGCAGACGCTGAAGGGGACCGTTGAACCCATCGTAGCCATCGCAGGCGTCGTAGCCAAAAACTCGTCAGAAACTTCTTACCGCGGCATCCCATTCGTCAAGGTTCCTGAAGATGGGCAAAAACTCGTCGACATAATCAAAAGCCATCTGCAACGGGAGAAAACAAGCGGAAAAACCGCGGATTGAGGAAGCTATCTTGGGTGGAAGGGCTGCGCTTATCTTGGCGGGTGGAAAGGCTCGCAGGTTCCAAAGCAAAGGCGAAAAATGGCAAGATAAAGCGCTTGCTATCCAAGGTGGGAAGCCTCTGCTAGTTCAAGCCTTAGAGAACGTACAAAACGTTGTTGACGAAGTCGCCGTATGCGTCAGCGACGCGGAGCGCGGAGCCAGATACGAAAAAATCCTTGAACGGCACGCTGCGAAACCTGTGCAGATTGTTGTTGACGAAAAGAGCGAAATCAGCGGTCCCACAGTAGCAATTATGTCTGGGCTAAGACGGGTTGACGCGGATTATTGTCTCACGTTGCCTTGTGACATGCCTTTTCTGAAGGCTGAGGTGGCGAAGTACCTTTTCAGGCAAGCGAAAGGCTGTAACTTGGTTACTCCGATGTGGCCCAACGGGCGCCTTGAAACCCTCCTGAACGTGATTGAACGCCAAACAGGACTGAAAATCACGCAGACATTGTGCGACTTGAAACGTCCGCGTTCCGACGACATCCAGAGGGGCGCAGGCAAAATCCTTCTTGCTTCAACCGTCGCCGAAATCAAGAAGCTTGATCCCGAACTCAGAAGCTTCGTCAACATCAACAGCAAAGAAGACCTCCGCCTCCTCCGAACCCGAGCTACACATGGGTCAATCAAAGAAAACTTAAGCCTCAACTTCGAACCTGCTTCGACTTCGAGCCTTCTGCGCCTCCGCGAAACTGCCGAAAAACTCCGTAAAAACAAGCTTTCCGAGGCAGGAGAAGCTTTTGGGTCATGCGCACGCGACTTCGAAGAGTGCGGCTCATGCTTCTGGGCGGGAGTCAGCTGGGAAAATCAGGGCGAGGCACTTCTCAGTCAAAGCAAACTGCAAGGCACGGCAGACTCAGCGGGCAAATTGGATTTTAAGGGGAAAGAGGCATTTGTGCTGGCGGCGAACAGTTACCGTTTGGAGGCTAAGATGCACTTAGAGAACCGCTGCACGCTGCTGGCTGAACGCGCCTTCGCCGACAAAGCGTGGTGCGAATCTTGGGCGATGGGGAAACACAGCCACGTCCACCGTTACCCGTCGAAAGTAGCTTAGAAATTGACGGTGGACAACTCCAGTTTGTTGAACAGAGTCATTTCCACTTTGCTGCCTTTCGCCAGCGTGATGTGCGGCGGGATAAGGGCGTAGCCGTTAGATTTGACCATGGTTGTGAGGGCGCTTGAGCCGCCTTCCACAGGCGACGCCAAGAACCTTCCAGCTTCCCGTGTGAGGCGAAGCAGTTGGAACCTAAACTGTGGACCAGAATCCACTTCGCCATTTAACTCGACGGTTAAGTGCGGCAGTCCTGTGCATTGAACGCCTGAAAGATGGAGAATCAACGGCGCCGCGAAGAGGTAGAAGCCCGCGATGCATGAGCCGATGTGCCCTGGCAACATTACTACGGGTTTGCCGTCGACGAAGCCGAAGCCTGAAACCGCGCCTGGCCTGACCAGAACCCCTTGCACAACGACTCCGGGCTTACCGAGCTCGTTCACAGCGTCTGGAACGAAGTCTTTCACGCCGACCGAGGTGCCACCTATGGTGACGACGATGTCTGCCTGCCCGAGGGCTTCACTGATTTTGGCTTGCACCTTATCGTAGGCGTCAGGCATGATGCCCAGCGCCAACGGTGAGGCGCCAAGCTCCGAGGCTAAGTCTGCCACTACAAGGGAATAGTTGTTTGCTATCCGCTGAGGGTTCCTTAAGAACTGCTTGATAAGCTCGTCGCCGCCTGAAAGAACTGCAACCACTGGTTTCCTGAAAACCTCAACTCCCGCCAAGCCCACAGATGCAAGCAATCCAACATCCTGCGGCCTAAGAACCCGCCCTTTTCTAGCTACTAAATCGCCGGCTTTGACGTCGTCGCCCCGGGGGATAACTCCTTTGCCTGTCTCAATGGGGCGGACGACTTCGACGGAGTCTCCGTTCAAACGGGTTTCCTCAACCTTCACTGTCGCCGTCGCGCCCCTGGGAATCGGAGCGCCACAGGCAACGTAAACCGCTTCATTGACGCCTACCTTGAGGCTTGTGGGATAATCGGCTGGAAACAGCTTGCCAACGACTTTGAAGGCGGCAGGCGCGTTTACGGTAGCATCTTTTGTTCCTTGCGCGCAGATGGCGTAGCCGTCAATGAATGTCTTGTCGTAGTCGGGGACGTCAACTTCGCTGGAAACGTCCTTGGCAAGCACTCTTCCTAAAGCATCCGCTAAATGCACAGTTTCGGTATTCAGCTGGATTTGGCGCATGCACTCCAAAAGCTGGTTCTGAGCATCCATGGGGTTCATCCTTTTGGGCAGCCGTTTGATGTCTGGTCGATCCATATCATCCACCTACAGAAGTATTCTTTCCGCACCCGTGTAGACGTTCATGCGGGTTCCGCGGACGAAGCCGACGAGGGCGATGTGGGCTTTCTCCGCCGACTCTACGCCTGAGTTCAGGACCGCAGCCACAGATGCGACGATTGGCAGCCCGACTTTTGCCGCCTTGTAAATCATGTCGCCTGGCACGCGTCCAGTGATAATTATGAAGCACCTGCTGAAATCGATTTTGGCAAGAGACGCCTCACCGATGACTTTGTCAACCGTGTTGTGCCTGCCCACATCCTCGGAGAACGCCACCATCTTGCCATCTGATGTGAAGATGCCTGAGTCGTGCAGTCCACCTGTTTTCTTGAAGCCTTTGGCGCGGATGTCCATCTGATTTAGGCAGTCAAGGATGACCTGCGCCTTCACTTTCAGCGGCGACTTGACCACAGAGATTTTTTCGTCGTGCTGATACGCTGAGGTGCTGGCTTTGATAAGCGGAACTATGCGGGTGTTGCGCCTAGAATTTTTCATGCGTTCATCCAAATCCACAAGGGGCTTTAGTTTGACCGTACACATGTTGGCTTTTTCGTCGGCCCTCAATGATTCGATTTCGTCGACGTTGCTCAGGATGTCTTCGGCAAGCAGGTAGCCGACGGCGAGTTCCTTGAACTGGCTTGGGGAGCACCAAATCACAAACGTGTAGACGCCGTTAAGCGAAATCTGCAGCGGCACCTCTTCAGCGACGCAGTCCTTGGTTCTTGTCGCTTTCCCTGTAGATAAATCAAGCCGCACCATGTCAACCTGACGCATCTGTCATCCTCTGCTACTGTTGTTTTTGCTCAAACCAATCTGATAAGGAATTCGCTTCAAAAGAACAGTTTAAAACGCACATATGGATAGTTTGTAGTTATCAATCGCTGCCTCAGGAAGCTGGCAAAGTCTTAAAACTGAACCCGGCATATATTTTCGTCTCGAGTTGAAGGAAAACGTCGCTAAGCCAAAAAACTAAGGATCGCTTAACCGTCATCGGGTTGATAGCTTTGGAAGCGTTCTTTGTTTTCGGTGCAGTAAGCAACTATTACAGGTACCTGTTCTTGGGAATTTCAATTGACATATACCTTGCTGTTTTTTCAACAGTCTTAACAGCAGTTTTGGCGGCGTTCTTGGTGGGGCTTCTCCTCAGCTACTTGGATAAAAGAAAGTTTGTGAGGAGCTTTCAAGAATAGGCAGAAAGAAAAGTCTGCCAAGAGATGATTAGAGGTATTTTTCGTAGAATTTCATTTGCGGGTTCGCGATTTTGCTGACGAAGATTTTGCCTGTGCCGTGCTCTGCCAAGTCGCCCAGAAATACGTAAAATGGTCCCGCCACATTTGTGGTGTCGTCAATTTTGACTTTGGGTTTGACGCTGTCGATGGTGAAGGATGGCAGAACCTCGTCGATTTTGCCTGTTATAACGATTTTGCCGCCAGTCATACATGCGCCGGGACGCATGTCGCTCTGCGCGTCAACCAGTATCGCGCCGTTACTCATGTGGTAGCCAAGGAAACGCCCTGCGCCGCCCCTGATTTTTATGACACCACCGTGCAAGTGAGTGCCTACGTCACTGCCGACTTTGCCGTCGACGGTAATTAAGCCGCCTTTCATGCCTGCGCTACTGCCGCGGTACGCTGCGGCCATGTAGTCACCTGCGTCACCGTGGATTTCTATAGTGCCACCTTTCATTTCGCTGCCTGTCCAGTTGCCTGCGTTACCGTTGACAGTGATTTTGCCGCCGCACATTTTTTCGCCTGTGTGCATGCCGACGTCGCCGTTGATGACGATTTCTCCTGACGCCATGCTTTGCCCGATGCGTTTGACTTTGCTAGCGTCGCCGTTTATAGTTATGTCTGGGGTGGGAGTGTTGTCTTGGATTATTTCGAAGATGTCTCCCAGCTTCAGCGGCTGGTTTCCTTCTGTTACGGGTAACTCGGCTATTTCAGCGGGTGTTTTGCCTTTGAATGTTTCCGGTGTAATGCATGCTGCTTGGATGGGGACTTCAAATTTGCGTTTTGGCGCGAGGATAATCATGTTTTTTACACCTTTGCCTTTATGATTAGTTTCTCTGGAACCTTCAGGTAATGGTCAAACACTGGGTAGTTGTCGTATTCGACTGTCCAATACTGCTTGAACTTCTTCTTCATTTCCTCGTCTATCACGCAGGGCTCCTTGGTCTGGACGTCAAGCCACATGGTTCTGCCTGGAACGTTTGCCACGACTTCTCCGTCCTTGACGACGATTTGCCCGTCTTTAACTGTGTAGGAGGCGTGTCCGAAGGCTTTCCGGACTGGCTTGTACTGGTTCGCTATGTCGGTTGTTTCAGGGTTAATGTTATACACCGCGATGTCTGCGTCGGCACCTATACCCAAGTGGCCCTTGTTCTTGAGACCTAAAGCCTTGGCTGTTCCAGCACGAGTAACGATTGCCAGCTCGTACAATGTGAGTTCACGGTCAATGGACGGCAACAGACTCTTCTTCTGAGCTTTTTTGCTACAGTGGCCCAATGTCGCCATGCGTGCCTTCTTGCTTGAAAGCCAAGCGAGAATGCGTGGGTACTTGAAGAATGGCCCTGCGTTGGGGTGGTCGGTGGTCATGAAGACTTTCCACGGGTCCTTGATCAGCAAAGACAGCTCTAAGCCGATTGACCACTGTGTGGCGTTTACTGCGCTGTTCTTCTTGTATGCCATGGGGATGATGCCGCCGCTGGTTTCAGTTTCTATGTCTGTGTTTACCCATTTGTGTCCGCTTAGCTGATACAAAGTGAACTCGAATGGTCCATCTGCGGTCATAGTTGTGGTTTCTGTGAATATGATTTGTCCAATGTCGACGGTCATGTGGTTGTGGGCGTTGAGATAGCCAGCGATTTCATCCGCTGCAGATTTCATGTGTGCCCAGCTGTCGCCTGCGAAGCTACTGAACTGGATGTGGGTGATGTGCGCGATTGGTTTGCCGTCAGTCTGGAGATCTTCAAGAGCCCGCATCGTATCCAATGTTGTTGTGTAGTTTCCCGGTATCCCCAAGTTGTTAGTGTGAAGGTGAATTGTATGAGGCAGGTTAAGCATCTTGTTGACTTTGGCTAAGCCCCGGATGATTTCCCGCGGGGTAATGCCGAAGTTGGGCACTTGGTCATCGATGCTGTGGACGTTATGTCCAAAACCCCATGATTCTAAGCCACCAGGGTTAACGATTTTGATTGCGTAGCCCTTCGTAGTATCCAACATCCATGCGACGTGCCGTGCACATTCCTCAATGTCTCCTTTGGCGAGGTTTTCCAGCACGAACCACCAGTCGCCCAGCAAGGGGTAAGTGGCTTTATCAAGCAACGGGATGTCGTTTAGTTCTTCATGGGTGTGTTTGGCTTCCAGAGGCGCCATAGACGGGTTCATAACTGTGGTGTAACCCATCTGTGAATAGCGGTAGCCAGTGACGAATGTACTGGGAATCGAGTATCCTGTGCCAGAGCGGGTTAAAGTTGTTTTGTGCACGACGTCTTTGACGTGGTCTTCGGGACGCACGATTCTGCCAGTGTTAACTTCTCCCCCTGCGATATGAGTGTGAATGTCTACGCCGCCAGGCATGACGGTTTGTCCTGACGCGTCGATTATCTGTGCTTTCTTGCTTACTTTTTCAACAATTTTTCCGTCTTTAATGCATATATCCATTTTTTCGCCGTTTACGCCGTTGAGTGGGTCAACGACAAATCCGTTTTTGACTATTAACTCCGGCATTTAGTTTGCCTCCACTTTTTTGCGTATTTTTTTCGGTTGAGGCGCTGCTTTGATTTGCGCCCCAGTTTTCTCCGCTTTGATCTTTCGAACCTCGCTGAGAATCATTTTCAACAATTCCTCATCGTTGGGTATGCCTGGGGGTGGCTCTACAACCTTTCGCAGCATGATTGGCACGGTGTCCATGCGGTAGGCTGTGCCTTCGTATTCTATGCCGCACCACTGAGTCGGGAATACAACGTCGCCGAGCCTTGCGATGGCGTTCCAGTCGGGGTTAATTGTGATTACTGGATGCTTCATCATGGCTTGAACTGAAGCCTTTGGGAAATGCGCGCCTGGGTCAGATGAAATCACTAGAGTGGCGTCGTTGTCGTCACGTTTGAGCAAATCAATGGCTGTGAACTCGCCGGGGTTGTACAGTGGATAGCCTTGTGAGAAGTCAAGTGCATACGGGTAGCCTGTAGACCATGCAAACACGACGTTTGCGCCTGTTACGTTGAAGTGGCCACGCATAGGGGATATGACGAATTTTGTCCTTCGGTTCAAGTCTCGAGTCAACGCGATGGCTATCTCGACGTTGCGGAATCTGCCAGCGCTCTGAGTCATGCCTAGTCCGAAGAAGATGACGCCGAAGTTGCAGTTCACCATTTCGTCAGCGACTTCTTTTAGGTAGTCAACTGGGACTCCGCCGACAGTGTCAACGTCAAGTTCTTGGTCACCGACCAAACATCTCAAGGCTTCGATTACTTCATAATCTTTGTTTGGTTGAACCTGAAGGAAATAGTCTGCCGCCTCAGCGGTCATGGTCTTCCGCACATCAACTACAATCATCTTGCGTCCTTCTTTGTTCAGGGTCTGCGGCGGCGCCTCTACAGTGCATGTGTTCGGTGGAAGTGGAGGCTTGTACCCTGGGAGAATACGCCGTGACGCTGCCATTACCTTCTTCATGCTTGCATCGCCCTTCATTTTTTCCATGTAGCTTTTCCATTCGCTTGCTTCGAAACGTCCTTCAGTGAAGGCAGTGTACCTCTCAACGTGGCGAGGATGTGAAGTCCATGCGTTACATGCCCAGTAAACTATGAGGTCAGCGCGGTGCCTGATTTGCCCTAAAGTGGCTTCGGGGATACCGATTTCCTGAATAGCCATGACTGACGGACCGTGACAGACACTGCAGCAATTATCCAGTGCGGAACCTAACTCTTCAGCTAACTCGACGCCGATTCGTTGCGCCTCGCTGGTTGAACTGCTCCAGCCGAAAAGCAACGGATACTTAGCATCTGTAAGGATTTGCGCCGCCCTATGTACGGCTTCCTCCATTGTCACGGGTGTCAACTTGCCATCTTTGCGAACCCACGGCTGAAGAATACGTTCCTCGCTTTTATAGCCGTGAACCATTTTGGCTTCGCAGATGCTACAGCCGTTCTTCATTTTGACGATCTCGTTGTTCTCCACTGTTACTTCGAGGTCGTCGCAGAGGCATCCGCATATTGGACAAACAACTGATTTGAATTCGGTCATATTGATTCCTTTCCAAATTCTAACTTTAACAGTTCATTTAGGGTTAAGATAGGTTCGTTGGGTGCGGGTTCAAGGTCAACCGTGAAACCTTTGAAAAGGGGCATGCCCATGCCGAATGTTTCGTCTCCGCAGATGGCGTTGGCCCATGTTCCGCAGGGAATGAAAATCATCCCCGGGTTGCAACCGTAAGGGTTCTTCAGTGACTTGACCACGACTGAGCCGTATTTGGATGTTACTTTAACGTTTGTTCTGCTTTTTATGCCGAGCTTGTTTAGGTCGGCTTGGTCGATGAAGCAGACTGCTGAGCTGTCAAAGTACTCTTTGGAGCCTTTCCCCATCTCTTTCCCCACGCCCTGATCGATTGTTCTACCCGTGATTAAAACAACGTGCAGTTTTTGCTCTACCATACCCTAGACCTAACCCAATAAAATTTATGGAGTTATATTTAAAATTAAGCAAAGAAAAGTGAAAAACAAACCTGTAACTCCCTCAAATTACGGTAATTTGTGAGTACCCCAAGCAAAGGGCCACTTACCTGCTTCGTAATTAATAAAGCAGAAAACAGCTTGTTACCGGTTTTCGAGGTTTCTTGTCTAAATTCGTAACTCATCTTCAGATGATCCTTTTATGCAGACTCTTTGTTTTCCGCTTTATCGAGCTAAATTTTTTAGTGCTTCAAGCCTTAAATCAAGAAAGCAACACGAATCAAGCCCTGACTCAGACGTACCTACGGGGAGGGAGTCTACTTTTTACATCAAAATCCCATTGTAAATATGGGTTTTCCATGCAGCTGAACCGGACAGGGGGGTACCCCATCTTTACATTAAGAATTTGATGTAAGGATGGACTTGGTAAATCCAGTGACTGATAGGGGGTACCTGATCATAGCATCAAGAAACAGCTGTAAAGAGATCGCATCCACAAACCGCACCCAACAGGGTACCCTACTATTTGTGGAGAAAAACAATCACAAAAAGCAAAAAAGAGACAAAAATGGAGAAAGGAAGGGTTTTCTCAGAGCCGTTTGATGTAGCGGTTAATTTCCCAGTCAGTTACCTGCGTGCGGTACAGGTCCCATTCTCTACGTTTCTCCCTCAGGAAGTTTTCGAACGCTGTTCCGCCTAAGGTTTCCCTCATCAGATCGCTGGTTTCAAATTCGTCCAGTGCCTCCTGCAGCGACTCGGGCAACGAAACAATGTTGCGTTCTTTGCGTTCTTCGTAGGTCATCTGGTAAACGTTGAGCTCCACAGGGTCACCTGGGTCGATGCGGTTTTTGATGCCGTCCAAACCCGCCGCCAACAACACAGCGAACTGTAGGTATGGGTTTCCTGCGCCGTCTGGGTTGCGGATTTCGCATCGAGCGGCGTTCTTTCTGCCACCGAAGTTAGGCACGCGAATTAGCGGCGAACGGTTTTTGTGTGCCCACGCAAGGTAAACTGGCGCCTCGTAGCCTGGAACTAGTCGTTTGAAGCTGTTTGGCCATGAATCGAGTACCGCACACATCTTGCGTCCATGCGCCAGTTGCCCGCCGATGAAACTACGTGCGAGGTCAGAGAGGTAACCGTTCTTTTCGTCGTCTGCGTAGAAGAGGTTCTGAGTTGCGTCTTTGTTCCAGAGGCTTTGGTGGGTGTGCATTCCTGAGCCGTTTATGCCGCTGAACGGCTTAGGCATGTAAGTGGTGATGTAGCCATTTCTTGCGCCGACCACTTTGCCGCACATCTTCATCGTTATCGTACGGTCGGCGGTCTTCAAGGCTTCGTCGTACCTGAAGTCGATTTCGTTCTGTCCTAAAGCAACTTCGTGATGGCTGATTTCAATATCTATGCCGAAAGCCTCCGCCGTATCAGCTATTTCCCGTCTCAAGTCATCGGTTAAGTCGCCAGGGTGAAAGTCAAAGTAGCCTGCCATGTCAATCGGCGTCGGCAACCCGCCTTCTTCCTCGCTTTCTTTGACGATGAAGAATTCCAGTTCAGGAGCACAGATGAACGTATAGCCTGCTTTGGCTGCTTTGTCTGTGGCTCGTTCAAGCACGTAGCGTGGATCGCCTTCGAAGCGCTTGTTCTGTGGCGTGTAGATGTCGCAGATCAGCCGCGCGCTGGATTTCTCCTTAGGTCTCCACGGGACAACCGCGAAGGTTGTAGGGTCAGGGTACAGTACCATGTCCGATTCCTCTATGGGCCTGTAGCCGGTTATGCTGGAGCCGTCGAAGGATTGCCCGTGCTCAAAAATTGTTTCCAAATTCTTCGAACTTACGGCAAGGTTCTTGAGCATGCCATTTATGTCGGTGAATTGAAGCCTGACATATTTGATATCTTGCTCTTGAATATGCTGGACAACTTTGGTCACTGATTCTTTCCATGCTGCGTCTTTAAAATTTCTCATTTTCCCATTTCACCTTAGCGTTAAGTGGTATCTACCACTTTTTAACTATGAATGTTTAAGCATAAATACCTTTAACCTGCTGCCATCCTTTAAAGACAAATACATGGTCATCCAAAAATCGCCTTTCTCTCAACAATTCGATAAACAGCAACAATAAGTCGGAGCTAAGCATAGGATAAAAAATGAACAAGTTCTAATGCAAACCTCAAGAACGCAAACGGGCAACCTATAAGCTGTCCAGCTGCCAAACGGTTTATGGGTAAAAACTATAAACTTCCCCTGCGTTTTCTTAAATGGTTGCACTATGACATGCTCACTTAGAAACAGAAAAACTCTCTTCATCGCCGCAACCATAGTTATCATTTTGCTTAACTTTTACACGTTTGCGGTTGCCTACCCCACTATGAAGGGTCCGCTTAACCTCAGCAGCCAAAATCAAGTCACGCCAGCCGTTGCAATCCCAACCGTTAGGGTACCGCTGAACCTGACTGGTGCAGACATCTCACCTTTTTCCATGTTCATCGCCAACTCTGGAGTAAAGAGCGCCATCAATTTAGCTAGCGCGGAGGTGCCCAGAGACTTCTCAGTCTACTACATAGCTGCGTGGAGGCTGCTCCATAACCCCTCAAAAATCTTCGCGACTGGAGCCCTGAGAGACGGCGAACCCAAAATCGTTCCCTATCTGACGCCATACAAATACCTGCCATCCTTTTTGCTGCTGATTTCGCCGCTCACCAGCCTAAGTTACTACCAGGCTTTCTGGCTCTTCGACGCTGTCCAGTTTGCGTTGTTGCCAGCTATAGCCTTCCTGCTTTACAAACTGCTTGAAAAGAAGAACCCGGCTATTGCGCTGTTGATTTTCGTGGCTGTTTTGTTGCTGCCTTATCCAATGACTGGAAGAGGCTTATCCGTAAGCTACTTCATGCAGTGGGCAGAGGGACAAGCCAAAGTCATGCTGACTTTCCTTCTGCTTGCCTCCTTCTACCTTGGCTACCGCGGTCGACCCGTGGTTTCAGGCATAGTCTTCGCCATAGGCGCTTTCGACGTCAGGTTCACAATTTTTGCCCTTCCACTGTTTCTCTACTACAACAAAGACAAACCGCGGGAATCCATAGGTGCCGCAGCCCTAGCTTTCGCCTGCTCCAACCTCATGATTCTTTATTCAGGGATGGCGCAAGGCTTCTTCAACATGCTGCTCACCCAAGGCGGGTCAACACCTTTCTACACGCCCGCGTACATCCCGCTGATGATGATTGGCTGCCTCTCTCTAGTTAACGCAAACCAAATGATCGATGCCCTGTTCGAAGCGCCCGCAAAACTTGGCTTGGGTAAAATCAAGAACCTCGGACGCTAGAAAAGACAGCTTAGTGGCTCTTGGAGTTTCGCCGCCAGATGACAAAAAATCAAGAAAAGAGAAAATTGATAGAAGTTGCCTCAGCTTAGTAGTCTAGGTACTTCATTATCTCCCATGGGGAGACATACAGGCAGTATTGGTTCCAGTCGTTTGTCTTCAGTTCGATGAAGGCGTCGAATATGTGGCTGCCAAGCGTTTCCTTGATGACTGTGTCGCTTTCCATCTCGTCGAGCGCGTCTTTGAGTGTCGTTGGAAGCTCTTTGATGCCGAATTCTTTGCGTTTGGCTTTGCTTAGTTTGTAGACGTCTTCGTCCACAGGGTCGCCTGGGTCAACCTTCTTCTTGATTCCGTCAAGGCCAGCCATCATTATGCAGCTGAACGCGAGGTACGGGTTGCATGATGGGTCAACGCCTCGGTACTCAACACGTTTCTGAGCTGCGAAGCCTGCGCCTTTATAGTAGAGGGGTATCCTTGCGAGCGCACTGCGGTTGCGTCGGCTCCACATGACATAGATTGGAGCTTCGAAGCCTGGGACCAGACGTTTGTAGCTACTGACTGTGGGGCAGCAGATTGCGGTTAAGGCTTGTGCGTGTGACAAGATGCCTCCAACGTAGTATCTGCCGAGTTGGCTAAGTTCCGCGTAGTCGTCTTTGCCGTCGTACATTACGTTTTCTTTGCCTTTCCATAGGCTGCTGTGAACGTGCATGCCGCTGGCGTTGTCCAAGTAAATGGGTTTAGGCATGAATGTAGCGATTAACCCGTGTTTTTTAGCGATGTTCTTGCAGACGAATTTGAAGAAGAGTGCGCGGTCAGCGGTGTCTAAGAGTTCGCCATATTTGTAGTCGATTTCTACCTGTCCGACGGTTGCCACTTCGTGGTGGTGTTTCTCAATTGTCAAGCCGAAGTCTTCTTCTAGGATTTTGCTTACTTCGTTTCGGTACTCGACGGTAGTGTCTTCAGGTGGTGTGCGATAGTATGCTTCTTTTGGTCTAAGGATGAATCCGCCTGGAGTGATTTCAGGTGAATTTGGAAGTACTCTTGGAGCGCCCCATGCGTCGCCTTCGCCACTTTTGGGGGCAGCCCAAAGGTCCCAAGTAAGTTTTGTGGGGTCGATGTTGCTGAAGACGAAGTGTTCAAGTTCGGGCGCAAAATATCCAGTGTAGCCCATGTCTTTAGCTGCTTTAACTGCGCGTTTGGCTACGTATCCTCTAGGGCAGGTAACCGAAGCTTCTTTACCGCCGAAGGCTTCGTACGCGTCTCCTAGAACGATGGCACTTTTTTGAGTGTCGTCAGTCAACCAAGACATAACGGAGAGTGTCTTGGCGTCTGGCATGAAGATCATATCGGATTCTTCGATGGATTTGAAGCCGCGGACTGAGGATCCGTCGAAGCCGATGCCTTCTGTGAAAGCTGCGCCACTCAGGTATTCTCTTGCGGGCAAAACCATGTCTTGGAGTATGCCTCTGACATCGACGAATGCGCTGTGCACCCATCGGATGTTATTTAATTTGAGGGTTTCAATTGCTTTCTTAACTTCGCTCATTACCTTCACCATGCTAAATCATATGTTTTAGAATCCCTTTAAAACGTAAACACATATAAGCTTTTCCATTAAATCTTTGAATAAACGTTCACGGGCGAAATCTGTTCAGAAGACCATGGAACGCTCATAACAGTTATGCGGCGGTCATAAAAATACATAATAGAAAACGTCTATTCCAGCTTTCTTTCCCTTCGCAGGAAGTCACCCGCGTCCAAAACGTTCTTAACCGAAACCTCTTTCGTGGCACTAAAGTTTCCTGTTATTTTTCCGAAACCAAGGCACTCACCGAACTCGTTAAGCACCAGCGTATTTTCGCCTTTACGTTTTGAACCCATCACCTTGATTACACCCGAAGCGAAAACGTCCCTTCCGCAGATGAAAAGCCAAGCAGCCTTACGGTCGACAACAACCTTGTTCGCAGCCACATCTAGAAGCAGGTTAAGCAGATTAAAACTGGGAAAGAAGACGCTGTTCTTCACCTTGCCAAGGTACAGGCCAGCGTAGTAAAAGTTGCCGTGCATCCGTTTCAGCCGCGGGTTCAGAAGGTAGAACCGCTGGTTCTTTTCGACAATAAATTCAGTGTTGAAGTCGACTTTGGCGCCGAAGCGGGATGCAAAGGCTTCGAAAGGCTTCATGTTGAAGGCTCCTTTTTGAGTTTGCAGACAAAGAAGCCCTGCGTCTGTTCAGGCCATATTCGCTTGCAAAGAGCCACCTGCGCATCAAGTTTTCTGCCAAACACTTCGGTTACCCCGTCCACGCCCAAGCAGTCAACCCGCTGAATCCTAAGCCCTAAACTCTTAACTGCCCAATCCATGTTCAACTCGTCCTCTTCAGGCTCCAACGAGCATGTGGAATAGACGATTTCACCGTTTTCCGCCAAGCACTCTGCTCCTTCAGCTAAAATTGCCCTTTGAACCATCGCGTTGCGCTCGACGTCGGCGAGTGTGCGTCGGCTGAACCATTGCTGATCTCCTGCGAAGTTGCCCGAGCAGGGAACGTCAAGCAGTATACGGTCGAATTTTCGATTTAACATCCTTGCCTGCCTCGCGTCAACATTGTAGACGACGGTATTAGCTACGTGGCATCGTTCCAGTTGGTTAGCCATTGCGCCTAGCCGCGACTTGCTTACGTCCAGCGCTGTTATAACGCCGCTGTTTTCCATGAGGTCGGCAAGCTGAACCGTTTTGCCCCCTGGAGCCGAGCATGCATCAAGTACCATTTTGCCTCCTAAAGAGGAAAAGAGCGTGACAGGGATTTGCGCAGCCGCCTCCTGAATCGAATAAAAGCCAAGCAGATACTCAGCTGACGCGCCTACGGACACTTTGGATTTGTTAACCCAGTACCCCGACAGCAAAAACGGGATTTTTTCAAGTTCAACGCCTAAACCGTGAAGCCTCTCAGGCAGGTTTTTGCCTCTGGCGTTGCCCTCGTTGATTCTAATCGTCTGCTTAAGCTGGATTTCTCTGTGAGCCCAACCGAGCTCTGCGTAGCGGTCGAGGAAAAACTGTTTTGCCGACATCAACTTTACATTGCGTAGAGTGAATAAAAACTTTTCAAATTGCGCTGTTTCCGAAGAATAGCGAGCGAATGCAGGGTCTTGGCTTTTCCCCAACAATCTAATAAGTGAAAAGGGCCCATGATGGGTTAGGGATCAATACGGTTAAAGTTCTCTTCGTTGAGCCTCCCAAAGACATATGGTTCGTCATGGGCGAATATCTCCCGCCGCCCTATGGAATAATTCAGTTAGCCGCCTTCTTGGAAAAGCATGTTGAGGGCGTGCAGTTGGAAGTTCTGGACTGCAATGCCGAAAAAGTGGATTGGAAACAAATGGAGCTTCGCATCGCTTCCTCAAAGCCTGATATCGTTTGTTCGAGTTCTCTGGCGACTTGCAACACCTACGCGGTTGCAAAAACTCTTGAAACAGCTAAAAGAGTGGCTCCACAAGCACTTACAATTACGGGCGGTCAGCATTTCACTGCAACTGCAAAGGAAAGCTTAGAAGCTTACCCGGAAATAAACGTGATTGTAAGAGGCGAAGGCGAGCAAACCCTAACCGAACTCGTCAGGTGCTCAATCGATAAGAAGCCTTTTTCGCAAGTCGATGGCATCTCTTTCAGAGAAGACAAACAAATCATCAGCAACCCAGCGAGACCGCTGATTAAAAACTTGGAGGAACTACCTTTCCCAGGTTATCACCTTGTCAAGGACCTGATGGGGAAGTATCATTTCAAAGCGATGGCTGCCGAAAATGCTCCCTATGCCCTGGTTGAGGGATCACGCGGGTGCTCGCACGAGTGCACGTTCTGTACTCAGTGGCGTCATTGGCAGGCGTGTTGGCGAGTGAAATCTGCGAAGAGAATCGCGGATGAGATGAAATACTGCAATGAGACGTTTGGCAGCAAGTTCATCTGGCTTACGGATGACAACTTTGGTGCGGGCAACCGACCCTTAGAGCTGGCTGAAGAGATCATTAAGCGTGATTTATCTGAGGATACGACTTGGTTTGTTCAGGCTAGGTGTGACGATGTTGTCCGAAATAAGGAGATTTTGCCGAAACTGCGGAAGTCAGGGCTTATTTGGGTTCTTCTCGGGGTTGAAAACTCTAGCCCTTCGACGCTTGGCGCCTTCAATAAGGGCATCACTCCCCAGGATGCCAAGGCTGCTGTCAAGCTCTTGAAGGACAACGGTATTTTCGCTCATGCAATGATGATAATTGGTCAACGAAAAGACACTCGTGAGTCAATCGAGCATCTGAGAGAATTTGCCAACGAGCTGGATCCTGATTTGGTTATGTTTGGGATACTTACGCCGTTTCCTGGAACAGGAATTTACGAGGAAGCCAGTCGAAACGGGTGGATCATAGATAAAAACTGGTCGCACTACGACATGATCCACGCGATTATGCCGACGGAAAGCTTATCGGCTATGGAAGTTCAGGAACAGCTTTACGGTTGCTACCGTGACTTCTACGGGTCATGGAGCAGGAGGCTCGGGGGACTCTTCTCTATCAATATGCTTAGGCGTCAAGTGTTTTGGCATATGCTCCGAAACGGTGTGCAGGAGCAATTGAAATCTCTGTTTTAGGCGAGAAGATGAACCACGATCGCGTTTGGGATTTTTCGCCATTGGCTCTTCTTTTTGTATCGATTGTTGGACTTGCGCTAGTTCCAGTTTTGGTTACACAGCCCCGCTTGGACAGTTTTCAGTTTGAGGGACAACGGTACTTGGTTGGCGCTCTGTTCTGCGCAGTGTGCGTTTGTGGGGTTGTAGCCGTGTTTTACCCAGCTAAATGCAGGCGCGTGTTCCAGCATACCCCAAACCCGACTGACAATGCTATTTCATGCTCAATTTATCTGAGAATAGAAGGTCATCATCCGAGTTGCCAGAACTTCTTGGGAAACAGGATAGCATTTGTGGGGCGAGTTTTTTGTGCAGCGTGCAGTGGCTTGTTGGTTGGAGCTGCGATTGCCTTGGTCGGTGCCGTCGCCTATTTCTTCGGCGGTTTGAATGCGGGTTGGGGAGACATCTGGTTAGTCGCGTTGGGAGAGATTTGCATGTTGTTGGGGTTAGCGCAGATCAAGGTCGCCGGTTTCGTCAAGGTGATGGTGAATGCGTTGTTTGTTGTTGGTTCATTCGTGACTTTGGCTGCCGTAGATGCAATGGGGAAAAGTCTGCTTTTGGATCTCTACGTGCTTGGATTAATCGTGTTCCTTTTGTGGTTTAGGATTTTCCTTTCTGAATTGAATAATAGGCGAATCTGCTGCGGCTGCAAGTTGTCTTTTCATTAACCCTTGGTTTCTGTATGTCTACGCCTGCTGTAGAGTGCGGCTGCCAGGATGAGGATACCTATCATGATTAGGATGACAGGCCATATGTAGTTTCCAAAGTTGACGACGACTCCGCCTGCCTGCAAGAATAAGCCAACGCCAACGAGTATTATTATTATGCCAAAGAACAAGCCTACTATCATGCTGCCATAGGGTAAGCCGAAGCACTCGTTTTCTACTCGCCTGTAGTGTTCTCGGTCGCTTCCATGATAATGTTGACCCACAGTGTACAGGGGAGCACCGCAGTTGGAGCACACGGTCGCATTGTCAGGGTTTTGAGTCCCACATTTGCTACAGTAAACCACGAAAGTCCCTCAGGTTAGTTTGGTTCTGATTCAGTTTTAAGATTTGTGGTAGTTTGATTAGTCAGCTTGGTCCTTGATTTCTTTGGCAGAAGCACCCAATTCTTTCTGGGAAAGGTTGCCATAAAGCTTAATAGGCTTCAACCTTATTTTCCATGTCATCCTATCAATTTCGAGAGTTATTGAAATGCAGCATAGTAATAAAGTGATTAATTCACTCAAAACGGAGAACGAATAGTTATGGCGCGTTATAGACAAACAGAAGAAATCGTCAAACTCATGGATAACCCAATAGTTATCCGCAACACCAGCATCATCGCCCACGTAGACCATGGAAAAACCACTCTATCAGACAGCCTCTTAGCTGCAGCAGGCATCATCAGCACACAAACCGCCGGGCAAAAATTGTTCCTCGACTCATGGGATCTTGAGCAGAAACGTCAAATGACCGTTTTTGCCTCAAACGTCAGCTTAGTTCACACATACCAAGGTCAAGATTACCTAATCAACCTCATCGACACACCTGGACACATCGACTTTTCAGGTGCAGTAACCAGAAGTCTAAGAGCCGTTGACGGCGCACTAGTCGTTGTGGACGCCGTTGAGGGACCTATGACTCAAACAGAAACCGTTCTCATGCAAGCCCTACGAGAACGAGTTAAACCAATTCTGTTCATCAACAAAGTTGATCGATTAATTAAAGAAATCAAATTAACCCCTGCTGAAATCCAAAAGAAATTCGCCAAGATTCTTCTCAGGGTAAATAACCTGATTGAAAAATATGCTCCGCCTGAACACAAGCAAGACTGGCAAGTTCGAATAGAAGACAGCCGTGTTGCGTTCGGTTCAGCACTTCACAAATGGGGCTTAAATCTTGAGCACATGAAAATGAAGAAAGTTACCTTCCAAGACATTATTGACGCTTACACAGGGGATCCAGCAGATGTAGGTAGAAAAGTTGACGAACTCAGCAAGAGAGCACCATTACCTGAACCGGTCTTAGACATGTTCTGTCAACATCTTCCAAACCCGCTGCAAGCACAGCCGTATAGGCAATCACAAATTTGGCCTGGAGACGTGAATAGCCCAGTCGGTGTCGGCATGGCAAAAGTTGACCCCAATGCACCATTATTAATGTGCATATCCACAATTGAAGTTGACCCACACAGCGGCACCGTTGCCATCGGCAGAATCTTTAGCGGAGCAATCACTAAGGGTAAAGCAGTTCAACTAGTCAGTGCAGGTCAAAAAGGTGTAATCCAGCAGGTCTTCATGAGTATGGCAACTGACCGGGTTTTTGTTGACCGTGTTCCAGCAGGCAACATCGGAGCTATCTCAGGTTTACCATCACTGCACGTGGGCGAAACCATTGCAGAAGATGGAATCGAAGTACACTCATTCGAAGGTCTAAGATATGTTTCTGATCCAGTAGTAACTGTAGCAGTTGAACCTGAAGACGTCAAAGACCTACCGCTATTCGACAAAGTCATGCATAAACTCACAACAGAAGACCCTAACCTGCACTTTATAATGAACAAGGAAAGCGGCGAATTCCTCCTGTCAGGGATGGGTGAGCTTCACCTTGAAATTACCGCTTACCGGATGCAGGAAGCAGGTTTGAAAGTTAAGCTCAGCAAGCCTATTGTAATTTATCGAGAAACAATAAGCCACGATTACCGGGGACCAGCAATCATGGGTAAAAGCCCCAACAAACACAACAAGCTCTGGATAACCATTGAGAAGCTTTCAGACGATGTAATTGAAGCAATAAAATCGGATAAAATCTCTGACATGCAAAGCAGAGATGAGCGAACCAAAGTGCTGCGCTCGTTAGGCTGGGAAGCAGATGATGCTAAAGGTGCAGTCGCAGTTGAAGAAAACAACATTCTCTGCAATCGCATCAAAGGGAGACAATATGTGGAAGAAGTACTCGACCACATTAAAACAGGATTCCGCGAAGCGGTCCACACTTCACCCTTAGCTAAGGAACCGGCGTACGGTCTGAAAATCAATCTTGAAGATATTACGCTCCATGAAGATCCAGTTCACAGAGGTCCAGCACAAGCTATCCCGATGACTTGGAGACCAATATACTGCGCCATACTGCTCAGCGATCCAAAACTGCTAGAGCCGCTCATAAGTTTTGAATGCAAAGTCCCAAGCGAATTCGTTAGCTCCGTAATCACATTGCTAAACAAACGACGTGGGAAAATCCTTGACATGCCATCTGAAGAAGACATGATCACCGTTAAAGCTGAAATGCCAGTATCTGAAAGCTTCGGCATCGCTGACGAACTCCGCAGTAGCACACAGGGTAGAGCCTTCTGGGCAACGCAGTTCAGTCGTTGGGCACCAGTTCCTGAGCAGATGCAGGCAGAAATAATCAAGAAGATTCGCGAACGTAGAGGATTATCACCGATTCCACCGAAACCGGAAGAATACTTCGAATCGGAATAAACCAAACCGCCTTTTCCTTTTTTGAACCAATTTTACATCGGGTTTTTGATGTAAAATTGGGGGTACCCCTATCGGTCAGGCTGCCTGATAAACCCATTTTTACATTGGAATTTTGATGTAAATACTAGACCCCTTCCTCCGGTCGGGCAGAAGAATCAGCAGCTCTTTTTGTAATGGGATTTTGACACAAAAAGTAGACCCCTCCCCCGTTAGACGGCTCTGCGTCAGGGCTTGTTTTAGGTTGCTTTTTCGCCTTCGACTGAAATCCTGTGAGATGCTGAACGCTGGAAACGCAAGAAAAAGAGAGTCTTTCGGTTGGTTTTTGGAATATTCCAAAAGTTTATTCGATTACCTTTGCTTTAAATCGGTATGTGGAGATGGCCCAGTTCATACGCTTCACCGACGCCACGGCTGCGTTTCAAGCAAGAAGACGATGGCACAATGCTTTAAAGCATACACGTGGTTAATTTTTTGTGACCTTTATGATTCTTGGAATCTGCGGAAGCCCTAGAGAGCAAGCTACCGAGCATGTTCTGAAAGAAGCTTTAAGAACGCTCGGCGAGAAAGGATTCGAAACCCAGTTCTGGACAGTACGCGGAAAATGGGTGGATTTCTGCGCCCACTGCGACTACTGCCTCCAAAACAAGGAATGCGTCGTCCAAGACGACGTCCAAGAGCTTTACACTCTGCTCACCGAGGCGAAGGGAATCATCTTCGCGTCGCCAGTCTACAACGGCGGAGTAAGCGCACAAATAAAGGCTGTGATGGACAGGACCCGCGCCTTGGTTGCGGCAGATAAAGACGTATTCAAGGGCAAAGTCGGCATGGGCATCGTCGTCGGCGGCGACCGAAACGGCGGGCAAGAATTCGCGCTTATGCAGATTCACAGCTTCTACATCATAAACGGCATGATTCCCGTCGGCGGCGGCTTCTTCGGCGCCAATTTAGGCGCGACATTCTGGAGCAAAGACACAGTTGAAGGCGTCAAGGCAGACGAGGAAGGCTTCAGAAGCCTCAAGAAAACCGTTAAGAAATTCGCTGCCGCCTTGGAAGCGGCTGGACAAGAAAAGAAGAGTTGAAAGCCATGTCAGAAATTGCGAAAGTAAAAAAACGTAAGGTTGCCTGGGGCATTACAGGCGCAGGCGACAAAATTGCTGAAATCGTCGAAACCATGAAAGACCTCAAGAAGCAGGCGGAGGACAAAGTGGAAATCGACGTGTACATATCCAAAGCCGCCGAAACCATGCTCAAGTTCTACAGGCTTGACGAAGAAGTCAAAAGAAGCTTCAATAAAGTAATGGTTGAACAAAACGCGAACTCGCCGTTCCTCGCGGCGTTTATGCAAAGCGGAAAATACGAGTTCCTGCTTATTGCGCCGTGCTCATCAAACTCTGTAGCGAAAATCGTCAACAGCATAAGCGACACCATGCTAACGAACGCTGCGCTCATGGCACTCAAAGCCTTCCAACAGGTCTGGGTTCTGCCGACGGATTACCGTGAAAACGTGGTGTCAACTTTGCTGCCCAACGGTAAAGAGATGAAGCTACGGGTGCGCAAGGAGGAAGCAGACCAAGTTCGCAAGCTGGAAGCGACTGAGGACGTGCATGTCTTTGAGAGCCCAAGGAAGATGCAAGAGTTCTTCATGCAATGGCTAAAGACGATAAAATCGTAGAGACATTTATTTTTTCCCGGCTAGATCGACAGCTAGAAACTCACGAAGTTAAATCCGATTATGCAGACTACACCCCAGAGGTTGACCAGTACACTTAGTATTATGAGGGCTTTTTCCTGCCAACTTAGCTTTTCACTCATGCCTTTTGCAGTCAGTAACAGGAGGAATGGCGTGAAGTCTAAGCTGAAGCGATAACCGAACTGAGTGAAGCCCACTGTGCCGTGCATCATAAGCAGTCCCAAGATGCAGGCCGAAGCGACGGCCGCGTACTTGCTGAGTCTATTCCATGGTCCTTTGAAGATGTAGAGGAACGCTGGCGTGGTGAAGAACAAGCCGAGTCCAATCCAGTCGGGTTTGAAGTATGGGAATGAGTTGAGGAGGATTGGTCCTTGGAAGAGGATTGCGTAGACGTGTTTTGGGATGTAGTTTAGGCTGAAGAGTCCGTAGGGGTAGTTTGGATCGCCCCTGATTATTATAGTGTATCCGATATCGAAGATTGTGTCGTAGCGTGCAAAGTTGTACGCAAGGTCCAACAGAACTGGGATTGCTAAGCCTATGAAGAAGATGGCCATCTGCTTGAGCCTCGGCTTCCAAGAGTCGTTTTGGTCGTAGGTCAGAAGCAGGAAGAAAGGGAAGGCTAAGATCGTTGGGAGTCGTGACAGGTACGCGAATCCGAGGCATAAGCCGACGAGGAAATTGTTTTTCCTGTATAGCGCCAGTACTATGGCGGCTGTGAGGAAGAGCACTCCTGAAACTTCTTCAATGTACCATGCTGAGCCGACTGCGGCTGTATACCAGAAACAGGTTCCGAAGCCGAAGAGGACGGCGAGCCAAAGAACCTTGCTGCCTTTCACACCTACTTTTCGAAGCATGAGCCACGTCAGAGAGACGCATAGGCTGGCAAGGATTATCGAAATCAGGCTTTGGTCAACCGACGTGCCCCAGACAGCAACGAAGGGCAAAAGAATTATGGCTGGCATAGGCGGGTAGACCACGTAGTAGTTTCCGTGCAGAGACACGAGCTCGGCAAGTGCTGTTCCATGTCCTGTGAGGCCTAATTTGCCGTGGAGGAAAGAGTAGGCTAACCAAACAAAATGGTCCTGCCCAGGGGGCGGACCCTTGCTGGCGGCGAAAACCACGAAGGATGAAAGCGCGATCAAGATGAACTTCCATGGCGTGCTCAGCGATGCTAACCAGTCGTAAAGTCGCCGAATCCTTTCTTGGAGGACCTCCTCCCGAGGTAACATAACAAGTTTGAATCTGGCTTAACATTTAAAACTTTGTAAGTCCAGCCAGCAGGCAAAGAATTGACCCGACTTTCAGAATTTGAGAACCACTGGAAATAGGGAAAAGAAGGGGGGTTCTTACTCGATTTAGTTTATTCCTTTGCTTTCTTGCTGGATGGTGTCTTGATGTATTTGTTTACGAGTTCGCGTTTGTTCTTTATGTCGAGTTGTTTGAACAGGAAATCGAATTTGACCTCGAGTTCGGCTGCGATGGCGTCGCGTGTTTTCTTTGGCAGCTGGATGATTTCTTTCTTGAAGGGGCCTAGTCCTTTCTTGCGTGTCTTGTAGAGGAATTGCTCTTCCGTTTCGCCTGCCTTAGCCTCGTTGGCTGCGTTGATTTTTAGCCATGCGTAGATTTTCTTTTTCAGTTCTGCGGGGAAATGTTTTGACTCGTAGATCATGTTCTGGAATTCTGTTGCCAGGTGGACTTCTGCGGTTTCGCATTCAACGAATTTGTGGAATGCTTCAGGAGGCAGAGTGGACGCGCCATGCTGTACGGCTCCCGCTAACCCGTATTCTTTGCGGGCTATCTGTGAAAGCGTCTTGAGCGTGTTGAAGTCCAAATTGATCTGGGCTATTGATCCGTCTGGTAGGACAACACCGCCGTGGGTGGTTCCTGTTTGGACTGAGATTTTGCTGATACCAACCACGCCTTTTTCCAGTTTCTCTTTTAAGCCTTCCATGAAGACTTCGAGGTCTTCTGGCGTTGAGTTTTGGTGTCCGATTTCGCCGATTTCGCCGCCAACGGAGATGGTGACGCCTTTGGGCTGTAGACTTCTGATGTATTTGGCGAGGTTTGCGCACACCTCGTAGTTGAGAAGCTGCTGTTCCTTGTAAGTGGGCTTGGACAGGTCGACGAGGGTTGAGGAGTCGATGTCGATGTTGTAAAATCCTGAGCTGATCGCGTCCCTGCTCAGGGTCTGTAGGGCTTCGAGCTCTTTGGCGGGGTTTTCTTTGTATTTTGCGGCGTTGGCTTGGAAGTGGTCTCCCTGAATAAAGACCGGGCCGCGGTAGTTTTCTTTTATCGCAGCCGCCATGACCATGCTTGCGAACTCGATCGGGGGCTGAAAGGTGTAGCCGATTTCTGACCGGGCGATTTCAAAGACGAAAGCCGAAGTGTCAATCTTGCCTGCAGACCTAAAAATCGCCCGAGCCAAGTCGTAGGTCATGCTGCGGAGGTTTATGGCTGGGACGGTGAAACCGGAGAATTCGCCTCTGCCCCTCGCCATGTAAAATTCTTGAATGCTGGCGGGGAAAATTCCCTTTTCGTTTGCCGTGTCGAAGATTTTTTGGGCCAGCAGGTTTTTCTTAGAAACATTATCTTCCAAAATTATTTCGGTAACAGTTTTTTCAACGTCGAATGGTTCTGTTTTGATTGTCTCACATCCAAGTTGATACTCTATGGTGCAATTAAGCCGATTAGTTAGATATTAAGTCTTGCTGACCGCTATGTTTTAAAAAGTTGCTGGCGTTGGATTGGTTAAGGTGGATGCATGTCTTTCCATGTTAGGCGTAAGGACCGAGAAGTAACCGACCCTGCAGAAATGCGGCAAGTTCTGAAAAACACGCAGTACGTTACCGTAGCCCTCTGCATGGATAACGAGCCGTACCTTGTTTCTCTAAGTCACGGCTACGACCAAGCCAAAAACTGCATCTACTTCCACTGTGCGTCCGAAGGCAAAAAACTCGTTTATCAAAAGGCGAACAACAAGGTTTGGGGGCAAGCTGTGCTGGATTTCGGCGTCACCGACGAATGCGACTACATCTACACATCAGTACATTTCTGCGGCAAAATGCAATTAGTCAGCGACCTCGCCGAGAAACAGCACGCAATGGAAGTGCTGATTCGTCAGCTCTCACGTGACCCAGAAAAGAAACTGACGCAGGTTAAGCCAGAGAAGCTTGAGAAAACAACAATCGGCAGAATCAACATCGAATACATGACGGCTAAAAAAGGCGCACCCAAACCAGAAAGACTCAAAGAAATCAACTATGTCTTTCGAAAAGCAACAGACCAGAAACCCGCTTAATTGCCTGTCTTATTAAGTTCGACCTGATAAATCTCCAGATTCTGGTTGGTGTAAACTGGTTTTAGCCAGCTAATCGCGTTGAACCGCTCAGTGCAGCCTGAATAATGGGACAGCTCATCGTTACCGACGTAAACGTAGGTCACATTGTATTTTTCGATGACGGCTAGCAGCTGAGTCGCGTTGCCCGTGTATGCAGCGTCTATATCGTGGTCTCTCTGGTAGACCTGGTCGAGCGGAATGCCGTGCCCGTATGGCCAGTAAACATACGAGTCAACTCTGAGGCGCCCGCCGATCATGGTGACTGGGCACTGAATGGAATAGTATGTTAGGAAGACGGATTTCTCAGGTGTGTTGCTTCTCACCCACAGCCCAAGCTGGTATTCGCTCCATGATGCGCCCGTGTAGTTTGTGCCGACATTGTAGATGATTACGCTTGCGGACGTGATGATGCTTAGCAGCACCAACGTGAAGATAATGGTTTTTCTGGTTTTAGCCAGCAATGCGCCGCTAAGCACGGCGATGGGAACCCAAGCGAAAATGAAGAATTTGTACATGTCCCAAGCCCACGGCGTCAACAACAAAAAGTTTGGGATAAGGAAAAGCAGCAGAAAGGTAAGTTTGAGGTGTTCGTTGCCGACCTTCGCGAAGGATACGACGGCTAAGATAAATGGAATGCCAAGATTGAGGAAATAATAGATGATCGGGTTATTGTTCTGGACGAACTGGGCTAAGAACGCAGTGCTCAACGAAAGCGAAAAGGATTGACCACCCCCAAAGATGAACGGCAACGCCAAGGCAGTAGGCACAAGGAAGTACAGGTACCCGAGCCGTAGCTTCTTGACGTTCAATAAGAGGCACACGACGAAGGCGACGTAACAGCAGAAGAAGGCAACGCTGTGGAACTCGTAGACCAAACCCGTGACGACTCCTGCGAGAAGCAACCGCCTGTCGTCGTCCATGTCACGGAGCAAAGCCAAAACCAACGCAAAGGCGGGCAAACCCACCAGCAAAGGTCTCTGCTGCAGCAAATTGTCAAAAATCGATGGCAAGCCGAATTGTTGACCGAATTGGTAGCCGTAGTTTGTGTTGACGTTGAAGGTTCCGTTGAAAATAGCTGAAAACAAACCGAAGTAGCTTAAACCCCACCCGAACACGCCTATGACGGTGGCGATTATGGCAGCTTGTTTGCCTAAGGGTCGCGCTAAAGCGTAAACGGCGAGAGCAAAGACCAAGATGAAAATCGCGTTTAAAACGGGGAGAACCGTAGGCAGGTAACCGTAGACTTTCTCGATGATTGCCGTGTGAAAATCGACAAAGTAATAGTATCCCAGCGGCGTACCAGAATAATTTGGAGTTTGGGGTGGGAAGTTGCCTTGGTTTAGGCTTTCGATTACGTCGTAGTGGAAGGGGGTATCCTGCCAGTTGGAACCCGTCAGCACGATGCCGTATGGGCTTGGAGACCAGACGCTCTTAACGAGAACCGCCAAGGCAATGAGGAAAATGACCGCGAAAAGGAGAAGACTGGTTTTCTTGATCTGTCTGAACCTGAGAAAATTCGGGAGCTGCAAGGGCTCGCCTTTTTTGTAGACGACAAATGCGTATGCCGCCGTCAAAACTAGGAAGCTGAAGATTATGGTTTGCCGCGAGTAGCCGACGGCGAGGGAAAGGTAGTAGATGAATTCAACTGAGACTAACACACTGAAAAGGGGAATGAAAGCCCAGATTTCATGAGATTTCAACCTGAAAAAGCGGTAAGCCATCAACCCTGGAACAAGAAAAGTAAAGACGAAAGCCGCGAAGAGGGCAACGTAGATGGAGGCAAAAGAGGCTAACGCGAAGATCAGCAGCAGGATGCAGACCCAGTACTTCTCCAGACCTGAAGGATAATCAGTGCCGCCGGATACTTCTCCTCACCCGTCCAAATGAACAAGCAAGTAAACGCGGCTGCAACGTATTAAAATTACGGGTAAACCCCTTATGAATGGCAAACCAGCAAGCGACCCGCCTGTTGCAGACCGTTCAGCGAAATTTTGCGGGAAAAGTTAATTAGCTGAAGTTGAATTTATTGTTGCGGCGCTTATGCCCAGGTAGTATAGTCCGGTCTAGTATATGCGGCTGTCGCCCGCAGGACCCGGGTCCGAATCCCGGCCTGGGCGCCAAACCCTCTATTGTCTCTGGTTATTTGCAAAATAAGTTATTTTCACCTCTTCATTACCGTTCTTATCAAACTTAATCGAGTACCCTGAGAGTACTCAAGACTCCGTAGAAACGTGTTTCTTAATAGAGTACTTCCCTCTAATCTCTTCTTTTAGATGCTTATCAGTTTGTAACACCATATTACTTTTCACATTCCCCATTTCCCGAGCAACTGTAACATTTCTCAAGAATCAGAGAATCTATTTCTTTACATTCATACCCATTAAGGAATCTTTTAGCTTAGGAGAGAAATCTAGAGCTTTAGTTTTCTCTCAATCTGCTCAGAAACCTCTTTAACTTTCTCAGCATGATTCTCACATATGCATCTAAAGATACAGGAGAAACCGACATGCATCTTAAAAATCGAAAAAATAATACTGATAGAAGATAACCTATAGGCCTTTTTGTTATCGCGCACTCGAATTAAATAGCAATCTAGCTTAGCCTTAAATAGGTTACAAAACAAAGTATCTTTATAAGTCTTTATTTAAGGGATGTTAAAATGTCTGACATCATAGATGTCAAAGACCTTGTTTTGGTCTATTCGGACGGAACAAAAGCAGTGGACAACATTTCTTTTGGCGTTCAAGAGGGTGAATTCTTCGGTTTTCTAGGACCCAACGGCGCCGGAAAAAGTACTACTATTAAGATTTTAACCACTCTTCTAAGAAAAACATCTGGCACCGTTACTGTCGCAGGTTACGACCTTGAGAAGCAAGCGGCTGATATCCGCAAAATCATCGGGGTTCAAAGCCAGGAAACAACAGTCGACGGCGACCTAACAGGCAGAGAAAACATAGAGCTTCAAGGCCATTTCCATCAGATGAACGGAGATGAAGTCAAAAAACGAGTAAACGAGCTTTTGGGCCTAGTGGGCCTTGAAGAAGCTGCTGAAAAACGCGCCAGAAACTACTCTGGCGGCATGAAAAAACGCCTCGACTTAGCCACCGCCCTTGTTCACAAACCCAAAATCCTATTTCTAGATGAACCAACAACAGGTTTGGATCCACAATCGCGTACAGCAATCTGGAGTTATCTGGAAAAAATAAACAAAGAAGAAGGCATAACTATCTTCTTAACAACCCAGTATCTGGAAGAAGCCGACAAGCTATGCAAACGACTTTCAATAATCGACGCTGGAAAAATAGCCGCAAGCGGCTCTCCCGTTGAGCTAAAGCGGGAAATTGGAGCAGACTCTATCAGAATCTCATTGGAGAACTGCCAAAAAGACAAAGCTAATGCAAAAGAACTTATCAAAAGCCTCACCGACGTCAACGAAATAATAGATTCCGAAGAATGCCTCACTGTTTACGCCAAGAACGCTGGTCTGCTAATAGCTGATATCGTGAGGGCATTAGACAGCAGCGACATCCGGATTGCGTCAGTGACGTTTTCCTCGCCGTCTCTGGATGACGTTTTCATAAAGCACACTGGCAGAAGAATAAGAACCGAAGACCTCGTCAAGGCTCCAAGTGCCATGATGGGTGGAAGATTCGGTGGAAGGAGATAAAAAAATGACCCTGCTCTCTGACACCCGCTACATATTCGTAAGATACCTCAAGAAGCTTGTTCGAACGCCTATCCTGCTGTTTTTTTCGCTATTTCAACCCATTTTATTTCTTGTGTTATTCACACAGCTGCTAACGAGGCTTTCCAACTTTCCGGGAATATTACCATCTGGCGTAAGCTATCTAGAGTTTGCGACAGCTGGAATTCTGATGCAAAACGCCTTTGGAAGCGCACTGCAATCAGGAAACTCGATTGTGGCTGACATCGACTCTGGATTTTTGCAGAAAATGCTCGTCACACCGGTGAGCCGCCCTGCAATTCTGCTGGGCAGGTTAAGCAGTGACGCCTTTAGGGTTGTTATCCAGACAGCTATAATTCTTGGCTTGGCATACGCTTTGGGCGCCAGCGTGACCACTGGAGTCATCGGAATTTTGCTTATCTTTTTCACGCTTGCATTCTTTGGACTCGCGTGGTCAGGAATTTCTTTAGCGTTAGGCATGAAGACGAGAAGTTCTGAGACGGTTTTCGCGATAGGCGGAGTCATCACTTTTCCGTTGCTGTTCTTGAGTCCGGCGTTGTTCCCGATCAGTTTCCTGCCGACATGGGTGAAAGATGTGTCTATGTTTAACCCAGTAAGCTACGCTGTTGACGCTAGCCGAGCGTTTATGATCAACGGTTATCAATGGGGTACTATACTTCCCGCATGGGGTGTAATTGGGTTAGTTGCTCTCATTACCATGAGCGCCACTTTGTACCAGTTCAGAAAAGTTGTCAGTTGACATGCTCGTCCAACGCAGAAGATTCGTAGTTAAGACAGATAAGCAATCTCTTCTTCCCTAATTTTTTTAAGCTACCCAACTCAAATCTTAAGAGCTAAATTTAGAGTCAGACCCTTGTCTCGAAGTAAGAGGCAAAGTGAGTATCGTCAACCGTGGAGATTCATCCGATATCCTGTCCGTTGAGCACAAAGCAGCTGCAAGATAGTCAACCTTCAGACAATTACTAAACAATGTTTATTGTAGCTAGAATTTATAAGATAGGCTGATTCTTTTGCTCGGGAGATGACTTTATGCCATTGACAGATGTTCCAACGATAGAAGCCGTAAAGCTTACAAAACGCTACAGTTCGTTTGAAGCTGTTTCTGAATTGAACATCAAAATAGAAGGCGCCAAATGCGTCGGTTTTCTGGGTCCGAACGGCGCGGGAAAAACGACAACTCTCAAGATGTTCACGGATCTTATTCGTCCATCTTCCGGAGAGGCGCTGATAAACGGCATAAACGTTCACACTCATAAGAAGGCGGCTTTGGCTTCGGTTGCAGCGCTTATTGAAACACCTGAAATTTACCCTGCGTTGACACCTCGAGAAGCGCTTTCTATGATTGGGGAGATTAGGGGAGTGCCAGCGGCTAATCTTAAGAAGGGAATTGAAGAAGCCGTTGCTGAAGTTCATATGGAGGAATGGATTGACAAGAGGGTTGGCAGGTTTTCCAAAGGGATGAAGCAAAGAATTGTTATTGCTTCTGCTCTTCTGAGTGACCCACAAATCCTTTTTCTTGATGAACCTACTACTGGGCTTGATCCCAGAGGAATGAGCGAGGTTCGTGACATCGTTAAGTCTCTGAAGAGCAAGAAGAGGCTAATTTTCATGAGTTCACATATCCTGAGCGAAGTCTCCGACGTATGCGACGAAGTCGCAATGATCGACCATGGAAAACTAATCGTTTACAACACTATCGCTAACGTTACCTCCAAATTCTCAGGCGGAAACAACGTTGTAGAAGTTGGGTTAGCGCGTCCGATTGACAGCAGAGTTTTCTCTAAAGCTATTCCGTTTTTAACGGGGGTAGTAAACGCGGAAAAAGTTGATGACAAAAACATCAAGATAACTTTCGGCGGAGGCTTAGACGCTCAGGAGCGGCTACTTAACGAAATCGTCAGATTAAATATTGGCGTTGTCAGCTACAAGGTTGCGTCATCTGAGCTTGAAGACGCATATCTAAAGTTGATAACAGCTACGTTGTGATAAAAATGACTGAAACCAATTCCGAACCGAAAAATGTTGTTCCTTCCAGTTTCGCCCAAATAGTTACAACCATGAAGTACGCGCTTCTGGACTATCTTAGAGGCAGAAGATTCTTCATAATGCTGATAATAACAGCGTTGATAAGCATACTTCTCACGGTTCTTGTAGGATACTACCGTCCAGAAGGCTTTCTATCGGACAATCTGTCATTCTACAACAGCTGGTGGGGAAGTACCGTGACCTTTGTTGTTGTGCTTTCGGCAATTTTCTTCGGCGGAGACGCAATATCAGGCGAATTCCAGAACAAAACCGGATTCTTTGGCGTTCCAAACCCAATCAGACGTTCATCAATTTACATAGGGAAATGGTTGGCAGCCTTCATCGCTTCAGCTGTTATGCTAGGCATCTTCACGGCAGTCACGCTAGGAAATGGTTTGTACTACTTCTCAAGCGTACCTTACCAATTTTGTGAGTCATTCCTGTTCGCGCTGTTCTACATGATTGCAGTTCTCGGATTCACTTTCTTCTTCAGCTCACTGTTCAAAAGCAGTTCAATGTCAATCCTCGTAACCGCCATTCTGTTCCTGTTCGTCTTCACACTGCTTAACACTCTGATTGCAACCCTTGTCAAAATCGAACCTTGGTTCCTCATCAACTACGGCGCCCAAATAATCGGAAACGTCCTGTCATCACCCTTCCCCCAGCACAAAGTCACGAATACCGCCACCGGCCCGGGAGGCAGAACCTTCACAACCATCCAATTCAACGCTTCGATACCCGAGGGACTAGCTATAATGGGCGTCTACTTCATCGTCACGGCAATCGTCGGCTTGATACTTTTCGAAAGAAAAGAATTCACTTAGACATTGAGAAAATAATGCTTAAAGAGTTTGGCCGCAAAACAGCAATCAGTTTTTTGCGTCGAGCTTGAGAAGTTGCGTCCAATAGTTACTGGTAAGTGTGCACGGTTCAAATCCCGCCCGACCCACACCTCGCATCTTTTTATTGAAAAATTGGTGATAGTATCCGCCATCAACTTCAAGCGTGCGTTTTTCCGAGTCAAAACCCAAGTATAGACATATGCCTGGGCGTCACTTCAACTCTTTTTGGGGATTCTTAATCCACATGGTGTGTCAAGATTTTCCATTCATAACCGATAAATCAATCGTACGATAAACGATTCGTGATCGAAATGGAAAGCAAACAAGACAACCAAATCCCTTGTATAACATGCAAGTCTTACAATGGTAAACTCAGAAAATTCGCGTGTCAACCACATCAATGCAAGGAACTCAACGTATGGCTCCAGCAGCATGTTCCACAGCTCAGACTAGACACTGCGGAAATGGTGGCTGCTTTCCCCGAAACCTCGATCCCGTACGTCGTCTAAAGTAGGCTCATCACCGACCTCAAATGTTCGCCCTGCGCGCAAGCTGCAGGAAATGGTCGAGGGTGATTTTTGAAATTTCTTTCTTACTTTTCGGAAAAGCATATCAAGCCGATGCAATCATCATGCAAGTGTAACATGACAGTCACTTCGCCCCTTCAGAACGTTCACGGCTCGGACAGTTGGCTAAGAGACATATTGAACGCTGCGAAGCTTGGGGTAACCGACCAAATAGTAACGCGGACATCCGAGGACAGCCTCTGCGTCCTATGCAAGGGCTCGAGGTTTCTCTGCGGCAAAACCCGCTGTCCAATCATGGTTAAAGTCAACTACTTCCTCAAAAGCGTCCCCCTGATGGGCGAAGACATAGCAGGCATGTCGCCGCCTAGCGTCTTCATCGGGCGAATCGGCTACCCAAACGTTTACGCTGGTCCGCTTGTTCCCCCGATCCATGAAGATACGACGGTTTACGATTTACCTGAACGTTGGTTCGGCAAATCCATGGACGAAATCGTCGGGTTCCGCAGCATGCTTGTACGCGGCAAACACCGAGTCAACGTACAAAACTTCATGGATGCAGGCAAGATTCTAGATCAAACACGCGAACTGGCTCTCGCTGACAGCAGCGTAGACATCGAGTTGAACCTGCTTAAGAAGCCTCGCGGCTCGATTTACCTTAGCGACGACGTTCAACCGTTCGGTCCTTCAGCGCCCATTCGCGACCTCCACGTTGGCAACGCACGCTACGACGATAAGATAGAGAAGGCTTACTACGACACTGATTTGCACGCCGGACCTGCAGTTTTGGATCTTTACAGCAGAGACGTCATGGTTAGCAAGATTCAGAAAGCTTTCAGCGTCGGCGCTTTCGGTGTGGAGAAGAACAGGCGGCTCGTGCCGACAAGGTGGAGCATAACCGCCGTTGACGACATAATCAGCAAGAGTCTGATGGCGAAAGTCAAAATGTTTCCCGAAATCAGTGAGTACAGGGTTTATGAGTCAATCTACCTTGACAACATCTTCGAAATCTTGATGATTCCGCAGCAGTGGAACTATGAATCAATGGAAGCGTGGTACCCAGGCACAGTTTGGAACCCCAACGGCAAAAGCGTAGCGATTTATTCAGACTGGGAGCCAAACAGCGGCAGGACAACCTATGCAGCCATAGGCGGATGCTACTACTCCGCAAGGCTGGCGACCTGTGAGCAGCTTGTAAAGGAGCGTCGGCAAGCCACCGTCATCGTCCTCAGAGAAGCCCGTCCAGGATACATCATGCCTATCGGCGTGTGGCAAGTCCGCGAAAACGTCAGAAACGCCATGCGGCAGAAACCGTACATGTTCAAGAGTCTCGCTGAATCGCTCCAGTTTATCGGTGGCAGATTTGAGATTCCTATTCAGCGGTGGATACTGCAAAGCGAACTTCTCAAACGGGCTTTGTTCCAAAAGAAAATATCGGACTTCTTCAAAGCATCTTAAGGCTTGTAACAGAATCCCTACGAAACACCTCTCAAAAACCAAGCAGGACGCAGCTCTCCCTTTTCGCAGCGACAACAAATCTTAAAAAAGCAGCCTCTTATACTCTCCAATTGAAACCCCATGATCAATCCTTCATTGAAACGGTTTACTTTGCCCTTCGCGCCGCAGAAGAGCAGAGAACCATTCAACGCCGAAGTTGAAGCTGCCGGGGTTTACGCGTTAGCTGAGCTAGAAAGGATGAAGGGCGGCGGCTTGATTGTGAGACAGCCACAGGAGAAACTAGCGTTCTTGGCCAAAATCGGTTATCCACTTTGGCTTTACCCCAAGAACGAATTCATGTACATCTTCGACGGTTTGAAAAATAGCGAGTTCGCAACAACATATTTTGAACTGCCGTCAACACAAGCGTTCCAGGATGCTTTAAAGGGCAATTCAAACACAAAAGAGGAATTCACGGCATTCCTATCCGACCACAGCAACTATTTCTCTCAGCCGAAAAAAGAAAAACTGCTAACAATCAACAATTTGATTGTTGACGTGGATTTTAGAAAAGAGCTTGGCGTTTACCGACATGAAGCCGTCGAGGTCACTGGCTCAGCAGCAGGTTATGCTTTGCTTCAGCCAAGCCTTGAAGAGGCGGCTGTGTCTTCATCGTTGACTGAAATCGCGAATCTGCAGGCAAATGCGAGGCAAGATTCTGAGAGGCTTGCAGAATGCCTAAGGCTACTTAACAGGACCACAAATCAATTCGTCACTGAGCTTGACTATGCAGCGGAAGCCTTCAGGGACGAAGCTAACGCCAAGATTAGGGCTCAACTTGAATTCATCAACCCAAAAATCGCTGCATTAAACGGCGACTACAAACGGCGGATAGCCCAGCTTACAAGAAGCTTCGATGTCGAGCTAGAAAAACTTGGGAAAGCAAAAACCAAAAACGAAAGAGCCATAGAAAGTGACCAAGTCAGGGTCAGGCAGTACCAACGTGAAGCCGAAGCTCAAGCATCAAAACATCACCAAATCTATGAGAAGAGATGGAAAGAGAAAGCCGCTCAAACTCGAAAAGACCTGAATGGACTAGAGAAGGAACTGAAACGCACTGAGAAAAAAATCAAAAACTTGGATGAGCAAAAGAAATCGCAGGTTGCCAACTTGCAGTTTCAACTGGAGCAAGAAATAAAGCGCCTTCGGCAGCCAGTGCTGGATCTTGAAGTGTTCCGCGATACAAAAATTCTTGTGTTCAGGCGCGAAATTGAGAGGCTATTTAAACTTGAAAGACCAGTTGCTGACGGATTAGGCGGAGCTATCAAACTTGGGGACGCAGTCAACGCTAAACTTGATGCGTTAGGATTCATTGACTCATCACTTAAAAGCCCAGCATTGTTTTATTTGCCCTACTATGCGGCGTGCTATGAGGCGGGTCTAAGCCGACGTTTCACATTTCTTCCTCCGTCCATGGCAAACGCTGAGGGTTTTGGCTCAAGACTCAGAGGAGCATTCGGAATATCGAAGTTCAGGCAGCTTCTGGTTCCACGGTTTCCGGCAATATCGGAACTAATCGGCAAGCTGCAAACACTCGTTAAACATGACGCATTTATGGAAAACCAGATTGTTTCTTTGGGAGAAAAAAACAATGCTCTGACGAGCCGTTCGGCACGGAACAAAATCGTTGACGGCATGACTTATCTGAGAAATGAAGGGTGGCTTTCAGAAAAAGAGTACCAGATAGTAAGCGACGGTTTAGCAAGAACCTAACCCGCCTTCTCGAAAAACTTAATTCCCAAGTTTTGGTCGTTTAAAACTGGTCTTCATAATGAGGAAGTTTACGGGTAAGACGGCCACGGCGGTAATTCCGTTTTCTCAAGACAGGATTTTACTGATTAAAAGAAATACTGTACCCTTCAAAGGCTACTGGGGTCTGCCAGGCGGACGGATGGATCCAGGAGAAACCGTTGAGCAGACGGTTGTGCGGGAAGTGAAGGAGGAAACCGGGCTTGACGTCGAAGTAGTCCGCGTGATTGGTGAATACGTCGAGAAAGGCGTGAAAGACGACGTTGAGTACGAGTATTATCCGACATGCTTCCTTGTTAGGGCTGTCGGCGGAGAAATGAGGCGGCAGAAAAGCGAAATCCAGGAAATCCAACTGTTCAGCTTAAGGAATCTGCCGTATCCGCTTGGGTTCGAACACGACAAGATGATTGCAGACTACATGAGTTTGCAGAAGTAGCTACTGCTTCTCAAACGCCTTCTTGACTTCGTTTAGCTCTTTCGAGAAGTCTGCCTCTTTGCGTGGGTCCATACCTTTCTTCGAAACCTTTCCCGCCATCGCGTAGCCTTTGTTTTCGAGCTGTTTCTCCATTTTTTTCATCGTCCGCTCGTTGCCGAAGGCGCGGTAAGTGCAGAACAGAAATGCTTTTTTGTTTTCGACTTTGGGGAGGGTTTCGATGTAGGCGGCTGTTTCTTTTGCTGGGCTGGCTCCCTCCACGGGCGTGCCCAAGATGAGTAGGTCAAATTCTGCCAATGCTAAGGGCTGAGTTGAAGCCAGGTCGAAAAGGGGTGCTTTTACGGCTTCGGCAATCGCTTGGGCTAGGCGTTTGGTGTTTCCCGTTCTTGAAAAGTAAACTACACAGGGCTTCATGGCTTCTGATAGAGTTTGCTCGGTTAATATAACCTTCTATGCAGCCTCGGCGACGCAAGGCGTTTATTTTAATAGTTCAGCAATAATATTTCCTCTGAGCGTAAAATCATGGATTACTCCGTAATCGCTGAAGCCTACGAGAAGATCGAAGCCACCACAAAACGGCTTGAAATGACTGATTTGCTTGTTGAACTGCTTAAGAAGACACCCAAAGACGTCATTGCACGTGTCGTTTACTTGACTCAAGGCAAACTATACCCTGACTTTGTCGGCGTCGAGATGGGCGTGGCTGAAAAACTTGCCATACGCGCCTTAGCCCGCGCGTCAGGCCAAAGTGAAAGCCTCATTGAATCGGAGCTGCAGAAAAGCGGCGACATCGGCGAAACAGCCCAGAAACTCCTCGCTAAACGCAAGCAGTCAACATTTTTCAGCCTCAAACTCACGACTGAAAGGGTCTACGAGACGCTTGATAAGCTGGCGAAGACTTCTGGCTCAGGCGCGGTAGACACGAAGATGGCGATGCTCTGCGGCCTGCTGACGGATGCGCCGCCCGTCGAGGCTAAATGGCTGATTCGAACCGTGACGGGTAACCTGCGGCTCGGAATCGCCGACATGACGGTCCTTGACGCTTTGGCTATTGCTTACGGGGGCGGAAAGGAAGCTCGGGAACTGGTGGAACGCGCCTACAACATTTCATCTGACCTCGGCAGAGTCGCAGGCGTCATAGTCGAAAACGGGTTGGAGGGCATCAAAAAGTTCCAGGTTGTGGTCTTCGAGCCGATCCGACCGATGCTGGCAGAACGACTGCCTTCGCCTGAAGAAATACTGGATAAGCTGGGCGGAAAATGCGCCGCCGAATACAAGTACGACGGCGAACGCATTCAAGCGCACAAAAAAGGCGACAAAGTAATCCTGTATTCCAGAAGACTAGAAAACATTTCAAGCCAGTATCCAGATGCCGTTGACCTGATTAGAGAAAAAGTCTCAGCCAAAGAAGCCATTTTGGAGGGCGAATGCGTCGCGATGGATCTGGAAACAGGCGAGATGCGCCCGTTCCAGGAGCTAATGCATCGAAGACGCAAATACGGCGTGGAGGAGGCTATTTCACAGTACCCGATTTCGTTGTTTCCATTTGACCTTCTCTACGTGGACGGCAAAGACTTAACGCTTGAACCTCTCCAACACAGAAGAAAAGAACTGCAGAAAATCATCAAAGAAAACATCCGCCTAACACCAGCCATCCAAAAAACTGTCAAAAACCCCAAAGAACTGGAGAATTTCTTCGAAGAAGCCATCGAAAAAGGCTGCGAAGGCGTGATGTGCAAATCAATCTCGGAAGACTCAATTTACCAAGCGGGCAGCCGAGGCTGGCTCTGGATAAAGTACAAGCGTGACTACAAAAGCGAAATGACCGATACCGTAGACCTCGTTGTAGTCGGAGCCTTCCACGGACGGGGAAAAAGAGTCGGAACCTACGGTGCCCTGCTTCTAGCCACCTACAAAGAGGAAACAGATACTTTTGAAACCGTTACCAAATGCGGCACAGGCTTCACCGACAAAGACCTCACTACACTCCGAGACTCACTGGCGAAACATATGGTTCCCCGCAAGAACAGCCGCGTGCAATCCATGCTGGAAGCAGACGTCTGGTTTGAACCCAGCCTAGTGCTTGAGATTCTAGGCGCTGAAATTACTCTTAGCCCAATTCACGTTTGCGCCATGGATTCAATCAGGAAAGGCAGTGGTCTCGCAATTCGTTTTCCACGGTTCACAGGCAAGTACCGAACCGACAAGGCACCAGAAGACGCGACGACTTCAAAGGAAATCGTTGAAATGTACCGTGCCCAGCTGAAGAAGATCAGCGAATCTCCGCCAGCGTAGAAAGGCTATAAGCAATAAGCGATAAAGTACAGGGCGGTGTGATTTGGCTTGGCGCAAGACCCCGAAAGAATGAAATCACTTATAGCCTTCAAAAAGCGACTTGAAGATCAACTTGAAAAGTTAGCAGCGGAATCCCAAGAAGTCCAAGCGACCTTAGATGTGGTTAACAGCATATTGCTTGAGAAGGGTTTCAAACGCGGGGACATGAAAGAGGTGCCTGAAGCGCCGCCTCCGACGATGCCAAAAGAAGTGGTTTTGCCAAAGCAGGAGCCTGAGCCGCCAAAGGTGGTTATTCAACGACAGTCCGAAACGCCGAAAGTCACAGTTGCCCAGCAACCGCCTGAACGGGAAACGGTCATCCCGCTCAAGACCATGTCTGAAGAGCCGCTTGCACTCATCGTCTTTGACAAGCAGGGCATGCATGTTTTGCCCGACGAGAGCAAAAACTTCAGCGTCAACACCCCGCCCTTCGGCAACTTCCTCGTGGAGAAAGTTTTTGCCAAGATGAAGGATAAGGACTCAGAGCTTGTCCGGGCTGAACAGCTGCCAGCGGAAAAAGCGTTCTCTTACAATTTGGTTCAGGAAGGCGATTTGATTAGGGAAATAGTAATCCACAACGTGGATGAGGAGAGGTTGAAAGAGCTTAAATCTAGCATCCGCTGGACTCTGGAGAAAATGTATGAAAAAATGAAGGGCACCCATGGCTAAACTGAGTGCTTCTGTAAAGTGTCACTTATCCTGTTCTTTGCGCATAAACCGACTAGCCGTTCCGCTTCCTTGCCATCCTTGAAGATAATCATTGTGGGGATGCTGAAAACTTGGAAACGCTCAGCCGTACCGGAGTTTTCGTCAACGTCAAGTTTCCCAATCAAGATTTTGCCGTTAAACTCATTCGCCAATTCCCGAATCGTCGGCGCTAACGCCCTACAGGGTCCGCACCAATTAGCCCAAAAATCAACGAGAACAAGCTTGTTTTTCTTGATAGTCTCGTCGAAGTTTGCGTCGGTTACATGAAAAGGTTCAGCACTCATCGTTTGAACACCTTTTGATAACACTATGAATTCTGATTGCGCTTCATATAAACTGTTCGTGTAGCCTTTGTGCCTGAATTTTCCGGTTTAACTGTAACACTTAAAGACTCCGCTCCGCCTCATTCACGTTAGAAGGAAACTGATTTTGAGCGGCAACCCCGAAGCAGAGAACTTCCGCAGAAGACTGGACGACGCCAAGAACTACGGCGAAGTCTGGCAAATCGTTAAGGACACTGTGCAAAGTTCTCTGGGCACAAGAAGGAACAGCATGATGTTGTTCTTGGATGATTTGCCCCTGCAGTTAGGTGCGTATTACCCAGTGGGAACCAACAACATCGTCTTGAACCGGGCGCTAGTTGAAATCGTCGAAGCAGCCGTAAGTTCTAAACCGACGGTTAACGCCTTGGTTTACAACCTGCTGCTGCATGAGTATTTGCATGCGCTCGGCGACTACTCAGAAGCAGGCGTCAGAAACAGAGTTGTCGACGTTGCCCAGAAATGCTTCGGCGACGGGTACATCGCCACGGTTGTTGCACGCAAAAGCCCGTGGGTTCTACTCAAAGATGTCCCGCTTGGACCCCGCTTAGCGCCTAAACGGGTTATGCAGATCGTAAAGGACTTTGAGAAGACAAGCCGCTACATCGTCTGAGCCCGACGGCACCATTTTTGTGATAGTTTCCTGCCACAAAGGTAGACACTTTTTAGAGTAAGATAGTTCACTGGGGCTTGTCTGCCGCTTTCTGGTTCAGCCGGCTTTAGCTTTCCTTTTCGTTGATGGCCATTATCGAGAACTTGATTTGCTGCACAGGCTTGTTGGCTTTCAACCCATCGATCAAGCTGCGAAGGCGATCCGACGGGCCCTTGACGACCATGACTTCGAGGCAGCTTGTCTCAGACAGATGTGCATGAAGGTATGCTGTTATCATGTCGTCGAACTCGTGCTGAAGTTTAAAGAGCTCCTTGTTCTCCTCTGTTTTCTCGTATAGAACCGTGATTGTGGCGATGACGTTTCCACGGATCTTCTCCAGTTCATTGTACTGCGTGAGGTACATTCGCACTGCCTGGCGGACTACTTCGGAGCGGTTTGCGCTTCTATCCTCGCCTAGAATAGTGTCGAGCTCTTCAAGCAGCTCGTTTGGCAATGAAAGGCTAATGATGCTCAATTCTTTCACCTAATAATGCTGTTTGTCTATTAAGTTTGGTTGACTTAAATATTGCCGTACTTTTGTGTTGAAAGCGGTTCTTTTCCTTGAAATCATCATGTCAATCGAGCGGTTCTTTGGGCAGTCAACCATTTGTTATTAAAAAAGAAGCAAAACTTAATAAAGTCTCCAACCATTTCAAATATGTGGAATTTGATGAAAAAAACTTCCTGCGTAATAGCCGCAGTTTTGATTGCAGTAATCGTAGTCGCAGCCTTCATAGGAATTTATTTATCACATCCCACTGCAAACTCAAATTCATCAAACGTTTTGCAAGTAGTTGCAGCAGAAAATTTCTGGGGCAGCTTAGTAACACAACTCGGCGGAACCCATGTTCAAGTCCTGAGCATTGTATCTGACCCAAACGCTGACCCCCACGAATACGAAAGCAACACTGCTGACGCGGAAGCAATTGCAAAAGCAAATTACGTAATTGTCAACGGGGCAGGATATGACGACTGGGCATTGCAACTAATTTCAGCAAGCAACAGTCCCGGTCAAAAAGTCTTGAACGTAGCGAATCTTCTGGGACAGACCGTTAACTCTAATCCTCATTTCTGGTACAGCCCCTATTACGTAAATGACACGGTGCATCAAATGTATTTGGACCTTGTGTCTCTTGACCACGCAGATTCAGGCTACTTCACGCAGCAATATACTAGCTTGAATGCTTCTCTTGGTGTCTACAATGCGCGAATCGACGAAATCAAGTCACAATTCAACGGAACAGAAGTGGCTTCAACGGAGAGCATCTTCGAGTACCTGGCGAACGCCACTGGACTTGACCTTGTTTCGCCACCTGCATTCATGGAAGCTGTTGCAGAAGGAAACGACCCGCCAGCGCAAAGCGTGGTACAGTTCCAACAGCAACTCCAAAGTGGGAAAGTAAGCGTATTAGTCTACAATGAGCAAACTATAACACAGCTGACTCAAAGCATTAAGGCACTTGCCGCCCAAAATGGCGTTCAAGTCGTCGGAGTAACAGAAACAATACAGCCTCCGGACGTTTCGTTCCAAACCTGGATGAACGCACAATTGATCAATCTTCAGAATGCGCTTAATGCGAAAGCCCTTGGACAATAACGGTGATCATCATTGGTAACTGCTCAAATGGAAGAAACTCCCGTCCAAATGAATTCTACAGCGATGATTACTGCTAACAACGTAGTCGCAGGCTACCACGATAAGATAGTCTGGCGCAACGCAACCTTCACAATCAACAGGGGCGAATTTGTAGCCGTAATCGGACCCAACGGAGCAGGCAAAACAACCCTATTCCGCTTGCTGCTTGGATTGCAACACCCAATCAGCGGCACCATTCAAATATTCAGTGATAAACCTAAGCGGGGTAACCAAAAAATTGGTTACGTGCCACAGCGACACTCAATAGACGAGGAAACTAACATAGAATGCTTGGAGTTAGTACGGCTGGCGATTTCAGGCAAACAGTGGGGTTTCAAACTTTTTTCAAAAAACAACCGCACAAACGGCAAACGGTGGCGTTACAGCTTATATAGAGGAAACGACCGCAAAATCGCCCTTGCAACCATTAAATCTGTCGGTGCTGAGGAACTGGCGCATCGATCTTTGAGTGATTTGTCAGGCGGCGAGTTGCAGAGGATATTTTTAGCTGAAGCGTTGGTAAGCAACCCAGACATATTGTTGCTGGACGAGCCACTATCCAATCTCGATATCAGGCGAGGAAGGGAACTAGTAAATCTTATTAACGGCATAGTCCGATCCCGCAACGTAACCGCATTTCTGGTTGCTCATGACATTAACCCTCTTTTACCCTTTCTCGATAACATAATTTACATTGCAAATGGCAAGGTAGCAACCGGGAAACCCGAAGATGTTCTGACGTCAGAGTGTCTCTCAGCTTTGTACGGTGTCCACGTTGAAGTCATCAAAGATTCCAAAGGAAACATTGCGATTATAGGCTCAGGCACCAGAGACACGGACTTTGTGAATCCCAATCGGTGTGTCGGCTGCAATGAGGAAGAGTAGGCGGTGACAAGATGGTTTTTAGCATTAACATATTCAGCGACATATGGCAGATATTTCAATGGCAGTTTATGCAGGATGCCTATGAGGCGGGAACGGTTGTCGCTGTAGTAGCTGGCATCGTCGGGTACTTCGTCGTGCTGCGGCGTTCATCCTTCGCTGCCCATGCCCTTTCGCACATCGGGTTTGCGGGTGCAGCAGGCGCGGTATTATTCGGGGTCAACCCAGTTTTCGGTCTTTTGCTGTTTACAAGCGCAGGCGGAACTGGAATAGCTATACTCGGCCCGAAAGCGTCAAGTCGCGACGTCCAAATTGGGACAGTTCTTGCATTCATGCTCGGCATAGGAGTACTGTTCCTTAACCTCTACAAAGGCTACGCAGACCAAGCTTACTCCATCTTGTTCGGAGAAATATTAGGCATCAGCCCAAGCAGCGTACTTTTGACCCTAGCCGTTAGCGCACCAATTTTGGTTGCTATTGCAGTCGTTTACCGACCGTTGTTGTTTGCTTCGCTGGATGAGGATGTTGCCGAGGCAAAAGGGATGCCAATGCTTTTAATCGGTATAATATTCATGCTTTTGGTTGCAGTTGCCACATCGATTGCCGTTCAAGTTGTCGGTGTCCTGCTCATTTTCGCATTGATGGTTACGCCAGCGGCAATCGCTCAAAGACTGACCAAGAAACCGGTTAGAGCCGTGTTAATTTCCGTCGCAGTTGCATTGCTGGCAACGTGGGTTGGTCTCTTCATAGCATTTTATCAACCGTACCCAGTTAGCTTCTTCATAACCACAATAGTGTTCGTCCTATACCTGTTTGTTCGATTCGCTTATCCCAAATTGAAGCCTTCGCAAAGCATTCCGATGAAAAACCCTACCGATTCAACCTGACAACCATTTTCGTTAAAGCCAAACGACGAATTTAGTTTGTTGAATAGAAATCAGCGAACAAAAATGGGGGTTGTTAGTAGTTTTCAACCCAAACTTCAAAATAGGCTTTCGGATGCGCGCATACTGGGCATTTTTCTGGTACGTTTTTGCCTTCGAAGACGTAACCGCAGTTTCTGCATTTCCATTTGATCGCCTGATCTTTGCTGAACACTTTGCCTTGCGTTAGACTTTCAAGCAGTTTGTTATATCTTCGTTCATGATAAGATTCGACCTTGGCAATCATCCGGAAGGTTGTGCATACATCCTTGAAGCCTTCTTTTTCTGCGACATCTGCGAAGTCGGGGTACAGTTTGCCCCACTCAAGTTTCTCGCCCTCTGCCGCAGCTTTAAGGTTTTCTGCGGTTGAGCCTGTGACGCCTGCGGGGTAGGTGGCTTTGATTTCAACCATTCCGCCTTTGAGATGATTAAAGAATAGTTGAGCATGCTCTTTCTCGTTGTCTGAGGTTTCCTGGAAAATAGCGGATATTTGCTCGTATCCTTCTTTTCTGGCTACACTGGCAAAGAACGTGTATCTGTTTCTTGCTTGCGATTCTCCTGCAAACGCTGCCAAAAGGTTCTTTTCTGTTTGGCTTCCAACAAAATCCATTTTTCAAAACTCTCCAAAGACTAATTTGTAGGCGAAAAATAAAAGCGTTCTCCAACCTACTTGTCTGCACAGTATATGCTTTTATCTGAGTTGAATCAAATAGTCTCTTGCCGGATGATGAGAAGGCATTAGCTTGACGACGCTTGTTGGATGAAAGTTCAGAGTTACTTTGACGGCAACGGCGTACTATGGTTAAATAGTACGCCGTAAATGACTTTTTCGGTGCAGTAATGCAATCGAAAACTCTCAATCAGAAATCGGCAACTCCGCAATCTAAAGAGCAAGACCTCAAAGAGTTTGTCATAACTAAAACAGTGAGTGTCGATTATTACTATCAAGGAGTCCACTTCTGGTAGAGGTGTTTTGGATGGCAATTGATAACATTAACACTCCAAAGATGCGAAAGTTCGCAAAAGAGTACATGGAGAAGTATCCCTCTGTAAAGAAAGTCTACACAGCTATCGCTGGAAACAGAAGAAGAGGCTCAGAAGTCACAGCAGAACACTACATCAACGCAATATCACAATTTGTCAACTATATCGGTTGCAGTGACCCAGAAGTTGCACTTGTGGACATACAGTCAGGAAAAATAGATGCACACCAAAAACTGGACTCATTCATAGACTACGCACTCGATGAAATGCCAAGCAAACTCTACAAAGACAGGAAAGGATTATCTCACAACTCGGTTAGAAATTTGGCTTTCGGAATCAAGAAATGGTTTGAACAAAACGATGTCAAGGTGAACTGGGACAAAATCGAGATGCCGACTGGAACAGAAACAATCGAGCATGACCGAGCACCTACAAAAGAAGAACTCCGAACTATTGTAAAAACAGCTTTCTCTTCCAGAGACCGAGCAGTAATCTATTGCAACTCTGCATGTGGTCTTAGAATAAACACTCTTCTATCGTTAAATGTTGGTGATGTAGACTTCTCATATCCCGATGTGGCAAGGTTCACAGTTGAGAGAAAAGCTGGTAGAAAGTTTGGGAGCAGACGCTCAGGAAGCTCAGGGAACATATTCGTGTCATGGATAACTCCTGAAGCAAAAAAGGTACTCTTAGACTATTTGGAAGAACGCAAACGGTCAGGAGAGCAAGTGACCAATGACTCTCCTTTGTTTACTGATTATCGCAACACTGGGAAATCCATCAATAGTGATGCATTCACGAAAGTCTATCATCGTATTCTTCAACGTTCTGGATTAGGCATGAAGAGCAAGAACTGGTATGTTCTACATATTCACACTTTGAGGAAGTATTTTAGAAGTAACTGTGTGGGTGTTGATGCTTCTTACAGGGAGATGTGGATGGGACATAAGGGACAGTATTTAGACATTAGTTACTTCCGTGCAGAAGAGCAAAGGCACTTGGAAGAATACCGCAAAGTCATCCAACACTTGACCATTCAAGAGCAGAAGAAAGATGATAAGAACATCCAGAAACAAGTCATCCTAACCATGCTAAAGCTACAAGGGTACAGCGATGAAAAAATCAAGCTGTTTGAGGAAATCCTTCAACGTTCAAAAGACTCTGACGAAGCCTTTGAGGAATTCCGCAAACTACAGGATGAACCAATGCAAAAAACAAATGAAGACAAAACTAAACCTGTACAAGAGCACAAACCTACACAATCGGATACACCTCAACAGAAATATACGGTTTCTAAGCATTCACCAAACAAGTACACTGTAGCTAAAGGGGAAGAGGAACTTGTGCGGAAGCTTGATAATGGGTGGAATCTGGTGCAGACATTATCAGAAGATAAGTACCTACTCAAGTTCTAAGTCGCATAAATAACCTCACAAACTCTCGCTTCCTAATCGGTAACTCGCAACTCGTTCAATATTTGACCAAACAAGCAAAACATGGCTAAATATTGCTCCTTTTCGATGAGATTTTGGGGTCAAACCTGAATTGACGCTAATCTGAGCTTACGACCCTGATAAATGCCACAAAGAAAAGCGATAGAAAATGACCTAAGATTTTCACATGAAAATGTCAACCGATTATACCTGACAGCAAATCTTAGTATGTTTTAATTTGCCTTGAGAATGTGTAAAAATAGCAAAAGATTGCAAAAGCATGGACTTTTGCGGTTTTTTCGACCTGATGGTTCTTCAGCATCATCAGGAACAAAGTGGCATTCCCACAGTAGCCTATGTGTAAGCTGTACACCCTGAACACATAGGGTAGACGCTGGGATGCATACAGACGGAAAAAACCAAAAAAAGGGTTGAATGGACTTTCCATAGGAACTATTTTTTCTTTTCCTTGCGCTTACTGCGTTTTCCACCGTATCCATAGCCACCGTATCCATAAGGTGGTGGTCTGGGATAATACGGTGGTGGATAAGCTGGTCTCGGTTGACTGTTTCCACCTCTCCCTGAAGTTGCGAGATAGATACCGAGTATTATGCCTACTGCGATGATGACCATGAGGATAGGTTCAGAGTAAAAAATTAAGTTAACTATTGAGTTTAGTGTAGTGTTGCTACTGAGACCTACCGTTCCTAAGAATGATTGCACTAAACCACCAACTGTTGAAGTGATTGGATAGAGAATACTGTTGATTGGTGCAAGTATTCCAGTGATTGATGACCCACTGGGTGCTGGTGTTGGAGTTACAGTTGAATTTAAGCTCATTTTGTGTTCCTCTCTTTATTTTTTGTTATTGATGACTTTGATTTTGGTTGAATTCCACATTGTACACATTCGCTATGGGTTCTCCATCTCGAACACGACACACACAATGTCTGAATACATGTTCCAGCTTTCCAGTCCCCATTTTCTGATGTGGAATTGCTTCTCCACATACTCTGCAATATTGTGGATGGAATCGTAGACTTCGCTGGGAGCTTTATTGCTGAAGAAAGAGTAGCACACGAACTTCTCCACTGCTTCGTGGACTGCTAGTGAGAGTTTGTAGCGGTCTTTGTAAATCATGTCAGGAAGAACCATGTCGTTGTCTTCACGGAGTTTATCTGATTTAGACCATGATGCTACAAATTCTTCATGCTTCACAACCTCAATCGTTTCCTTAAGATTTGTTACTCCACCTTCAAGCAGTGGCACATTTCTAAGCTGTAGTGTTAGAGAGTTTCCATGAAGCTCCGCTTTCGCAACAACAATCTGCTTAAGTTTAGATACGAGTTGTCTCTCGGTTAGGATTCGAGTTTTCATTTCTTTCGCCTTATGTGGTTCTCGTAGATTGCAAATGAAAGTGTGAATGTGAGTAATCCCATGCTGAGAAGGAGTATTGCGAAGAAATCCACCCACGTTGGAGACATGGACACGACTGTTTGACCAGCAATTGCTAAGACTGATAGACTATGGGTAGCTTTTGGTAGAGTGGCGAATCCGAGTGATATTAAGAGTGTAGCACATGGAGTTAGAATGCTAAGTGGTGCTGAAGCCTTAAGGAGAAAATTCAACCCAATACTCGTTATGGCGAGTAAAACTGCAACTAATAGGTAGCTTGTGAGGACTGTGTTTAAGGCTTCGCTAATGATTGCGGTTGATAGACTCGCAACAAAAGAGATTGCTAAGGCTTTTTCCGTGGTTTTCATAGAGTTTCACCTTTGGCGTAGGACACGTTTAGCTACAAGTCGCTTTTTTGCATTTGCAAGTGCTTCTTCAGGGGAAGGTGTATTGTCAATTTTTACTCCCCGAACAAGAAAAGCAGAAGAGTTGATTAGTCTGACCAGTGGTGGAATGCTTCTATTGATTTTTGAGATAGTTAGGTCTCCCAATTGTGAGAATTCCATTCTTGCGCCATGTAGGTATCTGACTTTGGCTTTTACACCCCACTTACTTCGACCATGCAAGATTAAATCGAAGTATGATGCTGATTCAGGAGTTCCACCAAAACGCCTGTTATATGTTTTCATTGAAGCATAAATTTCCGCAAATGATGGTGGAATTTCCGAAGCATACCAAATTGTTACGTGTCTGAAGGGAAAGATGTGGGGATAAGACTTCATGCCGTACTTGGAAGCTAGGTGTGAAACGGTTTGGTGACAACTGCACACATTCCATATGCTAAAAGATGAGTTTTCGTAGGCTTCTTCGAATGCAGACATGAGTTAGTCACCTTCGACATCGATGTATTGTTTTGGTTTACCAGTTAGTGGTGAGATTTTCAAGTTTCTATGCTTAGTGATGGGTGGCTTGTTGATTCTCAACAAGTGTTTTTCCTTTGAGTGCGCACAAACAACTTTTTCGTCTTTAATTTCTTGGAATAGGTTACATTGCCTACAATTTTGAAGCAGAACTATACCTTCATTGCAGTTTGGACAATGGATAAAGAGTAGCGGTTTTGTTTCTGTTTTACACTTAATAGTTTTGAAATTATCAAGTCCAGCGTATGCAGAGCAGTTGGTTTTACATACTTCAAGCGATGTTTCAGAGGCGATGCAGTTAACTCGAATTTGGGAGCATACCACATTGATTTTGAGTCTCTTGTTATGTTTGCTATCGGTGTATTCTTCGAAAAGCCACCGTATACACGGAGTTTTTAGTATTTTTTGTCTCGGTTTCTTCAAGACATTTGGATGTTTACGAACCACATAAAGACTATCAATGGCTTTGCTGTGACTGCAACAAACTTTAGCTGGACTCCCATACAAACCACGAAAGAATGTGGAACAGTTCGTTAGGCACTCATCAAAGGTTACTGTTTCTCCGTGTCTTTTAGCACATGGAATCAAGAATGGGTACTGGACTTGAAGGTCTCGTTTCGGAAATGTTAGAACTGTTCTTTCTGTCTTGTGCTTGATTGATGCACAGTCCATGCATCCAGTTGAAGGATTAAACGATGTGAATTGAGAGCACCTTTGGCATGTGCTTATTTTCAAGTTCCGATTGAATTTTGTATGGCAATTATTGAACAATGTCAGCGATTTTAGCATCCCAGTTCCTTTGCAGAGTAATTTCGGTGGAGATTTCTCCGTGTAAACGATAGAGCAGAAATCTGGACATGACTTGCATCGGTTTGTTGTGGTTTGAATGTGTAGACCCATTCTGTTTTGGTTTTTACAACACATAACGTATGCCGAGATTCCAGTCGTAGTGACTTCTTGTGTCCCTTGTAACTCGGTGAGTTGGAGATTGATGCTATCTTTATTGTTTCCAAAAGTAGGTTTCTTAACGTGTGGCTTTTTTGTAGTTTGAAAAGAGCATTTGACTTGTTTTGTTAGGTCATCGAATCCTTTAAAATAGGAGCATTGAAGACAGAGCTTAGTTACTTTTCCTGTTGTAACGTTACCTTCTCTTTTGCAAACATGAACTAATAGACCCAGTTGGTTGTCTGAGTTTTTGCACATGATTTTTGGGTTAGATGGGTCTTCTAAGGAGACTCCGATAAAGTCCTTGCATTTATTTAAGCAATTTTTGATGCTGTATGGTAAAGCTTTTCCGAGTGTGCTTATGTTTTCTGGACACGTGACACATGTTCGCATTAGCTTGTAGTCTTGCTGTGGATACTGGTCTGTTTGTTGTTCTTCAGGTTTTGTCTCGAATATCTCCATTTTTCAAGCGACCCTTAAGAGTTCATTTGAGGTTTTTTTCGTGCTTTGGCACATTTTAAACGGAGATTATTGTCTACCTGTCGGAATTCAGAGCAGTTTTGGCATAGTGTACTTATTCGTCTAAATTTTGGTTTAGCTTCGCTTGTGCATGTTGTGTAGAGATTTAGGTTTCTGTGCTTACTGAATTCGCATACTAAGGTGGGGATTGCAGTGTTTTGGGATAGTCCACGGTAGCTTTCGCATTCAGAACAGCTTTTTGTTGTTGTCAATGAATGTTTTTTCTTCGGACATAGCAAATAGACCGTGTGTTGTCTAATTTTCTCAGTTGGTTGTTGAATTTTGGGTTGATGTTTCGATTCTAATACTTCCATTTTTATTTCTCCTTTTGTGTTGTTGTCTCGACAGGTAACTGGTTGTTAACTGTCAGAACTTCGATTCCAGAGAAGGAAGCAATCTTCGATAGGGGAGTTAGTGCCAAAAACCCCGATAGATGATGACGTGCAGACCCCAGTACTTTGCAGAAGATTGCTAAGTCTGCGAATGTCTGAGCTTCCTCTGCGATGATTGTGAGGGATTTGGTTGTGTGTTTTACACGGTCTAAATGCTCGAAGAGGTCTTCTACGCTCTTTTGTGGAGACCATTGATTCGGTATGAATCTTATGTGGTCTCGGAATGTTGTGAAGTCAATGTTGTAGAAGTTGTAGCCGACATCTTTGAGTTCTGGGTACTCGTTTTGGTTGACATCGATAACGAGAATGGGTCTGTCAACATACTCTTTTGACATGACCAGCGATTTAGCGAATAGAGTCTTCCCTGTCCTAGGTGGGGATGTCAAGATGAAGGGTTTGTCTGTCTCAGAAATGGTCTTTATGTCTGCTATTTTGTGTTGTTCACACTGTAATTGTGTAAGTATGAACTGTATTGTGTAGGACAGGGACTTGAATCCGTACTGTCGCTGGATGGCACAAAGTTTTGCGAGTCCATCCGACAGGATTGTATCTTCATTTATATCGCCTATGATGAGGGATAATGTCTCTGGGACTGTACATCCAAGTTTCTGTGTTAGTTGTTCAAGTCTGGGTTTATCTGTTCTGAAAATCCTCACATGTGTGGTGTTTTCTTCTGTTATTCGGATTTGTCCCAGAGTTTGCGTGAGTTCCATGTTTGTTCACCTGTTTTATCATAAAAAAGAAAAAGAGTTAGAGATTTACAGTGGTGCTGGGGTTTCTTCTTTCTTGATTTCTGTTTGAGTTTCGGGTGCTGGTTGAGGATTTTGAACTATCGGTTCTTTGTTTTTCAGGTTGAAATATACGTTTAGTGTTGAGAAGTCGGCTTCTGGTCGCTTTGTCTGTTCAGCGAAAGTCTGTTTAAGACAGTTTTCGGATTCATCGCATTTTTGACAGCGATTATTTGCAACTACGAATGCGTCATTGTCCTTACCCATTTTCCAGCGATGTGATTTTTTTAGAATTCCACTGCATTTGTTTGAGTTTGGGTTTTCCATTTTAGTTTCCACCACCTATCGACTTGTTTTGCGGATGAGAGGTACTATCATCACTGTGACTTCTTTTCTCCCAGTTTTGTTGAGCTTTGCGTTTTCGTTTGACGCACTTGTTTTCAAGAAATTCTTTAGGAGCTTTACATGGGAGAAAGCCTATTTTGTAGGGACAAAAGACTGAGCAGTCGGTTGCAAACATTAGAAGAGACTCCCCACTACTTTGTTTCCGATTTTATGGATGAGATTTGGGTCTTTCTTTTTGAGAACACGACTCATCGCCAAAACTGATTTGACCATCTGTGGGAGTGTGTTGGGTGATGAGCATACCACCCCTTTGTTAAAATTCAAATTTCTTGTTGGAGATTCAACCTTTCCGATGAAGCGATAGTTGCTTCTTCCTAAATCTTCTATTGTTAAGCTGGTTGTGGTTGATTCTCCATTAGGTTGAGTGCTTGTTCCAGCAAGAGACATTGTTTCCTTTTCATCTACCTTGTTGACTGAAATTTTTATGCTTCCCACTGGACACATTGTTGCGTCTGAAAACGCTTTTTCAACCATTTCCTGAATTTCTTCTGTAAACATGTTTTTTGTCTCCTTGTAGAGAGGTGGAATTATTGTAGGGATAAACGACTCCAAATCATTCCACCGTCTCGACTTCTCTAAACCCTCTTTTCTTCTCAGTACCGCTTTTTGGCACATGCAGTCCTCTAGTTTTAAGCGGTATTTAAAGCGGAATCAGAAAACAGGGGTCTAGAATAACCCAAAATTGTCAATAACTAGAGAATAATGGAGCAATCCAACTAGAGAGCTTTTGAAAATTCTTGTTTTGACCACCAGTTCACTTGCGTGTATCATCGACTTTTGGCATGGTCAATTTGACACATGTGCGGTGGGAGAGAGGGGAAGTGGTTGGGATGGAGAAAGGAGAAGAGTCCCAACCACATATGGCTATAGGTGCTGGGGTTGGTGAACTCAACCCTAGCACCCTGAATACCTATTGCTACTTGTTGAAGCATGGCGAGACCCAAAAGGCTCAATTCTTCAACGTTTTTACATTGTGGGTGGGGATTCTATTTCAATTTTTTGGAGAGAGAGCACGTACTAGGAAGCTTAACCACGATTATGACTCCACATGAGACTTTCATTTTCTTGTTTAGTTTGTGCTGGTTCATCCTTCAAATCGATTTTTAATGGTGTAATTTGTGGTTGCGGTTCGGGTTTTTCTTTAGGGATTTGTTGTATATCTTCCACGTATTCTACCCCAGTTTTTTCTTCAGGAGTGAACATTTTTGGGTTTTCAAGCTTTAGCATGATTTTTTTGATGTCAATTGTACCGCATATTTGGTTTGTGTTGATTTTGACTGTGACTTCTTCTTTGGGGTCGTCAACAATTTCTTTGAAGATTGCGACTGGGTTGTCTCCGATGCAAAGTTGAAGTTCATCATTTTCACTGTATAGCCATTTTATTGTCTCTAAGTTTGAATTCTGTTCTCGGATTGCCTTTAGCAACCTAAGATGCAGTGATTTGTTGCTGGGGAGTGTTATTGTTTGTAGCATCTATCATCACCTTGTTAAAGTTTAGGAATGAAGGTATAGAGTTGATTTGACCAGTGGCAATGTAATCGATTAGGATTTTCAAATCATTTAGTTGTTGAAGCTTAGTATGGTTTGATTCCTTCGCCATGTTGATTGTTAGGTTGCATTGAATATCTGCGATTCTTTGCGTGATTTTTTCAAGTTCAGTTTTTTTGAATTGTTGTCGTGTTCCTCTGATTGTGGGTTTTGTAGGTTTTGTTATGGGTTTTGTTTTGTCTCCAATTTTTCTTAGCTCATCAACAATTGCGTTTAGGTTCAAATTATATGGATTGAGAGCTTCTGGGGTTAAGTCTACTTTAATGACTGTTTTTTCTCCCAAATCTGTCACTTTGATAGCGATAGGCTTCCTTTCATGGGTTTGCATATTATGGATGATTAGTTGTCCATCTTTAGTGAATGCGACATAGGGGTTTACTTCGTACTTTAAGAGGTAAAGATGTCGAATGGTTGAGTCTAAAGCATTTTTAGCTTTTCTTTTGTTGTTGAATCTGAAGGTGTTATACATTTTTGATGCTTCCTTGTTGCTTTTTTTTTCTAAGAAAAGATGTGTTGGATGTGTAGGTGTCTACACGTTTTGTGTGAGTAGGTCGGCTACTTTTTCCATTGGTATCATTAGCATGTTGTCAGCTTCGGTGTTGATTGTTACCTGTACTTCTTTGCTGTCTGGGATTGTTGTTTTGTAGATTTCGAGTGCTAGGTCTGTGTTTTCTTTGACGTTCTTAAGGAATGGGTGTGATATTGAGAGCATCAGTTTTTCTTGGTCGTTGATTACTACGTAGCTCCATCCGTTCACTTTGATTGCTGGGTCGATTTCCTTCATGGCTTTTCTGAGTCGAGCTAGAGCTGTTGTGTTGTTTGGCATAAGCAGTGTTTTCATCATGTGGTTTTCACCTCTGGGTGGTTTGATTGGTATAGTTTCTTTGCAACTTCTTGCTCGGTTGCATTGCGGAGACTGACGACATTTGTTCACCATCCAAAGATGTCTGGGTTTTCTTCGATTATCCATTTGCCAACTCTTTTTGTGCGGTGATTGTATTCTGGTTGCGGTGGGTCTTCCTTAATGATTCCTTTTGCCATGCATTCATCGAAGTTTTTTTGTTCTTCGTGGGACATTGGTTGCGGTTTAGGTTTTGTACTCATAGTTATTCCTCACTCTTACATAGTTCTTTGAAGACATCTTCCGCTTTCTTTGCTTGTTCTTCAGGAGACAATTTTGCTTCAGCATTCAATTTTGCGATTGTTTCATCAGTTAACGATTGTGTTTGTTGCGGTGGATTATCAAGTATATATTGAGATTGCAACTGCACTACACGTGATGGAGCACCAATTTGTAATGGAACACCAGTATGCACATGCACTATTCCAGCCTCAACAGCAGAATCAATGTATTCAGCAAACCTCTTGTAATTAGATGGCATTTTCTCGAAGAGTTTTTGGTAGGTCATTGCACATTTGATTGTTCCGAATGAAGCTTCAACTACACTGTTTTTGAGGTAATCTTTGATTTCGCTGAATATCTTCTCGTAGGATTCTAACAATGTTTGTTTACGTTCAGCTTTAGCCATTAACCGAAGGACTTCATTTAATCCACGTATCACTACTCTATCGTAGAAGCTGATTGCTTTCTCAACATCTTGATAGCAAATTACAAGCGTAGAATTTGGCATTTTCTTTAATCTATCAATGCTTTTATCATCTACTTCTGCGAAGTATCGTGCAATTGCATAGATGGCACTTACTCTCTCCACAATGTTCTCTAAGTTTCCGAAGTATCCATCTCTTAATCTATTTATCATTGTTGGATTTGCTTTAAGTTCCGTTTCAGACTCAGCGAGTTTTTTGTCTTTGTAGTCTTTTAGAAGTTTACTTGCGTTCTTTTTTGGGTCTGTGGATACTGCGAATATCAGTTGCATTGGATGATTGAAGTTGTAGATTGCTTCAGCGACTTTGGTTACGTAGTCTTGCATTTCTTCAACTTCTTTTGAGATTTGTACACGTTTCGGTCTTTCACTTGCGTTTCTTGCGTGAACGAATATCTGGTTGTTGTAGAAGCCTACTCTGAATGAGTTTGGGTTGAATGATTCTGGGATTGTTTCTACCCCAGCTACAAACATGTTGAAGTATGGGTCTTTGTAGCATTCATCTCCATGCATCTTTGTGTCTCTTGTGTAGGTTTTGCCATCTTTTAATGCACCAGCTACAGAATCGAATCCAGACATCCAGCTTTTCTTGTTAGCTAATTGGTCAAAGAAGTCTCCTGATTCATCATTGTACCATAGTTGCGTAGGTGCTAACGGAGTTTTTTCAATTTCTTCTTCAGTCTCTTCTTCTGAGTCTGATTTTGATTTACGTGGTCTACCTCTTCCTTTCTTTTTCAATGCTGGAATTTCAACTGTCATGTTCTCCAATTGTTCTTTTGTTAGAGTAGACATGTCTCCAAGTTTTTCTTTTGGTTTAGATGTGTTGTTTTCAGGTTCAGTCATCTGATTTCACTCCTTTGGATAGTGATGCTAACGATTGTGGAGTCATCGATTTTGGTGTGAGAATCTTTACGTTGTGTTCGATTCCCATGTTTGTGAATAGGTCTTCTGTTTTACTCATAACAGTGGTTTTTCTTGCCTTACGTGATTCTCCGAATACTATTGTCCATAAGTTCAGTGGTTTTCCATCGCATTTTTGTAAGTTTTTTGTTTTGCTGAAGAATTTTCTGAAGGATATTGCTGTTGCTTCTTTTATTTTGAAGTCAAATAGTAGAGTTGCGAAGGTTTGTATTGCATCTGCTTCGATGAATTCTGGGTCTGCATCGCAGATTTCTCCTAAGAACTTAGTGTATTCGGTGATGAATGTGCGGTCTGGTTCTACATATTGTTGATTTTCTATTTCTTCCTGTTCTTCTTCTGAGACGTTGAATGTTTCTTCTTCTGCACACCACTGTTCGTATTCTTTATCTCTTTCTTTTTCTTGTTCTTTAATTTCTTCTTCTAGTTCATCATAGTAATCGTTACATAGTCTGTCCTGTTCGTCTTTTTCGTCTTTAGACATTTCGTTAGGGTTTTCTTCTTCTTGCTGTGTGTCTTCTCCACTTTCTTCCTGTTCTTCATCTGTTGATTGTGCGTTACCTGTTTCGGAGTCTTCGTTATCTGTTGATTCTTCTTGCGGTGGTTCAGGTTTTTCTTCTGGTATGTTCAGCGATTTTACATGAGCCTTTGCTTTTTCAAGCTCGGCTTCAGTCATCTCTCTAGGTTCATTTTCCTTTACTTCTTCCGACATATTTTCAAACACTTCCTTTCCTGACATTAAACAAATGTCTAATAACCAAGTATTAAAATACATATGGCTTCGAGTTTTTAGGGTAATTGTTAGACATTTGTTTATACTATTGAGACTTTTTTACCATAAGACGTGAGAGTTTTACAGTTTGGTTTCAGAGATAACACTGTTAAGCTTAGAGTTTTTTCGTTTTGTTATTTAGTCTAAAAATGTCAAAAAATGCCTTTTTTGGTTAAGTTTACAGACCAAATGCGGTGGGCGAATTAACTTCCTAACAAGACGTGCTACCACCCTTCCTACAAAATAAATAAAAATCCTCTGAGTACTTCCCTTCCCTAACACAATATGTCTAATACATTATTAATAATTAATAAATAAATATAATTTATTTATTAATTATTTATTTTTTCGAGAGGAAGAGTGGTGGCACTTTGTGTTAGGAAAAGGAAGTATTTTTTTATTTATTTATTTTGGAAGGGTACTGGCACATCTTGTCAGGAAAAGAAAGTATCTACTCCACTAGGTCTTTTGTTTGCTTCATTGAGTACGAGATTGCGTGTGCCAACTTTGATGTGTTCAATGTGTTCCTTAATGTGTAAACCTGTTGTTTTCTGTGTAGACTGGGGTCTAGAATCATCCTGTAAACATAAATACCCGAAATTTTGGCGATGCTGTTTTGCTTTATAAATCGTTTTTTGGTTTTCTGTTGTTTACTTTTGTCCAGCAATGAAATCCTGAAGTTGGTTTGTTCGGTTTCCAAATGCAGTTCTTAATCTTCCAATTGCCGTGATTTCAGCTTCGTATGCAAAATCTGTTTTAGCTAGTGCTATTTCCGCTTCACGAAGACTATCTAATGTCCCATTGAGAGCTTCAATTTCTGTTTGGAGTTGAGCTTTGCTCTTCCGTGGAGCTTTCTTTGCGATTAAATTGTCCAGCATGTGTTTTACTCCTTTGAAGCTCGATGCTTGGAAGCGGTTAAAGTAGCTATCTGCAAAAAATTGACACTAGAAAACTGTTGCAAAGTGTAAGAAAAGTGTAGGGGACTAGGTTGCATGTGTTCGATTTTTCTTTAATCGAATGACCGTAACACTCAACGATGTCGCAATAAGCAAAGTAAGAACTATCAATGAAGATGGTATCTCTGGTATTGTAGGCGTGGGATTTGTGTTTTGTATTGGTGCTTGTGTAGGCGATTGAGTTATAGCTTGAGTTGGAGAATCTGTTGGAGTTGGAGTTTGACTAACTTGTTGATAAACTGGGATTATTGCTGATGTTGAACCTACTATTGACCCTTGATAAGTAAAAGTCAATGACAAGCCACTGCTAGGAGTTGGAGTAGGAGAACTATCGACCAATTCCTCATAGCAGTTGATTGAGAATTGTAGATTCACTGTCTGGACCAGCGATGGTGAATAGTTCAGTGTTGGTGGATTATAGTAGCACGTGTCTGTTGCTATTGTGTGCCATTGATTGTCTTGTGGAAGTGCCACTGTCCATGAGTTTTGTGTTCCATTGCATATACCAGCTAACGAGTTAGTTGTATCCATCAAGCTTCCATCTGTTCGATAGCTTAAGGTTGAATTTATGACCCATGATGTTAATTGCACGATTATTGTGATGTTTCCATCTGGGACTAAGTTGTTTTGGTTTCCGAGTGTTACTGTGCCATTTTTCATAATTTGGAAGGTTGCGGTGTACTTTTGCGGTGTTTGCCAATTACTCACTGGTGTAGAAGGAGAGCACACGACTTGTGCGATTAAGTTTCCAGTTGAGTAATAGTTTGTTTGTCCTTTAACACTGAATGCTGGGATTATGATGGAGAGCATAAGTATGGTGATTAGTGTAACCAGTTTTGTTTTATTCATGGATGCCACCTTTTCCCTGATGTTTCAGGTTTTGGATTAGTTCCATTGCCTTGTTCTGGGAGACAGCTCATGCTTCGAGCTTTGACCATAATATCACGCTCTTCAGTTGTAAGTTGCTCCAAAATGCTCAGAGTTTGGTCTCCGACATACCAGAAGGTGTAAAACATCTTCCCATTTTCCCACCCAGTAGCGAAGTTTTTGAAGCCTAATCGATTGATGTGTTCATTCCGAACTTTTTCTCGCTCTTCAAGACTTAAATTAGTAACTTCAACATCCTCAAAGTAACTGTTTACTTGTGTCATTTTGTGTACCTCTACAGATTTCAGGTGTTGATTATGTGAGTTTTAGGAATTAGCCATTCTCGAAGAACATTGATATGTGATTTTAAATCAGAGCTTCGAGTGGAATCGAGAGAAGCAGAACTTTTGCTTAGAAAGTGTAAAAACAGAAGGTGACTTTAACTCTGTTGATTCATGATTTTTCTGTAGTAATCGATTAACCACAGTTCAAAGCCATCTAACTCAATCTGTTGTTTAGTCTTCTTTTTCCTATACTCATAGTCTTTGTACCATTGGGATTTCTCGCTAGATTTGCGGATTAAACCATAGTCCACCATTCTTTCTAGCTGGTCATAGATGCTTTTTTGCTGGTCTGATGGTATTTTTGCGGTATCAATAAGTTGCTTAATTGTGAAGGTCTCTGGTAGCGACTCGAATGCCTTGACTATCCGTGAGTCTATCGTTATTTTGAATGAGTCTTCCTTTTTCGTTGTCATCTTCAATCCCAGCACAATGTTTTATCCATCAAAATTTAAGCACATCGGTGAAATACCGACACTAGGCGAGAGTTTTCCATAGAAACTTATCCAGTCGAGCAGTCCATAGTGGAATTAGACCGATAAAGCCATGAAAGAATGGTTTTTTTGTTGTCTAAGCATGGTAGCTGGTGGCATGTTGGTTGAAAATAAGTGATGTTTTGGTTGTCGGAAATTTTCTGATGCTGAGTTTGGGCTAAGGATATTGCACTGGACTAATCGAGTTGAAGTGGATAGAATTAGACACTCAGACACTCTTCAATTCGTTTCTCATTTTTTCGACTAATTGCATTAGTTCGTCTTTCTTACCTTTCTTATCTTTGAGATTGTCAAAATAGAAATTCCCAGTGCAAACCAACCATATTCTTTTATCAACCTCATATGGTGTTTTTCCAACTGCTTCAGCTACCTCTATTATGGTCTTAAATACTTCATAATCATTCCTCTCACACAATCCACTTTCCTTGAATACATCCATGAGATGACTATCAGGTTTTGGGTAGCCATCATATCCTGTTTCTTTTAGAAAATCGCTAGCTAATGCAAAACCAAAACCAGATATTTCTTTACGTAATAGCATTGGTAAAGCTACACTAGAATATTTGTTTCTTTGAAAACCTTTTATGAAGACATCAAAATCATAAAAGTCTTGGAATTCTGAGAGAAAAATAGAAGCGGAAATAACACCTTTGCCGAACTCCCACCATTGCCTATTTTTCTGCGATTCTATCTTGAGACCTAACTTTTTATTGAATGTTTCAATAAGAGAGTTCAATCCTTTGTCCTTGTCGTACCCTTCTTGTGCTACGAATTTGTTTTTTACCATTTTAGGGTCGAAATCAAAAAGTATCTCTTTAATTTGGATGCTTCTTTTTTGAATATTCTCTTCAAGTTCAGTGCTTCTTTTTTGAATACTACCTTCGGTGTTCCTTTCGAATTTGATGTTATTACGCATCCCTTGACGATTGCATAGTGAAGATAGTGCTTGTTCGTAGACCGCGTTCAATGTTTTACAAGGTTGTGGCTTAAGGTACTTATTGAGGTCTATATCTTTGTCTTTAACCATCTCGTTTAGCAGTTTATTTGTGACTTCATAAAGCCTTTGCATCTTAGCTGTTCTTGTCTTATCCAATCTTACCACTCTTCAAGCATAGTTTCCTGTTCTACGCTATCAGATTTAAGACTTATCAAAGACTTCATGGGGGACTCAACCTTTCCAGTTTTCATTTTGAAAAGCCTTATCGCTCCATCAAGGGACTAGGCACTTACCAAAAAACATCGATAAAATGACAAAAAACAGCAAAAACACTCTTTCACCCTGTCCATAGAATGGACTTTTTCGAGTTCCATCTGGGTGTCACAAGGCTCGATTTTGTGCTCCAAGTGGACTTACTGGAAAACATCCCTATTTTGTTGTGGTTGCTTTAGCTAGTTCCCACAGTTTCTTTAACTCTAACACATCTATCTCGCTGGGTATTTTGTTAGAATCATGTTTCCAGCAGACTATCAATGTTGTTTTGTATTGTTGTGGAGTTAAGGCGTTCTTCTTGAGGTGTTCTAAGAATCCTATGCTTGTAGGTTCAAACTCAATGGTTATTGCTTGACCGTTTAGCACTGCTACAGCGTCTAACGCATTTTTTGGAGTTCCGAAGTGAATTTCTGAAAAGTTGAAGTATTTGAAGAGTCTTCCGAAAGCAAATATCACCGAGTTTTCGTACATTAATTCGTCAACTTCAGTTTCCCTTAAGGGAGATTTTGCTTCCGATGTTCTAATTTCATTCAGTAATCCTGATAGGTCTTTGACGTACTTCTGAATAATTCTGTCTTCCAACTTAAAACACCAACAATCACTGGTAAGTGTAGTATCCTACAGAGTAATTGTGTTCTCCTACTCTTTTGGCTAAGTAAATGTGTAGTTTCATCTTTTGCTTCTGATAGAGAGGGAGCTTGTGGATGAGCTTAACATATTGTTGGTGTGCTGGTAATGCTATGCCATATTGTTTGTCGGGTGAATCCATTTTCTGCACGAGTTCTCCGAGCACAATTAAGAAATTGTTGACTCGCATGGGATTTAGAGTTCCTTCTCCTTTTGCTTCGATTAGTAGTGTTCCATTTTGACTATTTGTTGCTTCGATGTCAACTCCGTGTTTTGTTCCCATCGCTACCTTATGGATTGTCCATCCTGAATCTGTTAGGGCTTTTGAGAGTGCTCTTTTGACTTCATCTTCCGAGACAAAGTTACTGCACTTCTTACATGCTCCATCATGGATGTCGAAAGACCCTATGCCATCGGGACAGTGATATGCAAAGTCCAGCATTTCATGTTCATTCAAGAACTTTGTGTATGTGACTGTAATCTCTGGGTCTGTAGGTGTTGGAGTTACAGGTTTAACAGGTGTTGATGTGTCTGTGGATGTGTCATATTGCTCTTTGTACCACTTGAGCAGATAACGATACTTTTCAGGTAGCTCCCATGCATTAGGTACGGTTTTGCTGTCTTCCCTTGAAAAGTGATAATCGTCTGAAGATTTGAATAGCCTTTTTGTTCCATCAGGTAATTCATAGAGCATTCGGTGTCTGTCTGGATTAGCTGGTTTATTTGCCACACAATGGAGACCTATGTGCCATTGAACTCCTATGTGGAGCTTCTCTGCTATGGCTTCTTTCTTCACTCGGTCAAGGATTTCAGTGTTGGAGAATGAAGTTCGAGTTGGGTTTTCTGTGTGGAGCAAAGCACATGCGACCCAAACTTCATCAGCGACTTTAATTTCAACCATAAATGTTCAAGCCTAGACCATTCGCTAATTGAGAGAAGCATATGCTTTTTTTATTAGTTCAATAGCAGATTCCGCTTCAGATTGATTTCTAATGCTCAGATGCTCATGGTCACTGTTGTCAGGTTTTCTTTTGAAATACAAATGTAGTCTTACCCGATTATCAAGACGTTGAACGCCTACAAATAACCCTTTTTTGGTTTTGTACTTAACTCTTGTTTTCGTTGCTACTTTTGAAATATCGTTTGATAACTTCTCAATCTCTTGACCAAGCATACTAAAGATAACATCAATTTCCTCTGAATTCTTCGTTTGATATTGACACTCAGAACCTACTACTGCGTCTTCGTCTTCTGAGTTTATTGGTTGAAAAAGATGTGCATAGACCTGTGGGTTATTCTCACTTACAAACGTTTTAAACTCGACAATTTGTGGAGTTATCTTAAAATTGTCAAAGGCTTCCTCAAGTTCTGGTCTTTTCTCATCAATTACAATGACTACTTTTGGTGATTTAATGAGCAGTTTTGAAAGGAATGGATAAATTTCATCAGTCTTTGCCTTTGCTAAAATGCTACTTCTCAGAGAACTATCTTTGCTGATTTCCTCATACAATAATTCAAATAACTGGTTTAGCGTTCCTCTATTCTCTATGCCTTTGAGGAATTTGCTTAGTTGTGGAACGATATGGTCATAGACTGGATGAGTAGACAATTCGTTTTCCACAATATACCACGAGTAAGGTTCAGCTAAGTCGATTACATAAGCATCTGGAATAGAACCTATTCCTGAAGCAGTTCTGAGTTTAGTTTTAACATCAAAATATATCGTATCTTTACCAAATATCTCTTTAGATTGCGACTTAACAAGTGGATGGAACTCTTTTTCTTCATCGGTGGGAGTCCACGGTTTGTACCTAATACCATCAACTATTAGCATATGGATTGTAATTGTTCAGTTTACTTTAAAGACTTATCACTTGGAGAATATTCTTCAGGTTTTTCACCTACAATTGACGCTTTGTTTTGAAGAAATTCCTTGCAATCGTTTCATAATGTCGCCATTTATGGCATTGAAGCCAAGCTTATCAAAAACTTGGAATATTAGACCGTTAGCACCTAAAAGAGATAATATGTCCATTTCATGGAGTTCGTCATCGACTTTGATTAGAAATCGACCGTTATTCAATAGACATAATTCTATTTCATCTCTTGCTAAAGCTTCTCTTGCGGTGCAAGAGCCATAGAAAGCACTGTGCTGTGAAGCAAGTTGTGGGATTAGATTCTGAATTGGGTGAATAAGTGCTTCTAAGTCCAAATAGGAAGTGGTTTTCTTCGCAGTTATTATCTTCTTCATAAAATCTGTTTCAAGCGGATTAAAGACATTATTCCATTTGTTGGTGAGGTAAGTAACTTTTTTATCGAGTTCTTCATTGCCAATTAGCCTAGGCTTTAGCTGGTCTAACACCACTTGTTCGTTTATTTCTGAAGTGGATAATTTGCCTAAATGTTTCCATCTGCGGTTATCTTGAGAGTTTATGGTTTGGTCGGTTAAATGAGAAGATACAGAGTCTCCTTCATCAATTAGGGTTACATGTGTATTTGAGCCGACAACGCCATACTCGGTAACTAAGCCTTTCTTGTTAGAAAACAGAAGTACTTTCAATTCGTCATTTGGTAGCTTAATCCCGAATCTCTCTTTAGTTTGGATATTTTCAACCTTCAACGTCAGTTTACCTCTATGACCCTTAAGAATATTTATTACTATTGAAGTATGTCCCAGCGATTTTGATAGCTAAGAACCAGTTGAGCTAATGGATGGTCAAGTGGGAACTTTTGACTCCACCAGTTCAAGCTATCTCCATATCCTTCAGCACGTTTATTTAACACAAACTTAACAGAGAACAGCTTGTCTATTGGCACAATGCATACTGCACATTTTGAATAAGAGTAATCAAAAACTATCGCATGGTCGTCTTTCCAGTTTTCTCTCCAATAAATCAGGATTGAACCAACAGTGTTGTCCTTAGTCTGTTCCAAATGAACTATTGAATCATTCTTAACCCACGTTTTACCTTTAGTGTTTTGATACCCTAATGATGATAACTTGTCCTCTACAGTTCCTTTGAGTTGGGGAGTTACCATTGATTTAGTAGACTGAGAAGTTATTGCAGTCGGTTTAGATACATTCTTGATTATCAGTTGTGTAGTTCCTTTTTGTTTACCGTGACACTCATTGCACACTATCCGATTTTTAGTAACTCCGTTGAAGTCGATGTATCTTGAACCTTTGTCTCCTAAACGTGGGTCATGATGAAGAGCATACTCATTAGCCTTTAGAGTACTGAGGTCTCTTGCGCATTCAGTACACCTGTTTCCTTGTTTAGCCAACAGATAGTTCTTATACCGAAGATAAGGAGTCATTTGATAGAGTAGGTTTAGGTTATCTTCACCCATCATGAGTGAGAGAGCTACTCCGTTCTTTTCGAATCTCAGTACATCATTTGTTTCATCATACTGAATATTTAGACCATTAACAGTTTGTCGAGTTTTCAATACTAACAACTCTTATCGATTTTATGTTTTTGGATTAACGGAATTATTGCTATTCTGTTTTTGGAAGAAGCTTTCCAGACTAGTATTAGGGTTTTTCTGGGGTTCAAGTGTTTTGTTGGATTTGTTACCGATTGCTTCAATTTTAGCTCCGAATCCATCAAACCAGTCTAACCTTGAGGTTTTATCGTTGATGAAGTCTAAGAGACAGTTGCAGTTTTTTTGATTCCAATCATTTCTAAGTTCATCCCAGTAGTGGGTGTATGGTCCTTGTTTGCAGACCAAGATAATGTCGTAGAAGTAGGTGTCATTCCCTAACCTGATATTGCTCACATAAGCTGGAACTTGTTTTCCTATAATCTGATACTTTATCCTTTCATATGTTGACTTCAACTTGTCCATGTAGAGTGTTGCGGAATATTTTCGGTCATATGTGGCATATCGCCACTGGTTATCTCCAAAGAAGTTGTCGAGTTTGTTTGAAGACTTAGGGTCTTGTGATGCTCGTTCGAATGATGATGTGGGATAGTTAATTATTATGTCAGCTTTTGCTTTCATGATTGTCTCTATGCTTTTCCATTCTACATTGAATCCTTCGTTGTCGATGAAAACAAGGTTATGGTCTGGGTAACCTGAGAATATGTCTCCTACTACAGTGTTAGTGTCTTTCTGTAAAACTTCACATTTGTCTCCGAGTGATTGTGTTCTTTGTCTTAGTGCTTCACATTTCTGGGTGTCTTTTTCAACCAGAATGTACTTGCTGAATGGATGCTTTTGCGAGAAGGTTTCAACAACGAAAGCTGAACCTTTGATATTTTTGCAGTGTGTTTCACTTATTTTGGTTTGTCCAGCACCAGCAAGTAGGTCAACGAAGCGATAGTTGCTATTTGGAAAGTTGCGGTCTATGATTGTAGAGTACAGGTCAGACCATTGACCGAGAAGCAACAGTTTAGCTACTGACCACGGATGACCTTTGTTAAGGACTAACGTGTCTTTTGCGTCTTCTTCAACTATTAGGCTTTTTACTTTTTTTGATAGGAGTTCTGAGTCATGTTTTGTGCTCATTGTTCTTCTTCCCATTGGTGAGTTGGTTATTTTCAAACCATGCTGGTCTAAGCGTTTTCTTAATCACCAGTGAAGTTTCCGAGAGCTTTTCCATAAGTTCCATTGTTTGTTTTAGTGTGGGTTCTCGGAGTTTGTGACAGTAATTGTCATATCCCACGTACACGATGAAGGGATTGATGTCTTCTATCCACTTTGAGAATGTGTTTAGGTCAAAATCCATGATTGGTTCAATAGAAACTATCTTCCGCTTCCATTCAAGCGACTTCATAGCTTCATAACGTTGAGATGGAAGGGGAGCATTAGAGATTTTATCGGTTTGAACAATCTCATCACAAGTTGTTTCGATTGTTGCTCCTAGAATAGCGTTCTGTGGAATGTAGGGTAAGAGTTCAAGGTATCTTTTGGGGTTTTTAGTCATGAAGAGGAAGTCTGCTTCTGGGAACTGTCGAATGTGGTCAATCACTTGCTTAATCCATTCGGTGGGTGTGAAGTCTGCAAACATGTCACCCATGTCTGAGACGAAGATTAGGTCTCCTTTACCGAATTTGGATTTGAACTCTGACTCGTTTAAGCTGGGTTTAAAGCCTTTCGAGTACCTCTTTGCGTTCTTAAGTTTAGTTAATGCAAGGTCTTTAGCCCAGCAATAATTACAGTTGTAGAGACACCCTGAGATGGGATTCCATGTTGCGGTGACCATACTGAACATTTTGCCGTGATTCTTCTGATTTAGGCTATGTTCAATCATACCTTTGATTAATGTGAGGGTTTGGTTTTTCCTTAGCAGTGCCAAGTATTCTTCTTCTGTGACTGATGTGAGATGTTTAGGCGTAGTTGAGATAAGTTATTCCTCAGTGCTTCTTAGACTATTGTTAGTTTGTCTTTTTAGTTTTTGTGACTACTGAACAAAGAAATTTTCTTTGTCTGTTGTTGTTCGTGATGGGTTTAACCGCTTGTTTTTAGGTTCAAAATTCTGATAGTAAAAGACTCAACAGAGTACACCTAAGTATCATGGAATTAGTCATCGAACAATGCGGATTTAGTGCTCCCTTGTCCTGTTTCCATTGTTCCGTACACGGTTTTTTCACGTATCCAGCTAGGTTTCTGAGGGGTGGGTTTTTTGGCTTTTTTCAACAACAATTATTCTCTCTCAAAAATATCGATTTTAATTTTCTTTGTGTAACCTACAGGTAAAATAACACATTGTCGAGTTAAAACTACACCACAGAAGCCTAATCAACACAAACAAGCCCAAAAGTCACAATGGAACATATGAACCATAGTTAAACTCAGTCGAACAAATGCTTCTGCACTCAAAACACCATCAATAAGTAAGTCTTATCAACAAGTTAGCCGAATTGATTAGAAGCAAGTGTGGGAAGAGAAACAAAAGTGGTGACAGTAGAGCGACACAAAGGTTCTGTTAGTTCCAAAGACGACATAACTAACCTATTCCAGAGCTTAAAGATTGATGAATCTTGGACTTTTGATAACACACCCAGAAAAGACACATCGTATGTCACTCACTCATACTACAGGTATCCAGCAAAATTCATACCTCAACTAGCAAACAGGTTGATACGTGAATACGCTCCACATGAGAATGACTTAGTATGTGACCCATTCATGGGATGTGGCACTACGCTTGTAGAAGCCATGCTCCTCAAAAGACCCAGTATAGGAGTAGACATTAACCCATCAGCATACATAGCAACAAAAGCAAAAACAACCCCAATTAAACCAGAGTACCTACAATCAAAGGTAGATATACTCTATAAGAAAGCAAAGTCAGTCCTCAAAGACAAGGAAGCAGTGCTCCATTGTCCAGTAAAACCCAAGATTCCACCATTCAAACGAATAGACTACTGGTTCACGGAGAAAACAAAGACTGACTTAGGTTTACTACTTGCACTAATAGATGATGAATTCAACGAAGATGTAAGAAGCTTTCTAAGATGTGGATTCGCTCATGTTCTAAAAAACTGTTCAAAATGGCTAATGCTAAGTGTTAAACCCACCATCGACAAAAAGAAGGAAATCCCAGATGTCTTCGATACCTTCTTTGCACATACTAAACGGATGGTTAACAAGAACGAACAATTCTGGAATCTATTGCAACCTGAAGTACGAGAGAATTACAAGTCATTTGTTAGAGTAGAGTTGCAAGATTGCCGAAACCTACCGTTAGATGATGGTGAAGTAAAAGCAATAGTCACAAGTTCACCCTATGTCACATCATATGAATACGCAGACCTTCACCAGCTTACAGCATTGTGGTTTGAATATGCTGGAACAGTCGATAAACTTAGAAAAGGCTTCATAGGTTCAGCACAACCAAAAGACTTGAAGGAAGAACTCAAAAGCGAAATTGCGAAATCAATTGTTCAAGAGTTTGAAGATAAAGGAATTAACGGTGGAGTAGCAAAAGAAGTAAAAACTTATTTTGCTGAGATGCAACAAGCATTTAGAGAATTTAACAGGGTGCTATCACCTGATGGTGGAACTGCTTGTTTTGTAATAGGTAACACTAACCTGAAAGGTGTAGATATTCTAAATGCCGAAGTATTCCTTGAAACCTGTTTAAATCTCAACTACAAACTGGTCAAAGTAGTTAAAAGAAGAATACCCAGAGGTGGCAAGATACTTCCTTCAACAAGAGACCCTACAACTGGAAGATTCACAGCTTCAGACAACAACAATTTGGTTGAAGCCTACACAGTCGAGTACATAGTCATTGTTGAAAAAGAAGGGGAATGTTGAAGTGACGCAATTAGATGGATTCCATCTCTTAGAAAAACTGTTCAATGAAACAATACAGCAAGAACCATTCAAGAGTTATTCAAAACCTGAACTATACAATAAACTTGACATTGTTTGGGCAATAATCGAGAAAGAGTATTTCAGAATTAATGCTGAAAACAAAAAAGACATGCAACAGTCATGGAACAATAATAATGGATACTTCTATGAAAAAGTAATTCTTGACTACTTGAATTCAGAGTTGAAAGGTAAAGGCATTGAAGTCTATAACATGGGGAAAAGAGACTATTACAAGATGCCACCCGACCTATGGGATGAAATAAAAGATTCACTGAGAGCATCGATAACCAGAAAATGTGTTAATCAAAGATATCACCTCAAACTTCAGGTAGAATTAGACCTGTTAGCCATTGACACTTCTAGCCACGGAATCATAACATCTCTCACATGCAAGACACGATTCAGGGAAAGAGTCTATCAACCTCTGTATGCTTCACGTCACTTAATCAACATTAGAACTGCATTCATTACAATGGATAGAGACGTTAACCTTAAGACCTGTGAAAAGCCTTCGGAGAAAAGAGCACTATTAGAGACTTTCATGGATGCGGTATTTGTTAACAGTTCGAATGATAAACTTGGATTCTGTAGCATGATTCATCCTTTCAGTGATATTGTACCCACGCTTCTTGAATGGAAACGAATTAATGGCTTGGAAAAAGACCAACAACATGTCGCCTTAAGAAAGGCTCAAGGTACGCACTGAACACAAATAGAGAAAGGGAATCAACGCATCTAATCTCGCAAATCTTAAAAACGAAACTAGCCAATCAGAACTAACAGGTAAAAGAAATGAAGTCAAGAATCAATACTATTAGCTATCCTTATGAAATATCGGATGAGAACGGTGACACTGTAATCCGTTTCTTTGTCAAATCCCCTGATGCCGTGTATCCTAACACTTGTAAGCTGGTCTTTAGGATGAATGCCAAAGACAAGGGAACATTGCTTAAGCTATTATCTCAAACTACTTGAAACTAATTTGAATTACCTATTGGCACTATCGCTTTGAGGTTCGCAAAGACAGGTCTAACTTGGTGATTCATATGATGTTCAACAAAGACCTAATCGACTTAATACTCGCTGGAAAGAAAACAATGACATCAAGAGAAAAAAGGCAATTTCGAGAAGGGGACATCACTAACTTAATGGCGAACAAGGACTACTCGAAAATCTCTGGAAAATACATCAAGATAACAAAAGTCTACCAGAAGCCACTCAACGAATTCACTGACCCCGATGCAAACAAAGAAGGATTCGACAACCTATCAGAGTTCAAACAGTATTGGGAAGACAACATCGGAGAATGGAACAACTCTATAACAGTTTGGGTTCATGAGTTTCAACTAATAACCAAATAGAAAGAGGGTTAACAATGGAAGAAGAACCGTATGCTTATGAAGCTCCTGACGAAGTCGAAAACTTCTGAGTACGAAAATTAGTTATAGATAATCAACAATTAGACCTTATGCTTGAAAAAGACATTAGAGACTTATTGGCACAGTACCCTTACGAGTTTCTACCGAAACACAATCTAACGTTCAAAGGTCGAGAAGTAAGTTTAGGCACTCTCAGAGCAGACCTAGTTTTTGAAGACGCAAAAGGCGAAATGATTATTGTAGAAATAAAAAGAGGCATACTTAAGCGAGATGCGTTAGGTCAAGCAATCGAATACTATGGTCTGCTTAGAAAGAAAGAACCAAAAAAGGAAATTCGATTGATGTTTGTGGCTAATGTTATTCCAGAAGGAATGACAGCGTTCCTTAATGAGAAACTCGGTGTTGAATTTGTTGAAATTCCAGTATCCAAAATCATGTCTGTTGCAGAAAAATACAGTTATCGCTTCTCTGATTCTCAGAGACCCGAACAGGTTAGAGAATACAAACAAACCATTCAAAAAATGGATATCGAAGCGGATACAAGTCAGCGTAGAGTGTGGATTTTCCAAGCAAACCCACAAAGATATGATGTTCTAAACGCTTTAGCAGATGAATCCTTAACCGAAGATATGTGGCTTGTTAGTCGATATCAAAACGAAATTCATGCTGGTCATCTCGGATTAATCTGGATGTCGGGAAAAGAAGGTGGCATCTATGCAGTCATTGAAGTTATCTCGAACCCTCAAATGATGTATGATTCTGAGCAATCTACAAAATACTGGACTAATGAATCCGACAAAAGACAAATGATGCTTAGAATCAAGTACAGATACAAGCTAAAACTAATCAACAACCCAATAACAAGAGCAGAACTTAAAAACATCCCTGAACTCCAAAATATGGGTATTTTCAGATTTGCTCAAGGAACAAACTTCAAAGTAACAAATGACGAATGGCAATCAATCTTGCAATTGCTCAAGAAAAGATTTGACTTCAAGGAATAAGATAGGTTAACAAATGGGTACACTCGAAAACTGTCTATGTCCTAAACAAAAATGTGTTCGACACGGTAAATGTGTTGAGTGTACACAATATCATGCAGAGAAAAACAAACTACCCTATTGCAAAAGACCAAAGACTTCACTGTTTGGGTTTCTGAGAAAGAAGTAGTGGGTAATTTCGTCTATATCTCTTCATAATATATGCTAAGGATACTAGTAGTGCTGGAACAAACAACCAAAAAACAACCGTTTGGTCATTTAACATGCTTTCATAATTCGCATGAAAAAAACCTTCCCAAATAGAATTCGCAAAACCAATAACAGCAACAGTCAAGAATCCTAGTTCAAGTCCTATGGAAGCAAAAAACCAATTCTGTCCCCTCTTCTCAAGGTGAGTTATAGCATAGAAGCATAATAGTGAAGATAACGCTTCACCAAGTCCACCAGCAAGTCCTATAACAATTGCTGAAATACCTGTTGGAGCAACTAATGGAACTACATGGTCGAAATAAAATGCAAAAGGTATATTGAAAAGATAACATGCGAGAGCATGACTAAGCTCATGAACTATGTAGGCAAGAAAAAAGACCGCTACAGCAAAACTAAGAACGAATGACCAAAGTATTATTTGTACTCGCAAATATAGTGACTTAGCCTTTGCCATGTTTTTCTCTGTTATCTTTTGGTGTATTTAAATGCAGTATAACGAAAGTTACAACTTGGTCTCAAACTCCTCTAAGACACTAACAATCTGTAAGGCTACACATTCATCAGAAAAATAAGGGTCAATAAGACACATTAGAACAGAATCATGTAACTATTTCTTGAAATCAGTCCTGATTTTCTCAAGCTCCTCTTTTACTATTCCAGCGCAGTCACGAAAACCTCTAATCCAAGCGTCATACTTGTCTGGATTATCCTTCAAAAACTGATTCGAAGACGCTGGTAATCTCCTAAAGACTTCATCCCAAACTTCACTCTCACTCATAGAACTCCAATCTTTCTCAACCATCATTAGTCCCTCATATAATAGGTCTAAAGTAGCAACCTAAACAAGAAATACTAGTTGGGGATTACCTGTTTCTATGCCACGTCAAGGATTAGGTGCAGAGAACCCCATTAACGATAGAGCACAAGTCGTGTTTGTGCTTGTATTCTTGATAATATGGGGAATAGACTCCTTCTTACTACGCTTCGGATTAAACCAATTGGGGTTAATCTCGCTCTTAGTCTCAGTTCCCATCGGAGTTATCTCCTTCATAATAGGGGTTTACTTCGTGAGGAAATCTGAAGCTGTGGTCTTTAGCAATACCGAAGGAAAAGTCATTGATACAGGTGTTTATGGATGGGTTAGACACCCAATGTATTTTGGAGAACTGCTTATCCTGTTAGGCTTCTCGATAGCCACACTATCAATCCTATCCTTTGTGGTGTGGATTGTGTTCTTCATTTTCATTGATAGGATGGCATCTTATGAGGAAAAGGATTTGACTCGGATACTGGGTCAACAATACGTTGATTACCAAAACAAAGTCCACAAATGGATACCGTACAAGAGATACAAGCAAGAAAAGTAAGAAACCTATACATTCAACACGCTCTCCCACCGCACTTCTAAGCACTTAGAAACCTGAAAACAAGGCATTTTTCAACATACCAAAAACCCACCGCTTAGAATTGCATCAAAAATGTTAAGGGTGTAGAAAATAAACCAACGAGTTTGAAGGGTGCAAGAGATTAGTCCCTCAACATTGACTATGCGAGTTTAGAGGTCGAGAGTTAGACTTTGCTGATTTTGGTGTGTGACATCCACCTTTCATCAAGTGAGTTTCCTGATTGGTTGTAGACTACTCTTTTCAAAAATTGTCGCATGGAAAATAGTCAAAATCGGCAAAATTAGGGGTTTATTATTCATTGGGTCATGGTATAAAGTAAGCAAGAAAACCAAAAGGTCACCTGTAACGATGCAAACCACATCTACCACAAGCAAACTGGAATTAAGGATGCAAAAGCTACTCGACAGCTTCAGCATTCCATTAAGGGTAGTGTGGAGTCCAGACACAGAAGCTAAATGCCACGGAGAAATAAAAAACGGATTCTTAATGCTCTATGACGCTTCAGAAGAAGACGCATGGGACACCTTCACCCATGAACTAATCGAGTACAAACTAAACAAAGTCACAAAGGTCTACAGGGAAATGACTAACGCACTCATAGAAGCATTCCAAAAAGTAGCATACGCAGAGAAGGAAACTTTTATAGAAACAATGCCTAATCTCGTAAATGCGGTGCAAGGAGCAAAAAGTCGCCCACCGCAAAAAAGTCGATAACAAAACCTAAACTCTCAATTCTCCCACCGCAACTGGGAAGTCGAAATAAGCTCAAAATAAGCCTCTTTTTAGAGTTGGACAGCCAAAATCGTTCGTACAATCAGAGTTACTTTGACGGCATCGGAGTAGTAATTGCAGTATTTCAGCAAGGGTCCACCGCGTTCCAAGATTAACAAATCCCAAAGAATAGCGACTACAATTCATTCGCGAGAAGAGATTGGAGCCAAAAAAAGCGTATCCAAGCATAGTCAGGCTCAAATCCCATAACGCCAAAGCCTAAACAATTCTGAATTCTTTGCCGCTATGGCTCACAAGTAAGCCGATTTCAGAATCTCTTCTCCTCAGTCAAAACCACCAATCAAATTTTAGTTGTTTTATGGAGAAGAGGAGTTTGCTGAGGCTTTGGACCATATGGAGAAAAAGAAAATGCATGCTTTGATTGCAGGTATACATGATCTTAAATAGAGCCTTCTCAGCCCATTTTTTTTCTCCGTTATTCTGTGGGATCAAAAAAAGGGAAAAGGGAATTGTTTTTGGTTTTTGTCGTTTATGGGTGTTTTCTCGTACCGAGTAATGCGAGGATTGCGCCGATGATTACAATGACGACGATGATTGCGACTCCGATGGCCGCTGGGATTTGAACCCCAGACTCGTGCTGACATCACCCAAGGTTTCTCCTTTTTTCTGTTATTTCTCATATCATGAGCTTTTGAAAACTCCAATCACCTGTGACCATGGTTGGGTATCCCGCGACCAATTTCGGAATGATCATGCAAGCAAAAATACGGCTACTTATAATGAATCTGAATACTGTTCATAACACATGTTTGGCAGTTCACAAAGCTTATAGTCATTGCACTTACCATTTTGACCCATGAGTAAAGGCATTGCTCGCCAAGAAGTAAAACCTCAAAAAATTGAGACAAATCCGCCTATTTTAATCGATTCGTTAGCTCTTAGCAAAAAGGATCACCTTCACATTTTACATGTTGATGATGACCTTTGTCTTCTGGACGTTTCAAAACAGATACTCTCGACAGAGAACGATTTTGAGGTAGACTGTGCCTTATCAGTTGATGAAGCCGTAAAAAAAATGGACAGACGAACTTACGACGCAGTAATTTCGGATTATGAAATGCCCATGAAAAACGGGCTTCAATTCTTGAAGGAACTTAGAGAAAAGAAAAATGACGTGCCGTTCATCTTGTTTACAGGTAAAGGCAGGGAAGAAGTTGCTATCCAAGCCCTAAACTGGGGTGCTGATCATTACATAAACAAGAATGGCCCTCCAGAAACTGTATACGCCGAATTGACACATGCCATAGTTTCCTCTGTCGAAAAAGCAAAGGCTAAAAGACAAATGTTCTATGACGCAAGGCTATTTCAAAACGTGACCGAACCAATATTGGCCACAGATGATAAGCGCATAATAAAAGCCTGGAACAAAGCGGCGGAGAATCTCTTCGGTTGGACAGCAAAGGAAGTTACTGAAAGATCTGTCCAAGAGGTTTTTGATTCTGCCCAAATAGAGCCGCCTGAAAAGCTGATTTTGGACGAACTTGATTCACGGGGAGTCTTTCACGGAGAGATTGTTCGCAAGAATAAGGCAGGCTTGCCACTTGACATTGAGCTTAGCATTATCTCATTGCAGGATAAACTTGGCAAATTCATAGGAAACGTTGCTGTTTACCATGATATCAGTCAACGCAAGAAAACTGAAGAGGCTATTAGACTTTCGGAAGAAAAATACAGAAATCTCTTTGAAAACGCGTCGGATATTATTCTGACGGGCGATTTGTCGGGAACAATAACGTCGGTAAATGAAGCTGTTAAGAAGTACGGTTTTGACAAACAGCAGGTTATTGGGAGAAATGTGCGCGAGTTTCTTTCGGTCGAAGACGGCTCGCGGCAGGACGAGGTTTTTCGAAAGGTAAGTTTTGGAAAATCTCTTTCCGGGACACTTGAAGCTCCTGTTGTTATTGGAAAAATGACTTTTGAAGTTAAGACTGACCCGTTGAAAATCGGTGAAAGAGTTGTCGGTTTCCAAACGATTCTAAGAGATGTAACTGAACGTAAAGAGGCAGATGAAAAACTAAGAGAATCGGAGGAAAAATACCGAGATATTTTCGAGAATGCGCGGGACGCTATTTACGTTCATGATTTGAAAGGAAAAATACTCTCGATAAACAAACTTGTTGAAGAATACGGCTATACACGAGACCAAATTGTTGGAAATAACATGCTGAATTTTATCCCCAAGAAGTACTGGCCAAAACTAATTGTTCAGTTTTCGCAGTTAACTCGAGGAAGACAGGTCGAAGGTGAAGTTGAGGTAAATACTCCTATGGGAAAAAGAAACGCCGAGTATAGAAGCAATCCTATAATACGAGGCAATAAGGTCATCGCAGTTCATACTGTTCTGAGAGACACCACAGAAAGGAAGAAAACTGAAGATGCCTTGCTCGAGAGTCAACAGAAATTCAAAGCATTGTTTTCTGCGAATCCTGAGGCTGCAGTGTTTCTAGATACTGATTTTCACGTGATTGAGGCTAATTCGCGGTTCAGTGTTCTTTTTGGGTATTCTTTTGATGAAATTAAGGGCAAAATAATCACCGATGTCATCGTGCCTGACGATGCAAAAGAAGAGTCAAGAAACATCCGCCAAAAAGTCATTTCGGGTCCAGTTGAAGCAGTTGCCCTTCGAAAGAGAAAAGATGATTCTCAAGTCCCGCTGTTCATGTCAGGGGGGCCAGTTGTGGTTGATGGCAAAACAATCGGTTGCATAATGGTTTACAAAGACATCTCTGACATAATCACGGTGCAGGAAGAACTGAGCAACGCCTTGACTAAGGCTGAGTTGCTTAATGAAAAGTTAAACGTAGTGGGCGGCTTTACTAGGCATGATGTGCGTAACAAGTTGTCGACGATTAATGGAAATTTATACCTTGCGAGGAAATATTCTGGGGATAATCGGCAGCTGCATGAGTGTTTAGACCAGATTAAAACAGCTGTCAGCAATACCGTTCGTATACTTGACGTGGCAAAGGACTACGAAATGCTGGGCAGCCACGAGCGATTAACTCTTGACGTTGGAAAAGCAGTTGACGATGCCGCATCGCTGTTCTCAGACTTGAAAGGCGTAAAAATGGTTAACGAGTGCAGAGGGTACAAAGTGCTGGCAGACACAATGCTTTCAACAGTTTTCCACAACTTGATTGACAACTCGTTGAAATATGGTCAGAAAATAACGCAGATAAAAGTGTACATTCGCCAAAACCAGAACAAATCCGACAGCATTGTCTACGAGGATGACGGAGTTGGAATTGACTCAGAGAAAAAGAAGCGACTTTTTACAAGGGGCTTTGGAATGGAAACAGGTTTAGGTTTGTACCTTATCAAACGAACCTGCGAAATTTACGGGTGGACCGCGCAAGAAACTGGCGAACCGTACAAAGGAGCACAATTTGTTTTTACCCTGCCAACAAAACAAGGCGCAGAATAAGCCATCGAACGAAAGATAGTGGCGACTGCTATGGCAGCAAAATCAAGTGACTTAGCAATCGCAGCAAAGCAGCTAACCAAAAAGTTCGGAGATAAAATTGCCGTTTACCATGTATCTTTCGAGATCAGTCATGGCCAAATATTTTCGTTATTAGGTCCCAATGACTACCATCGCTTCGATCATTGAACGAAGCATATTTATCGAAGCAAGGATGTAAAAATGGACTTAGTGGCTGTTCGAAGCTAAGCAGGCGTACTATCGCAAAAAGGTGACCTTGGACAACAATTTGAAAGGAATCGAAAAATCTTCTTGCTGCAAAGCTTCACCATATTCAAGATAGCGTGGCTAAGACTCGAGCCTGAGAACTTTTCCAACTCGCGGAGTTAGATAGCTTTGAGGACAAGCGGGTTAGCACTTATTCTTGTGGAATGAAAAGACGCCTCAAGTCCAGCTCATGCCTTATGGGAAGCTTAGTTCTATTCAGTGGTGTGGGAAAGCTGTTGCCGTACCATAATAACACGCAAAATAAAAAATTGATCAATTAGAAACACAGGCGCGCCTCGCGTTAATTAAAAAGCAAAAAAAGCTCAAATACAGCTACTTTTAGCAAATACTCAGACGTTAACGTTCGTACAATCAAAGTTACTCAGACGGCAACTGCAAGCTTAATAAGTTATCGCGACTGGAAGTTTCATGGGGATACCTGATTGTCTTGGGAAAAACTTGATGAAGCCACTCTAGACAAGATAAAGAAGCAGAAAGAGTTTGAGCTGCAGACCGCCAAAAAATTGACGCCACTCTACGAGTCTGCGCAGAACCCGTTGATAAAAGCGGTGGTGCACAGCATCATCTTGGACACCACAAAACACGCTGAAGCGTACCAGATGCTGATGGATTTGAACACAAGTGCCTTGATTGGCGAGGAAAGCAAGAGCCTCGGCAAAAAAGAAATCACCACGCACCTGAAAGAAGAAGCATTGATGTTGAAGCAGACATACGAAATCAGCAAAATCGTGAAAGACAAGAACATCAAAGAAGTCATTTTGAACATCCTTGAAGATGAGAAGAAGCATCACAGGATTCTAACGGAGCTTTTGGACATGCTTGAAAAAGAGTCAAAAGAATGGGACGCGTACCTGTACGATTTGATAACAGGTTTCCCATAAACTCAATTCTTCGAGGATAGTTATGCCTTCGTTCATATGTAAAGTGTGTGGCAAAAAGATAGAAGCGGAATACGAAACCTGCGACTGCAAACACGCCCAGAACTGTCACGAACCCAAGAATCCAATGTGTTGCGGGCAGCCTATGCTTGAGATAATGGATGACTAAGGAGCGCTAAGGCAGTGCCTGCTGATAAGGATGTTTTGGTCTCTATTACCATTAGCCAAACGAACGACGAAAAATAATACAGGTCGACTGCACCGAAAACGTGAAAAACGATTAACTTGCATTGCTTAGACGAGAAGAAAACAACGGAAGAATCAGAGAAAACCCGTCACAGGTAAGAGTAAGAATCGAACCAGCGCTCTTTCCATAAGATGGTTAGGGCTTCCTTTACGTATTAGGGCTTAGCTGATAGTAATTCTTTTAAGGGCTATGGGCTATTCTTGTATGCTGTTTGCGAGGAAGAAAGACATTTGGCTTCAGGTTCAGGCGTCAAAATAGTTCTTACCGCTTCAGCCACTGAAATGAGCGATTTCTACAACAACCCGTTCATAGCTTTCACCGCAGGCTTCGCAAGAGGTCCATTCCCGCTCGCGGTTGTTAGAAAAACCCTGTATCCGCCTGTGGATCGAAGACCAGACGGCAGAGCAAGGTTTGCGCCGTACGGTTTAAGAAAAGTTGAAGCCATGTTGCTGGAAAGTGGCTTCTCGAACAAAGAAATTGTTGTTGTTCACCCTGAAGACTTGGAGGACTTCGTAGGACCTGAAACCAAGGTTGTGGGCATATCCGCCATGGACCCAACAGGCATGGGTTACGTGAGCAAAACTTATTCATCCATCATCGGCGGGGGCGAACCCATGAACGCCGTTGAATTCCAAAAACTCGTCACTCATCCAAGCATCAAAAAGTACAAACCAAAAATCATTGTCGGCGGATTTGGCGCATGGCAGCTCGAGCGAAAACACGTTGCTGACAGCTATGGCGTCGACTGCGTGCTTCTCGGAGGAAGACCAGAACCCATCGTTGACATCTTCAAGAAGGCAGTAGACGGAAAAACTCTTCCACGCATTGTTAAAGCCGACGAGTCAATCAGCAACTGGGACTATAACACCCTTATGCCCTTGACTAAGCACGCAGGTATCCACGGCGCTGTGGAGATTTCAAAGGGCTGTGGAAGGAACTGCCAGTTTTGCACGCCGACGATGCAGCATAAAATCGACGTACCGCTTGACAAAGTCATGCGTGAAGTCGCCTTAACCACGGCTGAAGGAAGCAACCATATAACTCTCGTTACCGAAGACCTGTTCCTCTACGGCACAAAAGACAAAAACTTCGTTCCAAATAGGGAAGCCGTAGTGAAACTCGTCAAAAGCGTCGCTGATTACCCAGGTGTCAAAAGCATCCAAGCATCGCACATGTCTCTTGCGCCAGCAGTTTACAGCCCCCAGATGATTAAGGAATTGGCGGAAATCCTGATCGACCGCAGTTGGTACTCGTTCGGCGGGAAAGCCATTATCACGGCCGAGACAGGCATCGAAACGGGTAGTCCACGGTTGATGAAGAAGTACATGGCGGGTAAAATGTTGCCTTACAACCCTGAGCAGTGGCAGGAAACCGTGGAGCAGGCTTTCGGCATACTTAACGACAATAATTGGTATCCGCTTGCAACATTGATTATTGGGTTGCCCGACGAGAAAGAGGAAGACGTCCTGCAGACGCTGGAGCTTATGGACAAACTGAAGGAGTATAACGCATTCTACGTGCCACTGTTCTTTGTTCCGTTGGAGAACTGCGTGTTGATGAACAAGAAAGGCGCCGAACTGGACACGTTGTCGCGGGCGCGGTGGGACTTCTTCATTAGATGCTGGGAATACAACGTCCGCATCTGGAAGCCGACTTTCCTTGAAAACCGTATCCACAACCCCTTCCTGTATAAGGCAGTCAACCACGTGGTTATTCCATACGCGGGAAGAGTCGCGGGCTTCTACTTCGGGTTAACTCGGGGCGAACAGCTCAAGCAAGCCCTTTGGACGTTGAGTACGCCTGAACCCGCCGCGGTCAGGGGGAAAAGAAACTCAAGTTAATCGTCGGCGGCTCGCCTTCATCAGGCTTTTGAGGCTCTGCCGCTGACTCTTTAGCTGGCTGTTCCTTAACTTGTGGAGTTGGTATTTTGAGGATTTTTCTTGCGTGAGTAATGTAGCCTGTGTGTCCTGTCATCAAGGTTTGGGGTCGGGTTTTTCCACGTTCAACCTGCATGGCACGCATCATGCACTCCACTGTTTCTATAAACACGAACCCGTTTTCTTTCAGCGCCTCAGTTGTTCTCACGACTTGGTCGATGGTAGGGCTAAACGAAACCAGCACGCCAGACGGCTTAAGTGCCTCATACGCGTGGGGAACCACAAGCCACGGAACCGCCAAGTCCAAAACCACCGCGTCAACATCTCTCTCCTCGATGCCTAAGGTTACGTCACCGCTTTTCAGTTCAACGTGGTCGATGAGTTTTGAACGTTGAAGGTTTTTGGCGGCGTTCTTCTGGAATTCGCTGCGCAACTCGTAGGTGTAGACTTTGCCCGTTGAACCAACGTAATGGGCCAGCGCAGTCGTCAGCGAGCCCGTTCCCGTGCCCGATTCGACGACGCGACTTCCTGGTCCTATACCGCTAAACATGACTATGAGCGCGGCGTCTTTTGGGTAAATAATCTGAGTGTTGCGGGAAGACTTCATGATGTAGTCAGTCAATACAGGTTTGAGTGTCGTGAAGTAGATTCCAAGGCTACTCTTGATGGGTTCTCCATATTCTTTGCCGATTAACTCGTCAAGCTTCAAGTAGCCTTTGTGAGTGTGAAAGGTCTGCCCCGTCTGCACCTTAATCATGTAGGTTCTTCTTGCGTCCAAGTAGATGAGCGCATAGTCGCCTTCGCTTATTTTCTCGTTAACCAAGATGTCTTCCTCGACCGATGAGAAAATACAGACGTGTCATTTAAGCTTTGAACCAACAGCGCCATCAAGCACAACACGTTAACTTGATTTCTCCCTTCTCCTAAAGTCAATTTCAGAAAAAGCAACCTGTGACCGAAGCTATTGAGTACATAAACCCTTATTAGCCAGCGTTTCCCACAGATATTTAAGGGCGTTTTTGAGTGATTTCTAGCAAGCTGAAGATACTTATTGTAGACGATGACACGACGATTTTACATTGTCTGAGCAAAATCTTCCAGAGAAAGGGTTACTGCGTCACTACTGCAGAAAGAGGAAGGGAAGCAATAGAGAAAATTGGCGCTCTAAAGTATGATGTCGCTTTGGTTGATTTGATGCTTCCTGACATGGAAGGCGACAAGCTTTTTCCATTGATCAATCAGGTTTCGCCAGAGACAGTGAAAATTATGTTGACAGGCAACATCGAACTCGAAGACAGCATCGAAGGAGTCGACGCGTTCATTCTAAAACCAGTGCCGCCCGAAAAACTGCTAAACATAATCGAGTCAAAACTGAGTCTGAAACCCAAACGCAAGAAACAAAACTGATTGCATCCAACTTGACCGAACTTGATTCGACATATGCTTGTCCGAACCTTATGCGGATGCTCTTGGCTCTTCGTCCAACAGTTCCTTTATTATGCTGCGGTAAGTCTCAAGGTAATCCGTTCCCTCTTGAGTTATAACGTAAACCTTTCTGGATCGCCCGCTTTTTTGTTGTTTTTTGCATTGAAGAAAACCTCTTGTTTCCAAAGTTTTCAGCGTGGGGTAAAGTGCACCATGCCTGATTTTTATGTTAAATTGCTCTTCAACCTGCTTTTTGATTTGGTAGCCCCATGTTGGCTGGGCTTGAACGATGCGCAGGAGCTGGATTTCTAGTAGATTTCTGATTATGTGTTGTACAATTTCTTTTCTGTAGGTTCCTGACATGGGTTTGAGCCTTGTTGGCGTCTTATTTGAACTGTTTGATGTTTCGGTTTATTTATTTTATGTTGATTTGCCTGTTTGCTGTATGCTAGATTATGTCTTGATATGCTTGTATTATGTATGAAGATTTATATTATGGTTTATTGATATAACCTATTCAAGATATGTCCGAAATAAGACATATTGTATCCATGAAGAACAGCTGAACTGTTCAACAAGAAAACAGGTCGCGAAAAAATGTTTAAAACCCTGACAGTGCAAAAGGAAGTTTCAACCAAACTAATGAAAGGTCTACTGGACCTTATCATATTGCAGTTCCTAAGCACTCACCCTATGCATGGCTATCAAATTATCACGAAAATTCGTAAAAGCTTCGGTGTTTACTTCGGGCCGAGCACTGTTTACCCGTTGCTGAACACACTTGAGAAGAAGGGTTTTGTGAAGAGCGAGTGGAACATGGATTTTGAGAGACCTAGGAAAATTTACAGCCTCACTAATGACGGGCAGAACATGCTTAACTTTACTGAGGAATCATTGAACCTGATTTGCCGGAAGCTTTCGACGCAGCCTTGCGGCGAGCAGTCAGCAGCGTCTGTGTTGACCATCATGGCCAAGTTGCCAACGCGGAAGCAAACTGCTTAAAGCTGCGGGTTCGTCCGCGACGCGATTGGTTTGGTTGAGGATAGCCTTTGCCCTGAAAATCGATTCTCCGCTGGGAAGTTGCTTTCCGAGTTTGCCGTCCAAGCTTGTGACCCGGCAAACTTGTTTTAAATATTTCTACTGCTAATTCTACTTGTCGGAAGAACATTGAATCGAGGCAGCAGTTTAGCAAACGATGAATTCAACAATGAAATTTTGAATTTCTGTAGTTATATCGCTGGTTCGGCAAGCATAACCGCCGTGGCTCAAGTTGACAAGTATCCAGCGGCGGGCAGCGACAGAACCGTCATAGAAATCATGGTTGTGATACGGGATTTCCAGCCCCGAATCATGACATACATTAGAACGATGACTGGACGACCCGTTTTTGTTATTGCTATTGACAAATGGGTTTTCGAAAGGGATATTGAAAGGGGATTCATCGGAGAAGCGGTTGCAAGCAAACTTGTTTTTCCCTACCTGGCGCTTAAAGGCGAAGGGTACCTGCATGAGCAGGAGGTGGCGTTGAAAAAGCGTTTGATTCTGGAGTTGCTGGAGAACTTAACCATAAACTATCCAGAGCTTGCAAGTCGGATGCAGATTAAGCCACAGTATTTTCTCTACGAGGTGCTTCTAAATCGGATCAGGGTTTTTCCGTTGCTTGCCAATGAGGCATCGAGTGTTGCGATTCACGAGTCGCGATCCCTTGAGGGCTACAATGAAGCGCTGAATCTCCTTGAAAAAGAGAAAAAAGTCCACTTCTTGGACGGGTACGTTAAAATCTCGGAGAAACTGGTTGCACAGTGCCAAGACCCGAGAGTCAGAATACTGAATTTAACGAAGAATGCACCGCGAACGCTTTTCACGTCGTTCTTCGGAGTTCTGCCTCAGCTCATGAGCGTCGTTTCACAGAACGCTGACATCTTCCTGAAAAGCCTGAAGATTAACTGGGGAAAACCGCCTCAACCACCTTACTCATTTGTTGACCCTCAAAAATACGTTTTCTTCCCGACGCCCGAAGGGTTGATTTCTCTATCAGACAAGATTGACATTAAAGGCTTCGCGCAAAAGATGCTTTTGAAAGGGGAAAGCAAAAACATCGACGTTGAACCCATCGGCGGAATGCTCAACGACGTTTACCTGGTTGACGCACAGGGAAACGGCACGCACACGAAAGCGTTGGCCAAACGTTACAAGGATTTGTCAGATTTCAAGTGGTTTCCCTTAACCATCTGGTCCATCGGCGTCAAGTCGCTTTCTGTTTCAGCTCAAGCAAGATTAGCTAAAGAATGCGCGATGAACGAGTTACTCCGCAACGAGGGATTTAACGTTCCAAAGCTTCTGCACGTAAGTAATGCGCAACGTCTTGTTTTCATGGAATTCATCGACGGCGAAGGACTTCACGAAACCATAAAAAGAATAGCCGCAGCCAAAAAACACGAAGACATCGAGGATGAGCTGGCAAGAATATCGCAAGCGGCCGAAATTCTTGCCCAGGTCCACTCGCATGACATAACGTTGGGAGACACAAAGCCTGAAAACATGCTTGTCAGACCCGACGGCAGCATTTACCTCATAGACTTTGAGCAAGCCACCCAAAAGGGCGACAAAGCTTGGGACGTAGCCGTCTTCCTGTACTACTCAGGACATTACATTCAACCTTTAAACGACGGCAAAGCCAGAGCTGAATCCTTCACAAGTGCTTTCATCAGAGGATACTTGAAAGGCGGCGGCGCAATAGCTGACATCAAGAAGGCGGGAAACTCCAAATACACGAGGGTTTTCAGTGTTTTCACGATGTGGACCATCATCTCGGCAATAGCAAACGTCTGCAAAAACGCGAAAGCACTCGAATCGGAGTTTCAGCTGAAGAGCTAGCAATAGGCAAGTCTTTGTAAGTGTGGGCTGAGCAATATCCGAGATAGGGCGAGTGTTTATTTACTCTCAGGAGAATTGTAAATTGTGATTTTTATGAGTGACCTTCTGTACTATAAGGGTTTGCACAAGGTTAGGGCTGTAACGAAGAGTGAAGGCTACTGGGTTGTTGAAGCCTTAGAAGATTTTGACGATTTTGTTGATTCGGAAAAAGTGGCGGTCAAGACGGGTGAAAGGCGGATTGTGACACCTGGCGAGCTGCATAGCAAGAAAACTTTGGCTCCGCCCGTGCCTGAACACGTGTATGAACGGCGCCTCGAAAAGAAGGTCAAGCGCATGGTGGAAGAATACGAAAGCAAAAACGGTCAGACGACAGCATAGACTCTGATGCCTCATCTTCTTCCTTGCATATGCTTTATCGGATTCGAAAGTGAGCTTTTTGTTTTTCGTCTCTAATAGGACATGGGAAGATTATGTTTCTGAGGTTGCGCTTAGCAACTCAACGTCTGAAACCTTTCCGGAGTCCGCGTAGATTCCAACGCCCACTTCGTTATAGCCTCCTTGGTAGGTCGTCGAAAGACCCAGTTCGATATACCAATATGGTACCAGTGCCACCGAATCGCCTCTTGGATGAGGCACCATTTGTACCGACAAAGGTGACCCAACAGTTTGGAAGTGAGAAACTTGCTCGCCTTCAATCATATAGGTCATTGTAGACACATAGTTTTCAGCAATAGCCTCTGCCTGCTGCTGCGAAACAGCCAGATCAGTGCTTCCAACGGTAAATAGGAAGTAACCGTCCTGCATCACCGTCAACACGTTATCTTGGAACGTCATCTGTAAGCCCTTAGCTTGATAGTAGATAGGTTGACCATTCGTGGCGTTTTCATAGTACATCCAGTTAAAGTTGACAGTGCCGCCTGAAACAGCTACCTGCAGCGCCATGTTACCCTGAAACGCCCAAGTATTGTTCAAAACGTCAATGGTATCCAAGAGTCGGCGCATGTTAGTCAAGTATGAATCCCCAGAGTAATTGTAGTACCGACCGAGGATATTCTTGGCGTTTTGTATAACGTTATTAGGTTGAACCTCGGCGAAAATAGGTGAGGTTTCAATTTGGTCGAGTTCGTACCGTGAGAAGTGACCATCCCTGAATCGGAAGTCAATATTTATGTTGCTCGTGCTGCTAGTTAGCGAGTAATCTATTGTTTGTTCTAAAACCCCTCCAAAATCTGTTCGGTCCGTAGTATCACTTGTTTCCGAAACTGTGTAATTGCTGCAAGCAATTTGTGTCACGTTCTGCATGAAAGCACTCACATTTGCGCCGTCCACCCCCCAGGAAGACAATTGTTTGTATTCTGAAGCCAACGCAGTCTTGGAGGCTGCAAGCGTGTTATTATTGTTATATTGATAGGCAGCCATGGCTGCCAGAAGGACAACGCCAATTAGCAGTGCCGCTGAAACAGCTCGCCATCTGGAAACTTTCACCCGCCGTTTAGGTTCTTCTTCCTCTTCTTCTACACCCTTCATTGCGCTTATAGTTGCCAGCCCGAAAGAAGACAACTTGTATTGTCCATTATCCATCTTTGAAACAAGTTCGCCGAGGCTTTCAAGGTGATACGTCAGGTGAGAAGACGAAACCCCAAGCTCCTCAACCATCTCCATAAAAGTCAGAGGCTTACTTGCGAGCATCCGCAAGATTTTGCGTCGAACCGGGTGTTTCAGCGAGCTGAACATAGTCGAATAGATTTCATCCTCGTGCGAATCATCCAACTGCAAGTTCCCCGTACCACAATAGGGCATAATGCCCTATAAGAGTTACAGTCAAAAGCCTTTAAAATAAAATGGGAAAATCACATGTGGTTTCGGTTTTTCGTTTGGTTTTCCGTTCCTGTATTGGTCACCTCACGTTCAGTTCTTTCTTTGGAGCGGAAACGGATTTTGCGACTTTCGAGATTAAGATGGCTGCTTTCTGAAGGCAAGTACAACGACTGCAAAGAATGCGCCAAGCACAGCGAGGATTGCAGAAAGCAAGATCAAGTTTATGGTCGGGCATGAGCTCGAGGCAGTGGGTTCTGGTTGAACAGTTGAGAATGGCGCAGGTGCTTGACTGGGGACAGAAGTAGGCACCGGTATGTAGATTGAGGCATCGTTTTGGGCAGTGGTAGCTGGGGCTTGGGTGGACGTCGGAGCTGGAGAAGGGGTCGGTGTCGCAGTGGGCGAAGTTGTTGGATTCGGTTGGAGAGTAGGCGAAGCGGTGATTGTTGAGGTGTAGTTTCCCAAGGCGTAAACGTTGCCATCGTATGAGCCTATGTACAATGCACCGTTGGAGACAGCAGGCGAAGAGAACAGGAAGCCACCTGTTTGGTACGCCCAGATCAGGGAACCGTTGAAGGCGTTTAGGGCAAATACGTAGGAGTCATATGATCCGAAATAAACAGTGTCGCCTGTGACTGCAGGAGACGAATAGACGTAACCTGTAAGCTGGCGCGGTGAGTAAGGCGATGTAAAGAACCAAATTTGCTGACCTGTGGTTGCGTTGAAGGCGTAGTAGCCGTTCCGTGTGCCTACGTAGACGATGCCGTATGCGACAGCGGGCGAATCATCAGCGTGGTCGCTGCCGCTGCCGATGTAGGCTTGCCAGATTTCTGTGCCGTCTGTTGTCCTTAGAGCGTATACGGTGCCGTTGTCGGTGTTAATGTACACGATGTTTCCTACAACTGTTGGCGAGGCGTAGATTGGGTTTTCCGTCTGGAACGACCATAACTCTTCTCCGGTGACTGCGTTTAAAGCGTAAACACTTCCATTGATTGATCCTATGTAGACGACACCGCCCTCCACGGCTGGGGAGGAGAAGGTTGAACCGCCTTTTTCGTATTGCCAGATTAACGCGCCATTTTGGCTGTTTAAGGCGTAGACGCCCCCGCCATACGAACCAATATATACTACGCCATTAACGACTGCAGGAGATGATTCGATGCCGCTGGTTGTAGCGAATCGCCATATAACTGAGCCAGTGGTAGCATTCAACGCATCGACGTATCCGTTTTGGCCATTCCAGAGAACACCAAAGTAAACAACGCTGCCCACGACCGCGGCAGACGACTCCACGTTTGCGCCCACATCGACCTGCCAAATCTCAGAGCCAACAGTAGCATTCAAAGCATAGAAGTAGCTATTCGATCCTATGTAGACTACGCCGTCAACAACAGCTGGCGATGCACGCAACAGGTCGGCAACAGGAGCGCTTGCCGAGGGACCAGTGTAGAACCGCCAAAGAAGGGTGCAGGTCGGGGGGACGGCCGTAGAAAGACCAAAGCGCTGAAGGTCATGATGGTACATGGACCAGTTGTCGGGCTGGGGTTGGTTGGAGGTTTGGTTACGTGTTTGGGCGAGTGCCGGTCGCATGTATAATGCGGGTATGAAGATCATTGCGAGAACCAGGATTAAAGCAGCAAAAACGACGATTGCATCGGTGTGATGTTTCATCCGTTTTCACCAGTTAATCCCTGATTTTTTGGTGGAATAAAAGAATTTTCGTCAAAGTTTGTTGACTATAGTTAGTTAAGATTTCTTGACTAAGAAAGGCTAACATGTATTCTCAGTATAAGAAGGACCAAGAAGGGTGAAGAATCTCTTTCAAGAAAAGAGAAGGGTTACAGTTTTAGTTTAGAATTACTTTTCTACTTTACAACTGTAAGTCCTCTAATGCATGCTTACATCGCAACAAGTCCTTAAAACTGTACTCGCTACCAATAAAAAAGGCGTCGTTTAGAGGCGACTGAAAAATTTGAAATCCTATCTATGAATTACCTTGTTGTGCACACTTTCTTATTTCAGCGACGTATTATCGCCGAGTCAGCCCAAAGCGGACTGCTCAGGTGATGCTTACGTTCTGAATGTCGAAGTAACGTTTTGCTAAAAAGCGTAGACGCTCGGCATTTTTGCCGTTCTTGCCTATTGCGACGCCCTTGTCCTTGGGGTTAACGGTGATGACTGCCATTTTTTTGCCGTCTGTTCTTTCGGTGACGCGTATTTCTCTTACTGTTGCAGGTTTCAGGGCGTTCTTCATGAATTGAACGGGATCTTCGCTGTATTCGATGATTTCGTGTTTTTTGCCTGTCATTCGTTCGAGTGTGTGGATGTTTCTGCCGCCTTTCCCTATGGCTACACCCACTTGTCCTTGGTTGACGATAAAGATGGCTCGTTCCTGCTCTTCGTCGATTATGCAGTCTTTCACGCTGGCGCCGCTTATGCTTTCAAACAGGGCTATGTAACGCATTTCGTCGCACGTTATTTTTATGCCAGTTGTCAGTTTTTTTCCTCCATTTTTTACTCTTCGGGTTGTTCCTCTGTGATTTTGAGAATGTCGGAGTCGCCTGTTTCACGTATGCTCAGGGCTGAAATAATGAAGAGTTTGCTACATACTTCAGCAAGATCCATTGAGCCACCCTTGTAGGTTATAACAGGGACCTTAGAGATTTCTCCATAGTATTCTATCTGTTCTTTTATGTCTTTTGGACAGTTAGAAGCTAAAACAATCATCTTAGCCTTCCCTGTCTTGGCGTTCTGCAGTGCTGTGTTTGCTCCGAATGATACTTTGCCAGTTTTACACGCCGATGCTAATGCCTTATCTATATCTATCATGCTTCAGTTTTTCCTCCTTCTTTTTCCTGCCTTTCGAATGTTGACATGTACAGTTCAACTAAGCCAGTGCCGATTGGTATTGACTGCCCGACTATAACGTTTTCGGTCACGCCTTCCAAGGGGTCACTTTCACCTTTCACAGCGGCCTCAATAATGTTTGGCACTGTGATTTCGAATGCGGCGCGCGCGAGGACGCTTGCTTTTTTGCCACTGATACCGTGCCTGCCAATCTGCTGCACGTCACCGGTAGTAGTCATCATGTCTGCAACGAGCATCACGTGCCGGACGTCTACGTCCAAGCCTTGGTCCTCCAAGACGCCTTTAGCCTCGTTGACGAGAGCGTTGCGTGCTGCTTCAACACCCAAAGTTTTGGCTATTTCATGGATATTGTTGGTGGTTGTTCTTGACGTGTCTACGCCTTCGACCTCTAAGACCTTCGAAAGGTTTGAGCCATCGGTGCGTATCACCCATTCACCGCTTTCCTCGGTGACTAGGACACGTTTGATGTCGGGTACGCCTTTGACTTGGGCGCTAGGAATCTTGGTTAACATACGTTTTAGCTGCTCAGCTTTCTTTGGCTTAACTTCTACGGTGGAATCCGTCACGATAACCGTTGCGTTCTGCAATTGTTGCTGAAGCCGCTCGCTAAGGTCCTCCATTTTTATGCCGCGGTCATCCATCATCGACTTGTTCAACTCAATAATGATTTCTTCGCGTACTGGGTCCTCGTAGATTGCTGATGCGAGGTTTTCGACGGAAGTGTAGATAATGTTCCTGGCAATTTCAACAGCGCCTTCTTTGCTCTTTGCGTGTTCTCCTGTAAGGTAGATGGTCATGATTGGAGTAGAGGGTATCCTGCGTGCGTCGACGATTTCGATTAAGCGGGGTAAGCCTAAGGTGACGTTTTGTTCTTTGACTCCTGCGTAGTGGAAGGTTCTGAGGGTCATCTGCGTGCCTGGTTCACCGATTGATTGGGCAGCGACAATGCCGACTGCTTCGCCTGGCTCCATTAAGGCGCGTTTGTACTGGTCAGCTGTTACAGCGGCGGCTTTCTCGACGCTTTTCGCGGTTAGTTTCCCTTTTGCGAAGTTTGTCTTCAGCTGGTTTATGAGTATCGGTGTAAGTTGGGGTTCAACTTTCTTGAGTTGCTTCTTTATTTCTTCCGCGGATGCGGGTTCGCCTTTTTCTTGGCCGATTCTTAACTGGTCAATGAGTCGGCTGACGTTTACTGCTTTGCCGTGGTCGCTTTTTGCTGGGTCAACGCCGTCTTCGCCGTAGCGGAACTGGATGATGTCGCCTGCGGAGTCGCGGACTGTGCTGTCGTATTCGAGGCGTATATGCTCGAGCGCGTTGATTAGCCTGCGCTGCATGTAGCCGCTTTGTTGTGTGCGGACGGCTGTGTCGACTAGTCCTTCTCTGCCGCCCATAGCGTGGAAGAAGAACTCGATTGCGTCTAAACCTGTTTGGTAACTGTTATAAACGAAGCCTCTTGCTCGTGGAAGAGGGTCGTTCGGCTGGAAGTGGGGAAGCGCACGTCCCGAGTAGCCCCTGAGTATGCGTTTGCCTCGGACTGATTGTTGCCCAACGCAAGCCGCCATCTGACCGATGTTAAGGCTTGAACCTCTTGCACCCGTACGGGTCATGACGATGCCGGCGTTTTCCAACGTGAAGTCTTCGTCTGCAATTTTGCCTGATTCATCTCTGGCTACTGCGAGTTCGTGCATGACGTAGATTTCAAAGGATTCCTCCAGCGTTTGTCCTGGAAGGCGAGGTAGGGTTCCGTTGCGGTAGTTTTCGATGTGCTCATCGATTTTCTTTTGGATGCGCTCCATCGTCTTTGCCATTCGGCTCCTTGCCTTCGGCGAAAGAACCAGTTGGTCGTAGGTGTAGCTGAAGCCTCGCATCGAAATGTATAGTTTAAACAGGTGAGTTATGTTGTTGAGGAATTGCCTTCCCGCTTGGGTGCCGTAGTCTTTGATGATTCTGTGTAGCAAGCTTTCAGATTGTTCTGAGCCAATTGAACGCCTGTCAATAACGCCTGAAACCAGTTGACCGTTCTTTACAACCACGTAGGCGTCATGCTTGCATTCTTCCTCTTCGCATTTCACGCAGCCCTGGCAAATGTTGGCTTTCAAAACGTAGTTCAACGTTTTGGGCAGGAATAGGCTGAAGATTTGTTTGCCTGACCACATTGGTTGAGGTTCTTTGATTTCAGGTTCAGGAAGCTCGTCCGTGTAGTTTGTTGCGGTGAGCAGTCTGTCAACTTGTTCTCTGGCGAGGTAGTTTCCTTTTCTTGTGAAGTAATAGGCGCTTGTGATGAAATCTCTGATGGCACCAATGATTGGTCCGCCGAATCTTGGCGAGAGAATCTGGTCTTGAACTTGCATGAGAAGAAGCGCTTCGGTTCGGGCTTCTTCGCTTTGTGGAACGTGAAGGTTCATTTCGTCGCCGTCGAAGTCTGCGTTGTATGGTGGGCACACACAAAGATGTAGCCTGAAGGTCTTGTAGGGCAAGACGCGGACGTAGTGAGCCATGATTGACATGCGGTGAAGCGAAGGCTGCCGGTTGAAGATGGCGATGTCCCCGTTCTTAAGGTGCCGTTCAACCACGAATCCTAATTCGACGGCTTCAGCGATTTTAGTTCTGTCCACGACGAATTCGAGCCTGATTCGTTTGCCGTCGGGCCTGATGATGTACAGGGCGCCAGGGTAGTTTTCTGGGCCGTTGACGACGAGTTTCTTCATTTCCTCGATGTTCCAAGCCGTGATTTTTTCGGGAACAGACAGACGCATCGCAACGTCAACGGGTACGCCGACCTCGTTAATGTCAAGATTCGGGTCTGGTGAAATCACTGTTCGCGCTGAAAAGTCGACTCGTTTGCCCGAAAGGTTGCTTCTGAAGCGTCCTTCTTTGCCTTTGAGCCGCTGCGAGAGGGTTTTGAGTGCTCTGCCGCTTCTGTGCCTCGCGGGCGGAATTCCTGAGGCTTCATTGTTGAAGTAGGTGGTGACGTGGTACTGCAGTAGCTCGGAAAGGTCTTGGATGATGAGTGTTGGTGCACCAGCCTCCATGTTCTCTTTGAGGCGCTGGTTGATGCGGATTATGTCAACGAGTTTGTGAGTCAAGTCGTCTTCTGAGCGGATGCCTGATTCAAGGGTGATTGATGGGCGCACGTAAACGGGCGGTACAGGCAGAACCTGAAGGACCATCCATTCGGGGCGGGCGACCTTCGGGTTGAAACCCAGAATCTCAAGGTCTTCGTCGGAGATGCGTTCGAGTCGTTCGCGAATCATGCTCGGAGTTAAAGGTTCTGAGCCTGCTTCGGTCTGCTCGATGAACTTTGTTGGTTTCTCGAAGGATATTTTGTATTGGGCTGCCGCGCAGTATGGGCATTGCTTAGCCTTAATGTCAGTCATGATTTCCTTGTAAACCTCGTCGGGGATGGTGCCTAACAACTCATTAAAGCGTTCGATCCTTTGGCGAGCCTTCTTGGCTGCGTCTTCGGTAAGCAGTATACGTCCGCAGCTGCGGCAGGTTGATTTCAGGAGGTCGAAGATGATTTTGGTGAATTCTATGTGCACGATTGGAACTGCGAGTTCGATGTGTCCGAAGTGTCCTGGGCAGCGTATGGCGGTGTTACCGCAGGTTTTGCAGCGTTGTCTCGGCTCCAATGTGCCCAATCTGCCGTCCATGAGTCCGGCGGTGATTGGTGCGCCGTCTTCGTCGTAAGTGTCTGGCGTTTGGATTTCAACGACGGATTGTTTCCTGAGATCTTTTGGTGAAATTAAGCCGAATGAGATTTCGTCAACTACTTTGTGGATTAATTCTTCCTGTTGGACTGCCATGATTATGCCTTCTCCTTTAGTCTAAGTTTAGGCGTAACACACAAGCTTTGAAGCTCCTGCAAGAGAAGCTTGAAAGCGTATGAAACGATAACCGGAGAAACCTTGGCTTTCTCGTCGCATATACGGCAGACGTAGCGTCGCTGCTTCATGTCGAAGTAAGCGATTTGACCGCAGTTCTCACAGATGTAAAGTGTGTACTTGTCTGATTCTTCGAGCAGTCGGTCTCTGAGCAGCATAGCTGCGCCGTGTCCGATGAGGCAGTCTCGTTCCATTTCTCCGAAACGCAGACCTCCGCCTCTTGCGCGTCCTTCAGTTGGTTGGCGTGTGAGCATTTGTACTTGTCCGCGTGCTCTGGCGTGGATTTTGTCGGCGACCATGTGGTGCAGCTTCTGGTAGTAAACTATACCAACGAATATGTCAGCCACGAATTTCTCGCCTGTCATTCCATTATAAAAGACTTCGCTGCCGGTCTGACTAAAGCCGAGTTTTACAAGACTTTTCCGGATTTCGTCAGGTCCCTCGTTACTGAACGGTGTGCCGTCTGCTGGTCTGCCTCTAGCTGCCGCTGCTTTGCCTGCGAGTGATTCGATGAACTGCCCAATAGTCATTCTTGAAGGGATAGCGTGTGGATTGATAATAAGGTCTGGAACAATACCGTCTTCAGTGAAGGGCATATCTTCCTGTGGAACGATTAAGCCTATTACTCCTTTCTGTCCATGTCTTGAAGCGAATTTATCTCCGAGTTCCGGAACTCTCTGGTCTCGGACGCGGACTTTGACGAGTTGGCTGCCTTCGCCTGACATGGTGATGAATATGCCGTCTACTATGCCTGTTTCAGACGGACGCATGTCAACTGAGGTGTCACGCATTGATGGCCCTTTAACTTCGAATTCCTTGTATTCTTCAAGGAATCTGGGCGGGCTGATTCTGCCGATGAGCACGTCTCCGCCGACCACTTGGGATTCCAAGCTGATTATACCGTCGGGCTCCAGTAGCCTGTAGTACTGTTCGCCGCGGTAGCCTCGGGTTCCTGGCTCTGGCACCGTGAACTTGTCTTTTAAGCCTCCCAGATACTGGCGGCATTCTGCTTCGTATATGCGGTAGAATGTTGAGCGCGCTAAGCCTCGTTCGATGGATGCCTTGTTGAATATGATGGCGTCTTCCATGTTATAGCCTTCGAAGCTCAGGACGGCTAAGACGCAGTTTTGTCCTGTTGGCCTCTGCTTGTAACCCATGACTTCCATAAGCTCCGTTTCAACCATGGGAACCTGCGGATAATGCAGGATGTGGCTGCGTGAGTCGACGCGGTGGTGGAAGTTTGTGCCGTAAACGCCCAACGCTTGTTTAGCCATGGCCGCTTGGTAAGAGTTGCGTGGTGACTGGTTGTGTTCGGGGTACGGGATGGTTGAGGCACATATACCGAGAATCGTGTAGGTGGCTATTTCCACGTGGGTGTTTTCAGGTTTAACCTGATCAAAGGACAATGCGATATAGGCGTTTTCTTCTTCCTCAGCATCCAAATACTCGATCAAGCCGTTCTTGACGAGGTCTTCCCATGTCCATTCGCCTAAACTAATCTTCTCCAGATGCTTAGGCTGAAGCTTCGGAACGCCGTTCTCAACGATGATAAGTGGACGTCGAACTCTGCCTTCGTCGCAGTTAGCATGCAGCTCTTCATTTTCAGTCTGCACCTTCGAGAAATAAGTCACGTTCGCTTCAGTTGAGATTTCACCTGCTCGCCTTTTCTCGCGGAAAGACTTCGCAATCTCCTCCGCGTTGTTGCAGTAGCCAATGATGTTTCCGTCGACGAAAACCTTCGCGCCTGAAATGCGCAGTTCATTTGGTGCTTCCGCCGCTGGGACCGTTCCCATTTCAAAAAGCAGTTGCCTTACACGGTCTGGGTTGACGCCGACGGCAATTGAAGCTGAAAGCGCCAGGTTCTTGACGAGACCGCAGTTTGAGCCTTCAGGAGTCTCGTTTGGACAGAGGCGTCCCCAATGCGTCGGGTGTAAGTCTCTGGCTTCGAAGTTGGGTTGGCTCCTGCTAAGCGGCGACTGAAGCCTTCTGAGATGGCTAAGTGTCGAAATGTAGTTTGTTCGGTCAAGCAGCTGAGTGATACCGACGCGGCCTCTTCCCCAGTTGCCAGTTGCCAAAGCATGCTGGAAACGCTCGGTGATTATGCCTGGGCGTACTGCAGCTGAAACGGTGATGATTGGACCCTTAACGCCGATGCGTTCAAGCTGGTACTTTATGTCGCGTGTCAGGTTCCTGAAGGAAACGCGGAACAGGTCTGCGAGAAGCGGACCGCCAAGGCGGAGTCGTTTGTTCTTGAAGTGGTCTTTGTCGTCTGGTGTCCTCTTGCCCGTCTTTAGCTGCAGAACGCGGTAAGCCATTTCACCGAGGAATATGGCTTTGTCCTTGCGGTTCTTCTCGCTGCGTCCTAAATGCGGCAGGAAGTTCTTGTCCAACGCGGTTTCGGCTTTTTGGAGCCTGTACTCTTCCACTTGACCGTGCGCAACACGGTTGCCGATGAATAACACTGCGTCTGCGGGTGTGTCTACTCCGATGGCTTTCTCGAATGAAGCTGCAAGCTGTCCCTGGATTTCGCTGTCCAGTGAAACTGCCTCGGCGATTTCCTTGTCTTTCTCCAAGCTGAGTGCACGCATGATGACGACGAATGGGATTTCGGTTGGCACTCCAGGCATTGTGACGTAGATTGCGTCGTCTGACTTGAGTTTGAGTTCGATTCTTGCTCTGAAGCCAACGGTGGTTGAGAAAATCTTTGCTTGGTAAACGGGCGATGTGCCTTTTTCGTCTATGTCAACGATTACGCGGTTCGGCGCGAGGTCTTCCATGGCGACGATTACGCGTTCGCTTCCGTTTACGACGAAGTATCCGCCTTGGTCATCTGGGTCTTCTCCTGCCGCGATGAGTTCTTCGCGTGAAAGTTGGCTGAGGAAGCAGAGTTTTGACTTGAGCATGACGGGTATGTTGCCGATGTACACGAGTTCGGTGTCCTGTTCTCTGCCGTCAATTACGGGCGTCATTTCCAGCGCGATTGGCGCGGAATATGCCAAGTTTCTGAGGCGTGCTTCCATGGGGTAGATTTCGTGTTTTGTGCCATCTACTTCCGTGACGTATGGTCCAGTTATGCGGCTTTGCGGGTCGATTACCCAGATTTGCCCGAGTTTAACCTTGTACGGACTTTCTGGGACTTCGATTGGGATTTCTCCGACTTCGTCTACGACTTCCTGCAGACCGTGGTCGATGAATTCGTTGTAACTGTCCAGATGCTGCCTGACTAGCCCTTTCTCGCGGAAGAATGTTTTGAGTAAGTCATGTATGTCTTCTTTCTGAATGGTTGCGGTCAATTTGACTTCTCTCCATGAAATTTCATGTTAAGTGATGCGGTTAATGCTATGGTTAAACTAATATGGTTCAAACTTTCAACTCCAAAGATGGGGGATTTATCCAACACGAAAAAGGGTTCTCCTAACTTTTCTAAAGGCACAAACACATGCTACTCAGCTTGCTAATAAACTTTATCATGCATATTCAGGAAGAAATAAAGGTTGCCTAAAGTTTCGACGACGTTTTGCACCAGAAAACGTTTGCATGGTTGCCGTTAAAAGCGGAAACGCGCGAAACATGGCTAAAAAGAGTTTTGCCCTGAAAAGTGACTATTTGAGGCGGTGATTTTTGCGGGTCTGTTTTCCTATATAAATTTCAGTTGAGACGTTCATCCATGGCTCTATGTTTTTCATGTTGCGCTTCGGGTTTGGCAGTTCTTCAAGAAATTCTTGGCTATTTCCACGTTTTGAGCGAAGTGGATGTGCATGTAGGAAGCTAGCACGTTGTTGCTTATCCAGCCGTCTTTCTTGTCTATGATGCCTGCGCCCATCTCCATCTTGTAGGCGAAGCGGCTGCCCGCTGGGATGCCCTGATGAGGCTGTTGTGGAACTCGTGGCCTTTCACCGCTAATCCAGATGGGCAAAGGATGTTGTCGTTCACCGTCTTTGCCAAGCTGTAGGTGACCAGCGTTTTTTCCGTCATCGCGGTTTTGCCGTGCAACGCGCCCACCATCCGAAAACTTGTGCCGTCGAAATCCGCGATTTCATCAGTCAAATACATCAAACCCGCACATTCCCCGTAGATAGGCATCCCGCCTAAAGCAGCCTTAAGGATTGCCTCCCGCATCGACTCGTTTTTTTCCAGCTCCTTTAGAAACACCTCTGGAAAGCCGCCGCCGATGTACAGGCCGCTGACACCCGCTGGCAAAGCCTTGTTGTGGATAGGACTGAATCGCTTTATTTCTGCGCCTAACGCTTCGAGAAGGCTGAGGTTGCCGGGATAGTAGAAGTTGAAGGCTTCGTCGAAAGCTACGGCGACTCCGACTTTTTTGGCGACGGGATACTTGGGGTAAATGGGGTTTTCGATTCGGGACACCTTCCCTGCAGACTTCGCGATGGCGACCACTTGATCGAGGTCAACGTGCTCCGCAACGAAACTCGTTATCTTTGGCAGAAACGACTTTGGTCCTTCTTCCTCAGGCGTCGGAACCAAACCTAAGTGGCGTTCGGGCATCGTGATTTTTTCGTTGACCGGCAGCCAGCCAACTACGGGCAAACCTGTGGTTAATCCGATGGCGTCTCTGCACCAGCGTGCATGAGTCTCGCCCGCGACGTTGTTGAGGATTACGCCTTTGATGTTTACGTCTTTGTCGAATTCTCTGAAGCCCAGTGTCAAGGCAGCGGCGGATCTGACGGTGTTGTGAACATCCAGCACTAGCAATATGGGACAGCTCAAGAGCTTGGCTATTTGGGCTGTGCTTCCTGTCTCGTCGGTTCCGCTGACACTATCGTACAACCCCATGACGCCTTCGATAACTGCAAAGTCCGCGCCGTCCATCGCCCTCGTGAAAATCTCGACAATCTGCTCTTTCGGCGCCAACCAAACATCCAAGTTCTCGGACAGGCGACCCGTAACGGCGTTGTGGTAGCTTGGGTCGATGTAGTCTGGTCCCACCTTGAAGCCTTGAACCTTGAAGCCCGCAGCTTTCAACGCGCCCATTAACCCAACTGAAATGGTTGTTTTGCCGACACCGCTTTGCGCGCCAGCGACAATTATTCGCGGGATTGCCATTCTGACATCTGCACGCTTCTGCTTAGGCAAATTCGGATTGTGCCATTTATGCATGATGTTTCGCCGACTGTCCCGCAAATCAAAAGCGGGTTTCGCAGTTTTCGAAGTTAGCGCTTGATTAACTCAAAATCAGCTTTCACTTTTACGCTCTCGATTTTTCTGATTATTACTGGATGCAACTTCTGATCCACTTCAAACCCCACGCTGTTCCGCCCAGCCAGCAAAGCCGCCTTCGTCGTTGTACCTGAACCAAGAAAGGGGTCAAGCACAGTGTCGCCTTCGACGCTGAACATCCTGATTAGCCGCTCGGCAATTTCTTCTGGGAATGCAGCCGTTCGTCTTTCAAGCTCGTCTGCCGTCTGCCTCGTGCCTTTAAGCGCCCAGATTTGGCTAAACCACTCGTCTCGCTGCGCCTTCGTAAAAGCGCTGCCGTACCGCGCTGGGTCTTTCGGCGGAAATTTGCGCAGATCGCCCTTGCGGAAGATAAGGATGAATTCGCAGTCCAGCGTCACGTAAGCGTTTGGCGGCAGGAAACCCGAGCCCAGAAACGCGCCCTTGCCCTTATAAGTCGGCTTCGTCGTCGGCTTCTTCCACAGAATGTAGGGCAAAGTCGTGAACCCGATTTCCTCGCAGATTTCTGTTACGCGGGCGTGGTTTGGGAAAAGCTTGAATCGCCATTTGACCGTGCGGGTTGCGTCGCCTATGTTGATGCATGCGATTCCGCCGTCGCAGAGAACACGGTAGGTTTCCCGCCAAACCTTGCCGAGGTATTCGTGCATGGCGTCGTAGATTTGTCCGACCGTTTCCTCTTTGGCGTCGGCTTCCAGTTTCCGCCGCAGATCCGAGATTTTGGGGTCGGCTTCGGCGAATAGGCTGTCCCACATCGATATCATTGGGTAAGGCGGTGAAGTAACCATCAGGTGGACGCTGCCGTCGGCGAGTTCGGGCATCAGCTGGCTGCTGCCGAGGATTATTCTGTGGCGGGTTAGCATGTTCTTCGCCAATGTATCTGTTCGGCAGGGTTTTTACTTTTGCGGTATGTTGGCGATCGGTTAAGCACCTGAGCCGGCTTGTCGCTCTCTGGCGCCATCACCAAGAACAGCACAACTGAATAAAACTTGGCGCTGATACGCAGGCAGCTCTCAGAGGAAAAGGCAACTTAATCAACTTGTTTGAATTGACTTACTCACAAAAAAGGTGGCGGAAGTGGCGAAGAACGAAAATGAAGTTTCATGGAATTTAACAGACCTTTTCCCGAGCGTCGAGGGAGATAATATCGAAGAAGCCATTGAACAAGCGAAGGCTTCTGCAAATGCTTTCGAAAAGACTTACCGCGGAAAAATAAGTCAGCTTGACTCCGTCAGCCTGCTTAATTGCCTTCGGCAATTTGAGGCTTTTGAAGTTGAGATAGGTGATGTTTCGCTTTTTGCAGGCTTGTCCTTTGCGGCTAACATGACTGCGCCCGAGGTGCAGTCGCTCTTTGACAGGGTAAGCAAGCTTGAAGCTGAGCTGGGCAAGCAGCTGGCATTTTTCTCGCTGGAGCTAGGCGCACTTGTAAAAGCCAAACCCGAAATCGTCGCTGAGTCGTCCTTAGCCGTTTTCCGTCACATGCTTGAACGAGTCCAGCGTCGGGTGCCCCACCAGCTAAGCGAGGTTGAGGAGCAGCTAATCATCGAGAAAGACCAGTTCGGCGTGCAGGCGTGGGAGGATCTGCAGAGCAAGTGGCTGAACACCCGCATGTTCGACGTTGTCGTGAAAGGCGAGAAAAAGACGCTCAGCTACGGCGAAGCAAACGGGTTGCTGCCTCACCCAGATAGAGCAACGCGGGAGTCAGCGAACCGTAGCATCTACGGGTTGCTCGGCAAAGATGGAGAAATCTTCGCATCCGCACTCCGCAACATCTGCAACGACTGGGTGACGGTTTCAAAGCGGAGGAAATACGCGTCGCCGATGGAAGCAAGCCTTCTGAACAACGACACGGAACAGGGCATAATCGATAATCTGTTGAAGACGGTGGAGGATGGGTCTAGGGTTTATCGCCGTTACCTCAAGATGAAGGCTAAACTTATGGGTCTGCCAGTTCTCGGCAACCACGACATCGTTGCACCTCTACCCGATACGCCAGAGCAGAAATTCACTTTTGACGAATCCAGAGACCTCATCGTCAAGGCATACAGCCATTTTGACACGCAATACGCCACTGCGGTGAAGGAAATGTTCACTAATCGCCACATTGATGCGTTGCCGAGGTTTGGGAAACGGAACGGTGCATTCTGCGCAAGCTGGTACAGGGGTAAATCAGCGTTTATTCTTGACAGCTTCAACGGTGCCCTCACAGATGTCTACACATTAGCGCATGAACTCGGACATGCAACCCATGACTACTACATGTCACGGAGCCAAAGCTTAATGAATACAAGCGTCACGTCAACGGTGGCGGAAACTGCATCGATTTTTGGCGAACTCCTGCTTACGGATCTGATGCTCGAAGAGGCGAACTCTGACGAACAGCGCAGGACGGTTCTCTGCCACGTGCTGGACGAGGCAGGCATGACGGCGTTCCAAGTCACGGCGCGCGTCTGGTTCGAGCAGGCGCTCTACCGAAGCATCCAGCAGGGCGAGTTCCTGGATTACCCGACGATTTGCCGCCACTGGACGACCGCACGGGACCGCATCTTCGGCGACGCCGTCACATGGCTGCCTGAGATGGAGGCTGAGTGGACGATGAAACCGCACTACTACATGGCGAACTACCGCTTCTACAACTACCCCTACGTGTACGCGCAGATGTTCGTTTACGCCGCCTATGAGCGATATTTGGAAGAGGGCAAAGCCTTTGTGCCTAAACTAGTGCAGGCGTTGTCGGCGGGCGCTAGCGTTTCGCCTGTGGAAACCGGCAGTTTCGTCGGCTTCGACGTCGAAGACCCAGCCTTCTGGAACAGCGGCCTAAAAGTGTTCGAACGCTTCATTACAGACTTGGAGAAAGTAACGGGTTAGCGAACCGCCGATTCAGGTAACCGAAAGCTTATGAGTAAAAACAGCAGATTACCAGTTGGTTTTCCAATTTGAACGCTTCAAGAGCAGCCCAAAACGCTTTAGCGTGCGTGCTGGACGCAAAAGCCAGCGACAGCCTATGCGTCATCTGCGATGATACACGATTAGACGTGGGGGAAGCCTTCCAGAAAGGCGCGCAGAACCTGAAAATGAAAGTTCAGCTTGTGGTTTTGGAGACTAATGAGACTGCTCGGACAGAAATTCCCTCTACCGTGCATGACCTCATCACAAACGAACACGCTGAAATCTACGTAAACTTGTTCAGGGGAAACGGCGAGGAAACCCCCTTCAGGATAAAAATGATAACCGCGGAAACAAGCGACGGCAAAACCCGATTAGGACACTGCCCAGGCGTAACTATGGATATGCTGACTCAAGGAGCACTTGCCATGACGGTGACGGAACATCGAAGAATGCAGAAGTTCGCGGTGAAACTCATGAAGCGGTTAACTGACGCAGTCAGCATTGAAATTTCCACTCCGGCGGGAACGAACCTGACGTTTAGCGTGAAGGGAAGACCATTCTGCACGGATACGATGGTGGATTGGGCAAGGCTGCAGTGGATGAATCTGCCTACTGGCGAAGTTTACGCTGGACCCGTTGAGAACTCATTGAGTGGCAAATTAGTCTGTGACTTAGCGGTGGGCGGAGTAGGACCCATCAAGAAGCCAGTCACGATTCAAGCCAAGAACGGGATCGCCAAAAAAGTCAGCTGTGACAATAGGGATTTGCTGGAGAAAGTGAAGGAAGCGCTGGCGACGGACGCGATGTCAAAGGTTGTCGGCGAATTTGCCTTCGGAATCAACCCCAAAGCGCGGCTGGTGGACGAGTTTTTAGAGGCGGAAAAAGTCTTCGGCACGAGCCACATAGCCTTTGGGCACAACACAGACATGCCCAACGGCAAGAACACGTCAGCGAACCACATGGACTTACTTATGAGCAAGCCGACGGTGAAAGCATCTATGAAAAATGGGAAAACCCTGTGTCTTATCGCGGATGGTGATTGGCAAGCATAGAAACGATTAATAAGATAGAACCGAGAACATTTTAGGCTGCATTGGGCTGCGGTAACCAAGCCAGGTCAAAGGTGAAGGACTCAAGATCGACGCTTTGACCCAAGACGTCCCGGATGGGAAATCCTTTCCCGCAGGGGTTCGCAGGTTCGAATCCTGCCCGCAGCACTTTCAGCCCTAAATTAAGCGGATTCTTGGTTTAAAGCCTTAAGTTGGCTTTTTTGGATTGTTGCTTGATGGCATTCCGAACCTGAAATATAACTTGCGCTCCATGAAATTGAACGTAGGGGTTCAATTTTCTCGTTTTTTCAGTGTGGAATAAGGCTGGGTTGGGCTTGAAACTGGAGAATCGGGTTGAAAACGGCGTAGACTGCTTTGGAGTTGTGAACATTTTGCATGGACTGCGGAGGGCTAGTTTGAACTTTTTGCATGGAGAGAGAGCACGATTTTGACCTGATTTTAGTAACTGTTTGAGTTTGCGTTGAGACGATGGTTATGGTGGGGAAGAAACCATACGCCGACGCCGCAATCAGGAGGCAGGGGCGTTTCGTTGCCGAACAGTTCCCGCCCGTTCCTGTTGGTTATCTCAGGACGCCCAAGCGCATTGTCAACAGAGACAGGCATGTGTTCTCTGCTGCACGGACGGTTTGCTCGCTCTGCTGATGTTTGTTTTAGCCTGCCTCTCCTAAGCATTGTTTTCCTCCGCAATCAGCTTAGCGAAAGCTGTTGGTCTATCCACTTGCCACACTTCACAAGCACTTCCCGAGGTGAAGTTTCATTCGTGCTTTAGTGTTTCACAAAACACCTAATTATCAAATCAGGCTCTATGAATGCTATGGAAGCCGTCTTAGTAAGATTAGAGGTGGGGTCGGATTTACGATGCACCCTCACAACATTAGAAGAGTTATCAACATTCTTGGAGTTGGGCCGCTAATAGGTTTGATGAAGACGCAAAAAAGATAAAACAAGTAAAAGAGACTTGCAGATAACAGTTCAGATTCTAATGCCCTTAGGAATTAGCTCTGGGTTTTGACATAGTCTGATTTGGTTCAAATCCCCCGGGTAATTCTTAATTAGGCTACAAAAACCAAGGATAATTATTATAGCATAGTGTCAGTTCTTTCTTAATCCTTCAATCAAAAAGGGGAAGTTAGGTTTTTCTTATGGAGCTATTTTTTTCTTAGCCTTGAAAGTAAAAGTAGAAAGAAACTTGAAGCAGTAGAGTTTCAAATTACTCAGTTAAGATTTGCGACAGGGAGCTCTTCAATTTGTGAAGTAATGAAGATGGGTTTGCTGAGGCTCTGGCGACATTTCAACTTCTTTTTAGGAGAAAAAAGAAAATGAAACCTTTGATTGCAACGATTGGTGATTTTAACCAGAGCCTTCTCAGCCATTTCTCTTCATCTTTTCTCATTGCTTTTTTAGAAACTAAAAAGAGGGGAAATTACGGGTGACATCTCCACAGCTTAGAGGGTTCAAATCCCCCCCGATCCACTTGCAATTCGAAGTTTTATTGTTCAAACCGACGGTTTAAACGACGGTGTGAAGCTACCGTAGCACCAGAAAAATCTGAAATTTACCTTGCTTTTTGGGTTGTTTATGCAGGATAGAGCCCAATTCAAGTTGTGTATAGTCTCTGTGACACGCAAGGGCTTTAGTCAATAGAACTTATTATTTGCGGTTTGAACTTGCCATGTCTCAAAAGATGACGCCTGCCCCAGCTCAATCCATAGCGCCGAGACTGAAACGTAGGGGCAAAAGGCAAGTATCCGTCGAGGAAATCGTGGATTCAATTCAAAATGTGGGGGAGGACATCGAGCAGATTGGCAAGCTTGTTTTGGAAGAAAAGGATGTGGTGAAGCAGTTTCTCGCAACGTTGAAGACCATGCAGCCGCTCACAGATTCAATCGCTGTCTCCATTTCTGCGCTTCCAGCTGGGATGAAGGGAGTCGCTGAGGCATACGTTGACTCATCAGGATTCCTGCTGTTGACGTTCTCGGATGGACACCAGGAAGCCAGGGACCTGAACCAAACCAAGAACTATGACTTGATAGTTTCTGTTGCATGTGATATTGCACCTAAATTTGAGAGCTTAGTCGCTGAGACCGAAGAGAAATTCAACAATCCGCCAGTCGTTGAGGAACCACAGGAGGAGCCGCCGCAAATTCAAGAGCTGCCAGCACCTGCACCCGAGCCCGCGCCAGAGCCGCCAACATTCGAGCCACCGCCCGTTATCGAAGAAAAACCGCCTGTCACCTTAGAGGAGCCGGAGCCAGCTCCTGCCCAAGCTGAGGAAGAACCGTCACCTGAGGAGCCACCATCGCCTGTTCCGCCGATTATGCCAGTCGACGAGGGTGCAAGGATTGCAGCCATTGCGGAGGAGACTCTGAGCTACCTCAAGGATCTTGGCAATCAGGTTTTTGAGCAGTCGCCTGTCAGCATGTACTTCGACGACTGGATGGTGAACCTCCGCCAAGTAATCTTGTCGTTTGAATCCAGCGATGTAATAGGGGCAGACGACACGTTCACGAACGAGTGCTCGCAGATCTTTAGCACCATTGAAGATGAATTGGCTAAGAGGCTAATGACTGAAGCCGAGCTTGAAGCATCGGCAAAGACACTGGCGGAAAACAAGAATCTTCTTGGACAACTAGGCGCCGCCGCTGAATCACGAGAGTTCGTTGTCAGAGGAAAAAGCGCTCTTGACTTCTTAATCAACAACGTGAATCACCTGCAGAAGGAACTTGCTGAAATAGAGAAAGACAAGGCGAGTTATCGTCATCCCCTCAAGAGGAGGGCTTGGGAGAAGAGGCGGACGGATGTCACTGAGAAGTTGAACGGCGCGAAAAAGAGGTTAGCGCTTGCAGTTCAGAGTTGCGCTGCTGGACAGACTAAGAATGAGGCTGGTAATGGCGAATTTGATGCTCAAACCAGCGACCTCGCCGAGAAAAGAAAGACGGCTTTGGGCTTCTTTACGAAGGAAATCGACGACCTCAAGTTAGAAATCGTAAAGTTAGAGAAGCTTAAGGCGGTTACGTTTAACCCCGTAAAGAAAGTTGCTATGGAGCAGAAAATCTGGGAAACCAACCAGAGGCTGATCGCAGCGAAGAAGAGACTGGAGCTTGCGGAGCAGAATTCTTGTGCTGGAACTTTGGGGCAAGAAATAATACAAGAGGAATCCGAGAAGATGAAGGAAGATGCCGCAGGCAAAGTTGAGAGTCTGGAGAAAGAAATCGCAAGCAACGAAAAAGACAATTCGCTGCAGGTAAGAAAGACGGCAACGGAAGCACTTGCCAGCGCGGTGAAAGCGCGCGTTCAAAGAAAAACAGCACCGACTCAGCCAGAAACAGAGGAGAAAGCGCCGTAGAAAAAATGGGGCTTTGAAAGTTTATTTTGCGTATGCTTCCACGAGGTCCCGTGCCGTAACTATGCCTTCCAGCTTGCCGCCCTTTGCCACTGGTAATCTTCTAATGTGTTTTGAAGCCATCGAGTGGGCAGCTCTGTGAACACTTGTTCCGCTAGGGATAGTTATCAATGGCGACGACGCCACCTTGCCTACTTCCAGACTCAGCGGTTCACCCTTAAGCAGGATCGATGTGAGCAGGTCGCGTTCAGTGAAAATCCCCGACGGCTTTCCCTTGCTTGTTACGATGACACTGCCGATGCGTTTTTCACCCATAAGCTTGACTGAGTGGGTTATCGGCGTTTTTTCGTCGGCTGTCTCGATTTCTTTAGTCATGAAGTCGTCAACTTTGACTTCGGTTTCGGGAACTTCTGGCAAGCTTCGTATAAGGTCTGAAGCAGTGATTATTCCCACGAGCTTGCCGTAATCAAAAACTGCAAGTCTGCTTTTCTTGTGGATCATCATTTGCGCAGCTTCCTTGATTTTCGCGGCTGGACCGATGGTGACGAGCGGGTAAGACATCGTTGACTCAACTTTTTCCGCACTCGGATCCTTTCCTAAAGATAGCACTTTGCTGAGTAGGTCTCTCTCAGTTACTATACCAACTGCCGTGCCATATTTTTCCACTATTAGGCTACCAATGTGTCTATCACCCATCTTTTCTGCTGCTTCAGCCATTGACATTTCAGGAGCCACAGTTGCGATGTCCTTGCTCATGATGTCTTTGACTTGTCTGTAACGGGAGAGGTCTCGAAGGTACTGTTCATAGGCATTGTCAAGGACACTTGGAAACTCGCTTTTCAAGTCTTTAGACGCTCTCATAAAAATTGCCCTACAAATAGTTAGCAGTGCGAACTTAATTAACTTAGTTTTAAAGAAGCCACATCCATCATTGACAAAAGTTGACGTAGTTTAGCCATCAGCCATGAAAGAAATACTCAAAGCCACCTTTTAATGCTTGAATAACCTTTAGAAACATAGCATAGGCTCGAACTAGCCAAGCACGTGCGTCTATGTATGAACCAAGTTACCTCAGACTGAACAGAACCGGAGAACTAAACGAAATAGTAACCAGGCTTTACAGTATCCTTGAGTCATGTACGCTCTGCCCAAGAAAATGCCGGGTGAACCGAGCCGCTGGAGAAAAAGGGTACTGCAGGTCAGGTATAGAACTCTGCGTTTCAAGCTACGGCCCACATTTCGGTGAGGAACCAGAAATCACTGGCAGAAACGGTTCAGGCACGATTTTCCTGACAAACTGCAATCTGCTATGCGTCTACTGTCAAAACTATGAAATCAGCCATATGGGCTATGGCAGGCAAGTTTCGATAGATGCAGCGGCAGAAATTATGCTCAGTCTGCAGTCTGTGGGGTGCCACAACATCAACTTGGTTACTCCAACTCATTACGCGCCTCAGCTTGTAAAAGCAATTTCCGCAGCAGCACAGAGGGGCTTAAAGATCCCGATTTTCTGGAACTGCGGTGGCTACGAAAACGTGGAGACAATAAAACTGCTTGACGGCATCGTAGACATCTATAAGGCAGACGTCAAGTACAGTGAAAGCGGCCCAGCGAAGAAATACTCCAACACACCAGACTATTTTGAACGCTGTCGAGAAGCGGTCAAAGAAATGCATCGTCAAGTTGGAGATTTAAAGGTCAATAATCAAGGGATTGCTTGCAGGGGACTTTTAGTGAGGCATCTCGTGCTGCCTAACAATATAGCTGGAAGCGAAAAAGTCATGGATTTTTTGGATGGACTCTCTAAAGAATGCTACATTAACATAATGGCTCAATACAGGCCATGCGGCAAAGCCTCCGAATACCAAGAAATACACAGAAAGATAACCTCCGCTGAGTATTCCAAAGTGGTTGATTACGCCAAGAAACTCGGTCTGTACCGCGGCTTCCGAACCCTAAAAAGTGAAAAATTATCCTGACGCGAGCCAAGTCACAGTGAAACTTGAGCCGTCTGGCGTAAGGTCTGAGACAACTGCCAACTGAGCCGAGGAGCTAGGCGTCAAAGAAGAGTACATCGCAAACGCTTGCCACGGGAAACTACCTAAGTCACCAGTGGATGACCCGATGGTTGCAGTGCAGTTGGTAAAAATCGCGTCTCCGAAATCAGCAAGCGACGAAACTTGCTGGCGGGGACCTGACTGCACGGTTGGCCGCTCAACAACCCAATCGGCAGTTAACTGGCTTGAGTTGTAAATGAACGTGTTCTGAAAAGTTTGATTTGATGTCGTGTCAGTTATGTTGACTACCCACTGGTCAGATGTTACGTTTACAAGTTCGATGCAAGCCTGAATCTGGTCACCCGGCGACGGCGAGACGGATTCGATGGTGACCGAGTTTTCTGGCAACAGCTCATACCAAGCCGAATACGTCGTGATCCCAAAGCGTGAGTAGTCCTGTTCGGTGCCACATTGGATGAGTGTGGTGTCGTTGTCCGCTCCGCCTATGCCGATCCAGATGGAGGAGTAAGTGGAGGTTGCAGAGGCGTTCACGGTAGGAACTGTCCATGAGGCGCTGACACCGGTCACGTTGGCTTGTGGGTTCTGCAAGTCGGAGGAGACGATGTAGCCTGCCCAGTTTACAGATTCCGTGGCGTTAGAGACGGGTGTCGGTGTCGGTGTGGGTGTAGGGGTCGGCGTGGGGCTAGGTGTCGGGGTTGGCGCGGCAGTAGGTTCGAAAGTCGGTGTAGGTGTGGCTGTGGGAGTAGGAGTCGGTGGTGCGGTTGGGGATGAAGTCGAAGTCGGTGTGGACGTCGGACTTGATGTCGGAATTGGTGTAGGCGTGGGGTGAGGCTGCTCGCTCTTGTTTGTAACCGTTGACTTGAGAACAAAGTATGCTCCTAAGGTGACTACTAATGCTATTGCAATTAGCAATATGGCAAAGAGCGAGGCTTTTGTTGTTTCCTTCAAACGTTGGTCTCCAGTTTGTGTTTTTACGTACAGAGCGTTGGTACGACAACTAATAGTAGCAAATCCGACTGAAAAAGCTAATCCTCTTGTCTGAAAAGAGGGATGTTTTGGGCGAAGCGTAGTGGACGTCACCCAAATTAGGTGACGACTTTCGGGTAGACTTTTGCTCCGATCAGCACCAAGGCGACCACACCTGCGAAGAGCACAAGCAGGTCCAAACCTACGCCGTATGTGCTTACTCCGCCAACGACCATGAGTCCACGCATCGCGTCCACCGCGTAAGTGAGTGGGTTAACACGCGCAATTGCTTGCAGCCAGCTTGGCATCATAGATAGCGGGTAGATTGCATTGCTTGCGAAGAACAGCGGCATTGTAAGTATTTGGCCGACGCCCATGAATCGTTCACGCGTCTTCACTAGTGAAGCTATGATTAAAGAGAACGTTGAGAAGAGAGCCGAAGCCAATATCGCTACGACTAGGACAAGTGACAGGTTTATGGGGTTCCAGTTGATGCCGACGCCGATCAACAAGGCGAGCACGTAGATTATGGCAACTTGAGAAAGAGCCCTAACTCCCGCTGAAAGAGCTTTCCCCAGAACCAAGGCCTCTCGCGGCGTGGGGCTGACTAGAAATTTGTGGAGAATACCCAGGTCGCGTTCCCAAATGACTGCGATACCATAGAAAATGGCAATGAAAAGTACGCTTTGAGCCAATATTCCAGGAGCCATAAACGAGAGGTACGAAAGGTTACCCGTGGGGATGAGACGTATCCTTGTCATAACTTCTCCGAAAACAAGCAACCAAAGCGCCGGTTGAACCGCGCGAGTTATCAGTTCAGTCGGGTCATGGCGAAGTTTGCGAACTTCCATTTCCGCAACGCTCAAAGTCTTGCTGAAGAAATTGACAACTGAGCCAGGGGCACTTTTCAACTGTTGTAGCATCAGTCTTAGCCAAGCCTCCTTGCGGTTCGTCGTGTCCTAGACGCTTCGCGGTAGCCTTCGCCTCTGTCAAGGGTTCCACCGGTGTAATGCACGAAGACATCGTCAAGCGTCGCATCTTCGTCACCAAGAGACGCCTTTAAAGAGGAAGGTGAACCAATGGCCGCCAGCTTTCCCAAGTTCATGATGGCTACGCGGGAGCACAATTTGTCGGCTTCTTCCATGTAATGGGTTGTGAGGAAAATGGTGGTTCCATAGTCGGTTTTGAGTTTCAAAATGTGGTCCCACACGGCTTTGCGTCCCACTGGGTCGAGCCCTACTGTGGGTTCGTCCAGAAATAGAACCTTTGGGCGGTGAAGCATTGATTGGGCGATTTCTAGGCGCCGTATCATGCCACCAGAGTAGTCTTTTACCAGTTTGTCGCATGAATCCATGAGCCCCATAAACTCAAGTGAGCCATCAATTCTGCTGGCTCGCTCCCGTCTGGGAATATCGTAAAGTTTTGCGAAGATCATCAAGTTCTCACGACCTGAAAGAGTTCCGTCAGCAGAAAGAATCTGTGGCACATAGCCAATCAGCCTTCTTATTTTGCCTGCGTGATGGACAAGGTCGAAGCCGCCGACTGTTGCTTGCCCGCTTGTGGGAGGCAGGATTGTGATGATCATCTTGATGGCGGTGGATTTTCCTGCGCCATTCGGACCGAGAAGACCGAAGATTTCTCCTTCATCAACCGAGAGAGTCAAGTCATCCACGGCCGTCAGGTTTCCGAAACGGCGGGTTAGATGTTCTGTCGTAATGATCGACGTTTAAGTCACCACCGCGTTCATTTCTGCGCTACTTATGAAGACGCGGCGTAAAGCTGCAGTGCCCTCGGCGATGGTTTGCCTGTCGTCTGAACTTACGGTGCTCAGCTTCTTGGATAGGTACTCCAGTGTGCCCCGACGGGAGTTCTCTAGAATCGATGAGCCGCGGCTTGTAACGCACAACTTCACGCGTCGCCTGTCAATGGGGTTGTCCTCACGCGTCAGCAGTCGCCGCTCCATCAATACATCAACGAGCTTTGAGGTTGATGGCAAAGTTAACCCCATATGGTTTGCTACTGCCGAAAGTGATGCTCCATTGTTTCGGTCTACAAAAGCTAAGGCGCGAAACTGTGGAACTGTCAGGTCAGGTGTTCTTCTGCTTCGCATTTGGGATTTGATTTCCTTCATGATTACGGGGACGACTTCAAGCAATTCGTTGGCTGCTTCTTGTGGAGTATCGGACATATTAATTACACTTTCTAATGATTAGAAAATCTAACTATTTAACATTGCTGTGCTAAAAAACTCATCCAAAAAAGTCTTTCGGAAAATCCCTTTGATCATCTTGGGTTTATTTTTGCAGGTCAGCTTACCCTCATATTCTATAATGAAAGCTAGGTAAAACTTTGGGTTTCAATTTTGAAAAAAAGTTTTATAGTACAAAGCTGTAAGGATGCGTTATCGAATCGGCTGAGTGGAAATTTCATGGGGAAAAGTATTATTATTTTCTTGGTTGCACTGTTGCTGGTGTCGCCATGTTTGCTGCTGGTTCCTAAAGCGCAGAGTCAAACGCAGGATATTCAGATAACCAAAAGTTGGTACATTGACTCTGAGGGCTTCTTGGATGTAGTCGGCTTAGTGCAGAATACGGGGCCAAACACGATTCTCAATGTTACCTTAGCAGGGGAGGTAATTGGTCCACAAGGAACTGCTCTTTCAGAGTCAGGCACAGTGGCATGGGTGTCATATTTGCTGCCTGGCCAGAAGGCACCATTCTACATGGAATTCATGCAGCCCCAGTCGGGCAGTCAGACAGCCACATGGGCACAAGCCGTTCAAGCCAATGCCATAGACGAGATCAGCATAACACCCACAATCGCCGATCCTACAACTTACTACCAGTACCAAGGCTTAAAAATAACAAGCAGCAAATCGTCAATTGGCACAACGGGGGGCTACAACGGCGCCTATGGGGTCAGCGGAGTAATTGAAAACACGGGTGACCAGACAGCCACGAACCTCACTGTCGTCGGAGCCTTCTATAACTCAACGGGGAATGTTGTAGGGGTAGGGTACACGGACTACCTGACGCCAACCGAGCTTACTCCTGGCAACACAACCACGTTCTCGATTTACGCTTTAGATTTGAATCAGTCGCAGGTTCCAAAATCTCTTCAAATCACAGGTTACCAGCTGCTGGTGCAGACACAGAGACCTCTCCTTAAAGGTACAGCACCCATCGTTACTCCAGCTCCCACGTCCACTTCTGCGCCAACTGCCACTGAAGGCACGAGTTCTTCGCCGAATTCACATGAAGGCGTCAAGTTGTCCTCACTTTTGCCAATCGTCGTTGCCGTGGTAATTGCAGTGATAATTGTAGCGGCAGCAGTCTCGTTGGTTCGGCAAGTGATGAGAAGAAGACCCCACACGACTGTGAAAGAAGAAAGAAGAACAAAGAAGCAGAAAGGCTAGCGAAAACGCTTCAAAGAAGCCCTACACTGCACCGTTCGATATCCAACGAGGCAAAACAAGCATTAGCTCTTGCTCAGTTCTTCAATGATTTCTTTGGCTCTATCCACGCGTACTTTGCGTTCCTTAACCATACGTTCAGCCACCAAATCAACCATCTCGTCTTTGGCGCCCGCTGTGATTGCAATGTTCCTCGCATGTAACGACATGTGACCCCGCTGGATACCTTCGTTGGCAAGCGCTCGAAGCGCTCCTAGGTTCTGTGCTAAGCCGACTGCGGCCAACACTTCTGCAAATTCGTTGGCGGTCTGGACATTGAGGATTTTCATGGCTACTCGCGCCACAGGATGGGTTTTTACCGCGCCGCCGATTAATCCCACAGCCAGCGGCAACTCAATTACCCCGTCTAAGTCGCCATTAGCGTTCTTAGTCCATTGCGAAAAGCTCGTGTAGCATCCACTCAACGCGGCGTAGGCGTGTCCTCCAGCCTCGATAGCGCGGTGATCGTTGCCCGTAGCGAGGACAACGGCAATGATGCCGTTCATTGCGCCTTTGTTATGCGTCGCCGCACGGTACGGGTCAGCCGCTGCAAAAGCCGATGCATAAGCGATTCCGTCAACGACTGCTTCTCCGCCCAACGCTTCCTTGGGCACCGTGCACCAAGCCTTCGCCATCCGTTTAGTCGCCAAATTGCTGATGATGCGGAGGTAAACGTGTCCGCACGTCAACTGCTCAATCATGGGAGCCACTGCCTCAGCCATGGTGTTTACGGCGTTGCCGCCCATTGCGTCGCGGCAGTCAACATACAACTCGACAATCAACATCTTACCCATCGTGGTGTAAATGATTTTTGCGTCCAAATCCTTGGCTCCGCCGCCGAAAGAGTTCAAGACTGGGTCCTGATCGTTGGCTTTTTTGAGGATATCTGCCTTAGCGGCCAAAACTTGTTTCTTCGCTTCTTCAACGTCTTTCAACTTTACGATTTGAATTTGTCCAATCATGATGGATGCCGTAGAGCTCGTGTGGAAGCCGCCTCCGTCGCGGACCATTTTTGCGGCGTAACATGCCGCTGCAATGACGCTTGGCTCCTCAGTCGCCATCGGGATAATGTAGTCTTTGCCGTTAATCTGAAAGTTAACCGCGATGCCGAGCGGTTCAGGGAAGACGCCGATGACGTTTTCCACCATGTGGTCAACTGTGTCGAAGGCTACGCTGCCCGTGTTTCGGAGCAGATTGACTTCATCGTCCGTCAAACCTGCGAAGTCCTTGATGATTGCTAGTCGCTGCTCAATTGGAAGCTTGTAGAAGCCTGAGATTACTGATGACTTAGCCATTTCCAAATCCATCCTTGCAAGTAGATTGAGAGAGTAGTTTCAGTTTCAGCATTTAAGCTTAACCAAATTCAGCATGGATATCATGGGCTAAAGTGTAGTCTGCCCAGGGGCACGCGGCATCGGGCGCGCGGAGACACCCAGCCGTTTACGGATTTCTTTCGCCAAAGCGCCGCCTTGGCTTCGATAGTTGTCTGTGATGACTTGCTTCGCGCGGGAACGCTTCACGTACTCGATTAGGCCGTCAAAATCCGAGTGGTCACTAAGCGCGACCAAATATTCTCGTTCGCCGATCTGCTTGCATGCTGAGTTGAATTCCCAGCCGCTGAGGCATATCCGCGCGTTTCGCAACCCGACGCAGCCGCGGGCGTTCATGTGGTAGAAGGCGACGCATGGCAGATTACTTCCTAAGAGCTCTTGCCCGTCAGCGTCCGTTGAAAGCGCCATTTCGCCGAGGCGCATCCCGTGTCTCTTGCAGACCTGCGCAATCTCGTGAACCCTGTCAGGCATTACGAAGGGCACCGAGACGTCTGCGTCTCTGAGAAGCTGCATAGCTTCCTGAAGCTTCCCGTGGTAACCGAAAACGTAGACTGCACCGCCTCTTAGGCGTCTCTCAACCATCGAAACGAAAAGTTCCCGCACATCCACGTTGAAGCTGCGCCTGCATGAGGGACTCCCGTACGTTGCCTCAACGACGAGGACGTCGCATTGCACGACAGGTGTATCGTCAATTCGGAAGTCACCGCTGTACGCGATACGTATGCCGCCTGCGTCTTCAACCAGCACCTGCGCCGCACCCAAAATGTGGTCAGCCTTCAGCAAGGTAACCTTTTCGTCGCCGTACCGTAGGTATTCGCCGTACTCTAAAGTCTCAATCGGGCTGCTCCTGAGTTTAAGCGAGTAATCCAGTTTCTCCGCGAGGTCCCTTGTGGCGCTGGTCATCAGCACTTTCTGGCAACATTTGAGGCTCTTCCTCAAGCCGCCGAGGTGGTCCGCGTGTGCGTGGGTCACGATTCGCAGGGGGCGACTCTCGTCGAATGCGTCACATGCAACGCTGTTGCCCAACAAAACCGCACCGTTCTTCGCCACCTGCGCTCTCTCAGCCATCACGAGACCTTCTTGTCTAAGCCGATTTCTCTGCCAACCACTCGACTAGTTGCCTTGGGCTACTGCTTGTGACGGTTACGCGTATGGGTCCCAACGGTGATTCAGCTGTTTCCTCTGAAAAGGAGATGTGCCCCGCGTATGCAACCTGTTTGTTTAGGCAGAAACTTATGGTATTTCCTCTTATGCTGTGAAACAGGGCTTTTCTGGCGGCGTCACGAATCCTGTCAGTCCGCAAGAGGTTGCGGAATTTAGTGAGAGAATCCTGTCCAGATGCCTCAGCCGTCAAAACGCTCCCTTTCCCTTCAGTCTGGACTGCTGTGGAAACGTTACCTAGCACGTTGCAGACTGCAGCCTTAACTTTTTCGACGCTTTCAGTTGGGTTAATCTCCGTTTCTGCATAAACGGTTACTTGTTCCATTTCGCCTCAATCCTTTCCAGCACTTCTTTGATTGTCTCCTTAACGTGTTCAGGGCTATTATCGTTAACTATCAACTGCTCAGCCATCGCCACCACGTTCCCTAAGCCGACGCTGAGTTCACGCGTGTCACGCTCATGGAAAACATCCCAGCCGTCGGGGTCGTCGCTTCGGCGGCGGCTAAACAGGCGGTTAAACCTTGTTTCAGGAGAGGCATGAACAGCTAAGACGTTGAATTTGGCGAAGTGCTCTTTTAAGGCTTCGACCTCGTACAGGCTCCGTAAGCCATCAACGAGAACTTTGGCTTCCGCTTGCTCCTCAATCTTTGGGATGCATTTTGATGCGACCACGGTGCTTCCGCCTTCCGCTCGAAGCTGAAGCATAACTGTGCCCACATTCTGCGGCGTCAACGTCAAGCCTCGCTTAAGCGTTTCTTCGCGAATCACGTCGCCCATAACCACGACTGCGTAGCCCAATTCCCTTGCCACATCAACAACCAAGGATTTGCCTGAGCCGGGCATCCCAGCTAAACCAATGACCAGTTTGTCAGCGTTCATAACGTACCCTTTTTTGGTTCTATGGCAGTAACTCCCATTAAAAAGTATCTGAAGCGCTGAACCCACCGCTGAATACTCACAAGATTGCTGAACAGAAAAGGGAAGAATTTTCCGCGGTCAAGCCAGCGTCACGCATCCTGATGGTTAAAGCATTTATGAGTGTTGAATGCCTAATACCCTTGAAGGAACCCAGAATGTCCGAGCGTGTAAGAAGTTTTATCGCGTTTGACATGGAAAACGAGCAGATACTGACCAAACTTGCCGCTGCACAGAAGCTGCTCAGGGAAACAGGCGCCGACCTCAAGTTCGTCGAACCTGAGAATATCCATGTGACCATGCGTTTCCTCGGCGACATCAGCCTAGACATGGTTGACAAAATCCACATGGCGATGAAAAACGTCAAGTTCACGCCTTTTACCATCAAACTTCAAGGGTTAGGCGTGTTCCCAAGCATCAGCTACCCACGGGTTGTCTGGGCAGGAATGACAGAAGGCGCCGAACAACTCAAAAACATCTACTCCCAACTTGAACCACAGATTCGTACGTTAGGTTTCGCTGCCGACGACCACGGGTTCAGCCCCCACTTAACCACCGCACGAATAAGGTCGGGAGCAAACAAGCAGCGCCTCGTCGAACTGGTGACTAAGAAAGCCGATTACGAGTTTGGCACAATCAAAGCGAATTGCCTACGGCTTAAGAAAAGCGTGCTTTCGCCCCAAGGTCCAACTTACTCGACACTTCAAGAATACTGCCCAGCGATGAAACAAGAATGACAGACATGCATGAAGTCACAGAGCAGATTCTCAAGCGGATTTCACCCACCCACGCAGACCGCGCCAAAGTTGAAGCTATCACCAGCGAGCTGGAGCAGAAGGTAGCCGCAGCCTGCAAGCAGGAAGGTGTCCCAGCGGTGGTTCGCGTAGAAGGCTCAGTTGCCAAGGACACGTGGCTCCGCGAGAACCCTGACATCGACATATTCATGCGGTTGCCAACCGAAATACCCAGAAAAAACCTCGGCGCAGTAGGACTGAAAATCGCGCGGAAAGCCGCCGAAGGTTACGAGCAGCTTGAACGTTTTGCTGAACACCCTTATCTGGAAGTCATCGTCGACGAGTACCATGCCGACATTGTTCCCTGCTACGAAGCCAGACCAGGCGAGTGGCAAAGCGCAACAGACCGAACGCCCTACCACACCGACTACATAAAGCAGCATCTGACGGAGGGTTTACGCGGCGAAGTCAGACTTCTCAAGAAGTTCATGCAAGGGATCGGCGTTTACGGCGCAGAAATCAAGGTCGGCGGCTTCAGCGGCTACCTCTGCGAACTGCTCATAATGAAGCACGGGTCATTTAAGCAGACCGTCGAAGCTTTCGCACACTACAACAAACGGGTGACAGTTGATATCAAAGGGTACTACGCTGAAAGACAGAACGACCTGAAGCTGCTTTTCCCCGAGCCACTCGTAATCGTCGACCCCGTTGACAAGGGAAGAAACGTGGCTTCCGCAGTGCAACCCGAGAAGCTCTACGATTTTGTAGCTGCCGCAAGGGCGTTCCAACAGACGCCAATTGTAGACTTCTTTTACCCTCTCGAAACCAAACCGTACACAACCACGAAGCTCAGGAATCGACTGGAAAGCCGTGGCTCATCAACTGTGTTTCTTGTGGTTGACCAAGTTCCCGCAGTACCCGACGTCCTTTGGGGTCAACTTTACAAGACGAAACGTTCGCTCGGTAGACTTATCGCGCTTGGCGACTACAGAATACTTAAAGATGCCGTTTGGAGCAACGAAAAGGACCTCAGCGTCTTCGTATTCGAGCTTGAGCAACAGCGGTTGCCAAACGTAAAGAAGCACCTTGGACCGCCGCTTGAGCGGGAACCAGAATGCAAGTCTTTTCTCGCCAAGTACGCGGGCAATCCGCAAGTGATTTCTGGCCCCTTCGTCGAAGATGGACGCTGGGTGGTGTTGTTGCCGAGGAAGACAACCGATGCAGCCGCGCTTTTGACGGAGAAGCTTGCTGGCGGAGGCAAAAACGCAGGCATCGCCGACCTGATAGCAGAGTCGATCCGCAAGAGGCACAGAGTTTTGGTGAACGCTGAAATAACCCAAATGTACGCCGAGAACAAGGACTTCGCTGTATTCCTGACAGACTTCCTGATGGGCAAACCGTTCTGGCTGAGAAGCTAGTAGAATGCGGTTGCGGATAAAGCCTGTTCTCCCATTAGAACAAGATGTGCCTTGGGGAGAGCTAAGCGGCACTTTCATTTTTTTGTGAAAAGAGGAAAAGTGGATTACTGAGTCACTGAGTGGTACCAGCTAATGATGTATTCTGGCAGGTTTAAGCCTCTTTGCCCGAGTCGCTCAGACAACTTTACGGGCAATGGGCTAAGCACGTAGGCTGCCCGTGTGTAGAATCGCCGTGGCGTAAGCGGCTTAGCTTCTTCAGGCAGGACAAGTTTAAGGTCGGCTTTCTTCGCCAACGTTGAATCTTTGACGCTTGTTATCGCAAAGACTGTTCCTGCGAATTTTTTGATGACGTCCGCCCAGATGATGACGGGCCTTGTTTCGCCCGAATAAGAAATCAAAATCTCCAAGTCACCAGCCCTCGGATGCGGAGTATTCACTCCACGTGTTATGTACACGTTGTCGCCGAGGAAGGTTTTGATGTGAAACAGCCTCACCGCAGTCATCTTGGCGATTTCGTTCGCGGTTCCTTTACCCCCGAAAAATACGTTAGTACGTCTTTCAAGCAAATCAACAAGCGCCATATACGTTTCAGAGTTAACGTTTGAATCGATGATATCGCCGATTTTTTCAAGTTCGTCCACGCAAAGCTGGAAAACGTCTTCAACCTCAAGGTTGCAGAACACGGCTTCAACCATGCTGTTCAGAAGTTCAAGGGTGCCGAGCTCGAATATGTCGCCCATCATGCCTGTCTCGCTGTATTCTGTGCCGGGCTTCGATTTGCCGCGTCCTTTGAGCTCGACAACGTGACCGTACTTGCTGACTAACTCTCCCAGCGGCGATTCGGGAGCAGACGTGAAGAGACCCATCGAGAACCTGTTAGTCTTCTTTTCCTCAATGTACTTGCCAAGGTCCTGCGCCATCACCAACGGGTCGTCAGAGTATCCACTTCCACTGTTAATCAGAAGTAGCGTCTTCTTATACCGCCGTTCAAGGTCAGCCGCGGCGTCATACATGCTTTTCCCTGGAAAACCCGGGTCGTCAGGTGTCAAAACCACCTTGTTCCGCCACCCCGCCTGACTCAAAGCAATCTGGCTAAGCGCGGCGTTAAGTGAGTAAAGTGACCTTCCTGAACCACCGCAGATAACGCAGTCAGCAGCTTTTAACTCCTCAAACAGGGGTGAAAGCTCTCGGTGTTTGATGCTTAAAATGTTTTCTTGGATTTTGTTGACGTATCCGATGCTGCTGATTTTGCTCTTGATACCAACAACCCCCAGTGGCAAAAACATGATTTGACGATTCACTATATTATCCTTGCGCTCACCAGAATGTAAAAGCGCCAATCGAACCGTTAACGCTCAAACGGCGTCGCTTTCCAACGGTGGATTCGCAAAGACACCGCTAAATGTTTATATTAAAAGAAGCCTTCAGCCAAAGAGCCAAGTGAAAAAGCAATGTCACATCAGAAGGAAGCTGAAAAATTCCAGTTCCTCGTCAAGTTGGCGTTTGAGAAGGGCGCCGCCGACGCTAAGATTATCCCAGCCAATAAAGTCGTCGTGGAAGACCGTGTGGTTCTCAAGTGCAAAATAGGCTGCAGCAACTACGGAAAAACACTTGCTTGCCCACCATACACGCCATCGGCTGAAGAATTCCGCAAAATCGTCAGTGAATACAGCTATGCAATATTCATGAAATTCAGGTCGAACGCCACCGCCGACGCAGAAACACTTAAAAACCTCAGCGCTGCAGAAGGCGACACGTTGGTGCCTAAGGAAGTGAAGGAAAAAGCGGCGAAGTTTTGGGCAGACTGGAAAGCTGACAAGAAAAAGATGCTACAAAGCGTCGTGGACTTGGAGAAAGCCGCGATGAAGGAAGGATACAGCTTAGCGGTGTCGTTTGTTTCGGGAACTTGCCAGCTATGCGACAAATGCAACACGCAAACCCGAATATGCGCGCACCCTGAACTTGCCCGCTGGTCAGAAGACGCAATCGGAGTTAACGTTCGGAAAACCGCTGCCAAGGCGGGAATCAAATTCGCCTGGCCAATCGACAAGAGCCCCGAATCCTTCGCGCTACTGCTCATAGATTAGTCTGAGTTCTAATACCGCTTTTAAGTTTCAACTCCCAAAGAAAAGTCGTTTTTCTGGGAAATCTAAAAAAGAGGGAGAAGACTGCAGGAAGCCTTACTTCACTGTGACTTTCAACGTTCCAGTAATTGTATCATCTTCTGTGTCTGTGGCTGTGATGGTATGGTCGCCTGATGTATTCAATGTGACTTTTTCGAAAATGTGAACACCATTGTCGCTGGTTTGGAACGTGTAGTTGGCGGGTAGACTAGCTTTCTCGTCGTCTGAAGTCAGTTTGACTTGACCAGTGTATGCTGTCATTGTCTTTCCCTTCGAGTCTTTCGCTGTAACCGTCACAGAACCCTCCGTGCCAACTGTGGCAGGGTTTGGGAGCCCTGCAAGGTCGAGCTTTGACGCGCCAGTCGAGGCTTTCGCGCTTGACGAATCGGGACCTGCTGAAAATATCGTTGTCGCTAACTCGTCGAGTTTTTCGTTGAATTTCTTAGTTCCGAAGCCTGCGAGGAAAGCTATACCGCAATAGAACAGGATGCCCTTTTGGTAGTTTGCCGTTGAAGCCAAGCTCGAGCCTGTGCTAAGAGTCAGTAGTCCGCCCACAATCAAAAAATAGACCACAACGCCAGAGAGGAATCCTGTAATAGGTTGATAAAGAGTTGCCCACTTCGAAACTTTTACGAAGGTGTTTGTCTCGTTGTGGTAGATGAATCCTCTGACTGCGTAGAGGACACCGCCTATTCCGCCTGAAACTCCTGTGAAAACGATGGTTTTGATCAAGATATTCGGGTGTAGGAAGTATGTAGTTACTCCGATGATGATCAGCGCGGCCAATGAGGCTATGAGGTATATGGCCATATTCCACTTTGTTCTCTCGAGCTTGTCGTCAGTTCCATCTCCACCAGAGGACGTGTCTCCATTTCCATTACCTGTCCGTGAAGAAGAGGATGAGGGTTTGGCCGGCGTTGTCGTTTTGGCTCCACCTGATTGATTGACCGGTTTGGCGTTCTTCTTTGGTTCATTCTGTTTTTCTGGGTTATTTGGTTCTTGGGGTTTATTTTCGATTGATTCACTCATTTTTTTCACATCCCGATAATTAGGCAGTTAAAGCCTAATTCATCGTGAAGTTTGAGAGGCTAAAACCTTTTAGTAGCCGCCACTGGCTAGATTTCCTTTCAGAATATATTATTCAAGTGAAATGCTTCTATGTTGAAAAACGTGGGATCGCAATAAAACTCCTTCACAGCGTTATCGCTTTAAGGTTTGCCCCCCGAGCTATTGTCTGCTTACTTGCTTAATAAGACTTTGTATTGACGCTAAGCCCCTGGGTTTGGGCTGGAGCGAAAATTAAAGATTCGCGTCGCACATTGCGAGGAAGCGGGCAAGCTCTGTCCACGTCGGGTGTTTGCCTTCTGGGTCAGACAGATAATAGGCGGCAACTGCGTTAGCCAGCGTCAAACGGCACTCGTCTGACAAACCAGTGTGGTCTCCGATTATATTTCCCGCTGCCCAAGCGTCGCCTGCGCCTGTTGCCCGCAACACCTTGATCTTAAAAGTTGGCGCCACCACCTCGGTTTTGCCCCTCAGCGTCGCCGAAAAGGCTGTGGTGTGCAAGTCAATCCTTGCATGCAAATGCTTCGCAAGAACCCGAGCAGACTCCATCGCCAACTCCGTTAAACCGAGCTGACCTTTTTTGTCACTCAAGTCTCGGTCAAGCAGGCTGGCGTAGACGACGGCTTCGTTCTCGTTTACACTTAAGACATCGATTAATTCTGATTTAAGGATTTTTTCGATCAAGTCAGGAATCGCAATGCGGTTAGGCGTGGGGTCGGCGGTGTCATAGTAGGTTTTGCCTCTGCCAGCTTCCTTTGTCCTGCGGAAAACAGCATTGGCAAGCTCCGTGCCGTGCTTCAGCGTGCCAGCCCAGTTGAAGAGGCACACATGATCTACATTCTTGATAGCCACGTAGTCACTTTCGTCGAGGTTTTCGGGGCTAAATTCAGTCAATGCGCCCAAATCGCGGATCATTACATTGGTTTTCGCGTCGCCCTCTTTGAACTCCAGCGCCGTGGTTATCGAAGCCTTGCCCAAGACTTTGACGTGGGAAACGTCAACTTTTGTTCCCCTGAAATAGTACCTTAACTGTTGTAGACCCCATTGACTTGTGCAAACGATCGGCGTTACCTTTGCGCCGAGATTTGCGAGCGCAGACGCGACGTTGATGGCGTTTCCACCTTGCATGTCGGTCTGGTGGATACCGTCGATGCTGCCACCTTTGCGCTTTGTAACTTCGCCGATTAAGTTGGAGAATTCGCTGTGGTTCCAGTTGAGGTTTATGAGACGGTCAAAGAAGAAGTCAGGTAAAACTGCGACTTCGCATTCTTTCTTTCTCTGTTTGGCAAAGGTTTCCAGCTCTTTTCTACATTCAGAAGGGTTCATCAGACCGCCTTTTAGGGGTTGTTTTCCAAAAAGCTTAAAACAGCCTTCCCATTAAAATGTTGTCTTGTGGGTTAACGGGGATTGGGGTAAGGTAAACTTGAAGTTCAAGAAAGAAGTGTGCCTCTTGTCGCTCGCGCTTTCGTTGTTTGTGGCAAGCGCTTTCTTATATTCCTACCAAACTGGTAACATGAATCTAAGCGTGAACTTGACTTTCCCCTATCAAGGATACGGTCTTCTGATGGTTGCTCTCGGCTCCGCGTTTACTGCGGCAGCTTTTATTTCCTATTCTAGACACGGCAAAAACGTTTACGCTGAGCCACTTGATTTTTCAAGCGAGGATAAGCCTAACTAGCATCCAAACGATGTCTCCGCACAACAAGGCAACTATGAAACCCATAGTGATGAAGATTAGCATGGGTAATCCCGGCGTTGCCCAAACGTAAGTGTCGATTTTTCCAGCCTGCGCCGCGTTTGATAGGCGTTCAACGATTCCCGCGCGTCCGTCGTCGCTTGGAATGACGACGAGTTTCCGTTTCACCGCGGTTTCGCCTTCAGTCTCCACGTCTTCCATTGGGAAAACATGCCATTTCTCCTTCAGATTCGCTATGGTCACTTTATAGCCTGTGATCAAGATGAGGATTTTTTTACCGACGGATTCATGCGCCAGGGTTCCAGAGAACATTTCTTTGCCGTTTCTTTTGTGCCAGACAAAGTTGCGCAGCACCATGTAGAGGCAGCTGGCTGCCGCGAACAAGACGCCGTTGCTGAATATGGTCAACGGGTAAATGACTTGCGAAACAGGTGACAGGCTGTTCGCCAGCAATGGCGTGAACAGAGCCACAGGTGCAAAGGGCAAAGAAAAAGCGATGCACATCAGCGCCTTCGAGTCGGCGCCGCCGAACGCTCCGCAATAGAACAGCAGGAACGCTAACCCGACGGTGAAGCCTACACTGACGCCGAAGAGAATGAGTTTTGACTGGTCGAAAAGCAACAGGTCCGCTATGCTAAGCGCGATGGCTATTGGCGCGTAGACTGCCCAGACCCAGTTGCTGACTTCTCTGGTTTTGTAGTCGCTCCAAGACGAGTAGAGCAGAGCGACTAGTGTCACAGCGACTTGTGAACCGATGAGGAACGCTTGAAAATTCAACAGAATCCTCCGTGAAGCAGCTTTCGAAACCTATTCTGTGGCGGCGATGTTCCATTTTGAACTGAAAACCGAACAGGGAACGCTTCGCTTGTTTGCTGAGTAAATGCCAATGGATGTCTTCACCTTTCAACTAAACAAAAATGTTTGTTTGACAATTAAATGACTTGTGAATTTGAAATACTTAGCGATAATAAGTGTCAGCGAAGCAGTCAGTTTCCAACGGTCACGGCTATTGACGGCGGCAACTCAGCTAGCACCCAAAGGCCAGGTTGCACTCCGTTATAAATCGGCAGAACTGAATTGTCAAAAGTCACCACAGCACCGCACCAAGTTATGTCATATGTGTTTTGGAACGACACCGAGTTAAGCGTTACTGGAAGCAACGATATAGTCTGGGTTGTCAGGCTTGCACTTAAGGCTCCCCTTGCAGTGGGCGTATGTATGCTGTCGAAGGCGTAGAGCGCATGGTCAAACTCGTCCGTGTACATTATGCCTGCCCCGCTGCTTCCGCTAATGAATTCACTCCAATGGTGCACCCATGTGGCTGTTTGGCTGAAAGTGTTGGTTCCGCTGACAACTACAGGGTTACCCTGAGACGTCCCGTTTTCAGTTTCCACCTGATTTTCAGAAGAACTCAACGTTATCGGACATAACTCGCTTATCGTGCGTTGAGGCGTTGAGCTGAGGAACATGAGGCTAAGTTGATAGGTGAAGTAGGTTGCGTTTGCGGGAATAGTCAGCACGATGTTCGCGTAGAAGTTTGGGCAGTTAGTAACTCCGCCGCTCCATTCGGCTTCTTGATGAATGATGTCTCTTACAACCCCGTTGTAAATTACGTAGTCAACTCCTGAACCGTAAGTGCTGGCTTGATTGTTAACCTGCATGAAACTTGTTGTGCTTGAGGTGCCGCTGTCAATAACCGTTGAAGTCGCAGTGAAGGGGCTGCCGAATTGGATACTTAACTTCCCGTTGCTGAGGAAGTTGTTGTTGGGGTTGTCGCCGGTGAAGTATTCGTCTGTGTATGCCAATGGCGTTTGAACTGCTTGGCTGCTGCCGTTCCACCATAAAGTAAACGCTGAAACATGAGTGTTCACTAAGAAAACAATCATCTGCATATTACCGAAGACTGTGGCGTTGTTGGTTAAGCCCAGCGGCACTGTGTAGTCGGATGCCCAATCTTCGATTTGGAAGGGAACTTGCTCGTTTACGCCGCTTATGGTTTCGTTGACGTGGATGGCCTTCACAGGAATAGGAGGAATGGGAATCAACTGACCGGTGACTGTCATGTTTTGCCCAAGCCAAATCATGGTTCCATTTTGTAAAAGTTCAACGGCGACTGTTGCAGAGGGGCTATTCAACGAATCGAAAAGGGCCAGGTTTGATTCTGGCCTAATCAGCGTCGCCGCTACTTGCCACGTGTTGGCCACGTTGCCGTTCGCAGCGACAAATTTTATAGCGAAAGTAGTAGATCCGGCGGTCAAATAAGAACTAATAGACATGTTGTTCCAACCGCTTACGAGTCCCGAGGAGAGGAGTTGCCACGCTTCATCGTACCAAACATAAACTGCAAGGCTGCTAGAAGCCACATTACCTCCGTAAATGCAGAGTTCCGGATGAAGAAGTGTCGTAGTGTTCAAGTTTATCCATTCTTCCTCAAAGTTAGCACTGTAGATGGCCGCGCCCGATGTGAAACGTACAAGATTGAAGTTCACATTAAACGATGACGAGGCAGATGCGACAGAGGTTATACAAACTTGCCAGTTTCCTGCGTTGTCCCTGAAGTATGCAGCATTGGAGCTTACAGTTTGGGTTTTAGTGGCGTTTGTTGACGTAAGCGTAACTGTCTGGTAGCCGTTGCCACTAGTCGGGTATTGCCCGGCATTGTAGTTGTAGAGTTGCATAGTAGTGGCAACACTTATGCTTGCTGATGCGTCGATTGCCCAAGTGAGGCTGTTTAGGTTCAGGGTGTTGGATGGCCCACTGAAGACAACTTGGCAGGTTTCTTGAGTCGGCAGCCAAGACGGCTGGAGAAGAATAGCAATGGCTGTCCAGCTAACTGTTCTTGTGCTAGTCCAAGACAAGCCGACTGAGCCGCTGGTGACAGATTTGTCGCTACCTCTCGCTGCACAATTATATGTTGTGCTGCCATGAGTATAGGACCCTGTTTTGCTCCAGCGATTGGTTTGCCCCGAACTATCGGAGAGTGATAAAGTTGAGGAGGTTTGTGCGGCTGCGGCAACGTGCCCAAAAAGGACTTTGGTGGTTGATCCAGAAGCGGTGTAAGTGACGGACGGACCTGTGCTGGAACCTGAGTTGGTGGGGCCTGCGATTATGGGTGAAGCTTGGTTGACGTTGTAATATGTTGTTGAACCACCGGTTGCAGGCGTTGACGCTGAGAAAGTCACTGTTATCGTGTTAGTGCCGACGACTGGGGCCACTAGGTAATAAACGTAACTGCGAACCTCAGGGCTAGTAGTACAGAGTACACTGTAACTTGACGTGACTTGTGTTGAACCATAGTAAACAGTGCTTACCGTCGCTGGTGTGCCACCGCTGTAGCTGTAAATGTCGACGCTGATTAGCAGAATCATGTTGCTTTCAGTTCCCGTAGTGTGACTCCACGAGAGACTTGTTGCCCCGCTGGTAAACGCTGTCGCTGACGAATCGAGGGTTGTTGTGGCATACTGCGTGGTGGAGTAGGCTGACGGGTAGCTTTGGAAACTCATGTATGTAGCGCCATTGCTTGCCAGATTAGACAAACTGCCTGAAATCAATGTTGTCCCCGACTGAAGACCGTAAGCGATTGGGTAATAACTTTGGCTCTGAGTGCCTGTATTCTGTTCAGAAAGTGTGTCGTAGGTGCCGCTTGGAGCTTGCTGCTGAGCTTGGAAGTCGCTATGTGTTCCTTGGTCAGAAACACCGTCGACTCGTGCATTATCTTCGTTTACGTAGTTTCCTCCGCTCGCTGTCGTGCCGCTAAAGTCTAACGTTCCAGTGTAGTGGCTGAAAGAAGACGCTGCAACCGTTATGCCGCGTTGATCCTGCACTTGGATGATAAACGATTGAGGGTTTATTCCGCTTGGTATGTTAAGCGTGTATGTTCCGTTGCTGGAGACGACAGGGTCTTCAGGCTCGCTGACCATTCCCCACGTCAAGTTTGAATCTTGGTACTGGTAGAACTTGAAGCTGGATTTGCTAAGCGTAACGTCTGGCTGACCTGTGTCCTGCGTAACAGTCACGAAAACTTGGTTTTTTGAAGTGGATTGGAGGACCTGTACACTTAATTCAGCTGATATCGAGTAGGAAATGTTGTAGACGCCTATTCCGGGTAGGTTGTAGGAGACGTCTAAGCTTCCTTGGCTGTAACTGGAATCGGTGAACCAGTAGGTACCAAGCGATAAGGTGTTGACTGTGAAGGATGTGTCCCAGCTTGGGTTTACGTCAACTATGTTGTTTAAGCCGCTGTAGAGGTAGTTTTCGGATTCAGTGTAAGCGTAGGAACTGTTCCCAGTGACCTGCATTATGGAGCCGTAGTAGCCGACTGTGAAGCCCAGCACCTGCTTCAGGGCAAGGTTGGTTTCGTCTACGGCATTCATGATTTGTGGTTGAGCGACGGATGTGTTGTAGCGTATAGTTGAGTACGTCACCATGACGCTTGAGATGAGGATGGCCGCCACGAACAGAGCCGCGATAATTGAAAACTGGCCTTTCCTGTTCATCCTTAGGCGCTTCATTTAGGAACCTCCCACCAAGCCGAGTTCTAAAACCACCAGCCGCGAAGTGTCGTAGCTGTTGTAGTTTGAACTGTAGATTCGGGGGTGATAGTCGCAAAGAAGACCGAGAGCGGCCAATCTAATATCAGGAGTCCGGGTCAAACCGATAGCGTAAAATCCACCTTGATATTGCGTCTTTCCGTTGACTGTAACTGTGTGCCTGTAGACGGCAGCAGGGTTCCAAGTGCCTACGGGGTTGATAACATAGGTCGTGACTGTCAAATGAAATGTACTTAGGATAGAGTTGGGTAAAGCGCGGGTTGAAGTCTGGTCAGCAGATGGATAGATCCCATAATAGTTGGATTCCGTTAAAGCTTCAGAAGAGAGGCTTACTACGCCGGGGCTACCAGTGGAGGCGTCTCCGTATACATACGTTTGTCCATTCAACCCTTCGAGGAATGAATTCAGACCTGCCGCTCCATCGTCATTATTATTGCCGACCATATTCATTCCATAAATGCCCCAGTTGTTTTGACTATTGGAAAACAAACCTGTGTTAGTAACGTAATAGAATGGGAAGCCGACGATGCTTGTCCATGTCCAGTTGTATTGGTTAACTTTTTCACCTAGATAATAGCAGTAGTACGCGTAGCCGTTCTGCGAGTAAGGTGAACTCGAATACGCACTGGGAATCGGCACAGCTTCCCCGCACGTGTTGATGATAACGGCGTTCTGAATGTTTTCGCCTTCGAGTGGTTTCCCACTGAGAAGCTGCCCTAGTTGAGCGGTAGTCTGAATCACTACTGTCTTCACGAAATATGGTGAAAGCATGTTGTACAGATCCTGCGCCAAGCTCTGAGCGGTGTAACCTGTGATCCACCAGCCGTTCGAGTCACTGCAGTTCAGGATATAGAGTGTGATGCCGTTGCCGCCTGAGCCAGTTTCGCCGATTTTTTGCGGCGTAGGATTAAAGGTCACATTCGATGAAGAAACCAGGTAGGAGGCAGCGTCTGAGCTGACCCCTAAGCTGGCTGCGTTTGATATTTTCTCAACTGGAGTGTACAGAGTTTGGCCTCCTGCCCCATTGTTCACGTTGTAGACAGTGAGGTTGTAGAGTACGTTGGGCGGCAAGGTGGCTGATAGAGCTACTTGGAGGTTATTCCAAAGCGTTGCATTGTTAGTATCAAATGCGGCTTCGCTTAATGCGTTACCAGAGTTCAACGTTTCCATGGTTGTGAGCGAAAGGCGCGACAGATCAAGCGGAGACACCTGACGAGGCCAAGGAAGCACTGCAAAGTACGATGTCGCGATGAAGGCACCTGTCAGAATGACTATGACCATTAGGACTTCAACGGTACGCATCATATTAGCCTATCACCTGCGTGGGTTTTTCACTCCAAAGCGACAGCTTAGTCATGTAAGAGACGTCACCGATCATGACTTGACGCAGATCTGTTGCTACCCAATCTTGTTGAGACGGGTTCCCGCCGAAGGAGACAGGAAACTGCAGAGAATTCACTCCCCACGGCATCATTATTACGCCGCCTGCGCTGGAGCTCTCTTGATATGTAACTATCAGAATGCCGGGTGTGCAGGTTGGCAAGGTCACGCTTTCGGTGGGGTTTCCTTCGCCCGACATTATGATGCCGTAGTTTTGGGGGCTGTTTGCGAGAGCAAGCTCGTTGAGCGCGTAATCCTGCGTTGAAACGACAAATGTGGCGTTGTATTTCAAGCTGGCAGTCTGCGGCTCAGAATTGTTCAGGTCAAAGCTGTGGGCTAACACAACCGTCTGTGAATTCATGTCTTTAAGAATTGGGACGATACTTTGGCTAGTTTCCGAGTCGCGCGTGTGGTAGCCGACGCCTACAATGCCGTCTAAACTTGCGTAGGCGACAAACGCATAAACCTGATTCGCGCTTGAAACCGACGGGAACGAAACTGAAACCGTGCCCTGAGCATTTGCCGTTGCAGTGCCGTTTAGCATAGTGTATGATGGGTACTGGCCCGCTGTTTGTCCAAGCGTGACCAGGATGAGACAGTAGTTTACGGTTGCATCCGAGAAGGGAAAGCTTGCTCCAGAAGCTGCCACCGACAGGGTTAACGGTGAACTGGCATGAGTTTCTGTCACTGCTACGTTGACGTCTGGGATTAACGACAGCTGGAAGCCGTAGGTTCCATTGATGCCGAGCAGCTTCAGGGCTGTTGAGTAGTTTAAGGCTTCAGCGTTTGGAGTAACAAGAACTGCTCCAGCCGCTGGCGAAACGCTCGTGTAATACGTGTTGGCTGTCTTGTCATAAACCACCGTGTTTCCTGTTGCCTGTAACCGCATAAGCGAAAACGCGCTCAACTCGTACTCAGTGAACTCGGGATCTTGCACGCCGAAGCTTGCAGGAGCTACGTCGCTTTGTCCCCAACTGTTCGGGCTGCCAGGGCTAAGCAGCATGTTGTCGAGGAGGGCGCTGCATTCTGTGGCGGTTCCCTGATGCTGCTGGTAAATGAGGGCTGTCTGGATGGTTTGGCCGAAGAAGCTGACGAAGAGCAGTATCGCCGCTAAGAAAATGATGATTGAAACGATGTGGTCGATGGATACGCTTGACGTGTCTTATCCTCCGCTAGCTGCCGAATGACAGTTGGATTGTCTGAGTGGGCAGTTTCTGGGCAATCAGGCAGTTTGTCGGCGGGTTGCTTGCGAAGACGCTGTTTTCCCACTGGACGTTTTGCCCCAGCGTCGCCGAAACTGTCGTGGAGATCTGCGTGCCCTTTAGGGTTAATGTGAGAGTTAGCACTTGGCTTGAGCCGTAAGTCGTGTCTGAAACAGCCTGCAACGTCGCCTTCGCTGTGTAGTTGAAACCTTCGATTGTAGCCGGGAAATTCAGCGTGGAGTTGAAGGTGCAGCTCAGGATGGATGTGTGATTAAGAGAAAGATACGTTTGCTCGATGATGCCGCTTAGGCTGCTTGCCGTTTGCTGAAGCTCAAGCGCTTGGCGGTCAGTTGTCCACTGACCCATCACGGCGCCCACCATGATCGGGAAAAGGAAAATCTGCAGAATCAAAACGGGAATCAGAATCATGTATTCAATCGTCGGCTGCATCCATCAACACTCCATTATGCGTACAGTCCCACTGAAACCGACACGTTGCCTTCGTACAACTCCAAGGTTGGAAGGTTTGACCCGCTGAATGTTTCAGTTTCAGTCATTGTTTTAAATGGAAAGAATGCTGAATTGAAGCCGTTGGCTGCCAACGGAAAAGACGCCGTGATGGACACTTGGGAGACGCTTGCTGCCACGTCTTGGTCAACGTTTTGGCAGATGAGTGTGACTGATTGCGACAGGCCAGGACTGGTGCCGTTTCCCAGTAGCGGCAAGTAGAACTCCACGTACGCCTGGGAGCCAACCGTGTTCTGCATCATCCTGATAGTTGGAACAATGACTATGCGCGCGAAGTTTCCGTCGCTCATCGGCAGCATCTCAATTGCATAAACATATGTGTCGGGCGCTGCGGAGCCACTCTGCAGGAGGTGATGGTTCCCTTGCGAGAGGATATTTACGTAGTTTTTGCCGAGCGAATACTCTGTCGTAGGCACGTTGTAAAGGATTATGCCCGTCTTCAAAGTGCACCAGAGCACGTTGTTGACGGTTATGGTGTAGGTTAACGCGTTAGGCAATATCTCCAGGTCGCCGTAGGTGCTTGAGTACTGTATCGTTTGAGCCCTGCCGATCATCCAAGCTACGTTGTCGATTTGTAGGCCTGTGGTGACCATAAACTGCTCATTCGTGCTGAACTCGTTCTGTGCGATGCTTGAGGTCAGGTAGTTGTTTCCGTAAGCCATGGCGACGAGGACTAACACGATGATGGCGGCAGTCATGATCACTGTGGAGATGGCTGGGCTAAGCCCTCGGCTGTCTTTACGGAAAAGTCTTCTTTTGCTCCAAGTCATCATCTGTCCCACGTTTTTGCCCTCCGCTACAATTTTATGAACATTGGAATCAGCTTTGCAGCCACGACGGCTATAACGACGAGGACGGCCGCATGCTTGAACCCGGCAGCGACGGATTCCTCACTGATTTTTCCAGCGACGATGCCGATGAGGTAGCTGTTGAAGACCACTGAAGTGAGGAAAATCATCTGTGCCAGACCCTTAGATGCACCAGCCGTCGCTGAAACACCGTTTGTTGACGCGTTGAATCCTGTGGTCAAGCTCAACATCATCGTCGTAGTGGCGACGAGAAGGATAGCAGCCAAGTAAGGCATCATGATGTAAGGTCGAACCGACATCTTCTTTTCCTTTTCAACCTCAGCAGTCAAATTGTTAAAGTTCGCTAACGACTCGATCATCGCTATTGTCCCGCCGCCAACATCGATGGTTTCCACCAGCAGGAACATGACTATCTGAACCATCCAGCTCTTCGTCCTGTGCAGGAAATCTATCATGACACGTTTCAGCGGAATGCCCCAAGAGATTTCAGCGCTGATTTTCCGCAGTTCTTTACTGAAAGCGCCGTAGTCGCGCTTAGAGAGGCTTTCGATGCATTTTTCAGGTGACAGACCCGTTTTTCTGACTTCAGTAAGGTCCCGTAGGAAACTTGTAACCCCCGCTTCTAAGCTGACTTGCTTCTTAGACATCTTCATGTGCACAATGCCAGCGGGTGCAGCGGTTATGAATAGTGCAGCCGCTATGGCGATGGGTAAGTCAAGTCCCCAACCTATCAGTGTGGTGAAGACGGGGAGCTTCATTGTGCCCATAAAGTTGGTTAACAGCAGGAAAACGAATATCGCTACGACGCTTGAGAGAGCGTATATCTTGTAGGGCTTCATCTCAATTACAGGCGTCTTTGGCTGCATAGTATGCGCCAAATACACGAACATCGCGGAAAGTAACGGCGTGAATAGATATGTGTACATCAGTATTCCCGAGAAGGTTGAGAGCCCGCCCGAAGATGAGGACGAACCACCTTGAATCTGCTGCACAGCGAACAGAATGTAGAAGCACAACGACATCATGACCATAACTATGATGAAAGTTTCCAGCAGCATTCCAAGCCGTTCAGCAGCGGCTTTGACGCGTAGGGCACGGGTCTTGAATATGTCTTCTGCCTTGCGTTCAAGGAAGTGCCCGATGTCGCCGCCGATGATGACAGTTGAAGCATAGCCGCTTAGGAAGTCTTTGAAGATGTCCAGCGGGTTCTTTTTTGCTGCCTGCTCGAGAGCCGTTAAAGGGTCGACGCCGAAGACTTCGACGTCTTTCATGACATCCTGCGCTTCTTTACGCATGGCGGGCATCAAATCGACTTCTGAAAGACGCTTGAAGCTGGTGTACGGAGCGATGCCTCCAGAAGCCATGACGCTTATGTAAGCCGCTGCAAAGGGCATTTCGCGTTCTAAGGCTTGCGAGCGGTCGCTGGCGGTAGACGAGGGCATGAACCAGAATCCAACAACGACGAAAAGAGGAATCGGAACCAAAATCAAAAGCGGCAGGAAATGAGTGAACAGAACAAGCACTATTCCAAGAGCCGAAACTGGAAGGGTAAGCAGGGCGGCAAAAAGCATCATTGCGATGTAGGTGTCATGAAAAATTCTGATGCGCCCTTTATCCAACGTGCCCTTAACTTGAAAAACATGCTCCTGGAAATACGGAGCAAAACGCCCGAAAAGGCGATAAGATAGAGCCTCAAATTTTTGGAGCAGCGGCAAGTGGTTTTTCCTCCTCGCTCGAGTGAATCTTCTGGTAGAATTCTTTGGGTCTAGCGTAGTACTCTGCGATTATGTGTGCCACTTCCTTGTAGCTTCTGATTTTCTGTTGCCGCATCCAATTCAGAACTTCTGCGCGTCTGTTCATTTCCTCAATTAGATCTTCAGGGTTTTGACCGATTCTTTTAGAAATCGACGCGAACAATGGGCTGTTACTTAAGGATGATACTTGCTGGTCTGCAACTGGGTCCCAAGTGAAAGTGTTAACGTAGTTTTCGTAGCCTGCGATTTCGTTCGTCGACAAGATGCGTCTGTAAGCCTTCTTGACCCCGTTCTTTATTAGGTGAACACGCTGAACCGAAATTACTATGTTCATCAGCGGGATGTAAGCAGGAGAAATCTCCATAGGTTTTTGAGTTAACCTTTTCACTGCAGAATCTAAGTTCTCTGCGTGCATGGTGCACATTCCGCCGTGGCCAGTAGCCAAAGCCTGAAACAGAACGTACGCTTCTTGACCTCGGACCTCGCCCACAATCATCATGTCGGGGCGGTGCCGCATTGAAGCTTTCACAAGGTCAAAGAGGGGCACTTCACCTACGCTGCTTCCGCCTAAACCGTAACTTTGCCTACTGATCAGCGAAACCCAGTTTTCATGCGACAGGTTCAACTCAGCCGTCTCTTCGATAGTGATTATTTTGCTTCCAGGTTTAATCAGACATGCCAGAGCGTTAAGCGCAGTTGTTTTGCCTGCTGCCGTTCCGCCGAGAACCATGATTGAAGCGCGGTTTTCGAGGCATATCCAGAGGTAAGCGGCAAGCTCCTCCGTGAAGGTGCCGATATTGATCAAGTCGATAATTGAATACGGGTCGTCCCGGAATTTCCTGATAGTGAATGCTGTGCCGAACGGCGTGATTTCTCGGCGGTAACAAACGGCTAAACGGTGCTTACCAGGAAGTGACGCATCGACTATAGGGAAAGCGCTGCTGACATGTTTCCCAGCCATGTGAACGAGTTTGACCACCATGTTATCGAGAATTTCGTCGTTTTCAAATTGAACGTTGGTTTCAATGCTTTCGAAGTTTCGGTGCCATATGTAGACTGACTTGTTGACTCCGTCGCAGGAGATATCTTCGATGTTTGGGTCACGCATTAACGGGTCAATTTTGCCGAACCCAACAAGGTCACGCTCTGCATGATAGAGGATTTTGTACCAAGAAACATCAGGTAACCAGCCGAGGCTGATGCGGTATTTATCGACGATTTTCTTGGCTTCTTGGGCGAAAAACTTCCGCGGGTCAGCGATTTCTTCCTTAGGCGACTCGATTTCAGCGAGCAGTATTTCGAGGACCCGGTTGTATATGCCCTGCTCGAAGTTGTCGAGTTGAAGCTCGTCAAGAATGTATTTGTATTCGCCTGTTTTGGGTTCTTGAACTATGAAAACTTGGGCGAATGGCTCGTAAAGCGAGTATTTGTCTACGACTTTCAACGATTTAGGTAAGGCTTTGTTTACTGTCGGAAGATTTTGTTTGGGACCTTTCTTCTTGAATAACTTGCTGAGACTTGGGAACTTGAACTTTCCTTTAGTGCCTTCTTTCTTTTTTTCTTTAGTTTTGTTTTCTGGCGTTGTCTTGTGCGTTTTGCTTTGTCTTGGTTTGGGTTTTAGCTTGGCGAAGGATTGTTGGAGTTTTTGTTTTATGCTGTGGTCAGGCATTGTCGGTCCATCTTAGGATTCATGTTGTAACCTATTAAATATTATGTCTCAATACATACTAATGTCGGAGTGTTGAACACAAGTACACCACAAGCAGCGCACCAACCGAGCCGCTCAAATACCGGAAACACCTCGAGGCATCACAACAAATTTAAACCAATGAGTAATGTCACTACACGAAAGACAACATGCTGGAGCAATTTAACATGAAGCAAACGCAAACTTCAAAAATCATCAGTCAAGCCAAAAAGGAAGGAAGACGAGCGCTCCTTGAGCCCGAAGCCAAAATGGTCTGCATGGATTACGGCATCCCAGTCACCAAGTTCAAAGTGGCGGAGAACGAAGATCAAGCCGCGCAGTACGCGAATGAAATTGGCTACCCAGTCGTGTTGAAAATCGTCTCGCCTGACATCATTCACAAGTCAGATGCAGGCGGCGTCATGGTCAATCTTAAAACAGCAACAGACGTTCAAAACGCTTACAGGAAAATCTTAGAAAACGTCAAGAAATACAAGGCAGACGCACAAATCGCTGGCATCCTCGTTCAAGAAATGGCTCCTCAATCAACCGAAACCATCGTGGGCGCCATCAAAGATCCACAATTCGGGCAAACAATCATGTTTGGTCTCGGCGGCATATTCGTTGAGCTCCTCAAAGACGTAACCTTCCGTGTCGCACCCATCACGGCCGACGACGCCAAAGAGATGATCACTCAACTTAAAGCGTACCCACTTCTGAATGGCTTCCGTAATACGCCTCCTGCAGACATCAATGCCCTCGTCGCCATTCTTGTTGCCACGTCGAAGCTTATCATGGAGAATCCCGAAATTAAAGAATTAGACCTCAACCCTGTCTTGGCTTACCAGAGCGGCGCGAAAACAGTCGACGCAAGAATGATACTCGAGTAACCGTCTCCTTCAGCCTTTTTTCTTCTTTATCCAGCCCTGTTCATCGCATTGTCGTGGGATGAGAATGAAATCGGCGGTTGCGTGTCGGCGGGAAGAGGATTTATGCATGCCAGTGCAGAAGGAAACGTTGAACCCTGTCCTTTCATCGAGTATTCCGACACCAACCTGAATAACATCACACGCCGGGAAACCTTGCAATCGAGATGCCCAGGACGATTCGTGAGAACACGCTGAACTCAAGGAAACACATGGCTGCGCCTTATCGGAAAGAAGCCAATGGGTAGAGTCACTTGCCACAAACAATCCCAGAACCGACGCTCAGCACGCCATGTTGGGGACAGCTGCTCGCATTTCTGATGAAGGTTATACTGGGAGCTTGCGCTTTTGGTTGACCGGCTTGTCATCGGGTTTTTTTCTTGGCAACAGCAGGTACACTGACGCCACCACTATGATAGCTGAGGCGGCGATACCCACAACCGTCAGCGTGGGAAAAGGCGCCACGTTGAAGTAGACGGTTGCCGAGTTGGAGAGCCCGTAGATGCCTGTAACGTATATGGTTACGTAGTGTGAGCCGTCAGACAAGGCTGCTAAAGTCACGTTTCCCTCGATGGTCACGTTTGCGCCGCCGTCCAAACTGTACGATAGTTTTGTTGTGTTTTGGTTCAGGACGAAGGTTAACTGGATGTCATTTGAACCGTAGCTCTGGTTAAGCGGCGTCTCAATAGTGATTTGTGGGGGCAACGAGTTAACGGAGAAGTAAACGCGGTTTGAGGCACCCATGTTGCCTGCGCTGTCGTTCGCGTACAGGATTATGCTGTGTGCGCCTTGAGTAAGGTTAACCAGTTGCGTGTTTCCCTTAATCGTCACGTTAGCTGCATAGTCCAAACTGTAGCCTATCCACGCTGTGTCTCTGTTAACAGTGTAACTTAGGGTTACTTTGGAGTAGGTTGCATTGCCAGGCGACATAATCTGAATGATAGGCGGAGCGGTTCCGTAACCGAGCGGTATGTATTCTTCAACCGTGTTCAACCAGTTTGTGCCGTCAAAGCCGCCGATCGCGTACAAGACGTCGTTTACGTCGACAAAGCCCAAGTATGCCAGAGCCTCAGGCATCGAAGCGCCGTTGCGCCAGGAGTTGCTGCTTGAATTGTACACTTGAACGGAGTTGCTGAAGCCGTTTGCGTTGAGCCCACCGATGAGGTATATCAGTGAAGGCGCCATGAAACCCTCAGTGGTTACGGCTGCAGCGAAGGTTGCTTCAGAAGGTAAGTTTGAGGCTAAGCTCCAAGTGTTAGTTTTGGGGTTATAGACCTCGTTGGAATTAACGAAGCCGCCGGCTCCAGATGTTCCCGCATTCCCGCTGCCTCCAATCACGTAAATTTCTCCGTTGATCACTGCTGAGGCGTAACCGTAAACTGGAATCGGCATAGCCGCTGCTGTGCTCCAACTGTTGGTTGACGGGTCGTAAACCTCCGTGATGTTCGTTTGAGCGTAGAATGGGCTCGTGCTTGAGTACGCCATTCCGCCGGAAACGTAGATTTTGCCGTCTACGACGTTTGCGCTTAAATCGGCCCTCGGAGTAGGCATAGAAGCCGCGGTTTGCCAGGTGTCTGTTGCGGGGTTGTAGACTTCGTTGTTTCCAACGAATTCGTTGCTGTTGACTCCGCCGATTGTTCCCCCTATGCAATAGATCTCGCCGTTGTAAACTGCCACGGCGAAGTTGCTTCTAGCTGTGGGCATGGGTGACTTGGTTGTCCACTCGTTGGCTGCAGGGGTGTACTCTTCGTTAACGCTGAGCGGTGAATTGCCGTTGAAGCCGCCTATAGCGTAGATTCTTCCGTTCACGTTTGCTACGCCTAATCCACCTCGCGCGGTAGGCATTGATGCCAGCGCAGTCCATGTGTTCTGGGTGCCTGTACTTGACTGAGCCTTTGCATGCGGAATGTTAAGCGATGGCAAAACCATTAACGCAATAATAAGCAGGGCTATCGGAATTTTAATATGCTTAATTATTAGGTACCCCACGCATGCTTTCAAGTACTACTTACCTGTTTACCACTTATAAAATCCATCGCCAATCTGGGCAGTAGCTATCTCCCGCACACTCTTACCTCTTTTCTTTTTTTGTCTTAACCGTCAAGTTTCTTTTTGTAGCATTTGTGCATATTTGCTTGCGCAGTAGTTTGTTCTTTCTGGCCTAGAATTTTTGTTCTTTGTGTTCCAGATTGCTTTCTTGTTTTGGGGTTGGGGGCGTTTGCAGGTTGCGTCTTTTCCCGTTCCTTCCCGTTTCTTAGCGTCTCTTGGCGTTCCTTCCCGTTTATTCCCGTTCCGTAGTTTGCAAAATTCAGGGTCATGAGACAAGCCAACTTTACTCTCCAAGCTGCTGAATCGTCGGCGACTCACCAAGCGGCGACGCCAAAACTCCCCATAATCCGCAAGATGCTGAGTGAAGCCCAAACACTTCTTAAGATGCTCCTGGACTGCAAACCCGTTCTCCCGGGTATAAACCGTCTCAGCCTTAAGTGAGTCCCGGAAACTGTAAGTTAACAGAATATTCTTTACCTGTTGCTTTTCCCTATGCCGAAGTTTAGACTCAGAGTTGCTACGTTTACCCATCCAAGAAACACCCGCCTCACTTTTGGCTATTGCTGATCGCTCTACTTTCCCTTTTAGGCCCTGTGAAGCAGGATAAGGGGAACTGCAACCATTAATCTAACGAGTCAGTGTACAAAACATCTCTCACGATAGACTATTTAAGCTCTAACGCTTGCTTCGCCGTAGCGGTTAATGGGTTGCCTTCGAGTTCGTCGTTAGCCAAGTCTGCCGTAACCTATGGAGTTGATGCGGTAATGTTGCCCGTTTCTCCATTACTTGGCGTCAGCCCTTCCGCCGGTAAGTTTATCCAATACGACTGCCCATATTCGAAATCGCCATCACCCGGGTTAGTTATCGCAATATGCTGTAATGTTTGGTTGCTCGCCGGTGTGGTGACGGTGCCGTTTCCGTTGATTGTGGTCGTGCTTATCCTGGTGACGTCAATGTAGAGTGTTTGGGCGTTTTCGAGCTTAGTCACTGCTTGCGGTGGATTGTTTGGGTCAGTCCAGCATATGTTGGCGTTTATGAGCCCCGTCACGAAAGTGCTGTTGTCAGTGGTGAAGGTTATTGTTTGACCGGAGTTGCAAGTAGCAGATCCATCGGACAGACCGTTTGCAAGAACTACTTCACCCGTTTGTGAGATCTGCATGGTGCCGTTTGGCTTGTCTTCGGTTATGTAATAGGTCATGTTGAGTATCGGTCCTTGGTCGGTTGAAACCTCGAACCTGTAATACTCGATCCCCACATCCACGTTCTTTAGAGAGCCGGGAATCAAAGTGAAGTTTACGTCTGCTTCAATCGTAGCGATCCCATAAAGAGGCGTTGTATCGCTTCCAGCAGTTCCGTTTAGATTGCAGGTGACGTATGTTACATTGACCCCAAAAAGGGGATTAACAGTTGGCAACACGTTATTTGTCTGAGAGCTTAGCGTGGCGCGCGATGTTCCACTTTGCTTCTGAGGCAGGTAGCCAAATTGATAGTAAAGCGAAACCAGCACAATAGCGACTAGAATTGCCACTGTTATGTAAAGCCATGCGTGTTTCCTAATCCCTTTTTGCATCCGAAGACCCTAACCAAAGACAGACGAACCGTTATTTAATGCTAACAATTAGAACATATCGCTTTTACACGCGCTCTTTTTTAGGGTGTGCACGAGTTTTCCCCAGCATTTACGGCAATATCCGCTCTTATTTGAACGGCAAAGCTTGCGACCGCAACTTTTACACCTACCCATCGGGATACGCTCCAGTTTTAGAAATATACTCCAAAGAAACGCTGAGGCGCCGCTTACTAACTGCATTGCGAAGATCCCGATTTATCCGGCTTTCACTTCCCCCTGCAGTGGCATGACCAACACGCTTAACCCGCCAATATTCAAGGTTGCTATGTACAAGCTGAGGATTCGACGTTACTATTTAAAACGGCAAGTTAATCTGCGAAGTATAGAGCTCAGCAACAAAATTCAGCAGCCTTTTGCCGATGCCAACGCCTTGAAAGTCAGGCAGAACCACAAGACGGCTAACTCGATAATAATTCGCCCTCATCCTCGCATGCGGAACCGCAATGAAACCCACAGGCCTGCCCTGGTAAATTGCCACATAACACCTAATTCCGGCGCCAAGCTTACTGTTCAAATAATGATGTTCCCTAAACATCTGCCACATCTCACGCCCACACTTGCAAACAGACAAGTTGATTGGCGGGTGACATCGTTTTTTTTACTTCAATAATGGTGCCATATGCAGTGACTCCAGGCTGCAGAGTCCCCGTATAATCCGTGAAAGTATTAGTGTCCCTGCAATAGGTCCAGTCAGGCTCAAGCCAATAAATAACGTCGCTATGGCAAGTCACGGCCACAAACTGTTTTTCCGGATGACGCCGGCGCATAGGTGAATCATCACCATGTTAGCATCCCGCGTCTTGTCCTGGCATAAGCTACAGACAATGTTATCTGAGACTACTTTGGGGCTAACCATCCGCAGATACTTCTTTTCAATCTGCGTTAACAAAACTGGATCCCCAGAGACTTCAGCCTCAAAAAAGACTGAATCACCCACACGCTTAGTTTTCGTAACCAAACCTTTTACGGTCTCAACAGAATTCCCTTGATTAATCCGAATCTGCGCTTCCTGAAGAGTAGATGCAAAATAATCCAGGTCTTCATCGGGAACCTGCCAACGATTCTTATTTAACAGAAGAATCAATCGCTTGGCCCTCAATGATGCCTGTTTTTCTTAAGTCATCAAGACTAGTCTTGACATCAACGTTGTAGAGCAATTCCAAAGTTCGATTCGTCCCCGCTATTTCGCTTCAACTTTTTGGTTAAGTCTTTGTTAATTGATTAATCTCAAAATGTGTCTTTCCGCGAAAATACACGCGATTCATAATATCAAGGCTTTACCTTTGACAGTTAACGGTGGAAAGGTGAAGAATAAGACAAAGGCAAATGTCGTTGTTGTTTCATTTTTTATAGCGCTTGGCTCAGTGATTTTAGTAGCCATGGCTTTTTCAAGTGCAACCACGATGCCAGGACCTGTAATGCAAGAAAGCCTGTATCCCCAAGTTCAAGGTGTCTCACAAAATAGCGGTTACTGCAATGTCTCTTTATCGATACTTAATACGAGCCCCAGTTCGGTAACGTTGGATAAGATCCAAATGCATGGAACATCCGTTGCGACCTTCATCAATGGCACAGAAATTATTGATCCAAGCCAAATGAGCTACGGTCTTAAGAGCGGTGATCCTCTCCAAGTCAATCTAATAGCTCCAATTGCTAACTACACACCAAATGCAACCGTTGCCATAGTAGTTTACACACCACAGGCAATGTATTACGTAGAAGCTATGCTTCCATAACTTCGTTGTAAAATGAAAGAACATTGAGGTCAAGTTCTTTGATAATCTGACTGCTTAACACAATAACACGCGCAGTTCGGGTGAACGTTACAGGCGAAAGTGTCATCTACGACAGAGACCCCGTATGAAAAAATATCCATAAATCGTTAGAGGTCCTCAAGCTCATATTCGTCGCCGTCGTAATCTTCGCCTTTTTTGCATGTGTTGGGATGGCCTGAGTTGACGAATAGCCAGGCAGAAAATTTTACGTTGGGATCCACAACAGCGGCTTGGAAGATTTTGACTGCCAGAACGGCGTTGACCGCGTCAAGATACATCCGCAGCAAAGCCCCTTCTTTTCCTTCACCTATGAATGCTTAGTTAAGAAAATTTGACTACACCCAGTCAAGAAACCTTTACGAACACGCTTTTAAATATGCAGAACAACAAAATATTAGGGGTGTTACAGTGAGCAAACAATCCATTGCATTTGTCATCGTCGTTAGTCTTGTGTCCGCATTTATTGTTGCCAATCTTGCGCCTGCAGCTTTCGCAGATGACTGGCCGATGTTTCAGCATGATTTGTCACATACTGGATACTCAACTTCGGCGGCACCAGTCACAAACCAAATTCTGTGGCGCTTTGAAGCCTCTGATATATCTACGGCCCCCGCTTCAGTTGCAAACGGCATAGTCTACGTTGGTGGAAGTACTAACATGTATGCCATAAATACTGCAAATGGGATTCAATTATGGAACTACTCTGGCGAGCCGGTCAGTGGAGGTTTTTCAATTTTTGCCCCCGCAGTAGCAAATGGCATGGTCTATGTCGGCAATGGAGACGGCAGTCTGTATGCTTTTAACGCGTTAACGGGCTCACTCTCCTGGGTGTACCAAACTCTCAGCAGCGGCATAGGGTCTCCTTCTGTTGCTAACGGCATAGTATACATTGGTTCAGGCGACTTCAACGTATATGCTCTCAATGCAACCACTGGCACTGTGATATGGAACTATACAACAGGAAACCAAGTATATTCTTCTCCCGCACTTGTAAACGGGATCCTTTACATAAGCTCATACGACGGAAACGTGTACGCTCTAAACGCTACGGACGGCAAGGTAATCTGGAAATTTTTAGCCTATAGCCTGAAGGGAACTGAAGCTATACCAAGTTCTCCATCAGTCGCAGATGGTATAGTCTACGTGGGTTCACCAAACGATAACGTCTACGCCTTGAACGCAAGCAGCGGAGTGAAACTCTGGAACTACACGACTGGTGGCGCCGTCGATGATAGTCCCGCCGTTGCTAACGGTGTAATCTACTTTGGTTCAGGTGATGACAATGTGTATGCCTTAAATGCCGCCACAGGAGCGTTGATTTGGATTTATTCTACTGGCGCTCCAGTGGGCTCTGATCTCGCTGTTTCGGACGGGATGGTTTACGTCTGCTCAGTTTCATCAGCCCCTTTCCCTTACAGCGGACAGTTCCCATCTAAGGGAACCCTTTATGACCTGAATGCGACAACAGGTAAAAACATATGGAGCTTCGTTAATCAAGAGTCGCAATTGTCTTTCCCAGTAATTGCGGGCGGTGTACTTTACATAAGCGCTGACGGCTACCTCTACGCCTTCGGTACTCAATACACCCCGTCGCCTTCGCCGAGCCCAACTTCAACTCCTTCGCAAAGCACATCATCCTCGCCTTCGCTCGCCCCTTCCGTTCCAGAGTTTCCGTGGATGTTGGCAATTCTGACCTTATTAATTGCCGTATCTATCTTCGTTGCAGTTATGGCATCAAGGCAGAGCTCGCACAAGATATGACGCCCCATTCCCATCTCTAACAGACGCAGCTGAGCGCCAGGACCAAAGAAGAAAAAAGAGGTGAGTTGGCGCGGGAGACATCACCTTGCTCCGTGGATAAGCCTTTTATATGTGGTGATGGGTTCATGGATAGTACAAGGCAACTTAAAGGACACGATAAAGTATGATGATGGAACCCAGTAAGAAACCACTCAATGTACTCATAAAGCAACTGCACGGAAACATCGAAGTAGTCCTCAAGAACGGCTACGAATACAAGGGCAAAATGATAAAGTGTGACGGCCACATGAACATACTCCTCGAAGGCGCAAACGAACTCAAAGACGAGCAGCCACTCACAAACTACGGCAACGTTCTCCTCCGCGGAAACAACATACTCTACGTGGTCTTAGACGCAAGCAAGCATTAAGCAGCTAAGCTTGTAGTTTTCCCAGACACGTAGTCGCAGGCTTTGTCCAAAGGCAAATCTAGGTTAAACCTGCGGCTGAAAAAGGCAAGCACGTTCTTCAAGTCACGTTGAAGCAGTTCCTCTGCGTTGGCGTGGTCCAAGGTCACGTACTGGGGCCAGTCGATGATTAAGACGTGCCCGTCGGGTTTTACAATAATATTATACTCGCTCAGGTCAGCGTGGATAACGTGTGCTTTCAAGTAGGCCCGCCTCACGTTACGCAGTATTTCCCGCAAGACGCTGAGCGGCTTACCTAAGTCTTTGTACTTTGACAGTTCTCCGCCCTCAATCATGCCCATCGCGATTACGTGCCTGTTCTGGCAGATAGGTTCAGGCACCGAAACACCACACTTGTAAACGAGCTGCATAGCTTGAAACTCCTTTTCAGCGGCAAGGTGCGACTGGAAAAGCCACGTTGAATGCTCCCTGATGTACCCCCGCTTCCTCCTCGTCTGCCTGAAACTTGTCCTTCCCAGCCTATGAAACTTCACAGCGATCCGCTCGCCGCTTGGTTTCAGGGCGTCGTAGACATCTGCTTCTTTTCCAACGCCTAGGATTTGCCCGAAAGAAGCGATTACGTCGGCTTTGACGAAGGCGTTTATGGCGAGGCAATCGTAGCCCGCGTAGTTCAAGGTGTGCCCCACGTAAGCACCTTTCGACTGGTAGATTAAGCCCAACTTGTTCAGTTTGCCAAGCGTGAATTGGATGCGGTCCATGGGCACCTTACTGTACTTTAGTATCTGTTCTGTCGGGACAAATTTGCGTTTGCTCATCGCAGCTTCAATGATGTTCAACACTCGGAAGTCTTCGTTTTCCAACTCACGGAACACTTTGACAGCCACATCAGCGCTTGACATACACGCTATACTGCGCAAGTCTTGGAGTATAAACCCTACGCAACCCTAAATCCGAGGCAAAAACAGGCTTCTTTTGGGGTGGATTTTGGGTTGGACTTATATTGCTGTGTTGAGTGATTATGGCTGTAAAATTAAAACCTCCAATCAGACATCATAATGCCCGGTTTTGAAAAATGGCAGTAGAACAAGAAAGCGTTTCAAAAATACTATCTATCCTCGCGCACCCTTTGCGGAGAGAAATACTACTTGAACTCAGCGAAAAAGGAGAATCCACGTTCACCGAACTGCTGAACCTCCTTAAAGTAGACACTGGAAAGCTGAGTTTTCACCTTCGCGCGTTGGAATCATTCATCGAACCGACGCCATCGGGGAAATACAAACTGAGCAGGGCGGGAGAAAACGCTGTTAGAGTTGTTCGTGACATCGAAGGCTGGGCAGAAGTCGCCGACGTGCAAAGAAAAGAAAGCCAACTTCTTCTCGCCTCATTCAAGGAGAGGGCGGCGGCGTTTGTCATTGACTTCGCCATCATGCTAGCGGTTACGATGACAATCATTTTTCTGCCAGCGGTGTTCTCCACGGACTTAAAAAGCTTCCTTAACGGCGGCATTAGCTCGGTTTTGTTCATAACTATCGGCTTAGTCTGGCTCTACTCCACTCTGTTGGAGGGTTTCAACGGACAAAGCATCGGCAAACGCATCATGGGGCTCAAAGTAGTCAGGACAGATGGAAAGAAAATGTCCTACGACCACGCAGCGGTGCGTAACCTTGGAAAAGTCCTGCCGATTCTGCCCTTCGACTTGCTCATCGGCATGTGGAGAATCAAGAACAGCACGTTCATGAGGTACTTTGACAAGTTCGCAGGCACAACCGTCATCGACCTGCGTGCTCACGCGCTGTAAACGGAAAACGGCGTGTGTTTAATCTAAAATCTTATTTGCAGCCTAAGCCATACCTTTCTGCAGGTGGCTTTCTATGAGCGACAGGCAACTTCGAGTTTCAAAAATCAAGGACGGCACAGTCATCGACCACATCAGAGGCGGATACGCTCTTGACGTCGTCAAAATCTTAGGGATAACAGGCAAAGAGAAACACGTAATCACCATCGCAATCAACGTTCCAAGCAAACATTGGGGAGCCAAAGACATCGTCAAAATTGAAGGACGAGCAATCAACCCGCAAGAAGTCAACCGCATCGCGCTGGTAGCGCCCCACGCGTCAATCAACATCGTCCGCAACTATAAGGTAGTCGAAAAAGTGGAAGTTAAACTGCCCAAAATCATCCAGGGCACGGTTAAATGCGTCAACCCCTGCTGCATAAGCAACAGCGACGAACCCGTGGCTCCGAAATTCTACGTGAAAAACGAAGAACCCCTAATCTTGAAGTGTCACTACTGCGGCTTGATCCTTGACCAAGCAGACATCCTGCAGAGGCTATAAGCGCCTCTACCGCAGCCGTTCTTGAGCCATGTCGAACAATCTCTTGAAATCGGCTATGGCCAAAGCTTTGCCCACGCCTATTCCTGGGCACTCGACGGTGAAATCGAAGTTATACAGCTCCGCGTCCTGATCGAACTTCAACTCGAACGGGTAGAACATGCAGATTAGGGGTCTCAGCGGGTAAATGCTGCATCGGCTGTCTTTCAGGAAAACGCATTTGCCATCGCTTGACTTCTTCATTTCATAGACGTAAGGAGCCTTGCCATTGATTGAAACAGAGAAATCTTCCTTACTCTTGCCAGTGTGTAACGCAATGTTTTCGGCTTCGCTGATCAGCAGCAGGATGTGCCTTGTCTTCTTCTCCGTGTCGCCGCAGCATAAGCCGCATCCGTTGCATTCAAACCGCAAGTTAGCGGGGCAAGTAAAGTCCACTTTACCTCAACAACTATACCTTAAGGGCGTGGCATAAAAAAGTTCGCGGTTATTGCCGTCTTTTCAGGGCGCTTTTGCCCGGTGACCTTCTCCGTACTGGAAGGGGCGATTGAAGTTCTTCGCAAGTTTCTTCGCGAAAGCTTCATCCATGTTCGTGTTCGGGCAAGCCAAGCGGCTGGCGTCAAGCACGTAGAACATCACGTCGATGAGTTCCTCAGCTATTTTTTCTTCGGGCAAACCTTTCTTCCAGGCGTCACTTGCCTCGCCCAGCTCGATGAAGGCGAAAAGCAGTTTCTTAGGAATGTCTTCAGGCTTGTTGTAGAACCCTTTGGCGATGACGAGCGCCTCAATTTGCTTCTTCATCTCTTCCAAATTCAACTTCGAATCCCCAAACGTCTACAGAAACATTAAACCCGCGTATTTATACACATTGAACATTACTTTTAAGCTTAACAACCCCTGCTACGCAACGCGGGATTGACATTGCCTTTAGGCAAGCTTTTAATTTGCTGACGATAACTTGGCTAAGGGATTAGTATGGCTAGATTGAAATGCAAGAAATGCGGAGCAGTCTTCGAATTCGAATACAAGGCTTTATCATCCTTCGTTCACCTCGGACCATACAAAAACGTCCAGTGCCCAGCGTGCGGAAAAAGTAGCTGGATGAACGCCTACTCTTCCGTAAAGGATCCGATAACTTGGCCGCCAGAGGAAAAACAGAAGCAGTCTTCTCCTGAGCAGCAGTTAACTGAGGAAGAACTGGAGAAAAAACGCATCGAAGAGTCAAAATACGAAAAGACCTAAGGCGCGGAAAGCGGTCCGTTCCCTTGCTCGCGAAGTTGTTGATGACGTAGGGCGTTTGGGCGCGTACTTCAATTCGCCTTGAGGGAAGGACCTTTTGTTTCGTGAATTGAAAGCGATTTCGCCTAGCTTAAATATTAACAACCCATTACCGAGTACCACCCAGAAAACTCGTGGGAAGCAAGCGCATGATCGACACCGAAAACCTGACCCGAAAATTCGGCGACTTGACCGCCGTCGAAAACGTCTCTTTGCACGTTGACGAAGGGGAAGTTTTCGGTTTTTTGGGACCCAACGGCGCAGGCAAAACCACAACTATCCGCATGCTCTGCTGCTTAATCAGCAAGACGTCAGGAAAGGCGCGCATCGGCGACTTTTCAGTTGAAAACGAACGTGATTGCCTCCAAATAAGAAAGATAGTCGGGTTGCTCCCCGAAAACGTGGGACTGTACGAGAACCTGAGCGCCTACCGAAACTTGGATTTCTACGGTAAATTGTACGAGGTTAAGGACCAGAAGAGACAGGAATCAATCGAGCGCCTGCTGAAATTCTTGGGGATTTGGGAGCGACGCAACGATTTGGCGGGCACCTTCAGCAAAGGAACGAAGCAGAAGTTAGCCATCGCCAGAGCTTTGATTCATGACCCGCAGGTTTTGTTTTTGGATGAGCCGACGGCGAACCTTGATCCTGAGGCAGCGAAGACCGTGCGGGACTTCATCCTTGAACTCAAGAAAGAAAAGAGAACGATTTTTCTTAACACCCACAATTTAGACGAGGCTGAACGACTATGCGACAGAATCGCCATCTTGAAGACTCGGCTGATCGCGGTTGATTCGCCGAAGAACTTGGAACAAAGCCTCTACAACAGAAAGACCATTATTCACTTGGAAAAGGTGAGCGATTCCGTGGTGGCTGCCATCAAGGGGCTTGGCACGGTTAAGAACGTACGGGTCAGCGATAACAAGTTGATTCTTGACACCGATAACCCAGAGAAAGACAACCCCGACGTTGTGCGTTCTATCGTCAACGCAGGCGGCAACATCCAATACGTCACTGAACTCCGTTCTACGCTTGAAGATGTTTATCTAAAGTTGATCAGGGAGGCTTCGGCGAAATGAGGCTTTGGAAAGCGTGGATTGTAACCCAGAAGGATCTAAGCGTCATCAGAAAAAACAGGTATGTCTTCTACTCGTTGATTGCCTTGCCTTTGATTCTTGGGGTCATCATGCCCTCAGTTTTCGTTCTTACCTTAAACGCGGAAGCCAACTCTCTAACGCACGATCAATTCGTAGCTGCTTCGGCTCCACTCGTAAACATTGCGTCATCGTTCCTCATCCTCCTCGCAGCTGTGCTTCCTTCTCTCATTGCCTCATACAGTTTTGTTGGAGAAAAAATCGAGAAGAGCCTCGAACCGCTTCTGGCGACGCCAACAACGGACAGCGAGTTGCTACTAGGCAAAAGTCTAGCGTCGTTTCTTCCATGCCTTGGCGTCATCTATTTGGCAGCGGCCGTCTCAACTGCGATCATCGATGGTTGGTCATACATGCGGCTTGGCACATTTCTGATTCCGAACTTCTTCTGGATTCTGTCAGTTCTTGTATTCACGCCTTTAGCCTGCATCTTAAGCGTCGAAGCCAACGTAATCATTTCGTCAAGAGTTACCGACATACGGGCAGCCCAGCAGCTGGGAGGCATCGTTGTATTGCCCATAATTGGGTTAATGCTTCTCGTTGTTGCTGGCGCAGAAATCTCACCCTTGCTGGCAGTACTGGTCACGGTGATTCTCGTCGTAGCAGACGTCACACTGTTCTACCTAAGCAAGGAAACTTTCCAAAGAGAAGAAATACTGACTAAATGGAAATAGCCTCTGCAGCCGTTGCCTTTTTCAGGCTTCGTTTTTGCTGCAGTTTGTTTCAACATAGAAGATAACCCAGTTTGAAGCCCAATACCCACATTTCTGAGGCGACTAAGGCAGCGTCAGGTTTCCCGCGACACGAAGCTTTGCGCCTTCTAGGTACATAAGGAATGCCTTGTCGCCTGACCGGTGAACAAGTGGCTTATCCAGCGTTAACGTCAACGTGGGCTTTCTCCAGTCGCCTGCGTCGCTGACCGTTTCAACCTTGGCGGTGACAAACTGTGTCCAGTGACCCACATGCATAACCATCCCTTGCTTCAGGGCTGTTTGCCAGTATTTCACGAGTGACGCTTGCGCCTCCAGCTTCGACGCAGCTTTAACAGATGAGTCACTTGTTAAAACTGCACCACGGTCCAAATCCTCCACTTCCACGTTCTTTAACGCCAACCCGACACGGTCACCTTCGCCTGCAAAATCGAAGTCGTCATCATGTTTCTGTATCGAGCGAACCTCCGCCGATTTGCCTCCGGGAAGAACATTGAGTTTCTCGTGTTTCTGCACTACTCCGTAGGCGACCACGCCGAGGACAACGACGCCGACGCCTTTAACGTTGAATGAGTGGTCAACTGGAACCGTGCCGACCACTTGCTGTCCTTCGGGAACTTCGGCTTTCTGTTTGGAAGCTTCCGTCAGAAGCTGTTCTCGCAGGAAGTTGGGGTCGTCGGGTACGAACTCGTATTTTTCGAGGCTTGTTCCCTTGATGAGGGGCTCGATTTTCTCTTTTGGGATGTAGTTTCTGAGGATGAAGTAGCCGTTGTTGATGTCTGAGCATTGAAGCATGACAATGCATTCGCCCAATGTCGCGTCCAGCTGGTCTACGACGACTATGGCTTTTTTCGCCAGCGAAACAGCGTAGAAGAGCGGCGCAAGTCTTTCAGGGTAGCGTGTCGGCTCAATCAGCGTTACCGTGTCCTCGCCGCGTTTGAGGTTGTAGAACGTGATGTCTGTGGATGTGCCCTTCTTGCCGATGTTTGCGCCGTAGCCTAAGGCGCCGAGAACCGCGACAGTTACGTTTCCCATTGTAACCTAACCTGCTGGCAATTTATCAGCGTCTTAAAGATAAGCGTTATGAATGGGTTTTCGTGTTCCAGGATGGAAACGTAAACGGGCTCGGAGGATGTACGAAAGGTTCATAAGGTATTGGGTCTTTTTCCTAACGGCAACAGACGGCGAAAGCCAACTGTCAACTCAAGGTAACCTCCAGCATCATAGTGAGGCTGGTGTGACCAGGTGAAAAGTTAAAATAGTCCGTTGAAGAGGTGAAAAGGTATGGAAAATATTTACGCAGCGATGCTCCTTCACAAGGCAGGTAAAGAAATAAACGAGGAATCAGTAACCGCAGTTCTTCAAGCAGCAGGCTTAACAGTTGACGCAGTTCAGGTCAAAGCACTTGTCGCATCTCTGAGCGAAGTAAACATTGATGAAGCCATCAAAGCAGCACCAGCAATGATGGCAGCCGCACCAGTTGCAGCTCCAGCAGCAGGCGCAGAAGCAAAGCCAGCAGCCGCACCAGCAGAGGACAAGAAGAAGAAAGCCGAAGAAGAGAAAGCCAAAGAAGAAGCAGCGTTAGAAGGATTAGGCGCCCTATTCGGGTAAGCCAGCATCCATTCTTATTTTTAACCAATTTTTCCCAAAATTGCTTGTTGCCAGCAATGTTTTCAAAAAAGTCAACATAACCTATGGTTTCCCTTTGCACTTAATTTTCGCTGATTAAGTTCGTTCCACCAATATTCTGCTTGCGCGAGAGCTGCAGATGAGTATTCTATCTCGCCATCGTACATTTGTCGCCAGAGTTCCTGGAGTTTGTCTAAATCTTTGATTAACAGGAGACCGAGGCTATCCTCGATATTTTTCTGTGCTTGTGCTCGTCGCCTCACTAATTCACGCCGGTTCAGATGATAGATTTTAGTGGATGCTTCGCCTCGTTTAGTTAAGCCTTTTACAGTATCTTTCAATTCGTCAATTGGAACACCTTTTGGAATTGGTTGAAAGTACAGTTCATTTCGTGGGTAATCTAAATATGGCATCAAAAGAAGCCTTTCCTCAGCATCTAAATCGTCATTCGGACAACAAGCTCTTATTCCATTAATTGGAAAGTGAGTAAGCTTTCCTCTTGCCTCGTTGCATTCTTCACAAACAGGCAAAAGGTTCTGCGGTTCATAAGCGAGCCAATAATACCCTTTATGCTGCCCATCCTCAGCAATCTTTCTTTTTGGTCTGTAGTGCTCCACATCTCCAGGTGATATATGACAAACAGACGATTCACAATAAGCACACTTTCCGCTAAAAAGTTCGAAAAGATATGTTTTGAGATCCCCCCAAATAGTTGAGTCAAAAACAGGCGTCTTTCCTTCTGAAACAAGTACAATAGCTTTTGTACTTGCGATACTGGCCCTAGACCTCCAGTCATTGAAATTGTACTCCTTAACTCGTATGTTTGAGTACATTTCATCGAGCTTCTCCATGAGGAGTTCTTTTGTTTCGCAATACGTTAGCCACACATACTTTCGATCTTGTGAGTCAACAGCAGTAACTTGAAAATTTGGTTCTTTAAACACTTTAAAAAATTCTTTATGGATCAATTTGGCACCTCTTGGTGTGACGCAATTTCCTGAAGGCGTAATTTGACTTCTCTTAAAATTAGCTCTTTTTCCTCAGGTGATTTTTGTTCCCACTTTTCCCTTATTGCGTCGCTTACAAGACCATATGCGTCTCTAGCAGCTTGCCTTTCTTCTGAAGATGGCAGCCGAATCCCAAGTTTTTCTGCAAGCGATTCTAAGGCGTTTTCTTCTTCTGTGGTTAAGTTATCTTTTACCGCTAAATCTGTATAATCTGAAATTAGCTTTGCCGTTCCCACATCGCGCGTTGTTGGTAGATCAAATAATATGCTAGTAAGAATTTGATCAGCGCGCCAGCCTTTGACCAAAGGAATCTTTTTAATGGCTTGAATGCCATGTCCTAATGGTTTGAGTACAATAATATTTCCTTTGCTTTGCTCTAGACCCCCTAACGTCATTGGCGAATGAGTCGTAGCAATAAATTGGAGATTCGGAAACGATCGCCTCAAACTACCGATGACTGTTCGCTGCCATTTCGGATGCAAATGAAGGTCAATTTCGTCGATGAGGACCACTCCCTTAAGCTCTCTAATGTCGCCTCGCCAATTAATCGAAGTGTACAAGTGAACGATTAGATGCAAGAGCCATGAGAGCATACTCTTATAGCCATCGCTCATTTGGTTGATATCAATTCGTTCTTTACCGAGCACTTCTCCTACGTCTTCTCTCCTTAGAAGCCAAGAGGAGTCCGGTAGCATATTCTCCAAGATTTCTCTGACTATCTGCTGTTCGTTCTCTCCTAATTTCGAGAGCGGATTTATGTCTTTGAAAGTTGAAAGATCGCCGTTTAAAAAACCGACAACTGCTAAGGGGTCAATAAGGATCTTAGAGGGGTTGAATAACGATTCAAGCCTATCGATAATTAGATCTTTACTGGCTATTCGGGCAGGGTCATCGACGTATCTTAAATTCCTAGACGCGCCATAACCCAGTACTAACCACCCTTTGAAGGTGGAATTCTCTCGCTGGCTCATGAAATAAGCTGCGTCCGATTCAGTCAAGTCCAGTTTTATTGTCTTGCTTTTTCGTTCAAGCTTTAATCTAACCGTGTTTAACATCGACTCTGAATCGTTCGTTGTTTCAAAAACTGCTTCAATGTATCCCTCTTCATTTCCAACCCTGATCATGCTTTCAGGCTGGACATCAACAAGCAATTTTTGGGCCAAGTTGGGTCCAACCGAACATAGTGCGATGCACTGTAGTATAGTCGATTTTCCTACCGCATTATCACCAACCAAGAGTACCCACGGTTCAGCTATTTTGTGGTTATCAAAGGACAGGCTTATTTTTTTGAAGCATTTGATGTTAGTCAACGTTAACTTTTTGATCCTGATTGAACTGCCTATCGCTTTTTCAGGAGCCCCAATTCGTCTGAACCGAAGTCCCGATAAAGTACTCGTTTCATGGATTTGTGTTTGGTCAACAATTAATTCAATTTTTCGAACGTGAACTCCTTCCGAATCAAGAATCGGTGCGACAGCGTTATGGCGATCCTCAATCTCGGAGACAATTTGTTGTAAGAACAATAAATCTAGTCTTTTCCAAGCTATCGCTTCTATCACAATGCAATCTTTCCTTTCTCCTAAACCGTATCCGATGCCAACAATACTCATGCCCTTGCCAAAGGGCTCATTTAGTGTTTCAGAGTACCTACTGTACTCGTCATAGTCGACATCTGAAATTGTTAACAGTGATGCCAAGTCACCGGCGACTACGAGAAGAGCAACTAGAAATCTGAAATTTACCGTTTCATTAATCAAAAGGCTCTGATTAATGGTGTAATTGAGATCCTTTGCCCTTGCAACACTACTTAGTCGAATAACCGCTCGCATTTCATTAGGGCTTAATCCCAGCTTTTGATAATTCTCTTTCAAGAAGACTTCCTGCTTGTTATACACTTGATTGTTATGAATTCCAGCAGTTTTGCGCGTGGGAAGCCTCGTATCTTGCAACCAAGCGGCAAGTATAAGAAGAAAAATCTCATTACTAGAAAGGTGATTTTTTACTTTATCAGGAATCAACCAATTCAAGGTATCAGCTACTTTCTCTCCTCTATCAACAAAAGTTGGTGCTGTGTAAGCATAGTCTCCGCGCGCAAAACGAGAAATAATCACTTCTCTAATTGCCTGCAGACGAACATAGTTTTCAGGGCTGCTTCTACTGAGAAGCTGGCTAAGTGAGGTCATATCAATCACTGCACACTTTGCCCCAAGTTATATATTAGTTCATGCATTCTCTCTCGTAGAGGCTATACTGGTCGATTTTAAGCTTCAGGTCCCTTCTAAGAATTGAGTCAAGCTATTGTGCTTAACAGAATCGCAATTGCGAACCAAGGTCTCCATACAGAATCCGGCAAAACGGCAAAAAAGAAACAGCGTTTGAAGGATTAGGCGCCCTATTCGGGTTAGCCAGCCTCCATTCTTATTTTTAATTATTTTTCCCAAAATTCTATTTTCAATTTAGCAAATCCTCAGAGCCAACGGTTTTCGTTAGCCATGCTGAGTCAAGGCACATTGAAGGTTTCAGAGCGGAAATTGCTGTAGTAGCGTCCGCTGGAAGCGGTGAACCTTAAAATGCAGTAGTCAGGGTCTGTTACGCCTAAGCTGTAATACTTCGTATCGCCTTCCCGCCAAGTCATTTCCTTAGTTTGGGTGTCTTCAAGCACGTCCATGGTTCCCGTCAGCATCACGCCCTTGAAACGGCGTTGATTACAAAAATAAACGCATGCCTTAGGGTTTGCCCTGAATTGGCTCACCCGCATTGAGGAAGTGTTGGTGATAAAGTAGAACCGTTTGATGCCCTCAATTTTCCGAGGAGGCAACATCGCTTTGATGTTTGGGGTACCTTGGGCATCTATTGAGCCAACGAAAGAAACGCCTGCCTTCTCGATTAAGATTTTCACAGTTTTCTCTAAGTTAGCCATCTTAATCACCCGAACTTGCTGCTTCTTCCTTTTGAGGTGATTACTAAAAAGCTTTTGCCTCAGAGAAAATGTCCTAAAGTCTGTTACTGTTTAGGTAAACTTGATTCTGAGGGTGCCGGCGGCTGGAGGTTGACTGGAGTTATTTTTTGCCTTCGGTTAATGAGCAGTTTCACCGCGATGACTGGCGCCCAACCAGTGAGTATGCATACTGTTGCAGGGAAACCGCCGATGTTTCGGTGGAGAATGGGTACAAGGTCGTTTATTATATCTTGCAAGAAAGCTTCCCAAATGCCGAAGGCAACAGCAATCGCAATCGCAGCAATAAGGGCTGTTTTCGTGCCAAATTTGTTGCGTGTTTGAACTGTTAATATTCCTGCAAAGAAGAAGTCTCCGAGTCCGAGTCCCCTGAGCAGAAAGGCGGCGCCCTGCATTATGAACGGAACGTTAGGAAGCCAAACCAGCACTGGAAGCCCAAGCGAAGTAAATGAGCCTGCCGCGGTAACCATCGCCGGCGTTCCAATTACCAAAATTACGTCCATTGCTGTAAGAAGAACTGCGAAGAGCCCGACGGTTGCCCAAGTAAATAGCGAGCTAAGATATAGAATAATCAAGATCGCGAAGGTTAACCCAAATACATCCATCAAATACGGCGCCCAAACCGCCGCGGTGCCTTTATTGCTGAGAAAGTTGAAGAAGATAAACAGCATCACGAAAACGGCGGCTGGCTGAACAGCCACGTACCAGCGCTCCCTGAAGGAGGTTGTTTTAGCCGAGTAAGCTGAGGAAACGAAACAGAAAACTGCCAATCCGAAGAAGGCGGCAACCCTCAAGATAGTGAATGAATCGTGGAAAGGAGCCAGGAGACAAACAACACCCGCCGCTATGCTTGCGACACCAAAGCCGACTGAAAGCAAAGCCGCCCTGATTTTGGGGACGTTAGAATACACGTATGAAACCGTAAATAAGAGCATCGTGTACGCCGACAAAAAGAACACGAGGAGAATATTCTCGAAGACAGCGCCTGGCCTGTAATACGCGGTTACCGATATGGCTGAGATAATTATAGCCATGAAAATGACTAGTAGAACCACGTCTCTAGTCTTCAGCTCTTTCTCTTCGATGGTTGACTGCAGCTTCGCCGAAACACGCTTGTTCAGAACCATGGCAACGAGAATTACAGCAAACAGCGCAATCGGCATGGCAACATCAAGGGATGGCATAGAGAGAACCAATAATCAACGACAAATTTATCTGTTTAGCCTAAACACGACTGAATCAGCCGACACCACTGTAGACAAGGCTGATAGATTAAACTTAAAAACTGCTTAGTCGTAATCCAAAGGCATGGCTTCACCGCTCAAGAGATGCTGGAATACAACTGACCCCCTGTACGTGCGTTACCATGACGAAGAGTGGGGTGTCCCAGTCCACGACGACCAAAGGCTCTTCGAGTTCTTGGTTCTGGACGGCTTCCAGGCGGGGTTGACGTGGTTGCTTATACTTCAGAGGAGAGAGAAGCTCCGTGCTGCCTTTGACGGCTTCGACCCTGAGAAAGTGGCGAAGTACTCTGCTGCCGACGTCGAACGATTGATGGCTTCGCCTGGAGTCATCCATAACCGGTCCAAGATAGAAGCTGCCATAAACAACGCTGCCCGCTTCCTCGAAGTGCAAAAGGAATTCGGCACCTTCGACGTTTACATCTGGCGCTTCGTCAACGGAAAAACAATCCACAACACCTTTGCAGCCTTCGCAGATATGCCTGCAGAAACGACGGAGTCAGAGGCTATGAGCAAAGACCTCAAGAAGAGGGGCTTCAAGTTTGTCGGACCGACGATTTGCTACGCATTCATGCAGGCCGCTGGGTTTGTCAACGACCATTTGACGTTCTGCTTCCGCTACAGACAAATTAAAGAAAACAAGCTTTGACCCGATCAATAGGGGAATTGTTCGTTGAGGATTGCCAGAGTCGCCAGCAGTGCCTCTTCCGTTCTGACCGTTGCTGTGCCCTGCCCGGGGATAGTGTTGATGACGAAGTCGACGATTGACTCGAGCCGCAAGCCTTCTTCCGCGGCGATTTCGTGCAGACCACGTGACGGAGCGCCAAACCCGACTATAACACTCTGCGCGCTGCTCCATTTCGACGCGATTTTGTCTGCGAGGTCCTTGAAGGCCGCTCCCAGCTTTGCAGTGGCGATTGTCAAGTCAAACTCGCCTCGAGCCATAAGCTGCCCGAACGGCTTATCCGTCACGCGCACGGTGAAGCCCCAGTAGACGTCTATGTCTCCGCGGTTCACAGCCTGAACTTCAACGCGCCCCGCAACGTTGACAACCTGCAGGGTTAAACGGTCGCCGACGCTGTGCTGCGTATCCCTCAATAGGGTAGGTTGCTCCACGCCTATGTCCACCTGCAAGCCGTCCTTGCCCTGCGAGAGCACCAAGCCTTCACGGTACATGCCAGCCTTCAGATCGCGGGTTTTCCCGCTGACGGGGTGATGCGGCGTCCGAAGCGGCGGCAGAATCCCCGCGTACTGAAGACGCGGCTCAATCTTGAACAGCCGTTTGCGCAGGTACTGCGGCGTCTCCAAGTAGTTCAGCAGAAGCGCCATGAAATCCAGATCCCGCGCCTGATTGGCCGTGGGTTTGTCTGGGTAAAGGATGATTTCGTCAACGCGGAAAATCGCTGCTGCCCGCCCGATCAACCCGATCTTCGAGGTTTTCTCCCGGAGGTGAGGCGTATCCGAAATCGTTGAGGCCGGAATGGCGACTGTAACCTTCTTCTTGTTCATGGGCTTTGACCGCTCGGCTGATACCGATGTGCGTTGAGCTTAAAAGGCTGGGTTTAGATATAAAACTGCGGGTTACTGGAGGAACAAAATTTGGCGAAACCCATTTTAGACCACATGGAAAACATCACCCAGATTGACAGAAGCAAAATGATTAGTTTCTGCGTAAACTCCGCGAAACATTACCGCGAAGCAGCCGCGTTGGCAGAAAAAATCCAAGTCACCTACCCAAAGCCCAAGAACATCGTTGTCGCAGGCATGGGCGGCTCAGCCATCGGCGGCGACCTGCTTAAAGACTGGGCGAAAAACCAGCTTGAAGTCCCCTTCGAAGTCAACCGCGACTACGAGCTCCCAGAGTACTGTGGCGAAAACACCCTTGTGGTTGCCACAAGCTACAGCGGCGACACCGAAGAAACCTTAAGCGCCTTCCTCGACGCGCTGCAGCGGAAATGCATGGTTTTCTGCGTCAGCAGCGGCGGCGCCCTCATAGAAAACGCCCGCAGGCTTGGCATACCCTACCTGCAGGTTCCCAGCGGAATGCCTCCCCGAGCCGCGTTACCCTACATGTTCGTTCCGCTCTTGGTTTACATGGAAAAAGCACGGCTCGTCAAAGGTGCCTTAAAGGAGCTTGCTGAAGCCACGGCGCTGCTTGAGAAGGTAGCTGCTGAAAACGCACCTGAGAAACCCACCGTTGAAAACTACGCCAAAGCCCTCGCCTTAAACATCGGCCAAACCAGCCCAGTCATCTACGGCTTCGGCTTCTACCGCGCCGTCGCGACACGGTACAAGCAGCAGTTCAACGAAAACAGCAAAGTACCCGCCAAATGGGAAGTCCTAAGCGAACTCAACCACAACGAAACCGTCGGGTGGGAACGCGCAGGCGCACTCGCCAAAAACTTCGCCGCGATTTTCCTCCGGGACAGCGAGGAACCCACAGCGATTCACAGCCGCATAGAAATCACCGAGGAACTTGTAGAGCAGGCTGGAGCAGGCGTTCTTGAAGTCCGAGCTCAGGGCAAAAGCCGCCTGGCACGGATGCTCTCCACGATTCTGGTCGGCGACTACACAAGCGTGTACTTGGCCGCACTTCGCAGCGTGGATCCAACGCCTGTCAAAAGCGTAAATTACCTCAAAGACACGCTGAAACAGAACGGGTTCAGGGAAAAAGTTTTGGCGGAGCTTGAAAAACTCTAGCCGCCGACGCCTGATGCCCTTCACCATTTTTCGTAGTGAACAAGGTCCTGCAACGACTTTCTTTTAGAGGCTTTAACGAATTCCCGTACCGTCTTGCTTCTTTCGCTCATCGGCGCAGGGTACCCCAGCGGCGTCAACGCAACTACCCTAACGGCTTCGGGTATGTTGAGGAGTTTCTTGGCCTTTGCCTCGTCGAACCCGGCTATCCAGCAGGTTCCAAGCCCCAAATCCGCCGCCGCCAAAACCAGATGCTCCATCGATATGCCTACGTCAACTAGGTAGTAATCCATGTTGTTATGTGAACCCGAATTTTTAGGGTCGATGCATGCAGCCAAGATGACGGGTGCCTCGCCGATCCAGCTGTTGAAGTCCCATGCTAACTCGTTAATTGCAGCTCTATTCTTCACCACAACGTAGTTGCAGCCTTGCTTGTTAGCCCACGAGGGCGCCAGCCTGGCAGCCTCCAAGATTTTCAGCAGCTTTTCCTCTTCAACAGGTTTCCCTAAATAGTCCCGAACACTTTTCCGAGAGTTTATGACATCCATGAATTCCATAAAGCCACACCGCAATCACTCAGGCAACCCCTTCCTAATATGAATATCCAAGATGAAAACGCAAAAACAGCATTCGCTAACCGTGGAAAAAATGAAAAAGAAGTGCCGGCTTAGCTGTTAAGCCACGAATTTTGCGAATTCTTTGTCCGCGACTTCAAGCGGGACAATCTTTGGTGGACGCTTAAATCCGTAAGCGCACACAGGCTCAAGGGCGCCCTTTTGTTTCTTGTCCAGTGCAAGTTTCATTGCGCGGACGACGTCGAATAGGACGCTTCCCGCGTTCGGCGCATCCACTGTCTGAAACTTGAGGTCAATCTTCATCGGCGCATTGCAGAAGTACACGCCACTGATCCAGAAGTAGCTGTCACGCTTGTTCTGCAGGAAATCCACGAAGTCCGTGCTACCTGCCACTACTTCAGCCTTGTAGGGCAGCGACGCCGCCACGGTTTCGGTTTTGATTAGGCGTTTCTCGTCGCGTGTGCGGTCCATGGTGTCGACGGATTCCGCTCCGCCGCCCACATCCAGCTGGTAAGTCTCGTCGATTTTGACGCCGTTATCGCTAAGCAGCTTAAGAAGGGTCTTGTGCAATGCGGTTGAGCCGACCTGGTCGACCAAGTCGTCGCCCACCAGCGGCAGTTTAGCGTCAGCGAACTTTTTTGCCCATGCCGCGTCGCTGGCGATGAATGTTGGGGTGGCGTTGACGAATGCGCATCCTGCAGCCAAAGCCTGCTCGGCATACCACATTGAAGCCTTATGTGCCCCGCTCGGTAGCAGGTTAACCACGACTTCTGCGCCCGCAGCCTTTAGCACTTTCGCTACGTCCGCGTCAGCCGTCTTGCTTACCTGGATAATGGCAGCTGTAGATTCTCCGACGCCGTCCAGCAGTGGACCCTTGTTGACCTTAACGCCTGACGGTGGGACGTCGGCTACTTTGGGTGCGTTGTTGGGTGCGGCGAAGATGGCTTCTGATAGGTCTTTGCCGACTTTGCGTGCGTCCACGTCGAAGGCGGCGACAACTGTGATGTCCTTCGGCGACAAGCCGGCTAGAACGGGGTTCCGCAAGCCGACGCAGTCTTCGCTTTTAGTGGATTTCATGTAGTACTGTAAGCCTTGGATGAAGGCTGAGGCGCAGTTTCCAACGCCTACCAATGCAACTTTAACCTTAGGCATAATTTGGCACACCTTGCTTGGCTTTTCATATTCGCAGACGCCCCTTAAAAAGATAATCTGAACTAAGAGTTGAAGAAAACAGCAATAAGCTAAACTTTAAAGAAAGAATAAGAAGAAAGTTTGGTTTGCAGAGATATAAAACAGCTTATTGTGTCGTGAATGACGGCGAAAGGAAGATGCCGCCGTTTGTAGTTATCAAGGTTGCAGTGTAGGTCGCAGTTGAAACCGGGTATCCTTTTGACCAAGCGATTTTTTCGCTGAAATGGCTCAGGTTTGAAGTGAGCTGCTGATTCAACGAGTTCACTGTTCCTACGACTTTTCCGCCTGAATCCTCAATGAGGAGACTATTGATCGTCACTGTTCCAGTTTCGCTTTGAGCATAGATAGTTAATCGGCCAGTGCCACTCTCATACTGTACCGCTTGTACTGTGACTCTTTCCGATGCCACTGCGCTACCAGTTGCCATTACTGCTAAGGAGCTTGAAGTGAACATGTAGACGGCTACACCTGCAATTACTGCGATGGCGATCAGGATAAGTGTGGCGAAGATTGGCGAAATTCCTCTGCGGTTGCGCATCAATTTATTCATTTTGAATTGACCCCTCACTTCCACGCGCGTGTTTAGTTAACTTTCATTGGCGGGAAAACAAGATATTCTTGCACGTTCACACTCGCGTTTTGAGCTAAAGTGAAAAACATCCTTCTCCTCACCTTTCACTCCTCGCAACAAATCACCGAAAAATGTCATATAAGCCATATTTCAGAAAACGAAATATTACCAACAGGAGAGCGGTGCTTTGCGCGCTGGCTTGTCCCGAAAATGTTCAAAGGTCGTACACTGATTAACGCTTTAAGAGAAGCTCCATGATAATTTTATCTGTGTAGGTTCCGTTGGAAAACTTGATGCCACGAGTAAGTTTTCCGCATGTCTCGAAGCCACATTTTTTGTAAACATGGATCGCTCGCTTATTTGTTGAAAAGGCGAAAAGCTGGACAGATTCAAGTCCGCTTTTTTCGGCAACCTCGATTAGCTCCTTTGTCAAAATGGTTCCTAGTCCTGAGTCACGAAAATCTTTATGAATGAAGACGCAGAATTGCGCTACATGCGCTTCTTTACCGGTGCCGGGTGAAAGGACAGCGCCGCCCACTATTTTCCCCTTTATTCTTGCGACAAGATAGTGCATTCCTGTCCTATTGCCCATCTCAATATATTGTTCAGTTTCTACGTTCGTCAACTCTTTTTCATCCAACCAGTATTTCTCTTCCCTAATGATGCTGTTTAAAACTTCATTAATCTGCGGTATGTCTTCTTTCTCCACCCAACTTAACAACGCGCTTTGCCCATTCGTCAAACTCATTACTTTGTGCAGCAAGCGGTTTCACCATTCAGCAACTGTAATGAACCTATTGTTAAAACATTTCTTCTGAGCGCTGATTCATGGGAAGCAATCTTTGTAAGCGGCATCATGTCTTGCCCCAGAATGTTATGTGTTGAAGTATGTCGGTGATACGCTAAATAAGAAAGATGTTGTTAAGTTACCTAATTCATTTAAATCTCAAATCAGTCAACTGTAGTAAGAGGTCAGGAAGTAGAGTGATTATTCGATGAAAAAAATTATCACTGTGGCTATTTTAGTCGTTCTGGCCTTAACGATTGCAACAGGCATTTACATTTGGGGATCTGCGAACATTCTGCCTCATCTTGTAGTTACTCCAGCACCAGGTGGGTATACGTTGATAAATGGAAATATTACCGTTAGCTATGAATATTTTATCCAATTTACAGTTCCCACGAGCGCTTTTAACGTAAACGTATCAGGTAACTTCTCTGTTATAGGTGAAGGCACAATCAGAGTTATTGTTGTCAATTCAACCGATTTTGTAAGCGGATTTGGATTGCCTACCAATTACGACAGCGGACAGCAAAGTGCTGGATACATTAATGCAACGCTTGCTCCAGGTGCAACTTATTATCTTGTTTACGCTAATATTGTTCAATGGGGTTATTCTCAACCGACCAAAATTGTGGAAACAAATGTTGACTTGAGCTTTTGGCAAACGTGATAAATCGCTTGTTTGCCCTTCACACGTTCCTTGGCACGCTTTCTCATATCATACCTTCACAGGCGCCAAATAATCAAGGACCCAAAACTCAATACACCTTCACAACCCAAAACAAAAACAGCCTCAAACCACATAGCATTGACAAAAATAAACTCAAATCAACCTCATCCAAAACCTTCCATCCCCAAGAACTGCAAGAAAATTTCAAAATCAAAAAACACGTATAACAGATTCTTCACGGAGCACGAAGCGCACGCTACGAATCAAACGTAAAAAACGCCGTTGTCGCACGCGGCTCTAATTGTGGTTTGTGTGCTGCTGAAATTTTTCGGTGTAGCATTTCCAGATTTTGTCTGCGGCTTCTGGGGTGTACCAGGAGTTTAGTAATGAACGCTTGAATGTGCGGCTGTTTTTGTCAGGCATTTTAAACCACGAAAACAGTATCATACATTAATACTTAATAAACGTCTATTCCATTTCCCGACATATTCCCTAAACGGCTTAGTCCAAGTTAGGTTTCCTCAAGAAATCAAGATTTTCTCAGGGAAATTTCTGGCTAGCCATGTATTCCATTGGAACAAACAATTACGCGTTTGCAGGATGCACAATGCTTAAATTGTTTTTGTTTGTGCTATCTGTGGCTGAGGGCTGGTAGATCAGTCTGGTATGATCGCCACGTTGGCATCGTGGAGGCCGCGGGTTCAAATCCCGCCCAGTCCACTAGATTTTTCCGCGCGCTGGCTTGTCCCTTAATTGAAAAGCTTATTTTGAAAATCGGGGTCTCGTATCTTGTGAATCAAATCATCGCACAGGAGGTGAGTCCCTGCGAGACAGGATGAACACGAGACCCTTGAAACCCTCTTTAAAAACGTAGACTTAGGCTTTGCTAACAAAATCCTAAAGCAATGCTTCCACATTTCTGGTCCTGGAAGACCACTCAGAAATCCTCTGGGGCTCTTTCGCACTTTCATTGTCATGCGCATGAAAGGAGTTCGTAGCCTCAGAGAAATATTAATATAAACAAATATTCAATAAACAAAAGTTGCAAAAGAGACAGTATCAGTTGGTAAGCTAGTTGTTGAGTCCCCGATCGGAACTTGATTTAGTGATATATCTTAGTGTTGTCGGGGCAGTTTTACTTGTTTTTGGTCTCTTACTTTTCGCATATGGATTCAGCGGAGGCGGCATCTATGCTTGGTTGGGTGCAATAGTATTATTTATCGCCTTCATACTTGGACTCAAATTTGGATTCATAGAGCAGGGTTATTTAGGTCCTATCGATTCGGGCCCTCATTAAAACAGTGTGGGAGCTTCTCCCTGAAAGTCAACTTTTCCCATGACTGCGAAACAGGAAATGCGAGTCCGTGAATAAGGAAGCAGCTTAAAATATTGGTAAATATCATAAGGCAGTCTGATCGACGAGCTTCAACACATAATTTCGGGACAAGCCAGCGCGCTTGCAGAAGAAGCTTGAGGGATTGCTCGCGTAAATTTCCTTAAAGATTCGATTTTTATTTTTTTGGCAAAAGTTCGGCAAGCTCAGCACTCGCTACGCATAATGCGGTATCTGCGCCGCCGTAGTAGATCAGAAGCTGGCCGTCCATCATTATTTGCCCGCAACTGAAAACTACGTTGGGAACTTTTCCGTAGCGTTCATAATCTTCCGTTGGCGTTAAGATTGGTTCTTCAGACCTGTAGAGAACTTGCTCAGGATCATTCTTATCTAATAGCGCGACTCCCAAAGAGTAAACTCTGTCTACGCTTACTCCGTGATAAATTAGAAGCCACCCTTCATTTAGCAAGATAGGAGGCCCAGCAGCACCTACTTTCCAAGAATCCCAGCCTTTGTCTCGTGGGCCTAAAATATATTTTAAGCCATACCAACGGCGCAAATCTGGAGAACGCGCGATGCAAAGGTCAGGTTCTAATCTGTGAAACATCACGTAGTCGCCGTTAAACTTCCGGGGAAATAGTACAGCATCTTTGTTGTGAATTCCTGGGAAAGCTAAAATTCTTTCGCCCCATTGCCATTTTCTAGCCAAAAAATCGTCCACGTTAATCGACGTTATTCCAATCTGGTAAACTTGATGTTGAGCATGAACTCCAAATGCAGTGTATGCCATAATTAGTGAATCGTCAAACAGGCTTAGTCGAGGGTCTTCACAGCCTTGGCTTTCTGTTTCGTTTGCTGGGATAAAGACTGGTAGGGGCAAACGTTCATCTATATTGTAGCCATCCGAAGATGATGCTAAACCTATGCGCGAAATATTATCAGTACCCATAGCTCTATAGAGAAGGTGGACGCGGTTGTTAGTGGCGAAAACTGCTGCATTGAACACTAAGCTTGATTCCCAAACATGTTTGCCTATAGGTTCAAGTATAGGGTTTTGCGAGTAACGTTTCATTGCTTTTTCTCCAGTATTGCTTTGTTTTGTAGGTATCTACAGTTCACTTAGTTCATCCAAAATGTTCCTGACGGAAATCAGGCCTACTAGTTTTCCGCTTGCGTTTATCACGGGCAAATGCCGAACCTTAGCCGATTTGATGATGTTTTTTGCTTCATTGAAAGTGGAATCTTCATTAACTGTAAAAGGTTTTTTAGTCATGATTTTTTCTATCGGAGCATCTAAAGGCACGTTTTGCGCTACGACTCTTATAGCATCCCTCTCGGTGAAAATGCCTATGCAATTCTGTTCATCGTCGACAACAACAATGCATCCAACGTGCCTTTTGAAAAGAAGATCGATTCCCTCCTTTATGGGAACGTTTCCAAGTGTAGTAACTACATCTTTTAACATCAGATCGCGAGTCATCATGTAGGTTTGCTCTCCAGTCTTAAACCGAGTGTCCGAATTAATAAGTTATATGAATTATGTATAAGCTTTGAACTCTAACTATCCTGTCTGGCTCTTAATTATTAAATTGTTCTTTGTTTGACTGATATTTTTTTTATCTCTTCAATGTTAAGTCGAGCTTGGAGATAAGCTAAGGTTGCTTCAGCACCTCTGTTTTGGTTTAATCCGTGAGGTGTTATGCCGTCGCAGCAGCTTCCGTTTTCTGCATCGTATAACATTAGATTTTTGAGGTTTCTACCAAGGAACCATTCAAAGGCATCGTAGGCTGCTTGGAGGTACGACTCTTCGCCAGTGTTTCTGAAAGCAGCTATTGCTGCTTCAGTGGTGCAGGATGCTTCAACGGATTGTTGATCGTAGATTGCTCGGACAGATCCTTTTCTATACCAGCCCCGATTTCCTATGGGTACGAATATGCTGTTTATTGTTTGCGTATTTATTAGAAATTTCATCGATTTGGCTGCTATTTGGAGGTACCGATTTTTTCCAGTAGCTTCGTGGGCTAAGAAAAGCGATTGGGGCAGTCTCGCATTGGAATAGGTTAGATATGATTCAAACCATTCCCAATTCTCGGATGATTCTATTTCAAATTGCTTAGTCAGTTGATCAGCCAGAGCAACAATGTTTAGTTTGACGCTTTTGTCTTTTGGATAAGCTTTTTGGTAATGAAACAACCCCATTATTGAGTATGCCTTTGCTCTCGGTGATGTAAAACTTGTTGTCCATTTGAAGACTTTGTCAAAAATCTCTTTAGACAGGAGTTTCGTTTCCTCTGGCAGTTTTGAGTTCAAGCAGTATCCACATGCCCAGAGTGTCCGGCCCATGCAATCTTCGGAACCTGTTTCATCCAAAAGTTTGCGGTCATAGCCTATACAGTTGTGCATTTTGCCGTCTGATTTCTGCATATAGAATAATAAACTTAGGTAGGCGTCAATTAGTTTCTTGACGCTTGTGTCATTGAACAGCATGAGGTAATTTGTACTTGCAATTAGAGCTCTTGCATTGTCATCTGTTGTGTATCCTTCTTTTTTATTAGGTGTTGAATATTTCGAATGCTGGAGTATTCCTACGTCGTCCGTCAGTGTTCTGACAAAATCTAGTTTTATTGGTAATGTTGTCAACTTCGACTACCTCCTTAATTTCAGTTATTGATTTAATTAGGTTTACATATTTTTTTGCTACGTTTTTCCACAGGAAGCGTCTACTGTATTTGTAAGCTCTCTTTTGAATCTCATTGCGGAAATTTTGGTCCAGAAGCTTGTTTATGCCATCTGCAATTGATGCGGAATCTTCAAATTTGCAAAGTATTCCTCTATCGTTAGCCAGGACTTCTTGAGCATGGTAGTAAGGTGTAGAAACTACAGCTGCTCCGGCACCAAGTGCATAGATAAGGGTGCCACTGCTGATTTGGTTGGGGGAAATGTAAGGTGTTAAGTAAATATCTGTTGCTTGAAGAAAATTTTTTAGTTCATTTTTGGTGACAAATTTGTTTATGAATCTGACGTGTTTTTCTAAATTGAGTTCAGTAACAAGTTTTATGAGTCTATTTCGGTATCTTTCGCCCTCATTTTTTTTCACTTCAGGGTGAGTTTCTCCTATGATGAGATAAATTATTTGAGGCTCTTTCTTGATAACTTCTGGAAGAGCTTGAATAGCATATTCGATTCCTTTGCCGCTGCTTATTAGCCCGAAAGTAGAAGCGACCAAACGTCCTTTTAGACCTAGTGATTCCTTGATTGATTTGTTGTTTTTGTGCTCTATGCTTGGACAGCCATGTGGAATAACAGCGCATTTCTTGCAAGATATTCCTTGGTTTTTCAACATATTGATTGCAGCATTAGCAATTACGACAATTGATTCACTTCTTTCAACAATGTATCTTAGGGTTTCGATCGCTTTTTGATCAAAATTGGCCTGTACGGTGTGAAGAGTTGTAATAACTGGTTTTTTGACATTTTCTAAAAAGACTTTAATGTTTGCTCCGTAGTCGCCTCCGTAGAGGCCGAACTCATGTTGAATAACTAATAGCTGAATATTTGATGAGTTTACGTATTCGGCTGCATTAACATAGTCTTCAATTTTGTCTCGATTAATTCTTAGTTTGACCCGCCTATCGTAATCGTAAATCGCGCCTTTTTCATTTATCGCAATTACAGAAGACCTAAGCTCACTCAGCTCACTGGTAGCGTCAATTAAGTCTTGTGTGAAGTTTGCAATGCCGCATTCTTTGGGGGGATAAGTGCTCAAATACCCGATGTGACTTGGGCTACTGTCCAAAACATATTTCTGGATCATTCTAAATAACCTCTCATTCCACTTTTATTCTCCCAAATTTCTCTCTTTTTCAATTCATGCCAAACAAATAATCCCAAAGATCGCACCGACCTTCTTGATTACATATGAGTTTAGTTGAGAGAATTTCTGTTTGAGGCTCTGAAGTCTCTTTTGCCTCTTTTGAATAGTTTCTTCCGACCTTAATGTCTGTTTCGTTTTTTACACCCCCTTTTTTCATGTAGTATATATGGCTAATATTCCTTAATTCAGCCATCCGAGTTATCGATTTTTGAAGTTTTTTAGAAAGAAAGAAATGAAAAACATATGGAGTAACGAAAAATCGTTAATCTGCTTAGCTGCAAGTTGTGACTGTAGTGCCACAGTCACTGAAGTTAATATTTCGTTTTGACCATAGTATGATTGAACGATCTCATCGAAAGTGTACCAGTTTGAAAGGAAAATTGAGAGTTCAATGCCCTTGCGGCTATATATTTGACGCTTTAAGCACTCAGAAAGATGCATTAGTCCGGATAAGGCTGCATTTTGAACGTTTCCACCAAGATTTACTTCCTTTCGGAATTACTAAAAGTGAAGCACTATCTTTGCTAAAGAATGCAAAAGTAAATCGAGAACAAAAATCCGCGTCAAGCCAGTTAAAGCAAAATTCGCCTATAAACCAATAAGAAATAAATATTTAATGTAGAAAGAGGACTTTAAAGAAAGCCACTTGGCTGCTGGAAAAAGAATTGCGGATTTTGGATAAAGCTAGTTAACCAATTCATGATCTTCGCAAAAACTCAGGGTTCTTGTTGCACTGTATCCAGCCTTTCTCGAACGGTAGCTACGAGTTCTTTGGCGTTAACTGGTTTAACTAGAAAATCGTCGGCTCCATAATCGGCAGCTTTTTTTCCAACATCATCTGTGGAGAATCCTGTGACAACAATTTTGATTGCTTTGGGGTCATTTGGTATTTTAAGGAGAAGATCGGTTCCGTCCATGTCGGGAAGCTTGACGTCAACTAAGTACGCACTGAACTTTGCTTTTTTTATTTTCTTGAGTGCATCTTTGCCCGTCTCAGCAGTCTCAACTTTGTATCCTTCTTTTTCTAAAATACCCTTAAAACCTCTCAAAATATCCGCATCGTCATCCACTACAAGAATTCGATCTTTCTGCCTGTTCATTTAACTCCTCCAATCAAACCTTACTAAGATCCGAAAAAAGTTCCGATAGTTTTCGACTTTCCCGAACCTCTTAACACAATGCTTAACCATGTTTATCCTAAATGGAGAATGTAACTTAAAGACATTAGCTCTTATCGGACTTACTCCTTAATCTTGAGCTTGATAAAGAGTGGAATCTGCAAATTTTAGGCAAAGGACCCAGACCACTTCGGGGGTAAGCACAGTACGGCTCACTTCCCGCGTAGAAATGCTCTCTGTTGACTGTTTTTAAAGTATTTTTGTCATTTTTGGCTCCTTTAGCTCTTTGTGGTTCGAACCCAAAGCGCGGGTTCAAATCCCGCCCCGTCTACTAGATTTTTCCCTTACAGCTTAAACCTTTTTTCGTATTCAAGCGGTCTCACGATTTTTACGTGCCTAATTTTCTTCCAGTCCGTTACATCTTCCGTTATTATTGTATCTAAGCCCTTTGTTTGCATGGAAGCGGCGTGCACAGAGTCGTAGCGGACGCCTGTTTGAAGCGTTATATTTGCTGCGTCCTGCAGGGTTTGCTCGTCGATAGAAATCATGTTTATCGGCAGTGAGAAGAATGCGTTGAGAGCGACTGCGGCTTTTGAAGGATCAATCTTGGACAGGGAACAAAGGAGTTCTATGGGAACCAGGAAACTGCAGTACGCCTTGATTTTGCCGTTTTGGATGTCGTCGATTATTTGTTTGCAGGCTTCGCCATAAGTTGGATGCGCCAAAGCCGAGTAGTCAAATATGTTGGTGTCTATGTAGTAGCTCAAGCGTTTTGCGCCTTCCGTTTGCCGCCGCCCAATTTTTTACGTTTTGACGGCTCCTCCGGTTCATCCCAGGATTCCTCGACAAGTTTGGCTGCGTCGATGTTGAGAGGTTTGCCGAAGAGGTTCCATAGTGCGTTGGAGGGGTTGGAGATTTGTTTTGGGGATTCCATTATTATGCGTTTGTTCTCGGATTTTACTATTAGTTTATCGCCGATTTTGACGCCGAGTTTGGTGCGTACGCTTTCGGGTATGGTCACTTGGTATTTTCGGGTGACTTTTACCTCTTCGCTCAAATGTAATTCCCTTTAGGAGTAGTACGACCGTAGTACTTAAAATTTTTTGCTAAAAACTCAAATAATCGATCACAGCACTCAAAAGTGGATAGAAGGTGACTCAAACGACGTCAAAGTCTGAAAAAGTGTTGGGAATAGTCAGGGATGTTGTTTTGCCTGTTGATGCTCGTACTCGATATGATGTTTATTTTAGTGATAGACGTGTTGCGATTGTCTGTATGGGTCGGGCGGAGCGTGAGTGGGAGACGCAGGAGACACTTTCCATTGTGCCTTCGGCGTTCGGGGTGCCTGCGCCCATGGCGCCGCAGTCTGGAAAGCAGCAGAACCAACCGACCATCGACGACGAAGTGAAAGGCATGTCGCTTGGCGACCTTCTGCGGCTGAGCAAGAAAAGCTGCTTCTACACGCTTGAAGAAATCGAAAAGGTCGAGCTTGTTTGGGGAAGCAAGCCTAAGTTCATCGTCCTGAGCCCGGATTGCGAGTCAAAGTTTGCGCCCGAAGAAGAGCAGCTGGAGGAGCTGATTGAGGTAATCCCGACGATCGAGGGTTTGCGGGACAAGCTTTGGATAGCGGGCAAATATAGCGAGCTCTTCGAAAACCCCGTGGCCGTGTGCAAGGGCTGCGGCGCATGCAACGACTCCAACGCCGTCTTCTGCCAGAGCTGCGGCAAAAAAATCGGGGAAGAACCAACCAACGTGCCCGCTTCGGAGTTAACTTGCAGCCAATGCGGGGCAAGGAACTGGGCACAAGCTTCATTCTGCAAACAATGTGGTTCACCATTCGCTAAGAATGTGCCATGACGCGTGAAAATAGAAGGCTGTCGAGCTACCCTCGCAGCTTTCTGCATCTTTTCACATCTTTTCCTATCTTTTTCTATCTTTTCCTATCTTTTCGTATCTTTTTAACCCCTACTCTAAACACGAATCACAACCTAAACCAAAAAAGCAACCCAAAAAACAAAAATCAAAAACCAACCCCTCCCCTAATTTTTACATCAAACCACAAGCTGAACCGCCGCTGTCACCCTCATAACTCACGGCCCTAATCACAAAAATGAAAGTATCAATGAGGCGTGAAGGATGGGCAGAACAAAGAAACCAGTAATCAACCCAGCTGCTAAGCCAAGCGCTATAGGAAAAGGCAAGCCTGGAAATATGCCTCTACGTTCAAGCATGAAAAACGTGATGACTGAACCAGCTAAGATGCCTACTACTGAGAGTAGGCAGGGCAGGAACCCAAGTGGGAAACCGTAAGAGGAGTTGAAGAAGAAAAGTATCGACCCCGTCAGCATCGAATAGAACACTAAATCGCCTAACCCCATATCGATGTCTCTGAAGCTGTAGCTCAAGCCCTGAAGCTGCTCCAGTCCTTTGCCATCCTGCGACTCCGCGATCTTGCCGATTGGACCCTTATACACAGCGAAAACGTCGTAAACAGCCAGAAACGCAAGAATCAAGATTGCACTCCACAGCGGAAGCGCAAACCCGAAGAAAACACCCAAGGCACCGCCGACTCCGACCACCGCAACATTCCGCGTCACGCTTCCAAACTTGAAGATGGCAAGGTCAAAGAGCGCGGTGATAACTAGAGACAACGCCACAAGCACTATGAGATTATTCAACGCGGGCACGTAGCCGAGCAGAACGTCCAGGTAAAACAGCGACAGCAGCATCGACGCCGCAGTCATAGCAACCACAATCAACCCCTTGATAACCCGGTGACTTCGACGCAGAAGCAGCAAATACATGATGACAGCAGCTACAGCGACCAAAATCACAAAGTAAACAGCGTTACCCACCGAAGCCGAGGGGCTGCTGCCACTGATGGGTGTAACGGGCGGAGCCGAAGACTGCGGTTCAGGCAAAATCAGATAGGCACAGGCTAGACCGAACAGGATGCTAGCCAGTATGGGACCCAAGTAGATGACTTCGAATTTGAAGCGGTCAACCTGCGTGGTTTGGGGCTGCTGAGTAGTCGGCTGCTGCGTCATGGTCTTTACCTGAGGTGTTTAATCGCCAATGATGCCTGCAAGTAGTCTTGCTGACAGAATAAGCTTTCCTTTTTGTCCGTGTCTACTATGGCGTTAGAGAAATGCATAACGCACGTCGCCTTTTGGCAGTGCTGCAGCCCCAAAGTGTGTCCCAACTCGTGAACAGCCTCCTTAAACACTCGAAAAGCGAAAGCATCCGCGCCGCCTGTTTCTCCGTAGAAGCTGGGCCTGAGCCGCCAAAGCGAAATCAAAGCCGCCACGCCTGGACTATATGCTTCGCCGAAGACGAAATTCAGCCCAGAAGCGAAAACATCGACGTCAACCACGCCCAGCACCCTATCGAAATGCGAAGTGCCCGCCGCAAAAAGCCTGACTTGTTTCAGAATTACGCTGGAGCTGTACTGGCTACGCGCTTTGACAAAGGCTTCTACAGGAACCGGCAGAGCAGGCTCGACGACTGCGCAGGCGGTATCAGGGAAGATTTTGGGCAGAGCCTCTGCAAGATCAGTGCACACCTCAGGCTGCACCTTGCCCACTAGCAAAATACCGATTTTCATCTCGGAAGCCTAAATCTGGTAGGTCTCGCCAGTCCTCGGCGCCACAGCGTCCAGTCCCAAATCAGTTTTCGCCCAGTTCGCGAACAGTTCGCAGTTGCCTTCTGCCCCGTGCACGGCGAAGACTCTGGGTTTACCGCCGAGACGCCTCAAGCCCTCTTTAAGCTGGCTTGCTCCACAGTGAGATGAGAAGTCAAAGTGCCTGTACTGCGCTTTAACCTTACGGACTTGCCCATCAATCGTTGTGACACCTTTCTCCAGCAACTGTTTGCCAGGTGTCCCAGGAATCTGGTAGCTAACGAGGAAGATCGCGTTGCCCGGCTTCTTGCCTATTTTTGAAACATAGAACTGTGAAGGACCGCCCTTCAGCATGCCTGCTGGTGAGATGATGACGCCTGGGTCCTTGGTGGCTTTTCGACGGTCACGCCAGCCGTCAACCCAGTCGAGCGAGTGCATGGCATTCATGAATAGCCTCTGATCACGGAGGAACTCTTTGTAATTCATTATTATTCTGCTGGCTTCCCGAGCCATCCCGTCTAAGACAACTGGAAACTCGAAGTGATTCGCTGCTAAGACACAGGCAATTTCCTGTGCTCGTCCCACGCCAAACGCCGGCACCAAGACGGTTCCGCCATGCTCAACGATTTCGGTTGCCGCCTCTACGAAGTTTCTTTCAAGCTCTGGCCGCGGAGTGTGATCTTCGTTTGCGTAGGTGCTTTCAGTGATGACTGCGTCTAAGTCGCCGTAATCCATGGATGCGCCCGTGAGTAGCCTGCTGTCTTCCATGTTGTAGTCGCCTGTGAAAAGAATCCTTTTGCCTTCGGCTTCAATCAGCACCTGCGCGCTTCCTGGTGTGTGGCCAGCGTTAACCAACTGGATTTTCATGTCACCGATGGTTTCTTCAACCCCGAAGTCCAGATGCCTGTTGCTGCGCATCAGCGTTTTAAGCTCAAGATACTCAAACGGCAAATAGTAGCTAGAAAGATGAATGAAATCCTGAATTAGAACCTGCGTTAACTCAAGGTTCAGTTTATTCGTGTACAACGGCTTTTTGTCGTTGATGTAAAAAATGGGCAGCGCACCTGAATGATCAAGGTGGCTGTGAGTCAAAACTAATGCGTCAACTTCTTTTGGCGGAACATGCATGGGGAAACCTGGCTCGTTATCAAGCATGACCCCGTAATCTAAGATAACCTGCGTCTTCTGGGTTTTGACGCTTATGCCGATTCTGCCGACTTCTCTTGCGCCGCCTAAAAATCCAATCTGCAATGGAACCAATCCTTTGTGCTCGTAAATTTCCTTAACATTTAGAAATGAAAACCCTACCCTTTTAAAAACATATTTATCCAAAATAGTTTGTCGGTTTATGCAAGTTTAGTTTTAACAACAAAAATAAAAAAGCAAATACTTAACCTGACAACAATTAACCAAACACTTGTTAAAAAAATAGAAGAGCTTGAGTCTCAAACAAAAACAATGTCTAAATTATTAACCGATTTAACCGAACGCTTAGACTATATTGGGCAAAAGACTAAAATCCACAAGCCCGTTGAGTTTACCTAATCGCTTTTTCCCATTTTTTGATACATGATGATATAGTGAATTGAATTAAACAATTTTCATGCATTGTTGGGCTAAAAAATAATCATGCCTTATTGTTTTTTCTTTCTTTGGCTCAGATTCCTATTTAAAAACATAGTTATCGAGCGTTAACCATAAGAAATACGCATTTAATAGAAATGTGAATGCGGTAATGATAAGAGCCATTCCTTCTGAGTATATACCAATTGATACGAGAACAATAAAAAATACATTCACGACCAGCAAAATAAAACCAATCAAAAAAACAGTTCTAATAACCGTTTTAAAAGAGTACAATCTTAGTTTCAAAAACTCCTTTGCAGAAATAGCGTCATCGTCATTTTCCTTAGCTTCATCTATATCTCTCTGATTTGGTTTAGACGCAAAGACAAAACCCCACATTCCATAAAGGATGCTTGATGCGGTCAAAATCCCATTTGTGTATTCTGCGTTTACTTGGAAGTTAATAATTGGTGCATGTGGCATTGGCAAATATCTAATACCGAGCAGAAAAAACAACGCTATTAAAAGGAATACAAAACCTACTATGAAGAAATTTATTGGCATTCTGCTTAGTTTCATGTCAGGCTATTTCTACGCTATGCGGATTTAAGACTTTTTGCGTCCGCTTGCTTTTGATGGTTTCGTGACGGCTGATTACTCGTATAATTTTTCAAGCAGTTTTTCTTTTTTGAACATATCTGGATAAAGCTTGTAAATTTGCCCTAAGCTGTATTTCGCATTTTTCGTTCTTACCTTAATTAACGCCTTAACAATTACTTTCTCATCATCATTTTTTCGTTTAAAATCATCTTTGTTCATGGCATTTTTATGTCGAACAATGACGGCGTTTTCATCGCCAATTTGATAAATCAGCGAAAAATAAGCAAAGACTACTGCGGCATCGGATAGAGCGACCGCTAAAAGGTCAATACTTGATTTAACTTCAAAGCTGTAAACGACTATGCCAATAGTTGCGCCAACTGTAATAATCAGAAACCCTATAGTAAAGAAAAAAAGTCCACCTTTGAATGCATCATAAGCTTGAAACAAATCATTTTCGGGCTTATCGATTAGACCAATCAAGCCTTGAATATCAATTTCTTTAGACGCTGTATCCTCAGTTGATTTAGCTTCATTCATACTGCTTTTTCACCTACCTATCATTTAGAGAATAGCGTAACAAAATTATCTTTAATTTCTCCGTTGTAATTGATGGGTAATAGTTTGAAAGTGTCGTTTGTTTTACTCGGTTTATTAGATTTTTCAGCGTTAAAAAAGAAGAGCAATACATTCTTAATGTTACTTCCAGAAATGTTTTCGCATTGGGTTTGTATCTTGCTTAGGATAGACTCAAGATTTCGCGAAAGTAAACTGCCTTTTGGAGCAATAGTCTTATTTTCATTTTCGATTTTAAAGTCTTTTTGATATTCGTTTATGAAGGATTGCCAATTATTAGAATATTTTTTGCTCCAATGCGTAAGATACCACGAAAAGACTTTATGCCTTAAAGTTTGTTCTTTTCTGAGCGTAATTTCTTCATTTTTAAATTCTGTGAGATTATCCCATTTACTCTCTATCAAGTAAATGTTCGTTCTTGAGGCAATTATAGCGTCAAATTCTCCAAATACTGAACTGTTTGCTCTGCTGTGTCTTCCGAAACTTGGACGATAGAAAATTAGGCATTCTGAAATAGGTGTTTTATCTTGGAATGCTTCTAAAATTTTAGAAGTACGCTGTTTCAATGCCCATAGTGTAAGGGCATCTTCACCATATCCCAGTATTTTACTCATTTTTTACCTTATCTATTTTTACATAATAGCAGATTTAAGACTTTTTACTCAGGGTTATTTTGGCTGTTCATACAGTTTTTCCAAGAGCTTTTTTTTAGTGAACATTTCAGGATGTATTGCCTTGACTGTCCCTAATTTAGAAGTGGAGTTCATTGATTTCATTTTTATTAATGCTCTAAGCAAGAGTCTTTTTTCTTTCTCTGTTTCTCCTATTTTGAATTTCTCAATTGCCCACATATAGTTAGCTACAACTGTATTATCTTTCAATGTAGACATGTATGCAATAAGTAAAGCGCCTATCGCTATGACAACTGCTATCCCTTCATATAGAGCATGACTATTAGACAAATAAGCAATTAAACCTGCAATGAGAAGATAACCTACAATAATCAAAATAGTACCATTCTTCCAGTAATCGCGGAGTTGTACATATGGCTTAAAAAGAGATTCTTCACCATCTATATCTGCAATAAGGTCTTGAATCATCTTATCGTAATTTATATGCTCTTCAACTTTTTCATTATTGGTTTTTTTGAGAGTATTATTTATGTCAGATAAATTTGAAGCGATTTTATTTAGTGGCTCAACTATTTTCTTATCTGCCATGTTTAGCTATTTCTGGCTTTGCAGATTTAAATTCTTGCATCTTTTAGCCTATGAAATTAACATTTTGGGCTAAATAATGGCTTGGTTTAAAATGTGGTTTTCAAAAAACCGCACATGAACGTAGTTTGTTACCTAAATGTTACTATTTTTTTAATCACAAGCTATATAACTTTACATTACTAAATAGGTAGCGTCGTTAGCGACACGGAAAGGAAAGACGAGCAGAGGAATGGAGATTTGTTGCCATTCTATCTGTCTCGCTTTCTGAACTACTCCAAATATTGTATTTAAGCGCCTTGTGCTTAAGTCTATACTCACATATATATGCACATAATAAAAAGTTTGTGTTGTCGTCTACATTTTGTCTATACACGAAAAAAACCCACTTTTTAAACATAACCTCATTAAGCGTTGTGAAAAGGTTCTTGACCCCTTTGCAGGTTCAGGCACTTAATCGTTGATTAAACCGCAGGTTCCAATATCTCTAAATTCCTACGTTAGGTTAAAACTAACTCGGAAAACCAACAATTATTTTCGGGAAAACATACTTATGTTCTAGTCGTCTGTGCCGATGTAGAACCCTTCTTAATCGCCTCCAAAATCGCATCGACGCTGAGGGCGGAGTTGATTTTGGTGTTGACGCGAAATAGCTCTGAGACCTCGTGGGCGTCGCTACCAGCGGTGCCAGGCAAACTCATGCTTTTGGCAAGCGCTTTAGCCTCATTGTTCTCTGCGGCTGAAGCGTGCCCGTTGAGGACTTCGACAGCGTCAAACTTGTAGTTTCTCGCCAAATCGCCCATGCCGTACTCTCGAAAGGGATGCGCCGCCACCGTCACTGCACCCACACTTTTCGCGTAGTCAACCACAACTTCTGGACTCCAAGGTTTCGGCGGCAACTCTTCAGTGCCTAAAACCAACATATCGCCGTGCTGCGTGGTGATTTCGACGCCTGGGATAATCAGGATGTCGGGGTAAGCCTTCGCTAACTCAACCGTGGTGCGGATGCCTCTCACGCTGTCGTGGTCGGTTACGGCGGCAACCTTGATGAAGCTGTGCGCTGCAAGCATGTCGACGAGGGTTTTGGGTTGGATAAGCGAGTCTGAAGAGTAAACAGTGTGGATGTGAAGGTCGGCTTGAATCAAGGTTTTTCACTTAGCTGTTTTTGGAAAATGTTGCTTAAAAGGCTTAGAACCTGCTTTGGCGCCGCTGCATCCGCCTCGACTGCGTCAAACAGCACGTTTTTGGCGTGGCAAGCCTCTGAAACCGCGGATTTAACGGTAGCTCCCCAAAGTTTAGGGTCATTCAGCAGCACGACGCTCGCGTAAGAGGAGCGTTTAACGTATTCGGCCGCTTGAGCCGCAACGTAACCTACTGTTTCATAATCAAGCGGCACGGCTGTTTCATGTTGGCTCAGAGGGTAGACTTCGTCAAGCTCCAGCGGAACAACGCCGAAGGGAGCAGCGTAGACACAAACGTGAATTTGCGAAGACAAGTCTTCTCCTAAGCTCCGGAAAAGCTGCCTTATCTTCTTGAACTCTGGCGCCTTGTGGAAGGGCTTGTTTCGGGTCTGCGGCACGAGGAAAAGAACCTTGGCTTCTTTCGGCGGGCTATAATTTTTGGTTAGTCGCATTCGGTGATGAGTGATTTCGGGTCGCACAAGACCAACCGAGTCAAAATAGAAGAAACCGCTTGACTTCATAGACGGGCTGAACGCTTCGAGCAGGTCTGCGTGCCCGCGGAGTTTTTTGAGGGCTGAAAGAAGCGCTGGGTGATTGTGCACGCGCATCTCCGTGTGCTCCCAGAGTCTGCCTTCCCTGATGGCTTGCTTTATGCGTTTAAGCTCAGCCACGCAGGCGTAGAGGTTATGCTCAGCTAAGAAAACTTCTCGTTCCCGTTTCGATTTCTTAAGCAGATTGCTCGGTGTCTCCGATGAACATCGGGGACAGCAACATGGGAAGTAGTCGAGTTCTCCAAGCCGCCACGTGCCGCTCTCAGTCATGTAGCGGTCTTCGCGGGCGTACAGTGCGTAGGCTGCTGAGTCGAAGATGTCGCAGCCAAGTGCAACCGCCAACGCGAACATGTGTGGGTGCCCCGCGCCAAAAAGGTGCAGTGGGCGCTCCACGGGCAAGCCTTTCTTCGCGGTCAAAATCATTTCTGCCATGACGTCGTAACGGTAGCTTTCCATTACTTCTGTTGGGCTGCCTAAGGCGTGGATTTGGAAGGGGAGCTTTCCCATCTCAGCCGCTGACTTAGCCACGAGGTCCAAGTGCCTGCCGCCCTGTACGGGTCCAACCCACAAGATGTCGTTTCGCGTCTTGTCGTGGAAGAACTCTTTTGCCCTGCGCAAGGTTTCACCCACGGTTACCTGCGCCTGCTCCTTGGTTATTCTCCAGCCTGTAGGTATGTCAAGCATGGTGGCGATGTCGCTGCCAATTGCTTCCTGATAAGCAACGATTTCTTTCTGGCTGACTTCAACTTCGCCGTAAACAAGGATTTGATAGGCGCCTGAATCGGTCATAACTGCGCCATCGTAGCCGAGAAACTCGTGCAAGCCTTCCTTAACGACTGCGTCGCCGTATCGTTTCCTGAGTATGTAAGAATTCGTTATGATTGCTTCGAACCCGAAAGTTTCTTTCAGCTTATTCGGCGTAATCAGTTGGATGCTGGGGTTGATGACGGGGTAAAGAAGCGGAGTCTCCACTGTGGCACTTTTGGTTTTCAACTTGCCTATCCTGCCCAGCAGGTCCTTCTGTTTGATTTCGAAGCAACTCAAAGTCGAAGCCTAAACAAGAATCACGGTTCACTTATAAAAAACACTAGCCCTGTGGAGCTTGACTGGGTGGATTTTGGGCATTTGATTTGGTGCTTCTGCGTCGGTGTCTTAGACGCTTGGTTGGTGGTGGAGTTTTTGCTCTGCCGAATTTCACGTTTATGACGACGATTATGGCGGCAGCTACAATGAACGCGGCGGCTATGGCGATGATCCAGTAAAGGCCCGAGTTGTTCGCCGAGCCGATTATTGGCCCAGGCGTAATCGTTCCCGGTAGGTACGATTGAAGCGGCCAAGGAGTCGCACTGGAGTACGGCGTCGGCGAGGGAACGTGAGAGACAGAATTGCTGCTGGAAGGTGTTGCTGTAGCAGACGGGATTGAAGTCGGAGGCGTAGTGGGAATGCTGAGTGACGCGGGAACTGACGGAGCCTCTGTTTCCCTGCTGTTTAGGGCTGGTTCAAAGATCACCGTGCCCAGGTGCACTGTATCATTTTTGTAGTCCCAAATTGTGAGGTCAATCTGCGTTTGACCTGTTAATCCCCACCAGTTCATCGTAGCAGTTATATTGTGAAAATCGGTCAAGTGGATGTTTTGAGTGTAGCCGCCTGTGCTGTTGTAATTGGCATAAATGTTGTTGTAAGCGATTGTCCCATCTGGGGCTGGACTCCAGATTCCAACAAAGTTGTTGGTTATTGTGTTATATTCCACCGTTCCGCCGCCGCTGACTCCGCATGTGTTCCCTGCTAATGCGTTGAACTCTATAGTTGACGATACGCTGCAAACTCCGTCGTTAACGTTGTTGACGATGTTGTCCTGTGCGATTTCTGAATAACCAACCGCCCAAATGCCAGTGAAACAAGCAGTAATGTTGTTTTGTGTGATTGTTGTGGATGCTGATCCTCCCGTGAAAATTCCATAGTTATGGCCTTGACCGACAATCATGTTGCCTGAAATCAAAGCCGACCCGCCGAAGACATCAATCCCGTCGGTGGAAACTATGTTCAATACGCTGTTGGAAATCGACAGATATCCAGCGTTGACTGTAATAATTGGAGCGGCAGAAATGCCTGAGAAATAATCGCTACTTAATGTTATGGAACCTTGCTGGATTGAGATAAAAACCGAGTCAATGTTCGCGTTGCTGATTGTTGAGTCAGAACCCGCTGATAAAAAGATAATGCCTACGGAGGGCGAGTTAACACCAGAAAAAACTATTTCACCGCTGCTGGAGCCCTGAGCGTCTAAGGTTCCGTTAACCTGTATCTGGTAGCTTCCAAGGTTCACGGTTACGCCTGGCTGAATGGTCAGGGATACACCGCTTGCAATGACAAGGTTTCCCGTAAGCATGTAGGGGCTGTTACCAGTTGTCCAATTTGTATTAGCATAAATGGTTCCGCTCACCAAGGAAGACGCGTGACCGACTTCTACGTAGAGAAGCCCCACAGTCATCAGCAAGACGATGAGGACCGCGTATGCAGGCTTCCGCATGTTTCCCACCGTCTATCAAGTGCTTGCCGTCAAAATTTAAGTCTATTCCAAAATTGCTTTGATAGCGCGGTATGTGTCAGCATCCTTATATCGCAATGTTTGTCTATACTTGAAAGAGTTGCACAAAGATGGTCTGCGCAATCGACTTCATCGAAAAACCGAAGTTGAACGACCCAATCCTTATTGAAGGTTTACCTGGCATCGGTTTCGTAGCAAACATTGCTGCGCTTCACCTGATTAAGGACCTTAAGGCTACGCGGTTTGTCCAAATATTCTCTTCGTCATTTCAGGACTTCGCCGTTACCGTCGCGGACGGTAGGGCACTTTCACCCATAAACGAACTGTACTATGTCAAGCGGGACGGCAACCGTGACTTAATCATCTGGTATGGCAATACACAAGCTTTGACGACTGTTGGGCAATACGAGCTTGTCGGCAAAGTGCTCGATTTAGTGCAGGAATTCGGCTGTCACTTCGTGATTTCCATCGGCGGCTTCAAGAAGGAGGAAACTCAACCCGTGCCTGGCATATACAGCACCGCCACAGATTTGGAGACGATGCAGCAGGCGCTTGATTTAGGCACCAAGGTAATGGTTGGACACGTGTTCGGCATCGCTGGGTTAGCAGTCGGATTAGCAAGAATAAAGGACATGAAAGGTTTCTCTCTGCTTGTTGACACGCCTGGGATGAACCCCGATGTGAATGCTGCAAGATACGCGTTGACCACCCTCGGTAAATACCTGAACCTTGAAGTAGATTTATCCAAAATTGAGGAAAGCGGCGATGAAATCAAGAAGATTTTAGAATCCTTCGGTATCATCAGAAGCATTACAGAAGAAAAGAAGAAAGAAGAGGAGCAGCTGCGCTGGTTTATTTAGGCTTTGACTTCACTCATGAATTGCTCGTAGACTTTCTGCACTCGCTCTGCAGCTGGACCTGAACCTTCAATTACACCTTTCTCGGTCAGTTTCACTTTGTCCATGACCCAGATGAAACCTTTATCCTCGTACAGCTTGACCATTGTAGGGAAGACTTTTTCGAGTCTTGTAGCTAAGGATTTGAGGTCGAAGGGTTTCTCAGCGCTTGAAATCTGGGCTACGGTGCTCCCGTTCAGGAAGAGTCGGTGAAGGGTTTTCCCAGCTTCGTCCCTTGCGTCCGCGACGACGAGACTCAGGTTGTCTGGGTTGATGCCGATTAATGTGCCGTTAAAGGTCTTTCCGTTAGTGGTTACTACAGAAACTGTTTTGCCATCCAACAGGGCGACTTCAGTGAAGTACTTTCTTTGCGCTACAGACAAGGTTGTATTCTCCTTACGGATACGAAATTGCATTCCAAGTATTTATCTTTAATATACCCGAGACACAAGAAACGGTTAGCTGACTGACATTTTCAACTAATACATTGCTTTTTTTCACTTTTAATGCTTCTTAGGTTGTATATCGCTGCTCTGCTTCAGGAACGCCATCGTGTTTGGAGGCAGATCCCTTTCAACCATGTAGTTTGGTCCTACCCAGCAGTTTTCGCCGACCTTCACGCCAGGCATGAAAAGCGATTTAATACCGGTTTTCACGTTGTCCCCGAGAACGGCACCGAGTTTACGTCTGCCCGTCTCGGCCACTTGATCCTTTACGACCATTTTGATTACTCCGTCGTCTAATCGAAGGTTCGCTGTGACCGTGCCTGCGCCTAAGTTGCAGCCTTCACCGAAGATGCTGTCACCGACGTAGGAGAGGTGCCCGACGTGCGTGCGATCCATAATGATGCTGTTCTTGATTTCGCATGCGTTGCCGACACGAACCTTTCTGCCGAGGCTCGTTCCCGGACGGATAAAGCAGTTGGGTCCAACGTCGCATTCCTCATCGATGAAGCATGGTCCCTCAATGTAGGCGCCTGAACGTATCCGCGCTGACTCAGCCACCATTACGGGACCGATAAGGTGCGTTCCTTGCTCAACGGTTCCAAGGATTTTGTGGTCCATTCGTTTGAGCGCCCAGACGTTGGCGTCAAGCAAATCCCATGGCCTGCCCACGTCAAACCAGTCATCCTTTGAAAGTTCGGCGGCGAGAACAGTGCCCTCCTTAGCGAGAAGCGTGACGGCGTCAGTTAGTTCCCATTCACCTCGCGTTGAAGCCTGAATCTGCCGTAGTTTGCCAAAAACTTCAGGCGAGAACACGTAGACTCCCGCGTTGGCAAGGTTCGACGGGGCTTTTCCAGCGGAAGGCTTCTCAACAATTCCTTTGACCCTTTTGTTCTCGTCGAAGTCGATGATTCCGTAGCTTTCAGGCTTGTCGACTGGGACAACGCCCATTGCTGCAGACGTTTTCCCGTGCCTAAACAGGCTAACCGTTTCTTTTACGGCGTTCACTCCAAAAAGCAGGTCCCCATAGACAAGGACGAAGTCTTCGTCCATGTAAGGCTCGGCGGTTGCAGCGGCGTTCCCCGTGCCCAGAACCGCTTTCTGCTCCACATAGCTCATGTGCAACCCGAGTTTCTCGCCGTCTCCGAAATAGTTGCGGATTGCATCTCCCATGTAATGCGTAACGATTAACGCCTCGGTTATACCTGCTTTTTTCACCGCTTCCAAGCAGAACTGGAGAATCGGTTTGCCGCCCACTTTGATGAGATGCTTTGGACGCGTCGCGGTTATGGGTTGTAACCTTACGCCTTCGCCAGCCGCCAGCAACACAGCTTTCATGCCTTTTCAGCCTCAACTTGTTTGCGTATTAATGCAGTAGCCTTTCTGGATATATCGTTTGCCGCCGCCGCGGATTCACCTTCAACCGTTAAGCGGATAAGCGGCTCAGTGCCGGAGGCGCGGATCAGTAGCCATCCATTCTCAAGCGTCAAGCGTACACCGTCAACCCTCGAAAAATCCGTGAAGTCAGAAAACGCCGTTTTCAAGGCAGATTCCAGATTCGCCACCGCATTGTATTTTTGCTCTTTTCTGCATGCGATGTTTTCCCGCTTGGTTATGTATTCGGGGACTGCGTTGATGAATTGGCTCAGGGATGTGTCTTCGTCTTCCAGTGCTTTTAGCATGAGAGCAGCAGAAAGCGGTCCATCTGGGCAAAAGTGATGTTGCGGGTGCACCCACGCGCCGCAGGGTTCGCCGCCGAAAACCGCGCCTGACTGCTTGATTGCCTCCGAAACGTATATGTCGCCTACTCGCGTGCGTATTACTTTTCCGCCGTGCATCTGCGCCATCGTCTCAACACACATGGACGCTTCAACATTCGTGACCACGTTGCCGCCGCCAGCCTGCTTAAGCGCGTAGGCAGCGTACCCAGCCAACGAGCGGTCGAAGTTCACGAAAGCGCCTTTCTCGTCGACGAATGCCACTCGGTCTCCATCGCCGTCGAAAGCAATGCCGATATCAGCGCCGAGCGCCTTAACCGTGCTTGCCAAATCGCCAAGCGATTCAGCAGTAGGCTCAGATTTTCGAGCTGGGAAGAAACCGTCCGGCTGCGCGTTGAGAGAGGTAACTTTGCAGCCCAAGGTCTTGAGCAGGGCGGGGGCAACATAGAAGGTTGCGCCGCATCCCGGGTCGACGACGACTCGCCATCTGCGATGGAGCTTGGCTGCTTTTAGAGCCATCTTCAAGTAAATTCGGTTTGCATCGAACAGGACGGTTTTTCCGAGGCTGCGCCAGTCAGCCAAGGCGTACAGGCCTTCAGCGACGTTTTTCTCCACGGCGTTTTGTTCCGCACTCGTGTACGATAGGCTGTCGCCGCGGAACACTTTTATCCCGTTATACTGGGGCGGGTTATGACTGGCTGTAAGCATGAACCCAGCGTCTGCCCCCAAAGCGCGAGTGACGTAGGCTAAGACGGGGGTGGCAACTGCGCCGACCAAGTAAACGTCTGCGCCGCTTGACAGCAGTGCCGACACCAATGCGTCTTGTAGAATTCCGAAAGAAACCCGCGTGTCGCAAGCAACGACTGTTTTTTTGGCTTTGGCATAAGCAGCCACGGCTAAGCCGACTTTGCACGCTAACTGGGGCGTTAAATCAACGTTCGCCAGCCCCCTTACGCCTGAACTCCCGAACAGCTTAGCCATTGAGCATCACCGCTAAACGCAACCGCTTACTGAACTGCTAGAAGACGTTGCTTAAAATTATTGTTGTGTGCTGGTTGGCGGCGCGTAAGCAGGGCGGGTTGGATAAAGGCTAAATAATCTTGCAAGAGAAAAGAAGTCGAAGACGCATGAAGATATTACTGGATGAAATGTACGCTGGATTGAAGGAGTATTTTGAAACCTTAGGCTACGAAGTCATAACCGCTCAGGAAGCCGGCTTGAAGAGCGCCAAAGACCGAGAAATCGTGGAGTACGCTGGAAAACACGGCCTTCTTTTGGTGACCCAAGACCAGAAGCCAGCTGAACTCGCGCAGTTGCTCGGCGTCAAGTGCGTGTTCATCTCTAACTTGATGATTGCCAAACTCGTTGACGAAAAAATCAGGCAACTCGGCGTTTAGACTTGGATGTGACGCAGGTACTTGTTCCAGAGGTAGGCGGCGGCGTAGCCTGCTGTGACGCCGGTTGCTGGACCCATAAAGAGGACAAGCATGTCAAGCATGGTGCTTCTCTGGATAAAAAGTACGAACAAGCCTTTGGCGAAGGGAACAAACTGGGGGAAAAACGCGAAGGCTGAATAGCTTGCTAACCCAATCAGCAACGTGGAAACCGCCATCGCAGCGATGAGTCCGTTGCGGTTGACACCTTCGCATGTGCCCTTGACCCTGAACAGCCAAATGGAGCCGTCGGTTAAGGCGCCGAAGAGGAGCGAAAACAGAAACGTGAATGGCCCCAGCGCGGGGTTCCACAGCGCCGTCAGGAGTCCGCCGACTGCGCCGACGTAGGTTGCGCCGAACCTCTTGACGAACAGGCTGCTTAGGGCGAGGATGACTGCTTGGACGACGATTAATACGTAGTTTATGGGGGGTGGTAGGAAGGCGTTGATTACGAAGATTATAGAGCCGAACAGCGCGGTGATGAACAGTCTGTTAAGCTTCTGCGTGCGTGTATCCCCCTTTGATAGTAGCACTCTGCGCGCTGTCTAAAAAGTTTAATGTAGACTACGCAAAATATGTAGTCTAAAGTCTTTCTGCACTTTTTCAACGGCGAAATCCATGCCTCTGGGCTTTTAGACAGAAAGTTATAAATTGAGTCTTTGCAATATGGTTTAAACACAGGATATTTAACTTATAAATGTGTAAAAAAGGGGAGTACCTAGAAGTTGAGCACTCACGCGGAAGATTTGAAACTGCGATTAATGACAATCGAGTTGTTGCGAACAGCAAAATACAAGCGGAACATAACCTACCGCGAATTAGCCTCCAAAACCGACTTGCCCGTTACCGTGCTAAGCCGCTACGCCAAAGGGCACGTCTTGCCCAACACGACAAGAGCAAAACAGCTGTGGCGCGTCCTAAACAAGATGGTCGGGCTTGAGGCTGAGCTGCGCAGCAGAATCAAGTTCGATGAGGCAGGCTACTTTGACAACACAGAAATCGTTGGCGACTACAACATATTGCAGCAAGCCGCCAACCACGCCCTCGCAAACTTCGCTGGAAAAAGGGTAACCAAAGTTTTGACCGCCGCAGTCGACGGCATTCCGCTGGCGACGATGGTTGCCAACGCGCTTGGCGTCAACCTTATCGTTGCCAAACGAAACAAGGAAGTCGGCGTAAAAGCCTTCATCGACGAAACCTACATCCTTGGCAAAGACTCAGGCGTAACCGTCACCCTCTATATACCCAAGGAAGCCATCAAGAAGCGGGACAGTGTACTCATCGTCGATGACATGATAAAGAGCGGCGAAACCCAAGAGGCACTCGTCACTTTGGTGAAGAAGTCGAAGGCTGAGGTTTCAGGCATTTTCTCGCTGATTGCAGTCGGCGAAGAATGGAAGAAACGGCTCAAGTCAGGCGACGAATCACCTGTCGAAGTCGTCACCCGCCTAAAATCCCCCTTTGAAAACGCAGCCTAAGCGTTGAGCCCAAGTCTTTTTAGGCTTAGGCACACAATGTCTCTATTGAGTTGCTGAAACATGGAGTGAACGGCATGAAAATTGGCCATGTAACCTTTGCTGGTGAAGGATTTTGATGAAGCTGCCAAGTTCTATGTTGAAAAGCTTGGTTTCGTAAAGCAGCAGGACACCAAGTTCTGGGGAGATATGCGGTGGGTAACTGTGTCGCCTAGAGACCAACATGACCTCGATTTAACCTTCGCATTAGCCGACACTGAGGAGAAGCAGAAGGTGCTCGGCAAGAGGCGGGAGACCACGTCTTCATGACTCTGGAGACCGACAACTGCAAACGGGACTACGAAGCTATGAAGGCAAAAGAAGCCAAGTTCTACGATGCACCCAGGGAGCAAGCTTGGGGCGTCGAAGTGGTTTTCGAAGACTTATACGGCAATCTCTACGATTTAGTTCAACGCTTCAAACATTAACGACCAGAAAATCTTTAACGTACTCCGCCAAGATACCAATAGCAAGATTATTTCGAGGTCTATGAGACTATGCGGATGATCCAGTGGCGAAACGGGACGGTTATCACACTTGACCAAACCAAACTTCCCCTCCAAGAAGTTACATTGGAAATCAAGACAGTTGAGCAGATGGCTGAAGCCATTAAAGTCCTTCGCGTTAGAGGCGCTCCACTGCTGGGTGCAGCGGCAGGTTTCGGCGTCGCCTTGGCAGCATTCAACTCTAAAGCCAAGACCAAACAGAAATTGCTTTCTGAGCTAGAAGAAGCAGGCGCGACCATTAAGAATCAGCGACCAACAGCTGTGAACCTGTTCTGGGGTGTAGATCGCGTCCTTGGCAAAGCTAGAAGCGCAAAGGGTAGCGTTGAAACCGTCAAGGAAGACGTAATTTCGGAGGCACAGAAAATTGCGGATGAAGACGCCGCGCAGAACCACGCCATCGGAAAAAACGGCTCCGTGCTCATCAAAGACGGCGACACGATTTTGACTCACTGCAACGCAGGCGAGTTGGCAACTGTCGAGTACGGGACGGCGTTGGGTGTTATTCGCGCGGCTTGGGAACAAGGCAAAAAAATCAAGGTAATCGCCGACGAAACAAGACCGCTCCTTCAGGGTGCAAGGCTCACCGCTTACGAGCTCAAAAGGGACGGCATCCCCGTGACTCTCATTACCGACAACATGGCAGGGTACATCATGAGCAAGGGGCTTGTGAACAAGGTTATCGTTGGCGCCGACCGCATCGTACAGGATGCTGTCTTCAACAAAATCGGCACTTACGGCGTGGCGGTGTTGGCGCATGAACACAAAATCCCCTTCTACGTCGCTGCTCCCAAATCAACGTTTGACTTGACCTGCAAAGCCGCAAACGTAACAATTGAGGAACGTAAACCCGAAGAAGTCACCCATGTCGGTTGTCAGCAAACTGCCCCAGACGGAGTAGCAGTGATTAACCCAGCTTTTGACGCGACACCGCTAAAGTATGTCTCAGCAATCATCTGCGAAACCCAAGTTTACTACCCCAAAGACTACGAAAAATTCAAGAAAGAAGGAAAAAGAGCAAAATGACCGAAAACAAAAAGATACAGGCCCCAGAATTCCGAACCAACGGAACTTTGGCAGAGAAAGGCGTCTGCGTAGCCGAACAAAGCAGCATCGACGCATTGACTTCCCGAGGCTACGGCACGTTGGAGAACGGGGTTTTCACGTTAACCTTCTACGAGGCAATGTACCTCGCCGACAAGGGCATGCTGGAAGTTAAAGGCGAAAAAGGCAAAACCGCTGATTTCCAAACCCTTCTTAAACGCTACGAAGCCCTCAGCGAGAACGCTTGGGTCAACTACATGGTTTACCGCGACCTGAGAAGCCGCGGATACGTCGCCCGCGAAGGCTTCGGCGGCGGCATCGATTTTCGGGTTTACGAACGCGGCACATACGGCAAAGACACAGCACCCTACCTTGTGGTCAGCACACAAGAAGGGAAGCCGCTTGGCATAAACGAGTTGGCGGATGCATTGCAGCAGTGCCAAAGCCAAAAGAAAGAGCTCGTTCTCGCAGTCATGAACCGCAGAGGCGAAATTGTCTATTACTCTGTCGGACAATTAGCATTCAAATAGGCAGGCGCAGAAAATGGCAAATAAAGCGTATATCTGGAATGCACAGGATTATGCAAAGAATAGCCAGAACCAGTTCCAGTGGGCGCAGGAGCTTATCCCGAAGCTGAAACTGCATGGAAACGAAGCATTGCTGGACATCGGCTGCGGCGACGGAAAAATCACTGCTGAAATCGCGCGGTGCCTACCAGACGGAAAAGCAGTCGGCGTCGATAGTTCAGAAAAAATGATAACGCTGGCGAAAAACACTTTCCCACAAAAAGAACACCCGAACCTGTCGTTTCAAGTACTTGACGCGCGAAAGCTGACTTTTCAGTCGGAGTTTGATGTAGCCTTTTCCAACGCCGCGCTGCATTGGATTGTCAACCAAAAACACGTACTCAAAGGCGTCTACAAAAGCTTGAACCCAAATGGTAGGTTGCTGTTTCAGATGGCTGGAAAAGGCAATGCCCAAGACGTACTATGCATCATCGATGAGCTAAAGACCGTGGAGCCGTGGAAGCAGTTTTTCATGGGCATGCCGTTTCCCTACGGTTTCTTCGACGCCGAAGAGTACACACGGTTCCTTCGGGAAGCTGGCTTGGTGCCACTGCGGGTTGAGCTGTTCCCAAAAGACATGAAGCACAACGGTGCGGAAGGCTTAGCGGGGTGGGTAAGGACAACTTGGTTGCCATACACCGACAAACTGCCCGAAGAGCTGAGAGCAAAGTTTGTGCAGGAAATAGTTGACCGATACCTCGAAAGACACCCCGCTGACGAAGCGGGCGTCGTTCATGTTGGCATGATGCGCATAGAAGCAGAAGCCTACAAACCATAGAGCGCTCTACTGTTTCACAGGCTGTTTTCAGCAGCCGCTGGGTTTTCCATTGAAAGTGTTGAAGAGGGCTATTTCATCGTCGGTTGCGCCTGCTTGACGCAGTTTGGCGATGCAAGCGGCGTATTGTTTTTCGCTAAGGCTTGCGTGTTTGACGGCTTCTTTTGTGCTGGTTGAGCTTAGGGAATAGCAGGTTTCTTGGGAAGCTCTGCCCCTTTTCAAGGCATCACGTTGTTTTTTGAAACGGTTAAGTGCGGGGCAGTCTTTGGTCAACATTCCAAAAGCCGTGTTGGGATAAGCTCGGCAGCCTTCGGATCGGACTTCGTAAATTGAGCATTCGTTGTCGACCAGAAAGATGCAAGGGGTCTGCGTAACGTATTGGTCGTATTCTGCCTCGTTTGCTTTCCACCGTTCACCAAGCGCTTTGAACAGCGCGTTCACTTTTGCGTCAACTTTCAGGTTTGCTTTGGTTGGGCCAGCGGTCAAGAAATCCTCCAGCTTACAGCAGACGCCGCATTTTGCGCATAAAAAAGGCAGGTTGATTGACCATCTGCCGCTTTTGTTCGTGAAATCTAAGTGCATGTAGAAGGTGTCAATCATGGTCCGTCAAACAAGGTAACAACGTGTTTGGCTTTCAACTTTTCCCCAGAAATCGCGGCATCAGACCTTTAGGCTTCTGCAGGAGTAAGTGCCGTTCTTGTAAATTGTGATGTCGGGTGTCGAGTTTTGGGTCTGTGCATCGGCTAGGTGTAAGAGGCTGACCCCAGAGTTAACAAGCAAACGAGCACAATGATGATGATATTTAGGCTGCGTTCCATGGTTTAGTGTCCAACTTCCCTTCGTGGCTTGCTTATAAAAGCGTTTTTGTCAACACTTGTAGACTAAGAGAAACGGGTTTAGTCAATGATTCTTAACAAGCAGAGCCAAGTGTGATGGACAAGCTTTAAGCGAGAGTTTAAAAGAATAATCGCATCATTTTAGGAGCGGAGAAAATTCATGCCTACTTTCCAGACTGTCCGCGGAATGCGGGATTTGCTGGGCGTGGAAGCCCAAGCGTTCACGACAATAATCGGCAAAGCAAGAGCGACAGCCCAGCTTTATGGTTACCGAGAAGTCATCACGCCAGTTGTGGAGTCATTTGACCTTTTGAGCGCGAAGTCAGGCGAGGAAATCCGCCAACGCATGTTCATCTTCAAAGACCTCGGCGACCGCCAAGTCGCCCTGCGACCCGAATTCACCGCATCAATCGCACGGCTAGTCACAACCGCCCTCAAAAACGAGCCGAAACCCCTCCGCCTCTTCTCAGCAGGCAGCGTCTACCGCTACGACGAACCGCAGAAGGGAAGGTTCCGCGAATTTTACCAGACAAACTTCGAGTTGATGGGCAGCAGCCGGCCTGAAGCTGACGCAGAAATCGTCCTGCTCGCAGACAACGTAATGAAATCAGTGGGCTTGCGTGGCTACGCCTTTAAAATCGGTAACATCGGCGTCGTCCGCGGCATTCTCAGCCAAGAGGGCGTCGACGAAAGAGCACAGAACGCTATCCTGCAGCTTATGGACAAGAAGGAGTATGAGGAAGCCTTCAAGTTGGCGCCGACGGAGAAGTGCCGCAGCATGCTTGAGGGGCTGCTGGAACTGAAGAGTATCGACTGCTTCGAAACCGTTGAGAAAGTGAAGGCTTACGTGGCTGGGTACGAGAAGGCGAAAGCTGCGGCGGAAAACCTTGGCGAAGTTTTCAAACTCGTCTTTGAAAGCGACTGCCCCGTACGCGAGGTTGAACCCGCGTTTGCACGAGGACTCGAATACTACACGGGCATGATTTTCGAGGTTTACATTCCCGAACTTGACATTGCGTTGGGCGGCGGAGGCAGATACGACAGGCTCATTGAACTGTTCGGCGGCGAACCCACCCCAGCCGTGGGCTGTGCCCTCGGAGTCGACCGCATCGCCCTCGCACTTGAAACTCAAAACGCCACGGCACAAGTGGAAAAAGCAAAACTGGTCTTGGTGCTGGCCGTCAACGATGCGATGAAAGTGGAAGCCCTGAAAATAGCACAGCAACTTAGGCAAGCAGGCGTCGCCCTGGAGTTTGAGGTTATGGGACGCAAGATGGGCAAGGCACTGGAAGACGCGGACAAGCGGAAAGTGGATTATGCTGTCATCGTGGGGGAACGGGAGCTGAAGGAAGGCAGTGTGATGCTTAGGAATTTGGCGAAGAGAGAGCAAGCAGTCGTCGCTGTTAAAGGCTTAGCCGAAAGAATCCGCTCATAGCCATTTGGGCACACAGCATCTTATCTTAGATACATGCTGTCGTGTAAAGTTTCTCATAATTCCAGCCCACTTCATGCTCTAAACCAAAAAGCAACATGAAAACAAAGCCCAAAGCCTCATGAGCCCCGAGGGGGGTCTACTTTTTACATCAAAATTCCCTTGTAAAAATGGGTTTATCATGAAGTCGGACCGAAAGGGGTAACCCCCATTTTTACATCAAAAAACCAATGTAAAAATGACGTAGCACAACAGTTTTTACCGTCTGAGGCGGTAGGCAACTAGCAAAGATTTCTATCCGTGACGCATGATGACACATCAGAAAACAAGTAGCCCTCTTTGCAGCATCAAGGTTACCCCTTTGGCGGCGGAAAGCTTCGGAGTCCGCTCTATGTGCACGCTGGTGGAGACACCTGACGTCACGGTGCTTTTAGACGCTGGGGTTTCGCTTTGCCCTTGGCGCTTCGGTTTGCCGCCGCACCCAGTTGAGTTCCAAACAATCGCAGGGCTGCGCCGGAAAATCGCTAAGGCAGCGGATAAGGCGTCCGTCGTCACCATAAGCCACTACCATTTTGACCATCATACCCCTTCGTTCGAGGACTGGGTTGTTAACTGGACGGAGGCAACAGAGACCGCCCGCCAAATCTATCAGGGCAAAACCGTGTTCATGAAGAATCCGCGTGAGCAAATCAACGCAAGTCAGAGAGAGCGTGCATGGATGTTCCAGAAGACAGGTGGCAAACATGCCAAGGCTCTGGTGGCAGCCGACGGCAAAGCCTTCACTTTCGAGAAGACTCTTCTTCGTTTTTCATCGGCTGTTGCTCACGGCTCAGAAGATTCAGGGCTGGGTTGGGTAGTCATTGCTGTTGTTGAATGCGGAAATGAGCGGTTCCTGTTTGCGCCTGACGTGCAGGGACCCATGACGCAGCAGGCGCTGGACACAATTTTGGCTGCTGAGCCGACCGTGGCTATGCTTGGCGGGCCACCATTGTACTTGGAAGGCTCCAGAGTCGACGCCACACAGATCGAGTTGGGACTGCGAAACCTCGAACGTATCGTCGAAGCAACTCCTATCGTAATCGTTGAGCACCACGCCTTGAGGGATGAAGATTGGAAGAAGAAATTAAGTAGCGTTTTTCAACGTGCTTCAGCGACTGGGCACACCGTGGTGACGGCGGCAGAGTACGCGGGAGAGGAAAACGTTTTTTTGGAGGCCCGTCGCAGGCAGCTTTACTTTGACGCTCCGCCTTCGGATGATTTCAAGCAGTGGATTAAGACGTTGAACGGCAGAACCGTCGTCAAACCACCGCTATAGCAAGCTCAGAAAGATGCAAGGTAAATAAACAAGCGAGCAAAAAATAAAGCCGACAAAGAGACACTTGACAGACATGTGGTTGACATTCAGCGCAGCAGCATTTACCGCTTCATTCCTCCTCATCGTTGTGGCGGAGATGGGCGACAAGACCCAGTTCATAGCCATGTCTTTCGCCACCAAACACAACCCCTACAAGGTGCTCCTCGCAATTTTTCTGGCGACCCTAGCGAACTTCTCAATCACTGTAGTAGTAGGGCAGCTTCTCACAGAGGTCGTTCCACTAGACGTGATTTCGCTGGCTGCGTCGCTGTCGTTCATCGGCTTTGGACTGTGGACGCTCAAGCCGGAAAAACCCAAAGAAGAAAACCCGAAGCCTTCGCGTTTCGGAGTCGTAGGCACTGTCTTTATAGCTTTTTTCATCGCAGAATTCGGCGACAAGACCCAGCTGACAACGGTCAGTTTAGCCGCGCAGTACCGAAGTGCATTAGCTGTGCTAGCTGGCGCTACGCTGGGTATGTTGGTTGCAGATGGCATCGGCATAGTCGTCGGCGTCATCTTAGGCAAGCATATCCCAGAAAGAGTTATCAAGTGGGTTTCAGCGACAGTTTTCATAGTGTTCGGGCTGATAGGCGTTTATGAGGCCCTTCCGTCAGAGATAGGAGTGGAGAACACTGAGTTGGTGTTGGCTCTTTTGGCTGCCATCTCTTTTATGGCTGCAGCGCTGTTAACTCGAAGGAGCAAGTCTACGAATACTAATCTGTGACCTGCCCCGAAATAGTGTTCAGCTTGCGGTGAATTAGAAAACTTGAAATGCGATGTCCAAAATAGTTGAGGCTGGAGCGGTCAAGATTTGGTTAAGGCTTATACTGTAATAGCTGAATTCAGCATTGTTCCCGTAGGAACGGGGGAAACAAGCGTTAGCCGATATGTGACGGCGGCTATAAACACGTTTCGAGACATCGAGGGGCTGGATTTTGAAGTTACCGCGATGGGGACGGTTCTCGCCGCTGAAGATTTAGACACAATCTTTGAGGCGGTAAAAAGAGCTCATGAAGCTGTCATGGTGTTGGGCGCTAAGAGAGTCGCGTCGACACTCAGGTTTGACGATAGAAGAGACAAATCGCGAGCGATGCAGGACAAAGTGGAAGCCGTTAAACGACAACTCAAACAAACTTAATTGCCCGACAAGTTTGGATGAATTACGATCAAGTAACTGCGACGGTACTGCCGCAAAAAAACTCTTACTGGTGCTTCCTTGACTTGATCATAACTGCTGCTTTCTTCAGATCCAACGGAGTTTTCACGCGGAAAAAGCTTCGGAAATCAGGGTCCAACTGCTCGATAACTAAAGTCGAAACGTAACGTACACCATGCAAACAACCCAAGATGGAAATTAAATCAGTTTCGCCAGCCGCCATAGCCTTTCTCGAAGCCTCCAATGATAGTGACGTGTTGTAGACTGCATGCAACGGCTCACATTCACTGTTTGGCCACCGTGGAACAACCGCAGACTTGCCTGGGCTTAGTTCAAAAAGTAGGGACAAAACCTCCTTGGAGACGAATGGTGAATCAAAAGGCAGAACAAGCGAGTATTTTCCTTGCGCCCCTTCGAGCCCCTTCGTTGCGGCAGCTAAAGACCCCACATCCGAGCCAGTGCAAACTTCAAATCGGACTGCGGCAGGAACGATTTCTCTGTACGAATAGGTCTGCTCCACAGAAGTCACAACAACAATAATCTCTTCAACTGACCCCTTGAGTGTCTTAATCACGTAACTGAGCAGCGGCCTATCGTCAAGTTTCAAAAACGCTTTGTCTTCGCCGAATTTTGCATTCGAATCCACGGCAATGATTATAGCGGATTTATCCAATTCTTACATCTCCACCTCTTAGTCGCTGAGCTAGTAAAAAAACATGCTGAAATAGCTAAGTAGTCTTATGGCTTTAGCTCGGTTGATCTGATTGAATTCCGCTTTTTTCAATAGACGTTACAAAATCAAAAACGCACATCGATTTCAGCTTTCGCAATAGAGCTCTGGGAGAAAAAGATGACTATTTTGTGTAGAAACCATTCATGCAGCCGTTCAGATTTTTTCATCTGCAAATTAACTTTGTTAGATAAGTACGTTAACAGCTTTTTTCAGAGAAAACTGCCATTTGGTTTTGTCAAAAAACATGTAGGCGCGGAATTTCCGCTTCGGCTTTTTCACTTGAGCGTGACAGCAACTGACTTAAGCAAACGCTACAATACAAGGTCATTTGCGTGGTTGCTTCATGCGAAGGCGCGAGGCAATTCAACTTTTCAGAGAGATTGGTAAGTGTATACCAGACGCGTTCATAAGCAGTATTTCGCTGTCATCGATAACGCCGTCCAAAACAGATTTTGAGCTTAGATTAAATGTGGCTCTCGACGAAAAATGCTTGGCGAATGTAGAGACCCTGGTAAGCAAACGCGGGTTAACACTCAAAGAAGGCAATGATTCCCTGTTGATATATGGATCCAGTCCAAAGAAGAATTTGATGCGGGTGCCGGCTTAAACTAAATGATGAAAGGTCAATTAAAAAAGGCGACTTTAGCTGGAATGCACCCAAAAGAGAGCGAAGATTTTGAAAAATCCACGCTGTTGAAAGAAAAGGGTTGAATGTTGGCTTAGTCGAATTCGCCGTTTTCTATTTTCTTTGTCATTTCTGCGAGTATCTTGGTGAATGGATGGTCGGGTTTGTCTTGGGCGAAGATGAAGTTTCCTTCGGCTCTCAGTACTTCGCAGAAGCACGGCACTATGCCGAGCAGTGGAACTTGGTAGGTCGCTTTCACTTTAGCGCTCATCTCAGCCTTCTTAGCCGTGGCAGAAGCATCAAGCACCTTGTTCAGCACCAAACCAGTCTTCTTCTCGAACAGGTTGTAGAGTTCGGCAAGCATGCGTTTTGTTCCGTCTACGTCTGAGCGGTCGCCTGTTGTAGCTACAACCACCAAGTCTGCGGCGACGATGGCGTTTATCGATGAGTATTGCAGTCCAGGGCTGGTGTCGAGGAATAGGTAATCGAATTTCTGGCAGGCGAGTAGCGTTTCCTTCAAAGCAAGCAGCCTTCCTAGGGCACGCATCTCCCATTTTCTATCCTTCGATGACATGTCGCGAATTGCTTCGGTCGCTGGGTTAGCTAGCGACGCGTAGAGTTTGCCGCCTCCGGAGATCTTGCTGCTTATGTTTACGAGGACTTTTTCGATGTCGGCGGTGTTGTTAAGGTAGTCGTTGAACCAGAACTCGGTGTTTTCTGTCTTCAGAATTGCGAATAAGCTGGGTGCGCGGAAGTCGAGGTCGAAGACGCAGACTTTCTTGCCTGCCTTGGCAAACGTAGCTGCCAAATTCACGGACAGAAGCGTCTTTCCAGTGCCGCCTTTGTAGGAGTGAACAGCGATTATCTTGCTCATTCAGAATCAGCTCCGCGACTCCGGGTCAACGAAAAAGTAAGCCTTCCTGCCCTTCCGCTCCTTTTTAAGGTAACCCATGATGACCAACTGATTAAGATAAGCACTTTCAACCGCTCGCGCACGAGTCGTCGACACAGCAATCTCCTCCGCTGTCGCCCGGCCACAACGGCAAATCGTCATAGCTGTCTTACGCAAATGGTCAGGCATCGAAAGCAGCGTCATAACATCCAAAGAAGCATCAGGCAGAACAGCAGATTGACGCACACTGGCCTCACCGCTATTCTTCTGAATCTCAATCATGACTTCCATCTTCTCATTCAACTTCTCGAGACTCTCTTCGATCTTCTCAAGAATCGCGATCGGCCTTTTAGTCAACACTTGATCCCTAATACGCAAACCCCCCGATTTGTTTTGCACAAATACAGTTCCCAATCTATTTATTAAGTATTACGAAACAACAGTATGGATTTCGAAGTATGTATTTCAAACAAGTAAAAAGCCGGCGAACCCCTTTCTCAAAACAAAGTGGGCGACAAAGCCCAGGGATAGCAAAAGTAGCTAAACCTCAAGAATCGATCAAATGTTTGGTCAAGGGTTTAGAATAGTTGGGGAAGTTTAGTAGGGGATTGGCGCTTGGTTTCTGGCTTCCTCTACTATGGGTAGAACCTGTTTCAGTTCTTTGAAGTATTTCAGAACAGTTATGCCTCGCTGTGTGACGGCGTATACTAGTCGGCGTTTGCCTACGGTACGTTCTTCGACGAGGCCTTGTTTGATGAGAAAGTCTAAGTATTCTTTGAGGACACTGCAGTTAACGTTTGCCTTGTACATTACGTGTGTCAGTTTTAATGGTCCTCGGTGAGCGAGAACTGATAGGATGTCTACATACATTTCCAGTTTGGAACGACGCACTTTGTACTCCTCTTTTTTGTGATAGTGTTTGTTTTAGATATAAATCATTTATGTATTTTAAATCAGTATTGTTCCCATTGGTTTGGGTTAGTTGTGGGGTTTTTTGGTTACTTCGTTTAACACGTTTAGTCTATTTTCGAATGCGGTGACCATGTCGTCTAGCAATATTTCACGCAACTCTGTCGGCAGTTTGCCTATGTTTTCTTGGAAGGCGCTTGCCATTTTTGCTTCAAGTTCCTTTCTGCCTTTTTCTGGTATTTGTTTCATATATTATCCTCCGGGTTTGTGTTGGATTGTGTAGTTTGTTGGTATTTAACTAACTTATGAAGGGGCTCTACTTATCCAAAATAAAGAGGCGGAAACCGAACTGTAGACGGAGGGCTTTGGGATAGTCTGACGTTTTGTTGTAAATATTGGGGTAGGGGTTCGTTTTTTGATTTTTGTTTTTTGGGTTGCTTTTTTGGTTTAGGCTTGTTTTTGCGATTAGGTTAGGGTGCAAAAAGATAGTAAAAGATAGAAAAAGATAGAAAAAGATAGAAAAAGATGCAGAAAGATGGAATCTTCAAAGCTGCGCGATCAATTTTCAAGTCGTCTCTCTGGTAACTGTTCCTATGTAGTTCGGACAGGTTTGGGGGCAAATGAAAGATTAAAAAGGGAAGGCTGCTTCTGCTAATTGAGAACAGGTGCTTTTAATGGACAAGTCAACAGTCGCACTCGTCAAAGGCGAACGGGGACACGAACCCGTCTATAAAGCTCTTGACCTCATCGATTACAAGTCAGCGCTGGCAGGGTACAGCCGCGTCCTCATAAAAGTCAACTTCATAACCACCAAAACTTGGGACACAGGCGCAACAACCGACCCGATGGTGGTTGAAGCCTTGATCCTGCGACTCAAAGACCTGCCCGTTGAAGTCATAGTGGTTGAGTCAGATGCAACCATGACCAACGCCGACAAAGCCTTCAAAGCCACCGGCATGGACAAGATGTGCAAACAGCACGGCGTCGAATACCTCAACCTGCGCCACGTGAAAGACAAAGTCAAAATCCCCGTCCCCAACGGCGACGTCCTCAAAAGCATCACGGTTCCCCGCATCGTCCAAGAATCAGCCATCATCAGCGCCGCCAAACTCAAGACCCACAGGGCAACCAAAGTCACATTAGGCATGAAGAACATGTTCGGCATCCTGCCCGACAAATTCAAAGGCAAATACCACGCGCAGGGCATAAGCAAAGTCGTAGTCGACATCAACAGCGTCATCAAACCAAAGTTAACCGTGATTGACGGCTTCGTCGCGATGGAAGGCAAGGGACCCGTCGACGGAACAGCCGTCAACATGAACCTTATAGTCGCGGGCAAAGATGTCGTCGCCACCGACTCAACCGCCGCCCGAGCCATGGGGTTCGACCCGCATGAAATCAGCCACATTCGAACCGCCGCCGAGAAAGGCATAGGAAACATCGACAACATAGAAATCGTCGGAGCAAAACTTGAAGAAGTAACAAGACCCTTCAAACAAGCAAAATCCCGCTAAGGGCGGAAAAACCGGTCAAATTAGCCTGATGCATTGAAAGTTGAACCGCATTTCTTGCAGGTGTACACAGCCACCTTGAAGTAGCTGTTCTCTAGTTTTCTGTCTGGGTTTGAAACGGTTTCGCCGCAGTTTGGACATTTAGCCGTGGAAGGTCACAAGTCTAAGCCAGTCTTGGACGATGCTTAAGAAACTTTGTTGTCACCTCGCCGCAGTCACAAGAGTTCTCGACTGGAAAGCAAAGTAAATTGTGGTTGCAGTTACGGTTTCGAGGCTGAAACGCTCACGCTTACCACTGAACCCGCGACTTGATTCACTTCTTCCTTCGTCAAACCCATCCGTTTTATCGCGTCTTCGGTTTCTGGTTCGCTTATGATGCAGTCTATCGGGTGTACACTTTTTCTTGCAGAACCTTCAAAAAAAGTTCTTATGGAGAAGATAAGCTCTTTAGTCGCATCAAATCCTGTGCTAACTGATCTTGCTGAATCAGCGCCGATAATGGAGGAAATTGCAAAGAATTGCTGTCGAGGAAGTTACTTAAACCATGGATCCTGCGAATGGTACCATGGAAGCTGGCAATATCTCAGGATGCTTGATGCAGTTTCAACGCCAGATTGGCATGGAAACTTTTACAAAACAAATATTTTCAAATTATTCAGTGGAAAAGGCGAAATTGAAGTATTAATCTGTGGTCTTGCAGACTATGGTATTCTTTCTCATGTTTTGGAAGGATGTCATATTGCCAAGATCGAGCCACACATAACATTGTTTGATGCTTGCCAAACTCCTTTGGAGATTTGTTCATGGTATTTGAAAAAACATTTCCCCAATACAAGAACTTATAGTTTCACTGGAGATGTAACGGACTCGAATTTCCCATTAACTACTTATGACTTAATTATCACAGACGCATTCCTAACTAGATTTGATAAATCGGATCGAACTAAAATTGTAGATAGTTGGAAGAAATCACTAAAACCAGACGGATCAATCATCACTACTGCAAGAATTGATAATCATGCGGTCAGGATTCCCATTCGAGCAAATCCCAGAAGTGTTAATTCCTTTGCTGACAAAGCTTGGGGGAAGGCGATTGAAAGGGCGGGACTTTTGCTCCCTAAGAAAGCGATAAAATGATCCGAAAAATGGCTGAAAAGTACGCAAAGAACCAGATTAGTTATCCTTTTATTGATGTAAATGAAGTACACAAACTATTTGCAGAATTCAACTCGCAAATCAAAACCGTTAACACAAAAGGAGAGTTAAAACCAACTTTATATGCTCAAATAGTTGCCCGCATGAAGTAAGCTTGGAATCTCGAAACAGCCGCTGTTCCGTCTCACGAGGATTTACCCAATTGGAACTTAGTGTAACTATTATCGCGATAGTTGACACGAGGTCGCTACTGGCGCGCAATCGTTGAGCCTTAATCAGGTTATACCGTAACAGAACCGGTGCAAGTAATTGAGTCATAATAGTGCATCCAGCCACTGCCATAGCCGCCTAAGTTCACCCAATAATAGAAGCTTATTGAGATTGCACATTTAACAGTGTAACTGCCAGCGCTATTGAAAGTGTAAGTCAACGAGCTGGACTGCGCATTAGATGTTTGGCTGACCTGAACGTTGTTAACGTACCATGTAAAAGTGCCACTGTAAGCGCCTATGTATGGAGCAACTTGAGTTAGCGGATAGATATTCACGCTATAGGAGACTTGCTGTCCAGGATTTATCGTTGCTGATGTCGGTGTAAAATCGGCTGCGAAGTAATAGCCAAAGAAATTGCCTCCGATTGTGGCAGTGGTATAACTGCAGCTTTGGCTCCAAACGCCATCTTGGCTTACCGCGTAAACCGTAACTGTGAACACGCCATCTGAACTGTAGGTGTGCTGCAACTGTTCCTGAACGCCACTGCTGTAGGGACCTGTCATTGTCCATTGACCGGTGTCGCCCCAATTAATCAGGTACGAAACGGGGTATCCATTTGAGTCTGTCGATTTAACGTCTACGTAGTAAGGTGTGTTTGGGTTACCGTCGCCGTTATTTTGAGGGTTTGTAATAGTTGGTGTGCTAACAGTCTCCGCGGTTACTCCTGGGCTGATTTTTATCTGCGAATCTCCGTAAACCATCATGAAACCTACATTATTCCATCCTGCAGGTTGACCAAAACCGCCCGGGTAATATGCCCAATAACCTGCATTGAGCGGAGTCAAATCGTATGGAACACCGAAGACTTCCTCTGAAGCCAAGTTTAGTGAGTCATGAACTGTATAGCCACTGATTGCAGCCTCATAAAAGTATTCCACGAATATGTACGCCAATTGCGTATATCCCTGAAAACTTTCTTGACCTATCATTGGAGCTTGACCTGCAAAACCAATGAAACAACGCCCACTACTGTCAGGAAAATCAAAGCCGAAGACAGAAGTTACACTTGAATCATTCAGCCAAGCGTTTGCAAAGCCAAAATTAACTGTTGCACCTTGGTTTATTCCACCAGTTGTAGTGTTTGCAGCGGTTCCAGCGCTCTTGCAAGTAAACTGCCAAGCAAAAATGATCTTTTGACCTGTTGTATAATGAGAAATCATCTGCTCAGTAAGCCAACTGTTTGGGTTGTCACTTAAGTCATAATAAGGTGCAGGGCCGTTGCCATAAGCGAAGACCGACATACTATTGTAATTGTTTTCGTCTGATTGAATACAACTAGTAATAGTGCTGCCAGCATTGGTATTATCTTCCGGAAAAGTATAGTCACTGCAAGCAACACCAGCGTGGGAGTAGTTTCCGCAAATGTTATTACCCATATTTATAGAAGCAGCAACTTCCACATTGTCAAAGTTGTCTCCAAAATTCGGGTATCCTGCTTCTGTTACAAAAGTGTCGGATTTCCATGTCCCTGCAATAGCGCTCGGAATGACTACCATGAGTAATATTAGTGGTAGAATGAGCCCAAGTGCAATTACTTTATGGTTCTTGAGGCTTCTTTTCCATGTGCGTCCGAAGCCATTGAGCCTGTTTCTGCCAATGCAACAGTACGCCGCTATCGTGCTACCAGCAGCTAATGCAACAATCGGCAAAAGAATCGGCATCGTTAACAACTGGCTCATTGCAGTTAGGTTGGTACCATCTGACTCTGCGGTGGTACTCGACGCGTTCTGTGGTATGTTCCATATGATTGGCTCTATGGAACTTACATTTCCACTGTCCGCCCAAACCCTGATGTTAAGACCAGTCACGTCGCCAGGATAAAACTGGCTGAAGCCAACTCCAACATACCAAGAGGGATACAGAACGTAAGGGTTACCGCCGCGTATGGACTGCTCTGAATTTGTCTCATAGTAGTTAACATAGCTTAACGAAACATTGAAAACGGAAGCAATTTTGAAACCTGAAACTGTAACATTGTTACCCTCAGCGTTCTCTGCCATATACGAGTAGTTTTTAGCTGCTTGCAAGGCTGTTGCCACTGCCTCTGGACTAGTCACAGTAGGCACACCCTCGGTTGTGTAAAGTTGCCAATTATCCAGAAAACTCTCTAACTGACCGTTATGATAGCTTAGGACAACATTCTTCATCAGAGCTGGAACACCATTGTTGTCTACATATGTCCAGATTAGATTCTGCTCGGTTTGATTAGCAAGAACGGATGCTTGCAATTTGACATTTCCAACAGTTTCTGTTCTATTTGTATTGGGCTCAACATTACTTAACATTGAACCCAATGAACTATAAAGCTGGTTACCAGTATAGCTTTGGTATCTTTGCAAGAACCCCTGAGCTGAAACGAGAGCGTTTGCCGTTGGCTGATTAATAGAAGAAGAGCCGATACCATTACTTAAATAAAACATGTTCAAGTTACCATTTATAAATTTGAAACTTGCCTGCATGCTGCTATGATTTGCTGTTAAATTGAATATCACGTTATCCTGGGTAAGACTGGAAATTGGGATGGCTGTACTAGTGTGTGAGGCTAGGGCAGTTGCACAGGCATTCGTGTTAATCCCAATTACGTTGCTTAAGAGATTTGTTGCCTTTTGGCTGTCCGTCGTTTCCGTTATTACCTGGGCATGTGCAGTTTGGGACACGGCTGTGTACCCTGTACAAACCAATAAAACTGAAAGAAGAACTGTTATTGCTAAAATCTTTTTTTTGGAGAAGTTACTCATTTGAAGTACTTCCATTCTTTTAGGTGGGAAACTCCTTTGTTTTCCGCTTAACTTTTTCTGTCCCTCAATTAACTCTAGGCGGTTACTCGCCTTTGGAACAGTTTAGCTCCTGTATGTCACTATCGCTTAGTAATACTATTTATAATTAGCGAACTGTTACGGCTCAATTAATATGACTCAATATGACTAAATATTTCGAAAAGTTAACATGGTGGATTCAAAAAAGAATATGTAAGTACTGAAAGCAAACTGAGGCATAATTGAATCAATTTAAAACAAGAAAGCTAAAACTCATCGATTTGCTACTCTGGTTCTTTGATATATAGTTTCTAACATTTACAGGTCCGCACATAACATTGAAAACACGAACGTAAGTTCAAGAAGGCAAAAACTATTTTCGATTTGACTACAGGAATGACAACTCGGTTGTTAACTTAAAACTGAGTTGCACTATCAAAGAATTTGAGTAAATGCTTAAATGTTTATGGTAGCTAAACTAGTTTATATGGGGAATATTAGGCGTGTCTCTTTATTCTCAATGCTAATAGTGGCAATTCTTATCTTGTTGCCCGTTAACGCGGTTCACGGTGTCGGATTAATCGGAAAGATTACCGTGGGTAATGAGCCTTATGGCGTAGCTTATGATCCAAGCAAAGGCGAAGTGTTCGTCACCAATAATTTTTACAACACAGTCTCGGTTATATCCGACATTAACAATACCGTTGTTGCTAACATACCCGTAGGTTTGTCTCCTGAAGGTTTGGCTTATGATTATCGTAAAAGCGAGGTTTTTGTAGCCAACACCGCCAATCTTGACGGCATTAACGGCAATATCTCAGTAATATCTGACACTAACAACACTGTTATTGCTACAGTTTTGTTGTCGGGACGGACATACCCGATGGGTGTGGCGTATGATTTCAACAAGGGAGAAATATTTGTAACTGACAATAATGTAGGCTCGGTCTCTGTTATATCAGACAACACAAACTCAGTGATTGCGACCATAAACGTAGGGTTAAGCCCCGAAGGTGTCACTTACGATTCTGATAAAAGCGAAATCTTTGTAGCTAATGATAACTCAAGCACGGTTTCGGTTATATCTGACAGCAACAACACTGTTATTGCAACCATACCAGTGGGACATAACCCAGCTTGGGTAGCCTACGATTCCGGTGCTAGCGAGATATTCGTAACTAATGGTGGAGATAAAACTGTCTCGGTTATATCAGACAACACTGATAATGTTGTGGCAACCATTCCTTTAGGAGAAAGCCCTTCAGGCCTAACCTATGATTTTGGTAAAGATGAGATATTCGTAGCTACTTATAGTGGGATTTCGGTCATTTCAGACAAAACTGACAACGTGATTGCAACCTTGAACGGCGCAAAAGCGCCAATGGGCATAGCTTATGATTCTGGAAAGGGCGAAATATTTGTAGCTAACAGTTATGTTTCGTTTAACTATATGCTTCCGCCCACTATTTCTAACACAGTTTTGGTCATATCAGATTCACCAAACTTGGCGGCTCCATCCATTTTCTCGTCTTCTTCCGTAATGGACCAAGGTCAGGCTGCAAATTTGGTTTCCAATGTCACTACGGGTGCTTCACCGTACATGTATCAATGGTTCAGCGAAGCCCCAGGCAACCTGTCTTACGTGCTGATTGACAATGCAACCGCTTCAAGTTACGAGTTTGCAACGACAAGGGCTACAGCTACAGGTAACTGGAGTTTCATACTTCAGGTAACCGACGCCACCGGAGCAGTTGTGAATTCCACAGCGACCCATGTAACTGTTAATTCATCGACGCCGTCTCCAGCCACGACCGTAGGCGCGTTCGGCGCAAGAGACTTGATAGCCGCCGTGGCGGTGATAATCATTGTGTCCGTTGTTGCTGTGACCCTGCTGTTAAGGAAAAAGAGAACTTGATGAAAAAACAAGGCGCAAAGCCATTTGAAACAAGGATTCACTAAATATTTTGGCGTCTCCTTCCGACTGTTTTCACACCGAGCCGCCCTCGGTTTTGCCCATAATTTGCCAAGTAATCCGATGTCAAGCACAACAAACTCGCTCCGAAAGAAACCACATCAAAAACCCGCTCCCCAACATCGCGAAAGTTCAAACAACACCCCGCCAAGATGATAACAAAGTTCAAATTCCGAACCCCCTCAAAGCTTTAATAAAGCCGATTTCTAAAAACCAAGCCCAAATTAACCTTATTTCCTCTAAAAAATAGAACAATTTTGAACTACTAAGTTCAATTTGGTTCAAAACTCAAGAAAAAGCACACAATCTACGTCAGGAACGCAAGAAGGCAACGATTTTTTAGCAAAGGTTTATTTTGTCGTGCCCTTTATTGTTGGGAACTTGCTGGCGGATAGTCATTATCCGTTGGGATGTGGTCCCTTCGTGGACTGAACCGTAAGCATAAAATTGCATGGAGGAAAAAAAAGAAATGGCATACAAGTACATAGCCGAAGAATGGGCAGACCGCGAAAAATCATTCGTGGAAGAACTCAACAGGCAACGCTTAGTGCAGTGGCGCAAGCAACCAGTCACGTTACGCATCGAACATCCGACACGACTTGACAAAGCACGCAAACTAGGCTACAAAGCCAAACAAGGCTTCGTGGTAGCACGCACAAGAGTGCGAAGAGGCGGACTACGAAAGCTGCGTCCGCGCTCAGGCAGACGACCCAAACGAATGGGTGTCGCCAAATTCAAACCAGGCAAAAGCATACGATTAATTGCTGAGGAACGCACGGCAAAGAAATTCCCTAACCTAGAAGTTTTGAACAGCTACTGGGTTGGCGAAGACGGACGTCACAAATGGTTCGAAGTCATCCTGCTTGACCCGAGTTGTCCGGCAATAAAATCCGACAAAGACGTTAACTGGATCACTGAGAAACAGCATGACGGACGAGTCTTCAGAAGCTTAACAAGCGCAGGCAAAAGCGTCAGAGGCTTAAGACACCGCGGAATAGGCGCAGAAAAAATGCGACCAAGCCACCAGAGAGGCGCAAGACACCAGGAGCAACGGTGGTAAATTATGCACCATATCAAAGCAACCATAATCAAGCAGAACGGCAAAAAAGCAGAAAGCAGAGGATTCAGCCTCACCGAACTCAAAAATGCAGGCTTAACCAAACAAGATGCAAAGAAAATCGGCATACCACTCGACATCAAACGCAAATCAGCACATGACGAAAATGTCGCCACCCTCAAGGCGCACGCGGAAAAAGCGAAAGCTGAAGCGAAACCCAAAGAGCCAAAAGCCGAGGCTGAAGTTGCCGAGAAGAAGCCGAAGAAAAAAGCTAAAAGCTAGAAGCCCGAAAACACAATCGGTGTCCAATGTCTTCTAAACCGCCAATAGCCTACATAAATATACGGGTTTTCGCACACGCAACTGAAGACCCACAGAAAGTCCAAACTGCCGTACGCAACCTGATGCCAGACGAACTGGCAGAAACCATCTTTTTTGAAAAAGCCGAATTAACGGGGCACCATGGAAACCCCATCACCCTTTTCTCCGCCAAACTGGAAGACAAGAAGCTGTTGCCCAAAGCGCTGGAAAGAATCGGCGCAGGCCTAAGCTCCCTGGATAAAGAGCAGTTGAGCACCGACCTCAAGATGCATGTTGACAAAGGCAATTTGTACCTACGCTTCGACAAGCAGGCAGCTTTTTTGGGTACCTTCAGGTTTTCACAGAACGACCCGATTCACCTCAAGATTCACTTCAAAAACAAATCCAGCGAGCAAATAGCTGAATTATGCAAGTCGTCAGGGTTGCTGCCATGAAACGAAACTTTGTCGACCTTCATCTACGCGTCAACCCAAACGACCAGCAGGCAACACAACGGCTAATCAGCAAAGCCGCACTTTTCGGCTACAGCAAAATAGCTATCCCGCTATCGCCAAAATCCATGTCGGATGAAGTGACCAAGCTGAAGGCCATGTGCAGTGATGCAGGCTTGGATTTTGTTTCCCGTGTCGACTTCTACCCGAAATCAGAGGCAGACTTGACGCGTTTCCTCCGCAAGTTCAGACGCAACTTCGAAGTCATCTGCATCTCCTGCGACAACAAGGAAGTGGCAAGGCAAGCCGCCAAAGACCGACGCGTGGACCTGCTGAACTTCAGCAGTCTTGACTACCGCAAACGGTTCTTCGACCGTGCTGAAGCTGAATTGGCGTGTGGATGCTTGGCTGCCTTGGAAATCGATGTTAAGCCGCTTCTGGTTCTGGAGGGTCCGCCTAGAGTGAGGCTGCTTATGAGTCTGCGGCGGGAGGCGGCTGTAGCGCGTGAGTTCAAGGTGCCACTGGTCCTCTCCAGCGGCGTTAGCGAAGAAAGACTCATGCGGTCACCCAAGGACATGGCAGGTTTGGCGTTCCTGTTCGGTCTCGACGAACTTGCAGGTCTTGATGCCGTTTCAACCGCGCCGACTGAAATTGTCCAGCGTAATCGTGAGAAACTGAGCAGCAGCTTTGTCGCGCCAGGCATCAGTGTTGTCAAGGAGGGCAAGGTGGTTTGAAAAGGGTCAAGCGACGCTACTTGGCTGTGAAGGTGGAAAGTGAAGTTCTGCCAAGTGAACGCGACTTCATCGATTCGGTGTGGACTTCGGTCACGAGGCTTTACGGCGAGGTTGGGGCAAGCCAGACAGGACTGAGTTTAATCGACTTTGATATCGAACGAAAGATGGCAGTGATCAGGGTTTCTCTTGCCAGTTTGAACATGGTTCGTGCATCCCTTGCCGCCTTGACAAGCATCGCAGGTAAGGAAACGGCATTGCAGGTTTCGTCGGTTTCGGGAACGCTTAAGGCGCTGTATTCGAACGCAAAATAGCTTTTGCCGTGTTTATGTGTAAAGTTTTTCTTCACTTTAGACAATATGTTTCGATGTTATGTCTCGTATTTTCTTGAACAAATATACAAAATAGTAGGAGAAACGTTTATCAACAGCATGTAAGCGTAATAATCAGCGTTACACAAATCTTGTGTAGACCCTAAAAACTTTACAAAGTAGTGAAAAACATGGACTTACAGGACTACTATTTCAAGTTGCCTCTTAACACGGAGCCAATAATAGACGACACAACGCTCCGAGACGGAATCCAAATGCCAGGCTTAGCAGCGGGACCCAAAGACTCCGCACGCATAGCCCAGTTCCTCGCCGACATAGGCGTCGAACGAATCGAACTCTTCCATTACCAAGAGCCAGACAAAAAAGCAGCCAAACTCATCCAAGACCTCAACCTCGACATGCGCGTTGCAGGCTGGTGTAGAGCCCTCAAAGAAGACGTTGACAGCGCCGTAGTCTGTGGGTTTAAGGAAGTCGGCATTTCCCACCCAGTCTCAGACATACACTTTAGGGCTAAATGGCCAGAGAAAACGCGGGAACAAATTCTCGCCAACATCATCGACGTTGTTGAGTACGCGGCTAAAACATGTGGGCTACGAACCTTTGTCCACGGCGAAGACAGCACTCGGGCAGACTGGCACTTCGAGAAGAAACTTATCAACGCCGTCGCAGACGCCGGCGCAGAATGCTACCGAATCTGCGACACGGTCGGCATAGGCTTATCAGACTTAAACGCGCCTCTGCCCAACGGAATTCCAGCGAAAGTGTTAGCGATCAAGAAGGAAACGCGAATTCCAACCATAGAAATCCACGCGCATGACGACTTCGGCAACGCTGTGGAGAACACGATGGCGGCAGTGAAGGCGGCGTCTGGCGTCTGGGACAAAGTCTACGTGAGCACAACCTATTTGGGCATCGGCGAGCGGGCAGGCAACGCTGAAACCGAAAAAGTCCTTTTGAACCTTTACCTGCATCACGGTGTCAAAAAGTTTGAGGGCAAGACTGAGAAGCTTAAAGCCACCGCGGACTTCATCGGCAAAGCCACGGGTTACGTGGTTCCACCCAACAAAGCCATCGTCGGCGACTACGGTTTCGCGCATGAGTCGGGAATCCACACGCACGGCGTCCTCAACGACCCATGGACCTACGAGCCTTACCCACCCGAACTGGTTGGAAACGAGCGGCGGCTAACCATCGGCAAACAGTCGGGAAAAGGCATAATCAAACACAAGATTACTGAGCTGGCAGGGTCGGAGCCAGATGATGCGACTGTCGCAACGGTGGTTGAACGCGTCAAAGAAATCTACGCCAACGGCAGACGGGCATCGCTGAAAGAGGAAGAATTCAAAAAAATCCTCCGAATACTTAAAATCATCCCTGAAAACGGCAACCACTGAGAAGCAGCCTCTTTCTTCCCGATTCTATTTTGTCTAAAAAGTTGAAAAAAGCTTTCTTATCGAAATTTATGGAGATAAGAAAGAAGGGTTTAGGCTGGCTCGCATTTTTGGATTAGCCGAGCCCAGTCTTTGTCGACCATTTGCTGCATTTCGTCTATGATGTGCTGGTTCTGCGGCGTGAAGAGATGGCGGAATCTGCCTTGCCCCGCGAGGTAGTCTTTGATCGGTCGTTTCTTCTGCGGCGCTAGCTGGATAAGCTTGCTTGGCGTTGACAGCTGCCGTTTGCCGTTTACTGCTTCCCAGATGGGGAACACGCAGGTTTCCACGGATAGTTTGGCGTACTCCATGGTTTTGCCTGGTTCGGTGCGCCAGCCACGTGGGCATGGGGCGAAGACGTGGAGGAATGCTGGTCCCTCAACCTCTAGGCCTTTGCGGACTTTGGTGAGCATGTCTTTCCAATAGTAGGCTGTGGCGGTCGCGACGTAGGGCATGTCATGAGCCAGCATGATTTCGCTGATGGGTTTCTTCTTCTCTATTTTGCCAGGAATCACTTTGCCCGCTGGAGTGGTCGTCGTTGCCGCCCCTGGCGGTGTGCTGCTGCTACGTTGGATGCCCGTGTTCATGTAGCCTTCGTTGTCGTAGAGTATGAATAGGAAGTCGTGCCCTCGTTCAACTGCGCCTGACAGAGCCTGCAAGCCGATGTCGTAGGTTCCGCCGTCGCCCGCAATAGCGATGACGTCAATATGTTCCTTGCTGATTTTGCCTTTCTTCTGCATTATCTTGAGGGCGACCTCGATTCCTGAAGCGTTTGCGGCGGCGTTTTCGAAGGCCGTGTGAAGCCACGGCAGCGCCCAAGACGTATATGGGTAGATTGAACCGACGATTTCCATGCAGCCAGTTGCCTGCGTCACAATTGTGGGTCCACGTGTGGCTTTCATGATGAGCCGCAGGGTTGATGCGGGTCCGCATCCTGCGCATGCGCGGTGTCCTGACAAGAACAGGTCCGGTTTATTTGCGATGTCTTTCGCCGTGAATTTCCATTCTTGCTGTGTCAACTTTTTTTCTCCTCCATTACTCTCTCAGTCCAAGGAAGCGCACTGTTGTCTCTGCGTTTCCCGTCTTGTTAATCTGCAATAGGTCATCGTAGATTTTCCGCAGGTCACGCGGGTTTGTGTCCCGTCCGCCGAGCCCGAAGATGTAGTTCACTATCGTCGGATGCGCCTTTGAGTCATAGAATGCGTTTCGAACTTCGCTGAAGACGGCGCCACCGAAGCCGCCGAAACTCATCGCTTTGTCCATTACCGCGAAGGTTTTGACGTTTTTGAGGGCGCTTCGAAGCTGTTCGATTGGGAACGGTCTGAACGTACGCAACCGCAGGACGCCTGCTTTGACGCCTTCTTGTCTAAGCTGGTCAACTATGAACTTCAATGTGCCTGCTGTTGAGCCGACAACGACTACTGCGACTTCTGCGTCGTCAAGTTTGTAGGCGTCGACGAGGCCGTCGCCGTGGCTTCTGCCGCTGTACTTCGCGTATTCTGCGTTGACTTCTTGGATTTTTTTGAGGGCGTTTCTCATGCCTTCCTCCTGTTGGCGTTTGAACTCGAAATAGTAATTCGGCAATGCGTTGGGTCCCATGGTCATGGGGTTGGCTGGGTCAAGCTTGTAAGGCACCGTTTTTCCCTCATGCGTGAGAACCATCGGCAGAACACGTTCTCCGACGAACTTCTTCACGGTCGCGTCTTCCATGACGTCGACGTTTTCAAGCGTGTGGCTGATCGTGAAGCCGTCCAAACCCACAATTACAGGCAGCGAAACACCCGTGTCTTCCGCTATCTTGAAGGCTTGGATGATGCTGTCGTAGGCTTCTTGAGCGTTTTCCACGTAAATCTGGATCCAACCGCTGTCACGTTCGGCCATGCTGTCAGACTGGTCGCCGTGGATGTTCAGCGGCGCAGATAGAGCTCGGTTTGCCACTGCCATCACAACAGGTTGCCTGAAGCCTGAAGTGACGAAAAGCATTTCATGCATCAACGCAAGCCCCGCGGATGCGCTGGCTGTGAAAGTTCGTGCTCCTGTCGCGGCTGCCGCAAGGCAAGCGGTCATGGCGCTGTGCTCGGATTCGGTGCAGACGAATTCAGTTTGCACTTCTCCGTTTGCTACGTACTCACTGAATTTTTCCACGATGATTGTTTGGGGTGTAATCGGGTAGGCTGCGACCACGTCAACGTCGCATTGTTTAGCTGCAAGGGCGACTGCTTCGTCGCCGTTCATGGCTACGGGTATTTGCTTCTGTTTGCTCATTGTTGTTGTCCCTCTTGTTGTGGTAACTTCATGGTTATCGCTTTGGTGGGGCATTCGTTGGCGCATATTCCGCATCCCTTGCAGAAGCTCATGTCAAACCAGATGTCGCCTTTTTCAGGCTGCCACTTTATTGCGCCTTCAGGACAAAACATCACGCATGTCAAGCATCTGGTGCATTTCTCCACGTCTCGAAGCGGGAAATAGGTTTTCCAGTCGCCTGTCAAGAAACCGACGCTTGATTTTGAGCACACGCCCGCGATTGAGACTTCTTTCCAAGTTTTCTCTTTGCTCATTCGTTCTTTGCCTCCTCGTAGGCTTCCTTAACAACTGCAAAGTTTCTTTCAGCTAAATCTGCCCTGAAACGGGTGCTTAAAGTTTTCTTTATGCCTTCCATAGTGACAATGCCTGTTGCTTTGGCTACGCAACCGAGAAGCGCCGTGTTGGTTATTGGCGCGCCCAAGATTTTTAGGGCGATTTCGGTTGCGGGCACCGTCCACACTTTGCCTTTTGTCACCTTGAGTCTTTCTTTCAAGACTGCGGGTTCCTCAGCGGAATTTATTATGAGCACGGAGTCGTCGGAGTTCAACCCCGCTGTAACTGGAACGGACTTTAGCAGGGTGTTGTCTAAAACGACGACGACATCGGGCTCGTAGATTGCGCAGTGTAGTCTTATTGGTTCTGAGCTTATTCGTGTGAAGGCGGTTACAGGGGCACCCATTCGTTCAGGTCCAAATTCTGGGAACGACTGGATAAATTTTCCTTCGTCAAGAGCTGTCCGCGCCAGCAGTTCGCTGGCGGTCCATGCGCCCTGACCGCCTCTACCGTGCCACCTAAATTCCATCAGTTCCTTCAATAACCTTTCTCCCCAAAGAGTGTTTTCTATTTAATAGTAAATACCTTCATATAGATTTTCCTGAGTTAATGATTAGTTCCCGTGTTTTATGTAAAAAACTGGTTCTTTTAAGTTGACAAAGGTATTCTATTGCGTACAAAAAGTAACTTTAGACCTGACTGTTGAGTCGGCTTACTGAAACCGGGCACAATAAATGTTAAACCCCTTGAGAATCGACATTTTGTGTTTTTCGGGAAATATGAGTTTGCTGAGGCTCTGGCACATTCTTTTTTTAAGGAGAAAAAATGTTTCAAACCACAATAGTAGCTATTGCAATATAGCTTGAACTTTGCCAGAGCCTTTTCAGCCACATTTCTTTTTTTTCTCCGTTTGTTTCTGCGGGACTAAAAAAGGGGAAGGGGATTTTGGTTGTTGTTTTGCTGTTTATGGGTGTTTTCTTGTTGTTAGGATTGCGAGGACTACGCCGATTATGACGATGACGATTATGATGGCGACTCCAATGTATTCAACTGTTGTATTCGACGCTAAGCCTGTTTGCGGTGTTGCTGTGGGTGTGGGAGAAGCGACTGCTGGGCTAGCCCAGAAATACGTCGAAGCTGACGATGGATAGTATCCTCCTGATCCTGCGAAAATCGCTGTAACTGTGTAATTGCCCGCGATGTCAGGGTGCCAAGTGTAGCCGAAGTTGCCTAGAGCGTTGGTTGTTGTTGTGCCGATTAATCGGTAGTTGTTGTTGCTGTCTAAGACGTAAAGGCTGACTGGAACACCGGTTACATTGGTTGGCATGGATTGTTGTTCGTATACTGCTTCCATGAATGCGCTCATGCTTGCATCAGAAACGCAGGGCAAGCCGTTGGGGAAGTTGGATGCAACTGCCTGTTGGGATGCGCCCGCTGAGACATCGGTTACTGAACCGGTGATGACTACTGGCGCGTTAACGTTGGTCACTGGGTCTGGCACTGTGACTGTTGTCTTGCTTGGTCCTTGTCCGTACGCGTAAACCTGGCCGTCATATGAGTTGAAGCCTGTTATTATGTTGTATGAAACTTCTGCGCCTGTATCTTCAAAGCCCAATTCGCTCCATATGAGCTTTCCATTTGTGCCGTTTATAGCTAGAAATTGCGCGCCGTGGAATAGCGGTGGACTGTACTCGTGTCCTTCAGAAAGGTACAATATGTTGTTGCCACCTGCCATCATGCCGCCGTACTGGACCCATATTGGCCAGATGCCGTATGGGGTTTCGGTTCCAGGGGTGCCCTGAAGCAGGGTTGTTGAAGTTTGCCAAAGGATTTTGCCTGTGTTTATGTTGATTGCCCAGATGTCTCCGCCTAAGCCCCAGAGGTAGATTACGCCTGTCGTTGAGTCAACAACGGTCTGGATGCCGTAGTCGTCATAGGAATTCGGTGGACCGCCGTTCGGTCCAGTCAACGTTATCTGCCACAGTTCATTGCCAGTGGTTAGAGAGTAGCCTGTGGTTACGAATGTGTTTTCGTCGCATTCGACGTAGGCTCCGTCTGCTGCCAAGTTGTAGAAGTTTGAGCTGATTCTTGTGTATGGCGTGTATGTTCTGTTAACTGGTCCCCATAGCAATTCACCGTTGGTTTGGCTGAAGCCTGCTGATACTGCCCATCCTGCTGTGTCTCCGACGCTGGTTGCGCCGAATCCTAGTGTCAGGACAATAATGTTGCTTGCGATTTGTCCGATTGAAAGTCCTCCGCCGTTGAGATAGCTTGGACCGAAGAAGCCTTTTGCAATGAGAGGAGCTCCGTTTAGCGTTGTCGGTATTGTTTGTGCTGCCCACATTACTCCGTCGTCAAAGTTGAACACGGAACCCGCGGCTATGCCCCATTGACCTGCTGCTTCGCTTTCCTTGAGTGCCAATGTCATGTTCCAAGCGACAAGTGCCGGTCCTGTTAGGTTGGCTCTTGGGAGTGCTTGGCCGCCAGATGTATGCTGTGGCATAATATAGGCTGACGCAGGTAATGAGTAGGGACCAGGAGCGTAGAAGGTAGTGTTGGTGTAGTAGCCTACCCAGTTACCATACTGGTCAACTGTCATAAATCCGCCTGCGAAACCTGCGCCTGGCGTCGTTCCGTTAACAATGCTGCAAACATAAGCGCCTGTCAAAGCGTCATAAAGGTTGTATTCGCCTTCTGGTCCGACGTATGGATCGATTCTGTCGTTGGCAGCGTTGCCCGGTAGAGTTCCTGTAGTTATGATGTATGGTCCGACTACGCCATATTGGTTTGGTGTTTCATAGATTGGCTGCATGCCGCCGACCAATGCGTTGCTTGTGGCCAGAGTCCAAAGTGTTTGTCCATTGTACAAGTCTGTTGCTACAATTCCGTTAGAGTAACTTGTTGTTGTCGTGTACCATGTTGAGTAAAGTATTCCGTCGATTACTACTGGGTTCCATTTTGGCTCGTACTGCGAAGTTGTCCAGTAGCTGCCTGATTGTTCGTTTCCGCCTGCGTCGCCGCCTGCGACTCCGCCGATGCACCATGGCTTTGTCCACAAGATGTGCCCGGTTACTGGACCCATGGTGTATGGGTTTTCGTTGCCAGAGTCATTGTATGCTCCTGTTGCTCCAAAAGCGTTAGCTGCTAAACCTAGCCAAGGACCGGTGATGGCGTACCAGTTGTTGACGTTGTTTGAGTTGACTGGGGTCTGCCACCAAGAGGTTGGAAGCGGAGTGGCCGGAATACCGGTCGCTGGCGCTTGCTGCACCACTAGGGTAACTACGTTGCTGCTGCTGGCTGCCATCCTGTCGCCTCCAAAACCACTGGGTCCCTCTTCGCCGATTCCGGTGAGTGTTTGTCCGCCATAGAACATCTGGAAGGTATAGTTCCCTACCGATGTTGGAGTGTAATGTGTGTAAGTGCCGCCTGTGTAGTCTGAAGTGAAGTTGCCCAACGGCGTAGCTGTTCCGCCAGGAGGAGTCACAACAACCATTAGGTTTGTAGCGAATTCGCCTCCGGGTATTGGTGTAGCAAGCCAGAAGTTAACGGTGACTTCTTGTCCGACACCGCATGGGTTTGGGGCAACGTTGCAAAAGGCTATTGTTGGAATCGTTATCTTCCCTGCCGCAAATGATCCGCCCATCGCAATTATCATCGAAATGGAAATAAGAATAGCGCCGAATTTACCAATAGCTGAGTTGTTCATTTTCTTCTTTTCTCCTTAACTTTTTGGGGAGACTTATTTTTCCTTTAAGCCTCCCCAAGCTGTTTCACTATTCTAATGCTTTTAAAATCTGGTCAGTCACACCTGTTGTGACTCATCATTTTAACCAATAAAGTCAATTAAATTAGTAAATTGTTAAGTTCATAGCTAGTAAAGTATACTATCTTCCATCATGAAGTATACCGCAAAATCGATTATCGCGTTTTGCCTTAGCGAGCGAAACCAATCTACTCCACGAATGCCTCATAACCTAATTGTTGATAGCGATTGTTGCTTGCCAGGCCAAACGAAAGCCTTTCGCGTAGGCGCCTCGACTCTACCAATACAGGGCGTTTGCTCTATTTGTTCCTGAACTTGGAGAAGATGCTCAAGACCTCTCAACATCACTGTAACTTGGAGATCAAAATCGCCGGTAGTCTTAATGATGCAGGTTACGTCGGGAATTGTTGCGAGAGTGTGAATGCCCCGTTTTTGCTCTTTCTCAGAATCATATTCTACGTTAAAATCAACGATTGCGGTGTAGCCCAGTTTAGCTAAATCCACCCGAGCAACAGGCTTCAAGACGTGGTTTGCTCTGAGTCTTTCGTATCTTCTTTCAGCGGTCAGAGTGGAAATGTTGAGTCTCGCTGAAAGCTTTCGAAAAGAAATACGGCTGTCTTCCGTTAGTTCCTGAACTATGCTCAAATCAAGTTCGTCAAGAGGTTCGATTTCTGCCCCACCATTTTTAGCATCGGCGCTATATTCAATGTTCTTTAAGTCGGGAGGCAATGGAAAACCCATTGTTAGATGCTCAGGAATATTCAAGTTATCTGTCCAAATGAATGTTCGCATCACCAGTACAGGATACTGCTGTCGTATTTCTTCTTTGATTTGATCTAACTCTGCTAGGCTCTTTGGAAAGACGACCACCCTCAGGTTATATGTGGTGTTATAGATTCGATAAGCCAAAAGGTGTTGGGAGCCTCGAATTCGTTCGACCGTTTGATCCACTTGGTTCGACCTTATGAACGCCAGTATTGTTGATCCTTGAGCCTGAAGGCCGAGGTACCTCTGGTCGACCTGAATGGTGTAACCCGCAATCACTCCAGATCGAGATAAAGAATTAAAGCGCTTCCACGCAATTCTTTTCGGAACACCACAATCTTCCGCTAAATCGGCAAAGCTCTTGCGACCATCTGCTAACAAGCTTCTCAAGATTTTTGCGTCAATAAGGTCGATCGACCTCATCTAATCACTGTCGTCCATTAAACAAAACAACTTGCAATAAAGAGTTTTTGGTCATTTTGTTAATTTATATAAACAATTTATCGACATACTTATAAAAATAACTGGCAATTAAAAACACGGGGTAGATGGGTTGCCTCGCGTGAAAGCAAGGCTTAAAAAAAGGGAAGCCGAAAGTCGCGATTTCCTGTGGTTACTTGGGAAGGATAAAACTTTCTTGCAGACAACACTAAAGAGTAGGAGGGGTAAACCTTCTTAGAAGGCACGGAAGTGACGACAAATAGTTTTCTCCGTGGCCTTGGGCTCAACGAAAAAGAAGCCGAAATCTACGTTTATCTTGCAAAAAACGGTCCGCAAAAGGCGCCGTCTGTTGCGAGAAGTTTACGCATTCACAAGATGCAGGTGTATAGATATCTGGATGCAATGCAAGAGAAAGGTGTAGTGTCACTCACATTTACAACTCCGAAGAGATTCGTAGCCTCCTCCATCGATAAACTAGTGAAAAATAGAGTTCGAAGTCTTCAGGAAGAACTTCTTAACATAGAAAATAACACAGATAAGATTCTGAATTATTCTGGGTTCTCTTTTCCAGCTCAAGTTCAACTGAGTACTTTTTCAATCGTGCAAGGCAGAGAGAAAGTCGAAGGATTAGTCAGCGCTTTACGAAGCAGAGTGGTCAAAGAGATGTGCGTTGTTACCAGATGGGAGGATCTGAGCAAATTTATCATGGCAACATCAAACGATTATTCTCGTAAAGCAAAGCCAGAGTTTTCATCAAGATACATTATCCAAGTAAACACCAAGAATAGCGTAATTTCAGCTGCTCCACTCCTCAGAATACTAAATGCTTCAGGTTGCCGGTCACACATGATTGCAGCAGATAATAAGCTTCCTAGCTTGGCAATCGCAGACGATAAAGAGGCTGTCTTAGTTCTTGAAGAGCCCGTTAATTCTGTCTTATGGACAGATAATCCTTCAATAATGTGTGCGATGAAAGGTTACTTTGAGAAACTTTGGACAGACACTATTGAGATGCCACCTGGCCTTCAAGAAGGCAGAGTAATTACACAATGATGCCACCGTTATTTTTTGCTTTTTTTAAAAATTCTTAAGGTGCGCTTGCTATGTCTAAGGGCTTATCGCAAACCGTCAGCGATACAAAAAATTAACCGACGATAAATTAATATCTTCCACATACCCTCTAAAACAGGATACATTTCGGGTTCAAGAAGGGGTGAAGGGATATGGCAGAAGCAGTCTTGACTGCTGACAGAACTTTGATGAGCAATTATCACAAAAACGAATTCTTGGGTTTCGGTACCTGTGCCCCTCCAAATTTCATACCTGAATGGCTATTTAGCTACTTGTTCTTTCCACCGTTAAAATCACACAAGGGTTATCCAGAGGCAGCCCCTTATGGCTTAAGGAAAACTGAGGCGCAACTGCTCAAGGAAGGCTTCAGCGTTGAAACAGTAAGCCCAAACCGCCTCGGTAGCCACATCAAAAACGCAAAAGTCCTCGGCATCCACACAATGGATCCATTTGGGCTAGGACCAGCGTCAACTACGCTTGCTGCCCTTTTCAAGAAGGAGCCGTACCTTGCCAAGCACTTCTACGCCTTACTCAAAAGCCCAGCCGTCCAAAAAGCCAAGCAGAACGGCTGCAAAATCATCGTAGGCGGACCAGGCGCATGGCAGTTCCATTATCGGGAAAAAACCGTCGAAAAACTCGGCATCGACTGCGTCTTGGAAGGCGAAGGGGAAAACGTCGTTGGCAAAATCTTCCGGGCGGCGATTGAGGGGCAGGAGCTTCCAAGGCATTACGAAGCTGGGATAGGCGAGTCGCCTACGCTTGAAGAGATTCCCGACATCGTGAATCCATCTGTCAACGGTTTAATTGAGCTCGGTCGCGGCTGCTGCAGAGGCTGCCAATTCTGCAACGTCACCTTGCGCCCGCTGCGTTGGTATCCCATGGAGAAAATTGAGCGGGAAATGAACGTTAACATGAATGCAGGTAACACCGGCGTCTGCCTCCACGCGGAGGACGTGATGCTCTACGGATCAAAGAACACGACGCCTGACGAGGAAAAACTTGTTAAACTCCATGAAATGGTTACGAAGCGATGCACGGATTTGTCTTGGAGCCATTGTTCGCTGGCTGCGTTGGCGTCAACGCCGAAGCTGCTGCCGAAACTGTCGGAACTAATCTTGCAGAACCAAAACTGGTGGGGCGCAGAAATCGGGATCGAGACGGGTTCGTCAGAAATCGCTAAGAAAATAATGCCTGCTAAGGCGCACCCATACAGCGCGGACAACTGGCACGACGTCGTAGTCCAAGGCATGGGCATCGCCCACGACAACATGCTTGTCCCCGCCTGCACAATCATCGTTGGTTTGCCTGAGGAGACGGAATCAGACATCCTCAAAACCATGGATTTGGTCGATGACCTCAAAGACTGCCGAAGCCTCATTGTGCCATTGTTCTTTGTGCCGCTAGGGCACCTGACAAATGAGGATTGGTTCACCAGAACCAAAGTGAACGAGTTGCATAAGAAACTGCTTATTCAATGCGCTGAACGGGACTTCCGCTGGGTCGACTCGCTCATCGACCTTTCATTTTCAGGCAAATGGTACCAGCACCTCACGAAGGAATTCTACAAGGGCTTCACGGCGATAGCCAAACGCAAGGTCCGCCAAATAGAGTAGCCTAAAGAACGGCCCCTTTTTGCCGCAGATTCATCTTGTTACTTTTAGAAAAACGCGGTCATGTAAAAGCAAGTTCAAGCCTTTGCCCACACCGACTTCGACAAGCGGATAAACCCCCATCGAATAAGCAAACATGAACGCTGGCAACAGCCAACCAGGCAAACCGCTGGCAGCCGCAAACCCGTACAGGAAAAGGTATGTTTGGCTGAAGAATATCAGCGGGACACTTAGGCATCTGACGCAGAAGCTTAGGCGCCAAATCTGCTTGTAGTTAAAGTACTCGTAGGCGAAAGCGAACAGGAGAAAATCGTAGCCTGTCAACACGAAAGCGATGACTGGGTTCCCGCTTCCCATGCCTATTAGGCAGGCGGAAAGGTCTAAAGCAACAAAAACGAAAAAGAGGCTTCTATTCAAAGTCAGCACCATGTTGTCTTAGACCGTAGCATGCGGCCGATACCAAAATCATATTCCATTTTATATAATTATATTCTTTGCGAATTCAGCGTTCACGTATTCACTTCAACAACAGCCTCACGAGGCACGGCTAAACTTAAATAGTCTTTTGTCGGTGAAAAGTTGCAGATGGGCTTTATCTGCGCCGTCGTGGCTCAGCCCGGTAGAGCGGCTGGCTGTTAACCAGTCGGTCAAAGGTTCGAATCCTTTCGACGGCGCCACTCTTAAGGCGCGGAAGCTACCAGTTCTCTGGGGCTTTACGCCGATACCTCCTTCTTCGCCAAGTCTTTTAGCTGGTTAGCCAGAAGGGTAAGTTGGTGATTTTGAGTTTGTTCAGCGGTTTCTGTTATGTTTCCCCGCATCAGGGCATCTTAGGTTAGCAGTTCTTCTGGGTTTTCTCCCCACGCTCGGATGATTTCTTTGAGGTGATCGATTCTGTTGGCATGAGTCTTTGGTCTCATGACAGATTTGCTGAGCTGTAATCAGCACCCCGAAAACCGTAGTCAAATGGTCTGCGACCTCGCTGGATGTTGAGCGGCAAACCGATTCGCCTTTAGACCGATCAAAGAAGGCGTGGTCCTGCATAAACTTACGTGCGGCTTGCCATTGATTGCGAATGTCTTCAGATTTAGCACTTAGTCTGCCGCGTTTATGTGTCAAATTAGAAAACCGCACTCCCAACTTTTGGGTGAAGGGGCGAAAACGGAAAATAGCATTGAGCTTGCGCTCGCCCAGATATCGAGCGGGTTCTGTTAAGTTCTTGAAGGATGGATTTTTTCGAAGTTTCGTGGGATATTTCTCTCAGTTTTTTTAAATGCCGTGGATAGATTTCTGTTGCTGTTAACTTTCGTGGGATAGGTGAGTTGCTGACTGCTAATAAATTGAACAGAATGATTAATTTAGAAGCGAGCATTAACGCTTCTTGTATGACCGAACTAATCGATGAGTTGTTAGAAACGATTGACATGTTGGAGCATGACTTTTCGAGGTTGAAAAAGTTCCATATCTGGGTTGACGAGTTTCGGAACCGCCTCAAACACTATGACGCCATGACGGATGTAGTATGCGGCTTACTTAACTTCAGTATAATGGGAGCAATAATCGGTTAGCAAACAACCGAAAAACAAGCAAAATCCCAGAAAAATAATTGAGACTAAGGTCTAAACTATTAAATATTAGTCCTTGAGGATAGTACACTCAAGCATGGGGAAAGGTCATTGCTTTAGAAGATGTGTTTTCGATGCAAAACTACTAAAACAATAATTACGATCACCAAGATTACACTTACTATGAAAGCGTTTGTCACAGACAATGAGGAACCAGTACTAGCTGGGGGACTAAGATTTGCAGGAGTGGGTGTAGCTGTTGTTTGAGCGCTTGCAAGTTTAACAACCAACAGACTTGCACTTGAGATAGCCATTAATCCAATAAGAATTAAGACGTAACTTTTGTTAACGCTTCTCATGCTCTCTTATTATCTCTTAGAGTCGATAAAAAGCTTTCAGTTAAGCAATCTGAACTAAGCTTAGCTTAAACTTTCTTGAATGGGCAGTATGAGCGGTAAGGATCCAAGCTTCACGGCGCACACTAGCGATCTGTTATAAAAAAAATGAAAAAAATGGAGATTAGCTGAAAAAAGTTAACTCCAGAACGATGTCCCCATTGGTACTTGGGTAATTGGGTAGCTAAATGTAAGCTGTTCAGTGCTGTACGATCTAAAACCAACACCTATTCCTGGCTGTATCCCGATATTGAAAAGTTGATTGTACTCGAAGCTGCCACCATAATAGCTAGAAGCCCATGGAACTGGATCAGTTGGGTAAAACGGAACCCAGTTCCCTCCGTAAAAGAAGCCTACAGCTGCCAGATAGTCAGAGCCATAAGTGCCACCGATATTATAGAAACAGTTATTAAAGTCTGACCCAGTGACATCGTTTGATTCGCAACATACGCTAGGTTGATTTCCAGTCAGTATTTTTGTTTCTCCATCGTTATACACGAAACCATTGGTCTGTTGATTCCAATAAAATGTCCAATCCTTCATGTTAGCATTATATTCTATAAATTCGCTATAAAGCTGGTTAAGCTGCGGGTATACGAAATATGCACTGGCATGTTCCTGAACGTCATTTAGCTGCGCTTGTATAACAATCTCGTAACCAACGTTATCTAAATAAACCATCCCAATTTGCCATATGTAAGCACCGTCATCCATTGACAGAATATCGCTAAAGAGATAAGCACCGGATGAAGAAGGCTTAAAATTGTCGGCAAATTCACCATAAGAAAAAACACCTAACACGGGAGTACTGCCTGCAATTGAGGCTGGATTATCATAGAGACCCATGGCCCAAGTGTTAGGGGTCGTGGCATCGGGAGATTGTACACCTTGAGATGTTTCAGGCGCGATAGCTGCTACAGGTGTTGGAATATCAGTGGTGTTAGTGGACGTAAGAAGACTAAAAGGCACTTGAATCCATGCTGTGCTATTAATTTGTAGCCATATATTTGGATCTAAAGTTACTTTACCTGTCTGCATGCTTGGTTCATAGGTGGTGTAGTTTGACATTATAGGCGGTGAGACGCGACCAGTAGGATTGAATTGAAGCTGGGATGAATTATCAATTTTGCCAAAATCGGCGCTGTTATAGATGAAAGTACAATTCAAGTGCTCTAGTGCTTGAACTGAAGGCAAGTTAGGCCAGATAGTACTTACTTGGCTACTACTCAAAGAAAGTTGCGCAGAGAATCCAATTGGAACAGAAGTCTGCGCTGTATTTGTGCTAGCAATAGTAACATGTATTGCCGAAACTAGAAGTATGCTTACGATAATCAAAACACTGATTACGCTCCATTTTTTCATTTTAACTTCCCACTCCTGCTTGCTTTTGTTCTCTTTCTGCCCTTCCCTTAGGGCTAGGCGGTGACTCGCCCCCAATGCAGTTAGCACCGGATCGACACCAATTCCTGCGTTTTTTTTTAAAAGATTAATTAACAAGCTCCAACAAACTTCAGTTTTCCTTCTCTTGCTAATTGATAACTTTTTGTTAAAAGGTACATTCTGGACTTGATGTAAAAAAAAGATACAAAGTACTTAGTTTGTGTCTAAACCTTCTTCTTTTTTATTCTTTGCAAAAAAGCCCAAAATGACGTTAAAAGCCAGAACTCTAATCTGAGCATATAAATTAATAAGGTCAAACTGTAGGCGAAATATGGATGCTATGCAAACAAACGTTCACTTTGTAGGAGGAAAGACTTTCTGTAGGACAGTTATTGCTAACAAAAAATAGGTTAAAACGACGCTGTTAAGTCATTTGTCATGAAACCTAAAAACCCGTTCTTCTATTTATCGAAGCACTCGCATCGAGGGCATTCCAGTTAGTATTCGCTGGTCTGGCAGGGTGAATTTCATTATCTAGATCTGCATTCTCAAAATCATGGTACATGTTACACTCGTTTTCAAAGGCTGCTTTAGGAGAAGTGCAATAACCAAACTTGAATTGCGGATACTTACCAACCCAATTTTTGAACTAGTAGTTTCCACGGCTTATGAGTCGCGCAACCTTTCGACGGCGCCAACCTACTTCCACTTTTATACTACTCCGCACAATCCCTTTTTCTATCATAGATTTAGAGACTTTTTCGCGCGCTGGTTTGTCCCGAAACTATGTTTTGAAGTAAGTTGGCGAAACCGTTTCATCGGACCTTCGAATGTTTTGGGCTGCCTCTCGGTTAAGAACCAAGCAAAGTACACTAAACAACGCGTGTGCTGCAACTTGCTTTAGACCTCTAACCTTATTCATTGCCATGCTAAACTGATTCTGAGGAGATATGGTAACGACGCTTCTTCATAGTTTTGGGGTTCCCTAGTTATTTGATAACTTTTGGTGTTGGGCGTTCCGCAAACGCAAACAACTTACGTTCTAAAACCTAGAATTAAATATCGGAAGAGCCTAACGAATTTTACTGGTTGCAGCAGTGATGGCATGGATAAAAATCTGAAAACAGTTTTAGCAGTTGTCTTAATTGTGGTGATTGCAGTAAGCGGACTGTTCTGGTTTCCTGCATTATCCCGTACGCTGGAACCATCGCGCGGCGGGTCAACCACACCGGCAACCAAAGTAGACCAGATAACTCCACAATATCTCTCAGGATACGCTTTGCAACCCATTTCGAACACAAGTTCAGGATCAGTTTTTGAATCAGCCACAAGAATCTTTTTGGTATCCACCACAACATCTTACGGATACATTAACGAGACTCTCAAGTCAGGGAACCCTACTGAAGGCAACATAATCAACAAAGGCGACCCAATTTTCATAATAAATGCCACATTGAGAAACGATTACAACTCTCAAAACCCACTACCCCTATCCTCGAATAATTACGCTTACATTTTCGTGACCGCAACCCTCTATTCCCAAAATCGTGCAATAAATGCCAAGGATGTGAGTCCAACAGATCCCCAAGTTGGGCCATTTCTCACTGCCTACCTTGGTTTAACCAGCGGCGCAACAGCATCCGTTGCAATTTGGTTGTCGACAACAAACAGGAACATCGACAATTACACAATCAACCTTGACGTCTTCGGTATCCCGCCAGCCTAAATTCTCATCTTTGTCGGGACCAACGACGGGAGTCTGCAGGACTTTTTCTTTTGAACAAAATTTATATTCAATCATTCTTTAAGGTGAAAAGGTGAAGTTTATGCCCTTAATGAAAGCAGTAACAATCAAGGCTCCAGGAGCTGATTTTGAGTTAATCCAAAAGGAAATTCCTGAGCCAAAAGAACATGAAGCCCTAATCAAGGTGCAAGTATGTGGAGTTTGCCATGGCGACGCACTTGTCAAGTATGGCGGCTACCCAGGGTTAACATACCCTAGAACCCCAGGTCATGAAGTCGTGGGTACCATCGCCAAACTAGGTTCGCAATCGCATTACTGGAAGGTTGGGCAACGAGTCGGCGTAGGCTGGAGGGGTGGGCACTGCATGCATTGCAAGTCATGTCTGAAAGGCGATTTCTGGGCATGCGAAAGTCCACTAGCGACAGGCATTTCAAGCGATGGCGGCTATGCCGAGTACATGGTTGCCCGCATGGAAGTCCTTACAGCAATCCCAGAAGAACTGAGCTCAGTCGAGGCGGCGCCTCTTCTCTGTGCAGGCGCTACAACGCTTGGAGCCATGAAAAGTAGTCAAGTAAAAGGCGGTGACTTAATTGCAATTCAGGGTTTGGGCGGACTCGGCCACTTGGGAATCCAATTTGGTGTCCGATTAGGCTTGAAAGTTGCCGTTATTTCCCGAGGCAAAGAAAAAGAGGATTTAGCTCGCAAACTCGGCGCCAACATTTACATCGATGCTAACACCCAAAACCCCGCTGAAGAATTGATGAAGCTGGGTGGAGCACGTGCAATTTTCTGTACAGCACCAAACAGCAAAGCCATATCAGATCTTGTCAATGGTTTAGCTCGCGGCGGTCAACTTATAATCATCACTTTCGTTAATGATCCCTTACAAATTTCACCTATTGCGCTTATGCGGGCAGCGCGCAGTGTAAGCGGCTGGGTGGGAGGAAACACTGCTGACACACTTAATTTTAGTGTTTTAACACATATAGTTCCTATGGTGGAGGTGTACCCGCTTGAACAGGCAGCGGTGGCCTTTGACCGCATGATGACAGCTAAAGTGCATTTCAGAGCTGTCTTAAAAGTAAGCGAGGCATAACAAGATGAGCGAAATATTAAGAACCATTCAAGAAAGGCAATCGGCAAGAGTACCCTATGACCAAAACCGTCAAGTCTCAAGAGAGGACCTGCAAAAGATTCTTGAGGCAGCAAAGTGGACCCCAACAGCACACAACATGCAAAACTTTGACATAATAGTGGTCGACGACAAATCAGTTTTAGAAAAGATAGGCAGCATAAAATCTAAAATATCAGAAGAATTCCTGCGCGAAAACTATGAGCAATTATCCTTCTCCAAAGAAGAGCTCCTCAAAAAGAAAACTGGCATTTTAGGGTCAATGTTTCCGCCTGAATGGGTTGATCCTGAAAAAATCCATGAGGCAGTCAAAAAAGCATCACCTATGCCATTGACTCAATCAATCCGGGGCAGCCCAACATTGCTCATTGTTATATACGATTCAAGGAAACGGGCGCCTGCATCGCATGGAGATATTTTAGGCTTCATAAGCCTCGGTTGCCTAATGGAGAACATGTGGCTAATGGCCCAGTCACTAGGCGTTAGCATGCAGATTCTCAGCGCCTTCTCCGCCCCACCAGTGGAAACAGAAATTAAAAAGCTGCTGGAAGTCCCAGATCAAATGAAAATAGCCTTCACATGCCGCGTCGGGTACCCATCAGGCGCAGGTAAATACCTCCGGGTCCGCCGCGACACAGAAGACTTCGCCCACCATAACAAATACGGAAACAAAGGCATCTAACCTCAAGCGCCCCTTCCACCTATTTTTTTTACAGCTTGCATGGCAAAATTGTAGACGTGCCAATCAGCTAAGCCAATGAATAAACGGAAACGCTGACAAAGTTATATCTTAAAATGTTAAGAAAATGTTTGAGTTTGTCAGTTAACCGATTATGTTTACTACTTCAAAACGCTGGAAGCCTTCAGCAAAGTTCTCCAATTTTGTTTTCACTCACTTTTCAATCTCCGTTCTAAAGCTTAGCTTAATAAGAAAATTGGAGGGTTAATGATTGTTAATAAAAGGAAGACGGTCGAACTCTAACCTTGGAAATTAGCAAGAAAGCCCTCGCAATCCTCCTAGCAACAATTATAATCGTCGCAGTGGGAGTAGTTGTCTCCCGGCAGTTGATTGAGAAGACTTCATTAAGTGCCACACCCTCGTCGGCCGCTGTTGAACCCGCCGCGCTTGGCTATTTAGGTAACAGCAGCATCTACCTAATCTCCGCAACCGCGTCTTATGGGCCGTATCCTTTTGCATCAGCGGTCGGTCCACCGCCTGGATCTTCACCCGCAATCGAAGAAGGAAACCCCTGCTTCATCATCAATGTGACAATCAGAAATGACTACACATTGAAAAGCCTACCACCAAATGAAGTAACACAGTATTATTCAAATGGAACCGCTGTTGAACCGACAGCGAGTGCCTATGTTTTTCCCACAGCAACTATCTATGATAAGCAGGGCAATATAATCAAGGCAACCGACGTGACTCCGCCATATGGTTTCTGGAACGGCGGAGCATACGCTTCCCTCCAAAGCGGCCAAAATGCAACGCTCACAATATACCTGGCAACTTCACATAAAGATGTAAATCACTTTGAAATAGTCTTAAGATATGTAGGAAACATTCCGCCACCTTAAAATAAAAATTGAAAAAGAGAAAAAGGGTTTTAGTTAGTTCGTTGAAATTTGCAAGTTGTTCTAAGCGCTGTTCCATGTGACGCCGAAGCTTGCGCCATCGCTGCCAAGCAACGATGGGGTTGCTTCTGGTGTAATGACGTAGCTATGTGTGCGGAAGTTGTAGGTTTCGCTAGCCATCTCTATAGATTGAACATTTGAACCAAATGAATAGATGTTTTGTGGAGTGCTGCTGCCTGATAGGGTGGCATAACAGTTAGTAAAGCTGACAGTGCCGAAGTCTGCTAGTGGTAGAACTCCTCTGGAGGATGAAGGTGCTTCTGCAATCCATTCCGCTGAGCTTCTTGCAGCATTTGATACGGTTCCCGTTGTAGTGAAAGTCCAGGACTTAGTTGAGTCTGCTATGGTGACACTAAACACGTTATTGCCTGTATATGTCACGCTTGCGGAGATTGAGTCTCCAGGAGTAACCGTTGCTGCAACTGGTTTTCCGGTTGAGGTAGAAGTGGCTTGGGTAATCTCATACATGTTTGCTGGATAGAATTCGTACCAAGCATAATATGTGTAAGTTGTTGTTGATCCGTGGCGAGTGGAGGTAGTGCTGCTTATGGAAAGGGTTCCTGTTTGTTCAACTGTGGATGAACTGTATCCGTCGATTCCTACCCAGAACGCTGCATACGCTGTTCCAGCGCCAGTTAAGGAAGTAACAGTCCATGATCCGCTGACGGAACTGAAGGTTGATCCTGAGGCTGCAGTTACTGCGTATCCGCTCCAGTTAGTGCTGTAGTTCTGGTTGTTTAAGTCTGTAAGATGCATCCGTGGCCCCATTGCTGGAACCGTAAGCGCTAATGCAGGGCTGACGGCTGCTAGCAACATAAGCGAACTAACAAGTATCATAGCAAATTTAGAAGCGATTTTCATGCTAGTTATCCCTTGATTAGTTTGAATTCCAAGCAGATAAAAAAGTTTTCCCAAATTGAAATATTATGAAATACGAATCAAATTGCCTACAATCTTTGATGCGAATGTTGCTTAAGCCAAGATTAAACCTTGAATTTAATTTGCGATTGTTTAACTATGAAGCTTGGGTTTTCTGCCAAAGTGTCGCTAGGCATAATTTTTCACAAAAAGCCTTATTATTCTGTATTGCATCTTAAGATAGATTTGTTAAACTCAGGTAGAGGTGACACAATGCTATCTCGTGATTGTGACGGATGCGAGTTGCAACTTTTTGAGTGTAAACGCCGTTACACTAAGGTCACTAAAGGCGAGAAAGTCTATTGTCCAGACGGCACAGCGCATCTAGTTGATCAACCAATCAAAGGCTAAAGAGCTTGCTAGTGATCACCATTTTACTGCTTTTTTCTCTTGTTCCGCAAGCGACCTCTTAGACTTGCGGTATGAACTTGAGGTCTGTAGTGAAGCTTCATACATAATATATATTCATTTCCACATTTTCAATTGAAGGTTTAATCATGACGGGCAAGGCAAGAATACTCTTAGTTGACGATGACACAAATATCCGCCAAACGTTAGCCATCGTCCTACAGGAAGAGGGTTACGCTGTAGACACAGCTGAAAATGGAAAAGAAGCAATCGAGAAATCCTTTGCCAATTTCTACAACCTAGCGGTCGTGGATTGGCGTTTACCCGACATCGAAGGAACATTGCTTCTTAGTCAACTCAAGGAAACAACACCAAAAATGGTGAAAATCATGCTCACAGGCTATCCCTCAATGAACAACGCCATCGAAGCAGTAAACCTTCACGCTGACGCATTCCTGGTAAAGCCTGTCGACGTGGAAGAACTGCTCAAGAAAATCCGCGAGCTCCTCATCCTGCAAGAAGAAAACAAAGAGTTCTGCGAAACCAAAATAGTCTCATACATTGAAACAAGAACAAAACAGATTCTGGAAGCAGACAGCCCGTAAACTGAACCCCTGGCCACCAAGAGGCGGCGGTTTATCTCCGAATTTGGGTTAAATGAGAAAAGTAATTAAAACAAGGAGTGAGGTTGATCGCAACGGACCTAAGGGTTTGGTTGCGGTTTTAGTTGATGGTGTTTGCTTTCATTTCTATTCTGATGCTGTGTACTACGAAGGCAACTGAGCCGAGGATTGCGGCGATTGAAACCAAATCGATTACTCCAAACATATTTTCACCACTCTGTTTAATGATTAAGTGTTTGCTCAATTAAATATAAATATGCTTGTGATTTGTTCATAATTCTTCTTAAAGACTAAACGTGCGTCTAAAAACAAGCAGAAAATTTATATGGGTTGACGCCCATTTCACTTCATAAAACGGAGGAAAAAAATTGAAAGCCTACATATTGTTAAGCACCAAACCAGGCACATCCTTAGAAGTTGTAAAGAGGCTGAAGGAGCAAGTCAAAGAAACCGTAATTGCCGACGCTATCTTCGGACGGTACGACGCCATCGTCGTGTTAGAAGCTCCAGTGCTTGAGGAAATAAACAAAGTTGTCTACAAAATAATCGAAAAAGATCCAAACGTCATCCGCACAGAAACATCCATCGTCCTGTCGCCCATGTAACGTCAGGGATAATGATAAAACCCTACTATTTTTTGTTCGAACCATTTAATTTCTAATTCGAGAAAGTTTGAGGAGAAATAAAAGTTATGAACTTACTCGGGTGCAGATTGTTCGCTTGACTCGCTTTCCTCGATGCATTTTGGACCTTTGTGCGCTTTGAGAACTATTGAACTGACGGTGCTTTTTACGCCTTTTATCTTCATAATTTTGTTCTTTAGGATGTCTCGAAATTCTTCGATGTCCGCAGCTGACACCAGGGTTACGATGTCAAATTCCCCGGTGACTTCGTAGAGCTCTTCAAGGTGTTCGAGTTCAGCGAGGGCATCAAGGACGGTATCCATTTCTGGGGATTCCACGAATATATCTACGAATGCGAGCAGTCTTGGCATACTGGTCTTCTTTCCTATCGCAACAGCATTTGCGCATATTTATACCTTTTTGCGACAAACGCATAACATTCTGGCCATTCATGCGACATGCACATTGCACAGCGACTCAAGAATGGACATGTGTTAAATAAGCTGCCCATAACACAATAGCCCTAACAAGCAAACGCGTCTTCGCAGAGAACTCAGCCGCTCGCAGTAAAGTTGCTGTAGACTGATGGGTAGTCCTTTATCAACTGTAAATTAAGCTGCAACACGTCTAAGTATGCGTCGCCGAAAATCCAGAACTTTCCCTGTTCATTCTGATTGACGATCGCGGTCAGCGTATCCTGTGGAATGCCTGTTGCTGCACTGACGCTGGGCACCTGCAAGTAGGCGTCCTGCATAGTGATGTCAGGGTCGACGCCTGAGGCTGACGGGTCAGTGGTTTCGTTCCGTGTGTGGAAGAAGATGGGCAGGGTGAAGTTCTGCGCTATCAGGGTTGAGCCGACGGTTTGCCCGTTGAGTTTAGCTTGGTCGCCGTTGGCTTGGCTGGGGAAGAAGACTTGACCGATGCCTGTGATGAGGAAGGGGTAGAGTATTCCGCAGATAAGCAGCGACACCAGTGCTAACCCGATGATTGGCTTGAAGTTGTATTTTTCTTTCTCTTGTTGTGTCATACCATTTTTTTCTCCTACACGTGGAGTACTCCGTGGAGCAGCAGGTCGATCAGTTTGATGCCGACGAAGGGAACGATGACTCCACCTATACCGTAGATCAAGGTGTTCTTGAGGAACAGGTTCATGGTGCTAGTCGGCTTGAAGGCGATGCCACGCATGGCAAGCGGAATCAGCAACGGAATGATTATGGCGTTGAAAATGAGTGCGGATAGAACGGCGCTCCTCATGTCGCCCAACTGCAAGATGTTTAGGCTGCTTAGCGCTGGAAGTGCTGTTGCAAAGATGACTGGCATGATTGCGAAGTACTTTGAAACGTCGTTGGCTATGCTGAACGCGGTGACGGCCCCTCTGGTCATCAGTAGCTGCTTACCCAGCATGACGACTTCGATGATTTTCGCTGGGTTAGATTCGAGGTCCACCATGTTTGCCGCCTCTTTTGCCGCTTCCGTGCCAGAGTTCATGGCTAATCCGACGTCGGCGGCTGACAGCGCTGGTGCATCGTTGGTTCCATCTCCGATCATGGCTACAATCCTGTTTTCAGCCTGCTCCCGCTTTGCGATTCGATATTTGTCTTCGGGTTTGGCTTGGGCGACGTATTCCTCGATTCCGACTTCTGCAGCTATGCTCTTTGCGGTGAGCGGTTGGTCGCCTGTAATCATGACTGGGCGTATTCCCATGACTTTTAGCGCTTGGATTTTCTCTTTTATGCCCTCTTTGAGTACATCTTTGAGCCTGATTACTCCGATTACCAAACCGTTTCTGGACACGGCTATGGGTGTTTCTCCGGCGGCGGAGATGCCGTTTACGACGTAGTCAAAGTCTGTTGGGACGCAATCTGCCTGCTGCTTGATGGATTCAGGCGCTCCTTTCATGAGGATGACTTCTGGTTCCAGCATCGCAGTTTCTGCTTCTCCGCCCACCAACGAGGTCTTCCTTCTCATTCTGACTCGTTGTCCGATGCCTTTGCCGCCTTTAGGCAGCGTGAGACCCGAGTGGGTTATTCTTACCCCACTGGTTCGGGTAGTGGCTGAGAAGGCGTAGACTTCTGAGGTTTCAAGCGAATTCAACTCTTTGGGGACGAAGCCTTTTTCATATGCAAGTTTCAGTATGCTGCGTCCTTCTGGCGTATCGTCGTGCCATGATGACAGGAAAGCTACTTCGCCAACGTCTAGTTCACTGTAGCCTTCAAACGGAACGAACTGAATAGCCTGCCTGTTGCCGACCGTGATTGTACCTGTTTTGTCGAGGAGGACGACATCGGCGTCTCCTGCGGTTTCGATGGCTTTCCCTGACTTGGCGATTATTTTGCTTTTGTAGAGTCTTGACATACCTGAGAGGCCGATTGCTGGAAGCAGAGCACCTATTGTGGTGGGAAGAAGGCAAACGTAGAGGGCGATAAGCACGGATAAGTCAGCGCCGAGTGTAAGCTCAATCGATGTTCCCAGCAGCGCCGCTATTATTATTGTGAATATAGCTGTCAAGCCGATTAGGACAATAGTGATTGCGACCTCGTTCGGAGTTTTCGGTCTCTTGGATGACTCGACCATCTTTATCATTTGGTCGATGAAAGTTTCTCCAGGGTTTGTGGTAACTTTCGCTGTCAGGCTATCACTTGCCACCTTTGAGCCGCCGATAAGCGAATCGCCAGGTGCCTTGCGTACGGGCGCTGACTCGCCTGTGACAAGTGACTCATCAACCATCGCTATTCCTTCAATCACGTCGGCGTCCAACGGAACCGTGTCGCCAGCGTCAATAATGACTAAGTCGCCTTTCCTGAGATCAGTTGATTTAACAGTCACGATGATTCTGGACCAGTTTTCAGTGACTATCTTCTTGCTGGGCACTTCAGTTTCAAGTTTCCTAAGGCTGCCTGCGGTGCTTTTTGCCTGCTGCTCTGCAAGCGCATCCGAAAGCGTGCTGAACCAGACGGTGATGAGAAGGATGACGGCTACTTCAACGTAGAATATTTGGAGCGATGGGGTGGCAACAGGTTCAAACGATTTTGGAACGATGGCCATTGCCGCCACGATGAAGAAGGTGATTTCGACGATGAACATCACTGGGTTTTTGAGTAACGATTTAGGGTTGAGCCGAGCTACAGAGTCAACTAGGACTTTTCCTGAGAAGGCGGACCGCATTCTAGGCGCCGATTCTTTGGTCTTTTGTGGCTCTACAGGTGTTTCGCTCATAGCCCGTTCACCATCCCTTTAAAGAATTCCTCTAAGGGTCCAACTGCCAGGAATGGGAAGAAAGTCAAGACCACGAGTATAAGTATGGCTGCAATCAGGACTAACGTAAATATGAAGGTGTCAGTCCTCAAGCCTGAAGTTGTTCCACCGCGTTTCCTGCCTATCATTGAGCCTGAAAGCGCCAGAAGTATTGCGATAGGAGCATAACGTCCAACAAGCATGACGATGGCTGTTGCTATGTTAAAGAAAGGCGTGTTCGCTTGGGCGCCCAAGAAGTCTGAGCCGTTGTTGGCTGCGGCGCTTGTGAATTCATAAAGTATCTGCGTGTACCCAACGGAGCCTCCGCTGAAGCCGGGTATAGCGTTGACCGCGCCCGTTACATAAGCGAGCACCGTTGGCACAAGGATGATAATTGGGTGAATAAGGAACGCAATCATGACGAGTTTGACGTCGCGCCCAGTAATCTTCATGTTAAGGTACTCGGGGGTTCTACCTGACATGAGCCCAACGATGAAGACTGTTATTACGATGAACATAACCATGTACATCATGCCGACTCCTTTTCCGCCTGGAATCGACTGAATAAACATGCCCAGAAAGCCAGAGAGAATAGTCAACGGATGATTGCCTACAAGCGCCGAATTCAACGAGCCTGTTGTGGCAACTGTTGTTGTAACGGTGTAGAAGCTGGACATGAAGCCGCCGAACCGAGTCTCCAGATCTGGCGCCACCAACGGCAGAGCTGGAATGAATGCGATAATCAGGTTCATGCCGTAAAGGATGTAGGCGCCCCAGAGCAGAGGCCTTGACTCGGATTTCTTGCCGATCATTTGCCCAAACACAAAAATCAAAGCCGTGGGCAAGAACAGCATCAGGCCAATCAACAGGATGTTTGAAATAGGCGAGGGATTCATGTAGGGGTAAGCGGCGTTTGCTCCGTAGTATCCGCCTCCGTTGGTACCTAGCTGCATGATTGAATCCAAGGATGCGACGGGTCCGACAAGAAGTGTCTGCGGAACTCCTTCTATGGTCTTTATCGCTATGTTTCCGTTGAGGGTTTGTGGTACGCCTAATGCTATGAAGATTATGGCTACGATTACGGACAGAGGTATGAAGATTCTTGTTATTGCCCGTGTGAAGTCAACGTAGAAGTTGCCCATGTCTTTTGCGCCGACAACTAAGCCACGTATGAACGCGATGCCCATACAGAGGCCCGTGATTGCAGAGGTAAACATTAACCATTGAAGCACACCAATTTGGCTAAGGTAGGAAAACCCGTTGGTAACGGATTCTCCAGCATAATGCTGTAAATCCGTGTTTGTGGTAAATGAGACAACTTGCATAAACGCAAGGTCAGGCTTTAATCCTGGGACACCCATGGGGTTGAGCGGCAGACTGCCTTGGAAAATCAATATTAAAAAGGCAACTACCATCATGACGATGTTTATCAACAGACCTGCAAGGAAGTACTGTTTCCAACCCATCGTCTGCTCTGTGTTTACGCCTGTAATTTTGTAAATGAAGTTTTCGATGGGGTTGAAGAACTTGTCTAGACGGCTTGGTTTTCGCTTAAAGACTCCTGTTATGTATGGTGATATTAACCACGCTAGAAGCACGGTCACTCCAAGTATAAGGATGACTTCCAGCGCTTGAACTGCATTGATCAATTATTCCGAAACTCCGAGCGGCATTTGTCTTCACTATGGCTCCTACCTCAATTAAGTAGTGGATGTGATGGGTGCATTTCGTGAACACCTACGTCCTTTATGTGGATGGAGGATAATAGTGCTTATGGTGCTTTTGACGCCGTGGATCTTCAAGATTTGCTTGTTAAGTAAATCGCGGAATTCTTCAAGCGTTTTTGTACTGACGAGTGTGACGATGTCGTATTCGCCTGCGACTTCGTAGACTTCCTCGATGTTTTCCAGCTTCTGCAGAGCAGATATCACTTCGTCAATCTCGGTTGTTTCAGCAAAGATGTTGACTGATACTAGTAATTTGCTCATTTTCATGCATCCTCCGGTAGGTAGGTGAATGTAAACTTGGCGGTTGCTGCGGAGGAGAAAACCACCGACATAGAAAAGATACGAACGCAATTCAGGTCCAACATGCCAATCAACTAGCCTTAAGGAGCTTCGCTAAGAAACCTCTTCAGGGTTCTTTCGCATGTTGTTGAAGAAGGCTGAATCATAAATTCCTTTGACTTTGCTGCTAGCAAAATCAGCCTCAACGTACTCCACTTTTTTCAGCCTTCCTTTCTCCTTTTGACATATGGGATATCAACGCTCTTATTTAAGGTTGATTATGATTTGTTCACACTTTCATTAAATGCCTGAACGTTTTACAGAAAAAAGTGAAAAAATTAGAAAAAAACGCGGAAATCAAGAACATTTTTAGAAATTTAAGGCTTATGCACGTGAAACGTTAAACAGAAAGTGGTTAACTGCCGCCTGTTGCTGGCCTATTTTTTAACTTAAACTTAGTTTTCGGAGCATTTGTCCAGTGTGTGCTCGTGGTCTTTGACAGACCTGCCTGACGGGTCAGCCATTTTCGCGAATTCCGCGCTCCATCTAAAAGCTGTCGGGGTGGAACACGCAATCGTTGGGCCAACGGGAACGGTTAATGCGGCAGTGGGACAAGTGAAGTAACTGTCGAAAATTTGCCTGTAGAAGTATTCTTCTTTCGATGAAGGAGTCTGGATTGGAAAGCGGTCTTTCGCCTTCGCCATCATATCGTCCGTAACGGCGCCTTCAGCGTGTTGCTTGAGGTAGTCTATCCAGCCGTAGCCAACGCCGTCGCTGAACTGTTCTTTCTGCCGCCAAAGAATCTCGTCAGGAATGTAGCCTTCAAACGCTTTTCTAAGTACGTACTTTTCAATTTTGCCGTCTGAACACATCTTTTGCTGCGGGTCAAAACCCATGGCAAAATCCAAAAACTCCTTGTCCAAAAACGGCACGCGGGTTTCTACACCCCAAGCGGCAGTTGCTTTGTTTGCTCGCAGGCAGTCGTATTTGCTCAGCATGAAGAGTTTACGCACAGTTTCTTCGTAGAACTCCTGTTTGTTTGGTGCTTTGTGGAAGTAGAGGTATCCGCCGAAGACTTCGTCTGCTCCCTCGCCTGAAAGAACCATTTTGATGCCCATGGACTTGATTTTCCTCGCCATCAAATACATAGGTGTCGCAGCGCGCACCGTAGTTACATCGAATGTTTCAAGATGGTAGATTACGTCGCGTATAGCGTCAAAGCCTTCTTGAATAGTGAAAATTATTTCATGATGCACTGTTCCAATGTAATCGGCGACCTTCCGTGCGTATTTCAAGTCAGGCGAATCAGTCAAGCCAACTGCAAACGAGTGCAGACGTGGCCACCATGCTTCCTCTTTGTCGCCAGATTCCACCCGTTTCTTTCGGTACTTAGCAGCGATGGCGGCAACCAACGAAGAATCCAAGCCACCTGATATGAGAACGCCGTAGGGCACATCGGACATCATTTCTCCTTTTACGGATTTTTCTAAAGCTTTTCTAAGTTCTGAAAGGACCAGCTTTTTGGTGGAGATTTTCTCTGCCCAAACAGGCTTGTACCATTTGACAAAGTCTTCTCCGCCGTTGCCTAGGAGGTAGTGCCCAGGCGGGAACTCTTTAACGGTTGTGCAGTAATCGTTTAGGGCTTTCATTTCGCTTGCTACATAGAATGTTCCTTTGTCATCCCAGCCAACGTAAAGCGGTATGATTCCAATGTGGTCTCTGGCGACGAAAAACGCGCCTTTTCTCTTGTCATACAGGATGAAAGCGAACATTCCGTTCAGCATATTGAGAAAGGTTGGACCGTACTCGTCGTAGAGGTATAGAATGATTTCGCAGTCGGATTTTGTCTGCCACAAGTGCTCATTTTTCAGTTCACTGTGAAGAGCCATGTGATTGTAGATTTCGCCGTTTACTGCCAACACGTTGCCGTTGAGCTTGTCAAACAACGGCTGTGCGCCATGTTCCACGTCAACGATGGAAAGCCTTTCGTGGGCGAGAACCGCTTTGTCGTCGCTGTAGATGCCGCTCCAATCGGGTCCTCTGTGCCTTATTCTTGTAGCCATCCGTAAGGCTTTGTCCCGCTCTTTCGACACGGGCTCAGAAATATTGAAAATTCCAACTATACCGCACATATTTCGCCCAATGCCTTTGCTCATATTTTAAGGTACATGCCAAAGAAAAGGGTTTAGATAGGAAGCGCAACGCACTTTGCAGATCTAAGCTTAGTTCCACATGGCTTTTGCAGCTTAAGCATTGTCTTCCGTAGTTGTGAGCAAAACAAAAATGTGGAAAGATGGAGGCTAAGCGGTTTCCTGCTTACGCCCGCCTCAAAGCTCATTGTCTGACCTTCGTCTTGCCTCCTGGGTAGGGGAAGAGGGTTGATTCTTTGCTTCTTGAGTTTAAGGCGAAGTATCCAAGTCCCACAGCCATCCATAAGCCTACTGCTGCGACCGCAATGAAGCAAGCTAACTGCGTGGCTCCCCCGCCTGTCGTCGCCAGATAAATAACCGCGACCAGCATGAGGACATTTGCCGCCAGACCCGCAATTGGAATCACATATTTTGAGATGAATGAACGCCTTTCTCTGGAGAGCGCGTACACCGCAATTAGGCATGTGACACCGTACAGCATGAAGGTCCCGAAGTTAGAGAGGTACGTGATTGCACTCAAGTTCGTCAATGACAGCACACCGAAAGCGCCTATTCCAGCCGTCACCAAGACCATGACCCAAATCCCGATGGCCGGAGTTCCGTACCTGAGGTTGAGTTTTCCCAGAGGCTCAGGAACCTCGGCGTCTCGGCTAATGGCGTAGGTAACTCTTACACCCGTGTTCATGCATGACAGCGTTGTACCGAGTATTGCAACTGCCACAACCGCAGCCACAACTAGCATAACTGCGAAACCGCCTCCGCCGAACAACCCGTTAACGGACCGCGTAACCATGTCGCCAATTGGAGAGTTCGAAGCCGCTGCGGCTGTAAACGTGTATTTCGAGTTTATCCATGCTTGCATTCCATAGTATTCCAGCAGATAGCAGAATGCGCCCTGAATCACAAGTGAGAGGATGATTGCTTTGGGGACGTCTTTGGGGTTTTTCGCTTCAGATGTCAACGCCGTGACCGATTCGAAGCCTACAAGGACCAGTATGGCGATTGTTGCTTGGAACAGCATGTGAGCTGCGCTGGCCGGGATGACGATGCTAGCTGGGTTCGTGTAGTAGAATGTGACGTGATCGGGGTTTATGAAACGGTAAGCCAACGCGATTCCTGTTACAGAGATAAGCATGACAATCTGAGCGATGTTAATCATCAGGTTGGTTTTCGTGGAGCCGCTGATTCCTCTATATGCGATGAAGCCGACAAGTACAGAGAACGCGACTACGATTGCAACTTCGGTTAGCGGAGCGATTGTGAGGCCAACGGTTGACAGGATGTATGTTACGAAGAACCCCATCATTGCCACCATCACACCTGGATAAACCCAGTAGTAGAGGTGAGAAAGCCAGCCTACAATGAACTTTGCGTTTCGTGCTGTTTTGTTACTGCTGCCTCTGTCAAGCAATGCACGCTGAGCAAAGTAATATGAACTGCCGGCTCCTGCATCGTGGTAGCGGCTGGAAAGCCAAGAGTAGGAAGCGGCTGTTAAGAATGAAAGTATTAGCGCAAGGAACAGGCCTGTCCATATGTCGGGGGCAGTCGATACGCCTGAGGGGTCGACCTGCGCTGCTTGCAATTCATACGTAAGCCAGAGGAAGGCGCCTGGAGCAATTAACGCCATCGCGTTGATTGTCAGCCCAGTGAGGCTTAGTGTTTTCTTCATTTGGGGAGCGTGCTGTTCGGTAGCCACGCTAGGTTACCCCCGTGATTCGCTTCGTGTATATTGTGTGGGGTTGTCTCTGGGCGTCCAGTACGACTAATTCTTCAACGTTTCGTTTAGGCTCTTGAGTGGCTTTTTTCAACTGTAACACCAATTTACATTTTTAACAACCAGTGTGTTCAAATAAATATAAACATAGTTAATACATGTTCATAATTCTTATGAGAAGTTAAACATATTTTACGAAAAATTCTTTTCCACTAGACAATTTAACATGGACAATGAAGGAGGATCACTAAATCATCGCGAGAGCCAACCCAATTACAAAGCTCAGCACGGGCGCTATCACCCAACTGGCAACTGTCAAAAGAAAAGGCTTCACCGAGACAAACTTGGATCTGTAAGAGACGCCTGCCCCGAAAACTGCTGACGCCAAAGCTTGCGTGTTAGACAGCGGAATCTTCAGAACCGTAGCAGTTTCAACGAGGACCGTTGAAGTCAACAGGGTAGCCGTTGCGTTTGGGTAGCGCATCAAAAAAAGCTCCTGTGAAACCCTTCGAATTTCACCCGCGCTCAGGTAGAACGCCCCGACGAATATCGCGACGATGGCAAGCGCGACGGTTGGGATGCTGAAGCCACTGGTTGCAACAATGAAGCCGATGGTGTTTGCCCCCAGCACGTAGGAAGTAGAAAAGGCCAAGACAATGAGTAGAATCTTGTAGGTTTGAAGTCTACGCCAGATGTTGCTGGGGCGGCTTCGATTGATTGCGCGTATCAAATAAAACGAAAAGGCGATGGCAATAAGGGGCGCGGCAACCCAGAGAACGGCAACTTTAGCCACGTACCCCGTGCTTTCAAATGTGCCTTCTCCAACGGACAAGCCCGCAAGCACGCCGACGAGCGCCATGCCGACGGACATCGGCACCCTAATCAAATCAGCGATGACAAAGATTAAAATGGCTACAAGAAGTGCCTCAGCTCGAAACTGCAAGGCTCCGCTTGGCAAAAGCAGGTTAACGGTCTTGGTCATGCCCATGCCTTGGACCAGCAAGCCGATTGAAAACCCGACGGCTCCGAGGAGCATGCCGAACCTTTTGCTTATGATTCTTGACCCGATTGCTGGGCCGACACAAGCTGACAAGTTATTGCCGGCGACCAGCATCACAGCAATAAACGTCAAAATGAAAACTGCAACGGAAAGCAACATCATTTTGGTCACTTAAGGATGGACATCACTATAGACACAAGCAAAGCAGAACAGTCCGCACAATCGTTAAGGATATCTTCGCAGTTATGCAGAAGTTTCTGGAAATGGTAGAACTCCAGATAATGCAGCCGCGGCGCTATTCCATAGAGTCTATCGAACCCTTGATCCTTGACATCGTCACCCTCCTCTTCTAAAGCTTGAACCTCCTTCTGTAACCGCAAAATCTCCGACACATTCGATGAGTTAAGCGCCAGCTTTAACTTCGAAAGTGAGTTTTCAACTGCCAATAGCATGTTGTCGAACACAGAATCCCAGTCAGCATAGTGCATTTCAAGCCCAGCTGAATACGCCACAGCCATTCGGGCAAGTTCTCTGCTGATGTGAAGATCAGTATGGATTATGTCCGCGAGTATCTGAGTAAATCGAAGCAAACTATCTATGACGTTGGGGCTAATCGCGCCGCCCGTGATATCTTCGCTAACTTTGAAGGTGGCATCAAAGGCTTTCTTTTGGAGCGTTTGCACTGAATGAAGAGCTTCATTAAGCTGGCTATCAGTATTTTTCATCTTGAACATTTTTTTTAAAATCGTGTTAGCTTCAACGGCAATGTCAACTATCTGAGCAAATTGACCGAAAACGTTCTTTTCACCGACGACCAAGATACCTCTGATACTCTTCAACACAAACGTCTCTCCCTTATTGGACTCATAAGACTATTGGGTTAAGTCGTATTAAACTTTGCAACACACTAAAAACGCAGTTTTTGGGCAACTATATTAAGGTCACCGAATCTTCGAAACCATCGAGTTCAAATCACTTTGCTGTACTCCTTAACAGCATTCAGCGCAACGAGCGTGTTAGTTTTCTTGACGAAACGTTCGTTCAAGAGTTTCTTCAAGAAATCGTTCAAACTGGGGTTATCTCTGAACTTGGCAAAGACGGCTGCGTCATACTCCCCTGTTATGTCGTACACAGATAGGACGTTGTCTTCCTGGGCGATTTCGTCTTCGACCTCCCTAATGTGTCCGCCCTCGATCTGAATCATGATTATTGCGGTGAGGGCGTACCCCATTTTTGCGGCGTCGATTATGGGCACGTACCCGCGAATTACGCCTTCATGCTCAAGAATTTCGACATGGTTGCGTAGGATGTTTGTGGTTACTCCGACTCTTTGAGATAGTTTGCGGAGGCTAACCCGCGAATCCTCTTCCAGAGCTCGAAGTATTTTCGTGTCGACTTGGTCTAAACTGTTGTTTGGGCTTTTTTTAGAGTTTAAGCCCAATTTCTCACATCCTACCCACGTATTTGACGTTTGTTTAATAAAACATGGAATATATAAACATCACCACATTAAAATTGAAATAGTGTAAACATTGGTCGAAGTAAATGATGCTTGAGTTAGACAATCGCCGAACAAATGTGCAGAAGCCACGTATTTTTCTGCGAGCCAACATTCATTCCGATGCACAGAATAATTAATAAGTTCAATCGCCAAGTAGAATACCCTTATTCAACTTCAAGAAAGTTTAACCTGATGGTCAAATGGCAAACAACAGTGCAGACGTAATCCTAACCGCAGACAGAACATTGATGAGCAACTACCACGGCAACGAATTCCTGGGATTCGGCACATGCGCGCCGTCCAACTTCATCCCAGACGTGCTGTACAGCTACCTGTTTTTCCCGCCGATAAGGACAAAAGAGGGGTTGCCTACCGCTGCGCCATACGGTTTGAGGAAGGTTGAAGCCCAACTGCTCAAGGATGGATTCAACGTTCTGACGGTTAGCCCGCAGCACCTGCGAAAATACATCAATAGCGCCAAGGTCATCGGCATACATACGATGGATCCGTTCGGGTTCGGACCTGCATCCACGACATTGGCGTCTCTCTTCCGGAAAGAACCATTTTTAGCTAGGCATTTTCAGGGATTAGTTGCCAGCCCCATCATCAGGGAAGCAAAAAGGAACGGAGCAAGAGTAATCGTCGGTGGCCCAGGCGCGTGGCAATTCCATTACCGCCCTCAGCTTGTGGACAAGAAAGTCGTTGACTGCGTGGTTGAAGGAGAAGCGGAAAACGTCATCGGCGCACTTTTCAAATCAGCCATAAACGGAGAGCAGCTGCCGTCCTATCTTGAAGTGCCGGCTAAGGATGCACCCAGGTTGGAGGATATACCCGACATCGTGCAGCCTTCCGTCAACGGGCTAGTTGAGCTTGGTCGCGGCTGCTGCAGGGGATGCGAATTCTGCAACGTTACGCTTAGACCACTGCGTTGGTACCCGCTTGACAAGATTCTCCGTGAATTAGCGGTCAATGTTGAGATTGGCAAACAGAAAGTCATATGTTTACACTCCGAAGACGTCATGCTGTACGGTTCTCAAAACGCCGTGCCCAACGACGAGAAACTGCTCAAACTACACGAGACAGTGATGAGCAAAGTCAATACAATCAGCTGGAGCCACTGCTCGCTGGCCGCCGTAGCCTCAAAGCCGCAACTTGTAGGCAAACTCTCTGACATCATACTTCAAAAGCAAGCTTGGTGGGGCGCAGAAATCGGCCTCGAAACGGGCTCAGCGCGGCTTGCCGCGAAAATCATGCCCGCAAAGGCTTTCCCTTTCAAAGCGGAAGAGTGGCCGCAGGTCGCCCGTCAAGGTTTCGGCACAATGCACGACCACAAGTTGATTCCTGCTGCGACCCTTATAGTTGGGCTTCCCGAGGAAACCGAGGACGACATAATTAAGACGGTGGAACTCGTTGACGATGTCAAAGATTGCCGTAGCCTAATCGTGCCGTTGTTCTTTGTTCCGCTGGGCAGGCTGAAAAACAAGGATTGGTTCAGGGAAACGCAGGTTAACAAGCTGCATGAAGAATTAATGTTTAAATGTGCAGAGCACAGCCTCCACTGGGTAGACAACCTGCTGGACATGTCATTTGCTGACAAGGGCTACCGTGCACCACTGAAGCAGGCTTACAAGGTTTTCGCTGGCCTAGCGAGGCGCCAAATAAGACAAGCTGAAGTAACGGAGCTGCAGTAGTTACAGCTAAATCCCCAATAACACCGCAGGCTTTAGCATCTTCTTTCAATGCTGTAATGTTGAATTAGCATTCCAAAACCTAATTAATTCCGTTAGAGTTTCCTTCCATGAGAGGCGGCATGGTTGTCTGATGGTTCTGCAGCGAGAGTTGAAGACAAACGCAATGTGAAGGTACTCAAGAATGGACCTTACCTTGTTTCGGGAGGCGTTCCACTGTTCCCAAAGACGATACAATGCGACGGAACAGGAACCCCGACGAAATGGACAACAGGCAAGAGGAAGGATACAGGGAAGAGTTATTCTCTGTGTCGATGCGGTCAGTCAAGCAAAAAGCCGTTTTGCGATGGAAGCCATGTTAAAGTCAACTTCGACGGCACCGAAGTAAGCGACAATGAGCCTTTCGAGAAGATAGCGCAGGAAATAGACGGCCCAGAGTTGAAGCTTAAAGACGCCGTGATTCTCTGCGCTTCAGCACGTTTTTGCCATCGGGGAGGAGACGTCTGGGACGTAATCCACCATACAGACGTCCCCGAGGCGAAGAAAAACGTCATCGAAAACTGTTCCGATTGTCCATCAGGCAGGCTTGTCCTCTATGACAAGAAAACGGGCGACAAATTGGAGCCGAAGCTGAATCAGTCAATCGGCTTCATCGAAGACCCAAGCAAAGGCGTGGGCGGACCCTACTGGATTCAAGGCGGAATCCCAGTGTACTCTGCCGATGGGAAACTCTACGAGGTGCGAAACCGCATGACGCTTTGCCGCTGCGGGAAATCAACGAATAAGCCGTTCTGTGACAGCAGCCACTATCCCGAAGAAGAGGACAGAGAGGTGACGTAAGAGTGGTTGGAGATTTCGAGAAAGGTTTAGTGTCCAAAGATAAAGTGTACGTGCTGTTCTACGCTTCTTGGTGTCATTTTTCACAAGAGTTTCTGCCGGTCTTCAGAGAATACGCAAAGAAGCATCCTGACGAATGCGTAAGCGTGCTGATAGACGATCGACCTGACCTATGCGACAAATACTCGATTGACTACTACCCGACGGTGCTACTTTTCAAGAAGGGCAAACTGGACAAGCGGCTTGACGCGGAACCCGGCGAGGGGCTCACAAGGAAACAGCTTATGCAACTTATAGAGAACTCATAAAGCTATTTTTGACGCTTCCTCATCTTCCATTTTAAGTTGTGTATGGAAAGTGTATATGCTTTCCGTATATGCTCTGACCCCCTTAGGCTACAAGAGCGCACACAAAAAAATCAATTCACTGCTCAACCAAACTCTTTTTTGAAAATATTCTTGTTGGAAAAAACCATATATCCAGTCGACTTCTCATCAATGCGCAGTGACTTCATGTACCGAACAGGCGTCGCAACCCTTCCTCTACACGGCGGAAAAGCACCTGCTTGGCTCACCGTCCGCATGCGCAAACTCGCCAAGCAGATAGCAGACATCATGATTGAGGAGCACGGCGTCGACGCCTTCATGACGCGCCTCTCTGACCCCTACTGGTTTCAAGCGTTCGGCTGCGTCTTAGCCTACGACTGGCACAGCAGCGGAGTAACCACCGTCGTCACAGGCATCCTCAAAACCGCCTTGACGCCTGAAGAACACGGCATAGCCGTCTGCGGCGGCAAAGGCAAAACCTCAAAGAAAACCCCAGGCGACATCGAATCGGCAGGGCAGAAATTCGGTTTCTCAGAAGAAACCATCCAGCGGTTAACATACAGCAGCAAAATGGCTGCGAAGGTGGACAACACAGCGATTCAAGCAGGGTACCAGCTGTATCACCATGCGTTTCTTGTCACACGGGACGAGAAGTGGTCGGTTATCCAGCAGGGCATGAGCGACGAGGACAGTTCAGCACGTCGTTACCATTGGCTATCGGACAACGTGACGAATTTTGTGGTGGAGCCAGAGAACGCCATCGTCTGCGACAAGAAACGTCAAGCTGCATTGAACATGGTGGCGAAAGCCAGCGAAGCCTCAAGAAGAGCCTCTGTCGACTTGGCGAAGGAACCCACGCGCAAGCTAATGAACCTCATCCAATCCGCGTCAAAGCCGCTCAACCAAACTTCCCTGCGGAAATGGCTTCCCGCAGTGGACGACCCATGGCAGCAAACCCTGACGAGCCTCAAAATGCCCCGCAACATAAACTGGGACACGCTAAGCCGAGTGTACGAGTTCCAACCTAGAAATTACGAGGAATTGCTGAGCGTGAAAGGCGTGGGACCAGCCACAATCCGAGGATTAGCTCTCGTCGCCGAACTGGTTTACGGCGAGAAACCAAGTTGGGAGGATCCCGTGAAATTCAGCTTCGCATTCGGCGGCAAAGACGGGGTACCTTACCCAGTTGACCGCAAAGCAATGGATGAATCAATTCAAATCCTCAAGAACTCGGTGCAGCAGGCGAAAATCGGCAACAAAGAGAAACTTCATTCGTTGCAGAGGCTGAGACGCTTTGTTCCTGAAAACGTTGATTCAGAGCCAGTTTGAGAAAAGACAGAAAACATAATGTGAGTAAGAGTTCTGGCTCGGTAAATTTTCAGGCAAATGCTGCCTTCACCTGAAATTTGCACACCGCATCACCAGTTGCTTTGCAGGTTGTCTCTGTGCATTCGGCTCTAGCACCAGAAAGTCTTTCGCAGAAACCTTCAAAGTACCCCGCAAGGAAGTAGCAACTTGGCGCTGAACTTTTGATTCTTCGAGCGGTCACGCAGTTTGTGATAGTGAAGTTGGCTGCTTTGGCTTCCGTGCCTATCTTGGTTTCAATTCTACCCCAGCCGCCTTGATTACTAAGCAAGTTCAAAACCGCCTCAGCCGCCGTCAATTGAAGACCTCTGCTGGTTAAGAGGTCAACGAAACGTCTGCCACTGTTTTTTCCTGCCGCTTTTATGGCGATGTCTGCGCCTCGGCAGCCGAAAACCCCTGCTTTTCGTTTGTGAACGTCAAGGATATATTTTTATGTTCGCAGACTCACTTATTTGGCTCAGCCTAGACACGGTGGGGTCGTAGTCTAGACAGGTATGACGACGGGCTCCAGAAAGCAAACACACACGGGTTTGCTGACTCCGCTCGGAGAATGACGAATTTCTGGAGCGGTCAAGAGAAACCCGTAAACTTTGGCTTAGCGCCACAGTTGGGTAAAGGTCGTCGGTTCAAATCCGGCCGGCCCCACCAAATCCTTCTCCTCAACTGTGGGCAAAAACACCTATCTTTTGCGAACAACGAAGCTCCCTTGTTTAAGGAAGCAAAAGCTTTTCTGCGCAAAAGTGGTAACCTGATTGCTATGCAGAACATTAACCCCCTCTTCATACTTCAGCCCGTTATCGTCATCGTTATTTCCACGGTGCTTCTGCTCTTCTGGTATCGGAGGCGCCGCTTTCACTGGATGGTGCTTGCTTACAGCCTTGTCGCTTACACGGTTGCCATCGCCCTGAAGTACGTCGTGCAAATCCCGACCTATGATGCGGTTGAAGGCTACTTCGGGTCAGCCAGCGTAGGACTCGGAGTCTACCTCGGGCTCCAAACAGTGTTCTTCGAAGTGTGCTTGGCTTACCTAGTTGCATGGTACGTTGTAAATCATGGCTTGCTCGAACGGAAAGACGCAGAAGCCTACGGTTCAGGCTTAGCCTTCTGGGAAAACGCTGGACTGCTTGGCATAATCTCGCTGATTAACCTCGTCACTATCTACAGCATTCTCGCCTCAAACACTCCTCTCGCTCAGACCGTTTACAACCAGTTGACGACAAATCAGCCTGGGCTCTTCGCATCTACATCGGCGGCTCTTGCGAATGTGGCGTGGGGCACACTCGAAAGGATTTCTTCCATAATGATGCATTTTGCTTGGGGCTACCTGTGTTTCATGGCGGTCATTCTGCGTAAGAAACGTCTGTTCCTTGTCGCCTTGCCTATGGGATTCGTTGATTTTCTGGTTCCATTTTCCTCTTTCATGGGAACCGCAGTTTTCGAAGCAGTCGTGTTCGCGCTGTCTGTTCTGTCGGTTTATGTGGCGTGGCACTCAGTTAAACTCGTTAGCAAGGTCACAAAAAATAGTCTTGATTAACCAGCGTTTTTCCGCGACGCAAAACGGCAACATTAGTCGTTCGCCCCGTTTTCTGCCTGAATTTGTCGAAATAACAAATTTTATATCTTTGCCTGCTCCTCTTTCGAGTAGAAGTTGTGATATCTTATGGCTGTTAAAACAACACCAGATTACATAGATTTGCTGAACCAAGCGATTGAACGTGAATTCCAAGTTGCAGTCCAGTATTTTCTGCAACATGCGAAAATGGAGAAAATCATCAAGAAGCAAATCCCTGAAAACATCCTTATGGACAAAACCACCTACGACGCTGTCGGGAAGATTCTTCACGAAATCGCAATCCAAGAGATGAAGCACGCCGCGTCAATCATGGAGAGAATTTACTACCTTGGCGGCGAGGCCACCACAAAATCAGCTAAAGTCGTCGTCGGCGACTCAATAAGCGAATTCGCCAAACTCGGCGTGAAGGCAGAAGAAGAAGCGCTGGTCCTGTACCGAAAAATCATCGATGAAGCAGGAAAAAGAGGCGACTGGGAAACACGAGAAACGTTCGAGAAAATCTATAGCCAAGAAGAAGAACACCTTTTCAAATTCCAAGAATACACTGCATTCCAAGATGAAAAACAAGAACCAGACAAAGTACCGCTGTCAGAGTGGCGCAAAATCTTCACACCAGACTATCTCGAACTCCTAAACAAGGCGGTTGCAGCTGAAATCTGCGGCATAATCCAGTACACCAATCAGCATGAAAAAGCCGCATTACTTGAACTCAGAATGAAGAAGACCCCGCTAGAAACCGTTCAAGACACAAACTTCCAGGGCGTCGTAAGCAAACTCCTCAAAGACGTATTCATGCAGGAAATGCAGCATCTTGAGAAAATCAGCGAACGCATCTATCTGATCGATGGCGAAGCAGTAACCAAACCCAGCCCACTTCCAGTTGTAGGCAAAACCCCGCTTGAGACGCTTGTGTTGGATCACAAACTTGAAGCCGACACTATCGCACTTTACAGGCAAATCATCGCTGAAGCGATGAAACGTAATGACACGACGACACGACGGATTTTTGAAGACATTGTTCTGCAGGAAGAAGAACACTACTGGAAATTCGACGACTACGTGAGGTAAACTCACCACCCTTTTTTCCCTTTTCCGAAAACTTAATTCCGCTGGTAATGTAACATACATATGGCAGAGGCGAAGCGATGAAAGAAGAAGATTTGCCTCGTTGCATGAATTGCGGAAATTTTATCGACGAATGCAAATGCGTGTGCCCGTACTGCGGAGAAACTGCTAAATGCACTTGCTGCATAGGCGTTGATAAAGCACTCGGTGGCGGGTAACCGCTTACTATAAAAGGGAACAATTTCGTTAGTGAAAGCATATGGTAAATGAAAGTATAAACTGGATGGCGGGCGGACCGCAAGGCAGCGGAGTTGACTCTGCCTCCACCATATTCGGAAGGGCCTGTGGTTACGGCGGCTTATGGGTTTTTGGCAGAAGAGAATACCACTCAAACATCAAAACTATGCATAGCTACTTTCATCAGCGGATTTCGAAAGAGCCGACGTTGGCTAACATCAGCGACGTGAATTTGCTTGCAGCATTTGACGCTGAAACCGTCGTGAGGCATGTCGACGAAGTCGTGAGTGAAGGCGGCATAATAGTTGATTCACGCGACACCGGCGTCAACGTCTTAACGGGAATACCAACGTTCTCTGAGGACTACAAGAGCTACGTTCGCGATTTCCTAAATGAGAACGGTTTAGGCGAAACCGTAAGCGATTTCTTAGACTACGCCAAAAAGAGAAACATCAAGGTCTATCCTGTTCCATACATGGACTTGCTTGCGCAAATCGGCAAAGCCATCAAAATGGAAAAAATCAGCGCACTTACAAGAATGATAAACGTTCTCACAATCGGCGTTTCGTTTGCGTTGTTAAAATATGACAAAGCACTCGTAGAAAAAGCAATCAGAGCCACCTTCCACGAAAAAATTGCCGACATGAACCTCACAGCAGTAGATTACGCCTACGACTACGCCGAAAAAAACCTTGACACAAACCACTTCAAGTACAAGCTGGAAAAGGTAGACACTAATGAGTCAAGGATTTTCCTGACTGGAAACCAAGCTGTCGCAATGGGCAAAGTGCTAGGCGGCTGCAGAGTACAAACATATTACCCCATCACGCCCGCGGCAGACGAAAGCGAATACATTGAAGCACACGAAATCCTCAAAACAAGGAAAGGCCAAGAATCCGTAATCGTCATCCAAACCGAAGACGAAATCGCAGCCATAAACTCGGCGTCAGGCGCATGCTTAACGGGCGCAAGAGCAGCAACCAGCACATCAGGTCCGGGTTTCTCGCTTATGGCGGAAGGCATAGGCTGGGCAGGACACAACGAAGTGCCCGTGGTCGTAACTTACTATCAACGAGGCGGACCCTCAACAGGGCAGCCGACTCGGCACAGCCAGCAGGATTTGAGGTTTGCGATGCATGCGGCTCACGGCGAGTTCGCACGAATCATCTTGGCTTCAGGAGACATCAAAGAATGCTTCTACGACGCAGCTGAAGTTTTCAACCTCGCCGAGAAGTATCAGGTGCCCGTCATCCACCTTCTTGACAAAGCCATGGCAAACTGCTCACAGACCTACCCCGCCTTCGAATACGACAAAGTGAAGGTTGACCGCGGCTTAATCGTCAACGAAAAAGACCTTGAAGGGCAAGAATACAAGCGTTTCAGATTCACCGAAACAGGAGTTTCTCCGAGGGCTTTTCTTGGAACAAAAGGCGGCATCTCATGGCACACAGGCGACGAACACAACGAGATGGGAAACATCAACGAGGAACCCCTCATCCGCAGGCAGATGATGGAAAAACGCATGAAGAAGCTGGACTTAATCGACAGGGAAGTGCCTTTGGAGTTCAGAGTCAACTTCTTCGGCGACAAAGACTCAGAGAACATCGTTGTCAGCTGGGGTTCACCGAAAGGGGCCGTCATTGAATCAATAAACCAGCTCAAAGACGAAGGCTACAGTTTAGGCTTCGTGCAGGTGCGGATGGTCCACCCGCTTCCCTCTGCCTACATGAAACAGATGCTTCAAGGCAAAAAACGAGTCATCGACGTCGAGGACAACTTCACCGCGCAGTTAGGCGGCGTGATAGCCGAGCGCACAGCCATCAAACCCAACTTCTACGTGCTCAAATACACTGGTCGACCGATGATGACCACAGAGGTATACGACGCCCTGAAGAAGATTCTAACAGGAGAAGCCCAGGAACGGGAGGTGCTGATGCTTGGCGCATAAACCAGCAGACTACAGAACAAGTGTCTACATGGACTGGTGCCCAGGCTGCGGCGACTTCGGTATCACAAGCGCCATCCAAATGGCGTTGACTCAGCTTAACCTTGAATCACACAAAGTGGTCATCGTCTCAGGTGTGGGCAACGCGGCTAAAACGCCCCACTTCGTAAAAGTCAACGGCGTCCACACGCTCCACGGAAGGCTCTTGCCGTTTGCGATGGGCATCAAAATTGCTAACCCAGATTTAGAGGTCATCGGCGTCGGCGGAGACGGCGATGGCTTAGGCATCGGCGCCGGGCACTTCGTCAACGCTGGAAGAAGAAACCTTGACATGACCTACCTGCTGTTCAACAACGGCGTCTACGGACTGACTAAGGGGCAAGCTTCACCAACGCTTCCGCTCGGAGTCAAAACCAAAGGCATTCCCAAACCCAACATCAACGAGGCAATCAACACGGTTTCGCTGGCAATCACCGCGGGCTACACGTTCGTGGCGAGGGGCTACGCCTTCGACGTAGTCCACCTAAGCAAGATGATTGCGGAGGGCATCCAGCACAAGGGTTTGGCGCTTGTTGAGTGCTTGCAGCCTTGTCCCACCTACAACGACATTGATACTAAGGACTGGTACGCTGGCGAAGACAGAAAAGACGCATCGGGAAAACCGCGTTCTAGACTCTACAAACTGCAGGACGAAGGCTTCGACCCCGTTGTGCGCGATTGGAACGAGGAATTTAAGAAGAAAGTCGCAGGCATGGAAAAAGCACAAGAATGGGGCGACAGAATCCCCATCGGCGTCTTCTACCAGAACCCTCTGGAACCCACCTTCCAAGACCGCATAACCAAAAGGATACCTTTCTATATGCAGAACCCGCCCGCAAAGCAGCAGCTTAAAGACGAAAACGACGTCGCAACAGTCGACCTGTCCGATTTCATGAGCGACTTAAAAACAAGCTAAACGGTTGTGAAAGAGGCTTGTTAGAAGCCTCTCTCCTTTCTCCTCGATCCTTCTCCTTCAACCTTTCCTTAAACAAAACAATTGCAACTTAAGCTTATAAAGCGGTATTGCAACGCCCGATATATTCCAGCCACTGCTTTATTTCGGCTGCTTTAGTTCTTCGTTATGGTAGCATTGAACCGTGAACTTTGGGGTACAGATACAATAGAAAACCAAGTCGGTTTTTCCAATGTTGCTTATTCTTTGGCTGGCGCCCGCTGGGATAACAATTAGGTCCCCACGTACCACTTTAGTCGGTTTCAGGTCGCCGACATCAACCTGCCCTTTCCCTCTTGTTACGAGGTAGATTTCGTTTACACCGACGAGATGGTGCGCCAACGTTGTGATTCCCGGCTTGACTCGAGCCTGCGCGATTGAAAGGGTCTCGTCGCTGTAGTTTTCTGCTATGAGGCAGCGTTCCGATGTCGGCGCCTCTTTTAGGCTGTTAGCCTTGACAATCTTCGGCTTCATATAATCAACATCCTCAGCTTGAGAAGGAAGAAGTAAGTGGCCATTAATATCTATATTTTGACAGCTTTCTCGTCGCAAACCTTAAGGTAACTTATATTTACCCAAAAAAGGTTTTTTTTCGTGAAAGCGCTTGTTTTAGGATTTTTTTATTTTGCGTTTTTTGTTTAATTCTTATGATGTATGCTCTCGCGCTTCATGTTATATTGAAAGATTAGTGATAAAATAGCTTATATATGCGCTAAATATAGTGTGTTGGCAGAATTATCGACACTACAAACGCCATAAGAAAGGAAAATGTCTAACGAATGAGATGCCCATACTGCAACTCTGAAAACTCCAAAACCTTGGAAACACGGGATTCCCCAGAGAACACGACACGCAGGCGAAGAGAATGCGTAAACTGCGGCAAGCGCTTCACAACCTATGAGTACGTTGAAACCGTCGAGCTTATGGTCAGAAAGAAAGACGGCAGACTTGAGCGGTTCGACGTCAACAAGCTAATCCGCGGCTTACAGAAGGCATGCGAGAAAAGGCCTGTAACCATGCCCCAAATCAACGAGTTAGCAGAGAAAGTGCGGCAGGACCTGATGCTTAAAGACACTGAGGAAGTTGCGTCACAGGAAATCGGTGATTTAGTCATGAAGCACCTAAAAAAGGTGGATCGCATCGCGTACATTCGGTTTGCGTCTGTTTACAAGCAGTTTGAAGAGCCTGAAGATTTCAGGCGGTTACTCCTTGAGGTGAAAAAATAATGAAGTTCGTCTTAAAACGTGATAGTAAACTAGAACCCTTCGATCAGGAACGAATAACCAGCGCCATCTGGAAAGCAGCTAAAGCCTGCGGCGGAAAAGACAAAGAGCAAGCGAAACGCATAAGCGACGAGGTAGTCGCGGAACTCCAGAAAACCTACGGGGACGATGGTGTGCCCACGGTTGAGGAGATTCAGGATGTTGTCGAAAAACGTTTGATTGAAAACGGGCATGCACAAACGGCGAAGGCTTACATCCTTTACCGCAAGCAGCACAGCGACATGCGTGAATTAGCCGCCCTTCTGAGTTCTTCAGACATGGTTGACCAGTACCTTGAGGTTGAGGACTGGCGCGTGAAAGAAAATAGCAACATGAGCTACTCGTTGCAGGGACTAAACAACTACCTTTCCTCCACAGTTATTGCTAAGTACTGGATTTCAAGGATTTACCCGCAGAACATTGCAGACGCCCACTTCTCAGGCGACATGCACATCCACGACTTGGGCGTCTTAGGCGCTTACTGCGTCGGCTGGGACATAAGCGAACTCTTGCTTTCAGGGTTCGGCGGCGTGCCCGGCAAGATTGAAAGCAGACCCGCAAAGCACTTCCGCACAGCCCTCGGTCAAGTAGTGAATTTCTTCTACACGCTGCAGGGTGAAGCCGCGGGTGCGCAGGCGTTCAGCAACTTTGACACGTACCTTGCCCCGTTCATACGCTACGACCATTTGGCGCAGAAGGACGTTGAGCAGTGTCTCCAAGAATTCTTCTTCAACATGAACGTTCCCACCCGTGTTGGCTTCCAGACGCCGTTCACCAACTTGACGTTGGATTTGGATGTGCCTAGCTTCATGAAAAATGAGGCCGTCCTGTACAACGGCAAAGTTACAGGAGACACCTACGGCGACATGACAAAGGAAATGGAAATGTTCAACATGGCGTTCGCAGAGGTGATGCGACAAGGCGACTCCAAAGGCAGAGTCTTCACCTTCCCGATACCCACCTACAACATAACGAAAGACTTCAACTGGGATTCACCTGTCTCCCAAGCCCTCTTCGAAGTCACGGCAAAGTACGGCGTACCATACTTCAGCAACTTCATTAACAGCGACATGAAACCCGAGGATGTCCGCAGCATGTGCTGCCGCCTAAGAATAGACAACCGTGAGTTGCGTAAACGAGGCGGTGGATTCTTCGGCGCCAACCCGTTGACGGGAAGCATCGGCGTAGTAACCTTGAACATCCCCAGAATTGGGTACCTGTCCAAAGACGAAGACGAATTCTTCGAACGTTTAGAAAGCCTCATGGACATCGCTAAGTCAAGCTTAGAAATCAAACGCAAAGTCCTTGAAGCATTCACAGACAACGGCTTATATCCGTATTCACGCCGCTACCTGCGCCACGTGAAGGAAAGCTACGGCAAATTCTGGAAGAACCACTTCGCCACCATAGGCATCGTAGGCGTCAATGAAGCAATCATAAACTTGCTGGGACAGAACATTGCGTCACGTGATGGGCAAGCCTTCGCAGTTAAAATGTTGACTTTCATGCGGGAACGCCTCTTGAAGTATCAGGAGGAAACTGGCAGCATCTTCAACCTGGAAGCCACACCAGCTGAGGGCACGTCTTACCGCCTTGCACGCATCGACAGGAAACGGTACAGGGACATAATATTCGCCAACCAAAAACAAGTTACAATGGACCACGCCGAACCGTTCTACACAAACTCCTCTCAGTTGCCAGTTGACTTCGCAGGCGACCTCTTCGAAGCCTTGGAGCATCAGGAGACGTTGCAGACGCTTTACACTGGAGGCACAGTCTTCCACATCTTCCTCGGCGAACGGTTGAATTCATGGAAAGCCGCGGCTGAACTCATCAAGAAAGTAGCTTTGAACTCGAAGCTGCCCTACTTCACGTTGACGCCCACTTTCAGCGTTTGCCCAACCCACGGCTACGTAAGCGGCGAACACAAGCAATGTCCAACCTGCGCTGCAAACTGCGAAGTCTACTCTCGAGTAGTCGGATACCTAAGACCAGTCGACCAGTGGAACGATGGAAAACAAGCAGAGTTCACCATACGCAAAACCTTTGACAGATCAACCGTTATGGCTTCCACGCCCCTAACAAGTTAGAGAGGAATAACGCAAACATGAAGTTTAGCGGAATACAGAAAACAAGTCTAGTGGATTACCCTGATAAAGTAGCTAGCGTGTTGTTCACGCCCGGCTGCAACCTCCGCTGCCCCTTCTGCCATAACTGGCGCATAGCCGTCAATCCGCAGCCGCCTTTTCTGCAGGAAGCCGCCGCACTGGAAATCTTGGAGAGCCGCAAAAGATACGTTGACGCCGTCGTGGTGACTGGGGGCGAACCTTGCATGCATAAGGAGTTGCCTAAATTTCTCGCTAAACTCAAGGAACGCGGCTTCGCGGTGAAGTTGGATACGAATGGTTTCTTCCCTGACATCCTTGAGGAATGCTTGGGAAGCGTTGATTACGTGGCGATGGATGTGAAGACATGCAGGGAAAAATACAGGCTTCTTGGTGCACAGGACACAGATGGGCTAATGCGAACCATGGAGATCCTCAAGACAGGCAAGGTTCCCTATGAGTTTCGGACAACCGTGGTGCCGCAGATAGTCACGGCGCAGGACGCCGTCGGCATCGGGGAGCTGGTGAAGGGCTCAAAAACCCATGCGTTGCAGCAATTCATTCCAGATGATACATTGGACAAGAAATATCAAACATTGAAACCTTACACTCCAGAGACGATAAGCGAGTTTGCACAAATAATCAGCCAATACACTGAGAAAGTTCAGTTGAGACTTTAATGCCTCCTTTTCTCAAGTGCCAATTTTTTTGAAGGCCAACTAGAAAAGAGCGCTTCTTTTGAACGGCGAATTAGATATCAAAAGGATAATAAAGGCTACTGACCGAGTTACCAATTAGTTGAAGGAGAAAAGTGGGTTGAAGCTGATTTACGTTGTGGTAGACGGCATGGGAGACTTGCCGATTAAAGAACTCGGAAACAAAACGCCTTTAGAGACTGCTGAGACGCCGAACATGGATGCCCTTGCAGCGGGAGGTAAAACAGGACTCATGTACTCAGTGAAAAAAGGTGTAGCGCCTGAAAGCGACGTCGCAGTAATATCGCTTCTGGGTTACGACCCATTCAAGTACAGCACGGGTAGAGGAGTTATCGAAGCCGCAGGTGCCGGCTTAAAAATGAAAAACGGCGATTTAGCATTACGCTGCAACTTCGCGACGTTGGGTCAAGGGAGAACCCTGATTGACCGCCGCGTAGCAAGAAGCCTCAGCACTGAGGAAGCCACTGAACTAGCCAAAGTAGCAAACGAACAGGTCAAATTGGAATCTTACCCCGCCTCCTTCGAGTTCAAGAACACACTGGGACACCGCGCGGTTCTGCTGATAAAGAGCAAAACCAAACCGCTCTCAGGCAAGATTACAAACAGCGACCCAGCCTACATAATAGTCAACGGAATCGGCATGGCGCGGGCGGAGGTTGACATGGAGCTGAAAACCTGCGAACCGATTGAAAACAGCGAGGCGGCAAAGGCGTCAGCTGGTCTGGTTAACGAGTTCATCGAGAAAACCCACAAGCTGTGGGACAGCCACCCCTTAAACCTCAAACGAGCCGCAGAAGGCAAACTGAAAGCCAACGTAGTTCTAACGCGAGATGCGGGCGACGCCCTCCCAAAGTTCTTTAACATAAACAAGCATTACCACGTAGACTTCGCTGCTTTGGCGGACATGCACACTGAGCGAGGCATCGCTGAGCTGGCTGGCATGGACTCGATGCTTCTGCCGCCGCCTTCAGGTAACTTACAGAAGGACTGCGAGATAAGGGTAAAAACGCTCCTCGACGTGCTTCCCAAGCATGACTGCTTCTACATCCATCTTAAGGGCCCAGACGAGCCTGGACACGACGGCAACTACGTTTTGAAAACGGAGATTATTTCAGCCATCGACAGGTACTTCTTCGGTCCACTGCTGAAGCAGATTTCTCTGAAAGACAACTTAATCTGTGTAACCGCTGACCACGCGACGCCCTGCCAGCTTAAGGTGCACAGCGACACTCCTGTTCCTGTCTTAATTTCAGGGAGCGAGCTGGGTGACGGCAATGTGAAGTTCTCGGAGAAAGCCTGTGCAAGGGGAAGCTTGGGGACGTTGGACCGCGGATGCGAGCTTATGCCTAAACTAATGGAGATAATAAAGAGATAGGTTCTCTCTGCCTCCGCGGTATGAGGCGTTTTTGGTCTGCCACTTTTGGGTTTGAAATCTGCTGCAAATAATAGACCCCTCTACAGGGGTTCTTTTTAAGCGCGAGATGGTTGCAGCTTGAGCATTCGGGTTGCGTTTGTTCGCTCATTGACCGTTTTTTGTTGTATTTTTGTTGTATTCTTTTACTGTTTTACAAGTCTCAGTGTATCGTGAGATACCAGAAAGCGTATAAATGGGCACGTTTAAAGGATAGAACGCAAGGGTACCAGATGAAAACAACCTACTTAGTCCCGATAGTGTTTCTGACTTTAATTTTGACATGCGCTTACGTAGTTCCGCAAGCATTTTCCCAGACGCTTGACAATTCAGGCACAACCGCCGACAGCAGTCTGCCAGCGCTGAACGCCTCTTCAACGTATCAGTATCATGTTGACCCGATGGTCACCACTCAAGCTTACAGCAGCGGATTTCTGGTTAACACGGTGTTTGAGTTACGTAACGCCTACGGTTTGAACCCACTTTATGCCGCAGGCTACAATGGACTCGGACAAACCGTTGTGATCGTTGACGCCTACGGGAGTCCAACGATCTACCAGGATCTGCTGCTGTTCGTACAGTGGCAGAACACTTACGGCGCAAACCTACCTTGGACAAGCCTCAACCAAGTAAGACAGCACCTGCAAATATACTACCCATTGGGCAAACCCGACTTCAACGCATCCGACCCAGACCAGATCAACTGGAGTACTGAAACAACCTTGGACGTCGACATGGTTCACGCCATGGCTCCAGGAGCAAACATCGCCCTCGTTATCGCTCCCAACGATAACGACCAGCCAGTTGACTACGCAGTAAACTACGCAATCACCCATCACCTTGGCTCAACATTGTCCCTTAGCTGGGGAACACCGGAATTTGTCTTGACCGGGCAAGCAGCACAAGAAGAAGTATGCCGTTCCAACTCCATGTTCCAATTAGCCGGCAGTGAAGGCATCACAGTCTTCGCGGGCACAGGCGACTGGGGAGCCTCAAACGGAGCTCCATTCAACAATGTCTTCTTCCCCGCATCCGACCCATACGTCACTGCAGTTGGGGGAACAAACCTCTTCATGACCTGCAGCGACGGCTACAAAGAAGGAACGGGCTCATGGGACGGACAAAACCACATCGGAGTCCAATACAACTACGAGATTGCAGGCAACGACTATGAAGCCATGGTCGCCGACGGCTTTCCAACACCCATGGACATGGTTACTGCAGGAGGCGGTCAGAGCAGTCTGTTTCCGCTTCCATCTTGGCAAAGAGGAATAACCTTGACCTACGCCAACGGAACTACAGTCGCGCCCACTGGAAGATGCGTAGCCGACGTTTCATTTGACAGCGGAGCCTACGGTGGCTTAGGAGCCATATTCCTGAGCGCAGCTTCGCCAGAATCCCCTCAAGCCACGGTCATAGGCGGAACAAGCGCAGGTCCACCCTTCTGGTCGGCACTCACAGCGATTGCGTGCCAATATGAACACCACAGCCTCGGATTCATCAACCCAGAACTCTACGCAAACAGAAATTCACTTTACGCCGCAGGAGCGTTCCATGACATTACGATCGGCGACAACACATATCCAACTGGCACTAGCCCCTTAGGCTACGAAGCCACGCGAGGCTGGGATGCACCAACGGGCATCGGCAGTCCCAACGCAGCAATCCTGATCCCAACGCTGGCAAACAGGGAATACTCAAGCTGCTGGAACATTCAGGGACAAAACTTGAACTACGGTCAGAACTGCTACTTGAACAAATAACACCCTTTTTCTTTTTTCGTGCTGCATCGCCCATGAAATTTTTAGACTATCTAAATAGAACCGGTAGAAAGAAGTAAATTTGCTGTTGTGCATGCTTTATTAATTTTTAGGCAATCCTTAATAACAAAAAAGTGTCATTATTTATCTGGAGAGACTGATGGTTTCTCTTCTGGTTGCACAAGTTAACCTGATTTTTCAAGCGGCAGTCTTTGTCTTGCTCGTAATCGGCTTCATGATAGTGCGCAAACGTAAAATCAAGTCCCACGCGCAGGTAATGTTAGCCGCCGTCGTCTTGAACCTGGTCTCCTTCATGGCTATAATGGCTCCAGCAACACGTTCAGTTGCTTCAGGAGACAGCGGCGACCCAGCCTTCATTGCGATTGCCCACGGTACCATCGGAGCTATAGCCTTGCTTCTGGGCATTTGGGTTGTAGGCATCTGGCTGATGCGACCTTTAATGGCTGTGCCTGCGAGACTGCAGTGCTATGGCGCTTTAAACAAAAAACTTATGTTGGCTGTTCTTTTTCTCTGGTTCACGTCGTTGATTTTGGGCTTCGTCCTCTATGCATCGCTGTATGCCAAGTTGCTGTGAAACCGCTTTCCCGTTAATGCTGTAACCGCTGGGCTTGTAGCTAAGCAACAATCTTAACGCTTATTTCTTTGAAAAATCATAGAGATAAGTGATGACTCATTTTGCGTTTAACTGAGTCTGGAAGCATTCTCCTCCGTTGCGGAAACATCGTCGCCTTCATCGTAACGTTAGCCATAAACGGTCTAGCAGGCGTCGGCGACATTAACGGCAAAAGCACAGCGGTGGTCTCTAATATTTATGCAAACCTCGTCACTCCAGCAGGTTACGTATTCGCCATTTGGGGAGTGATCTACGCGCTGCTCTTCGTCTTCATCGTTTATCAGGCGCTGCCAAACCAAAAAGACAAGCTGTTCCAAAACCAAATCAGCGTGCTGTTCATTCTAAGCTGTGTCTTCAATTGCCTATGGATTTTTCTTTGGCAGTACAACTTCATCTCCGTGTCGGTAGCCGCAATAGCCGCGCTCTTAGCCACGTTAGTCGCCCTCTACCTGCGTTTAGGCGTCGGCAGAGCAAAGGTTTCCTTGAAGGAAAGGCTGTTTGTTCATCTGCCTTTCAGCGTGTATTTCGGATGGATAACCGTGGCGACTCTCGCCGACTTCGCTGCTGCGTTGGTTTATTTGAACTGGAAGGGCGTACCCGAGGATACATGGGCGTTGGCCCTGTTGCTTGTCGCTGTAGCAGTAACGTTGATAGTGATAGGTTTCCGACGGGACATAGCCTACAGCTTAGTCATAATCTGGGCGCTTGCAGGCATCGCAGTCAACCAAAGCTCAAACTCAAGTGTTGTAACAACCGTCGAAATAGCGATCCCTGTAATCATAGTGGCTCTTGTGCTTTCTGTAGCAATCCGCCATCTCATTGGTCGAGATGCAGGCTAAAACCAAAAACAAGCACCGCGTCACTTTAATAAAAGCCGACGCTCAGAGAATTGCGAGCAGGCGAAAGAACAATGGCTTACACGCGCGAAGGAAAAGAAACCTTCGAGGTCTCCTACCCCATCAAAGATGTCTGGGAAGCAATTCCGAAGGCAATTGCCAAACTGGAGTGGAAAGTCGAAGAGGTTGACCAAGAAAAGCACCATGCAAAAATCAAGACTAGAGGCGCCTTCCTCTCGTACGGCTCAGAAATGCAGATCGACGTGACAGCGATCGACGAGAAAACCACGAAGATGACGATTACAGCAGAAACGCCTGTAACCACCATAACGTCTATCGCTGACTACGGACGAACAGGCGAACGCATTAACGTTTTCATAGCGACAATGGGGAAAATAATGAGCGGCGAATAACCGCTCTACTCAAGTATCTGCGACCGCTTAAAGGCAACCCACGCGATAATGAAGAAAGCCGCAGTGTAAACTACCGCCACAACAGCTGACCTGAGTGCCACCAGCCCCGTTGATTCAGTATATAGAACACCTTCAATTTGGAGACCGCTAGATCCCCGTGCATTAATTGTCGCAGTAAGGTTGTATTTGTAGTAGGTAACGTTTGCGTTAGGATAGAGTGCATAGTTGACTAGGTTTGTTCCGGTGTTGTCTGTGCCTCCGCTCACGGACGTTGAGTTGGTGATCATAAGCATTCCTGTGGAGCCTGTTCCCGGCACGTAATCCAGGGTGGGAGAAGGCTGAGAATAGAGTGAGACAATTGGTCCAGTGAAGAAGAGCGCGAGGAACAGAATTATGGCTACGATAACCGTCATAATAGTGTTCTTCGAGATGGAGCCGACAGCGAAGAGCAGCGAAACCCAGATAAAAGTGCTTAGCAGGCTTCCGATGACGATGAGAGGAATGTATTGAAGGCTATTTTGAGGACCATAGAGGACGACGGAAGCCACAGTGACGTAGCCGTAGAGGACAACGTACGAAACCACTAAGATTATGAATGACCCGAAGACTTTGCCTAAGAAAATCATCGTCCGCGAGACAGGTTTAGTCACCAGTGGCACGATGCTTCCGCTTTCGAATTCGCTTGAAATGCTGTTCACCGCCGTTGCGATTGCAAACAGCAGAAACAGAAAGCCGCTTCCGCCGAAGGTTATCGCGTAGTCCGGGTTTTTGGCAATCTTCACGCCATTATACGCGCTGATCGCCGGCGGCACCACAAGAAGCAGAGTTGCAATGACGAAAGCCGCTATAAGTATGCCTAAGAACTTCTTCTTCCGAATATTCCAAAGCATTTCGTACCTAACGACAGCCCAGAAACGTGGAAACCAGCTTGGAGCTTTTTTTCTCGCAGATACCGTGCTCATTGTGTTTTTCCTCCGTCGTCTTTAGTGACGAGTTGAATGAATATGTCTTCTAAGTTCGCGTTCTTCTGGCTCATGCCAACGATTACTCCACCCGCGCTCGTTACCGCCCGGGAAACGTCTGCCCTAACGTCATTGTAAGTGTTCACTTGGACGAGCAACTCATTACCGGTGCGCCAAGTACCTGAAACGAAGCCTAGGCCCTTGACAGCGGTGATTACCGCGGCTGAAAGATCAAGAAGATCAACATGGATAATTGCGGGCCCAAGCTTGTGAGAAACGTTCTCTAGAGTGTCGGAAGCAAGGACTATTCCCTTGTTCAAGATGGTAACGTGGTCGCACATTTGTTCAACCTCAAAAAGCAGGTGCGACGAGAGGAAAACAGTCAACCCTTCCTTCGAAACGGTCTTAACGAGTTCCCGAACCTCCATCATGCCCACGGGGTCTAAGCCTATGCTGGGTTCATCCAGAACCACAAGTTCAGGGTTGTTTAGCAGCGCTTGCGCAATGCCGATGCGTTGCTGCATTCCTTTGCTGTATTTACCGATGAGGTCGTTTTCCCGGCCTTTTAAGCCGACGAGATCGATTAGCTTGGGAATCTGTTCTGCTCTCTCCTGCTCTGACATCCCGTGCATGCGACCGTAGATGTCGAGAAGCTCGGCGCCTTTAAGGTGCTTAGGGAACTTTGGCAGTTCAGGCATGTACCCAATGTTTAAACGTGAGTTAGCGTCGTCCACGTGAACTTCTTGCCCAAACACTTTAAGCGAGCCTGAATTGGGCCTGAGCAAGCCTACAATCATTTTTATGGTTGTGGATTTACCTGCGCCGTTCGGACCCAGAAACCCGTGAATGCTGTTCTTCTGAACCTTCAGATTCAGCTTGTTGACCGCGACTAGGGAATCGAAGCATTTTGTCAAGTCACTGGTTTCAATGGCATAGTCCAACTTGCGCATCCTCTCTCGGAGCTTTAAGTTACAGTAAAGATATAAGCTTTGACCATGCCCACGTTGCGCACTGAAAAGTCGCCTTTCGAAGAAGAAACCGAAGGTTATAAGACGGCTATTACGCCATAACTGATGCCACGTCAACGGTGGCTTGCATGAGTGGTAGCGGAAAACGTGGGCCAATCACCTACAAGGGCAGAAGCATAGGCATACTCACGTTGACGGTTGCCCAGTTGCTGATCGGCGTCATACACTTCGCCGTCGGGTTAGGGCTTCTAGCTGCAAAAATAGCGACGACGCAGGGAGTGTTAGCGTATGACATCTACACCGTTTCCTTCGGGGTCCTGGTCCTTTATTTCGCTGTGCTCATCTGGCGTGGAGACAGGGCAGGCTGGTTCGGCACCGTCGCAGTCTCCTTATTTGTAATTTCGGCGGATACGCTTACCGTGCTTAAGCTGCCAAGCGTCCCGGGAATTCCAGTGTTCGCCGCGCCGACCGAAATAGTCTACAGCCTGGCAGTTTTGGCTTATTTGTTTCGAAAGAACATTAGAAAGAAATTCATCGCAAGTTAAGTTATCTGCGTGGTTTCTGCGTCCAATCATGTGCGAAGATTTCTGTTGCGCCTGTTTCTATGCCGTCGACGATTTTCTGCGCCACGTATTCGGCTGTGTCAGGCTTAAACGGTAAGCCGCCGCCTTCTTCCTCCTCGCCCCCTTCGCTTTCCCACCGTGGCGAACCCGTCTTAACTGTGTTTTTCTCGAAGTCAGTTAAGGTGATATACGGATAAACGACGGCGACTTTGATGTTGTCTCCTTTAAGTTCTTCCGCCGCTGTCAAGCTGATGTGCGCCAGCGCCTGCTTTAACGCCGCGTAGACGCTCATGCCTGGAATATGCATCAGCGCAAGGGAAGAGCTTACGTTAACGATTGAACCTACGCCCTGTTTACGCATGATTGGGATAACCTGCTTCATGGCGAGGACCTGACCTGCAAAGTCAAGGTCAAAAATGCAGCGCATAACTTCCGCGTCGATTTTCTCTATAGGCGAATCGTATCCTTGCCCAGCGTTGTTTACCAAGATGTCTATTCTTCCAAAGTGCTGCTGAACCTGCTTTATCATGCCTTCAACGTCGCTGGGCTTAGAAATGTCCGCGGCGACTGCGATGGCGCTGGGCATCTCTTTTGCAAGCCTTTCAAGTTTGTCTTTGGAGCGAGCAACCAAAGCTAACTTGGCGCCTTTACTGGACAGCAGCCTCGCAGTGGCTAACCCGATGCCGCCTGACGCGCCCGTCACGATTGCAACTTTGCCTCTAACGTCCATAAACGACCACATGCGCTAAGAAATTAGCTACCTAAGGGATGAAAACCGATTTATAAAAAGGGTTCTGCTTGTCAAGACGGCTCAAGAAGGTTATGTGGTTTTTTGCCTTAGAGTGCCCAGGTAGGATGGCAGGCTTTCTATGCATTGTAGTTCGCGTCCCACCAACGCTTGAAGGTCCCGCCAAAACCTCGTGTCAGCCTTCACTTTCGCCCGCTCCAAATCAAGTCTCAGCCGCGCCATTCCTTCCTTACCGCGCCTGTCAAAATCCAACAGAAGAATAACCGTGCCCGTACCAAGTTGCTCTATTTCCGCGGTGGCTTCAAGGAAGGATTTGCCGCCTGACTTCACAGTGAGAATCTTCCCGTGGACTCCTAGCTCCTGTAGCGCCTGCGCGTCTTTTCTTCCTTCGACGACTATCGGTTTGCCCCTCGCCGATTCCTCTACGAGTTTGACTACGATTTGTTCAAGTTTTTCCTGCTTCTCTTTAAGCCTCGTTGACAACGCTGCTACCTTGTGATTTTGGCTTGCCGCACCGTCTCCAAGCAGTCCATGGCTTCCTTGTTGTTTGCAAAGTAACGGCGAACAGGCTCAAGAACTTCTCCCAACTCCGCTGCAACACCGTTTTTGAGGTCCATCGGATGAAGCTTGCCCTCCGCGTAAGCCGACTCAAGCTCCTGGAAGCATTGGAACTCGACGTTTCCGCCGAATTTCGTTGGGCGCTCGATTTTGAAGACGGGTTTCTCGCGGAAAACAATGTATTTGCAGATGTCCAGTACAGGGTTGAATTTGACGGTTCGCTCGGGGCAGAAAGCCTGTGCCATCTTCTGTTTTATCTCCTCAGGCGTGTCGTAAATGAAAATGCATGTTTGAGGCTTACTCTTCGACATCTTCGCCGACGCGAGCGCTTCTCTTTCGTGTCCCTCAGGAATCGGCCAGACCTTAGGCTTCTCCAAACCCTGCACTATGTGATGATGAACGCAAACAGGTTTCCAACAACCGATTTTCTCACCGATTTCCCGCGCAACAACGTTAGCTTTCCGCTGATCCATGCCCAGCTGGCAAATCTTCACCTTCAACTGGAAGATATCGGCGACCTGCATGGGCGTGTACAAGTAGTCTGAAACGTAATGTGCTTCGGCTTCTTTTCTTCCCGCGATTTCCAGGGTGCGCGTGGTCCGCGCGATGGTGAGGTTCTTGGCGATTATTACGGTTTTAGCCCAGTAGTCGATGTCGCGGTACAGCTCGTCGCTGTAGATGAACTCTACTTTGTCTGCGGGTACGCCGAGGCTAATCCATGAGTGCCTGAAGAGGTCTGCGGCTTTGCGGATAAGCGTTAGGTCGCCGCCTAACTTGTTGTTGAGCCACGCGTGCCACGTGGACAGATAAGCTTTAAAGTGGACGCCTGCCTCAGCGAAATCCTTCATCTTGTACGCGCAGATGACGCCCGTGCCCAGATGCGCCAGCCCAGAAGGCTCCCAGCCGTTGTAGGCTACTGGATGCTCCTCGCTCTCCAGAAGCGCACGCAGATCCTCGGGCGTAAGAACTTCCTCCGTCGGAGGCCTGCAGATAAGCTCAATTCTCTTTTCTAAATCCAAATGTCTCAGCTCAGTTGCTCATAGCCTAATAAGGATTAAGAATTTAAGAATTTACTTAACATTACAGAAGAGCCTTCAGCGTTCGAGAAGAACTTTTACGGGCTGATTGTCTCCCATGTAACCTAACACTTAACCTCATAGCTGAGCGTCGCTTTGTGCTTGGCTAAGCTCTCTCGGCATGGGATTTTTTGTTGCCCGTGTCTTGCCTGTTCCATAATTGGGTAGAACTCGCTCGTCATGGGTGCAAGTTTTGTTGGGCTTGCGTTCCTCTGTTGAGTCCGTCGTTATGGGTGCTCAATTTTGGCAAGGCAAATTTAAAGAAGTGATGGGGATTAATTTGTGTTTACTTTCTTTTTTGAAGATTTTTGCTTCTCCGAATTCGCATGCTACGGTCCAGCCTTCCGCTATTAGTTTACATGCTTCATCTATTGTTTCTGCTACTGTTGTGTACCATTCATCGCCTACGGAGTTGCGTATCTCTTGACTGTCAGCATAAACCTGAGTGTTTTTCCAATTTTTGCGTGACTTTAGTTTTAAGTTTTTGCACTTAGAAAAATTAAGTGCCTTTAGGGTTTTGTCACCTGTCACCAGGCAAATTTTGGGATTATCGAGTTAACCCTTCGTTTGTACTCCAAATATTCCTCGCCGAATTTCTCCTCTAAGTAATTGTCTTCATCCAGGAGCAAGAAGCGAATCAAACCATACATGACAAAGGGCAAGATTATCAGAAGCAGAAGACCCGTGACCAGAATCAACCCTGGCGCAATCAACCAGATGAAAGCAGCGTAAACAGGGTTGCGAACGTAGGCGTATATGCCGCTTGTAACCAATTTCCCCTCGTCGAAGGCCTTGTGAACCTGGACGGCTGCCACAAGAAACATCGCGACACCCAGGACAATTAGGGCAACGCCTGCTAAAAACCGAAGAAGGCTAAAAGGCAAAGCGAGGGCTGGAACATAATAGAAATTTGCGAAACCGGTAACCAGCAGGACTACTAGAGAGATAGATGCAAATTTGGGGCCAACTCCCCAGCTTGTCATTTTGCCCGATTCATGTTTTGGCATCATTCAATCGCCTTTGGAGCAAACAGCGCTTTGCAACCTACTGCTTCGGTTTTGCCCCTTATATTTTGCCGTTCATCGCGTTTTGTCAGGGACACCGAATTTTGTGGCGGACAAGTGACCTCTCGCCTGAATTTTTTTCTCTGCCGACACAAATCTCGTTCTATTGGCAAACCTTATATTTCCACCGATAAAAATTAGCCTCCAAGCGGTGGCGTTTCATTTACATACATGCGAGGGCAGGTATGTAACTTTTGAAAACCATTTACAAATTCAGGTTAGTATTCCTCGTCTTCGTAGCCTGCTACCTTGCCATTCTAGTCGGCTTTATGATCTTGAACCTTTCAAACATGCCGATCCAGTGGGATGAAGCAGGGCACATCGATAACGGTCTGTTCCTTAGACTTGGAATGTACAAGCAGTTCTCCATTAACCTATTCTATCCCCCGCTCTACGACTTCTTAGCCTTCCTTTCCTACAACATCTTCGGCGTAAGCGTTGTTTCCGCCAGGATAGTCGACGCTGTCTTCTCAGTCCTGCTTCTGTGGGTTGTCTTCGAATTCACCTACAAAATCTACGACGGCAAAACAGCCTTGCTTGCCACTGTTTTCTTGGGCGCTATGCCGGGATACTTTTATGCTTCTCACTTCGCCATGCTAGACATAATGGTAACTTTCTTTTTTGTCTCAGCGATTTTCCTCTTTTATCTCTGGCTGCAAACGGGAAAGGAACGGATGCTAATCTTCATCGGGCTCACGTTAACTGCGGGTTTCCTAGCCAAGTACCAAGTCATCATCGCCTTGCTTGTGATGTTTGTTTTTCTGCTGTTTTTCAGTCGGAAACAGCTTAAGCGTCTCTACGCAAGAAAGTTCAACATCGCCACCTGCGCGGTAATTCTGGCGGCAGCTGGCTTCTTGATCTACAGCCTTCGATCTTACGTAGCAATGTGGATTGGCGTCATCGGGATAAACACCGCAGGAACGTTTGCACCGACCTATTACCTCACTGAAATGAACAGCATTTACCCAACTATTCACCCCATTTCGCTACTAATGTACATAATGGGCTTTGCTGGCTTGGGCTTCTTTGCCCTCAGGCGGCAGAAGGCTGACAAACTCCTCCTGACGTGGTTCTTCACAGTCTTCGTCTTCTATACGTTAATAAGTAACAAGAACTGGCGGTACGTCCTTCCTCTCTTTCCCGTCTTGGCAGTTTCAGCGGCGGCTCTGATCACAGTTGCCCTGTCGAAGCTGCTTAGCCTCAACAGGAAAACCCTGTCAAAAATTGCTGCGTCAGCACTAATTGCCTTCGTCGGCGTAGCGATGGCTTACAGCGTGAACGACGCGGTTTACTGGGAAAACTCTCAAAACATCAATTTCTCACTGGAGCAAGCCGTCGACTACACAATCGCCCACGACGGCTCAAACCAAGCGATAATGGTACTTATCCCAAACAACTATTTCAGCCAAGGCATAGCCGAATTCTATCTGCTTAAAGACGGAGGAACCCAAATCCACCTCTACAGCTACCCTTGGTCAAGAATCATAGACCCCACCTTCAACGCCACCGTAATAGTTGACCGCTGCGTGCAGTACAACGTGAAATTCCTGTTCCTGACCGAGTACCGCGGAAACAACCTGAATTACTTCAACTCAACAGTCACCCTAATGGACGTTTTCGCACAGCTCTATGACACAAACAACTTTACCCACTTGACACCCGAACAGACCTTCGGCGAATCACCGAACTGCATCTACATACTAAACTTCACGGGATAAGCCGAGCCGACATCGGGTTTATTTCGCGTTCAAATCGGAGCCGCAGTACGGGCAGAAATTCTTGCTCTGAGGAAGCTGTTGCCCGCAGTTGGGGCAGAACCGCATCTTAGTCTTAGGTTGCTGGCTAACCGCTTCAGTGCTGGGCGCAGCAGGCACATTGAATGCTGGCTGTTTTTGCATGTTTGGCTGCTGGTTAACCGTGGTGGCGGACGATTCGCTTGCATGTATCTGTCTTATCGCCCTTCGCTTGCGCAGGACGGTAGCTCCAACACCCGCCAAGACTACGACTACGACGACCGCAACTACTGTGATTATCAGCGACATGTTAACAAAGCCGCCCAATGAGAGGGCACTGGTCGACGATTGTGATTGCGTCCACCAATGATTCACCGAAGCCGAGTCCAGCGTGGACACGTCAGATTGCAGGTCTTGCGAGCTGAAGCCGCTTTGCTGCGCGGGCGGAAGAGTCAAAACTTCATTTGTGTTCACCGTGACTGTGTTGTTTGTGACGGGATCCATGAAGATAACCGGCCCCTCCAGCACTTGAACTGTCGTTGTCCCATCTGAGGAAACATCTACCGTGTACTCAGTATTTTCGCCTGCAAACGCGCCTTGAGGCACGGCTATCAGGTGCGAGACGGTTTCCTTCACGTATGCGACGCCGCTGGGTATCAGGAACGCTCCGCCTTCGACGAACAAGCCGACCGCTACGGCTTCTCCAAAGGGATGACTGAAAACCAGCACGCCAAGCGCCACGTCAAGCGGAATGCTGTAAGCTAAGTCCATCAATTGTTCATTGCCGTTGGGAAAGATCGATCCGCTTGAAACCTGCGGGTAAATCATGTATTGGATTCCGTTGTCGGGTGCAGGCTCCGAAGTTAGCCCCACCCAGCCTGCGTCGCTGTTTGCGCCCAGATAGACAGTTCCTCCTTGGTTGGGCGTTTCGAAAGCCACGATTCCGTTGCTGCCCGTTTGGATTTCGGTGCCGCTTGCCATCTGCCCTGTTGAAAGCGGGGTGTTTCCGCTGCCGTTGGGTGTCCCAGCTTGGCCTTTAACTGATTCGATGTTGCCGTAGTATCGGCTTGCCAACTGCTGACCTGTGGTTGATGACGAAGTCGGCTCCGAAGTTGGAGACGTGCCTGAACTCCCTGAACTAGTTAACGTGACTACAAGGCCGTTTTGGTCAGATGTCTCCGCAGTTCCGCTCAAAGTGGCGGTTATAATGTTGGTGGTGAATGTACCTGTCAACTGCTCTGAGGTCAATTGGCTTCCTGTCTCGGAGGCGGTGAAGCTTGAACTTGAGACCGTTCCAGTGAAGTCAATTTCGCCTCCAATCGGCGGAGACGCTGGTATGCCGTACTCTTGATTGTAGGCAGAGTCGGTTACGTAGCTTATCGGGTTCAAATACAGCGCGATCGTGATTTGGCTTCCATCCTGAGTTATATCCATCGCGAAGGTTGCCGTCACGTCTGACATTCGGATGCCTGTGCCAGACGGATCCATCTCATAGTACATGCCTTGAGCTGCGCTTTGCCACGTGCCACTCAGGTCTCTTGCGGGGCTTAGGGAGGCATGAGCAGGCGCAACCTCTAACGAAAGAAGGATAACAAAGCAAACTGCAAAAGCGACTATCTTAGGCGACTTAACAAATCCGTGGTGAAGCTTTTTTTGCACTTTCAACAATCCACCGACACTTTCAATCCTTCTTTTTGTTTTGGATATAAGACTTGTTAATCCAGCGTCCACTTCACGAGCAAAAACCACGAATACAACAATCCTGCTTTATGGCGCCTCGCTGGCTTGAAAACATAAAGCCGCGTTTCGGGTTAAGGCGGAGATTTCTTTCATGCATACGCGAGGTAAAGATTTAAGTGTGACTCCTCCATGCTTAATGAGCACGGAGAAATAACATGCCAACTCACGGAAGCTTATCGAAAGCGGGAAAAGTCCGCTCTCAAACGCCCAAAATTCAGGCACAGCCCAAAACAGCTCCAAGCCCTCGAAACAGAGCCAGACGCAACTACGAGAAACGCGTGATTCTGCAGAGGAAACCAGGGCAAAACTGGATGTAAGCACGCGGAAAGCCCCTTTTTCAAGCCTTAAAGCATTTTCATTCTTAGCTTAGTTTATCTATTCGCTTACTCAACCATATTTTGGTACCTTAAACCTTGACAGAGAAAACCACAGCGTTACGTGAAATCATAGACAAGCTAAAAGAGACGTCGAATCCGACCAGCCAATTCGTGAACACCTTGAAGATAAAGACCGCTGGCAAATACCAGCTTGGCGAGGTACCGTCAAACTCCGAATTAATTGGCCTACTTACACCCGAGGAAGAAAAGCGGCTTTTGCCTGTTTTGCGTCGGAAAACCACCCGCTCGATTTCGGGGGTCACCGTCGTCGCCACGATGACGAAGCCTTACCCGTGCCCGCAGCCTGAACCTTGCGCTTACTGCCCAGGCGGACCATCCGTCGGCAGCCCCCAGAGCTACACGGGACATGAGCCAGCCGCCATGCGTGGGGCGCAGAACAGCTTCGACCCATACCTGCAAGTCAGAAGCCGCATCGACCAACTCACCGCCATCGGGCACAAAGTCGACAAAATCGAGCTTATCGTCATGGGCGGAACCTTTCCCGCCACGCCAACGGAGTACCAGACATGGTTCATCCAACGCGCCTTAGACGCGATAACGGGCAAAGCCTCCGCTAGTTTAGAAGAAGCCAAAATCAACGCAGAAACCAGTGCAGTCCGCAACGTCGGCATAACCGTGGAAACCCGCCCTGACTGGGCAAAGCAACCCCACATCGACGCAATACTCGACATGGGCGTAACCCGCATCGAGCTTGGCGTGCAAAACCCCGACGACGAAATCTACCGTCTCGTAGGCAGAACTCATACCGTCGCCGACGTCGTAGAAGCGACACGCATAGCCAAAGACGCGGGGCTAAAAATCGTCTACCACCTGATGCCGGGAATGCCAGGCTCAAATAAAGAAAAGGACCTTGCCGCCTTCAAAAGGGTTTTCACTGATCCTTCCTTCAAACCAGACATGGTAAAGATTTACCCCTGTCTCTGCATCGCAGGCACAAAAGCGCACCAATGGTACCAGCAAGGCATCTACAAGCCGTACACGACAGAGGAAGCAGCGGAATTCGTCGCCGAAGTCAAGCGGTTCATTCCCCCGTGGGTGCGTGTCATGCGGGTTCAGCGGGACATCCCGTCGGGTCTGATTCTGGCGGGCGTAAAGAAGAGCAACCTGCGGCAACTCGCGGCGGAAAGGCTAAAGCAACAGGGCGGAAGATGCCGATGTATCCGATGTCGAGAAGTTGGGCACCGCTTTGCAGTCGACGGCGTTAAACCTGAGCTGGAAAACGTCACGGTTCAAAGCTTCAGCTACGACGCTTCAGAAGGCAAAGAAGTGTTTATCTCCGCCGAAGACAGGGAAAACGACGTTTTAGTTGGCTACCTGCGTATGCGAATTCCCAGCATCAAGGCTCACAGGCCCGAAGTCACCGCTGCCCCGTCGGCGATTGTGCGGGAACTACACGTTTATGGTCCGCTTGTCCCCGTCGGGAAACATCATGCGGGCGCGTGGCAGCACAGGGGCTTCGGCGCTGAACTTCTTAAGCAAGCCGAACAGATGGCGCGGGACGATTTCTGCCTCAAAAAGCTTTTAGTCATCAGCGCATTAGGAACAAGAAGATACTACATGCGTTTCGGATACGAGCGCGATGGAGTCTACGTTTCAAAGAAACTGGTGAATTAGGCATGAGTGAAATTGAACATTCAGGTTACAAGGGCACGGCGCTGGAAGCCCTCAAAAAAGCTGATTGCGAAGTGGGCGACATAATAAGGGTGACAAGCAAAGGCAAAACCTACGAGGGCATCCTAATTCCCCGTGCGGAACTCGGCGAAAGCCAAGCGGTCATAGTCAAAATCAAAAGCGGCTACAACATCGGCATACGCGTCACATCCGACGTCAAAATCGAAAAAGTCGGGAAGGGCACGAAACCCGCGTTTGCCTCGCCGCCGCTGCCAAAGCAAAACCCCGCCTTGCCTCACGTCGTCATTATGAGCACAGGAGGCACAATCGCCAGCCGTGTCGATTACCGAACAGGCGCCGTGCGCTCAGCCATTTCAGCCAGTGACCTCTACGGCGTCGTCCCCGAGCTGTCTGACATCGCCAAGGTTGACACGGAAATTGTCTACAGCGTTTACAGCGAGAACCTCACGCAGAAGCATTGGACGGAGCTTGCTCAAACCGTAGCCAAGCGAGTTGAAGCAGGCGTGGACGGCGTCGTCATCGCACATGGCACGGACACAATGGCTTACACATCGGCGGCGCTGAGTTTCGCGTTGCAGAACCTGCCTGTCCCAGTCATCGTCGTAGGCGCCCAGCGAAGCAGTGACCGCCCGAGTAGTGATGCGGCAACCAACCTCATCGGCGCAGTTAAAGCCGCGGGTGAAGGACCCTTCGCAGAAGTTGGGTTAGCCATGCATGAGACGGTCTCAGACAAAACAGTCATCGTTCACCGCGGCACGAAAGTCCGCAAATGCCACACTAGCCGACGGGACACCTTCAAATCCATCAACGGCTTCCCTATCGTCTGCGTCAAAGACCAACAGGTAACAATGCTTGCAAGCGAGTTCCAACGTCGCGACTCGAAGCGGAAGCTGGTTTTAAAGCCCAACTTCAGCGAAAAAGTCGCCCTTGTCAAGTTTTATCCAGGGCTGGACCCAAGTGTCATCGACTGGTACGTCAGCCGAGACTTCAAAGGCATCCTGCTTGAAGGCTCAGGGCTAGGGCACGTGAGCAAATTCTGCTTCGGCAGCATCAAGAACGCGACGATCAAAGGCGTCGTAGTCGCGTTGGCTTCACAGTGCATCTGGGGACGAGTAAACATGAACGTGTACGACACGGGACGGGACCTGTTGGCTCGAGGCGTCATACCCTGCGACGACATGTTCCCTGAAACAGCGCTTGTCAAACTGATGTGGTCGCTTGGGCAAACCGACGACCCACAGGAAGCCGCTAAACTCTTCAAGACAAACGTTGCAGGCGAATTCTCTCCGAGAACGCTTCCGCAAGACGAAGTCAAAGAAGGAGGCGCCTAAAATGGCAGTTGACTACGCGAAAGTCGGGATGAAGTGCGGTCTAGAAATTCACCAGCAACTTAACGCGAAGACCAAACTGTTCTGCAGCTGCCCGCTAGAGCTCTTCAAGGAAGAGCCTGAAATCACTTTCCTGCGCCGCCTGCGCCCGACCCAGAGCGAGCTCGGTCAAATTGACCCCGCAGCCTTCTTCGAGTTCCAAAAGGGCGTGCGAATCCTTTACGAGGCGAACAAGAGGAGCGCGTGCCTCGTGGAAATGGATGAGGAGCCGCCGCACCCAATCAACCTTGAAGCAGTCGAAATCGTCTTAACGGTCTCGCTGATGATGAACGCCCAACCCGTTGACGAAGTCCACGTGATGCGCAAAACCGTCATCGACGGCTCGAACACGACGGGTTTCCAGCGCACCACAACCATCGCCACCGACGGTTACATCAAAGTTAACGAAAAAACCATCCCCATTCAAGCCCTGTTCTTGGAGGAGGATGCGGCGCGCAAGACGGGAACCCAAGACGAGGGCAAAACCATCCGCTACCGCATCGACCGCCTCGGCATCCCACTCATCGAAATAGCCACTGGACCCGTTATCTACTCACCCCAAGAAGCACAGGAAGTCGCATTAGCCATAGGAAGAATCCTCCGCGACACAGGCAAGGTCATCCGCGGCTTAGGCACGATACGGCAAGACCTCAACGTTTCCCTGCCAAATGGCGCTCTAATCGAAATTAAAGGCGTCCAAGAACTTGAGCTAATTTCTAAAGTCGTCGAGTACGAAGTCAACCGCCAGCTGGGACTCATCGAAGTTAAAGAGGAACTTGCAAGACGAAGCGTAAAAACCGAAGCGCTCAAACAAGAATTTGTCGACGTCACCGCAGTTTTCAAGCAGACCAAAAGCAAGGTCATCCGAAAAGCAGTCGACAAAAACCAGAAAGTAATGGCTGTCAAATTGCCTAACTTCGCTGGTTTGCTCAAGCGTGAACTCATGCCTGACTTCCGCGTCGGCACCGAGCTTTCAGACCGCGCCAAGTTCTGGGGCAGAGTCGGCGGCATATTCCACAGCGACGAAATGCCTAATTATGGCATCACCGCAGAAGAGGCAGAAGCAGTTGGGAAAGCCGTCTGCGCAGGCGAAGGAGACGCCTTCGTATTCGTTGCTGACACGCAGGAAAACGTCACGGATGCCTTGAAAGCCGTTGTCGAGCGGGCACAAGAACTGATTACAGGCGTGCCAGCCGAGACGCGAACAGCCAAGGACGACGGAACAACCCGCTACATGCGTCCCCGTCCAGGTGCTGCGCGAATGTACCCTGAAACTGACATCCCACCTCAGCCCATAGCCGACGAGCTCATCGCAAAGATCCGCAGCAACCTGCCCGAGTCCACGGAAAAGAAAGTCGCCCGATTGACAAAACAGCACGGCCTCAACGAGAAATTGGCCAAGCAGCTTGCCGATTCAGAATACTTCTTCCTGTTTGAGGAAACCGTAAAGGAAACTGGAGCCCAAGCCTCTACCATCGCGGCGTTCCTAACCGAAACCCTGAAGGCGTTGAAGCGGGAAGGCATACAAATTGAGGCGGTCAACGAAGACCAAATCAAAACTATCTTCCAAGCCGTCGCGCAAGCCGAACTCGCTAAAGAAGCACTCGCCGAAGTGTACACGTGGCTGTCCAAGAACGAGGGCAAAACCGTACAGGAAGCCATTAGCGCTTTGGGTTTGAAGATGTTCACTGAAAACGAGTTGGCGCCCATCATCGACCGCGTTGTCGTAGCAAACAAGCAGCAAGTTGACAAGCTGGGCAACGGTGCCTACGGCATGCTTATGGGCTCTGTTATGAAAGAAGTGCGTGGAAAAGCCAACCCTGAACTGGTCGCCAAACTCTTGAGAGAGCATCTCAAATAATGGTCTTGCCGACGATTTTCATGTAAACGTTTCACAGTAAGTTGGGGTTGGCGGTTTCCAGCATGTAAGCCGCAATCACCAGCATCGTCGTTATCACTGCGAACAGGACGGCGCCGACCAAGCGTTTCTTAGTGTAGATCTTGGCGAGAACCCAGTAAATCGGCAACATTGGAATTGCGTACCGAGCTGAGCTGGAAATGCCGGAGTCAGTAAATAAAACGTGAACCATTGAGACATAGAATGCCCAGTACCCCAATGTTTTTGTTTCTAGTGTTAACGTTTTTTTGATGTTAAAAGTGAAGTATGCCGTAGGTGTAAGTACCAAAATTAAAACTATGATTTCGAATGCTTGAAAGCTAGGAACAACGCAGTAAGGTGCAACAAATTGGTTGATTAATAGCGGGTAAATTCCCCAGTTTGATTCACGAGCTATTATCTGCACTGGGAAAACGCCTCCAGCTGAGAAGTAACCTGCGATGTTAAAGAGTAAATACGGGGAAGCAACTATCGCTGAAGACAATATCAGCTTGATGGATTGAATTTTGCTAGGTCTAAACTGTAATAACCCGTATACGAGAAAGGGTATGAATATTAGAAAGCCGTCACTTCGGGTAAATGATGCTAAAAATCCCAAGATAACAGCTATCGGAAGCTTGTTCTCTTCAAGATGATAGAATGCGCCTAATGCTAAAGCCATGAATAATGCTTCAGTGTAGATTGCTGAAAAAAACACGCCGCCGATCCAAAACGAATAGAACACTGTTGAAATTAAGGCTACTTGCGAATTGAAGAGTTTCCGAGTTAACTTGTAGAAAAAGTATGCACTGAAAAGGAAGGCCACGTTACTTATGATTACCCCTGCAACCAGTAATGACGTAGTTAAGTTAAGGATGGGAGTAAACGCCGTCGCTAACGCTCGCATCACTGCTGGATAAAATGGAAAAAAGGAGTAAAGCGCATTTGCTACTCGAGGCGGCATAGGACTGCCTGTTCCTGTGCTCGCTGGGATAGTCTTGGGATAACCTAACGGATAGCCGTTCTGAGCTATTTTCATGTAATACACGGAGTCAAACCGTATGAACATCCCCACGAAAGGAGTGTTCATCTCCTTCACATTCATGTGCTCAGTCGTTGCATACGTGAAAAGAAGACTGCTGACTACCATAACAGCTATAACCAAGACTCGGGATGCCACCGCAATAGTCAGAACTTTCTGAGCGTCTTTCATCAGCTTACCATTCGAATCTTTCTAAGCCCTTCATGCTCAATCAGCACATAAGAAATATTTAATTTTCTAAATCAGGACAGGCTTGCTTGAGTACGCTTACAGAGCACTTAATAAAAAACGCTTAGCCACAAATCCTAAAAAGGCTTAACGACTAAATATGGCTAATTGAGGCTTAACTCGCAATGAAGCGCATAGAAGCACGCATTAAAACCCCCTTCGGCGAAGTCATCATCGAAGGCGAGAACCCGCAAGAAATCCTCGACATGCTCGGACAAATCCCAGAGGATTTCGTGGGGAAGCTGTCGGATTTCGTTTCTAACAGGTTGACGCCGTCGGGCGCACAGCTGAAAGGCATCATCGAACCCACAACGGAGGGACCCGTCGTCGTTACCCGCGAGAACCTGACGCACTACGAAGCCGTTGGGTTGGTTCTTTACGCTTCTGAGGATCGAAAGAACACGGCAGCTCAGATCCAGAAGCTGCTGGAGTCCAGTGGCATAAAAAGCATGGTTCCAGCAAGGCTCAACGAGATGACCAAGCGTGGGCAAGTCTTCAAGCCTGACCCCAACAAACCCGACTTTAAGCTGACCATTCAGGGCGAGAAATGGGTTGAAGACGAGGTTCTCACGAAACTTCGAGGCAAGATGGCTTGACCGAGAAACCCGAAAAAATACACGTCCAAATAAAGTACCGCGAGGTTTCACAGGAGTTTTCAGCTGAGCCACAGGAAGCGTGGCTACTTCTTGACAAATTCTTCAAAGAATTTATTCCCTCGTTTGAGATTGCACGAAAGCTTTGGCTCAACATCGACGTGCAACAACTCGCCAAAGACCTCGAGGGCATCGTTGCTTTTTCGGCGGATGGAGCAAGTTTGTTCGCGCCAAAAAACAAGCTCACGGATAACGAGGCATTGTCGGTTTGGTTAACGGCTCAGCATCTTGGGTATCAACTAGGCATGCTAAGCGGGGAAGGGCTGTCTAAAGAGGAGTTGCAGGTTAGGCTTGGGAAAAGCGGCAAAATCGTCAGCACGCGGCTTGGCGAACTGGGGAAAAACGGCTCGTGCACGAAGACTTCAGACGACAAGTTCAGGATAACAGCCTACGGTATCGTCCAAACACAAAAAGAAGTTGTTCCGAAAATCAGGGCAAAAATCAAACCTTGACGAATTGACAAATCCAGTCCGGTTAAGCTAAGGTCTGAATCAGATGTCAGCGCTGATGGGAAATTATATTTAGCAGTAACCCGCTTCTTGGTTTAGGTGCCCTTATTGGAGTTTCAAGGCAGAGACATAATATCAATCGAAGACTTCTCAAGAAAAGAAATCGACTACATTCTTGACAAAAGCCAATTCATGGAGCCCGTCGCCAAGAAAGGCTCAGATATGCTGAAGGGAAAAATCCTCGCCACCCTTTTTTACGAACCCAGCACACGAACACGGCTAAGTTTCGAGTCGGCTATGCTTAAGCTGGGAGGCGGCAACATCGGGTTCGCAGACGCCGACATCGCCTCCGTCAAGAAAGGCGAAAACCTGGCTGACACCGTGCGCACAGTCGAGAACTACGCTGACATCATTGCGTTGAGGCACGGGATGGAGGGCGCCGCCAAGTTGGCCGCAGAGTTCTCTAAAGTCCCGATCATTAACGGTGGCACTGGCGCGGAGGAACATCCTACGCAGGCCCTGACCGATCTGTTCACGATACGCAAAGAAAAGGGCAAGATTGACGGGTTAAAAATCGGGGTTCTCGGCGATTTAAGGTACGGCAGGACTGTACATTCGCTTGCCTACGCGCTCTCCTACTACAACGTGGAGCTCTTCTTGGTTTCGCCTGAAAGCCTGCGGATGCGTAGAGACGTGGTCGAAGCGATAAAAGACAAGATTCCCGTCGCAGAAGACGCCGCGCTGGAAGCCATAATGCCCCACATCGACGTCTTGTACGTCACCCGCATTCAGAAGGAGCGGTTTCCAGACGCCGCAGAATACGCCAAAGTCAAAGGCGCCTACAGAATCGACCGAGAAATCCTAAAAAATGCATCGGAAGACATGATTATTATGCATCCGCTTCCCCGCGTGGACGAAATCGCAGCTGAAGTGGACGGCACGCCGCAGGCACGATACTTCAAGCAAGTAAACAACGGCGTCGTCGTAAGAATGGCGCTCCTTGCATTAGTGCTCGGCGCGATCAAATAGGCTTACGTGGACGCGAAACGATCAAACGTCGTGAGCGCGCTCATTGATCCACATGAGGGGCATTTGTGCAGGGTGCCAAACCAGCTTTTCTTGCAGTTGTCGCAGTAGCTGACTGTCCGGTTGAATGTGAAGAAGTCGAGCGATTGAGTTTCGAATAGGCGGCGGGTTAAGTCCATGAGGGCTTCAGGCTTGTATTCGGTTGCTGCTTCTAACTCGACGATATCCAATGCTCCGCCCGCGCTTAGGCCCTTCAGTTTTTGAGCGGTTTCAAGCTGCTCCGTCGCCAGAGCGAAGGTTTCGCCGACCACTTTAACCTGGAAGCGCCGCATAGTCGAGTAGAAGGGTTTTTCCCGTGTTCCCGAAAACTTGACTTTGACGATGCCGAAGCGGTCTATGTCCAGCTGCGCCAGTCTCTCCGCGGCTTCAGCGTTCCCCAGCATGACGGGGTAGAGGCGTTTGCCGTATTTTCTGCCAATGCGCTGCTTATACGCTGCGATGGTCTGGATTGTTTCGACGGCGAAGTTGCGGGCTTCCTCGGAGTTGAAGCTTTTCCCAGTGAAGGCTTCCATAGCTTCGCGGAAACCCGCCAAGTTGATCAGTCGCGACGTGTTTTCAAGCCTAAAGTAGACGTCGTCTTTGCCGTTTTTGAGCAGGAAGGGCAAGCTGTTTCTGCCGAACTGCTTGAGCATGGAGCTCTTTATGCTTAGTGCGCGGGCTGAAAGCTCGAAGCGTTCTCGGAGCAGGTCAAAGAACTTGTTCTTGTCTTTCTCGCATTCCGACGCAATCCTGGGCACGTTGATAGTGACGGCACCCAATGAGCCTGTGCGGAGGGTGTCGGTTTCCCATTCGCCTGTCAAGTCAGCGGCAAGCTTAGCGCCTGTGGAAGAGTAAAACGCGTTTTCGTTCTCCTTTTTCGAGGCGTTGACGAAGTAGATGGCGCCTTTTTCAGCCGCTGACTGATGGGCTTTGAGAAGCAGTGCTTTGGCTGACTCGTTCTCGAAGGCTCCTTTGGCGACGTTCACGATGAGCTTAGGGGTGAACAGTGGCTTTTTCGCGCTTTCCTCCGAGAAAACCTCCAAAATCAACATGGCTAACTGTTGGATTTCCTGTTGGTAGTCTCCGTATTTCCCGCAGATTTTTCCCGAAGGGCCGACGGCTTCTTTCTCGGCCGTCGACTTCGGGATTGAAAGCTGAAGCGTCAACGATGCTTCCACATGCTGATTCAACCCGAGAATGAATAGGCGCAAGTGCTCTTTCAGTTGCGTTGCATCGACTCCTCTTGCGTAAGGCGCCAAGAACACGTTGAAGTAGCCGTAGGTCTGCGTAAGGTTCACTTCTTTGCCAGCGTGCAACAGGACGTCCATGGCGACTGCAAGGGCTGACATGAAATCAGGTGCGGGTTCAATCGACACCTGCGTGGGGCTGTCAAGTTTGAGGCCGTTCTGCAGGAAAAACCTAAGGTCATGGTTCACCTCATCGGGTTTTATTATCCATGTTCCTAAGCCATCGACGTGTATGGCTCCAGAGAGGTGCGCGTCGGCGATATCTCTTGGGAAAATGTTGAGAAGCGTGTACTCCTCCAAAACCGCTTGCCCCGCCTTCGTGATCAACGCCGCCGACGAATAAGGCTGCTCTTTGGCTTCCACCGCCGCCGTTACCTCGTGGATGGGCATGCCGACCCGCGTGAGCTTTTGACGGTAGTCTTCGTAGCCTTTCTCAACAAGGATTCCGTTGACCACTTCTCTGATCAAGGCGGTGGTAAGGTACTTGGTCTTTGACTTAACAAGGCGTTTTTCAGTTTCCTTCGCAACTTTTTGCGCCAACTCCGCGGGCACTTTCGCCTCTTTAATCAGGGAATTCGCGATTTTATTGGCGTCGAACTCCTCCACTGTCAAATGAGAGGTGCGGACCAGCATGCCACCGGGTTTCACCGCCTTCCGCTCTACGCGATCGGCGACGTCGAGGACCATCTTGCCAAGGTCGGTGAGGTAATATTTTTTTGCTTCAACGTCCGCTTCAACTAGGCCCGTCTTCAACATGAATTTGAGGTGGTAGGCGAAGCGTCCTGCGTCGCGGCTTGGGTTCAGCTTCAGGCAGGTCATGAGCTCCGTGTAGCTTAGGGCACTTCTATCGAAGAGCAGGTTGAGTATTTGCAGCCTAAGCGGTGAAGAAACAGCTTTAAGCACCTTAACGCCGCGTGCGCGAAGCGGAGGCTGAGTACCCATATACCCCTTTTCCCCTGCGTTCCTAAATCGGTGCCTCTTAAATTATGTGCCCTACTGTTTAAAGTTAACTAGCCCGAACATTTCAATGCAAAAGAATGAGTTGGCAGCGGTTCCATTTCTGATTTACAGGGAAGCAGCAAGTTTTATCTGTCAAACTGTCTCATAAGCATTCTAGACAGCGTGGCGTGGACAGCCTTTTTCGCTAAAAAAATCTAAGTCTCTCCGCCTGCTAACGCGACCTAAACCTGAGGGTCGAATAGTAGTCTACAGGTTGCCTCTCAACCAAGTTTTAACAGTCTCGTAGCCGCAGAACAAAGCTAGTATGCCTAACGCAAGCAACGAGAACACGTATTCACGAGTAATCTGCACTGGTTTCATCAGCGCCAACTCGACAGTAAGAGCCGCAACTGCGAAGATGGTGTAGAAGAGATACCTTGGAATCAGGAAACGGCTAACTTTGACGCTGTTTTCCAGAAGGAACTTGCTGACTGTGAAGCCGCCGCCATCGCGTTTCAGGAGCCCCGCATCCTCCAGCTTGGATAAATGATAAGTCGCCACGGATGGGCTGCTTAGGTTAAGCGCGCGCTGAAGCTCCCGTGTTCCCACTGGTTTGTTGCTTTTGAGCAGGAAACGGTAAACCTCCAGCGTGGTTCCTCTTAGCACTTCTTTGGAGTTCTCTTCAGCCAATGCCATCCACAAACGTTGACAAGAAACGCCAAGCATTTAAAAAGTCTTCCCAAAACCGTCCGAAACCGATGTTCGAAAGGTTAGAACAGCCAACCTAAAATATAACATTAAATAACGGTTTGTACCGTTTAGTTGACGTTAAAAGAAACTTTAGCTCAGGATCGTGAATTATCTGAACAGGAAAATGTTGCTGGCGCCAGTTCTCGCAGTTGCATTAGCGTTTTCGATTGCAGCAGCCGTAAGCTACCTGCCCGTTGGCTCGCAAACGTCCATTGAAAACAGCTTCCTGCCCACTAGCTCGCAAACGCCCACTCAAAACGAGCCTTCACCTGAGCCGACAAACGGCCATTTCATCATCGTGGCTCCCACCCCCAGCCCTAAAGAAGGAACATTTAGCCAGCAAACTCAGACGCCGCTTCCATCGTCGGTAGCACAGGCAGCCACCCCTAACCCAACATCCACTCCGGTCCCAACAGCAATACCCATGTCTGGTTTATCTTCCCCTAACTTTCTTCCATTCATAGCCGCCGCAGCCGCCGTCATCCTCGGAGTTGTTGCCGCGCTAGTTTTGTTCTCTGAGAAAAGCCTCAGAAAAGAGTTGAGCAACGGCCAACCCAGCTAAAAATCTTGGTGAGTAGTTTTGCGATCGTCACGAGAGGCTGTTCTAAACATTGAACACCTTGTGCTAATGCATCGCATTAAATATCGCAGCCGACATGCATTACAATGAGGGCGCTTGCGTATTACTCCACAATAACACGCATAGGAAAAAGCTGTTAGGCTGCGTTGGCTCTGGCCGTTTTCCCCCTTTTCGTTGCCCATCCCCGCTAACGGCGACAACCAGTCTAACTCCTTTCCCCCTCAATCAACATAAATAAACTTCAAGCAGACAGCTAAAATTGCAGGCCCTGGCGTCAACAGTTAAAAGAGTGGGGGAACTAGATATGCTTCGTCCAGAGTTGGCAGAAGAAAAATAATTGAGGCAAGGACTATGATTTCTGAAAAGGAGATGAATAGCTTTGTTGCCGGTTGAAATTCTCATCAGCGAGCACCGCCTAATCAGCCATATCGTTGGCGTCCTTAAGAAAGAGCAGGAGAAAAACGTCACGTCAGGAAAAGTTGACCCCAACTTCATCGTGACTGCAGTGGATTTCTTCCGAACCTACGCGGACAGGTACCACCACGGCAAAGAAGAAGGCATCCTATTTAACGAGCTCTACAAGAGGAAACTCTCAGAGGCAGACGGGCTGATGATGCGAGAACTGATTTTGGAGCACGCAACTGCGAGGAGAACGGTAACCAGCTTGGAGAAGCTGAAAACAAGCTACGAAGCCGGCAACAATGAAGCACTAAACGGAATCGTCGAAGCGTTGAAAACGCTGATTGAGCTTTATCCTCAGCATATCGAAAAAGAAGACAAGCACTTCTTCTACCCAGTCATGCAGTACTTAACCGAAGCCGAACAGCGGGAAATGCTACGCAAATTTCAAGAGTATGACCAGAACTTCACAGACACTCGTTACAGGCAAATAATCGAAACCCTCGAGAAAGAGCTGTAGAAAAAGCAGCAACAAATGTCCAGCCGATGCCTTTGAAGAAATCTGACATAAACGCTGAATCTTGGGAATGCGGAAAAGATTTCTACCTGAACAAAGATAACAACTCCAATTATGCGGCGGGACAGGAGAGTCTATCTGATTGCCGAAAATCAGCGATGAACGCAAGGACAACATGCTCGGCGGATTCGCCATTATTTTACTCGGAATACTGTTCTGCGGCTCAGCCATCTGGGGACTCGTCGACGACGTGTACTCGATGAACGGCGGTCCTGCGCCCCCACTGTTTATCCTTCTAGGCGTCAGCTCAATCATTATGGGGACAGCAATCTTCTTGCATAAGCCCGAAGCACAGGAAATAGCTACTCAATAGATTCAGTGATAAACGGATTAAGCTGAGCGCGCGCTAAGCAAATGGCATCTTAGGTAAACAGGTACCCTTAAGGCGGTACCGTGGTACCTCAAGTTACTGGTTTTTCGATGCCTAACTATCACAGAAGCATAGAAAAAAGGGGAAAGCGGGTGATGTCTCCATTGGAGGGAGAGTTCAAGTCCCACCCCCGGCACCAATATAAGCTAAAAAGTAGGAATATTACTCATTTAAAAGAGAATAATAGAAGGCGATGAATCTGAAAGATTTAAAGGAAGAAGCTGTGTGGGGTCAAGTGGAAAAAATTGGCAAAGGCACAAAAGCAAACTACGACCCCGAAAAGAAAACCATTACATTCTGCTTCAACAGAAGCCCTGAGGTGTCAAGCGACCTTTTGAAAAAGTCTCGCGAACGACTCATGCAAGAGTTAAAGGAACTAGGCTTTGTTAGCAGAATGAAGTATAATGGGGAAGTAGTTGTAGATAACGTTGCAAAGGAAGATGTGGTTCTTGAAAAGAAAAACCACAAACTCATAATCCGGCTAAAAAAGAAACAAACACTAGAAAAATAACAAAGAAAAAGAGGGTATGCGAGTGACATCCCCACGGGTTGGATGGTTGAAGTCCCACCCCCTGCACTTTGCCCCTTTGATCAATATATAGTACGGGCAGATGTTTATCTGGATAAACAATTATTTATTAGGTTAAACTGTTGACAGTACTTAGTTTGTTGGGGCTAAAGATATGAAGGCGTTCATAATTCAGTTTCCGTTCGGCGTCGCAGCTTTTGACGACAAGAAAGGCTTAGTTGAAAAAGTCTTGTTTCCGAAGAAGCCACAGGCAGCAGCCAGAAGCCTGCTGAAGACAGAGTCGGGAAAGCTCTCAGACGAATTATTCTCTTTAATTACCTTGCTCAAAGGAGCAGACTACGATGTCTTTGCTTTTGAAAACGCAAACTTGGCAGATCAAGCACTGCGTAAAATGAACATCAAAACTGAAGTCGCCAAGACCGCTGAGGCAGACGATTTGCGTGGGCTCATGAGTCAGGTGGCTGTCGAATCGGGCTTTGCGGAAGATGAGCAGGCGCTTAGCGTTTGGAACCGCAACGTCAGCTTAGAACTGGCAAAGCTGCGAATCAAAGGCGCCGCAGAGAAGAGGGACTTAATAGTTGCTCAAGGTATTCAGACGCTGGATGATTTGGATCGAACAGTCAACCTGTTCATGGGTAGGCTCCGTGAGTGGTACGGCGTGTGCTTCCCAGAGCTTGACCGCTTAATCGAGAAGCATGAGACTTATTCGCGATTGGTCGTGAACTTGGGCTACCGAGAAAACTACACAGTTGAAGGCTTGGAGAAAGAGAACGTTCCTAAGGAGCGGGCACAACTGGTTGCGAAGGCTGCCGAGTCATCCATGGGAGCCGACATCGCAGAAGCTGATTTACTACAGATTCAAGCCCTAGCCAAGAATGTCTCAGAGTTCTACGAGTTACGAAAGGGCATGGAAAATTACATTGATCGAACTATGGAAGAGTTGGCGCCGAACGTCAGAGCCGTCGCAGGGGCGCTTCTAGGCGCAAGAATGATAGCAATCGCCGGCAGCCTGCAGAACTTGGCGATGCGTCCAGCCAGCACAATCCAAGTTTTAGGCGCAGAAAAAGCGCTTTTCAGATCATTAAAGACGGGAGCCCGACCGCCGAAACACGGCTTAATCTTCCAGCATACGCTTCTGCACGATGCAAAAAGGTGGCAACGTGGAAAAATAGCCCGTGTCGTTGCTGGAAAACTCGCCATCGCTGCCAGAGCTGACGCTTTCGGAGGCAAATACATCGGCGACGGATTAAAAGCAGAAATCAACAAGCGTGTAGAGGAAATCCGTGAGAAATACAAAGAGCCGCCGCCACCCAAAGAACCTAAACCCAGAATGGAGCGGCGCGAGCAGCAGTTCCGCGAACGCAGAGAAGGCGGAGAACGACCCTTTAGGCCGCGAGAAGGCGGGGGCGGAGAATTCCCGTTCAGGGAGAAACCGAAGCAGAGACACCCGAAAGGCGGGAAGCGCCGGCACAAGCAGTGGAGAGACAGGCGTGCCGTTGAAGGTTAAGCCGCACCCGAATTTCAGGGAAATCTACGAGGTCACGTTGGAAGACGGCGCCAAACGCTTAGCCACCAAAAACATGACGCCCGGCTTGAACGTTTACGGCGAACGTCTGGTCAAGTTCAAGGGCGTGGAGTACCGTGTTTGGGATGCCTTCAGAAGCAAGCTGGCAGGCGCTATCATCAAGGGCTTGCAGAACGTACCGATTGAACCCGGCAACAAAGTGCTCTACCTAGGCGCCGCGTCGGGAACAACCCCCAGCCACGTCTCAGACATCGTCGGCGAAACGGGGCACGTGTACTGTGTCGAGTTCGCGCAGCGTTCACTCCGCGATTTAGTCAACAACGTCGCTGCATTCAGATCCAACATCTCGCCTCTTCTCGAAGACGCACGCATGCCCGAACGGTATGCGATGTTCATCTCGGGCAAGGTGGACACAATCTACTGCGATGTCGCCCAGCCTGAGCAGGCGAAGCTCCTGGCGGACAACGCCGACGTCTTCTTGAAACCAGGAGGCTGGGTCATGATTGCGGTGAAGTCACAGAGCATCGACGTAACGATGGCACCTGAAGCTGTGTACCGTCAGGAAGCAGGCGTGCTTAGGAAGCGTGGCTTCGAGGTTGTTGAAGTCGTGGATTTAGAGCCCTTCGACAAAGCACACGCAATGATTATTGCTAGGAAATCTGCCGCCTGAATTTTTGGAATATTCCAAAAAAAATAGCGGAAGCCTCCTTTTTCCGCTTTTCCAGTGCTTCAGAATCTAAAAGAATTTCAGCCAAAACCGAAAAAGCAACATGAATCAAGCCCTGACGCAGAGTAGTCTATGGGGGGAGGGGCCTGCTTTTTACATCAAAATACCATTGTAAAAAGCGCTGATTTTCCTGCCCGACCCGAGGGGGAAGGGTCTAGTATTTGCATTAAAATCCCATTGTAAATATGGGTTTTCCATGCAGCTGAACCGGAAGGGGTACCCCCATCTTTACATTAAGAATTTGATGTAAAGATGGACTTGGCAAATCCAGCGACTGATAGGGGGTACCCCCAATTTTACATCAAAAAACCAAAGTAAAATTGGGGCTGAACGTAGCCGCCTCATCCTTCTCTTTTACAATTTGGCGGACGGTTTTATCATGAGCACGTCTTCAACGTAGGCTCGGAGAGGTTCAGCTACGCTCCATGCCTGAGAGATGCAGCCTCGAGGCAGATGGGGCGAGTCTGCGTCGCATATTTCGCCAATTGTTCCAAGCCCTGCCTGCTTGAGCCATCCGCTGAAGAAGGGCTCCATAAGCGTCTGCAAAACATGTTCGCGAGCGAGCTGCTCATGCCCTTCGGCTTTAAGGTAGGCGGTTACGAATGAACCCAGCAGCCACGGCCAGACAGTTCCGTTGTGATAAGCGCGGTCTCTGCTCGCTCGGTCGCCACTGCATTTCCCGATGAACTTGGGGTCACTCGGCGAAAGCGTACGTAGACCGTAGGGTGTTACGAGTTCACGGTTCACCATGTCAACGACGCGCTGCCATTTGTCACCGTATAGAATTGGGTAGTCGAGGGAGATAGCGAACAGCTGGTTGGGGCGAACCGACGCGTCAACGCCGCGCGGCTCTAAAACATCGAAGAGGCAACCTGAACTCGGGTTCCAGAACTTCTGGTTGAAGCTTGTTCGGGCTTTGTCCGCTATTTCACCGTACTTCGCCGCCGTGTCGAAGTCGCTGAAGATGACCGCCATTGACTGCATTGACCGCAACGCGTTGTACCACAGTGCTTGGATCTCTACTGCTTTTCCTGCTCTAGACGTCACTGCTTCCCCGTTGACTTCCGCATCCATCCAAGTGAGTCTAGCGCCGTGCGTCAGCAAACTGTCGCTGTCCAAGCGAATGCCAAACGACGTGCCCTTTCTGTACGCGTCGACCATGACTTGCATGCTGCGCCAAAGTTCAGCTCTGACAGTTGCGACGTCGCCTGCGTACCGCAGGTACTTGTGGACAGCGTTAATGTACCAGAGGGTGCCGTCAACAGTGTTGTAGGCTGCTTCGCCTGTTCTGTCGGCGACATAGTTTGGGATAATCCCTTCGCGGCAGAGCCTGTTGAACGATTGCAAGATATCCCGAGCTTCTCTGAACTTACCCCTCACCAGCAACAAACCCGGCAGGGAGACAAAGCTGTCACGCCCCCACGGCTCAAACCAAGGGTAACCTGCGACGACGGCTTTCTTGCCCGCGGCATCTTGAACCATCAGGGAATCGGCGGCGTAGAGGACCCAGCTCAACCAATCCGCCCTCGAAACGTTTGGGTGCAAACGGTAAAAGTCGTCAAGCATGGATGCCTGCGCCGCGAGTTCTCGGCTGAAGGAGGTACCGACCTCGTCGATTGTGTTGCCGATTAAATCCAAGATTTGTCCTGTAACTTCGCCGTCAGGTCCCGCTGCCGTGTTGATCGCGAGTTTTTTCTCTTGATTAGGCGGCAATGTAAATTCGAAGTAGCCGGGTTGGAGGCAGTCGTCGCTGCTTGATTCGCCTCTGGCGGCTTCCACGCGGTAGAACAGGTTGTCTACCCAGTTGATTTGCTCGTGGAAGACGCCGTCGGTTGCTCGGCACATAACTGTCACATGAGGCTGCTGGAACGTTGTTTCTGAGGTCAGGCTGCTGCTTTTCTGCGTAAACTGAAGAGGGGTCTCCTTTCGGTTTATGGTTGTATGGAAGTGTCGGCAGGTTAGCATGGGGTAAACTCTAAGCGTTGCCTCTGAGTCGCCGCTATTAGAAACGGTATAGATTGCAGACGCTGCGTTCTTGAGCCTGGGTAGGAAGACTGTTTTTGTTAGCTCGATAGAGCCGGCACGATAAGTCCAAGTTGGGAAGGGTGACACGGAAAAGCTGTTTAGAAGGGTGTGACCCTGCGGGTAAATTGCGTCTGCAAACTCGTTGGCGCCAAACCTGTAGGTGTCACCGCCGACTAGGATGTCTTCGTCAAGTTTTGACAAGCAAACTGTGCGGTCGCCAGGGGGATGTAAGGCGGCAACCAGCAAACCGTGATACTTCCTAGTGTTGATTCCTAGAACGGTGCTTGAAGCGTAGCCGCCCAGGCCGTTCGTAGCAAGCCATTCTTTTGTCAAAGCTTCATTGAAACTGGAAAGCGTTTCTTTAGTTAAGGCTATTTCGGACAGGTTCATTTTTACGGCATCAGCTTGGCGATGTTTTTGTCGCGTGGCGCACAGAAATAGTTTGCCACGGGGACACATTTTGTTCTGAACAGAAGCAGATGGGGCTTTGTGAGTTTGTATTCGGTGAGGGTTTCAGCGTAGCCCATGCCCTTGGCGAAAACCATTTCAGCCGAGTTGTAGACTCTGAGGAACTCGGGTGAAACCTCCTTCTTCAGAAGACCCACCGCGTCGGTTCCAGTGGTTAACACGTCGTCGGCTATGGCGTCCATTCCAACCAGCGCAACATCAGCCACAGTCGCGTCATTGATCACTGGGTCGCCCTTTACCACGTACGTCACTTTTAACCCCATGTTTTTCAGCTGCTCAACCAGCAAGGTGTCAAAAACGATTTCGCCCGCGTTATCCGCAAGGTAAAGGACGCTGTCGGCGTTTTTCGCTATTTCGAAGGCGCGGTCAATATCGTCGATGAACAGGTCTTTTGATGCTTCCCGAATGCATGAGGCTAAGCTGTTAAGGGTGAACTTGTGCCCTGGGATATCGAACTCCATGATGTTGCCCACTATAGCGCATAGGCAAGCCTTCTTGAACCTTTCCTGTTGAGTGTATCCTGCTTCGACGATTTTTCTTGCGTGAGGCAGCATTTTGAGTGCTCTCTCGTTGGCGGCTTTCTTGGTTCTGAAGTAGGGGTCTTTGTTACCTGTTAACTCCTTGATGATGCGGTCTCTCTTCGTGCCTAAGTCTGCCGCGACAGATGTCGATTTAAATTCACGGTTCAGAAGCCGAACCACTTCGGCGAGGCAGCGGAACCTTAGGGCAGGATTCGTGGTTGCCTGATAAGTTTCGGTTTGTGCCCGCGAAAGCAGGCACGATTCACATTCGGGTTCAACCTTCAAAGTCAATCACATATCTACGATTTTGTTGCGTCGGCAAAAGCACGCAGAATGATATATGGGTCTTTCGCCTTGACAATCCCGCTTGCAACGAGAACTCCACTAGTTCCCAGCTTCAACGCCGTGGCGACATCTTCGGCTTGACTTATGCCTGCCCCGCATAAGATGGTGACATCTCGGTTGACTTGGCGAACCAAGTTTACGGTGTTTGTGATTACTTGTGGCTGAGCTTTTGAAACTGCGATGCCTGTGCCGATGAGTTCTGGCGGCTCAAAAGACACTATGTCAGGATGCATGGCGGCTACGCCTGCGCTTGTAGCAGGGTTGTTTGCGCAGACGCAGGAGACCAAGTCTTTTTCGCGGCACAGCGAAATGATCGCCTCTATCTCTGAAAGCTTCAGTTGCCTTTCAGAGTGGTTAATTAAAGTGCCTACTGCGCCTGTTGCCTTGATTGACTCGGCAAGCACGTGCCCAGTACAGTTCCCGGGCTTGATCGGGTCAAGATGCTGGCTGAAAACTGGAATCTCTACTGCAGCTGCAATCTGTGCGATGTCAGCGAATTGCGGTGCCACCACGATGGATGCGCCTGTTTCTTTTGTAACTTTTTCCGCGGCTTTCGCAAGCTCAACTGCTTTTTGGCCTGTCGACTCAAGATAGGTTTTGAAGTTCACGATTATAACTGGCGTTTTAACGTTCAAGCGAGTGTCCCTCGGCTAAGAGGTTAGCACTTTTCACTAATATCGTTTGCCATTCGTTAAGGCGTTGAAAACGACAGAGCAATAACCGCTTCATTAGGCAGCTTTGATTTGAACAGCGGCTCTTTTAGTCATCGATTCAGTGAGCATACCAATGAGTTGTCCGTTTTTGACGAGAGCAGCCCTTTTGATGCCTTTGTCCTCCATTAGTTTCATAGCTGTAATCATTGACTCGTTACCCTGAAGAGTTATCAACGGTGTGTAGTTGAGGTCTTTTGCCTGCGTCTTTTCAGGTTCCTTTCGCAAGTCGACGAGATCTTTGAGGAGGTCATGGTCGTTAAGTACGCCGATGGGCTTTTGATGGCCGTCAGTTATGAGAACTGAGGTGACACCGTTCTTTAACATTTTGTCGACAATCAAGGAGACAGTTTCGCTTGTGGAAACCGTGACTAAGGGAAGCTTGGTGCCTGCTTGGCTACTGACTTCTTTGATGTCAATGCCTCGCTTCCAAATGTCATTGAGCATCTCGCTTACCCTTTCAACTTGGCTGGGGTCAGTTGAGTAGAATGTGTCTGTCAAGTAAAATGCGGATTCGGAGCCAAAATCGCTCAGCGGCGGCATCTTAAACATGAACAGGTGCTTGTTGTCGACAAGCATCATTGTCAGGTAGCTTATTGGCACATGTTTGATTTCGTAGCGGGATGCGAGCTTCTGAGCGGGTTCAAGGTTGTCAAGGTCGATGGAGGCCATCACTCGGACTTTCAAGCCTTTTTTGAAGTAGGTTTCCAGCGGGTCATCTTCTGCTAGGCGGTTGATGCTTTGGGATGAAGTGATTACTACGATACCTTTTTTGGCGCCCTCGAGGACCTTGGAGACCTTTGACCACGCTTCTTCTGCGTCTTTTATAACTAATGTTTCGCCGATGGGAATCCCGCTCTTAATCTCATCGATTCTTCGTGAAGCGTCAACGCCTGACTGCCACATCTGAGTAAAAAAGGCCTTCAGGACCGAAATGAACATTTTGTCGTTGATCCACAAGCCTTCGTCTTCCAAATTGAGGACGGATGTTTCCTTGCTGAAGGGCGCATAGAGCATGGCTTCTTCCTCATCTTTTATAAGGAACCTTGGAAAGAACTTGGACGTCATGCCAACATGGCGAAGCTTCATGCTGAGTTTTTCTTCAGCTACAGTGCGGTCTATCCTTTCAACGGTCTTGTAGTTTTCAGGCGAAATGTCTGTTATTATCTGTAGTTGTATGTTGCGTTCCTGCGAGGCGTTTATGGCTGAATCGAAGATTCCTGCGATGTCTTCCTGAATTAAGCCCAAGGAAGTAGTCAGGATGGTGACCTCACGGTTTGATTCGTCAATCATCGACAACATTTTTGAGTGAATCTTCTTTTTGCCTGTGATAATTGAATATTTAGCCACAGGATACTCTGATTCGGGCGCGCTAATTGATTGCCACGCCGTCAGCAATGTCTGCTTCTGATCGGTGAGGTTAGTGACCTCGTTTTTCTTAGCCGTGATGAATGAGTCAACAAGCGCTTCAAAAGGAACAATAGTGAACCTTGTCGGTCTCTCTAAAGTCGCCTCGATGAAGCCTTTTTCCTGAAGCTTCTTGAAGGTGCGGTATGCTTGGACGCGTTCCATCTTAAGCCGCTTGGCTACAAAACTAGTTGATTGGACACCGCTTTTGGCAAGAAACATGTATACTTCTATTTCTCTCTTTGAGAGACCAAGGATCTGCAAAAACTTCGTAACATCCTTCTCGCTCATCGTAACAACCGCCGTATAGAACCCGCTTTTTCTCCCTGAGGTAAAATGTTATCCGAAACTAATATAACTAATGTTTTTTTGTAGACTTTTCACTCAGCTAGATGACTACAAAAATAGACATTTTCATGCCAAAAGAAGTCAAGTCAGCGTCCTCTGTATTGAACCCTTCTCGCACTTTGCTCTCTTAGCAGGCTTCCAAGATTTACGAATGAAACTTGGGTACTCATCGTGCTTTTCCAGAAGGCTTTTCAGAAAAGCCGTGGTCTTTTCGTCAGTCAAGTATCCGCTGCCGAAGTCGCCCCACTGTTCCCTCAGAGCTGCGACTTCCCTGTCCCGCTCGACCTTCGCAATGATCGAAGCGGCTGAAACAACAGGGTAGGTTCTGTCTGCCTTATGCCGCGAAACAATCCGCGTCTTAACCGTCAGACATTCCCGTATGTGATTTCCGAACCGGTGCTCAACAGTGTCCGCCGCGTCAACAAAGACCTCATCGGGCTCTAAGAAATCAATGACCTGTGCCATCGTCTGGGCCTCAAGCCGGTTAAGCTTATGGAGCCGACGGGTGCTTTCAACGGCTTTGTCGATTTCAAGCGGCTGAACCTTTATTGTCCTGTACTTTTCAGCCAACTGTAGAATCGCTGGATACAACAGTTCCCTTTTTTGTGGAGTAAGCATCTTGGAGTCTTTCACGCCCATCTCAGACAGAATCGTCAAAACCTCAGCTTTGACCAGAACGCCAGCCACGACCAAGGGTCCGACAACGCATCCTCGCCCTGCCTCGTCAACACCAGCCACCAGCTTCTCCAAATATTACCCTCAGTCACGAATGGGTTTCGGCAAACCAAGCTATAATGTTTTTCTATAACTGGCTGCCCCTGACGCCCGAGTTTCTTAACCAATTTTACAATGGTTTCTTGATGTAAAATTGGGGGTACCCCCTATCGGTCAGCCTGCATGGAAAACCCATATTTACAATGGGATTTTGATGTAAAAATAGACCCTTCCCCCCCGGTAGACGCGTCCCCGTCAGGGCTTATTTTGGGTTGTTTTCTTGATTTAGACCTTAAATGGGGCCCAAAATAGTCTTGCAATCCGACATAGAAAACTGGGAATCACTTATCAAATATCAATAGTCTTCGCAGGCACTTCCTCTTCAGAGCCAAAAGGCGCATCAAACATGCTTGAGATAATCTATGGCGCAATCGCGGCGTGGCTTTCGCAGTAATTAAAGTTGCCCTTACGCTGGTCATAAACGCTCGGAAAGACAAAGAACCCGAGTTAGCTGATTTGACCTAAAGCTTTAATGTTTGTCTGAGGCTTTCAGCGGCGGTTTCAGGCGTCACTGTGTTAATGTAAGTTCCCGTGCTGATTTCGAAACCCGCCCAAATCGACAGTTTCGGGTAAACCTCCAGGTGCCAGTGATAGTAATCCGCCGCGTCTTTATCCAAAGCAATGTGGAAACCGTAGTTGTACGGCGGATCATTCACTAAGTCTTTCAGGGCTTTGAGGCTTGCCTTCAACGTCTTTGCAAGTGCTGCAATTTCGCTTCCGCCAAGGCTTTGGAGGTTGCCTGCGTGTTTTTTGGGTGCAATCCAGAACTCCATCGGAGTGATGCTCGCGTAGGGAGTGAAAACGACATAGTCTGCACCATCGTAAACCAGTCTGGGGCCCTTTCTTTCTTGTTCGATGATGTCGCAGAACACGCATTTGCCATGTTCCTTGAAGAATTGCTTACTGGCGTCCAGCTCTTCTTGAATTATTGCGGGAACCATCGGCGTCGCGATTATCTGGCTGTGCGCGTGGGAAAGGGATGCGCCTGCCTGCTGGCCATAATTGCGGAAAATCGAAACGTACTTGACGTATGGCTTTGCGCTTAGTTCCCTGAGTCTTTCGAGGTAAGCGCGGATGACAAGCTCTAGTTGAGTCAGTTCAGAGTCCGCTGGACCCTCTTCGTGATTAGGTGATTCAATCACAACTTCATGGTGTCCAATTGCATCGCCGAAGCGTTCACTCTTCATTATCTGCGCGGTGTCCTGTGGCAGTTTCGGCGGACCAAACGCTGGATACAGGTTGGGAATGCATCGGACACGCCAGTTCTTTGGGCGGTCGCCCGTTAAGGGATCCTGAGCTGTGTATATGCCGCAGTTATCTTTTAGGTACAACATCACGGCGGGCGGCGTCATGCTTTCGTTGCCTACGCACATCGGACAGGTGGCGGTCTTGGCGTTTTCGGTTTTCTGCGTGGCAAAATCGGTTGGTCTCCGTCCCCGTTCAGTGGCGATGACTACCCAGCGGTTCAGTAGGTAATCTTTTCTTAGTTCATTGTACGGCATACGCTAAGCACTCCCAAAAAGATAGGCGCTGAAGAATTTTAGCGTTTCCCAGCATGCCTAAAATGCTTTCGACATGTTTACCCCAGCTTGAATCCAATTCTATGGAGTGTCGGTCCACACTGGCGTAACTGTCCAGTTGACTATTACACCTTCGCGATAAATGTCCAAATTGACTGCCGCGGACGTTCTTGCAGTCAGATTTCCCAGCTGCGTCGGACCTAGTTGAATGAGGGTGGCGTTGATCCTGGAGTCTGTGGCGCAGTTGTAGCCGTTTGCGAAGGGAACAGTCATGTTGATTGCTAATTTTCCCACGTTAGAGTATGCGATAACTCTTAATCCTGCGTTGTAAGCGGTGCCGTTTCCCAAGTTGCCAACTGTGCCTTCTATGAAAAGCCGCCAGTACACATCCCAAGGAGCCACTTCGCTGACGCCTAACGCCGCCGCCTGACAGGGTTTGCTCAAGTTCAGTTCCTGCGAAACTTCGCTGCTCAAGTTGGCTATGTCGTCGTTTTGATTCTCTATCTGAGCACCCAAGGAAGCTATTCTCGAGTCTTTACCTGCTAACAATCCATTGTAGTAAATCATTGTTCCCGAAATAGCACTTAAAAAAACTACAGCAATCAGTACGGCCAACATGACCTTGCCAACTTTGCTCGTCATAGCTCGTCGTTAAGCCGGTAGCCAATAAAAGCGTATTCGTCAAGCTTTCTTGAGCAAAAGCTGCCTACTGATTAGTAAGTTTTCTTGACTGGACGGCAATGGCTTCGTTGGGCAGTATCGTCGGTTTCTGGCAGGCTTCAGGGCTCAAACCGTAAACTTGAAGGCAAAGCATATATCTTTAGACCAAACTTGTTATTTTTCAACTTTAATGCTGACTAGGCGAAAATATGGATTTGTCGCAGGAAATCCTCAGGCTTAAGAAGGAAAAGAAAGCCGTCATTTTGGCTCACAATTACCAGAGACCTGAAATTCAGGAAGTAGCTGACTACGTTGGCGACAGCATCGAGCTCAGCCGCAAAGCCGCTGAGGAAAAAGACGCCAAAATGATTGTTTTCTCAGCCGTCGACTTCATGGCTGAATCCGCGGCAATTCTCAACCCAGACAAAAAGGTTCTTCTGCCCTGCCTAGGAGCAAGGTGCCCCATGGCGCAGATGCTCACGGTTGACGAGATAAAACGCGCCAAGAAACAGTACCCTAAGGCGCCCATCGTGTTGTACGTTAACACCTTGGCTGTCTGCAAGGCGGAATGCGACGTCTGCTGCACCAGCGCAAATGCCGTGGAAGTAATACAATCCCTCGACGCCGAAACAGTCCTGTTCGGACCCGACAAAAACCTCGCCGAATACGTCTCAGAAAAAACAGGTAAAACTCTCATTCCGATACCAGCGAACGGGTTCTGCCCGACGCATCTGCTTTTCCAGCCTGAAGACATCAAAGTCCTCAAGATGAAGCATCCAAACGCGACAGTGATGGTTCACCCAGAATGCAGCTCGGAAATGCGGCAGGTGGCTGATTTCATCGGCAGCACGTCTAAGATGTGCCGTTACGCCAAAGAATCCACCGCCGGAGAATTCATCGTCGGCACCGAAGAAGGCATCCTTCACCGACTACGCAAAGAAAACCCACAGAAGAACTTCTACCTTGCCTATGAAGGCGCCATCTGCCCCAACATGAAGCTGACGAGGCTGGAACAACTTTACGCTGCACTCAAAGAGGAGAAGAACGTGGTCAAAGTTCCAGAAGCAGTGGCAAAGAAAGCCCGCGGCAGCTTGGAACGCATGTTCGCAGTTTAGATTGTTACGATTGTTGTTTTGAGGATTTTTACTCCTCGGCGCGTGGTCAATTCGTCGCTTAGGTGGTGGATTTCTGAGGCTTTTCCTTTGACGGCTATGGCTTCGAGGCAGTCTCGTTCGCTGATGTGGATGTGAAGGGTTGACGTGATGATGTCTGAGTGTTCATGCTGGGTTTCGGTGAGTTCGCTTTCAAGCCCCCTTGCGTCGTGGTCGTAAACCATCAATATTACGCCTGTTTGGATGGTACCTTCTTCCTTAATCCATTTCCTTTCAGAGACGTAGAGCCTAACGGCGTCTTGTAGGGCTTTACTGCGGCTTTGGTAACCCATTTTGTCTGTTATTTCATCGAATTCCTTGAGGAGTTCAGGGGGAAACGTCACACCAATGCGGGTAACTCTGGACATAATGGTCGCATATTGATTGTTGTTAACCTGCGCCTAAAAGCTTTTATATTGTTAGTAATACCTTTTTAAATATTAGTGTTACTCAGGTGCTTGTGTTGACGCAAGAAAACGAAAAATGCGACAGGCTAGGATTGACAAGCAGAGAAAAACTAAAAATAGGCAGCATCTACGCCGTTATAGCCGCGTTAACAACGATGCTAATATTGGTTGCATTTTACATTGGCTACAAATACGCGGTGCTTGCAGGACTGGGCCTTATGTCGTACGTTTTGGGGCTGCGGCATGCAGTTGACGCTGACCACATCGCCGCAATCGATAACACAACGCGAAAACTGTTGCAACAAAACAAGCGACCCGTGACGGTCGGAATGTGGTTTTCTCTTGGGCATTCAACGATAGTGATTGCGCTAACTGCAGCATTGGTAGTTGCAACTCGAGCCGTAGTGGGTGCAGTCCCCGGACTTGCAACTGGCGGCAACATAATCGGGACATGGATCAGCGGCATCTTCCTAATGATAATTGGATTCATCAATGTCCTCATAGTTCTGGATGTCTATAGGACCTTTAAAGGCTTAAAAGAAGGCAGAATCAAAGGAGACCAGCTTGACGACGCTCTGAACAAAAACAGCTTCATGGGCAGAACCTTTGGAAAACTATTCGCCATAGTTAACGAGCCATGGCAAATCTACCCCGTCGGCGTACTTTTCGGGTTAGGCTTCGACACAGCAACTCAGGTTGCGCTCATAGCCATCAGCATCGGCGTAGCTGGAAGCGTTCCCTTCTGGTATGTCATCGTGCTACCGCTTCTGTTTACTGTTGGCATGGTCACGATCGACACATCAGACGGCATATCCATGCGGTGCGCGTATGGCTGGGCTTTCCTAAAGCCGATACGGAAAATCTACTATAACCTCACCATCACAGTCATTTCAGTACTGGTTGCCTTCGTCATAGGTGGCATAGAGGTGGCACAAGTGGTTTCGGTACAGCTCGGCTGGACAACTGGTTTCTTTGGTTGGCTTGCTAACCTTGACTTTGAAACCATGGGATACGGGATTATCGCCACTTTCCTGATTGCTTGGGTAGTAGCGATGGCGTATTACAGATACAAAGGATACGAAAAGATAAATTTCCCCGCGGGAACTCAGTCGTCAAACGATGTTGCGATGTCGTAAGTTTCCTCAGGCTGCGCATAATGTTCTCAGACGAGCTTTTGCTTCGTTTTTACGTCTCAGAAAAGCAAGGGCTACAATAAACAAAAAATTGATAAATAGGAAGCGCTTTTGTCATAGCGTTAAGGTGAAATTTGAATGGCAAACAATGTTCTCGTGAGAGACATCATGACTAAAGACGTTAAAACCGTCAACAATAACACCACAGTCCAAGAAGTCATTGCGTTAATGAACAAATACGACAAAGACGCAATCCTAGTCATACAAAGCGGAAAACCAACCGGCATCATCACCGTCAAGGATGTCCTCATTCGGGCAGTTGAACACGGCGCATGGGCACCACTGAACACCATCATCGCAAGAATGATCTACACTAACCCATTGGTCGTCATCGATGAAGACAAAACCGTTGAAGAAGCAGCTAACCTGATGAAGGAATGGAAAATTAAGCATCTACCAATCGTCGACAAAGAAGGCACACTCGTCGGCATGATCAACGACAGGGACATCATCTACTCGGTTCCCAAGTTGATGTCCACAATGGAAGAATTCTGCCGCACAAAATAAGACGGCCAACAAAACAACTTTTTTATCTCTTCACAATTTTTCAAAAATTGAATCAGCAGTTACATAATGTCCTCAAAAAACAAAGTTAGAGAAAAGGGTTTAGGCTTTCTGCTCTTTTGCCCAGTCTTCCTTGACGAGTTTAGTGATGCCGTCCAGGTTCGGCTGCGCGGTTAAGTCGGCGATGACGTTGTTGAGTTCGTTTCTGATGAGCAATGCCATTTCGCCTGGTCGCAGCGGCTCGGGGCGCGTTGATTGATAGACTCGCAGGGCACGCATGCAGAACCGCACCATTATGTTGTTGAGTTCTTCCTGAAGCTCAGTGAGTTCGTTCTTGCTTTCCTTCATTTTCTTGCTGAATCCTTTTGAATCCCAATTTCCTTCTTCAGCCATTTCAAATCAAATCCTAACGTTTCATGTAAACGGGACATAATAGCCTTTTCGAAAATGTCCTTAAGACATGGGGGTTTTGGGTTTGCCGAGTTTCTTGTTGACGCATGCCTGAATGAAGCCAGCGTATTCAGGTTCGGGTCTTCCCGGTCGACTCTTGAATTCGCCGTGGAACTGCGAGGCGAAGAAGAAGTACTTGTCAGGCAACTCCAAGGTTTCCATTCTGCGTCCGTCGCTGCTTTTGCCTGTGAAGCATAAGCCGCCTTTCTTGAGGGCTTCTTGGAAGTCAAGGTTGACTTCGAAGCGGTGGCGGTGGCGCTCATAGATTTCCTCTTGTCCGTACATGCTGTAGGCTAAGGTGCCCTTCTGCAAAACAACTTTGTGGGCTCCCAGCCGCATGGTTGCGCCTTTGATTTCTATTCCGCGTTGTTCAGGCATGAGGTCGATTACTGGGTAAGCCGTTTCTGGGTTGATTTCGGTGCTGTTTGCGTCCTTCATGCTGCAGACGTTCCGTGCGTACTCGATGGTGGCTAGTTGGAAGCCGTAGCAGATGCCGAGGAATGGGATGTCATTTTCTCTTGCGAACTGGACAGCGTTGATTTTGCCTTCTGTGCCGCGTGGGCCGAACCCATAGGGGACGAAGATGCCGTCGAAGTTCGCGAGTTCCTTCACGCATTGCAGGTCGTGCTCCAGTTTTTCGGCTTCGAGATAGCTGATGCAGACTTTGGTTTTGCATGCTCCGCCGCCGTGCCTCAACGCCTCAGTCATGCTGACGTAACTGTCAGTTAACCCAGCGTATTTGCCGACCAGTGCTATTTTCACTTCATGCTCAGGGTTCACCAAGCCGTCGACGAATTGCTGCCACGCGCTGAAGTCTTTGTTTTCACATTTGAGGGCTAATCGTTGGCAGATAAAGTCGCCCATGCCTTGTTTATCCAGAATAAGCGGCACCTGATAAACGGATTCCGCGTTGTAGCTGCAGAAGACGGCGCTTTCAGGGATCGTGCCGAATAACGCTATTTTTCTGAGGGCTTCAGCATCAATCATTTTAGGGCTTCTAGCCACTATTGTATCAGGTTGGATACCGATGCCTCTTAACTCGTTAATGCTGTGCTGTAAAGGTTTAGTTTTCATTTCACCAGTAACATCTAAAACGGGCACCAAAGCCAAATGTACATAAAGCGTATTCTCATAGCCTTCTTCCATACGCATCTGGCGGATAGCTTCCAAAAACGGTAACCCTTCAATGTCGCCGACCGTGCCGCCTACTTCAGTGAGAAGGACATCGGCGCATGCTGCTTTGCCAACGCTTTTGATACGGTTTTTGATTTCGTTAGTTATATGCGGCACAATTTGGACGCAGCGTCCCAGAAAGTCGCCTCGCCGCTCCTTCTCAATAACAGATTTGTAAACCATGCCGGTGGTTAAGTTGTTTTCTTGTTTGAGGCTGAGGTCGAGGAAGCGTTCGTACCAGCCGAGGTCAAGGTCGGTTTCGCCGCCGTCGTCAGTGACGTAGACTTCGCCGTGCATGTAGGGGTTCATTGTTCCCGCGTCAACGTTCACGTATGGGTCGATTTTTACGACCGTACACTTCAAGCCACGTGCTTGAAGCATTTTTCCAATGGATGAAGTCAAAATTCCCTTCCCGACTGAACTTAGCACACCGCCTGTGACGAAAATGTACTTAACCATGGTTCTCCCCACATTAGCCTACACTTTTCATGCTATCTTAATATAACTCTTTTGTGTGCGGAACTGTAAAAACGTGCAATCAGCCATGGTTAACGCTAAAAGAGTAAGCATGCCACCGCTGTCGCATATGTCTGAATCTTCGGTTAATATCACCATCCCTCCAAAAGGCAAGTTTCAAGCATTGAAAAAATGATAAATTTCGTGGTTGTTTCCTGTTTAAGCAAAAAGGTTCCCCGTTTTATCATAAAAATTTAAATTAAGTGCCAACTAAATATGATTAGGGGATAGTTGGATGCCGAAAGCCTTTGTGTTGATTAATGTCGAGTCTGGTTCTGAGGAGGAAGTTCTTGAGGAAATAAAGAAAAGTGAAGGTGTAGAGGAAGCTTATTACTCGTACGGAGTGTACGACATAATCGCCAAGATTGAAGCTGATACCATGGAGAGGCTGAGGGAAGCAGTCTCACAAAAGATGAGAACAATAAACAAAGTACGTTCCACGTTGACGCTCGTAATGATGGAAGAATAGACGATTTTTGCAATCCGAGTCACATTCGCTGAGTTCGCAATTGCCTCAGCCGAAGCAGCCTGTGACCTACAATCTGAACTGCAGATGTAAAAAGCCTATTTTTCCGCGGATAGCCCGGGTTACTCTTTGTCTTGCAAATCGCTTAATAGGCTAACTGTTGACAGTAAGTTAAGGCTTGAAAGTTCAACATGGAAACCGCTCGAAGATCCATGGGGCAAAAGGTAATTTACGCAGTTTTGATTCTTGGTTTCGTAGCCTTTGTACTCTATTTTATCCTATTCATTAATCCAGCGCAGGTCGCCGCCATACTTTTAAAAACAAAGCTGCCACTATATGCGGGAGCTTTCATCGCCTACTCAATCTACGTCGTCTTCTCGTCGCTCGTGTGGCGGAGCCTCTTGAGCAACCTGCAAGTGAGAATCAGCACGCTGAAGGCGCTGCTCTTCACGTGGGTTGGTCTTTTCTTCGACGCCACCGTTCCCCAACTCGGCTGGTCAGCAGAAGTCTCAAAAACATACCTTTTAACAAAAGATTCAAGCTTCGAAGCTGGAAAAATTGGCGCTTCAGTTGTCGGTCAGAAAATCTTCAACATGACAATAACGGTCGTCACTATGGGACTCGGCTTAGGACTCGTGCTCAGCAGCTACAGTCTGCCGTTGATCGTTACTTTCTTGATTTCACTTGTTTTAGCACTGTCGATTTTGACGTTGATTGTTGTATACTACATAAGCATCAAGCCCTCGGCAACCAAAACTTTGCTGAACTGGGGAATCAGCATCGCCCTTTTTTTCAGGAAAACTTGGGACCCTTCGGGTTTCAGGCTTAAAGCAGACGCTTTGCTTAGCACATTCCACATGGGCATGCAACAGTTGAGGATCAGCCCGAAATCGTTGATTAAACCGATTATTTATTCGATTGTAAGCTTTATATTCGAGATTTCGGTGACGTTCATAACTTTTGCCGCTTTAGGCTACCCCGTGCCTGTGGACAAAGTCCTTATAGTCTTCACTTTAACGGGCGTGCTTCAGACAGTGGGCGTGACTTTTTTCGGTTTCCCCGAATTAATCATGAGCGTCACGTTCACTGCCTTGGGAATCCCCCCAGCGCTAAGCGTTTCCGTCGCGTTGCTGGTGAGATTTGTGAGCCTCTGGTTCCGCCTCGTGGTCTCTTACGCTGCGCTCCAGTGGGCAGGAATGAAGATTCTGCGGGGTAAATGAACATTTCACCCTTTTGTCTCCTGCTTTAACTATGGCATCCAAACGCTATCTTGAGGCTGCTAGCAAACTTTTTAACGCACGCTAAGCTAATCAGTTACTTGAAGGGACAATTTGAAATGCCAACAGCCTTTGTACTTATAAACACTGAGATTGGTTCAGAATCAGACGTCTTGAAAGAAATGAAGAAAGTCGAAGGGGTTGAAGAAGCGTCAGCCGTCTACGGAGTCTACGACATCGTGGCAAGAGTAAAAGCTGACACGATGGATCGGCTGAAAGAGCTCGTGACATGGCGTATTCGCCGCTTAGACAAAGTTAGATCGACATTAACGATGATCGTAGTAGAAGAGAAGTAGCTACACACAATTTTTTCTCTTCTTTTATCATAAACAGATTTTTTGTCATTTTTTGTATGCACACAGACTCAATTCAAAGATTTTCTTTTATGTTGTGACGATGTATTATGAAAGCGGAGTTTAAGTGCCCATGGTGTGGAGCTGACTTCCGAAACGGAAAAGACTTGGACACACACGCAAGAGAACACTATGTCAAGTGCTGCATAGACCTAGAAAGCGTTTGTCAAGCTGTACATCGCTAAGCGCTAACTTGTGGTTGTATGGGCACAGTCACATAATTTTAAATTTTTTACAGATGATTTAACACAACTGTGCATCTGGAAGCCCACTGAATGATAAAAATGAGCACGCAAAAAATAGATCATGCGCCATGGAACCACCACAACCCGAAAGCGAAAGTGCACATTTTTGAAGGATGCACGAGATTTTTTATCGGTCAGGTTAGGAGATTTGGGCTCAAGCTGACGTTTTTCTCGTTCCCCTTGAACATGGAAGAGCACCCAAATCTCTGAAACCAAACCATCTAAACGATGATGGAGTTTGAGAAGAAATGCCCACAGCTTACGTACTCTTAAACACGGAAATCGGCGCTGAAAACCAAGTTTTGAAGGCGCTGAGGAAAATTGAAGGGGTCCAAGAAGCGCGCAACCTTTTGGGAGTCTACGACATAATCGCCAACGTAAAAGCTGAAACCATGGAGAAACTGCGGTATATAATAACTAAGAGAATCGGTCAAGTCGGCAGAATCAACTCTAAGTTGACGATAGTAATAGCAGAGGAATTGCAGGCGACGGAAGAGCAAGCACTTTTTGCTCCGAACGCGATCCAGAACGCCATAATTCCGTAAACTCAACCCGTTGTTCTGACCACCAACAACATTTTTTTAGCCACGAAGTTACTTCTCTAAATAACTTGGAGAATCCGTTGCTTTGGCTTCACAACAAGTAATGCACATCGGACTAGATGACACAGACTCAACCAAAGGAGGGTGCACCACTTACCTCGCTGCCTTGCTCATCGAAAAACTCGCAAGGGTCCAAGCCGAATTCATCGATTACCCATTGCTAATCAGGCTTAACCCGAACGTGCCTTGGAAAACTCGAGGCAACGGCGCCCTTTGCTTAAGATTCAGGTATCCAGCCGACTTCGAACGGGAAATAAAGGAGACTGCCTTGGCATTGTGGGAAGAGCATTCAGCCATAAATGAGAAGGGCACCGACCCAGGCATAGTCTTCTTCGGCAAAGAGGAAATCCCAGAGGCACTCACTGCTTTTTCGAAGAAAACTCAGACCACCGTAGTAACCCTCAGCGAAGCATTGTCGCTTATCAAGAGGTTCGGGGCGGAAGCCTGCGGATTTAACACCTGCAGGGGCATCATCGGCGCCTTGGCGGCCCTCGGTGAAACCCTAAACGGCGACCACACCTTCGAGCTAATCGCTTACAGAACACCGCAGAACTGTGGCTCAAAGCGGCAGGTTGACGCAGCGTCGATTTTCGAGATGGATAAGCAGCTTCAGCCCTACACTTTCAATAACGTGGATGCAGAGAAGCGACGCGTCATCATCACGCCGCGGGGTCCAGACCCCATCCTCTTCGGCATCAGAGGCGAAACCCCAGATGTCGTCAAGAAAGCCTTCGCGATGGTTAAACCACTTGAAGCCATCGAACGCTGGGTCATCTTCCGCTCGAACCAGGGCACAGACGCCCACCTAAGACCCGTTCAGACACTAAGCGGCATCCAGTCCTACAGCTCCGTTATTGCCCGAGGAGTTGTTTCCCAGAATCCGAAGATTGTTCCTCTGCGCCACGTTATCTTCTCAATTCGGGATGGCACGGCGGAAGTGGATTGCGCCGCTTACGAGCCAACGGGCGACCTCCGCAAAATCGCAAGACAACTCGTCGTCAGCGACGAGGTTGAAGTCTACGGCGCTGCACACAAGGCAACAAAGACTAAGCCGCTGACCATTAACCTTGAAAAAATCAACGTCCTCATGGCGGCGACGCAAATGCGCACGATGAATCCGCTTTGCCCAGCCTGCGGTAAAAGGTTGAAGTCGATGGGTAAAGGGAAAGGCTTCCACTGCGAAAAATGTGGCAGAAGATTTGCAGATTTGAAGAAGACCGAGTCGGTGTCGCCACGTGCTTTGAAAGCAGGGTTGTACATTACGTCCACGAGGTCGCAGAGGCACCTGACCAAGCCCCTGAGGCGCTATGGATTGGAAAAATGCGATTCCTCAGCGGTGAAGCTCATCAGCGAATGGCATCGTTCGTGACGAAGCAGTTTTCTACTATTTTGACGAATAAACAAGCGACATAATTCCTCATGACCTTCTTTTCTAAGACAAATTATTCTCCTCAAACAGCTTGCCAGCATTGAAATCATTTAAATCAGTGAACCCCATAACCCTCTGCCATAACAAACTTACCGCGTAAAATAGAGGCAAACAGCATGGTTGAGAAAACGTTCCCGGCGGAAGCTTATGCGCTCCCATTCTTCAAGCAGGAAGGCTTCGTTAGAAAGCATTGTCCAAAATGTGGCGAATGGTTCTGGACACAGAACGCAACTCAGGAAACCTGCGGCGAATCCAGCTCAGACGAATGCGGATTCTACACGTTCATCGGCAACCCTGCCACCAAGAAAAGCTTCGCGCTGCCCGAGATGAGGGAGGCGTTTCTCAGCTTCTTTGAGAAGAACGGTCACACACGCATCAAGCCTTACCCCGTTGTCGCTCGTTGGCGCAAAGACATCTATCTGACGCACGCGAGCATAATCGACTTCCAGCCCTATGTCACGGAAGGCATCGCGCCGCCTCCAGCTAACCCGCTGGTTATTTCTCAGCCATCAATCAGGCTTACAGACATCTCCAACACAGGTCCAACTTTCGGCAGGCACTTGACCATTTTCGAGATGGGAGGCGCCCACGCCTTCAACTACCCTGACAAAGAGGTCTATTGGAAAGACGAAACCGTCAGGTTACACCACCGCTTCGCAACCGAGGCGCTTGGCATAAAATCCGAGGAAGTCATTTACAAGGAAGGCGTCTGGGTAGGTGGAGGCAACGCTGGACCCGATGTAGAATGCATCTGCCGCGGTTTAGAGGTCGGTACATTGGTTTTCATGCAATACAAAGTGGTCGGCGATGACTTCGTTCAGTTACCTATCCGCACGGTGGACACGGGCTACGGGATCGACCGTTTCGCATGGATCAGTCAAGGCGTTCCAAGTGCTTTTGAGGCAATTTACGGCAAAATGCTTGACAAAATCTACAAGATGGCTGGTTTATCAAAGGTTGACAACAGCTTCCTGTCTCAGGTGGCGAAGTATTCGGGACTGGTCAGCGTTGACAAGAACGCGAACAGAATGGTTACCCGTAGGCGCGTGGCTGAGCTTTCAGGCATAGACTTGCAAACGCTTGAAACCGTGCTTGTGCCCATCGAGAACGCTTGGGCAGTCACGGACCACACTAAAACGTTGAGTTTCATTTTGAGCGAAGGAGTCGTTCCATCAAACATTCAAGAAGGCTATTTAGCGAGGTTGCTTTTCCGCCGCGTCTACCGACTGCTTCGTACGCTGAACATGGAGCCAGACAGGCTTTACGACATCGTAGATATGCAGGTTGACTACTGGGCAAAAGATTTCCCACACATCAAAGAAATGCAGAAAGAAATAATCGAGATGCTCAAAGTGGAAGCGGAGAAATTCCAAGATACCTTGGCACGTGGCGAAGGCATGGTTAAACGCATAGCAACCGACCTCAAGGCGAAAAACGTCTTCAAAGTTCCCGATGACACTTTGACGGAGCTCTATGATTCACATGGACTTCCGCCCGAAATCGTGAAGCAGGCAGCCGAGAAAGAAGGCGTGCAGGCTGAGGTGCCCGAAAACTTTTACGCGTTGATTGCTAAGCGGCATATGCAGGCGTCTAAGCCGATGGAAGAGGAAGAAACCCAAACTGAACAGACCATGGAAAAAGTGGCTGAGCAACTGCCCGCGACTGAACCCGTTTACTATGCGGATGTCTACATGCGAGAGTTCGACGCGAAAGTCCTCAAAGTAATCAACGGCGTTTACGTTGTGCTTGACAAGACATGCTTCTACCCTGAAGGCGGCGGCCAACCCGCGGATCATGGCTGGCTAAGCGTAGCCGACGCGAAGTACGATGTGGTTGACACACAGAAAATCGGCAAAGTCATCGTCCACAAACTTGGCTCAGCGCCGACATTCAAGGAAGGCAGCGTCGTCCACGGCATCCTCGACTGGGACAGACGTTACGCGTTGATGAAGGCACACACGGTTACGCATTTAGTAAATGGCGCGGCGAGGCGGGTGCTGGGCGAGCATGTTTGGCAGTCGGGAACCCAGAAAGGCTTAGAGACGTCACGCCTCGATATCACTCATTACAGAAGGCTAACTCAAGAGGAAGTTCACAAGATAGAGCAGCTGGCAAACCAAGCGATTGCAGCAGACATGAGTGTCACAACTACATGGTTCCCGCGCAACGAGGCGGAAGCACGATACGGCTTCAGGCTCTACCAAGGCGGCGCAGTACCAGGCAAAGACATCCGCGTCGTCAAAACAGGCGACTGGGACGTGGAAGCCTGCGCAGGAACCCACCTAAAAAGCACCCTTGAAGTCGGATACCTCAAAATCGTTTACACGGAACGCGTGCAAGACGGCGTCGAAAGACTTGGTTATGCAGTCGGATTGGAAGCGGTGAAAGCGGTGCAGAAACAGGAGAACGTATTGTGGAAGGTTTCAGAGTTGCTGACAGCGCCTGTGGAGAAGCTGGACAAGACGGCTGAGAAACTCGTCAAAGAACTCAAGGAAGCCAACGTCGAGAAGCGCAGACTAATCAAGGAACTAGCGGAAAAGGAAAGCGTAGTTGGTCAGGCACAGGCGACTGAGACAGCAGTGGAAGCTGGTGGCGTAGCAGTCGTGAAAAGGGATTTTGGCGACGTGATCGACCTTGACCGCATGGTGCAGACCGCTACCGAAATGATAAAGCGCAACCCCGCAGCTGTTACATTGTTCTACGGTTCTGACGGAAAAACATGCAGGCTAATGATCATGGCAGGCGACGAAGCAGTAAAGAAGGGCGTCAACGCAGGCAACGTGGTGAAGGAGGCGGCGCCAGTTTTCGGCGGCGGAGGCGGTGGAAGACCCCACTTTGCGCAGGGCGGCGGAACAAAAACCGACAAGTTGCCAGACGCAGTCAAAGCAGCCGAAGAAGCAGTCCAGAAACAGGTCAAAACCTAAAAGCCCTACCTTTCTTTTCACTTTGTGATTGTATAAACGCAGTCACAATGTTATTTATGGTTCAAGAAGCATTAATTGTTTCCGAGAAGGCAAGGAGTTAACTTAGAAGCAGGCGATTTAATTCTCCCCCCTCTCTCTTCCTGAATTTTAGCGCTTGCTTTTAAGTTGACTTCTCTCTTTTTCTTTGAATCGCAACATCTTTGGCTATTGGATCAAATAAAGGATTAGTTTCGTCCGTATGGACGTTACGGCTCCTTTTTCTGCTCTAAGCGGTGCTGTTTGTCAAGAAACGGGCAAAAAGTATGTTAGAGATTCGCTTTTCCGTTCTATGACGCAAAAGACTTATAAGCAAGTTTACACAGGTGTGCATTAGGTGAAGCGGTGCATATTAGCATACGCGCAGGTGAATCATAATGCGTAGAAGTCTAACAGTAACCCCAGAAAACGACAAGAGAATCCTACTCGCCAAAGGACGATTCCTGACAGGAGACGCACCCTTTGACATCGACTACACAACAATGGTCAACATATTCATCGAACTAGGTCACAAACTCATGTCCCAAGCGTGGAACAACGACAACCCCAACGTCGTTATAGCTAAGAACGAAATCATCGAATCCTTCAAGAAACACTTCTTCGATGCCGAACTGAAAGAAGAAGCCGTCGGAGACCTAGTAGCCGAAATAGTCTTCAGAAAACTCGTCGAACAATCCAACTTGGCAGCTTGCAGTCCCCTACAGAAAGAACAGAACCCCGAGCTGCCAACCGAGCAACCGAAAGCCAAAGACACAAAAAAGGAAAAATACATCGCGTAAACTAAAAATACGTAGAAGGTAAGCACGAATGGTCGACGACAAAGAACCACAGCCACCTAACTTTGAAGCACAACTCGAATGCGAAAAAAAACGTTCCGAAGACTACCTGACAAGGCTAAAGTACATGCAGGCAGACCTTGAAAACTTCAAAAAACGCTCCGAACGCGAAACACAGCAGATAAAGGACTACTGCACCGAACATTTAGTCATAGGCCTCTTGGATGTGGTGGATGAGTTGGAGTTGGCGGTCAAAAACGGTGAAATCTCAACCTCTCCTGAACCCCTACTCGAAGGCGTCGAGATGACGCTAAAGAAATTCAGGAGAGTTCTTGAGCAAGAAGGGGTCTTAGCGATTGAGAACCCTGAAGGGAAACCTTTTGACCCATCAAAACACAACGCCGTAGCCGTCGTGGAAAACAGCGACGTCGAAGACGACACAGTCCTTGAGGAAATAAGAAAAGGCTACATGATGAAGGGCAAAGTCATCCGACCCACCATCGTCAAAGTAGCCGTCAAACCAAAAAGTAATGAAAATAATCAAACGGAGGAAAAAACAAATTGAGTAACCAAAAAACAAATGAAAAAGTATTAGGAATCGACTTGGGAACAACCAATTCAGCAGCCGCCATTTACGAAGGCGGACACGCCACTGTTATTCCAAGTGCTGAAGGCCCAACAATGGCTGGAAAAATGTTCCCCTCAGTCGTAGCCTTCACCAAAGACGGGCAACTTCTGGTAGGTGAATCCGCAAAGCGCCAAGCCACCACCAACCCGGAAGGCACCGTATTCGAAATAAAAAGAAAAATGGGAAGCGACTACAAAGCCAACATCTACGGGAAAGAGTACAGTCCACAGCAGCTCTCATCGTTCATCCTGCAGAAAATCAAGAAAGACGCGGAGACCTACCTCGGCGGCACCATCCGAAAATGCGTTATCACTGTGCCAGCGCACTTCAACGACAACCAACGCCAAGCCACCAAAGACGCAGGCGAAATCGCAGGCTTCCAAGTAATGCGCATCATCAACGAGCCCACCGCTGCGTGCCTTGCCTACGGCATCGACAAAATCCAGCAGGAAATGAAGATCCTTGTCTTCAGCTTCGGCGGTGGAACCCACGACGTCACCGTCATGGACTTTGGCAAGGGCGTCTTCCAAGTTCTCAGCACAAGCGGTGACACCCAACTCGGCGGAACAGACGTTGACAAAGCAGTAATGGACTACATTCTGAGCGAATTCAAACGTCAAAACGGCATCGACCTGTCAAACGACAGGATGGCTATGTCACGGCTCAAGGAAGCCGCGGAAAAAGCCAAAATCGAACTCTCTACGCTCATGAGCACTGAAATCAACTTGCCCTTCCTCACATCAGACGCCACTGGACCAAAACACCTCAGCTTAACGTTGACCAGAACCAAACTTGAGTCCTTAGCTGAGCCGATTGTGCACAAGACTCAGCCGACCATGATGAAGGCACTTGAAGATGCAAAGCTGACGCCGCAGGGAATTGACAAAATCATCCTGTTGGGCGGCATGACCAGAATGCCCCTTGTCCAACGGTTCGTTGAGCAGATCATGGGTAAAGCACCTGAACGCGGCATAGACCCGATGGAGTCCGTTGCTATAGGCGCATCAATCCAGGCTGCCGTCATCACAGGCGAAGTCACAGACCTGCTACTGCTCGATGTCACTCCACTGAGCCTCGGCGTAGAAACCATGGGCGGAGTCTTAACGAAAGTCATGGAGAAAAACACCACCATCCCCACGAAGCGCAGCCAAATCTTCACGACAGCCGCTGACTTCCAAACCGCAGTCACAATCCACGTGCTACAGGGCGAACGTGCAATGGCAACTGACAACGTCTCCCTTGGCATGTTCAACCTCGTAGATTTGCCGCCAGCACCCAGAGGGGTCCCGCAGATTGAGGTTACATTCGACATGGACGCCAACGGCATCCTCAACGTCACCGCAAAAGACTTGGGCACAGGCAAGGAATCGAAAATCCGAATCACCGCATCCACAAAGCTGTCCAAAGAAGAGAAGGAGCGCCTAATCAAAGACGCAGACCAGTTCGCAGAGCAAGACCGCAAGAAGAAGGAAGAAGCTGAACTACGCAATCAAGCCGACAGCCTCGTCTACACCGCTGAACGCACAAAAACTGACCTTGCAGGCAAAATCTCAGCCGACGAAACAGCGAAGATCGACGCAGCCGTCACTGAACTAAAGAACGCGTTGGCAAGCAACGACATGGCGCAGGTCAAAGCGAAATCCGATTCGCTGCAGAAGGTTCTGCAGGACGTGGGAACCAAAGTGTACCAGCAAGCCGCACAGCAGTACTCTCAGCAGCAACAGGAACAGCAACCAGGACAAGCGCCGCCGGGAGGAGCAGGCCCACAGCCGCCTCCAACCGGAGGCCCCGACATGGGCGGAGAAGAAAAAGTCGTCGACTCAGAAGACTATAAAGTAAAGTAAACCAAACCCACTTTTTCATTTTTTATTGTCGCACTCTTTTCGGGAAAATTGAGACTCTAGGGTCGCCGAAAAACGCGCGGATACAAGGGAAATGGTATAAATTGCAGTCAACTGCTATAGAGAGAAAGTCAAGATAAATGTTAATTTAGCGGTAAATGGCTGATGGCTGAAAAACGCGATTACTACGAGGTTCTGGGCGTCAAACGGGACGCGTCGAAGGATGAAATCAAAGACGCTTACAGGAAACTAGCGTTGCAGTTCCATCCTGACCGCAACAAAGACCCAGGCGCCGAGGAAAGATTCAAGGAAATCAGCGAAGCCTACGCCGTCCTCAGCGACGACCAGAAACGCCAGCAGTACGACACGCTGGGGCACACTGGATTTGACCAGCGTTATAGCAGCGAAGACATCTTCCGAGGTGCAGATTTTGACTCGATTTTCCGCGACACGGGCTTCGGCGACATCTTCCGAACGTTTTTCGGCGGCGGAGGATTCGGCGGCGAACAAGTAAACCGCGGCAGAGACTTAGCCTTCGACCTTGAAGTGACCCTTGAGGAAGCTGCCAGCGGAGCCGAAAAGGAAGTTGAAATCCCCCGAACTGAAAAGTGCGACGTTTGCGGCGGTTCAGGCGCTAAGCCTGGTACTCAGGCAAAGGTTTGTCCAAGATGCGGCGGTACAGGTCAAGTCCAGAACATGCAGAGAAGCCCCTTCGGAACATTTGTGCAGGTTACCAGTTGCCCCCAGTGTAGAGGAAAGGGACGCATTATTGAGACTCCCTGCCCCAACTGCCACGGCACAGGCTTAGTTAAAAAACGCAGAAAAATCAGCGTACGCATCCCGCAGGGCATCGACGAAGGCTACCAGCTTAGGCTACGGGGCGAGGGCGAGATGGTGGCTAACGGCGGCGAAGCAGGCGACCTCTACGTCATAGTCCACGTTAAGCCCAACCAGCGTTTCCTACGGGAAGGCGACGACTTATGGTACGTTGCCGTAGTCACTTTTCCACAGGCAGCCCTTGGCGCAGACATCGCTGTCCCGACGCTGGATGGCCAAACACTCGTAAAGATCCATCCGGGAACGCAGCCTGGCGAGGTCCTAACGTTGAGAGGCAAGGGGATGCCACGGTTCAGAGCCTACGGCAGAGGCGACCTACACGTGCGCGTCACCGTTTCGGTTCCTGAGAAGCTGACGGGCCAGCAGCGGGCTCTTGTCGAGGAGCTGGCTAAGGAGTTCGGCTCGGACGTGCAGAAACACAGACTCCACTTTTAGCGTTGTCGAAATGTTTCTTTGATAGCCCTTTACTAAAGCTTCGAGGTAGAGATAGCAAAGACACTTCTCTTGCAGAACTGCAGCTGCATCCGCAACGTTTATTGTGACAGCAGTCTTCTACTAGTTATCGTTTTTTGAGGCGTCTGAAGAGATGATATACGAAACCAAAATAATCGAGATTATTCCTAGGACAGACGACATAACCAGCTACCGTTTTCCCAGGCTTGCCGGGTTCACCTACAAGCCAGGTCAGTTCTTTTTCGTAGCGCTTAGGCAGGAGAGCAAAGAGTTAAACAAGCATTTCAGCTTTAGCAGCAGCCCAACGCAGAACGGCTACATCGAATTCACCAAACGGTTCACTGACCACGAGTACTCGACGGCTCTGAAGGCAGCGAAAGTCGGCGACTGGGCAAGAATCGACGGCTCCTACGGAGCCTTCACTTTCGAGGGAGAGTACCCAAAAGTCGCTTTGCTCGCAGGTGGCATAGGCGTGACGCCAATCATAAGCATTTGCAAAAACGCCACCGACAAACATTTGCTGTCTCAGATTACGGTGTTCTTCGGATGCCGCACTGAAGAAGACATCCCCTTCCGCAAGGAGTTGGTTGAAATGACGCAGGCGAACCCAAACTTGAAGCTGCATTTTGTGGTTAACCAGCCGAGCCCCAGCTGGAAAGGCGCGGTGGGCATAATCACTGCGGACATGATAAAGCAGGAGCTGCCAGACTACAAGGACAACGTTTTCTATTGCTGCGGGCCACCTGGGATGGTGACAGCGATGGAGAAACTAATCGCCATCATAGGGTTGCCCAAGGAGCAACTCAAACTGGAGTACTTTACTGGCTACAAACAATAGCTGGGAAACTAAAGCGCCAGATAAGCTTGGCGGCCCTCGGCGAAACCCTCAACGGCGACCACACCTTCGAGCTAATCGCTTACAGAACACCGCAGAACTGCGGCTCAAAGCGGCAGGATGAGTTGGAAAGAACTCTAACGTCAACGGTTCAATGATTTATGGGTAAAACCTGCGAGTAGTCCTCGGAAACGGAATAGCGTCAATGATGTTGTCCAAATCTAGCATCCACACCAGTAGTCGCTCCAGACCCATTCCGAAGCCAACGTGCGGCACGGTTCCGTAGCGTCGCAAGTCAAGATACCACTCGTAATCTTCTGGCTTCAGCCCTTGCGCCTTCATGCGTTGGATGAGTATTTCTTTGTCTTCTTCTCTTGCGCCGCCTGTGCTGATTTCGCCGATGCGTGGCACCATCATGTCCACTGACATCGCAACTTCGGGGTGGTCACGGTACGTTTTGCAGTAGAACGCCTTAATCGCTGTTGGGTAATCATAGACGAAGAATGGCTTGCCGAAGTCTTCCGCAAGGACCTTCTCGTCCTCGTAGCCCAAGTCGGCGCCCCAGCTCAGCGCGGGATTCTTCGACTTGAGGCGTTCAATGGCTTCAGCATAGGTTATGCGGGGAAACGGCGTCTTGACGGCTTTGAGTTTCTCGATGTCGGCGCCGATTTCCGTGAACTCTTTTTGGCAGTTTTCGCCTATTATGTGGCAGACATGCGTCATCAAGCCTTCCTCGAACCGCATCAGGTCGTTCATGTCGGCGAACGGCCACTCTGCCTCCATGTGCCAGTACTCGGTCAGGTGCCTGATGGTGCGGCTTTTTTCCGCTCGGAACGAAGGCGCGATGCAGTAGACGTTTTCAAGTGAGTAAATGAGGATTTCAAGGTAGAGCTGGCTGCTCTGGGTGAGGTAGAGGTCTTGGTCGAAGTATTTTAAGCCGAAAAGAGTTGAGCCGCCTTCCACTGCCGCGGAGATGAACATTGGCGGAGAAACTTCCGTGTAGCCTTGGCTCTTGAAGTACGCACGGGTCGCCTCCAACGTTTCAGCGCGAACCTTCATCATCAGGTTCATCTTGCGGCTGCGAAGCCACAGGTGCCTCATGTCACGAATGAATTCTTCGCTCTTGTCCTTCGCAATTGGGAAAGTCTCAGCCAGCCCGATAATCGAGATGTTTTCGGCGCTGATTTCGTAGCCGCCGGGTGCACGCTTGTCTTCACGTGCTGTTCCTTCAACCGTCAAGCTGGATTCAATCGTCAGCTTCTGTGCGTCCGCCCAGCCGGGGCAGACTTTCTTCACAGTGCACTGAACAACGCCTGTGGAGTCGCGGACAACGAGGAAAATAAGTTCTTTGCCTTCCCGTTTGCGGTAGACCCAGCCGCGAACCGCTACTTTCTGATCCTTAAATGAACCGTCTAATATGTCACCGATTTTTGCGAAAGACATATAATTCAACCGTTCCCTTAATACCTAAATTCAAACCTAAATGCCTATCGATTGACGCTAAGGCCAAATTCTTTTCAAAAATGAATTTCGATGATTTTTAGCCCGCAAAGCTTAATTCGCCGTCGCTGCGACTTTGTTTTAGATTGTGCCAATGCAGGAATCTGTGGACGGCAAGTACAAGCTTAGGGCGCTTCGTATTGCAGCTGTCGCGATTTTCAGCGTTGTAATAGTTGAAGTCTCCATAGGCTTAATAGTCAACAGCTTAGCTATCTTAAGCGACGGACTGCATGCGCTGCTCGACGCGTTGTCAACAATTATGCTTTTTGTCGCAGTGCGCGCCTCTATTAAGCCGCCCGATGAAGAGCACACATACGGTCACGAGAAGTTTGAAACCATAGGCGGATTAATCGGCGGAATAGTACTGATTGCTGTTGCGCTTCTGATCTTTTATGAAGCCACTTTAAGGTTGACAGGGTTGGTGAACGCACAGATTAATCAAGGTGTGGAGTTTGCGGGTTTTGTCGCGATAGCCTACGCTATTCTTATTGCTTCTTTAAGAGTGACTGTTTTCAGAAAAGCTCAGCACATCGAAAGTCCCTCGATGAAAGTGGGTTTTTACGACGCTGTTTCAGATCTAGGTTCAACTTTTCTAGCCTTGATAGGGTTCGGCTTAGCTACTTTAGGCTTCAAATACGGCGACGCGATTGCATCGATTTTCCTCGGTGCAGCGCTTAGCTATTTGAGCGTTAAACTTGTGAGAGCCAGCGTGATGGAACTCAGCGACACCGCGTCAAAGGACTTGGTGGAAGAAACAAGAAGGCAGATCGCGTCGCATGAGGGTATCGTGAAAATTGTTAATCTTAAAGTCCGCAAGGTGAGCTCGAAGACCTTCATAGACGCCTCCGTGCAGGTAATAAGTCATATGCCTTTGGAAGAAGCGCATTCCCTTGCGTCCAAGGTTGAGGCAGACTTAGAACAGGCTTTCGGCAACGTGGACGCGACAATCCATGTTGAACCTTCAGAGCAAGAAAGCAAACTCGACGAGCTAGTCAAGAAGTTGGCGATGGTTGACGGCGTAAAAGAAGTGCATGAAATATCCACGGTTTACACAGGCGGCAAATTCTACATCACCCTGCACGCCTGCGTAGACCCTGACCTCTCTGTTGAAGAGGCGCATAAAATCGCTGAAGTCATAGAGCGGAAGTTGCAGGCGGAGATTAAGCCTTTGGGGAACGTGACGGTGCATGTTGAGCCGTCGGGCATTGCGGTTCCGGCTACGCAGGTTGATGAATCTATCCTCAGAAACGTAATCTCAGACATCGCAAAGGGGGCAGGGGAGAATCTTCGGATACAACGTGTAGTAACCTACGCAGCTGAAGGCACACGCTACATCAATATTGACTGCTGCTTCACCAAGCAAATTCAGGTGAAAGAAGCCCATAGAGTCGCCTCGCGGATTGAAAAAGAAACCAAAGACCACTTCGCAGGCGCCGTCGTCACGGTCCATATGGAGCCTGAATGCGTGCAGGACGAATCAAAGAAATCTTCGCCTCACCAAAAATCCCCCAAGAACTTAGAATAGTTAATTTTGCTGCAGGTTGAAATCAGCACGGCTTTTTGCATGTGCCAGAAAGCCTTTAATGTTGTCTTAAGCATAGTAAGAACGGGTAAAGTGGGAGTGCTGTAATGTTCTCGCGTTCAGCGTCAATTAAGTTGAAAGCAATTTTGATTATCGACTTAATGATTATAGGCGCCGCAGGAGGAGCGTATTTCTATCTCCAGCATACGGGCGCAATCGGCGTGGTAACGAAGCCTGCAAAGTTTGTTCTTTCAAACCTTATCATCGACCCGTCTAACGCTACGGAAGGTGACGCCGTGCAGATAGAAGTTAACGTGACCAACGTTGGCGATTTGGAGGGCAACGACACAGTCAATTTTGAAGTAAACGGCGCCGTGAAAAACTCACAGAATGTTACCATTGAGGGCGCCGCCACTCAAGTCGTGACTTACACAGACATCGAAGTAAACGATGGAAATTACAGCGTTCAAGTGGGCGATTTGTCAGGCTCTTTCGTCATTAACCCTGCTCCGCCAGGTTCGAGCAAGATAGTATTGTCCGATCTGAATGCTTTTCCGTATGAAGTTTGGTCAGGTCAGACGGTCAACATGACTGCTACCGCCGAGAACCCAACCTCGCAGCCCGACAAGCTGAGGGTTAGGGTTACGCTTGACGGCGTGTTTGTAGAATCAAAGGTGATTGAGATGAATGCAAGCTCAACTGAAACAGTAGTGTTCCCGCTTAACGCGACGTCGGTGGGGATACACATCGTCAAACTAAACACTCTAGAAGGGCAATTCTCAGTTGTCCAGACTGGCTACCACACCCTTGAAGTTAGCAGAAGCGGCGGCGGCTCCATACCCCTGACTTTCACCCTGAACGGAGTCAGCCACAACACGCCTTACATTCAGCTTCTGCCCGACGGGGAATACACTGTGGCTGTTCCTAACCCGGTTACCCTTTCAACTGGCGTTTTAGGGTTCACAGATTGGCAAGACGGCGTCACCAGCCAAACAAGAACCTTCAACCTAGACCAGCAGACCTTCCTCATCGCAACATACACTATCATCAGCGGCTACGCATCTTGCCCGTCACTGTTCGTTTACAACGGCACAGGGTACTCGTACGTAACCGACGTGTCAAACTCTGGTTGGCTCGGTTACATGGGCACCATGAGTAGCACTGGCGCCATCACGTACACAGGCGGAACACCCTGGGACTACGTGAAGCTTGACCCCAGCCAGCTTGTGGTCAAAAACGGCTATTACGACATGACCCTTGCTCAGCAGGCAGACGAACTATTCTACTTGGATACAGCATACATGGTTGTGGTTGACCACCCCATCGGAACAGACGTTTACTCGACCATGAGCAACTACGTCAGCCAAGGCTTCAACGGACAAATCTACACAGTGAACCCAAGCAACCTGAAAGCGCCGGTGAGCGCAACCTACATCTGGGGACCAGCAGGCACAACCGCCAAGGGACAAAACGTGCTGCCCCAGATTTCGAAGCTTGACGGAGTCTTCACCCCAGGCAACAGCGGAGACCTCAGCCCGTCATGGAACAACACTTACCTTAACCAACTGACACTGGACCTCGGCAACCTTTCAGGTGCAAAAAACATCAAGCTTGTTGTCAACGGCATCGTCGACTGGGGAAACTACCAAGATTACTACAAATGGATAGATGAGTTCAAGAGTGCAGCTTCAGCAGGGTACCTTACGAACGGCACGGTGATTTATCCTGGACCTTACCTGCAGGTTAAAGATGCAAACGGCGAATGGGTGACGGTGCCACAGGACAAGGAGATGCCTATGCCGTCTGACTCAAACGCAAGAACCTTCGTTGTGGACTTAACAGGTGACTTCCCAGCTGGGATAACTGACTACCAAATCAAGATAAACAATTTTTTCAAGGTAACCTACGACTATATCGGAATCGATACATCAGCCCAGCAGAACATAACGATCCAGAAAATCCTGCCTATTGCCACCCTTGACGCTTGGGGGCCCACTCAATCCGCATCATCAGGAAACTTCACAAGATATGGAGACGTAACAGCGCTTCTTCAAGCAGCCGACAACATGTACGTGATTGGCCGTCAAGGCGACGAAGTACAGCTTGAATTTCCAGTGGGAAACCTTACGAAAGTGGCGCCTGGCATGGAGAGAGACTACTTCCTCTTCGTGGCTTGCTGGTTTAAGGATCCGCCTGGGCAATGGGGTTACGGATTTAACTTCACGGTGGATCCATTGCCCTTCATAGGCATGAGCGGGTACCCCTACACTGCAACGCAGAGCTATCCCTACGACGCCGTGCACCTTGCCTGCCTAAAGGCGTACAATACGCGTTACGTCCCATCTTAGCAGCAACCATTCTTTTTCTGCTGAGGGGGATTCAGGAATGGCAGAAAGGGAACAGATGCAAGACTTAAATGGTGCACTCCGCATTTTCTTTACTAAAAATTCCCAGTTACTTGATTCACAGTAATTAGAAAGGGCGAGAAAAGAAACATTGGCTTTGCAGTACGTAGGCGACGTATTAAGACTGACCGTGCTCGGAGGACTCGGTGTAGCTGGGCTGCTGGCAGTTCTGATTTGGAAAAAGAACCTGGCAACCAGAGTAACCTACCTGCGACTGGTCGTTCAAGCAGTCGCCTTTGCCGCGTTGTTCTACCTCTTCTCTCTCAGCTTGCCCCTGCTATACTTCTTCATTATTCTCTTTGCTTTGACGCTTTTCATAGGACGTTTCTACTGCGGTTGGCTCTGTCCCTTCGGCTTAATCATGGATGTCGAAGTCTTTGTCAGGAAAGCGCTTCGCATACGCTACAGAATCATCCCAGATTGGCTTAACAAAGCATTGCATAAAACGAGATATGTAATCATCGCCGTTTTCCTAGCGCTGCCCATCCTATCATGGTACCTTAAGCCACCACAGAACCTCGCCTTCGCCGAAGCCATGGCGAAACTATTAGCTGGACCCTTCCGCCCCTACACAGCTCTGATAGACCCGATGATTCCCGTGGTTGTACCGTGGACGAGCAACGCCGTAAGCGTCTTTCACGTCAACTTCACATTCCCGTACGTGCAAGATATCGTCTTCTGGGCTGGAAACTGCATCGGCTTAGACACCGCCATAGCCTTCGTTGTCTTGACTTTGGTCGGCTCTTTCTTTTTCAGGCGCTTCTGGTGTCGCTTCTGCCCTACAGGCGCTTCCCTAGCAGTTGTAAATAGGTTTAAGGGGTTAAAGTGGGCACCTTTACTGCATATTGAAAAAGACGAGCAGAAATGCACGAAATGCGGCGTCTGCAAACGTGTCTGCCAGTCGCAGGTAACTGAGGTCTACGAGCAAAAGGGAGGCAAAATCGCCACTTCGATGTGCATGCTTTGCCTGCGATGTGCCGAAATGTGTCCATACCAAGACGCGCTGAAAGTGAACGTCGGAAACAAAACAGTATTCCAATCAAGAAACTGGCTTGAGCCGTCAACAAATGAGTGAGAAATCAATGAAAAACGAAAAAACAGAGAAAAAATACACGCCTGAAATCCCACAGAAAGAAGCAGAGGAACTCAGGAGCAGCATCAAGGCAGCTTCTGAAAAGATTATTGCTGAAAACCTTGAACGCATGAAGAAGGGTGACACGAACAGGCCTGAAACAATGAAGTACTTTGACGAAATATCAAACCTCTTCGGGAAACGTCAGCAAGAAATTCTCGCTAAGAAGCAGAAGGGCAAAAAAGTCGTCGGCTACATGTGCCTCTTCGCGCCCACTGAGCTGATTCTCGCAGCCGACGCCATTCCAGTCCGCGTCAACTCAGGCTGGTACGACAGCAGCAAAATCGGTGACCGCGTTGTGCCCGTGGAAGTTTGTCCAGTTATTCGTTCAACCATTGGCGCAAAAATGATCGGTCTATCACCTTTCCTCGAGTTAAGCGACGCTTTGATCAGTGCCTTAACATGCGATGGTATGACCAAGCTCGGTGAAATCCTAAGCGATTACAAACCTATATGGGAAATGAACATCCCTAGAGTCAAAGATGCAGCTCACTCCCTGCGTTTTTGGGAAGACGAAATACTGAACATGAAGAAACAGCTTGAAACGCTTACAGGCAACAAAATCACCCGAAAGAGTTTGAAGGATGCAATTGAGTTGACTCAGAGAGCTACACGGGTTTTCCGCCGTCTGCAAGACCTACGCAAAGGTAGCCCTGTCATTATGGGCAGAGACGCCATGCTCGTAAATCAAGCTTACCTTTGGGATGATAAGGAGCGTTGGATTCAGAAGACTGAAGCGTTGTGCAGCGAGCTAGAGAAGAGGGCTCAGCGGAAAGATTGGGTTTGTCCACCTGACACGCCAAGAGTAATGGTTACTGGGACACCCATGTTTTGGCCCGACAGCTGGAAAGTGCCAAATCTCGTAGAAGAGGCGAACCCAAGAGGCATCATCGTTGCTGACGAGCTTTGTTCAGGCGAAAGAATCCTCAACGACCCCGTCGGTGTAGACGAGTGGACCATGGATGACATGTTAAATGCCATCGGCGAACGCTACCTAATGGCTTCCACGTGCCCCTGCTTTACGTCAGGCGACGGAAACGAAGACAGAATCAACTGGCTTGTAAACAAGGTCAAAGAAGCAAATGTCCAAGGCGTCATCTACTACGTTACCCGCGGCTGCATGCTCTACGCGATGGAGTACACCAGAATCAAGAAGGCACTTGACAAAATCAATATCCCAATGTACTACCTTGACACTGAATACACGAGGGAGGACGTTGGGCAGATGAAGACTCGCGTGGAAGCCTTCCTTGAAATGTTGAGTGCAAGGGTCAACTTCTAGGGGCAATGCAATGATAACTCTGGGAATGGACCTCGGTACACAAAGAGTAAAAGTCGTCACTGTGAAAGACGGCGTTGCCGTTTCACGGGGGCAAGCGTTCTCAGGGTTCGACCCCACTAAAGCGACGGAAGAAGCAGTTGCTGAAGCGTTGAGGGAAGCAAACCTGGAACTCTCTGATGTCGCGTACTCAGTCGCCACGGGTGCAGCCATGGAGATGGCCCCTTACGCAAACAACACCATAAGCATGATGGGTGCAGACGCTAAGGCTGGAGTTTATCTATTCCCGAAAGCCCGAACGATAATTGATGTCGGAGCTGAAGAAGCAAGAGCAGTCAAATGCGACGAGCGGGCCGTCATGGTTGACTTCGTCGTTAACGAGCGGTGCGCCGCTGGTGCAGGTGCCTTCATCGAGGCGATGGCAAGGGCGCTGGAGGTCAAGCTGGAGGAGATGGGTCCCCTATCGCTTAAGGCTGAACGTGCCAGCTCCATAAACGCCTCCTGCGTCATATTCGGTGAATCCGACGTTGTCTCACTTATTCACCGCCAAGAATCCAAACCTGAAATCGCCCGTGCAGTCTTCGACGCCATGGCTGACCGCATCTCGTCCATGGTGCACAGGCTCGGAGTAAACCCTGACGTAGTGCTGATCGGCGGCGTAGCCAAAGACGTCGGCTTTGTTGCTTCGCTGCAAAGAAAGCTGGACATCGAAGTTCTAATTCCCGAGTTTCCAGATTACGCAGGCGCATTGGGCGCAGCTCTAACCGCGGCAGGCCGAGCCAAGGAGGGGCAGAAGTGAAAGAGCCAAGCAGCCTAAACGGGGAACTGGAGTATTGGCGTTGGCGGGAATATCAGCGTATTGTCGACGACAAAGAATGGAGGGGCAAGGATATCATCACGGCAGGCGTCGACGTCGGCTCAGTGGGCTCCAAAGCCGCCATAATGGTCAACGGCGAAGCATATTCTTGGAGCATAACCCGCACAGGCTCCAACAGCCCTGAAAGCGCAACCAAGGTTTTGGGTTTGGCGCTGGAGGGAACAGGCTTAAAAATCAGCGACCTCAAATACATCGTCGGAACTGGGTACGGCCGGGTCAACGTTCCAATGGCGAACAAAGCCATCACAGAAATCGCATGCCACGCTAAAGGCGCAAACTACATCTGGGGACCAAGCGTGCGAACAATCCTTGACGTCGGAGGGCAAGACATCAAAGCCATCCGCAGCGACGAAACAGGCAGAGTGCTCTCCTTCCTCATGAACGACAAATGTGCAGCTGGAACAGGAAGAGGCATGGAAGTCTTCGCTGACATGCTCAAAATACCTATCGAAGAAATAGGCGCTATCTCTCTTAAGGTGGACGAGGAACCGCCGCCAGTCAGCTGTACATGCGTAGCATTCGCTAAAACCGAAGCCATCGGTTTGCTCCGCAAAGGCTGGTCGAAAGAAAAGGTATTGGCTGCTTACACCCGGGCCATGGCAATGCGGATGGCTAACTTAATCAACAGGGTAGGATTAGAGAGAGAACTGGTTGTAACAGGTGGGCAATCCAAAAACATCGGGATTGTCAGCCGAATTGAGGTCGCACTCGGCGTAAAGTGCCTGCCTATGCCTAACTGGCGGGACGGCGGATTAGACCCGATGGTTGCAGGCGCATTCGGCGCGGCACTTCTCGGCAAAGCAATCTATGAAAAAGCGCAGAAGACTTAGAGGAGGCGAGATGCATCATCACCAATTACGGGTACTCTGATGGCTCAGGAGAATACTTCATAGCCATCGACACGGAAAAATGCGTGGCCTGCGGCAAATGCGTCAAAGCCTGCCCGCAAGCCGCACTTCAGCTGGAAACAATGTTCATAGACCTCGAAGACAAAACCGTCGCTTCAGTCACGGAGGAACAGCGAAAAAGAATAAAGTACACCTGTTCTCCATGCAGACCAGAAAGCAACCGAGCTCCATGCGTACTGGCTTGCGAAACCCACGCCATCAGCTGCACTTGGAAGGCCTAAAGACCTTTTTGTCACGACGGCCAAATCATTCAATCATGTTGTTACAAAATAAACGCTTAATGGTTCGAGAAAGCCGCATAAGAAAGTTCGCGCCAATGTTTTTCTGTCGATTTTGATGCGGCGGTATTGAAATTTGTGCTGTCGGTAAAGTCGAAGCGCAGGAGTCTGTGTTTGCATTTGGTGTCTCTGCAGCCGTAGAGAAAAAGGTTCGGGTTGCCAAAGTTAACTGTTAATGCATGAGTGGTTGACTTGCACTTTGCGCATTGAGCGGATCGGACTTGGTCGTTCAGCACGTAGCCTCTCATAAGAAACACACTCCATGGCTTCTCCCCAAAAGAAGGCAGCATTAGAATCACTTTGACAAAATGTTTTCAAGGCGTTGTTTAAGTCAAAATTCGCTTCATTTAACATCGGAGTTGAAACTTAAACTGGTTTGTGAATGTGAAGCGACAGCAAAGATTTGAAACCAGGCAACCCAAAGCAAGGAAGAAACAGGCGTTTACGCAAGGGTTTCTTCATCCATGAGGTGAGTGGCCCGTTCGCGTAGAAGACTGTTTCCTCTTAAATAGACTCTTTTGCAGATGTTTTACGCGTGAGAGCTTGTTCGGTCAGAGCAAGTCTTAAGTTGGGCAACGCTGTTTTGGCTGTGGGAAAAATGAAACATGAATATTGCAAACTGGGCTTTGAGCGTCGCCAGCATAATAAACTTCAGTGCTCTACTTCTGATGCTGAGGGCTGTCATCAAAAACAGGAACTCGCTCCGGGGGTACAGCATCGCCGGTTCATTTTTGACGTTTGTCTCGCTTGTAGGTTTCCAAATCGCCTATTATCTGCTTGACAACGTCGTCGGCTTCATCCTAGGCTGGGTGAGTGTTGCCTTCTGGTTTATCGCTTTCGTTTACACCTTTCGGCAGCGGTTAAGTGGGACGCAGCAAGAGAAGGAAATGGTTGAGCCTTAGTTTGCGGAAGCAGAAACATAAATTTGTATCCTTGGCCTTCTGAATTTCGGAGCCGATTATGCTAGAAGGTTTCTGTGGCGGACTTTTCTGGGTTTCCGCGTGTTTTGATTAGAAATAGTCTTAAAGTTGTCGTGGAATAGTATTTCGCGAAGTTTGTATGCCGACTAATTTACCGCCTGAAGCGAAGGACAAGTGGGCTGAGGTTGAAGCTGCCAAGCGCCCGCAGGAGAAGCTTATCAAGATGCAGGAGTTCCTCAGCACCGTTCCTCAGCATAAAGGCACGCTGAAGCTAAGGGGTGAAATTAAGAAGAAGATGGCGGTTATACGTCGTGACCTTGAGGAGCGGAAACGGAAGGGCACAGGGAAAAGCAGCGGCGGACCCAAGCTTTTCGTGGAGAAAGAAGGCGCGGCTCAGGTGGCGCTTTTGGGCATGACGAAGGTGGGCAAAAGCTGTCTCATGCAGGCGGTCACCAAAGCCAACGTGATTGTTTCCACGGCGCCTTACACGACTCGTGAGCCGTCGCCTGGCATCATGGATTACGGTGACATGCAGTTCCAGCTTGTTGAGACGCCGGCGGTGATGGAGGGCAGCGGAGATGGCCGCGCGTGGGGACCTGTAACCCTTGGCGTCGCAAGGAACGCTGACGGCGTGGTTTTAATGGTGGATTTGAGCCGTGACCCAGTTGGTCAGCTGGAGCTTATTCTGGCTGAGCTGGAGAAGAGCCGCGTGTTGGTTAACAGGCCCAGCGGACGGGTCGACATTGATCGGCGACACGCAGGCGCCGCGCTCCGCATCATCCTCGTCGGCAGATTAATTGACTGCTCAATGCATGACGTTGAGGACTTATTGCGTAGCTATCGCATCAGCGACGCAATCGTGAAGATCAGCGGCGACGTCACGTTGGACGATGTTGAGGACGCGATTTTTGAGACGACAACCTACAAGCCGGCGTTGGTCGTCGGTAACAAGCTGGATTTGCCTGGTTCAGTCGCGAACCTGAAGGTCCTCAAGAAGTTCGTTAACGGCAAGTTGCCCGTCGTCGCGGTGTCTTGTGAAGGCAAAGTTGGGCTTGACGAGTTTGGTCAAGCGTTATTCGGCAGTTTAGGCGTCATCCGAGTCTACACTAAAGAGCCTGGCTCCCATGAAAACACGGGTCGCCCGTTCGTGCTCAAGCGTGGCGCTACAGTTAACGATTTGGCGAAGAACATTCACAAGGAGCTTGTCTGGAACTTCTTGTTTGCCATGGTTTGGGCTAAACGTCTGCCCTTTAGCCCCAAGAAGGTCGGGTTAGGCTTCACGCTAGAAGATGGGGACATGGTGGAAATCCATACAAAAGTCTGAGTTGCGGAGTAACGTTCGCTCTGCTCGGCAAGTTTGAACTGGGAGACGTTTTGTTAAAATGAGGAGTTATGGTGGAGGGGGTGGGGGTGGCGGAGGAGGAGGTGGCGGAGGCTCAAACTGCCCAGTTTTGCGTCGGCTTCTCATCAACAGTAAAGCGATAAGTACAACCGCGACTACGACCACCGCAGCGGTGGCGCCGTAAGTCAAGAGACCACTGTTGCCAGACGACTTATTTGGCGACTGGTTTCCCTGACTCGTTGTCGCTGTCGGCGACGATGAAGGGTGAGTCGAAGCAGATGGCGTAGGCGTTGCTGGTGTCGGAGTCGGGTTTGATGCGCCTGCTAGGGTGTCGGTTTCTGCTAGCACGCTGAAGCTTGCTATCTTGCTCGTTGATGCGGCTGAGTTGTCCGCGGGTGTAGCTGTGAATGCGACGCCGTCCCCTGGCGAAAGGGAATACGATGAGCCTGATGGGTCCAGATAGTCTGTGTAGTTGATGGCTACTACTGTTCCTGAGGAGTCGTAGTATGTTGTCACAGCCCAGACGTCTCCCACAGTTTGGGTGCCTGTGTTTGTGATGGTTCCTGTGACCGTGTATACGCCGCTTTCGACAAAGTGATTTAAGTTGCTTGTTGTTAGTCCCGCGTAGGCGGTTTGGTTTGTAGCGACTTGCGCGCCTATGTGTAACGTGACGTTTGTCACGGAGTTTGCCCAGTTTGATGCCAAGAGTATCTCGACAGAGTTCAAATCAGGGTCAAAGTCCATGTAGAAGGGGGCTTTTTTGCCTGGAAGAAGCGCTGCCGCGTAGGGTACAGCGGAAGCTGTACACAAGGGGGCTCCAGTTGAGTTGTAGGCTACACCTTCGAGTGATATTGTACCCAGCGTAGTAGTGCCCGTGTTTTCGATCTCGCCAACAGCGATTATGTCGCCTACATAGGCTGCTGGATTTTGGCTTTGAGAAATGTACCAACTATAGGTAAGAATAGTTGCCTGTGTTGTCTGTGCCTTCACGCTGTGCGTGGCTAAAACTGCAAATGAGCCAACGAACAGGACAACTATAACAAAAACTGAAATAAGCTTCTTCAATTTACCCCACTCAATCCCATGTTCCTTTCGAACCAACATCTCCTAAAATTGGTTATTAAACTTTTTCAAAATTAACCCCAAATTCTATCCACCTCCTCACTCGATAAAAAAAGTTGGAACGCTGGTTTTCAGGCATGTTGGCTCCGCTTTTTGTTTTGGTTTCCTGTTACAAAAAGCAGGGTAGGCTGTCGGGTGCACTTTGCGAGCGCCATCTTTACAGCTTCTTTTTGATGTAATGATTAGGGTACCCCTATCGGTCTTAAAGCAATTTTACAACGAGAATTTGATGTAAAATTGGGGGTACCCCTATCCGGCTCAGTTATATGATTAATCCAATTTTACAATGGGATTTTGATGCAAATAATAGGTACCGTTCTCCCAAGTTCTAGCGGAAAAAATCACCTCAATTTTACATCTGAATTTTGACGTAAAAGATAGACCCCTTCCACCCCGGTAGGCCTCCGAGCTAGGACGTGATTTGAGCTGTTTTTTCAGTTCAGGGCTTGAAGGCGTTGCATGCTGCAAAACTCACGTAACTAGTGCAATAAAAGAGCAAACAGCTGTTAGACGTAGCCCTAAAAAAGGCTGAGAAAAGAAAGAAGATTTTTGGATGCAGAATTCTTATCTGCTTGACTGCGCGACGCGTTCGATTTCGTTGCGTTTCGCTACGCCGGCGCTCTTGATGTCTTTGTTAGCCGCCAAAATCAACTCGTCCGCGATTGATTCCTGAATGCTGCGGGGGCTGTTTGCGCTTGCTAATCTGGCGCCTTCCGTGATGTGCCTAAGCGCCAAATCAATGCGCCGTTGCGGCGCGACGTCGACTGAGAGGTGGTAGACGACTCCACCGTAGCTGATTCGCGTGGTATCCTCGCATGGAGATGCGTTCTCGACGGCTTTGACGAGAACTTCTATGGGGTTTCTGCCTGTGCGTGTGTTGATGATTTCGAAGGCTTCCTTGACGATGTTGGTTACTTTGGCTTTTTTGCCCGCGTTCTTTCCCGGGCGCATAAGGTTGTTGATTAGGCGTTCGACAATGTTGACTTTGGCTTTACGGAACCGCTGATGCTCATGGCGTCCCATGCTGTGCGGGGCAACCATCGGCGTCAAGTTCAGGTACCTTTGCAAGCCGATGTCTTCAACTGTGATGTCTTTGAAGCTCCATTTCTGAAAAAGCTTGATTTCCTGCGGTTGAGCGACTGATGTTTGTGCCATAAAAATTACCTTGCCGGTTTCTGTTTCCGCCCGTAAACGAGCTCGTTCAGGCTTACGCCGTTAACCATAACGACCTTCCAGCGGACACCGGGGATGTCTCCCATTGCGCCGCCTCTTGTGCCGCCGATGCCTTCAACGACAACTTCGTCGTGTTCGTCGACAACGTTGAGGGCGCCGTCTCCAGGCAAGAACGCTGTGATGGTTCTGCCGTTTTTGATTAGTTGGGTGCGGACGCATTTGCGGATGGCGCTGTTTGGCTGTTTTGATTCAACCCCGACTTTCTCCAGAACTATACCCCGTGATTGGGGTGCGCCCTGCATCGGGTCAACTTTTTCGTCGAGCATAAGCATGCGACGGTTAAAGTAACGATCATGCCAACGGAAATTCTTCCGTTTCCTAGCTAACTGCCTTGCGGCGAATTCGCCTCGCGGTGACTTAGAACCCATCTTTTAGATATTCCTCACTTTTAGCACAAGCATAGTCACACAACCCATATATAAACAAAACGAAGATTACATCTTCGTTTCCACCATCTTTTTGAAAATGCTTTTGGCCCATGCTCAACGAGATAGATTGGATAGATGTTCTATTTGTGAAGAGGATGCCTTGGGACCATTTTCGTAGTTTCCCATCTGTTTCGAAGCGTGCCAGGTAATCCATTACTCCGATGCTGCTGCGGAAGACGACTGTGGCTTCGTTTTCTGATGAAAGCATACGGGCTCTACGTCTTAGAGGTGCAACTCTAACTGTTAGGGCTATAACCCACAAGCAACTAGTATGTTACCAAGAATCAAACATCAACGAGAGAAAGATGGATCCTAGCTTCGAATATGGCAGAGAACGAGGGATGTTAAGTGGTCAAGCCAAGAATTTTGCTAGTAGGCTACAACGGGGCAAACAACACGGGAGCAGAAGCAAAACTCCTTGTCATCATCGACGAGATACGACAAGTCCTCGGCGACGAAGCTGAGTTAACCGTCCCAACTCTGAACGAAGTCAACATACGAAGGTACATCAAAGAAGGCCCGAACCTGAAAATTAAGCGTGTAAGACCAGCCCTTTTCCCACTTGACGTCCGAAGCATGGTTAAGGACAACGACTTCGTGATGCTTGTTGAGGGAAGCACCTACATGGATACCTGGGGAGAAGCGTTACTTTGGTTTTACCTGCTTGCCACAAGAGAAGCCCACGCAATGAAAAAGCCTTGCTTAGCCTACTCAGTCGACGCTGGCGGCGCGTCGCGTTTCAACCGCTGGCTGATACGCCGAGAAGCCAGCAAGACAGACCTTATTCTGGCGAGAACTCAAAAAGCCGCTGAGAGACTGCAGAAATGGGGAGTCAAGGCACCTATTGAGGTCACCGCTGATAACGCTTTTGCGTTCCAGCCGAACCCTGAAGACGAAGGATTCCTCAAGCGTGTTTGGCCAGAGGCATCACATGTCGTGGGCATAGCGGCGGAAGACATCTACATGTGGCCGGTCCACATGCGTCCTTTGGATCGAAAACAGTACTGTTACAGGTGGCCCTATTATTACTCGCATTCAAGTGCATGCCGCCAGAAGAGTGAGTTACTTGCCGATGTCCTTGCGGTTCAAGCAGATGAAATAGTCGACGAATACGACAAAGACATTGCGTTGCTGAGCATGGAAGGCTTGGATGCTGATTTTGCGAACAAGATTCAGAGGCTTATGAAGCATGCCGACCGAACTAAAATTTTCACGTCAATCGAGTACAACGCTTCTCAAATGACAAGCATACTTCGGAGCCTTGACCTGCTTGTCACTTCAAGGTATCACGCGGGAGTTCTATCGCTGCCCAGCCAGGTTCCACAGACAGCTATCGGCCACGACCTAAGAATCAGAGACCTATACGCGGATTTGGGCACTTCCGAGCTGTTCGTTGACCACGAAGATGCCGACAGGTACAAAGCTTTAAGCGACAACGTAGAAACACTCTTCAACCAATATGACACAATAAAGGCAAAGCTTCGAAGTGGTTATGAGCAGTACAGGGAACGGGAAAAACGGAATCCTCAACTGCTTAGAGCCTTCTTGGAAGAGCATCATCCCGAGTGGTTAAGTTGAGGACAATTCTTCTGACCGGCGCAAACGGATTCATCGCTACCCAAATCGCCCGCAACCTCTTAGAAGACAAAGAAACGGAGGTTCTGGCGCTGACTAGAGCTAGTGACGGCAAAGCAGCGCGGGCAAAGTTGACGAGGGAATGGTGGGACTTCCCCGACCTAGTCAACGTATTGGACAACAGGATTCAAGCGGTCTGTGGCGACGTCTGCCAACCAAACCTTGGCATGAGCAAAACGGACTATGTAAGTGCAGCCAGTAAAGTAACTCATATCATCCACGCCGCTGCTGACTGGCGCCTTCTTCCTATAGAAGAGCTGAGAAAAACCAATGTTCAGGGAACAGCAAATGTAGTTGCCTTCGCAAGAGAAGCGAGCAAAAAGCACCAGTTTGAACGACTTTCACACATTTCAACCGCCTACGTTGCCGGCGGAAAAACGGGAACCGTACTTGAAGATGAGCTCACCGATGAATACGGCTTCTTCACGGATTACGAACGCAGCAAGTACGAGGGCGAAAAACTTATTCAAGATGCCAAAGACATGCTGCCTATTTCCATTTTTCGCCCATCAATGGTGGTAGGTGACTCAAAAAGCGGCGCAATCAAAACCTTCAACACATTCTACTTCCCACTGCGGCTTTACCTAACGGGGAAAATGCGGTTCATGCCTGTAAGCAAGTCGCTCAAAATCAACATGGTTCCCGTTGATTACGTGGCAAAATCAATCGCCAAGTTGACTTTTGACTCTAAAGCAGAGGGGTTGACTTTCCACGTGGTTGCAAACCACGACTCATTGCCGAAGCTCGGTGAACTCCTCGACTACGTGCGAAAATGGGCTGAAACCGAGTTAGCTTGCAAGCTGCCTGCACCCATATGCCTTAAAATGTCGGCGTCTCAGACGAGAAGCCTTCTTAGGATTCAAAGAGCCCTCACGGGCGGCAGGCGTTTTTCAGACGCCTTGATTTCTCTGACGCCCTACTTCAGCGAGAACCGACAGTTCAGCAGAAGCAACATCGACAGGCTGCTCGGCAACTATGACTTAGATTGGCGCCAAATCATGCCCAAGCTGCTCAGCTACGCTGTCTACAACAGTTTCTTCCACCGCTCGGACCGAACCGTCCATGAACAAGTCATGTTCAGGCTTGAAAGCAAAAGCTACCCGGTAACCTACTACGACATAGCCAACGGCAAAATCACTATGAAAACCGCACAAGAGATGCACCAAGAAATTGCCGCTGCAACCAACGCGCTACAAGCCTCCGGAATCGCGCCGGGTGACAGGGTAACACTGACAGGACTGAATGCCTCAAGGTATCTGGCGGCGGATGTGGCTATCGGGCTCGCGGGAGCCGTAAGCGTTCCAATTTACTATTCGATGCCTCCCTTGGACATTAACGAGGTTCTTAAGGCAAGCGGCGCTAAACTGTTCTTCGTTGGCATACCAAGCTTACTAGCCCGCGTAGACGAGCTATTAGCAGATGTGCCCATAGTTTCAATCTGTAGCGAACCAGCACCGCAAAATGTGCACAAGCACGTGATTTCCTGGGAAGAATTTCTATCGAAAGGCAGCGGCAACTCACCCGCTAGAGCGCCCGTAGGATTCAGCGACATAGCTACTCTGAGGTACTCGTCGGGAACAACTGGCAAACCTAAGGGCGCCGTCTTCAAACACGAAAACTTCAGGTACATGGCAGAGTCAATTGTGTCGATAACCTCGTGGAAGGCGAGAAACCGCACGACAAGGTACCTTTCGTTCCTACCCATGGGACACGTGGTCGAGGGCATATTGGGAACCTACTCGCCCTATTACGCTCCAGCACCTGTTGAAATCTACTTCTTGGAAGACTTCCGAAAACTGCAGAAAGCACTGCCTCAGGTGAAACCGACAGTTTTCTTCGCGGTTCCACGTATTTACGAGAAAACTTGGGAGGCTCTGGAGAAGAACCGATTTGGGAAAATCTACACACAAACAAAGAATCCGTTGCTGAAGCGCACCTTGAGGGGAACGTTGAAGCACATGACTCTTAGGCGGGCAGGCTTTGATCGCTGTGCCCAGCTGATAGCGGGCTCGGCAAGCTCAGGCGAGAATCTCCTATTGAATTTCCGCGGACTAGGCATTGAAATCTACGATGCATACGGAATGACGGAGGCGCCGCTAGTTACCCTCAACCGGTTGGGCAGAAACAGAATCGGCACTGTCGGCGAACCTATGCCTAAGACGGAACTGCGGATTGCCGAGGACGGCGAAGTGATGGTTAAGGGTCCGCAGGTCACCGCTGGCTACTTCGACAAGTCACTTGACCTTCCTTTCAAAAATGGCTGGCTAATGACGGGAGACATCGGAAAACTCACGGAAAAGGGAAGCCTTGTCATCTTCGGACGCAAGAAGGAACTCATCAAGACCTCGTATGGCAAATGCATCTACTCTGGGAAAATCGAGGGCATGATAATGGAGATAGACGGGGTCTCTGAGGCCTTGCTTATCGGCGAATCCAAACCCTTCTGCACGGCACTCGTATGGGTCGACCAGAAAAAATGGAACAAAACGACCTTTGTAGTCATCGACAAAGCCATCGAAGAAATGAACGCGCGACTTTCCAACCCTGAGAAACTCAAGAGATGGGCTTTGCTTGTCAACAACTTAAGCATCGAGAACGGCGACTTAACGCCGAACCTCAAGCTGAAACGCAACGTTGTCGCCCAGAAATTCGCAAGCGTCATTGGGGCGCTCTACGGCGAAGTTGCTCCCGAAGGCGAAGTCCACATTGGCGGAATTGAAAATGCAGGGGAATAAGCATGGGCCTGAAGCTAGTCATTTTGGGTTGGTGGACGCCGAAATACGTCATTCGCAGAGAACTGTCCGACGTGTCGGACCAGACAACAGCAACGCTTGAGTCGCTTCTTGTAAAATACGCCCATGAAACGTCAAGCAATCCTCGAAAACCGCTACAGTCAAAAGACATTACAAAGCAGCGGACGGAGATGGCGGAAACCCACGCAAGGCTCGTTGAAGCTTTAGAAGCTGCGCTTGGACGCGAAGAAGCTGTAAAAATTGGGCGGGAAGCTTTGTTCAGTGTCGGGAAAAGCTTGGGCAAAGAAGCACGACGCAAACTCGGGGTGGGCGAAAGCCGTGAAGATTTGATTAGGGCTGCTAAAATCCTCTACAGGGTATTGGGCATAGACTTTCAATTTGAATTGCACAATAGCAAAGACGCAACTATCATAGTCGATGAGTGCGCGTTGTCCAAGAAATATTCCGAATTAACATGCAAAGTTTTAAGCGCCACAGACGAGGGAGTGATAAAGGGATTGCAGCCCAGCTGCTCTATGAATTTCACGGAGTTCATGACAAGCGGCTGTAGCAAGTGTAGGGCAAGCATCATATTCAACAAGGAGTCTGCTAAATGAAGGCAATAGTGGTTGGCTCTGGCGCTGGAGGGGCAACTGCAGCCCGCGAGTTGGCGAAGAGCGGTTTTGAAGTGACGGTTCTGGAGGCGGGCAAGCCATTCAGTCCGCTCACACATAAGGTTTCGTGGCTCAGCTCGCTGAGAGGCACATGGCTCCTCAAAGACGAAAACTCAATACACCGTGTTTTTCCCCACTACGACGTCAGCCGAGCAAGCAACGAACTGACGATTTTCAGAGGAGTCACGGAGGGCGGCTGCACGTCTATTTCATGCGGCAACATGGTAAGAGCCGAAAACGGCCTTAAAGAAATCAACCTTGATCTCACACCGGAATTTGAGGAAATCGAGCAGACCCTGTCTATAAAGCCTGTACCGAAGGAAAAGTGGCGTCCTCTGACCCAGCAGATGTTCGCTGAGGGGGAGCGGCTTGGGTACTCTCCGAAGCCTACGCCTAAGGTGGGCAACGTGGACAAATGTGTGGGATGCGGCTACTGTGAGGTGGGCTGTGTAACGGGCGCCAAATGGGACAGCAGGCAACTCTACAAACAGTACATCGGCAAAGGCGTTTCGTTGTCGACGAACTGCAGAGTTCAAAAAGTCCTGGTTGAAAGCAAGCGGGCACGTGGAGTTTTGGTTTCGCATGGTGCCTCAACTGAAGAAGTCAACGCAGACGTGGTAGTTCTTTCTGCAGGCGGCATCGGCACAGCCCAGATTCTGCGAGCGTCCGATTTGCCCGCAAAAAACAACCTGTGGGTTGACATCGTCTTGACGGTTGGAGGCATCATGAAGGACGCAAAGATGCTCAACGAGCCGCCCATGACTTGGTTCATCAAACAAGAAGACTACATTCTTTCACCCTACTTCGACATACTTTCATACTGGTTCCATAAACCATGGAAAGACGTATCCGCCGAAGACAGAGTAGGAATGATGATTAAGCTAGCGGACTCGGAGCAGGGAAAAGTCAACGCAGACGGAACAGTCACCAAACCACTTGAGCCAATCGACCATGAACGCCTAGAAAAGGCAAAAGTTGAGGCGAGAGAAATAATGGAGGCAACAGGCGTCAAAGGTCTCTTTGTCGACGGAATGGTTCACGGCGGTCACCTCGGAGGCACCGTGCCCTTGACAAGCGGCGACGTAGAGTCGATGCATCCGTCGTGGTTGCCCCGTGACCTCTGGGTCGCAGATCTCTCGCTCATGCCACGTTCACAAGGCTTACCGACAATGCTGACTGCCGCGGCACTGTCGCTGCGCGTTTCAAAGAAAATCATCCAAGAAAAGGGGAAGCGATGAAGGCACAATGGAACAGGCAAAGCACCGCAAAGAATATTCGAAGCCTGAGTTGCTCTTCGGCAACTTGGCTATAATCCTCTGGATTAGCTTAGGCGCTATGTCCTGCATGATCTATTACCCGTTTTCAGCCATCCTTTTTTTCGCTACAGCTGCGTTCTTGATTTTCTATGAGCTAGGCAAGAAAGGCTGCGTAACATGCTACTATTGCAAAACATGCACTGTCGGAATCGGCAAGCTACCTGAATTCTTCTTCAGAATGGCGGGAACCGCAAACGTGAACAGCAATGCACTGAGGCTTTTCCCGCTTGTCTATTTCCTTTTGGGCATTCTACCAATTGTCCTCGTCACCGTTTCCGCTGTCCAAGGAATTTCAGCTTTCAAGATAGTTTTGCTGGCAGGAACCCTACTGTTTTCTGCTTATATTGGAATAATTAGAAGGAAAACCTTGCTTCATGCGGTAGCATGACGCCACATTAGAAATCGAGACGGCGGATGAGAAAAGAAGCTGATATGCTTACCAGTTACCTTTAGCCTGTAGAAGGCGGACGCCAGTATGGTCTAGGCAAGTTGGTGGAGTAGTTGCTCTTGGGGCGGCTGCTTTACGCTGTGGCTTCGAGCTGTCGGCGGCTTTATTGTCTCGGGTTGCATGGTGTATGGTGCCAATATAGTTTCCTTTTCTCGAAGGGTTATGTCTCTTTCGATGGAGCGCATCATTGCTTCATCTTGTGCTATGCCAAGCCGCTCCAGTGCTGTGCAGTGTTCAAGTATTGCTTTAAGTTCGGGAACCGTGAAGTTGTTCCAGTGAAGATTTGGTTGAATTTTCATTTGTGGTTCCTCACCTATGTATTTGGCGCAGCTCGCTTAAAAATTATCCGTTTGTCGAAAAAAAGTTCCTACAAAGAACATCTATCCAAATATTCAGTCTTTACAGGCTATTTATTGAACATTTGTCCGATTACTGATTCCGCTGCGACCTGCACACAGCAAAGACACACCAGCGTCAAGAATAAATAGCCAGTCATCCTCACACTTAATCTGGAATGCAAGGTTTTAGGCAACACAAACGACTGGTTCTGGCAGCGTTGCTATTAGTGGCAATAATAGTCGTGTCTTTCTTCATCGTCCAGCAGGTTTCGAAACCTTCAACGAAAACTTCGCCTTCTCCAGCTCCATCGACGCCTACGCCAGCTCCGACCGCAATGCCCAGCTCCACTTCGACAACCGCAACGTCTTCGCCTTATTCTCAGCCAACCGCTACTCAAATCCAGATGGTGCCGCCTCCCACGACACCGACTCCGATCGAGGTCGAGGGGCTTCTCCCGGGAGAAGTTACCCATTACCAGAATTACAGTCTGACGCCGATCAGTGCTTTTGAAGAAGACATTGCTCAACACCCTGATGTTGCTATTATGGGAACGCAGTATCTGAATGAGGCAACTTACCGCCTAGAAATCACGGGCCTCGTGAAAACTCCGTTGAATTACACTTATGACGATGTGGTTAACAACTTTCCTTCGTACCAACAGGTATCCACATTGCTCTGCGTGGAAGGCTGGAGCGTTACCACGTTATGGGAGGGCGCCAGCGTGACTGACCTTATCCAGAGCGCAGGCGTTAGCCCCAGCGCAACCGTTGCCATCTTCTACGGCTCAGATGGCTACACGAGCGCGCTTCCGCTGAGCTACATTGCGCAAAACAACATAATCTTAGCCTACAAAATTAACAATGTCACTCTTCCGCCCGCTACAGGTTTTCCTCTGGCGTTAGTGGCAACAAACCAGTATGGATACAAATGGGTAAAATGGGTAACCGAAATTGAAGTTTCAAACGATACAGGTTACCTCGGCTACTGGGAAAGCCGCGGCTACCCCAACAACGCGACGATCGGCACCTCCGACGGCTCGTTATCGAACCCTTATGAAATTGCAGAAATCATCGGTTTTTCGGCTGTTGCGATAGTGGTTGCTGTGGCGTGCTACATTATCATGACCAAGGTCAGAAAAACATATTCAAGCCGAGAAGATAACAAGCAAATCTCGGTTTGACCTCTATTTTGGCTAAGCCTATTAAGTACCTTGCTGCCTAGTTATTTTGGAGTAGGTCTCTTATGACTCAGTTTGAAGTGTACAGAGATAACGATCGACTTTTCCGCTGGCGGCTGAGAGCAAACGACAACGCCCTCATCGCCGAGAGCTCCGAAGGTTACCATAACAGGTCTGACTGCGAAAACGCAGTTATACTCGTCCGCAACGAAGCGCCGAAGGCAGGCATAGTCCTGAACAACACGTAGCAACAGCTTTAAACCCTGACGCAGAACAAGCCTAAAGAGGTGTCAGTTTGGAGAAGAAATGTCCAGTTTGCAAACGGGTTTACACGACGTTTGACCCGAAAAGCAAGTACTGTAGCAGCGCATGCGCCAAGAAAGCCGGAAAAGCAAAATAGCCGCCCTCAAAACGCAACTATCCATCTCCGTATTTAAGTGCTGGGCAAATTAAAAATAACAGTTGCTACATAATGTACTGTGCTGATTGAAGCTTAGTTGGAGGATTCGACTTGGCGGAGATAGTTGAGTACATCAAGGGTCCTGAGCCTGACAGGTGGCATTGGATGAAAGACTGCAAACAGTACCCGCGCGTCGCCGTTCGAAAACGCTTCAGCAGACCGAATTCTGACCTTTGCGATGAATGCGAAGACCTGGAAAGAATTGAGATTCGAAAAGTAGTAACAGCATAACCAGGCTTAACCCCTCAAATGCGGTTGCGAACCAAAAACTAGCTTGAACTCTGAGATTCCACCTTCAGCGGAAGTTCAATCGTGATGGTTGTCCCCGCTTTAAGTTGGCTTTGAACGGCGATTCTTCCATTGTGGGCCTCAATTATTCTTTTGGTGATCGGCAGCCCGAAGCCCATGCCTTTCGCTTTCGTAGTAAAAAGAGGCGCCCAAATCTTGGCCAAGGTTTCCTGCGTCATTCCGTCACCTGAATCTTTGAAGCTGAAAACCATCATATCAATGGACTGCTGGCTCTTGACAGTTAGCACGCCGCCAGCGGGCATCGCGTCGTAAGCGTTCTTTATGATGTTCATGAAGGCGCGATGTATTCTGTCGACGTCAACATACAAGGGCATCTCTTGGGTCTCATCTATCAATTTAACGTTCTGTGGCAGTGGGGCAAGCGCCAGAGCCCCCATCAACAGTGTCCTAGCTGTGGCAATTTCAGACTGCAACTTTATTTCGCTCCCGTATTCTATCAGGTCGTTTACTATCTTGTCGGAGTAATCGATGCTTTTTTCTATGCTCTCGAACATAACCCTGTCCTTGACGTCTAACGTGTTGGAATGCTTTGTTTTTAAGTAGTACGAAGCTGCTCGAATCGCGTTAAGGGGGTTCCGTAAATCATGTCCCAATATGCCGGCTAATTCACCGATGGAGGCAAGTCGCTCGGCTTTAAGCAGTTTCTGCGCCATCTCTTGTCGTTCAGTGATGTCGTGAAGGACAAAAGCTATACCAACATCCTGGCCTCTAGCGTCACTAACCATAGAACCGGATAGAACGCAAGTCTTTATTTGGTTAGATTTCGAACGGAATGTAAACTCATAATTGTTCACTTGTCTGCGTGTACTTAATTCAGCGATAAGTTGCGGCAGTGTACTTTCTTTGTTTAGAACCTGTGCATTCTTTATGAAGAAACTGACGGGTTTTCCAATAATCTCCCTTTCTTCATAACCTGACAAATCTACAAGATATTTATTAATTTTAATCACTAGCCCTTCCAAGTTAACAAGAATAATCCCGTCAAGCATGGATGAAAAAACACTTTCGGCAGCAATTTCGGGTCTGAAACCAAAAAGTTCGTACCTGAGCATAGCGTAAACCACTAAAAGACTCGTCAAGGCGCCTGCGATGCTGCCTAAGACAGGAAAGTTTATGCCCGCAAGGGGAAACAAGGAATCAGTGAGAAGGGAGATGAAGATGGGAATCCCAAAGCCAACCGCGACAAATAAGGTCTGTTGTCTCCTAGTCTTATCGACAACATGATTGTAGTAACTGACAATCATCAACACCGCCAAAAGCGATACTACCGCAGCCCAAATTCCGTCAATTCTCGAAACAACAGTAAGCTGGATACCTGCAGTATAACCCCACGGCGTGATTCTTGGAGCCCCAGAAATCCAGTTAGTCGATAAGTCAATTAAGGAAAAAGCCAACGCTGGAAAATACAGCGCCACGTAGACCAACTTGTTTTTCAAGAGGTCGCTTTCTGTAAAGGAAAGCGTGAAATGGAGAATAAGCGCTATTAGAAACGGCCAGAAGACAAGAACTTTTTGCCAAAAAAAGGCTATGGCAAACGTACTGGCTTCGCTTAGCATGAATTGACAGAAGCCCCAGTAAGCGGTAACCAACATCGTCAGCATGAAAAGCTTGTTGGTGGTTGATTTTCTATTTAGGAAATATACACTTACTCCAACGGAGACACAGAGACCGCTCGCACACAGACAGAGCAACGCGTAAATGTTCATTTATTCTTCAATCCGAAGTTTTCTAGCGTTTCAGATAGCTAATTGTCCTAGACAATTGTTTAAGCGCATGGAAAAAATAAAACAATATGTGCGAAGTACTTAGGAATAACACTTTCTGAAACGTCAATTTGAGGGAAAGTTCCCAGCTTAATTCACGAGAAATGCAAAGGTTTTTATGCTAACTAGTTTGATTACCACTCTGGTTAAGGGTTGCCTTCTGGTTCACCCCCTTCTCTCTTCCTGAAGGTTCCAGACAGCCCTTAACCAACTCCGCTCTTAGTTATGCAACGGGCAGTTCAGCAGAAGACTTTTGAGGTTATCAGCATGCTTTTATTTAACGTAAGAACTATCCCTTAACAAACCCGAAAAAACCAGCTTTGAAGGCGCATGACAAAATGGTTGAGCTCAGGACACAGGAAAACCAGCTTCTCTTCGCACTGCGAGCCGTAGGCGGAAACGCCACAGTAGAGCAGTTAATCGAGAAAACAGGCATGCAGGACGCCGCGGTCATGCGCATCGGTCTAACCCTACAAGAGAAAAACCTCATAACGATAAATGCCAAACACCAAAACGTCGTCAAACTAACCGCGGAAGGGGAGGGATACTCAAAAAAGGGTTTGCCTGAACGCAGGTTGATGCATTCGGTGGCAGCGCTCGGCGGAGCGGCAACCCTTAAGGAGGCGACGGAGCAAGCATCCATAGGCGCCGAGTTTGTCCAGATTGCCCTTGGCTGGGCGATACGAAAAAAATGGGCGCTCTACACCCCCAGCAACAACACTCTGCGCGTTGCTGAGAGCTTCGTTCATCAAGCCGCTATCCCTGAAGGCTCCGACGAAAGGCTCCTCGCCATTCTGGCGGAGAAAAGTCAAGTTTCGCTTGAGGAATTACAAGTGGATTTGAAGGGCGCTGCTGAGCAGCTTAAGAAGCGCCGAGTTCTTTCCATCGAACCTAAAACCAGCCGCACATTGCAAATCACGTCTGAAGGCAGAAAAGCAGCACTGGCGCCTGTTGAAGCACACGGAGCTTTTGGTATATCCGCACAAGCAGCGGCAGAGGTTATTACTCAACTTAAACCCGAGGACATTATAACTGGAAGATGGCATAGCGCAAAGCTGCAGAAGTACAATATCGAGGCTCCCGTAGCTAGAACTTGGCCGGGCAAAAAGCACCCGTATCGGCAGTTCCTCGACGAAGTCCGCGCCAAACTCATCCAACTAGGTTTTCAAGAAATGACCGGCACGGCAGTTGAAACAGGTTTCTTCAACTTCGACGCGCTTTTTGTCCCTCAGGATCATCCTGCAAGGGAAGAAAGTGACATCTACTACACCAAGGACCCGGAATTCGGCGACGTCAGCCAGCACGGTGAAGCCGTCGAGCATGTAAAGGAAACACATGAGAACGGCTGGGAAACAGGTTCCGTAGGGTGGGGATATAAGTATTCGCTTCTGGCGGCGCAGCGGCTGATTCTTCGCGGTCACGGCACATGCCTCAGCGCACGGACGCTTGAGGCAAAGAAGTACGAGGTCCCAAGCAAGCACTTTAGCATCGCCCGGGTTTACCGCCCTGAACTCATCGACAAAACGCACCTAAGCGAATTCAACCAAGTGGAAGGCATAGTAATCGACGAAAAACTGACCCTAAAAGACCTCCTAGGCGTTCTTGGCAAATTCGCCGTAGAAATTGCAGGCGCCGACAAAGTCATGTTCAAACCCGACTACTTCCCGTTCACGGAGCCCAGCGTTGAACTCAGCGCCTACAAGGAAGGCTATGGCTGGGTGGAATTCGGAGGCAGCGGAATCTTCCGTCCAGAAGTCACGTTGCCGCTTGGCGTAAAGGAACCCGTCATCGCTTGGGGCTTAGGCGTGGACCGCTTGTTCATGATGCGTGCGGGCATAGAGGATATTCGGCTGATTTTCAGCCAAGACCTTAGTTGGCTAAGACGCAAGGAGGTTACGTAGAATGCCGACAATTGACGTTGAATACGCGGAGCTTATGCGACTGCTCGAGTTAGAGCCAGATTGGAAGATGGAGAAGTTGGATGAAATCCTCGTCAACGTTAAGGGCGAAGTGAAGCTTTTCAACGAGCAGGAAGGCGTCGTCAGCATTGAAATGAAGGATACCAACCGCCCAGATTTGTGGAGCGCCGAAGGCTTGGCAAGGGGACTTCGCTGCTATCTGGGATACGAAAAAGGGCTTAGACGCTATGCTGCGGAGAAATCCATCGTGGAAGTCAACGTGGACTTCAAGCTCTTCAACATCCGACCCTTCATTGCCTGCGCCGTCGTAAAAGACGTGCAGTTAAGTGACCTCGTAATCCGCGGGCTGATGCACTTACAGGATAAGCTGGACAAAACTTTCGGAAGGAGCCGCCAGAAAACCTCGATCGGCATCTACAATTTCCACATGATCACGCCGCCGATTGAATACCGAGCCGTCAACCCCAAAGACGTCAGCTTTGTCCCACTTGGTTTCGAGGAGAAACTTGCGTTGGACGAGATTCTTGAGCGGCATCCAAAGGGCGTTGAGTACGGACACATAGTCAAGAAGAACCCACTTTACCCTATTCTGTTTGACTCGGAAGGAAAAATCCTTTCTTTCCCACCAATCATCAACTCCAACGACCTTGGCAAGATCACCGAGGAATCGAGGAACCTGCTTGTTGAGGTCACGGGAACACTGCAAAAGACCGTCGTCAACACGCTGAACCTCGTGACTTCTGCGTTAGTTGACCGCGGTGGAAAAGCTTACTCAGCGACGATTCATTACCAGCAGGGCGGAGGATACCAGCGCTCCGACGTGGTTACACCAGACTTCAGGGAGAGAACGGTACCATTGAGCGTTGAGTACACGAACAGGCTTCTCGGATTGAAGCTTTCAGCTAAGCATATTGGAGAATTGCTCTTGAAGGCTGGTTTAGGCGTGGGGAAAGTACAGACAGAAACCGTCGAAGTGATTGTTCCGTTCTACCGTATCGATGTGATGCATCAAGTCGATTTGATCGAGGACGTCGCCGTCGCCTACGGCTACAACAACATCGAATGCCTTTGGCGCGAAATGCCGACCATGGGAAAGGCGAGACCTGAACAGCAGCAAATCAACATTGCACGGGAACTCATGGTGGGTTTAGGCTACCAAGAAATCTTGACTTACACGTTAACCAACGAGGAAAACCTGTTCGCAAAAATGAATGTGAAGGCAACCGAACATGTTGAGCTTGCTAACCCGAAAGTCGTCACCATGACTTGTCTGCGCAATTGGCTTCTGCCAAGCCTCATGGAGTTTCTCAGCAACAACCAATCCGTCGAGTTTCCGCAGAAAATCTTCGAGCTTGGAAAAGTTACGTTGTTGGACGAAGCGGTGGAGACCAGAACCCGCGACGTTGAATGGCTCAGCGCAGCGACGACGCATCCGAACGCTAACTTCACCGAGACAAAGTCAGCCTTGGACGCGTTCTTAATGAACCTGGGCGTTGGATGGCAAATCAAAGAAGCCGCTCACCCAAGCTTCATCGAGGGAAGAGTCGGCAAGATCATCGTCGGAGGAGTCGAGGTCGGAGTCGTCGGGGAGATCAACCCTGCAGTACTCGAAGCATGGAAACTCGAAAACCCAGTGGCAGCCTTCGAATTGAACCTCCAGAAAATCCTGTCTAAAAAATCAAAATGAGGAACCTCAGGCAATCACGGAGCAGGCAGCTTATTAGAACCATGAGAGGGTTCCGTTTTTCCTCGCTGTCCTCATGCACCATGCGTAGATGGCGTAACCGACGGGTACGATGATAGCACACATCAACGCCAAGATTTCTAGCTCTGGCAGAATGGACTCTATCGACTGGCCGAGTAGCATCGGCCTTATGCAGGTGAAGAAGTAGTAAGGCGGGGTGGCGTAGGCGATGTCTCGCAGAATTGGGGGCATGACCTGTGGCGGATAGAGTACATTCCCAAAGACGCTGGTGGCTATGGTTATAAGTGCTGTTACTGGGTCGCCCTGCTTGGTCAAGATGAGCACGCCTGAGCCAATCATGCTAAAGCCTATGAATGTCGCCAAGCCCAAAGCAAGAACAATCACTGCTCCAAGTATGTTGATACTTAAGGTTACGCCAAATGCAAAGACGCCGATGAGCAGGTAGATTGCGACGACGCCTGTGCTCCAGATAAATCCCCAGATGGAGCTACCGATGATGAACGTTAACAGCCCTGTTGGCGAAACCAAGACTTCTTCAAGAGCCCAAGGATTGATGGTTTTTTGCACAAGCGTCAAAGCTTGTCCAAGGTAGGTGTTGAAGGCTAAACCGATGATGAGGTAAGTTATTAGGGTCGTGTGGTCATATTGGATAACGCTCTGCGAATATGCGCTTTGACCCAAGAAGGCGAATGACAACGCCCCGAAGATAGCGGTGAATATGAGGATTGCCATATTAGTTTTGTAGGTGGAGAAGCTGATAGCGTCACGCTTCATGAAGTACCAGATTTTCTCGAGCTCTTGCCCAACCGTCAAGTGTTCATTCCTTCCTCGTCAACTCGATAAAAGCGTCTTCAAGGCTGGGTTCCTCACGCTTATAGTTCACCAACTTAATTTTCTGCTCGAAGAGGAAGTCAAAAACCGAAGGCAACTGGTCTACGCTTTGCAGTTCGACATGCAGCTCCCTTTGTCCAGCCATTAGGTCCTGCTCGGTCTTTTCAGTCACGGTTATGACGCCTTCAAGGGCACGCATCTTTTCAATCTGTTGCTGAGTAATGTCTTCGACGACGAGGTTGATTTGCTCGTCCTTCTTGATTTTGGCTTTCAACGCTTCCGGCGTGTCGTACGCGACTATTTTGCCCTGTTTGAGTATGCCGATTTTGGTGCATATCTGCGCGGCTTCCTCAATGTAATGCGTCGTGTAGAGCACGGTTTTCCCAGTTTCGTTGACGGTGCTTTGGACGAAATCGCGGATTGCATGCGACGAAATGGCGTCTAAGCCCGTAGTGGGTTCGTCAAGCATGATTATCGGCGGGTCAGGAAGCAGGGTTCTTGCCAACGCGAGTTTCCTTTTCATGCCGCCTGAGTACTTCTGGAATGGCAGGAAAGTGTTGTTTTCCAAGCCGACGAGCTTCATCACTTCCAGAATCCTCTCGTCCCGCTTCTGTTTGGGCACGTTGTAGATTGACGCGAAGAACTCCAAGTTCCTGTATCCGTTGAGACGCCAGAAGAAGCCCCGCTCGCCAACGCTGAAAAGCGTCCCAAGCGAACGTTTAACTTGCATCTGCTGCTTAACGACGTCGAACCCGTTCACCAAGGCGGTCCCACCATCTGGCGGAAGAAGAGTACACAGTATCTTGACCAATGTCGTTTTCCCTGCGCCGTTGGGCCCCAGAAGCCCGAAGAGTTCGCCTTTCTTGACTGTGAGGTTGAGGTTATCGATGGCGTTGACCGTCAAGGTTTTGCGGTTGAGAAAACTGCCTCCGCTGTGCATTTTTGACGTGAACTTTTTCGTCAGGTTAATGGTTTCGATGGCGTTTTCGCTTGGCACCAAACTAAACCTCATTATCGGCGACTAACCGATTATGTGTCGGAATGGCTAGTTGCAATTTAGTTTAAGGCGCAGACTAACCAATTTAAGCGTTGTGACGCATCGTTAAAAAAGTGGAGGGCTAGAACTTGTGGATGAATGGGACAAGCTGATGGGCACTTTCGTATTTTTCTGAAAGAGGTAACTGCAAATACGCTCCATACCTGTTGTAGTACGGCACTCCTTTACGGGAAAACAAGGTCAAAACCTTGCCGTCATGGTTGATTTTGAAACCTGTGCCACTCGGTTCATGCCCTCTAACCAAGATTTCGGCACCAAGCCGCCCAAGAACCTTTTCTGAGACATCTTTGCCAAAGAGTTTCCCCGCACCTCTCGGCGAAAGACAAACGCTCCGTAATCCTTCAGCTGGGTCGCTCCAAAGCAAATCTTCCAACAAAGCCCTGTTGCGGCTATCGTCGGCTTGCGCGATGTCTCGCAGACTGCCAATTTCAGGAGATACGCCACCGTGAACCATCAAGAAACGGCCTTCCACGTACACAGCGTTGTAGAGACAACTCCAAAGAGAACGCGTTTTCTGATAGACAAGTTGCCAGTCTTCCCCGAACCTGTCTTGGAGCTGAGCGGGCAAATCGTGGGGAGAAGCCGGCAGGTCCACAGGACCCTCATGGTTTCCACGAAGAAGAACAACCTGCTTCGGATAAGCAAGCTTCAACTTCAGAACAGCGTAGTAAACTTCAGCTGGTTCATCTCCCCTGTCGCCATAATCTCCCAGAAAAATCAAGGTTGTATCCACCGACTTTTCCAGTTTTTCCACGAATCGACTTTCTCGAAGTATCAGCCGTAGGCTTTCGAAGTCGCCGTGGAGGTCTCCTATGACCAGCGCCTCGCCTCGGGGTTCAAGCGTGACCAAGCGGTCGGTGATTCTTAGGTTGCCGAGTTCCCCGCTTTCATTCTGCAAGAGAAGCATGGCTCTGTCTAATGTCTCGTTGAACGCGTCAGCCTTGATTCCTAGGGCTTCTTGTGCTACGGAAGAAAAATCCATGTTGGACACGCAGGTGAATTATTGAATTTGAACTTTTATTTCGATCGAGCTGAAAATGTCCTTTTCAATTGTCCTCTTGAGGTTACTGATTTTGTCGAGTGCTTCGTGGTAGGCGTTTTCTTTGACGGCTTCATGCGTTTCTATGCTTGTTTTGCGTGCCTTGAGTTGGTCAAGTTGCTGTTGGCAGGCGGATAGGCTGCGTTTTGTTTCATCCATTGTCGGTGAAGCCTGCAGCTGGTCTCTTGACTTTGCCAGTTCCGCGCATTTGGCTTGAAGCTGCGCAAGCGAGTTGTTCTTGACGATGTCGCCTATTGCCTGCTCGGCTTTCCGCGCCTTATCTGCCTTCAGCTTCAACTTGTCCGCAGTCAGCAGACGCTGAAGCTTCTCCAGAACTTCTTTCAGTTCGGGGTAGCCGTTCTGCTCAGTCAATAATGCGTTAAATGGGTTATCCAAGTAGAGGTTAATTCTGTTGAGATCGTCAGGAGTTACTCCGCCTCCGCCGCCGCTGGTGGCTAAAGCCTGCATCTTGATGAAGGGCTTCTGCAAATGCCTTAGCGTGTTCCTCAAGTCGTTGGTCACATTGGATATTTCCACGTTAACGGTATTTAATGTGTCGATGGGTCCTTTTGTTTTCAACTCGGCGACTTTCTGTTCCAAATCGGCGATTTCCTTCTCCACTGGCATACGCTCATTCTTTATCTGGTCCTTTTCCTCGCCTATCGTGCCCTGCTGCTTCTGCACGTTCTGCAGTTCATTCAGCAAGTTGAATGCTTCTTCAAGCGTCTTGGTTTTAACGTATTCTTTTGCGACGAAATCGTTTAGGACCTGGTGGACTTGCTTCGCCTTCTCGTAAACCTGTAGGAATCTTCTTCTGTCCATGATGAAGAATGGAGAAATTCGGGGAAACCAGTTCTTGATGTCGATGTCGGTTACAATGAAGATTTTCTGGATTTCCTGAGCGTACCTGTTGAGGTTGTCATACGTGATTTCTTCTGGAGCTGGAAGCTTTTTGAGGCGGTCAACGAAGAGGTGCGAGAGCTTGTTTAAGGCTCGAGCGCGGTTGTAAACTTTCATGTTTCTTCTTTCTATTTCCCTTGCGCTGTTGTCAAGGAGCATCTGGCTTACGTCGTCGACGCTCTGGATAGCCAAGTTCATGTCGTCCCTAAGCTTTTTTGCTTGGGCGTGGACTGGCGTGAGAATTGAGTTTGTTTTGTCTTCAAGCCACGGTTTCACTTCGTCTGAAGACGAAAATTGGATTGTCTCGCTCAACACGGTTCACTGTTACTTTATGTTTGTTGGGCTTACTTATCAATTTTAGCCCTGATTCTGCCAAATTGCGAATACGCTTTTTTGAGTAGTTACTCTTAAATAGCTAACGAAGACATTCACAACCCGAACGAGACCGCCAAAATGAACACAAAAACACTTGCAATTATCATAGTGTTTGTTGCTTTGGCAGCAGCAATCGACGCATTTGTGCCTAAAATTCCCTTTCCTGTTCCTCTATATTCTTACTTGTACTATAACTTGTGGGAAATTCCGATAGTTGTCATTTTTATGCTGTATGGGCTAAAAACTGCGGTACCTGTGGCAGTGTTGAACGCTTTCATTTTGGTGATAATATTCCCCGGAAGCCTCATTTCGGGACCATTTTACAATCTTATCGCAGTGCTATCAATGTTAATAGGAGTTTTTGCGGCTTACAAAATTGCTACGTACAAATGCCCTAAAGAAAAATTAATCCCTTTCTTAAAGAAACACCAATTAGGACTTGGCATTTCAATGACCACACTTGGAGTAACAACTCGAGTCATAATTACTACAATGTCCAACTATTATCTAATAGCACAAACACCTCCAATAGGATTTGGTTTTTCACATGTCGCAACAATTGCTTTTTTACCATTCAGCGCACTGTTTAATGCAACGCAAGCACTCTTCACGATACCTGTGGCACTTGTAACTTCGATAGCAGTCATTTCCGCGCTCAAAATAAATTAAAAAGGCAAATCAGAAGCCTAAAGACTCTGCGAGCACCTTGGGGTTGATTTGTCCTGCTTTGAAGCTGTTGCCCGTCTTGCAGTTGTTGATGATGAGTTCTGCTGGGGCGAATAAGCCGTGGTCTATTTTGTAGAAGTCTCGACCCGCTTCACGGAAAATCTGCAAGAACGGCTTACCGTAATCTTTTGAGACCGCTGAGGGCGCTTGCTCGACGATTTTCTGCAAGGATGCTTCGTCTTCGCAGTCTACTGTGGCGTAGACGGTGCCTCCGTAGAGTATGGCGTCGTTGGTTCTTGCCATCGCCACTTCGAAGTCTCTGCCCAGCGGCGGAATCGGCGCCACACCCATAGCGTAACGGATGACCGTGGGGCTTAAGCCGAGCGTACGAAGCTTGTGGATACCGACCTCAACAACTCTGCCCGTGACCTGAGTCAAGCCCGCAACACTTGCGGTCGGCGCTACAACGACAATCAGGTTTGGCGCTGAAATGTTGCTCGCTGTGGTAACTTTTTCAATCAGTGCGTCAGAAGGTAGGCTGTTAGCCTCCAGCGTCAACACTGCTTTGTCGCTTTGGTCCTTGTAGCCTATTTCCTCGTAGACATCCTTGGGCTTTAGCGCTAAGGCGCGGACTGGACCTGAGCCGATGGCGATTTGGTCTCCGTCTTTGATGCGCCAACCAGCGAACTGCGAGCCTAAAGCCGCAATGGCTGGGTAGTCTGTGCTTATGGTTATCGACGGGAGCTCGAGGTTGCCGTAGGCTTTGAAGCCGAGTTGGACTTTTCCAGCTCCGCCTAAGCATAGCTCTGTTAGTTTCTTGCCTGCTTGGAAGCCGCCCGGGGCGCTTACGCCTGCGTCAACGATTGTTGCTCCTGCAGTTGATTTTGAAACTGTTACTCCGTAAAGTTCTGGGTTATCGAGAAGTCTTTGGGCTATTTTCCAAGCCATTTGGTTTACGCTTAAGGCTACCATAACTTGTCACCTTAGAGATATGCGTATTGTTGACTGGCTTTTCGATATTAACTTAACGCTGCCCTAAACGGACGGCGTACTTTGAACGGGGACAATTCTGTTCTTGATGAAACTTAGGACAGTAGGAGTGAAAATTGAAAGCGAAGCCAACAAGTAGTTCAGTGGGAAAACCGACGGGTACTCGAACAGGTTTCCGCCCCAGGAGCCTGCGATGTCCAGTATGCCGCCGGTGAGCTGGATCAGCGACCAAGCGGTTACTGCGAGCAAGGCGCCGCTGAGTCTGGCTGTGTATTTTTCCCGTCCTACGAGAGTTTGGGATTTGGCATTTGAAAAGAATATTTCGCCTGCGACCGCGCCTGCGCCGCCTGGGAAAAAAGCGTTAACTATAATCTTTTCGACGAGGTTCGCGGGTACGTACATGCCAATCCACGGGGTTGCTGCCAAGCTGAGCACGGGCAGGATGACGTTGCCTGTGGCGATCCGAATAGCAGCGGGAACGGCATAGATGACTGCGCCGCCGATTCCCCAGACCCAAAACCTTCTGCTCTTGAGCATACTCTTGAAGGCTTCTAAATACATACGGTTACACTAACCTGAGACGTTTAAAAAACCTTCCCGAAAACCATAAACCGAGGCAAAGTTGCCTTTTCACGGTCTGTAGCCGCGTAGTGTGCAGAGCGCCAAAGCGGCGGCGGTCAAATCTGCGGTGGTTCCAGGGTTGCATTTGTTTTGGGTTGACCGCAGCTTCTGGTCGAATCGTTTGAAGTTTGCTTTTCCCTTTGCTGTTTCTAGCCCGCCTAATTGCAGAACAGTCTTTGCGTCGGCAGACACTTCTTCTGCTTTCTCTTTGCCTATTTTCCGGGCGATGAATGTATCGGGACGCTCCGAAAGGATTCTCAGGAAGGTGTGCACGACCGCCGTGTTCAAGGGTTTGGTCTTCAACTGCTCCGCGAGGTAAGGGTAGGCTAAGTCGAAGGTTACAGCGTAATTGTTGACCCACTCGGCGCAGATGTCATCGTAGGCTGAAGCGATTCGGAAAACTTCAAACAGCGTCACATTCTCCTTGAGCAGACGCTCTTTTGACTGCGGGTCCGTGACGTCCAGATCTGGCACCTTGTTCAAGCCGCTTGGGCTGGCAATATCGACTGCCTCGTAGAGATGCACAGAATCCCACGCTGTCGTCGACTTAACTGACAAGTCAATGTTCTTGCGCAGAACCGAAAGATCCATCTGAACGTCTTTCCCTTTCGTCGCAATGCCAGCCGCGGCAGCCATCGGCATCAACAGCATTATCGTGCCCAGAATCGTGTTTCCTCCCCGCTGCCACATGTTAACGTCAGCAACACAGGCCTTTATCAATTCACCCAAACCGACCTCGCCAACTCCCAACTTGCCTTCGGCGACCTGTGACCCACGGTAAGCTGCTTCTTGGAACATTGGTCCCGCGGCGACTGCTGAAGCCAAGAAATGCTGACAAGTTGTCCCCTCAAAGCTTGAGGTCAAGTTTACGTTGCCTGGTTTTTCCGCGCTTACTTCAAGCAGAATCGCCAGCTGCAAGCACTTGGAGATATGTTGCGCTTCTTCGCATCTACCCATTTAGCATCGAACTTATTTGGCGCAAAGAAGGTTTATTAAACTTCTCAAAAAACTTAGAACAGTCAAGCTAAAGAAAAGAGGGATATGGAACGAAAGCGCGTGAAGGCGACTTAATCAAGAGCAAAAGCGGAGTAGTTTTTGACGTCAAAGGCTTATTCCATCCAGCGGACAAAATCGTAGCGTTTCCACGGTTCATTCCGTCGCCGCAGGGCACACGTCACGGGAAAGACGCAAACTACGGCAAAGTCTACAGCCTCGGCGACCGATTCAAGTATCTACAGGAAAACCATCCTGACCTCATAGTCTTCGACCCAGTTTTCGGCGAAACCATGTGCGAAGTTCCGGTGCCTGAAGTAGCTGAACATTACAAGCCTGAAGAAAAGTTATGGGCGCTACGGTCAGCCAAAGACCTCACTGTGCTGGAAGGCAAGGCTCTGCAATTTGCAGAAACGCTGAAAGCGGAAGCAGGTGTACCTTGGAGCAGTATCGGTATTTCAGGCTCGATTATGGCTGGGTTGACTACGGAGAAATCAGACATAGATCCGCTCGTGTACGGCGCGGAGAACTGTCGAAAAGCTTACGCTTCCCTGCAGAAGCTGTCGAAAGAGGGACGCTCAGGGTTTAAGCCGTACAGTCGAGCCGAGCTGATGGAACTCTTCGATTTTCGTTCGAAGGACACGCAGATGACCTTCGAAGACTTCGTAATGGTCGAAAGCCGCAAAGCGTTCCAAGGCAAATTCATGGGCACTGACTACTTCGTTCGCTTCGTGAAAGATTGGAGAGAAATAGGTGAACACTATGGAGACGTGTGCTACAAAAACAGCGGCTATGCTAAAATAACCGCCAAAATAGCTGACGACTCAGATTCGCTTTTCACGCCGTGCACCTACAGGTTGAGAGAAGCCCAAGTTGTCGAAGGACCCAAATTGCAGACAATAGAAGAGATTGTTTCGTTCCGCGGAAGGTTCTGTGAACAAGCAAAAAACGGCGAGTCGATTGAAGCCCAGGGGAAAGTCGAGTTGGTCACGGACAACACGACTGGCAGCGTACACTATCGTTTAATTCTGGGAAACAAACCCTCGGATTACATGGTGCTATCACACGTTTAGTGCAGCACTTTGAGGACCTGCTCGTAGTACCGTGGACAATAAGTTAAGGTAACCTGATGGAACTGGTTTCCATCTGGCGACATAACCTCTTCCAGGTTTCCCTCAACAATCACAACTTCGTCCCGTTGCGCCTGCTGCCGGAACTCTTCCATATAGGAGAACACTCTTGTCACTTCGAGGCCTTCTTTAGGTCCGCTTATGAGTTCCAGAGGTTCCACTCCATAGATTGACGGTATGAAGGGTGCTTCATCGTCGGCTGTTATGCGCGCCTTGAGTTTAACCCAGCCCCGCTTGGTTATGCACGTCCGCGGATTATACTCTGATTTGATTTCGCTCCAAGCTTTCACGGGCTCAAACTCCGCTTTGATGGTGCGCCCGCTTGTCTTGTCGTCGTATAACCCGTAAATCTGCTTTCGACGCTGGTGCCAAACGAAGTCTTCAACGGTGAAATTCACGAAACGCCAGTCTTTGCCCGACATCGCTTGCTCAGATTCAAACTCGTTATGGAAACCTGAAGTCTTGTCAGCATAAAAGGATTCTAGCGTTTTCCGCATCTTGGAGTTTTCCGCTTTGCCATAAACTATCAAATCGATGTCTGAATATTTGGGGTGATGGAATCCATGCAGCATTGAGCCGAAAACGCCGAAATTCTCAGTTTTCAACCCTGAACTGTTTAGCGAAATCATGAGAACACGTTCCATCGCCGCAAGCAGTTCATCCGTTGGACCTTCTTCAAGCAAAGCCTGCAGACGCACTTCGGGTTTTCTCGCTTCCGCTATGTCGCCTTCTTTTACACCGACAAGGTTCAGACCGAGCATTTCGTGGGAAATCTGGTATTGCGGGTACTTCTTGAAAACCAGTTTCATGCCTTCGTCATTGTAGAACTTGTAGTAGAGCTGCCCTTTACCTGTTCTAGGCGCCCGTGGATCCTTGGATTCAAAGATTTTCGCTGAGGCGTACTCAGCGTCGCATATGTAGGCGCCTTGAGGATGAGAGTACCCGAAGACACGAAAGATTAAACCTTCAGCGGTTTCGATGGCGTCGCGGTCGCGGAGTTTCACGATGTTACTGGCCAAATGTACTCTTCCTCTGAAGTTGCTGTCCCCACAACTACCTGATAAAAGACATGACTAGACGACGTTGACTCAACACGCTCAAGCTTACCTGCCACTTTGATGTCGCTTCCTACGCGGGCGACGTTGCGGTACAGGCCTATGTTTGAGACAACCTGCACAGGAAGTTTATCTAAATCCAGTTCAGATTGAGCATCCAATGGCTTGTAACCTGAAATCTTGTAGGTTGCGGGTCGATACATGGTCTCGGTGTCGTCGCAGACGGTGGCTTGGAACCTCACGTCGTCAAGAGGTATATAGCGGTAAGCCCCGTACTTCTCCCAGACTTGCTTGGGCTGCTTGGTAGCGTTGTACATGAAGATTTTTCCCTTGTACCGGCCCTGGAACTTTCGGGCTGCCTCAATGCGATTCCCGACGATGTAACTCAGTTTACCCATATTTACTAAGCGGGCTATCGCCTCCTCAACCAAACGGAAGTTATCAGTGCCGTAAACCACGAAGTCGATGTCTGACTCCTGCGAATGCATCTGCAAAGCAATTGAACCATGCAATCCGAGGTCACAGTGGTTCACGCCTGACTCCTTGGACACCAAGTCTATGATTTCCAGCGCCATCTCCTGTAGCTTATCCCTGTTGGTAAGGTTCTGCAACCAAACCAAGCGGTCTCTGGGCACAAAGACCTGCCTTATTCTGTCAAGCGGCGCTGTGATGAGTTCCTTGTTGCGGTAGGGGCAGAAGTAGAGGTAGTCGGGGAAGTTCTTGCGGAAAGCTTCGATGAAGGTTTGGTAGTTCTTTGCGGTGTAGAGTTTCTCCGCCCTGAAAAGCTTGTTACCGCCGAACTCCCATGTTCGTTCCAGCATTTCCACGTTGAAGAGTTCCCTGTATTTGGCGGGGATGTATTTGAGGAACGCGAACAAGCGGTCTTCCGGATGCTCGTAGCCGAAGGTATTCATTATGAACCCCTCTTCAGTAACAAAAGTGTCCCCATCCATCGGAACCCAAATATCTTCAGGCATAAATCGACCCAGCGAAATACATAAAAAGTGATAACTAAAAAAGCTATTGATTCATTTTCAACTACGTAATCGGGCTAAAGCGACGTCTCACTAATAGTACTTTTCAGCTAACTTTCTTGCTTTTTCGGCTTCGGTCGAATGGTTTGCACCTACAGCGTTTACTTTTCAAGCCTGCTTGACGTGTCTTTTCTGGATTTTTCCAGAGCCTTCGAGACGTAATCGTCGATATCCAGCTTGCTCAGGATTCGCTCGGACAGAGTTTCAGGGGCATAAGCCAGCGGCAAGATTGACATGAAAAGGAAAAAGCTGGCGAAAGAGAAAACAGGGAAAGCCGTGCCTACGCTCATGTCTGTTGTAATAAGTCCGCCTAAGGTTATGCCCATTATATTAGAAATCAGGTAGGGGAGAACGCCTATGAAGTAGTATTTTTCGCTGTTTCCTTCTTGTGCCATGTCACCCCAAACAGTTATCAGGAAAAGCATCGAGAACGCGCCCCAAGCTACGCCGTCAGCGCAGATGTAGAACCAAGCGGCGGAGTATGCGTAACTGCCCCCGAAAATGCCAAGTGCCGCATATCCTAAACCTAAAAGTGCAAAGGCAGGTAACGCCACACTTTTACGGCCCTTTCGATCAGCAATCAGCCCGCAGGCAACCGCTGAGACACCTGAAAAAACGTTCTCTATGATAAGGTAATTATTGGCAAAAACCGGTGGAAAACTGGCGAAGTGGATATTGTTCATCTGCGTAGTCAAGTCGTTTATGAGGACAAACATAACCCAAGGAACTATGTACAGGAGAAACGTTTTGTTTACAACAATTGAACGGTAAGACGCTGTTTCTTTCGGTTCAGCTAATCTTTCATTCGGGTTAAAGAGATAGATGAAAAACAACGCTAAAAACCGCCACGCCGTCAAAGCAGCGGCTATCAAAAATGTCTGAGATACATCAAATAGAGTCAGAGCGGGAAAACCTAAGCCTATCACCAAAATTATAATTGCAGCGGATTTAGCTCGTTTCTCCGGCTTCGTACTTGCAGAGAAGTACCCCATGCATATAGGCATGCCAAGCCCAAAGTAAGCTCCAAGAACCGCCGATTCTGTAACAACACTTACAAAATCAGTCAAGCTTAAAGCCGCATAAGACACTGAAATTATCAGTCCCACGATTATCCAGTACTTTAAGAAAACCAAGCGCCGCGTGAATTTCTTCATCAGCAAAGTAACGACGAAAGCAGTCAAAACTAGCGCGATAATGTTGATGGATATGATAAGCAGCAAGGCGTTATTGGCGAAGCCTTCTTGGAGAAACTTAAAGGCACCAAGGTACCAGACAAAAGCGTTTGCCACCAAAAATGTGCCGACCAACGCACTGCTCGACTCTGAACCTGACTTTTCACGCATTGAACCCAAAGACGCCTTCAAAGCATTCAGTATCATGCCACAAACTCCGCCTCAACGCTAAGATCAAAGGGTTCACGACTCAGAGCGGAAAAAATTCGCGTAAAAACTGCGCCTCCAAGCTACATCTCCATTGCCAACGCCTCAAGCAGAACAACTGCTTCTTCCGCTACTTCACGATCTTGCAGTAGCGGGTTTCTCCCCAACTCTTTTAGACCCAGCTTTGACATCTCAACTCTTAGCTTTTGAGTCGCGTCAGAGTTCAAGACAGCATCCACCAAGGATTGGAGTTGCTTGTTTGTCGGGTTTTTCTCACCTATCACTGGAAGAATCTGTGTTTTCAACCTCTCGTCCTGAAGCGCGTAGACAACTGGGTAAGGCGGCAGTTCATACTTGAGTCTGTGGCGCAACTCGGCTGGATTCTGTAAATCAACAAACTCCTCTTTGACTGTCGCTAAAACGCCGATTACTCTGCCAAACTCCGCTACGTCATCAAGATCTTCGCCGTCAGCGTTGCCTACCATCCCGCCGATCCGACACTGGAGCTCAGCCACACTGCTCTTCAACTTAATATCCTCAAAAAATTCGTGGGCAGCTAAATCGTGCTGCTTCCGCAAACGAGTTTCTAGAGCCTCAGCCTTAATCATCTTTAACGTTGCTTTCTCAACCAAGCCAGCAACTGCTTTCCTCTGCGCAACCGACAAGCCCTTGCAGTTGCTTAGGAGTGTCAGCCCACGAGTAAGCAGCGCGTCGCCTGCAAGAAGAGCTAAGTCATCTCCGAATTTTCCATAAAGCGTCTTATTTTCAAACTTATGAGTAGACCTGTCGATAACATCGTCGTGAATATCCGCCGACGCTGCAATAATCATTAAAACCTTTGCAACAGGCTGAGTTTTTTCAGGCTTTCCGCCTACTAGTCGACATGAGACGTAACTCAAAGTGGGGAATATGGGCAGGACGCTTGGAAGTGTGTTTAGTGCATAATACTTCAGCGCTGCGTCAATTGCTTCGTCGCCCCAGCTGAAGCTTAGGATTTCCTTGCAGGCTTGATCAACCACGCGTCGTCCTCTACGGATAATTAGCTTTAACGCATACTCCGTCGATGACTTGGCAGTTGCATCTGTGAGTTTTAGGTCCTCTTCAAGGTGAGCTTCTGCAAAATTGTGAATAGCTGATTTACTCGTATAGTCCCCATCCGCCCCAGTTTGTCGGTTTTGCTCTGATTTTTCTGTTATTCATTCGTTTTCACCTCTATTTCTCCGTAAATTGAACGGTTGCAGCCCGTGGGGTTTATTGAGGCAGGCTTGGTTTGTCGATAAAGGTGCTTGGTTTTGGTCTTAGTTTCCCCCACTCTTTCGCCCAACAATATCTTGACTCGTAATATATAAGCGTTGGTCGTGTATCTCCGACCGGGAACGCTGTCTAACAAAGATACACTTTGAGTAGACAAGCGATTAAAAACAGAAAGAACAGCACCAAATGCACAAACTGCAGCGCATCTAACGATTCTTTCACTAAACAGCCATAAACTTTCGACAGAACAGCAATCAGCGCTTGCAAACAGACTTGACAAAGCCTTGCCGCAGTAATCAGGCAGGCGTGCGTCCTCCATTACACTCTGGAGTCGAAAAGAACCCAAATGGCAAACCGCAGGAGAAAAATAGTGAAATTTAAAAACAAACCATGAAAAGCGGAAATAATCGGCTAAGCGAAAAACTTAAAGGTGTAGAGCAGATAGTTTCCCTTAGAACTAAAAAACATATGGATGTTGAACCAATTGGCTGTAGAAGGTTTTTTTGAAAACAAGAAGACACCAGTAGAAGCGAAAGTCGGCGACTTAACCCCGCAGTCTAAGGCGGTTAACGTTACGGCCAAAGTTGTGTCTAAAACTGAGATTAGGGAAATCCCGATGGGCAGAGACGGCTCCGCGCATAAGGTGAGCGACGCGCTGGTCGGCGACGAAACCGGCGTGGTGTATCTGACGCTCTGGGACGACAACATTGAGAAAGTAAACGAAGGCGACAGCGTACGAGTGGAAAACGGATACGTGACACTGTTCAAGGGCAACATCCGCCTGAACATCGGCAAATACGGCAAGCTTGAGCCAGCGAAGGAACCTTTAACCGTGGAAGTTAACACGGAAAACAATGTCTCAAGCAAAACATACGAGCAGCAGCGCAGACCCTACGGGGGCAGAGGCGGATTCGGCGGTGGAAGAGGACGCGGAGGCTATGGCGGTGGCGGCGGCTACAGGGACAGAGGCGACAGAGACAACCGTGATCGTCGCGGTGGCGGCGGTTACAGACCTAGGTACTAAACGTTTAGCGCGTTAAGCCTATCACTTAGGCTTTTTACCTTTTTTATTTTTCGTCAGTACTCAGCGAATAGCTCGTTCACAAACATTTTTAATACGTTGAAATTTGCAACTTTAGAATTCGGAAAGAAGGCGCTAAACAAAAAATGAGATGGAGATTAAAGCGGAGTCATCTTCACAATGTTTCTTTTTTCAAGCCTTCGCAGCGCATCCAAGCATTCATCTTTCTTTTCGCCAGTGATGTTGAGACCAAGCATTATTTCCTTAACTGAAACCTCAGTTTTGCCGAAATTCTCATGGCGTTTATGCAGGTGCTGAACAATGGATTTCTCGAGCTTACCACATCGCCAGGTGCTGTTGCGGATCAAAATAACGATGGTTCGGACAAGAGTTTGCTCGTTTGATTTCCTTCCTCGAGACTCGCCCACTCAATCCACCGTCCTGATAAACCGCAACAACGTTTTTAAACATATCCCTAAATCAAAAAAGTGCTTAGTTGGTGCCAAAAAACGCTTTCTAGAGGGTTTTCTTCAAAAATAATCCATGCTTGTTGCCGTAGTATTTTTCCAACCTTTGGATTTTCCTGAAGCCACTGTTTTGGTAGAGCTTCAACGCGGAGACGTTGTCTTCTCTGACTTCCAAGTGGCATTCAGTTATGCCTTTCGCCTTAAGAAGTAACTCTGTTTCTTCCAGCATTTTCGTCGCGATGCCCTTTCGCCTGTAATTCGGCGCAACATTGACGGTAATTATGTGACCGTACAAAAGGTCGTTTTCTATTTCCACTTGGGAAATTATGAACCCTGCGATGTCGCCATCGGCTTTAGCCATTAACCCAATCGTATTGTAGTCGGTAAGCAAGTACGCCAACTGTCTTTTTGTGAAGGCTTCTTGATCAAAGCATTGGTTCTCAATTTCGCAGAATTTTTCAAGTAGCTTGATTGAAGCTGTCTCAATCTTTATTTCCATTCTTGTTATCGTATGGTCTATTAGGGATGTGGGTCTTTTTTAATTTTTTCGGAATTCACAGCGTTGGCTAAAGCTGGCTTCAGTTCAAGCCACTGCTGAGCCCCAAAACCTATGATGAAAAACAACCATAACGTTATGATTCTCGTAAGTATGGTTGCCGTAGCAGCTATGGGCACTGACACACCCATAGAGTGGTAAAGCGTCGTCATTACAATCTCAGGAAGACCAACTTCAAAAGGTATGCCCACCGGAATCGATTTCACAGCTAAGAATATGGCGGAGGTGACGATGATAACGCTGATTGTAACCGGATGATCAAGCGAGATAAACACGAGGTAAGGGATGCTTAGACTGAAAAACCAAGAGATAAGCAGATAGCAGAGAGAGTAGGCTAATGCTCGGGGTTTCTGGCGGAATTCATTCATCGAATCATGAAAGTGACGCATGATTTCAACTGTGTCAGCTTCGATTTTTTCAGCATTTAGCTTTCCGCGACTTAACCGTTTGGCAACCCTTGTTCCCCAGCGAACTACGCTTGACGTCCATTGCGGCTTGAAAGACAGGACAGTCATGAGGAGGAGTATGGTTATGATTACGGCGGCAACTAAAATAATTAGGATAAAGACAAAGGGGTTAACGTTGCCTCCAAAAGTTAGCAGTACTACGCCAGCAATCAACGCGACAGCGTTTATCCCTGTTCCGAGTAGCCTGTGAGCGTAGAGTGACGCCACAACTTTTCCGAATGGACCGCATTTATCTCTTGTGAGCAGGTAAGTACGGGTGACTTCTCCACTGATTGATTGTGCTGGAACAATGGTATCTACATACATGCCGTACCAGACATAGAGGTACGCGCGGATAGTGGTCATCTTGATGCATAATTGGTTGGTAAGAGCCTTCCAGCTTATGGTGAAGAACAGAACCTGAAGCAGCCCGCATCCGATGGCTAATACGAAGATTGTTGGGTCCGCTTTTTTCGCGGTTAAAAATATGCCTACTATGTCAACCTTGAAAAGGTAGATGTAAAGGAAGAACCCGATGAGTCCTAAAAGTGGAAAAACCACGGTTTTCCAAGTGAACTTCGGTTTAGAAATCTGCATTTGGTTTCCTGCATCCAATTTTAACGGTGAGATGTGCGGTTACAATTATATACTTTACCCAAATCCGTTCCTGTACTCCTTGAGGCTCAAGCATGTGCTACCAAGCTCTCTAAAAGCCGTTTTATGGGAAACGTTAAAAACCATTGCAGTACCCTACTCTTAGCAGACAGAACCTTGCGGTGAAACTGTTGAGCGACAACGATAATTATGCACCTTTAGTGGGCGACAACTATTCTCCAGAGAAAATACGGGTAATCATCCCCGTGGGCGGAAAAGCGACAAGGCTGCTTCCGTTGACGGCTGAAACCAGCAAAGCCTGCCTGCGACTGCTTAACAGACCACTGGTTGAGTTTTCGCTTCTGTCGCTGGCGAACCAAGGTATACGGAACTTCATCTTCGGCGTGAAAGGCTACACTAACTACAGGGATCTTTACGATTATTTCGAGTCGGGGTACGGGTTCAGCTTCCGCTACAACATCAAGCCCCGCATCCACATAAAATATCAGCCTAACGTCGAAGACTTAGGAAGCGCCGATTCAGCAAGGATAAACATGGACTACTACGAGCTGAACAGCCCCGTTTTCGCGGTGCAGGGCGACAACATCTTCGACATCAAACTGAAAAGCCTCATAGACTACCACAGGGAAAAATGTTCGACGCTCACTATTGTGCTGCGCGAAGTCGATAACGTTGAAGGCTTAGGCATAGCCGACATCGACAAAACGGGACGCATTTGCCGGTTCGTCGAGAAACCCAAGCCTACAGAGGCACCCAGCAACCTTGCGAACACTGGCCTATACGTACTGTCACCCGAGGTGAAGAAAATCTTCAAAGAGAAAGGCGTCCAGCAAATCGTCAAAGAGAAAAACCGATTGGACTTCGGCTACGATTTCATTCCATACGTCATCCAGACGGGTCGCCCAGTTTACGGCTACACGTTGAAAGGTAACTGGTTCGATGTAGGCACACCTAAAAGCTACCTTGAAGCTATGAAGAACCTTCTTTATGGCGGATTCCCAGCATTAAGCGACTTCGGCGGAAGAATAGACGATGAAAGCCTCATCTGGGTGCAGGGTGAAAGCGGCGACTCGCAGAAAAGGAGACGAGAAATCATCCAGAAAATCAAGCAGAAAAAAATCACGCTTGAAGGAGCAGTCCTAATCGGCCGGCACTGCGAAATCGAAGACGGCGCGAGAATCGTGGATTCATGCATAGACAACTTCACGCGTGTCGGCAGGAACGCGTTGGTGGTCAACTCAGCTATAATGGACCGCGTTATCATCGGCGACCACGCTGAAGTATACGACAGCATCGTTGGAAGGCACGTCGTCGTCAATTCGAGCCAGCGCTGCCAAACCAAAGTCTCCGCCGTCTCAGTAATCGCTGACGATGTGCGGCTGGAAGAAGGATGCATGCTTGCAGGTTCAAAAATCTACCCGCACCAGACAATCCGAGGCCAATTCCAGAACCAGACAATAATAGCCAACTAGGCTTTGAACCACTTGAAAATCAGGTACTTAACGTTGTCCGCCGCCAAATCGGGAACTGCAATTATGAAGCGTTTCCGCACCGTGGTGGCTAGCCGCCCTGCTTTGACGATTTCTGTAGCTGAAATGTCTGAGCCCGCCTTTTTCACGCTGACCATGTAAGGGGCATGTTCGACGCCTGGGCCGTACTTGTAGACGGCGAAGTCGCAACCGAACTTGATGCCTGGCGTAACGATCAAGCCGCTGTCCCTCAGGTCGCGGTAAACAGCGTATTTCTCCTCGAACTCGTCGTAGAGCTCCTTGGCTTTTTGCCTGAGCGTCTTGAGGCTGACGCTAGCTTGGTCGGGTCCCTCGTAGATGACGATTTTCTTTTTTTCCATCAGGTACAGGCCCTCCATCAAATCCAAAATCAAGGGAGCATCGAACTCTGGGATTTTCGGTTTCGGAATGCCTAGTGGTTTTCCCCAGTACCCCTGCTTGTAGAGTTGAGAGCCTTCAGTTGAATCCCACACGACCAAGAAGTTCTCAAGCAGTTCAACCTTGATTTTAGCCATCTTGTTATGCTCTCGCTACATGATAAATGAAATCATGCGTGCTGCGTCAGCTGCGTCTTCTGCTTTGTCGGCGGAGTTCTCCAGCAGCTGGAGGATATCTCTTAAAAGCAGAAGCACGGGGACATCGAGTTTCCCGTTGAGCACCTTAATCGTCAGCGCTCGATACTGCTCGTCGACTATGCGTTCGGCGATTTCCACGTCTTTGGCCTTCTCTAGCGTCTTCTGCGACCCATAATTCAGGACCATCATGGTCTCTCTGAGTTTGAGGACGCTATCTAAGACGGCTAAGCTGAGCTTAATCAGGTCCTTTTTGATATCGGAGGAAATGTTCCAGTTGTGATCCATGATTTCAACGAGGTAATACGCTATGCCTTCGCTGAAATCGGCGATCTCGCTTGACAGGTTCGTAAACCTCAGGAAGTCTTCGCGAGCGATCAAGATGGCGCCTATCTCCGACAACTCCTGGGACACCATACGTCTCGCTTTGACAACTTCTTCTTCGCCTGTCCTGATATCGCTGAAGAGTTTACGAACGTTCTCTTTGTCACCGCTTGCAAAGTACTCAACGAGCTGAGGAATTTTCCGTGACACATCGACGACTTTACGTAGGTTATCTTGACAAGCATTCAATGCCCTGCGCTTCACGCGCTCTTCTGTTTCAGAGGGAAGTACCAATCTTTCGCCCCGCGCCAACAACCATCCTGAATTTACCTTGTTAGTATCATTTGTTTATTAAAAAAGTTAGCTGGTCAACTTTCGATTAGTTGACCTAAATCCTTGAAGTTTATTTTTCCTTGGAAGTAGCGGTGAAGAAGTTCAGGCAAATCTTTGGTTCTCGTGCGGACCTGCTGCCAGCTATCTCTGTCCCTAATTGTCACTGTCTCATCTTTCAACGTGTCGTAGTCAATGGTTACACCCAACTGCACGCCTGCCTCGTCAGCCCTCGCGTAGCGTCTGCCGATGGATCCTGTTTCATCCATTTCAGTCACGAAGCCCTCGTTCGCCAGTATCCGCTGTACCTCAGAGGCCTTATCGTCCAAGCCGTCCTTGCTCATCAACGGGTAAACCCCGACCTGAATAGGCGCGATGGACCTTGGGAAACTCAGCACAACTCGGTCCTCCTTCAGCCCGTACGCGTACTCCAAAGCGACGTAGAAGAGCCTGTCTGAGCCAAAGCTGGGCTCAACCACATGGGGGATGAAGCGTGTGCCGCGGACGATTGTCTTCTGCATGCCAATGTCAACTTGGTCAGGTTTAACGAGGTATTTGTCAGCCATGAAGAAGCCATCCCGCTTCATGGCGTCTGCGACTTCCTTAGGAGGAGCTTTCGCGAGAAGCGCCGCCACCTTTCCTGCTTCGCCCTTGTAGACAGGGCCAAGTTTCGCCATTATGGGCTTAACTGTAAGTTCTTCTTTTTCAACAGGATTAGCGTACTCTTTGTAGACTGTCATGTCGACGCCGCTTGCCTGCATGTGGCATTTGAGGTCGAAGTCGGTTCGGTAAGCGTGACCTGAAACTTCCACCCAGCCCCAGCGGTCAACCAGCACTTCCTGATCGAAGCTTTGGCTGGAATAATGCGCTTTTTCCCAAGTCAGCTTCTCGATGAAACGCTGCTTCTCGGCAGGAACTCCCAGATCAATCAGGAGTCTTTTTGCCATCGCCATGAAAAACGCCTGCCACTCTGAACGGATTATTTTGCGGTCAAGCGCCTCTCTAACTGTCACATCGGTGGTGTCCTCACATTCCTTCAGCCGCGTTTCACATAGTAGAATCGGCAACACTTCGTTCTCCACCTCTGCAAGCAGGCAGCAACGCGGCTCTTCAGGGTCGAAGAAGAATTCGAGGTCAGAAATCGTAAATTCCCTGAGCCTAATCAAACCTTGCCTCGGCGATATTTCGTTGCGTAAAGCGTGGCCAATCTGGATAGCGCCGAAAGGCAGCCTTTCACGCGCGCTTGTGTAGAGGCGGTTGAATTCGACAAAGATGTTCTGTGCCGCTTCGGGCCGCCCATAGCCAACTGCGCCTGAGTAAGGTCCGATATTGGTTTTGAACATAGTCAGGAACTGCTCGGCTTCACCGAATTTGCCGCCGCAGTCGGGACAAACGATGCCATGGCGCACGATTTCTTCGTCAACCTCTTTGAGCGTCATTTTCTCCGCTTCAGCCGAGCTTACGCCCTTTGCCTCAAGAAGGTGGTCCGCGCGAAAGCGTCCATGACAGTTCTGGCATTCAACCATCGGCTCTTTGAAGTGATCAACGTGCCCTGACGCCTCGAAGACTTTTCCAGGCGCGATAATAGATGACTCCATCTCATAGATGCCGATTTTCTTCACGAAAAGTTCTCTGAGTTTAGCTTCAATGTTCTGTTTCAGCCTTGTACCAAGGGGTCCGTAGGTTACGAAGCCGCCGCTGCCCCCGTAAATCTCAAATGAAGGCCAGAAGAACCCTCTGCGACGCGCCAACTCGTTGATGGCTGTGAACTTGTCGCATTCTGGCTTAGAGCATTTAACTTCGTCAGTCAATTTTCCTTACCTTTTTTAGGTGTTAGCGTCTAAGGTAGATTAAGGTTACTAAACAATTGACATGTTTCTTCAACTGCGGAAACGCTTAAAACCATCGAACCGCAATTAGCCGTAAACAGGAGAAATGTTTTTTGGGTTCAACAGATAAGGCTAAACCAACCGTGGACGAGCTGCTTGCGAAAGCCAAGAAACCCGCGCTTCTAAGTCCGCCGATGCACAGGTTCTACGAGGGAAAAATGCAGGTTATCCCCAAATGCGCCATCAGAAGCGTCGACGACTTCGCCATCTGGTACACTCCAGGAGTCGCAGCGCCATGCAAGGAAATCCAAGCCGACCCAGACAAATCCTTTGAATTAACCAACCGCTGGAACTACGTAGCCGTGGTTTCAGACGGAACCCGCGTTTTAGGCTTAGGCGACATCGGGCCTGAAGCCGCGTTGCCAGTAATGGAGGGAAAAGCGCTCCTCTTCAAGTATCTAGGCGGCGTTGACGCCTTCCCCATCTGCCTGAGAACGAAGGACCCAGACGAAATAGTCAAGATTTGCAAGGCTCTGGAGCCATCCTTCGGCGGCATAAACCTCGAAGACATCGAAAAACCCAAATGCTTCCGCGTACTCGAAAACGCACGCGAACACCTCAAAATCCCCGTTTGGCACGACGACCAGCAGGGGACAGCCACCGTGATTTTGGCAGGTTTGATGAACGCCTTCAAAATCGTCGGCAAGAAACCGCAGGACAGCCTCATCACCTTGGTGGGTTCTGGAGCGGCAAACATCCGCACCGCCTACGTGCTTATGCGCTGGGGCGTGAACCCCGGCAACATAATTCTCGCCGACAGCAAAGGCGTCGTCAACAAATCAAGAAAAGACATCACAAAAGAGGAAGACCCATGGAAATACGATGTCACGCAGAAAACCAACGGCGAAGGCAGAGAGGGCGGCATCGAGGAAGCCTTCAGAGGCGCAGACGCGGTTGTCGCAGCCTCCAGGCCTGGGCCAAACACCATCAAGAAGGAATGGATTAAGACGATGGCTGAAGACGCAATAGTCTTCGCTTGCGCTAACCCGGTTCCTGAAATTTGGCCATGGGACGCAGAGGAAGCTGGTGCGAGGATTGTTGCGACGGGTAGAAGCGACTTTCCAAACCAGGTGAACAACAGCTTGGGGTTCCCTGCCATCTTCAGAGGAGTCTTGGACGTGAAAGCTAGAGGCGTTACGGATAGCATGTGCATCGCCGCCGCTGAGGAGCTGGCGCGTTACGCGGAGGAACGGGGCATAAGTGAAGCCGACATTTTGCCAAGGATGGATGAATGGGAAGTTTTCCCGCGGGAAGCCGTCGCATGCGCGTTGAAATCCATGGATGAAGGCGTTGCCAGAGTTAAGCGCTCGAAGCAGGACCTTTTCGAGCGAGCAACAGCCATAATTCAAAACGCAAGGCAAACAACTGAGTTATTGATGAAGCATGGCTTAATCAAAAGTCCACCTGACGAAAGCAAACTCATTAAGTGACAACACGTTGAGTCGCGCTTTCCACCTGTGAACTGTTTGAACGCCTGCAGGCACAAAAATGCACACAAAACTGTAAATCACAGATAACTCGCTGAGAAACTGTGCCTCTTCTTTTCAACATATATACGTGCATGTTAAAAACAAATAAAAGCACAATCCGCCGCATGAACATCAAGAGATGTTAACATGTCTGAAAATTTCGCTAAAAAATGGGAACCGAAAAGAGAAGAAGAATCCGTGGGAAACACAATAAGAAACACCATCAGTCCGCCTCCTCCATTGAAATCCGCACTGGACCTCGCAGTCAGAAAACTCGACTTACAGATAAACAAGCTTGACCAAGCAAACGACCGATTCACACAAAAAGACAAAACCCTGTTCACTAAGCTTGTCGACGCCTACACGCGCCACGACCAAGCGCACGCCAACATTTACGCAACAGAATTGGCTGAAGTACGTAAAATGGGAAAACTCATCATGAACGCACGGCTTGCACTCGACCAGATTTCGCTACGCATAAAGACCGTCACGGAGCTTGGCGACGTTGTCGCAACCCTTGGACCATGCATCGGCGTACTTCGCAGCGTCAGCACAGGACTTGGCGGTGTCTTGCCAGAAGCAGAAGGTGAACTCGGCAGCATCGGCGATCTCTTAAGCGGTTTAATGTTTGAAGCGGGAACAAGCAGCGGAATGTCACTGAACTTCGACACAGTCAACGAGGACGCAGCAAAAATCCTGTCTGAAGCAGCCACCGTCGCGGAGCAAAGAGTCAGCCAGAACTTCCCAGACTTGCCGCCTGGAATGCCCACGGGCACTCAAGCCAGCAAGACACAAACTTAGGGTAAGCAACGCTTCTTCCCTTCAGCCCTTCTCCTTTTTCTTTTTAGGTTTTCTAAGCAAAAGTTATATCGTCAGGTAGAAATTACTATGGCGTTATGAAACCGCCTGAAAGAGAGCTTCTTTGCCCTACTTGCTACGCGAAGATGAAGCCCGTGCGGAACAGCCAAAAAATACTTGTCTACTACGAGTGCCCAAAATGCGGGACACGTGTTTTATACAGCACGGCGGGACATTAAGGCCTCGGCGCAAGTCCGTTCACAGCTTATGGGGCTTAATGTATTCATACTGTTCTAAACTTTAATTCACATGTACTTAGCAGATTTGTTCAACCGCGAGTGTGTTCTAAAGCTTGGACTTATATCCTTCAGCCCTCACGTATTTTCCGTCAGGAGCACAGCATATTGACTAGAAGCGAAAGCACAGACCTTGAGTACTCGCTACGAGGCAAAGCATGGCAAGTCTATTGGTTTCTGCTCAAGAACGGTAGTGCAGCCGGCGTCCGCGAAGTTCAACGTGCCCTGCACTTCAGCAGTCCAAGCATCGCTTTCCACCATCTGGAGCAGCTTCGCGAGCTCGGTTTGGTTCAGAAAGAAGATGTTACCGGGCGATATGCTCTCGTCGGCGAGGTAAAAATCGGTGTGCTTCGCCACTACGTAAAGTTAGGCAGACTGCTTTTCCCAAGGTACTTCTTTTACGCCCTCTTCTCGACCCTTTTCTACGCGCTTTATATGGCGATATTGTTCGACGGCTTCACCCGCGACAACCTGTTCATCGTCGCTTTCGGCGCAATCGTCTGCAGCGTGTTCTGGTATGAGGCTTACCGCGTATGGAACATGCGCCCATTCTAACAGTTAGAACAGCTCGTTCGCAAGCTTAGCATAAAATAACAAAGTAACGTTAACACCTAATGAGGAAAAAACCATGGTTCAGAATGAAATCAAGAAGAAAACCAAAGTTTACGCTTTAGTGGCAATACTCTCAGCAATAGTGCTGGTCTCAGCAATCTATGTTGTGAGCAGCCCCGTTACGCCTTTTTCAACTGGAAACGTTTCAGCGCTTAGAGCCTTCGCATCCATCACCGAACTGAAAAACTTTCTCGCGACCAACGCAAAATCTGGCACCACTTTCACTGGTGGACCCTTAGACAGCCAGAGTAATTGGTATTCAATCCAGAGTAATTGGTATTCAGCTTCAGAAAGTGGAGCTCCGAAAACATCAAACTCTCTCACCCCTTCAGCGGCATTAACTTCGGGAACTTCCAGCGAGAATCAGCAGTCCAGCTACTCGTCCACGAATGTCCAAGTCGCAGGCGTAGACGAAGCAGACTCAGTTAAAACCGATGGACAATATATCTACGTGACAAACCAAAACTACTCTGCCCAGTCCCAGAACAACGTTTACGTTTTGAACGCTGACCCGCAGAATCCATCGGTGGAAGCGAAGATTGCTTTGGGAAACGATTCAGCTTTAGCCGGCATTTACCTAAGCCCGGACGGCAACACCCTCGTCGTCGTCGGAAGCAACTACGCTAACATGATTGTTTACCCGATGCTTATGGTAGCTGGCGGCAACATCCCATACTACCCGGGCTTCGCTAACTGGGGAGTTTCAAGCTTCATCTACGTCTACAACGTATCCAACAAAGCTTCGCCTGAACTCGCCTACAACTACACAATGACGGGAAGCTACTTTGACTCAAGAATGATCGGCGACGACGTCTACGTCGTAATTAGCCAACCCGCAACCTTGGACAACGGCACAGTTGTCTTGCCTACAGTCTACAACAACGCAGTAGCATCCGCCATTATGCCGCCAACCATCTACTACACGGACACAAACGACACTTACTACACTTACACGACGTTTGTCGGGTTGAACGTTACAAAGGTGTCTGCTGGCCCTTCAAGCATGACCATAATGATGAGTGGCACAAGCAACATGTACGTCTCTCAGAGCAACATGTATGTTACCTGCCCAAGCTCAAGCGGCCAAGGCACAGACATCTACCGCGTAGGCATCAACGGCTTGAACTTGACCTTCCAAGCTGAAGGATCAGTGCCTGGTTACATCATCAACCAGTACTCTATGGATGAATACAACGGCTACTTCAGAGTGGCAACAACCGCAACGTCAGGTTCATGGCTCAACCAGAACCAGCAGAACAACCTCTACGTGCTCGCCATGAACTTAACCATCGTCGGCAAACTGGAAAACATGGCTCCAGGCGAAGACATCTACGCAGCACGCTTCATCGGCAACACCTGCTACCTCGTAACCTTCCACCAGACCGACCCGTTCTTCGTCATCGACCTCAGCAACCCAGCCTCGCCCAGAGTTGCAGGGGAACTTAACATTCCAGGCTACTCAAGCTACCTGTATCCGTACGACGCAACCCACGTAATCGGCGTGGGCTCAGAAACTACAACCGTTAACGGTAGCGAAAACGTCAACCTCAAACTCTCACTCTTCGACGTCTCAGATTTAAGCAACCCCGTAGAAGTAGCCAACTACATCGTCCAAGGCAACTACACCTCATCATTGGCGCAGAACGACCCCCACGCGTTCCTCTTTGACCTGCAAAGCCAGATGCTGGTTATCCCAGTCTCAATAACAAACTATCTGCAGACTATAACGCCTAGCACCTCTTCAGTTCCAGTACCCGTCACCAGCGGGAATCAAACAGGGTCGGGAACAGCTTCATCGCCAGCGGTTACCACGCCAATAGTGTTCTTCAACATGGAATCCTGGGATGGAGCATACGTGTTCAACGTAAACCCAGCTGGTGGCTTCACTTTAAGAGGCACAGTAACCCACCTGAATGAGACACAGCTGAACAGCCAAGGATTCCTAAACGAGAACAACTATGGCTACGACTACTCAGGCGATATCATTACACGCTCACTCTACATCGGCAACACGCTGTACACAGTGTCAAACAACGAAGTCAAACTGACCAACCTAACCGACCTCTCAACAATAGCACAAGTAGACTTGGACTAAGAACCTTCAATTTTTCTTTTTTTTGTTAGACCTACTCTTGCAGGTTTTTTAGAAAAAAAATAGGAGCCTGTTAGGATCTAAATAAACAAACAACCATCCTCTTTTCACGAAAACTGAAACGCTATTTTTGGGCGGCTTTTACATAGACCTGAACTTCGATTGGCTGCGCGGGTTTACCCAAGAACTCAGCCAAAGAACCTCGCCAATTCGGGAAACCGCTGGCTGTGTACCCCACGGTCTGCGCTATGCCCTTCCACAAAAGCGCCTTGTCGTAGTCTTTCGCGTCCTGAGGCATAAACTCGAAGATGGAGCGACTTGCGATCACGACCAATTTCTTCTTCATGCGGCTGATGGCGACGTTCACTCGGTTCAGGTTCAAGAGGAAATCGCTTTCTATTCGCACGTAATCAGGGTCACTCACCGTCGACGATATTATAATGAAGTCTGCTTCGCCACCCTGATACCTCTCAACAGTGTCAACGCGCAGGCTAGCGTAGCCGTCAAGTAGTAAGTTCTTCACAACTCCGCGCTGTGCGTTATGCGGGGCGACGACGCCGACCGTTTCCGCTGGCACACTCCGCACCAAGGCATCGACTATTCTTGCCTCGACGACGTTGGACTGGAAGCTCTCCGCCTCGTCGTGGACAATCAGCACGAAGACGTTATCGGGATCCAAGACAACCTTCAACCCGTCGGTGGCGGGTTTAGCCGAGGTCAGCGTCTGGGTCTGGTCGGATTGGAAGTCAATCCCATCTTTGTGGTAAACCCATTCTTTGAGGAAACGCGCGACGACTTTGTGGCATCTGTGGGTTTCACGTAGCCGCTCAGCCGGGATGTCTGCTTTGTTGGGGGATTTGATGTGTTCTAGTCCGAGGTCTTCTTGGCGTAGCAGGCGGAGAAAATCCATGGCTGAAAGGAACGAAGCCATCTCTTCAATTGTTCGGCGGTCTTCTCTTTCCCAGTTGTGAACTTGGATGGGCGGCAACTGCCGGTGGTCTCCTGCAACGAGTATCTGCGCGTTTCTATCGATGAATGCGCCTGAAAGGATCAGTTCGGGAAGCCTCATCATGCTTGCTTCGTCAACCACAAGCAGGTCAAAGTAGCCTTCGTTCCATTGAGGCTCTTTCCCGCCGATCTTCTTCATGAGCCCGTACAAGCCAGGCGGCGTCACGCACAGAATCAACGGGAAACCATCAGAGGCATCAGAAACCAGCTTGCCTTGGCTGGACAGAGCTTCCCTTAACTCGGCGACCGTCGCTTCGTCCTCGTTGTAGTTGACGTACTTAACGCCTTCGACCGCTTTAACCGTGGAAACATCGTTTACAACGCGGTAGATCCGCAGGTCAGCAAGGTCGCCGCCGCATTCTCTGCAGTACCCACGCCAAGCCTTAGCCAGCTTGTTCACAAACTCGTGAATAGCCTTATGCGTCGGCGCGACCATGAGAACTCTGCATTTGCCTTCGGCGCTGTGGGCAGAGACATGGCTGAGTACAGCAAGCTGCAGCGTTTCAGTTTTCCCTGTGCCCGGCGGACCCTGAAGCATCACGACCTGTTCATTGCCGAAGACGCGCTGGATGAAGCAATCTTGTTCGAGGGTGGGTGGAAACTTGCTGTTGGCAGTCCAATGCATGAATTTCTCTGCATGAACCCTGCTTAGCGCTTTGCGGTCTGAGGGCTTGTTTCTTCCAGAAAGGAACGCTTCCAATAGGCAGTAGAGCTCGTTGTTTGATGCGTAGTCAAGGCAGGCTGCTGCCCGCTCGGAGATGATGTCGTCGGCTAACTCATCCAAGATGTAGGTGCGTCCAACCTCGAAAAGCTGCACATGCTTGTTGTTCTCCGCCTTGTCGCGGTCAGAGGTTGGAAGGTTATGCCAAGTGCTGTACCGTCTGCTTCTCCCACTGGGCCAGTTAACCACTTTAATGGTAAGCACCATCTCGCGCAAATCAACTCGGTCAACGATTACCCGCGCGGATTTTTCCACGTCGGAGGGTGACCTGCGATGCGCCTCCTCAAATTGTCCATCCACATTGCGGCGGACTTCGGTGGCGAGCATCCAGTCGCCGCTGCCTGAATCATCAGACCCTTTGACGCGGCACGCGTTAACGGTACACTCCGACTTCGGCAGCCCAAGCGATCCGTAAACCAGTCTGCCTTTGACTGTGAAATTCCGCTCCGTCTCTTCGACGCTTAAGCACTCAAAAATCAGGGATCTACCCGTTGACACTCGCTGGCTCGGAAGCAAAGCGTAATGCTGATACAGCTCCTGCCTCCTCGCGAAGTACTCTAAATCCAAGAACTCACGGCAACTCCGCTCCAAAGTGGCGCGTCCCAAGGTGAACTGTGGGATTTGCGGGATAGGTATGGGTTTTTTGCCTAAGCGGCGGTTGCGAATGTTGAGCGAGCGTTCAAGGGTTTCAAGAGCCAAACATAACTGTTGGCTAAGCAGCGTTAAGTCTTCGTCGCAGATTCTCCTTGTTCTGTGCGGGTAGTCTGTCCAAAGCCGTTTTTCAACCATTACACGCTCTGGACCTCCCACTTGGTCGCTGTTAAGCAGACCTTTGGCGCCCCAGATGTATTCAATCGGAATCTGGTTTCCGAATCGGGCGCGGGCTGGGTAGTATCCTTCTTTGGGTCGTAAGTCGTCTGAGCCGAGGATAAAAGAGATTGAACCAGACGGACTTCTTGTGTAGGGTAACTCGAAGTTGAAGAAGCCGTCGCGGAAAGCAGAGCGCAAATCCAAAGTGGAGCCGTCTTCACGTTTAACTGTCCAGTTGTTTGCGTCGAAATAGCAGCATTGTTTCAGAACAGGCAAAAGACCCGTGCTGTGGTAGCCGACGGCTTTTCTAAGCATGATTTCGTCCTGCAGAATAGAGAACATGGGCTGGTCAATTGCCTGCCTGAGGCCAAGGAGGTCTTGTACTGCGTGCGCCGTCATCATATGCAGGGAGTGACGTCTCACAGCCTCCATTAAATGGTCTCTTTCTTGGCGGGTATAGAAGTACAGGTGAATCGGCGCTTCATCTGGGCTACCGACTTCAACTGCCATCCTGCTTATCGCTTTCGTCAATTCAGAAAAGAACGTGTCGAGCAATTTGCGCTCTTCGTCTACGGCTTCCTTCTGCTCCTTAGGCAGCACGTCGACGATTCTTGAGAGGACAATTGGTTGACCGTGGTATCTTGTGCAGTTTACTCTGGCGCTAATTATGGATATTATGTTGAGCAGGTAATCCCATTGAATGTGAAAATAAACGCGTATCATTCCGTCGGGCTTGAAAGAAAGCGCTGAGTCTGCGCCTTCCTGTGGGCTGTCCTCGGGCAAATTGCCGTAGCCTGTTCCTGCAAGCCAGGGCATCAACCTGATCCTGTTCCCGTATGGACTTGCGGGGCGTATTGTGGAAAGCATGAATTGAGCTCGCTGGATTAGTCGGTCAAGTTTGCCACCGATTACAGGGTCGGATGATAAGGCTTGTACTTTCTTTGGGTCTATGGCGGTTATTTCTTTGAAGTTGTAGGGCTTGAGGTCGTCCAGTCGAGGTACTGTTTTCAGTTTGGCAAGGTCTTCGAGGTGGTAGATGCCGTGTTGGCTAAGAGCTTTCTGTTCGCCTCTGGTCAAGTTAAGCAGGGCGACGCTTTCGTTTTCGACGGCTCTGACGATGCAGCATTCATTGTATCCACAGTTGTCGCATCGCCAAGAAAGCTGGTACTCAACGTCTGAAAGTGGTTTGCAGTGAATTCGGTAGAGTTCTCCGTTCCTGCTAAGCAGCCTATGGATGTCTTCAATTAGCGGTTCCAGCCTGAAAGAGGGAAGGCTTTCTGGTTCAAGTTTCTCCAGGTCGGATCCTTTGTTGATTACGCCGCCTTCAAAGTCAACTTGCATGGCGGTTGCGCCTAAGGCTTCTCTTAGCAGAAGAACGTATGTGGCTACTTGTATTCGGTGAGCTGTCTGCTCTCGCCAAGAAGATTTGATTTCGAAAATGCGAACCTTAACTTTGCAATTTCTGATTGGCCAAACGCCGATGAGATCGGCTATGCCCTTAATATCCCAGACGCCAATGTGCCCCATCATGGGTGCCTGATAGACCAAGACAGGTTTGTACTCTGCATCTGGCTTCGCAGAAAGTGCGTTCTCTATGATTGCGGTTAATGCTAGCCGAGATTTCGACCAAGCACTTTCCCATTTACCAGTTTCCTTTTTCGGGTCAAAACATGTGAAATCTTGATAGTCAGCAGCTTTGGTTTTTAGCTCTTCCACGGTTTTTGCTTCCAGCTGTTTTCCCGCGGTGAAAAGCAGTGGGCTTAGAGGCTTATGGAACGCTTCTGGCCATTTTTTCTTTTTTTCTTCCGTGTCGTCGAAGCGAAGTTTGAAGTATCTGGGGCAGCAGTCGAACCGTATGTACTCCGCTATGCCTGACGCATCAAGAGAAGGCAAATCCCCTTCGGCCTTGTCTTCCACGCGTGGTTTCTCCTCCAATTTGCCTATGCCCCTTGCTCTTTTGAGTGAAATTGACAGGTTGCTTAAATGCTACATCATCGCTTAAAGGCTTTGTCTGCAAAGCGGGTGGCTAGCAGAAATCAAGTAAGGGTTTGGTTGTAGTAGTAGACTTTGCTGTACTCTTTTAGTATCGGTTGGATAACTGTTTGGTTGTCGAAAATTATGTTCAGGTCGTCGCCGTATTTTGATAGCAGATTTTGTGAGGCATTCCAGATTTTTGCGGTGTAAGAGTAGCTTGAAGCGGGAAACAAGCCCCAGATTGTGTCGGTTGCGCTACGGAAGCCGAACCCAAAGTCGTTGGGCGCCACGTAAGCTACCTCGGCTGGCGACGAATGGAACAGGTGGGGGTTGGTGTGAAGATCGCTCCAAAAACTTTGAAGAGCCGCAAAATATTGTGGAGGCAGAGTCCAGTATGAATAACCAGTTAAATTGAATGGAAAAATCACCGCGTAGGTGGCCCCTGCATTGTAAGACATGTACAAGTCGGAAAGCAGCTGGGTTTCTGATAGAGGCTGCGGCAATCCGCTGTTCCGTGTGACGATTACGCCCCATGTCCTGTTAAAGGATTGGGCAGCACCTCTATCCAACGCGATAGTTAACGGGTTATCCGAGTTTGGAAGGAGCTCGGCGAAAACCGTGGTGTACTCAGCTTGGTAATCGTACCAATAGAGCCCATAATCCGATGTGAAAATCTTGACCGCTGGTTCTGGCGTTACGTTGCCTAGATGTGCGTAATACTGAACAATGCTTGACAGGTTGCCGACGTAGCCTTCATTTACCTGCGCAAAGCTGAGCGAAGTGTCGTTGATTATCTGGGATTTTCCTTTATCTAGCTGGTTTCCACCTGGCTCGTCGAACCTGTAGATGCCCAGAAATTTATCTCCGTATATTTGCTGGGCGGTTCTGGTCCAGTTGAAGATTGTGTAGCTACTTGACCACCCGTTTAAGTTGTACATGTAGTAGCTCGTGAACAGCACGATGAAGCTTAAGCCAGCCGCGTAGATGTAGTTGCATGACTCATTCAGCGCCGTCAAGTTGAAAGTTATGGAAAGAGCGCCCAAAACGAAGAGGTTCGTGTAGTTTTTGACTTCGTCAACCGTGGCTTTCACCTGACTGAACTGCGTTCCAAATCCGAATTCAACTCCGACATAGAACGGCTTTTTGGGAATCTGAGCTGGGGGCTTGATAACCAAAAACAATGAAACAACAATTAGCACAACAAGCAGAACGGCGGCCAAGACAGCGGATTTTCGGTTCAGCCCACCCGCGAAAACATTGGCGTTCACTAAGAAACCTCAGCAACGACATTTATCTACGGTACAAACCAATCAGTTCGCCCTTAGCAAGAATGTGTCCCTGCATAGCTTTCTCCGCGTCCTTCTTCTTTGAGTCCGAGGCTAAACTAAGCTCTGTATCCAACGCGTAAACCTTGAAGAAGTACCTGTGTGTTCCGGAAGGCGGGCATGGACCCATATAACCTCTCTGTCTTGCACTGTTAAGCCCCTCTTTTCCAGGCGCCGAGTTCTCCGCTATTTTGGTTGTCGACGCGGGAATGTTCCAGACAATCCAGTGGTTGAATGTCCCGCTTGGCGCGTCAGGATCTTCGACGACTAAAACCAGGGTTTTTGTCTTTTCTGGTGCGCCTCCGATGGTCAGGGGCGGATTGACATCTTCCCCGTCGCAGCTGTATTTTCTCGGGATCAGCTCGCCAGGTTCGAATGCTGGGCTCTTGACTGTTAGATCTGCCATAAAACTCACTAAGAAGAACTGTTCAGACTGCCAGATAAATAGTTACTTGGAAGCCAGCATCACTAGTTTGGCCCTTTCCAATCCTCACGGATCGCTTACATTTCCGCCTTCTTCAGAAGTTCTTCTGTGCTACCAATGTTGATTCTGTTGAAGACGGCGTAGATAACTAGGGCGATAGCAGCGCTTATGGCAACCGCGATTGCGTAAGAGAGCGTGCTGGCCGAGGCATGGGTAATAAATTGAGACATGAAGTAAACTACAAAAACTGGAGCAAGCATCGCGGCTCCAACTGCGGCTGAGGCGACAAATCCTAGCAGTGACCATTCTTGACGCACCATTCTGGCTCTCCGTGTCTGGGTGAAGTCGGCTCCTTTGATGCCTATCAATAGCGAAACTGCCCCAACAGGGAAAATCATCAGGAAAGCTTCAACTGTGGAAACTATAGCAAACCGTAAGCTCGGATGATAGAAAACTACAGCAACACCCGCGGAGACAAATAGTATTATTATCGAAAGTAGGACAACAAAGAAGAATTTGCTTCGCACTAGATTTTTAGCTGATATCGGAGACGCGTAGATTCGCCACATCACTTGACCTTCTTCACCTATCATACTCTCGCCTAGCCACATAGCCATGGAGCTGGCAGGAATAAGAAATATCCAGACAGCCCAAAACAGCCCAAAAGGACCGGTGGCAGCAGCCGATCCGCTGCCACCGTTTATTCCAAGTGAATTGAAGATTCCAATTATGAATATGATGATTGGGAAAATGTAAAGTGACAAAAGTTCGCGTCGTCTTGTGAACGCTCTCATGTCCTTTCGGATCAAAGCTGCTTCAATCGAAGAGAAACCAAGTTTGCCTAAGAACCCAATTTTGGGTGCGTACATACCACTTTTCTGGATGGTTATTGCTGGCGGCTCATAGAGACCGAGCCGCTTGTTTAACTCCACAGCGAGATAGTACAGTCCTATGATGAAAACAGCGGACACGGCGGCGAACAGCGACGACAGCCACAATACGTTTTTGGCAACATATGTTATTACGAGCGCAGGCCAGATGAGCGGAACATACCACGCCATTGATTGAACAGCAGTCAACGTTGAAATAAAAGATCCAGTACCGTAAACAGCGTAAAAGTAGACAGCGTAGAAAATAGCGATAAACAGCAGGATACTGATGAACCTGACCCATATGGCGGCTCTCCCGCTTGACTTGTAAACTGCGCCTGTGAATCGCACCTGCAGGACCCGAACGATTTCCGTCAGCGAACTGGCCAAGAAAGCCGCGGCAAATAGGACAAGCATTGTTAAGACTCCCTGCAATATCAGTCCGTTTAGCGCAGAGAAGAAAATCAAACCAACACTTAATCCTGTGACTAATGCAGCGGGCCAGCCAAACAGACTCGCAAGGACTGAGGCTAGCGTATGCTCTTCCCATGTAACAGGCAGCCAATACATCACTTGGCTCGAAGCTTTCCCAGCCAACTGAATCTGCTGGAACAACGTAAACACCACGCTGATGGCCAAGACAAGAGTTGGCAAGACTGAATAGAAACTAACAGCTTCGACGCTCAGCGGCGGAATTCCGCTGCCCGTTACACTTGAGTAGTAGGCTTGCGCGATAACGCTTGCTCCCAAGCCACCTACTACACCTAATATGGCTGCGACCCAATAAGGCCAGTAGGCGATGAACTTATTTTCTCTGTACCTGGTGGTCTTAATTCCTCGCAGCAACCTGCCAGATTTGCGTTCGATCCTGAGCAGGTAGAGGACGTTTCGCCAGTTCATCTCATGAGTTCCTCAACAACAGCTCTCAAATCTTCAGTACCTGTTAGCTTGAGAAAGACATCTTCCAACCCTGAACCTGGCAGCCGAGCAGCACTCCGCAGTTCATCCATGTTGCCAAGCGATAAAATCTGCCCCTGATACATGATGCCAATGCGATCGCAGATGGCCTCGGCGATTTCTAGCACATGGGTCGTCATTATTGTGGTGACGCCCTGTCCCTTGAGTTCATGCAGAAAATCCTTAACTATCCTCGCTGAGCGTGGATCCAAAGCGTTCAGCGGCTCGTCGAGAAGAAGCAGTTTCGGTTTATGAAGGAAGGCTGAAATAAGACTGATTTTCTTGCGCATGCCATCCGAGTAGCTATTTATCATGTCGCCTTCCCTGCCCTCAAGTTGAAGTGCCTTCAGGTATTCAGTTATCCGCTGCTTCTTTTCTTCAGGAGAAACACCGTAAATGTCCGCAATGAAATCTAGGTACTCTATCCCAGTTAAAAACTCGTAAACGTTAGCTGCCTCAGGGACATAGCCAACCAAACGCTTAACTTCAACAGGTTGCTTCGTAACGTCTAACCCCAAAACATTTACGGAGCCCTTGTCAGGCGTAACTAAGCCCAGAAGCATCTTGAGCGTTGTGGATTTCCCCGAGCCGTTTGGTCCTAAAAGCCCGAAGATCTCGCCTTGCCCAATCGTCAAATTAAGGTTGTTAACCGCCACGATTTCGTTGTAGCGTTTCGTCACGTCTTTCAGTTCAACCGCAGCTTGAGTGTACATCTTAAATTGCCTCTAGTTGCTGCAACATTAAAAAAGCCTCAGTATTTAAGCATATGTAAAATCGCAGTCGCTTAGTTACGCCAAGACAAGTGCCATGCGTTCCATCAAAAAATGGGAACTTGGAAGAACTCAGTTCTTCATTTGAACTTAAGCTCAAAGCTTATTGGAACGGCTTCGCCCCATGACTGCCTTATCGGACAGATTTTCTGCGCCATCTTGTAAACAGTGTCAGCCTTCTTGCGCTCACGTTCATTATCGTTCAGCAAGCTAACGTCCATCTGGAAATGCACGTCAGTGAAGATCAGTTTCTCCATGCCTTCAATGTTCATTTTCACTGTGGCTTTTGTGTCTAAAGTTTTGAGTTCCAGCTGGCTGTTTCTTGCAATCAAGAGAAACAGCGTGTTGATGCATGACGCCAAGGCAGCGGCGAAGATGTCTTCGGGTACACAGTAGCCTTCTTTCCCTCCGAACATCGGCGGGGGACTAACCGTGATAAGGTTTTTTCCTCTAACTGACAGGAGGCATTCGGTTCCGCCTTTCCAACTTGCAGTTCCAATAAAATCCATGACGGGCAACAAAAATCACCAGTAACATCATTTCAAGATTAAAATTTTAAGGTTGCGGAAGCGAAGTGGATAGCCAAGATTTGGGAAAACGGTTATTAAATGTTTAAATCTTGCATGTGTTCAATTGCTGAAAGAGTAATCCGGAAAATGCCTGTAATTGAAACCCGAAATTTAACCAAAGCGTACAACTCATTCAAGGCGGTAGACGACCTCAATATAGCAGTTGAGTCAGGGGAAATCTTCGGGCTGCTTGGCCCAAACGGCGCGGGCAAAACAACCACGATTTCGATGCTTTGCACGATTCTAAAGCCTACTTCGGGCTCCGCAACGGTTAACGGCTTCGACATCGTGAAAGATGCAAATCAAGTTCGCAAATCCATCGGCATTGTTTTTCAGGACCCAAGCATTGACGATCGCTTGACGGGCAAGGAAAACCTGTACATGCACGCGAACCTCTACGGGGTTCCAGTTTCAGAGCAGACTGATCGGATAAACCGCATTCTCAAACTCATTGAGCTTGAAGACAGGGCGGACGATTTGCTACGGACGTATTCAGGCGGCATGCGACGAAGGCTGGAGTTGGGTCGAGGGTTGATCCATTACCCCAAGGTGCTGTTTTTGGATGAACCTACAGTCGGGTTAGATCCTCAGACGCGGGACCACATCTGGAAATACATCCGTGAGTTAAAACAAGCCCACGATATAACGGTGGTTTTAACGACCCACTACATGGATGAGGCAGACAGGCTTTCAGACCGCATCGCCATCATGGACCACGGCAAAATCGTCGTCCTAGACACGCCGCCTCAATTGAAGGAAACGCTTGAAGGAGACGTCGTGGTTGTCAGAGCAAACAACATAGCTGCATTATCGGAACTCGTGTCCAAATGGTTAGGGTTCAACCAAAAACAGGTCGTTGACGGTGCCCTGGAAATCACTGTCCGCAACGGCAAAGTAGTCATGCCCCGAATCATGGAGCTTGCAACCCAGAACAACATCTACGTCGAATCAATTCTGCTACGTGAACCAAACCTCGAAGACGTCTTCCTCCACTACACGGGCAGAAACATCAGAGAAGACACAAGCAAAGAACTCCATGGGCAAGCAGCAGCCCGCAGGAGAGCGATAAGATGAGCGAAGCACGCGGCTTCTACAGCCTCTGGCTCAGGGAAATCAAGCGATTCCTCAGGGACAGGACCCGGATTGTAACCAGCTTTGTCCAGCCTATACTGTGGCTTATCATTTTCGCCGCTGCCTTCGCCACACGTTTCGTTGGATCGCTGCCAGCGGACTTGAATTTTCGTCAGTTCCTCCTCCCCGGAATAATTGGTCAAACGATTCTTTTTACCGCCATGTTCATGGGCATCAACGTCATCTGGGACAAAGAATTCGGTTTCATGAAAGAAATCCTCGTTTCACCCGTCTCTCGCTTAACGATTTTCCTTGGAAAAATGGTCGGCGACAGCACAGACGCTTTTCTTCAAGGCATAATTGTCTTTGCAATTGGGTTAGCCATAGGCATCCCAGTTAATCCAATCACTCTCCTGTATGCACTGCCGGTCTTGATGCTCACCGCGTTCGGCTTAGTAAGCATCGGATTGACGATTGCAAGTTTCATGAGCAACCTCGAAGGTTTCGGCGCCATCCAGACCTTCGTTAACCTTCCATTGTTCTTTCTAAGCGGTGCGTTGTTCCCGCTTAAAGGAGGCAGCCTCCCGGCTTGGTTGACCGACGTAGCCGCGTGGAACCCTCTGACTTACGGCGTCGACGCACTGCGTCACGTCATCTTGGGGAATGCATGGGCGCCTCTTCAGGTCCAATCCCTATGGGTGGACCTAGGAGTCATAGCCTTGTTCGATGGAATCATGGTCGTCGTCGGCACATGGGCTTTCACTAGAATGAAGTAGCCACGGCAACGCACAAATTCTTTAAGCCCTTTGCACATATGCCGTCTCTGGTGGCAAGATGCACAAGTTGAGCGCCATAATCTATGTTGCCTTGCTTGCAACCGTAGATATAGTAGCAATTCTGTTTAATCCACTCATCGTCTTTATGGTTACACTGATCATCGTCACTTTCTTGGCGATTTCAAGGGAGATAAACTTATACCAAATAGCAACGATAATCAAGTGTTGTGCAAAAAAACATCGATGACTAATAGGTCAAAAACTGGAAAAATAAAGCTGAGGAAAAAACAGTTCTCACTGTTGCTTGTTAGTCATTTCGTTTATCTGCTGTTCCATCGCGTGTCCACGGCAGTAAACCGTTGCCTTCTTCACGCCTGGAACAGTTTTTGCTGCCGCTTTGATGTCGGCTGCCAGCTTGAACGCGATTGGACAGAAGGGGCTTGTCGGAATGAATTCAACGGTGACTTCGCCGGGCGCTGTTTCTTTGACGCTTTGTATCATCTGCATCTCTGCGAATGATTGCCCTGTTTCGGGGTCTTCTACTTTGCCGACTTCTTCGCGCACTTGGTCTTCTAATTTGCTCATTTTTTCATAAACCTCTCTATTGATGGTTAACTATGAATTTTCATAGAATATAAACTGCTAGCTCAACCTGTCAGGATTTTTCAAATCTTCGGCGGGCTTGCTGTTGCCCCGGCTTACGGTTGATGACGTAGAGAGACATGAAGATGTGCACGCCCATGAAGGCCCCACATGCTGTGAAGACAGGCGCATAACCAAATGTTTGAGCAATGAACCCTCCTGCCACAAGCGACGAGAACTCAGCCAGCCGCATCGGCGCATGAAGCATGCCTATGTCAAGCGAAAGGTTCTTGCTGTCTTTAGCCACCTTAAGCACGGTGTGCTCGAAGTACCCGACGCCGTATCCTCGGATGAACGCAAGAATCATAAGGGCTGCTGGGAAAATCCACTCTGAACTAGCCATAAAAACCGAGGCAACAACGCTTCCGACCGTCAATGTCGCTGCCCGTTTCCAATCCAACGCTTGCTCCACGCTGAGCCATGTCGCAGCCGCAGAAACTGCGTAGTAGAGCATAAACAAGACGCCGATTACGATGTAGCTGTACCCTAATTGTTCACTCATGAAAACGGGCAGAAGCAGGTTGACCAGCGGGTAAGTTGCCAAGCTGTTAAACATTACTGCGACCGATGCGACCCAAAACATCCGCGGTCGTCCTTTCGGGTTCAGCGGATTAACGAAACGCTCAGTTTTAGAGATGGTTTTGGAGCTGCTTTTCCACAGCATTACCGCGGGAACTCCGATAGCCAAGGCGACAAGCGCCAGCACCAGAAGGCTCGACGAAAAACCCACGTAAGCTATTCCCAACCCAGCCATTGCGCCACCCATCGCCATGCCTAACCAGATAACTGCGTTCATCTTTGTGGCTTCATGCCCCGCCCGATGCGGTGACAGATGGTAGATTGCTGTCCGGCTTACCGCCCAGTAGGACGATTCCCTTAGAGCTTCAACAAGTTTTCCTAATGCAAAAAAAGGCCAAGTGGATGAAAAGTAATAGATCAGCGTAGAGAAAAACGCTGATGGCCAGTTTATGAGGACGAAAACGTGTGACCAGCCAACGTAGTCGGCGATCGAGCTGAAGATGAGGCGGGCAACCAAGAAAACTAAGGGCAGAATCGACAGAACCAAACCGATTACCGCAACGTTGACATGTTTCGTCAACAGCAGAAGCGGAATCAGGAGGGTGAGGGCACCTGAGACGAAGTAGTTCAGGAAAGTTATGGCGTTTACTCTTCTCAAATGTGCCACCCAGCAGTTTTTTCTCCCCTGCCTTTCCTTCTTTGGAAACTTGCTTAAATATTATTCAAAATTGCGATTTCCCACCTAAAAAGGTGAGGGGAAAGTTAATTCGCTAGATTGAAGCAAAATAAACATGTAAGAGGCTTCTGCTTGGCGTTTGACGAGTCATGCATATTCTGCAAGATTGTTCATAAACAAGCTCCTGCAAGCATAATCTACGAAGACGACGCGATCATGGCTTTCCTCGACATAAGACCACTAAACTTGGGGCACACTTTGGTCGTACCCAAACACCATTACGTCGACATCTTTGACACGCCCACGGAGAAACTCGGCCGAATTCACAACATCACTAAAAAAGTCGCCGCAGCCATCATAAAAGCAACAAACGCCGACGGCATCAGCATAATTCAACAGAATGGCCAAGCAGCGGGACAAGACATTTTCCACCTTCACGTCCACGTTGTTCCCAGGTTCGAGGGGAAAAAGCTGGCGGCCTTCAGCGAACTCAAAACGGTGGAAAGAGAAAAGCTTGACGCGATGGCAGAAGAAATTAAAAGGTTCTTGTAAACTGACTGAAAATCAAAATTTGCAGTTAACAATTTTTTAATATGTTGATGGCCTAATGTAAGTTTTCCGAGGAATTGTCGTTTGAGAGCAGCAACCGAAACCATTGAAGACAGGCAGCTCAGGTACAGGCGCGTAAGATGCAAAATCTGTTATGGAACAGGCAGGGACACAACTAATTCGCCTATCGGCGTCCTATGTGAGAAATGCGGCGGAACAGGTTGGCGTTTGTTCCCGAAAGGACTTATAGAAACATGCCCGTTCTGCTCAGGAAGAGGCAGAGACTTCCGTCTAAACAGCAAAGGCTCAGTTTGCCCGGACTGTGACGGCTTCGGCGAAGTAAGACTGTTGTAAAGACGTCTCGGGAGCGTCCGGGTCAAAGGGCGCTTGTTTATCCATGGTTGCAAGAAACGCTACATAGACCCTTAAGCGTGTCAACCAAGCCAGCTTTTTTAACTGCAGTTACCAATGTGTTGAAAATGCCTGAAGACACAGCAGTATCAACAATGCCCGCCAAAAACTTTCACCGCCTAACGAGCAAATTAAAAACTGCATGGATACAAAGGGAAAAAATGCACTTAGACCTTTGTTAACTCGCTAACGCAAATAATACCGCCCAAATCCCCAGTAAGGCGCTTCTAAACCTATCTGCCACAGCGCCGCGGACAACTCTCCGTAGTGAATCATGTCCTCCACAACCATGTGGGTAAGTCCTGTCTCGACGGCGATGCGAGTGTCAGGTTTGTCGCTCCAAGGAACAACAAGCTGCCGGTTCAGCTCATCAGCGGAGAGCCTTACGAGGTAGCTTTTAGTGTTTGCGTGCACCCGCTGCATATACCCTTTCAGCGCGTCCATGTCCCTGAACGCGTTAAAGTCTGGGTCAACCCAATCCTCAAAGTGACCAGGGATAACGTAGCTTATCCAGCGATCCTCCACCAGCGTCAAGTGCAAAAACACGTCACGCATAGAATCGAAACTCAGACCCCTATTGGCAGCGACCTCGACCCACGGCAACTTAGCGCAAGCGTCAAGATACAAGCTTCTGAGAAGGTGGTTGTAGCCGATTAAGTCAGCCACCGGCAAGTTTCCGCCCTGTTCTGGGTGCTGCACCTTGTACCGCCAGTAACCCCAGTATGGCGCCTCCAAACCCATCTGCCAAAAAGCCGCCGACAACTCGCCGTAATGAACCAAGTCTTCCATAACGATGGCAACCAGCCATGCTTCAACGGTGATTTTTGTGCTTGGCACTTGGCTCCAATGAATTTCTATTTGCTGGTCCGACTTCTCAGACGAAAGCTGAGCCAGATACGCCTCGGTCTGAGCTTGAACCTCAAGCGCATACTTCTCTATTGAGCCAAAGTCTGGGTAAGCGCTGAAGTCTGGCTGCACCCATTTCAGAGGCTTCCCCGTCGCCGCGCGAATTACACACTGCTCCTCAACAACAGTCAAATGCAAAAACACATCGCGCATGCAGTCATAGCTCAGACCTCGAGGTTCCACAACCTGCGCCCAAGGCAACTTAGCCATCGTGTTGAGGTAAAGCCCACGTACAATGTGGTTATAACGAATCAAATCAGCAGCTTGCATAAATGCCGGTTGTCACTCTTGATATTTAAAACTTGGCGGTTGACGTAGGCTATGTGGGCGGTCTTTTTTGCGCGTACTGGTACCTGCGTGGCTTGCCGATACGGGTCAGTATATTGTCTTTGACGAGGTCAACCAGTGCGTGGGCAACGGCGGTGCGGTCGTAATGGAATCCGCGGCGTGCCAATTCGGTGTGTACTTCGTCGAGGCCTTTGGGTTCTCCGAACCAGTTTTCTTCCCAGAGTTTCTGTATGACGCCTCTGCAGGTTTCAGCTCGGGGCAAAGATGCCGGGCGTTCGGCTTGGGCAGCGGCGATGTTTTTTGAGTGTTCGGCGACGGTTGCGAGGATTTGGTTGACGGCGGTTTGAATTTGGTCGGGTTGGGCTTCGATTTCGAATTCTATGTCGCCGATTTTCATTTTTACTTTGATGGGTGGATTTTGCTGTTTTTCTGTCAAGCTTTTCATCAGTCTTGCGCTATTGATTATTGAATTGTGCAAGATGCACATGCACAATACTTAAATATTTCACCAACATGTTGTTGAATATTGGTGAATCATGGTGATTGAACAATATACAATTACACCCAAATATAACTTTCCACAACCCACCATCGACACAGCACTCCCACAACGCTTCTTAGAGCAAAGCCTCTACTCACTACGGCAAGTCCAGCACAAAGAAATCAAGCTGAGCCCACAAACCTTCCAGCAACTCAGCCACGCCGAACAATACCCATCCAGCATTCAGCTGAAACCCATGCCGATATCTGTGAAGCCTGACCGACAGGAAACCCTCATCGCAGCCATAGACACTTCAACCATCAAAATTGGCGAAACCGCCACCGGCATCATTGTTGCAATCCGCGGCGCAATCACTTGGCGCCAAAAACTCACTTACAAGTACACACGGCTTGGCCCGTTCATCTTCCACATAACCGAAGACAACAAGAACACAGTCTTCAACACGTTGGAGCACGCGTACTTCAGCACCACGTACGGCAGCACGCATCAAGCCTCGCCCAATATCATGCAGATGCCCACGCGACTCGCAAGTTTGCTGGAGCGGTGGATTCAGACGCAGATCGCCAAAACTGTGAAAAACGGCGTCATCCTTTTCGACGGCTCACTCACAGCCGGAACCATCGACACACCGACGCAGAGGCTACGGGAAATCCTGAGTTACGCGAGAAAAAACGACAGCACAGTACTCGCCTTCTCAAAAGCCACCACGCTGCGAGCCAACGGCATACTCATCACCGAGCAATTGCCGAACCGTGAACCGCCTTACCTGCTTGAAACCACGGGTCTGCATTTCAAGCCGCCGACGACTCTGCTGGGAGACGTTTACGTTGCCAGGCTCAACAAGGCGAACCTTTCGTTCCGCCTAGACATTGACCGCGAAATCTCATGGGAGCAAAGATTGGCTGCGATTCAGAAGCTGCTTGGGAACGACCTCTATAAGCAGAGCTACCCTGAGACTCTGCGGCTCTCGCATATCCTCTGCACTTTCACGGCGAACGAAGTCTTAGCCATCAAGCACTTTCTCACGCACAAGCATGGCATCCAAATCGTCAATCGACCGGACATGCATAGGCTGCTATTCGGGCCGTTCGGCAAGGGGGAAATCTACTCATGAAACTTTACAAGAAAGAAGGCAACATCCTCCAAGTCATCAGCTTCCCAACTGAAAGTGCTGAAAAAGGCGACTACCTGCTGGTGGAAGACCAAGAGGCGGGAAAAGCCCTTATCGCGCAGGTCATAGATGTACAGTTTGCGGCTGTTCCAGGCGTTTTGGAGGAGCTTCTGCGCACGCTTCCAGACGGGGGCGAACCACTGCAGGGCGAAGACATCGACCCGATGGAAATCGCCCCTCACATCACCTACATTCAGGACGCCAGCCTGCTCATCTGCAAAATAAGGGCAACATTAGAAAACGAAACGCTCAGCCCAAGCAGCAGTTGGCTTCCAAGCAGGTCGCAGTCGACGATCAAGAAGCTATCGGTGCCGATGCTGATGAAGCTGGCGAAAATCGACGGCAAACTTCCAATAGTATTGGGTGGCACCAAAGACTCCTCGCTGCTAACCATCGACGCGTCAGCCATAGACGGTACCCTCAACATAATCACGGGCAAGAAAGGCTGCGGCAAAAGCCATCTCAGCAAGCTGCTCATGGTCAACCTGGTCGGGTACAAGGCCACCGTCGTTGTCTTCGACCTCAACGGCGAATACACCAGCCTCGGCATGACAAACGACGGCAAAAGAAACATCTACCACGACAAAATCCACACGCTCGCACCCGGGCAGAACTTCAAAGTTGCCCTCGACCAACTGCACCTCAACACCGTCATGGGCATAATGGTGAACGCGCTGCACCTGCCCGGCACCTCCGCTCGCGAATTCCGCCGGCTCTGGAAGATGCTTAAGGAGCAGGGCAAGCTGAACATGCAGAACCTCGGCGAAGCCATCCGAGACTTGAACTGCAACCAGTACGTCCGCGACGCATTGGCTTCACGCTTCCACTCGCTCGTAAACTCTGGCTTCTTCACCGATTCTTTAGGCGAGGCGACGCTGCTCGATGAAAGCTTGATGAAAGCCCGTGACCATGGCGGCGCCGTCATCATCAACCTCAAAAACACCTCAAACGTTGACCGCCAAATTGTCGTCGAATACGCATTAGGCAAACTCGTGGATTCCCTCTCGAACTGGAAGCTTAAAGCCGTGTTCCTCTTCGCTGAGGAAGCGCACCTGTACCTGCGGGAAACCTACTGGGACGACATCGTAACCCGCATGCGTCACTTCGGCATCTTCACCACCTTCATAACCAACCAGCCGGACACCATCCAAGAAACGATTTACCGCCAAGCCGACAACATCTTCCTCTTCAACTTCACCAACGAACACGACCTCGACGTAGTCAGCCGCGCAGCACGTGTAGACGCCGAAACAGTCCGCAGCATCGCCCATGACCTGCCACCGCATCACTGCCTAACACTCGGCAGAGTCGTGAGCGACTTCCCCATAGTTGCACGGGTAAGAGCGCTAGACATCAAAACAATGGGAGAAACACGGCTTTTCTTTAACAATAATTAGTTTTTGACCAAAACATGCCTGGCTCAATTGTCAACCATAGTTTTTCTAAATGTCTGTTACTTTTAATCATAGTAAAATTTAATGGTTGTTAGTAAAACTATTGCTATGGGAAAGGGCACAAGGCAACCCCGATATTCGTAATTATAATTCGCTTAATATTGCGGCGAGCAAACGGAGCTCTGCTTTTCTTATGTGAGTTGCCAAAGCGGATTTGTGAAGCCCAAGTTTTTCGGATAGCTGCCTTGAACTGATTGTTCGGGGCAAGTTATAGTACCCTAGCTTGTAGGCGGCAATGAGAATTCGTCTTTGCTTTTCAGTTAAAACGTTAAGCGGCGAGTTAGGTGCGAATTTTGCGTCTGTCAACGATAGTATTTTATGTCGAATGCTGTTGCTTTCCAACGTGCTAAGCGTCTGTTTTATTTGGTGTATGTTTCCGATAAACGTCACTCTGAATTTTCCTGCCCACATTTCTCTGGCAACAACGTATCCACCTTTATCCCAAAACACATTAGAAATGGAGCTAAAGTCGCTGGGGTGGGTTAGCCTGTGTTTGACGAGAACTATGTATGCGCCGCTCGTTTCCTGTTCAAGGATTTGCACGTGATAAACGTCGTCACTGGCTTGTTTTAGGTATTCCTCGATGTTGGAGACTCCTGTTTCAAGTTCCACCCTGCAAATCATCGTTATCTCTTCTTCGGTGTGCCTGAGAATCATCACGACTTCCATAGTTTTTAGGTCGCGGAGCGCCTTCGATTCGCCCTCAATTTTGCTGAATTCGCTTTTCGGAAACTCCACTACAAGTCTTCGCATAAATTAACCTGCGGCACTTAACCAGATATACGTTACGGCTAACGCGGACAGGTCCGCTAAAAGCAAATTCGCAAGAAAGCTCTTCTGCAGTGCGAAACCAAGATAAGAGGAAAAAAACAATGGCAGAAGATATAATAACTGTTGAAGAGTTAACAAAAATCTTTAACGGTAATCAAGTCGCCGTCGACCATGTAAGCTTCAGTGTGAAGAGCGGCGAAATTTTCGGTTTTTTAGGCCCTAACGGCGCTGGAAAAACCACCACCATCAAAATGCTCACCACAGTGCTTAAACCCACAGAAGGCAAGGCGATGATACTTGGGAAAGATGTTACCAAGCAGAACTCAAACGTGAAGAACTCCATCGGAGTATTGCAGCAGACGTATACTGCCGACGATGATTTGACAGGCTACCAAAACATAATGTTAATCGCTTCTCTCTACGGAGTCCCAAAAGAGATTGCAAAGAAACGCAGCATGGAACTTTTGAAACTAGTTGAGCTTACAGAATTCAAGGATAGAGAAGTCCAAACCTACAGCGGCGGCATGCGCAGACGATTAGAGCTTGTTTGCAGTTTAATCAACACCCCAAAAGTCCTGTTCCTAGATGAGCCAACGTTGGGTTTAGACGTGCAGACAAGGGCGGCAACATGGAATTACCTTAGAACTTTAAAGAAAGAGTTCGGAATGACCCTGTTCTTAACAACTCATTACATGGAAGAAGCCGATTCACTTTGCGACCACGTAGCTATCATTGACCATGGAAAAATAGTTACTATCGGTACGCCGAATGACTTGAAAAAGGGGCTCGGCGGAGACATTGTAATGTTAAGTATCCAAAATGATACCGAAGACATTTCAGGCCTAATCGAAAAAGTTCCAGCAGCAAAGGAAGTGCAGAGGCAAGATGGAACCTACAGAATAAAGGTGGAGAACGGCGAGGAAACAGCCCCAAGCATAATCGATGCAGTGCGAGCGGAAGGGCACAAGGTGGCGCGGCTTTCTTTGGCGAAGCCGACACTTGATGAAGTTTACATTGAATTCACAGGCAAAAGCTTGCGAGAAGAGGAAGGCTCCAAAGTGACTGCGATTCGGCAGAGGGAAACATTGCAAAAAGCTCAGGGAGGCCAAAGGTGATTTTTGTGGCTAAAAACGGAAAAGACTCAAATAATCCTCTTCACGGTTTAGGAGCGTTAATTAATCGTGAACTAACAAAATGGTTCAAAAACCCTGTTGTATTCATTATCACCATTGTTCAACCGGTTTTCTGGCTTGGTTTGCTTGGAAAAGGCATGAATTTAAGCGGGCTATTCACGGCTAATCATTTTCCATCGCTGACGCTTAACCCACCGCCTGCACAGCAGCAACTTATTCAAATAAACGCTTACTTCTCCAGTTTGCAGTCGCATATAATGACGAATTTGTTCGGTGTACCTGATTACTTCTCGTTTGTTGCATGCGGCATAATTATTATGCTAACTCTGATGGCGACTACTTACAGCTCCACATCGGTTGTTCTGGATCGACGTTTCGGCTTTATCGACAAACTCTTGTCAACATCAGTTTCCAAGACTACTGTGATTATATCTAAAATTATTTCTGGAACGTTGCGGGCATTGGTACAAGCCGTCATATTATTGGGTATCGCGTTCCTGTTCGGTCTCACAACAGGCACAAACTTCAGTCCACTCAGCATCTTAGGAGTCGTTGCGATCATATTCCTATTTGGAATGGGCATGAGCTCAATCTTTGTAGCTGCTAGTTTAAGGTCAACCCGACTGGAAACACAAAGCGCTTTCATAAACTTCGTAAACATGCCTTTAGTGTTTGCCAGTAGCGCGTTTTTCCCTGCTAGTTTGATGCCCAGCTGGCTACAGACTGTGGTAAACGCCAATCCAACATCCTACGCTATCGACGCAATACGGCGCTTCTTAATTGACAGCAGTGGCCTTGGCAACGTTGCAGTTGACTTCCTTTACGTTGGCGCATTTGCTATTATAACGACAACCATAAGCATCGTTCTCTCATGGAGATTCCTAAGCAAATAGAAGCCTTAACGAATGAGTTACATCTGTTCCAAAAAACCGAATATGGGTTAGTTTCTTCCCTTTCCCTTATTTTGCAATAAGTCAATACGAATTAGCCCTTTCCATTTTTTCCCTGTTATGCCTAAAGAAAAGTCGAAACGACGCGGTTAAATCATAATTTTCCACTTCGCCGAATGGCACCCAGCGAAGTTCCACCGCGTCGCTAGAGGCAGCAGCTGTGCCCTCCTTCACATGCACAAGGTAGTCGATGATGACGTAATGGTACTTCACCTTGCTGTTCTCGTCCAAGTCAACGTTACTGACCACATCGATCAAGCTTGGGTTGTCAACGTCAAGTTCTGCTTCCTCTTTGGTTTCGCGGATAACCGCTTCCTCGGGGCTTTCGGCAAGCTCGACCAGCCCTCCTGGAATCGTCCATTTTCCTTTGGCAGGTTCGTTTCCCCGTTTTATCAGCGCTATCTTTCCATCTTTTACTATGACTGCGCCGACGCCTACGACTGGCTGGTCAGGGTACAACCGTTTCAAGCGAAACACCCTACCACTGAACTATTCTGCTACTCGTATCTTAAGGCTTCGACCGGTTTGAGCTTAGATGCACGCCAAGCTGGGTACAGAGCGAATATTACGCTTATTCCGATGCCGAAAGCTAAGGAGCCCACGAACACTTCAGGAGTGAGCAGCGGCGTAACTTTGAAGCCTGTTCCTCCGAATGCTCCTGACCCTAATAGTCTAGCAACCACATTTGCTAAAATCCAGCCCGAAAGTATACCTGCGAAAGCTCCGATTAAGCCGATGATTGCTGATTCGCCTAGGAAAATCGACAGCACGGTTCTGCTTTTCATTCCCAACGCTTTCAGTATGCCGATTTCGCGTGTGCGTTCAATCAGTGAAACGATCATTATGTTCATTATTCCAATTCCTGCTACCAACAGGGAGATGGCTGCGATTCCGCCAAGGAACAATTGGATTGTGCCAAAAATGGTTGAAAGCAGGCTCAGCACCGCCGTTGAAGATATAACGGTTACTTGACCACCGAAATAGTCAGTTATAGCTTTAGAAACATCCGTGATTGTCGAGTTATTGCTGTTTTTAAGCTGAACTATTATCATGTCACATTGGTTGGTTCCAAAAAAACTCTCAGCTTGACTCAGCGGCAGGTAAACGCCTGTATCTGACGGTCCAGCTAAGCCAAATCCGCCGACGCTCTTAAGAATCCCAGAGACGTGCGCCATGTAAGTTTCGTTTATCACGGGTAGCGTGGTAGCGTTAGTCCAGACGATCCCCACGTTGTCGCCTGCGTTGAAGAGCTCTGTTCCGTTTTCTCTTGGGTCGCTCACTCTTGTGCCGACCACTATGTCAGTGCTGATCGGGTTCAGCGGTATGGTTCCTGATGCTGCGACAAAAGTTGTCGGGTACTGCTGGGCGTACTGGCTGAAGTCTACGCCGTAAATGGTGACGGAACTGTTCAAGCCGTCAGCGTTCACGTACCCAGTTCGCTCGATAACTGCGGTCGACGAGTTTATCTCAGGTGACAGCCCGTCGATTTCACTGGTGTAGTTGACGTATAACGCGAAGCCTGAGCTTGTCGCGCTAGAACCTAAGCCTAAGCCCGCTCCTGATCCACTTCGGGCGCCTAGGCCGCCTCTCGTGCCGCTTCCAGTTCCTCCGCCGATGCCGCCTAAGGCGTTGCTGCCTGGGACAACAATTAACGTGTTCGCAGACAAGCCTCGGTTTAGGTCGTTAGTTATGCTTACTTGCAAGCCCTGAGTGATTGATAGCAACGCGACTATGGCGGCGATTCCTATGATTACGCCTAAGGTGGTTAATGCTGCGCGGAGCTTGCGGAGTTTTATGGCGCTGAATGAGTAACCTAAAATATCGTACGTTTTCATTGTTGATTCACCACTTCAGATGATAATAGTCCGTCGAACATCTGTAAAGTCCTGGTTGCTTCTCGCGCAAGATGCTGGTCATGAGTTACCATGATGATGCTGACATGATTTTCAACGTTAAGCTTCTTCAGCAACCCTACAACTTCGCTTGCCGTCTTCGAATCAATGTTGCCAGTCGGCTCATCCAGCAGAAGAAACTTCGGGTTGTTCGCAAGCGCCCTTGCAATTGCGACGCGCTGCTGTTGCCCACCGCTTAATTCAGCAGGCTTGTGGTTTACTCTGTCTTTCAACCCTACAGTCTCAAGTAGCTCTGTAGCTCTCTGCCTCCGTTCAAACCTGCCGACATTCGCAATAGACATAGCCAATTCAACGTTGCCCAATGCGGTTAATCTGGGAATTAAATTGAAAAATTGGAAAACAAACCCGATCCGCCTGCGTAAGTCGGTAAGTTGGTTGTCGTTGAGTTTGGATATGTCGACGCCGTCGATAAGCAGCTTTCCCGAGGTCGGCTTGTCTAAGGCGCCGATCAGGTTCAGCATGGTTGACTTGCCGCTGCCAGAGGGTCCAAGTATGGAGACGAAGTCGCCCGCTTCAACCTTCATGTTTACTCCGCGGACTGCTTCAACTGGGACTTTTCCAAGCATGTACGTTTTCTTCAGGTCTACCGCTTCAACAAGTGTTGTCATGGTCTTTTTCCTCAACATGCGTTTCCGTTGCTTAAACGTTGGATGTATTTATTTGTTCAGGTACCGCCACGAAAGAACCACGCATATTACTGTTACGACGACTGCGAAGGCTCCAACGTAAGCGAAATCAAGCGGCAATGGTCCGTATCCGTCGCTGAATATCATTAGGCGTCTAACCGCGTCAATCGTGTATGATATTGGGTTTACACTGGCTATTGTCTGAAGCCAACTGGGCATAAGTTTAGTTGGGAAATAGGCGCTGCTGGCGAACATCAATGGCAGAGTTACCAGGTTGAAGATGGCTTGCGGCGTTTCCATTCGGGTTGTCCGCAAAGTTATCGCGGTGAACAGTGATGATAGCCCGAAGCCGATTAGGAACACTATTGCGAATACTCCTAATACGCTGAATGCGGTGAAGTTTGCGCCTAACTGGAGCCCGAGTAGGAAGGCAATGACTGTGACGATGCCTGCTTGGAACACTGAGCGGATGCTTGCTGAGATAACTTTTGAAGTTATTATGACTGACCGCGAGACAGGTGTGCTGAGGACCTTGTTCATGAAGCCGAGGCGTCTATCCCACACGACTGACATGCCCACGAAAGCTGTAGTAAAGACTGTGACGAATGCGACCATACTCATAGCCATGAACGAGAAATAATTAGAAGTTCCGAACGTCGACTGCATAATGTTAGATTGCATGCCTGCAAAGTAAGTTTTTAATCCAGTAAGTTGTTGCAGCGTAAGAGTTGAAGCTAACTGCTGTGGCAATGCTGGAAATGAGCTAGCGGAGAACATGGCGCCTATGTTCATTGCTTTCCCAAGAAGCGCCAACCACAGAATCGGCTGAATTATGCCTATGAATAAAACTATCGGGTTTTGGTACCATTTTTTGAGGTCTCGGTTAGTTAGCGCCCAGAGCCCATGAAACCTGCTTTTTGAAACCTTTGTTTCTTCATCGCTCATCGCGTTCTAGCCCTCCGCATAGCCATTCTCTGCTGCATAACGTTTTCACGGGATTCCTCAGCGTCACGCATAGATTTTCCAGTGTACTGCAAGTAGACGTCGTTCAGCGTCGGCTTCGCCAAAGAAAGTTTAGTGACGACATGCCCCTTGTTTCGCAGGGCTTCAATGATCAGAGGCGCAGTTAATTCTCCGTTTGAGGATTTTACGATGTAGGAGCCGTTTTCTTTTCTGACGTCTTTCACATGCTCAACCTTGCTGATTAACTCAGTGATGTCTTCGCCTTTCTGGATCGACAACATTATTATGTCTCCACCTAAGCTGTCTTTAAGCTCTGTTGGGCTGCCTACGACGACGATTTTTCCGTGATCGATGATTGCGATGCGGTCGCAGAGCGCGTCCGCTTCCTCAAGGTAGTGCGTTGTTAAGAAGAGGGTCATGCCGAATTCTTTCTTGAGCATTTTAACGTAGTTCCAGGTTGCAGCGCGGGTTTGCACATCCAAGCCCAATGTGGGCTCGTCGAGGAAGAGCACTTTTGGACGGTTGATTAAGCCGCACGCCAACTCCAGCCTTCGCCGCATGCCGCCCGAGTAAGTTTGAACCCGTTTGTCTTTGAAACCAGTCAATTCAACCAAGTTAAGAAGATCCATTGCACGCTTCTTCGAAACCGAACGTGGGATCCCATAAAGGTCTGCACACAACAGGATATTTTCGTAACCTGTTAAGTCCTCGTCCGCGGTGTATTCTTGGGGGACAACGCCGATTGCGCTCCGCACAACCATGCTTTGCTTTGCTATGTCGCCGCCTAAAACCGTGGCTTTACCATCCGTCGGCTTTGTGACAGTTATGAGCATGCTGATTGTGGTGGTTTTGCCGGCGCCGTTCGGACCGAGGAAACCGAAGATTTCCCCGTGTTTAACACTGAAGTTTATGTGGTCGACCGCGACTAAGCTGTGGTTGAAGACTTTTGTTAAGCCTTCAACCTTTATGACCTCCTCGTTTTCACTCATGGTTTTTTTCTCCGCCCAGTCTTTCGTTTATTGCTTGGAGTTTCGTTGAAGTTTCATCGAGCGCCTTGAGCGCTTCATCCAAGTCTTTTTCAGAATAGTTTTCCCGCAGAGTCTTGGCAAGCTTAAAGGAAGAAATCATCAGACGCTTCATCGACGCCCTGATTTTGCTTGTTTTCTCGTCAGGGATGTTGCTGAACATCCTGTTGAAGAATGGGCTGGCCATGAACCCTGCGTTTTCGCTGAATTTTTCGCGAATCTTCGTCTGCTCTTCAAGCAGCTCTTTGCCGCTTTGCGTTAGCTCGTAGCGTTTGAGCCCGTTTTCGGTCGGGATTTCCTTGACGTAGGAGTTGTCTTGAAGCCATGCGAGCAACGGGTAGATTGACCCTGGGCTGGGCTTCCAAGTTCCACCTGTTCGCTTGTAGATTTGATCCATGAGCTCTGAGCCAGACATCGGCTGCTGGTTGAGCGCCTCAAGCACATGGTAACGCAGGAACCCCTTTGGAACCATGGCGTTGTGCCTGAGCCAGTTCCGCCTGTGGAACATCATGTGTCTTTCTTCACGCATTTCGTCTTTGATTTTACGTTTTTCTTCTTTATCCATGTCCATTAATATCGCCTTTGATATCAATATCGATATCGGGTTTGATTATCGATGGTGATATCGACAATGATATTTAAACCTATTGGCGGACAAACAGGACATTCAACGAAAAAGAAGTAAAAACGAGCTAGCTGATTACCGTGCCGACTTTTTCGCCGTTCACCGCCGCCAAAATGTTCTCCGGCTTAAAGCCGTTCACGACAACCAGTTTGACCTGGTGCCGCTTCAACACTTTGATAGCTTCAGGATCAATGATCTGGTGAATGCCAGCTGCATGAACGCTTCCCTCGAAAATTCGTGGCAAATCGTCAAAAGTCAAATGATCGAGCTTGACCGCATCAGCGTGTTTCCGCGGGTCCCTGTCGTAGACGCCTTCTTGGTCCGTGCCCTTAACCAGTAAGTCAGCGTTTAACCGTTCAGAAACCAGTGCGGCAACCGCGTCGGTGGTGATTCCAGGCTTCAAACCGCCCATCACAACAATTTTCCCCTCAGCGAGACTTTTTGCAGCGTCTTCAAGCGTGACAGCCACCTTGCTGCTGCCTTCTTCGCCGAGCCGTTTGAGGAAAAGTTGAGCATACAATCGGGATACCGAGATGGCGATTTCATCCTGTGCCTCCATGTTCAACCCCAAATTCCTCGCAACGACGATGAAGTCACGCGCCAACGCGCCGCCGCCCACCACAACTGCTACTTCGTGGCCTTTAGCTTTCACGGTTTTTATCAAGTCAGCATACTTGGCCATTAATTCGACGTTGACTGGGGATGCAACCACTGAGCCGCCTAAACGCACGACCAAACGCATAATTGTACTTCCTTTATCTGCTTACAATGCGGATTCAAGTTAAAAGTTTATTCAAGAAAGACTGGCAGACGTACTCGTCTAGCTGGCCCGCTTCCACATGAGAGAGCGCCGGTTCTGCCTGGTACACGAAGGTTTAAGTGTTGAACCATTCATAGCGAGTGGCGAGTCTCCATGAGGTTGAAAGGTTTACCGCTAAATCTGGATGTGTATCCGGCGCCCGAAGTGTTAACGAGTAAGCATTTCAGGGAATTCAGCATGCCCGATTTCGAAAGGATTCATCTGCCTGAGAATTTGAGACCCTTCACTGAAGAAAGCCCTATCTGCACCAAGGAATTCATTGCAGACGACAACCGCGGAGCCGTTACTCCTTCACCCACTCTCAGCTTAGATGGAACCGACTTTTACCTCTCTGTCAAAGGCATAGGCTCAACAGTCAACCCCTTCTCCCAGCAGCCTCTATCAAAGACTGAAATCTGCAGCCTGCTGGAAGATTCGACGCTGAAAGACAGGCTAATGAATTGTGAGGAAAAATCTCCAAGGTACCTCACTGGAGAGGTGTGGCTGAGGGGTTCACCGTACGGGGGGCAGGGGCTCCAGCATGCGGAGACCTCGATGAGAGTGTCAGAGATGGCGGATTTGACTTCGATTCATGGGTTCCGAATCGCGCCGCTCGTCAAAATCGTTTGCCTCCCTGAAGCACTCGAGGCACAGGTCAAGAAAATCTACTGGTACCGCAAGTTTCCAGGTAGAATGGTTCAAGAAACCAGGCTTGTGCCCTCTAACGTGAGGATTTACTTCCATGCAGGCAGCACCGTGGGTCGCAACGTAAAGTCACTGTTCGACTTTTTTGGAGTAGACAGTAACGACAAGGCATTGGAGTTTTTGAAGAATTTCGTCAAAAGCGGCGTTGCCTTTCTCACCGTTTTCAGTCGCTCGATGAAGAACAACGGGGACGGCACCTACAGTGGGTTGGACTTCTACGATGTCTGGCTGGACAAGGATGCTGTTCTGGCGCCTGACGGCACTGTTTACTTTGTGGATCTTGAAGGCTTGGAGTGGATAACTGTTCAGGCGAAAAATGTGCATGAGAAAATCGATGACCAGATTTACAGGTCACTTTACGAGTTCATGTACGCTTACGAGCAGATAGAGCGTGAACGCACTGCAAGGTTCGGTCCGATGCTTGACCGCAAAGCCCAGTTCGAATACATCCTTCGTGAGGCGCTCAGGGACGACGAAGTTGTCAACCTCTCACTGGAGGGGCAGAGCCTTGAACTGGTTGTCGGAAACATCCTAGGCGAAAAGCCTTTAACTAAGAATTTTCCAATGATTGACTGGGTGGCTTAAGTATGCAATGTAACGATGTAAGAACGTTCATGTCGCAGATAGCCGGGAAGTCTCTTTCTATGCAGATTCAACCTGCAGACCTCGATTTCCTTGTAAGCAACGGCTATCTCTCGGTCATGCAGAAGGAAGATTATGATAGGGCTGCAGCTGAAGCTTCCGTTTTGGCGCAGATGAACGCCGACCAAGAGGGCGAAATGAATTACGAAAGAGGTCAAGAAGCTACCCTCCAAGATGAAGAGCACAAAACTCATTCCATCATGTTTCACTTTGAGAACAAGGAAAAAAAAGAAGCTGAGCTGCAAACTCTCCAAAACGAGAAGGAACTGGTTTCCAAAGTGGAGTCCGAAGTGTCGCTGCGAGACGCGAAAATCAAGGAGCTCATCCAGAAGAAATCCGCAGTTGACAGAATGGTGCCCTACGACGGAAAATACCTGTCGCTCACGAGTCTAGGCGTTGCTACTCTCAGCGACCTCAATGTCAGAAACTACCGTGTCTCAGCCACCCAGTTCACGGACTTCATTGCAGAAACCAAAGAAACATCAGATGAACTCCGAACCATAGCATACAAATCCAGCTTCTACGCCAACAGGCTTCGAACCCAATTTCCAGAAGCTGACCTCTCCCAGCTGTGGAGCGTCGCGCTGGGCTTAGGCAAGCTCCAGGGCGACCCCGACGAGCTCAGCCAGAGGTTCTTTTTGGCGATTGGCGACCTGCAGAATTTTAAATCCACCCTAGAAAACAAGATGATGGCGGCGGAAATCATGACCGCCTTTAGAGACGGCACATCCCAAGCCTCTACTGACACCGACCTACAAACTCTTTCAGCTTCTTTGGCGACTCTTGAAAACGACGTGAGGCACGACAAGGTTCCCAAGGAGCTTTCAGTAGGCGTCGCAGCCACCATTCTGTTCGGTCGGCGATACGATGGCACCTACCCGACTGACAGGTTCGCCCAATTCACCAAGATGACTTCTTCCCCTGAATCAGCCGCGATTCTCGCCGTCGTAAACACCCCAGTTGACCAGCTAACGGGGCTATTCCAAGCCTTCAGAGGAATGTTCAGCACCTGGGGATACGAGTTGTCAGAAGACACTGAGCTTGCGTCGGCTTACCTTGCGATTTCAGGTTTCGCCGTCGATGAAGTCTACACAAAATTGACGATAATTGTGGAGTCGCTCAGGAACTATCTGGAGTACCCGCTTGTTGCCTCGGCGATACTCGCGTCAGTGCCAACGCTAGAAGCCAACGAAACCCTTGACCTGATGCAGAAAGCTTACACGCTTCTTGGAACCTACGCCACCGACCTGTTCCCCCCCGAGCTCCTCAGCCTCGCCGTCAGGATGATCCATGGAATCAAAAACGAATTGGTCAAGGAGCTGGACCCAACCGCCAAACTCACCAACACCCCGATGCAGTTCACCTACGTTCCGTCAAACGTTTTCTTCATCTACTACGCACCCCTCATCGTGGCACATTCATCTTACTACGCTACGTTCAGCGGGATCGGCGGCTTCCATCCTGCCCACGTTCATGGCGTCGGAGGATTCATGGGTTGACCTCGAAAAAGTGGCTAATCGCACTGGCGCTTGCATTTTTGCTGGCTGCCTGCCCAGTCTACGCTACTTCAACATACACGCCACACGGAGGCGACTACTTCAACTACCACGAGGTTGAGAGTCTAAGCAACGGCGCAGGAAGCTACGCTGGTTACACCGAACAGACAATTGTGGATGGGAAGGAAACCGTGAACAGCGTCGACTCAAGCGGCATCGCCTCTGCAAGCTACAGCTACTCGTACACTTTCAGCAACAGTTCAGGCTCAACCGAAACTGGCAGCAAATCGGGAGACTACACTTTTTCATCCACCAGCTACCTCTACATCAACGGAACCGACGACCAAACAGGCTACGTTAACCCAACAGTCTGGTTCATGATGGACAACTCGATTCCAAAAGGCGGCACCTTCACCGTACTAAACACAGTGATGACCGTAGATTCAAGAAGCTACAGTTACTACTTGGCGTCGGAGAATCGCAACATAAACACCATTTTTGCTCAGGGCAGCTCAAACTACGAGCGAAACGACGAGTACGGACATTTCACCGCCGCCTACACGTGGAAAATCTATTTCGACCCATCGACTGGTTACATCGTTGGATACAGCTACGTTGAACAAGACACTAACCCATCAGGCGACGGGTTCACCTGGACCGATAATCTCTACGTGACCTCAACCAGCTACGCGCTGGAGACCGCAACAAGCGGCAACTCAGGAGCAGGAACCTCAAGTCCAACCTTAAACTTCGGCGTCATCGCAGCAATAGTAGCCGTCATTATTATCGTCATAGCAATCATCGCCGTTGCGTTTGCCAGAAGAAAAAGACCCCTTCCCAAGCATGCTCCACAGCAAGAGTACGTTCCACCGCCTCCGCCGTCGCCGCCCGAAATCGATTTGACCCCGAAGCAGCAGCCGCCAGTACAGCAAATTGTCATAAAAGAAGTTGTTAAAGTGAACTGCCGATACTGCGGCGCACTCATAGACTCAACGGCTCAAACTTGCCCTGTCTGCGGAGCCCCACGAAACTAGGCTTGCCGCCTAGCCTTTCGTTTACTTCTTTTTGTCTGGACTTCTTTTGAAGTACTGATAAACCTGTCCCGACGCCTTCATTTGCCCCTTCGCTGCTACCCTGAGGCAAGAAACGTTGGAGCGGCTGATCTCAGAGAACATGCAGCGTGCTCCCTTCGACTTCGCCCAAAGCAGCCGAGCGTTCAGGATGTCCTCACCCATCCGCATCTTCCTGTACTGTGGCAGAACGTAAAGTGAATGCAGCCGACCGACGCGGTTTACGAGCGAAAGCCAACCGATCCCTGCGATTTCGTCACTTAACCTAAGCGTGAAGCACTTGTCGCCGTTCTTGAGGGCAACCCGCACCCACCTCCTGTTGATTCCCGGATGCGTCAAAGCCATGAACCGTTCAATCTCCACAGTTTGGCTGCTGTCGGCCATCGTGATTTCGTAGCTGAATCTGTGGTCGATCTCAAGGTTGTTGAGGTCGATTGTGTAGATGCCGTAGGGTTCATTTTCAAGCTCAGTTTTAAGTTCGGCATAAACGAAGTTGAACGACTTCAACCCGTAAAAGTAGTCGAAAACCTCTTTTGACTGCGTATAGATCGACGCGTCTTTCTCCTCGCCATCGTACAAAAACAAGCCAGAAAACGCCACGCCCTTGTCTCTTGCCACGTACGCTTCGCCGCCGACCTCAAGAATTTCCTTCGTAAAGTAATGAAGGTAAGGTTCGAAGAAAGATACACCCTCGGGAACGACAAAGTTGACATCGGCCACGTTTTTCAGCTGGATTACATCCATTTCTTTTCACCTGACAGTTTTCAAAATGAACGTCCATTCTGATAAACCTAAGTCTACACGATTCAGGTAATTTCGGGGACAAAATTATTTTAAGACAATACAAAATGGGTATTGTGCTGTAAAAAAATGAGGACTGGCTGGCTTTTGCTTATGCCAGTCGGGTTCCGCATTCGCCGCAGAAGCTTGTACCGGCGGGATTTTTGGCCCCGCATTTGGGGCAAACTTTCAATCCTAATGGCGCCCCACAGTTGTTGCAGAATTTCCCTGAACCAGCAGGTTTTCCGCACGCTGGACAAATTGTCTGTCTTTGAGTTATTTCGCCAGTGTAGACTTGTGTGGTTTCAGCTTTTTGCTTAATATCTGTAACCATTTTTTCGGCTCTTGCTGCAGCTACTTCAGTGCTTTCCCTTGGAGCATCCTCGATGCAAAGACCCTCTTGCTCGTTCCAGTCATTTTCACAAACGTATTTATGACATCTTGGACATCTGTGAAAGTGACCCTTTGCTTCGTTTTGTGCAAGTTCGAAAGCTTCTTCATGTTCTTTGTGCCATTCCGGAGTCATGCCTTCGAATTGGCCGCTCATCATGTTGGCGCCCTGCTGAGCTGAGTAGCCACTGCTGTGTCCGGTGAGCTGCCCTCCTATTGCTGCAGCTTGTCCAATTCCTCGCCAGAAACCTTTTTTCTTGTATGTTTTGCTCGCGATAAAGTTTGTTTTGTAGCCGTCGTTGCATATGTCGCAGTTGAATGTAAACTGGAAACCCGCGTCCGTACTGTTGTCCTGGTAATTTCGAGTGAATGGTTGAAGGGGTATTTTTCTCATCTCCTGATTATGTTAAGCGGCTTACCGCATTTTATGCATTTCTCTCCAAGGGGTGGCTGCTCCGTTTTGCATTTTTGACAGATTACTGTGAGCCTCTTATCGCAGTTTTGACAGTAATCTCCGAAGAATGTTTGTTTTCCGCAGTACGGACAGATCGTTTGGAGGGTCAAGCCGCAGCTGCTGCATTTTATTTGTCCAGTTTCAATGGGGTTTCTGCATTTTGGACATCTCTGTGGTCCAACAGGATTGACTCTTCCGCAGAAAGGGCATACGTTGTCATCAAAAGATACGAGTTTTCCGCAGAATTTACAGGGGTGCTTATATCCCGGCATTTATTAGTCTCCTTTGTTCCATTTTTCGTTATCGTCTACGCTTTTGTTGTTGAAGGCTAATAAGCTTGTAGCATCATTTTGCCACTGCTCTAGCGAAGAATGGATCACTCTTCCCACAAAGAGGTTTCTTAGGCTCCTGAGAGATGGGATTTTTGCGATGGCAAATCGGTATTGCGTGTATTCTGTGCTTTGAAGCTGGTTTTCCGAGAGATAAATTGGTTCTCTTCTGAAGTTGACCTCGATCATTGCTCGGTTGATGCTTTTGATGAATCTATCCAGCTCCTGTGCTAAAGTGTCGTCTCTGATTTGTGAATATTCTTTTCTGCTCATTATTCTGAAAAAGTAGGTTGCCCCCGTTGCGGCGGGTTTTTTCTGCTCTTCGCTTTGTTCGGTTTGTTCTCCTTCGACATCCGTTTGTCCTGTGTGTTCATCGTTGTTGAATGCTTCCATGGCTATTGTGTTACCTAGTTTTTTTGTGGCAGTGTCAACAAGCGGGAAAAGAAGCCATGTGTACGTGCCCGTCAAGTTTCCCATAAGTCCACGTTTGATTCCGACAGATACTTGATCTCTTACAGAAATTGAATTTAGGAATTCGTACTCAGCCGTTAAACCAGCTTCATCTATCTTTTTGGTTAGACGCGGCCAGAAGTCGGAGGAATACATTTCTAATTCTTTTCTTTTAGCTGCTCGTCCGTCTTTCATTAGAGCACTTATTTTACTTATTTCCATAGGCGTGGCTTCCGGTATCAGTTCTTTTACGTTTTGTTGAGTTCTGAGAATCATTCTATTTAACGCGTCTGAAAGTGTTTTTGCGACGGGATCAAAATTTTGGCCGATTTTGGTTAACTCAATTTTTTCTGAGTATTCATCGGTAATTGTCAGTTTGTAATCTTGTTTACTTAGGGAGTTCATATAGCAGTATGGGATTCGGATGGGCTCGTTTTTTTGAGGTAGAATTAGTAGTGCAGTCTCGTAGAAGCGGATTTCGCAGTTTCCTGTTTGGGCGATTTGACTGGTTGAATCAAACATCGCAAATTGGGCTTCAAAGCCAGATTGGATGAGTGCTTCCTCCATAAGCAAATACTTGAGCAGGAGCTCATTTCGAAACTTGTATAGTTGGAAAAGAAAGTCTTCGTATTGATACCCTAAACCCCAAAGGTTAAGTTTTTCTTTGGAAGTCAAGAACAGTTCGATTTGGTAGTCTTGGTCGGATATGCCAATGATATCCGTATATGCAAATAGCAGGGGCTCCCCAAACATTACTGTCAAAGTAAGGTATTTTTCATCAAGAGTAGCTTTTGCTTCTCCCTCGCTTTTCAGGTTTGGCCCGTCATCGTAGAGTTTGTAATTAGTCGCAAATTCCATCCTGCTATGCCTCTTGCATTACTTATTCCGGAGGGGGCTTATCAAATTTTGCAGGTCTTTGCGCTTCACAATTACGGGCAAAAAGCCACTTTTTGCATAAAGAAACAAGACGAGTTACAAGCGAGAAGAAGCCAGAACGTCAGTCTCAACGGAAGTTATAATGACAAAAATGCAGGCGAATCAATGTTAATGATAACACATTCGGAAGTTGTGGGCTATGAAGCCGATGTTGTGACGTCTTTCTAATCGACTAGGTGTGCTGTGCCGTCGGGACAATAGACTTTCTCGCCGACTTCGACTTTTGCGAAGCGTCTCTTGCACTGTGAAAGTTGAAGTTCGCATCCATCACAATCACGAGATAGCATCTTGTCACCTCACTCTTCGTTAAACAAATTCTGAAGTCGAATACAGAGGGAGGAAATAAGGTTATTGTCTATAGTTTATTGAGACATCCTCTTATGTGCTTGTTCTGAGGCAGGGCGCCGCCTTCACTGTGCCCTAAGCCGCTTAGGGCGGTATTGATATTTTATGGAGTCTCTATTCATATGATTAAAATACCTAATTCTTCTTAAGCAAGAGTTATCTAATCACTAGAGGTAACACCCTTGGCTACCACGTATGAAATATTCGTAGCGATCTGTGCCACTTACGTCTTCGTTGCCTATGTATCTTATCGCTTCAGGAATTAAATGCAGATCGTAATCGATCTCTAGCAAGCACTCTGATTGGCTCTTAGCAAAAGAGTTGACTTCGGACATGCTCAAGCATCGAGAAGCTGCCTTCGTTGTTTTCTTGTCCCGCTCATTGAAGCCGTGACTAACGAATTAGATTTACTGTTTTTCTTTTTGGGCTCATGTTTTGAATGCGGAGTTTTCTGGTACTGTGGCGTAAAACTTATCTGAAACAAGTTTTTATCGATGTTACTGTTTGATAACATCAGTTTGGGGGGCAACAACATCGAAGCAGAACTAGCAGCACTCATCCACTCGACGCCGCCATGTTTCAAACCAGTAGCCCTAACTCCTTGCCAGAGGCTCAAACAATTTTCAGCTACTGTAGTCACACATCAAACCCTTGCCGCAGGTGCTTTGGGCAGTTGAAGGAAACACAAAAGACGCAAAGATGGCGAAGGCGTTTGCGCCTAATCCGCAAACGAAGAAGAGGAACAGCCTTAGTCGACACTCCCAGCGGGATACTGGTCGTAAGCGAAGATGAGAAAACGTACAATTTGCCGGGCGGGGCCGCTACTAACGGAGAAAGCTGGAAAGAAGCCGCGTTAAGAGAGTTAGAAGAGGAAACTTCTCTGAGAGCCGAGAGGTGCACGTACCTTTTTGATTTTAGAGGGCGAATTCAACCAGACATAAAGGGCGGCTTCTTCATTGACGCCCACAAAGTCTACCTTGTGGAAGCCTCAGGCGTTGCCCAGCCCAGAAGCGAAATCAAGAATCTCGCCTACATAAATTACCCTAACCCAAGCTTATCCTACGCTACGAAACGTATTGTTGAGAAATATCTTAAACAAAAAGCCACCGTGAACCAGGCCAAATACTGCAACGCGAAAACTGCTCTTTGCCGTAAGGGGGAGACTTAGATGAAAAGGCACACCTGTCTTACCTCGCGACAGATTAAAGTTTTGCAGTTAAGAAAACGTGGATTTACTCAGGAAAAAGTTGCCAAGCTAATCGGAACTAGCAGGGAAAACGTAAGCATCATAGAGCGGAATGCTTACAGAGCCGTTCAGGTAGCCCAGTCGACGATTGAGGCTTTCGAGTCTCTAAACGAAGACGGGATCATCATGATTCCAACCCGCACCTCAATCTATGATATTCCCCATTTGATTTTCACGCGTGCGGATTTTCTCGGCGTCAAACTGAAAAATGACGCTCACACCATTTTTTCGCTAGTTACAACGAAGGGAAAGATAAGGAATCACTGCTTAATTTCTCCGATTGCAGTCGAGATAAAGTCGGATGGACGAATATCGGTTCATTAGGTTTTGTGGGCAACGGCGGAGAATGTTCTCTCACGGCTTTTCACGTTAAGCAACCCGTCGGTTCTCGTAGAAAAACAGGTAAATAGGTTGGTTTACGAAAACATATAAACTCTTTACGGGTAGGCGTCAATCAACAGGAAGCGTACAGTATGCAACCTCAAGACAAAAACCATCATATGGAAAGAACAATAGACATCAACAATTTTGAAGGGCTACTCCAGAAGGCGACGGAACTTAGGGGTCACCGCTGTTTAGGCTTGCCGCTGGGAATAAAGATGGCGCAGATAGGACTAAGACTGCTCAACATGACTGAAGAAGAAAAAAGAGAGTACCTTGTGGTTTTCGTGGAGAACGACAAATGCCCCGCCGACGCTATACAAGTTGCAACGGGATGCAGCGCAGGCAGCAGAAAACTAAAAATGCTTTACTATGGAAAATCAGCGGCGACTTTTGTCGACGGCAGAACAGGCAAGGGGTACCGCGTCATGTCGAAAAAAGACCTGAATGCTCGCGCCTTGGAACTAGCCGTCAAAGACAACATAATCAAAGCAGGCGAAAAAGTAGAAGCGATGTCCAAGTTTGAGCGGCAGATACTGATGAACGCTTTCATGAAGATGACCGCTGAGGAGCTTCTTGACTTCCAAGCTGTCAAAATAACTTGGGACAGTCCGCTTATTTCCCCAAGGATGGAGCCTACAAGGTACTGCGCAAAATGCGGTGAGGAGATTATGGGTGGAATGGGCATAGTGCAGGGCGACAAAACGTTTTGTAGGCCATGCGTCTATGGCACGTATTATGAAGGATTATGATTTTCTTTCAAACGATTTTTTGTGGGTGTTGAACCCTGTTTTGAACAAATCCTGAATGAATTTCCCAGTTACAAAACTCACCTGACTGTATCTACAAAGTGTATATGCTTTCCGTATAGACTTTCACCCCCTCCCCAGGTGGACACTACACATACAACAAGACAGCAACGTATCGATAAGTGAAGGGTAAGAATAGGTGAACTTTTCAGGAGCTGAATTATAGTTTGAATTCACGGTAGACGCCAAAAAGTAACCTGCAACGTAAACAAATCGACTTACCAAGACCTATAAGGTAGCCGACTCAACGAGTATCGGCGCGTTGCAGCGCTAAGGTCGTAAAAATATGAGAAAAGAAATAAAAATTGCGGTAATTGCTATCGTGATAGTTGCTATCGTGTTGACTGCGGCTTTGGAAATCCCGAATCACTTAAACTTCTCCTCGTCACCACAATCAAAAACTAGGACAATTGTAGACATGTACGGAAGAACTGTCACGGTGCCCACTAAAATTACGCGAGTACTCTGCACGAGCCCAATCGAGATGGAAATCGTCTACATGCTTGCTCCTCAGGATCTGGTCGGCCTACCGTTTTCTTACAACGGAAACCCGTCGTACGTACCGACTCAGTACGCCAATATATCGGTAGTCGGCGGCTGGTACGGGCAGCAAACGGGAAATATTGAAACTTTCTTGGCGGCGAAACCTGACGTCATCTTAGACGGCACTGACGACACAAACGCTTCACTTGCTACAATGCAGCAAAAGTTCGGCACTGTTCCTGTAGTAGGATGCGACGCGGGCAATTACTTGACTCAGTACGCACCTGAAATCACCTTCATAGGAAACTTGCTCGGCGTGAAGACCCAAGCTCAAAACTTGAATAATTTCTATCAGAACGCAATGAACTACGTAAATTCAATAGTCTCCAATATTTCAGAAAGCGCCAGAGTAAGAGTGTACTATGCAGAAGGCACAGCAGGCCTAAACACAGATCCATCAGGCTCGATGCACACAATGCTCATAACATTCTGCGGCGGCGTCAACATAGCTAACGTTACTTTACTACCTGGCTACGGCATGGCTTCAACTTCGATGGAGTCTATCTACCAGTGGAACCCACAGATGATAATCATCGGACGAGGCAGCGAATCGACGCTTTACACCACAATCATGAACAGTACCCTCTGGAATCAGCTGACAGCTGTAAAAGATAACCAAGTTTACATCCGACCTGACAACCCGTTTTCATGGTTTGATGGACCGCCCGGTCCAGGTCAAATATTAGGCATGTACTGGATGGTGCACATACTGTATCCGAGCCAAACTACAAGTTTGGACCTTAGTCAGAAAGTACAGCAATTCTACTCCGAGTTCTACCATTACGATCTGACTAGTGCTCAAGTCCAAACTTTATTGAGCGGAGGAAACCTGTAGTGTTCACCCCGCTTTTTTCCCTTTTTTCTTTGCCAGCGCACATTAGCTTAACGAGTCATCGTTTATGACTAAGCGCCTCAGACGGCTCAGAAAGCTAAAGCTTAACCAAGGCGAGTTGAAATTCCTCAAGAAAAAATAAAGGACGAAACAAGAGAGATTCGCGCTGCTAGACTCTTTGCTATGTTCAAAGCCTTGCGCGGTCTTCCTGCAGTCACGGTTCTGTCAATTTTTCTCTTATTCCTCTTCGTTTTGTCGTTAACCTTGGGTCGATATTCAGTGTCTCCGTCATACGTAATCAAGATTCTGTTGGCACACGTTTTTTTCGTAAACGTTCCGCCGAGCGTTCCTGAGACAGTCGTAATGCAGATTAGGCTACCCAGAATACTGGCGGCCATGCTGGTTGGGGGCACGTTATCTTTGGCTGGGGGCTCTTTTCAAGGACTTTTTCGCAATCCCTTGGTGTCCCCAGACATCCTTGGAGTCTCAGCTGGCGCTGGTTTTGGAGCAGCATTGGCTATCCTGCTTAACGCAAGCCAAGTCTCCATCGAAGTTTCCGCATTCTGTTTCGCACTCATAGCCGTCGGCATCGCTTATGGAGTAAGTAAAGTAGTCAAAGGAAACCGGACGCTAAGTTTAGTTTTAGCTGGACTAGCAATATCCTCTCTTTTCAGCGCGTCGATCTCACTCATGGAATATATCGCTAACCCCATCAACCAGTTGCCCACGATAATCTATTGGCTGATGGGAAGTTTAGCCTCGGACAGCCTCACCAGCGTTTACGTCGCCGCTATACCAATGCTAATCGGCATAATCATCCTACTACTAATCCGCTGGCGTTTCAATGTGTTGGCGATGGGCGACGAGGAGGCTCAGGCATTGGGAGTGAATGTGGGGCGAATCCGAGCAATAATAGTAGTCTGCTGCACAATGATGAGTGCGGCAGCTGTTTGTATTAGTGGCATCATCGGCTGGGTAGGGCTGGTCATTCCTCACATTAGTCGCTTACTGGTGGGCCCAGACCACAAGCGGCTTCTGCCAGTTTGCCTCTTGATGGGAGCATCTTACCTCTTGATAATCGACGATATTGCTCGAACCGCATCAAGTCTGGAAATCCCACTCGGTATCCTTACAGCGATGATTGGCGCGCCATTCTTTATTTACATGCTTAGTAGAGGAGGCAAGGGCTGGAATTGAAACTCTTTGTAAGCCACGCTGAATATCACTATGACGTCGAGAAAACTCACGGCTTTAGAGACATCAATTTCACACTTGAACAAGCGGGGATCATGACCATACTAGGACCAAATGCATGCGGAAAAACCACTTTGCTGAAATGCCTCGATCGCCTGTTAAAACTCGACAACGGCATTATTTCAATAAATGACAAAGACTTAAACAGCTTGTCCAGAGTTGAAATAGCCAGAGCAATTGGTTATGTACCGCAATTTCATCAGCCAAGTTTCGCCTTTTCAGTGCTGGACGCAGTTCTAGTAGGGAGAGCGCCGCACATTGGATTTCTAGACTTTCCAAAGAAATCTGACATCGCGATTGCCAAAGAGGCTTTAGAAACGATGGGGATATCATACTTAATGGACACTCCTTACACTCAGCTTAGTGGTGGCGAAAGACAGATGGTACTTTTAGCCAGGATCTTGGCTCAAGAGCCGTCGCTGCTTTTGCTCGACGAGCCGACATCGCATCTTGACTTTGGAAATCAAATAAGGCTGTTGACGACGTTACAGAAACTATCAAACAGTGATCTACCCATAATTATGACATCCCACTTTCCCGATCATGCCTTCTTAGTGTCCAATAAGGTGGCCCTCATGCAGAATGGAGAGTTGATTGACGTTGGCACACCAAGTGAAATTATTACCGAGCGAAATCTAGAGAAAGTTTACAAAATCAGGGTCAAAGTCATAAATGTTGACGTGGGTGTTAACCGCACGATATGTGTACCAATCGCATAATGAGATTTGAAGAGGCAGAACCATGAACGAGTTTGAGACGTACGTCAAGAAAGTCGGGGATTACCACGGGCACGTCTGCTTTGGCATAGCCATGGGAACCAAAATGTCTTTAGCTGCAATGAAGTATCTTGGGCTGGATCCAGAAGCAAAAAGCAAGAACTTGATTGTCTACGCTGAAATCGACCGATGCATGACAGACGCCATCCAAGTAATCACCGGATGCACTCTAGGTCACCGAACCCTAAAATACGTAGATTACGGCAAATTCGCCGCTACCTTCGTAAACCTCAGAAACAACCAAGCGATACGCGTCACGATACGCGAAAGCTGCGAAATTAAAGGAACCCCAGAAGATGTTGTGGGAAAAATGGCCACTCTGCCTGAAAACGAAGTTGTCGATATCCAACCAGTTAAGGTCAATATATCAGAGTTTGATTTGCCGGGTTTTCCCAAGAAACGTGAGGACTGTTATGTTTGCGGCGAAAGAGTAATGGATGGCCGTGAAGTTAATGTTGATGGAAAACTGCTTTGCCGTGCCTGCGCAAACGGCAAATACTACGAAGTACTAGACGCAGCACATAAGCAGGTTTAGAGCAAAAAAGAGGGGGTGCCAAGTGACTACACGAATCGTTGAAGAAGCCTTAAGAAAAGTCAAGGCTCTCGTACCCAATGTCGACGAATTAACCGTCAGTCAAGTCGTTCTAGGACTCGGGTATACAGGCGTAAGGCTGAGCAGCGGACACGGGGGTCTCTGCTACACATTCCAAGATGAAATCGCACAAGCAACCCAGCATTGCCAGATATCCGATTTGGCTGGAACGATGGCGGGTATACCTGCAGTTACTCTTGCAGAAAAATCAAAGTCTTGGGACATAAGCGAAAGCGTCGTAGGCGTCGCAACACTGAACGCGCTGTCACAGATAGCCATCGAAAGAAACATCGAGAAATATTCAGTCTTAAAAGGCGATGTGTTAAACTACATAAAACTGACAAAAAAAGACACTGTGGCAATGGTCGGCAACATGCAGCCGCTGGTGCCGCCCATTGAAGCAAAAGCAAAAGAACTCTACATCATAGAGCGAACCCCTACGCGCCGTTGTGAAGGCGTACTTCCGGACACGGCTTGCGACGAAATCCTGCCTAAAGCCGACGTGGTTCTAATCACGGGCACGGCAATAGCGAACGGAACAATCGACCACCTGCTAGAACTCGCCGCCAAAGCCGAACAGATAGCAGTCATCGGAGCATCCGCGGGAATCCTACCCGAAGTCCTGTTTAAACGGGGCGTCAATTTGGTCGGTGGGGCCAAAATAACCAACGTTGACAGGATGATGCAGGTGGTGTCAGAGGGCGGCGGAACACCAGCGCTCAAATCAGCCATGGATTTCGTAACCTTCAAACCCAAACTCAAAATCATGCCGTGAGATGTGAACATGAAGATTTTAATTTGTGGAAAAGGCGGGAGCGGAAAAAGCACCGTGGCGTCTCTTTTAGCTAAGAGTATCCAGGCGGCAGGTTACCGCGTCTTAGTCGTGGACGCTGACGAATCCAACTACGGGTTAAGCGCCCAGCTTGGATTGAAAGAGCCGATGGAACTGATGGATCAAATTGGTGGAAAAAAGGCCGTGCAGGGCAAAATGGGAAAAGTGCTTCCCAGCGGAGAAAAAGCTCCAGTGTTCAACGAGCAGTGGAGCATCGATGACATTCCCGCTGAAGCTGTTTCGCAAAAGGACGGCTTGTACCTGCTGCAGATAGGCAAGGTAAAGCATTACGGCGAAGGCTGCGCTTGCCCCATGGGTGTACTCTCAAAAGACTTCCTAAGCCACCTGACACTGGGAAAGAGAGACGCGGCAATCATCGACACCGAAGCAGGTGTGGAACACTTGGGCAGAGGCGTAGTGGGAAGCGTAGACCTCGTTCTCGTCATTATCGATCCATCATACGAGTCGATAAAGCTGTCCAAGAAAATAGGCGCCATGGTCAGGGAGAGCAAAAAACCCGTCTACTTCATACTCAACAAAGCCAACGAAAAAACCGCTGAAAAAATCCTGTCTGAAATTGGTGAAGAATGGGTAATCGGAGTTTTGCCCTTCAGCGAAGCCGTACAGGAAAAGGGATTAATGGGGGAAACACTTGATCCAACGCTTTTGGACATGGATAAAGTTACCCGCTTCGTGCTTCAGCTCTTAAAAAAGCGCCAAACAAGTTTTGCGCCCTGAAGGTAAGTTTTGCGCGAAGCCAATCTATGCTTCTTCATACTGGATAAACGATAACAGCACAAATCTTATAAAAAGACACCATGCATAAGGTTAACTGGCGGTAGGTTTCATGTCACAAGCAACCATTTCTAAAGTTAAAAAATTGATTTTGCCTTATTCTGCACGTGATAATGGGAAAGATTCAACTACTTCTCAATTGGAGTTGGCAGCTGTTTACGGGTTGGCTGAAACTGATCGTCGAAAAGGCGGTATTCTAAGACATGCAAAAGAAGAAATTGAATTTATTGCAAAGGTCGGATATCCACTCTGGTCTTTCCCCGCTTCAAATAAGGTTTTCCTATTTGATGGCCTTAATGTTTCCAAGTATGTTCTTCACTACGCAGACGTCGGCAACGTCGACAAGTTCATGGATGACTTGAAAAGCAGTTCCAAGAACAGCGAAAGCTACACAGTTTTCCTCACTGAACAAGTAAAATCTTTCGCGCAGCCGAACGCGAAAAACAGTTTTGAACTGAATGGTCTAATTGCCGATCCGAACTTCCTTCGAGAATTCTCCTTGCATAGAGAAGAAGCGAGCATTGAGCAAGATGAATTCTCAATGGTCGGATTGTTGGCTCCACAGGTTAACGAGCCAGCGCTGTTATCGGGTACCGCAGAGATTGCCGGTTTGGCATCAACTTTTAGGAAAGAGGTAAAGGAGCTAAATAGCAGCATTCAATTCTTGGGGAAAACCTCCGTTGCATTTCATGATGAAATTCAGGGTCAAATTAAAGCCGTCAAAGAAGAGTCAGCGCTGGAGATTGATGAGGAGGAGAAAATCATCGCTCCTCAGCTCAAGACCTTACAACAACAGTACACTAGCGACATAGTTGACTTAGCTAGGTCCGTTGAAGACAAACAAGTACCTTTGCACTCGGAAATAATCAAGCTCAACAAGTCAAAGGTAGAAATCAACCAGCGGGTTGCAAAATACAACGAGAACGCGAAATTGGTCGCTAAGAGCGACACAACGGGAAAAGAAGGATGGAAACTTAAAATCAAGAAAGCAAAGGATGAACTTTCTGATATTGAGAAACAGATCAAAAGCAAAGAAAAAGCGATCGAAGAACTAGACAAGAAGCGTGAATCTGAAACTGCTCGACTAAAAGCCGCCTTGGAGGCAGCAGTCCTAAAAACTCGGAAAAAAGTCGTTGAGCTGGAAGCTTCTCGAGACGCGAAAGTGTTGCTCATGAATCAGGACATTGACATGATGGAGAAAAATACGAAGTTACTTAGCGACCGGATTATGGAGACCCTAAAGAACAGAGAAACAAATATTTCAGACCTGGAAAAGATCCACACAACATCGTTCTCTGAGGAGTTTGACAAAGCAGTTTTTTACGTCCCTCATTACTTGATCTGCTACAACGCTGCCGGAAAAAGACGTTATGTTTCGCTGCCGCCATCTTCGCTAAACACAATAGGCATTTCAGCCAAACTCAAAGGGGCTTTAGGAGTAGCAAGAATTAGATCATTCTTTTCCCCGAGGCTTAAGGAAATGGCTGCCCTAGGAGACACCTTGGAGAAGCAAAGTCTGCAAGACACCATTTTTGAGACAGAATTGAAACAACTGGGAGAAAAAAACAATATTTTGATTGTAGGATGGATTGGCGAGGAAATTGAAAAAGGATTGTTACGTCTAAAAGATCAAGGTTGGTTAAGTGACAAAGAGTTTGGCGCTATTATGGCGAGCGCCAAAAAGCACCTCAAGCACACTTGAATTACCACTACGCCCCAAGCATCGAAAACGCAGTCTTGCATGAGATACCTATTATGATGAGGGCTTTAGCACTCTTCGGCTGAAGATTTACTTCGGCAGTGAACACACAAATCGGACTTGATTCTTTTAGGAATTGGCAGTCACGATTTGTGTAACCAGCCGCGTCCGCCTTTTTTAGACTGCTTCAATACTCGAGGATCCATTTTTTCATCTTTGTATGAGGCTGAACGCGTATGATTTTCTTTTCGACTGTGATTAACTATTTCTTTCTTTATGAATTTGCTCCAACCACCAACATTGTTTCCTGGCTGGACAAAGCGATCGGGATTTTCAACCATATTCTGTTCAAGAATTTCTCTAAAGTTTAGTGCCTTAAAATCCTTGGTCGCGTGGATAACGGTACCTCGCTCCACATGCAAAGTCGAGTAGTCATCCACTGAGATACCTTCAGCTCGAACTTTGTCATCAAACCGCTCACTCCACAAAAGCTTCCATTGAGCCTTAAGCTCCGCAACCAACTTCTTCTGAGCTTCAGCTCTGCTCTCATAAGATTTGGGTACGGAAGCGCAGGGTGAGCTATCCATCAATTTGCCGTCTCTCTTAGATGATCCCTTACGTCTCAAGCTATTTAACGCTTATTATCAAATCAGTTACATGATTTGCCGTGACTAATGGAAAGAAGTTGATTGAAAAGGAGGATGTTGCAGCTTATTATTCATTTGGAATCTCTATGCTACTCTCAAGAAAGATTGGAATGACGGTCACAGGATCTTTTTTCGAAAGCTCAGGTTTTGTCGGGCTATTTTTCTTGTTGTTGCCTCCGATGAAGTACATACACCAACCAACCAGGAATATCAAGGAAACTACCGGTAGAAGCAAGATTGCTATGATTTTGCTTCGTTTTCGTTTGTTTCTTGGATTAACTAGCATCTGTATGTTCGCCAACATTTTAAATTCTGAAAAGTGTTATCATGTTACTGGCAGCAACTACTGAGAGAAACAAAAATGTCAACGAAAAGCCTCCATACAGAAACTGCTTTGTGAATTTTGCGAAATGCCAATCAATAGTTGATTCCCCGATGGCAGCGGCTTTGTAGAAAGCAGAACCGACCAATAGAACTGCTGAAAGTTTAACAATACTAAATAATAGCATACTAGATTTTGTAAGCCCTGAAAGGAAAGGGTTGGCTTCTGCCGCTCCAAAAAACAGAACCCCTGCAAACGTTGTAAGCCAATCTAAGAAACCTACAAGAATAATTGCAGAGAAGAAAAAGAGTTCCATCTTCATCGTTGTTTTGCCACCTTGGCGTCACTCACACAATATAATGTAAAAGAGTTACTTACCCATTTAGAATGCTAATATGGATTACAGATATACACCTGTGCAGAGGTTTTTACTGGATTCAGTTAAATGTTGGAAGCTCATATGCTCGTTTTTGAGTGTTTCGTGTTAAAGTTGGCTGTTTTTGTGTTGTACAAAGAAATACTGTGTTGTTTTTCTTGATTAGGAGATACCTTTTTCGTTTACGTGTATTTGTGAAGAACAAGCTTTCTCAGTTCACGCATTATCAATAACGTTTATTAAGTCTTAATACATGCTGGATAAAATGTGGGGGGTAAAACAGATGGCACTAATCAAAGCCTCAAAATTTGCAGTAATCCTTTTGACAGTTGCCGCCATGGCAGTTGCAGGAATTACGGTCGCAGTCTTGACAGCTAACCAAAATGTATCTTCTTCAGGGACAGTAACAGCTGGTCCAAACGTAGCAGTATATTCTAACAGCGGTTGCACAAACCAAGTTTCTTCAATAAGCTGGGGGTCAATAGAAGCTGGTGGCTCAGCAACTCAAACCATCTACATAGAAGACACGGGCGGCGCAGCAATGACACCAAGCATCACCATAAGCAACTGGAGTCCATCAACAGCAAGCACGTACATCACACTGACATGGAGCACCTTGCCCTCGTCGATTTCGCCGGGAGCCTCAAACGCAGCAGCCGTTACGCTAACTCTAACTGTATCATCGAGCACACCTACCAGCATTACAAGCTTCAGCAATTCAGTCACAATCAGCGGAACAGGATAGAAGAGCCGCCAAGCGTTTCAGCATCAAAGAGCTTTTGTCGGGTCTTAACAGTTGAAGCTTCCAGTTGCAGATCTCTTGTTTTTCTATGAACCACCCATTTCCGCTGAATTATTCGTATTCGCGCCGTAGGTGAAGTGGTTTCTCAGCTTCAGTCCTCATGATTTTCCTAATTTTGGTCTCGCTCAAATCACTATCATTTATTGATGCATCAGCTTCAAGCTCATTTACTATGAAATGGATTTCCCCGTCCGAAGACTGGGTTAGAATTGAGCCATGGCCTCGCACTAAGTATCACTAAACAAATATCCTTTGCAGTGCCGAAAACTTAAGCTTTTTAAACAAATATATTTAATTTCCATCATGTTTGAAGATAATTGTTGATACCATAAGTATAAAGGAGCGGCGAATTTCAACCCAAAACAAGCCGCAGGTCCATTCGCAAGGCAATGCCTGATTTATTAGTTCCAGACTTTTCGGATAACACGCATCTTTAAGGAAACTGGCAGGTAGTCAAGTGTAGTGTTGTACAGATTTTCACTGAAGTTCAAAATTGAGTTCAGGCATTTACGATTGCGTGAGGTGAAACCAGAATGGCAATCGCTAAAACCCCATACGTGTTAACCATAATCGCATTACTTGTTGTCGCACTGTCAGGCCTGTCAATAGCGACCGTAACTGTCAACAAGAACATATCCTCTTCTGGAAGGATAACGACTGGTCCCAACTTAGGCGTGTACTCCGACAGTGCTTGCAGTGTTCCCATAACTGCTATGTACTAGGGCTCAATATACCCCGACTGAACAGTAACACAAACAGTCTACGTCAAAAATATCGGCACAGAGACGTTAACGTTAAGCCTATTGACTAGCAACTGGAATCCAACAACCGCCAACAGCCCATTGACCGTGACTTGGAATCAACAAGGCACCGTGTTAGTGCTTGAACAAACAATTTCGGCAGCAATAACGTTGACGGCTTCTCCGAATTTACAGGAATATCATCTTTCAGCGTTCAAATTTCAATAATGGTAACAAGCTGACTGGTTAGCTTATGTTGTTTTTCTTTCTGTTTGAAAAACATCTTCGGTCTTCAAATTGAGAAGCTATTTCGCGTTGTTTATGCTGTGACAAGATACAATATTCAGGTTTGCAAAAAAGCTAAATCATCCAAGGCACAGCTTGTTACAGGGAGAACGTGAAAGGAGCAATAGTAGTTTGGTGCGTCGGTCGGTGCTTGAGGAGATACTACGAGAAATAATGCATATTCGCACACGTCTTGATGAAATTGAAAAAGGTTTCGCAGGTTGGAAGCCTCAGCCCGTTGATATGTCCGAATCGGATCTCGTCGCTTTGCCTGACCATCTGAGAAAAACTTACGTTGTTGTCACTTCGAAAGGGGAGTGTACCGCGGTGCAAGTCTCGAACCTTACAGGAAGATGCCGAGCGATAGAAAGCAACTACTTAAACCAACTGTCAAGAATGGGTTGGCTCAACAAACGTCGAGTCTCAAAAACTGTACATTTCCGTCCAGTATCTGAAAATGGCACCCGAAAAACTACGTCGGCGCCGCCTTCATTGGGCGGTCAAAGCCCAAGAGACCTCGACTAACAAGCGTCTTCTTTGATTTACTTGAATGCAAGAAGAAAATAAGCTTACTCTGAATTTCGCGTTCGACGTCAGATTTAGGTTCTGCATTATTAGTTATTTTTAGGTGCTCGTTATCTCCGTTTATTTAGTGGAGAAAGATAGCGGCACTATAGAAGTGACTTAAGTCGCAAGTATTTGTAGCGTTAAGTCGCTTGGAATAAAGTTGAGGTAAAGAAATGGAGGAAGCTGATTGCAGACTGATCCGTTTTCTGAAGATGACACTTTAGAGCCTAGTTCTTATGTGGAAGCGGCTTGAAGATTTCAGTTGGCACTTGTTTTGTCTTGCTTTTTCTTCTGGTTGGTGATTGCGAGTGAACTTAGAGTCAATGCGATTAATGCTAAGATAATTGTGATCAATAGCCAGAGTGATGTCGGTTTTACGGGTGGCGTTGTCGGTTGTGGTGTTGGATTGTCTGTCGGCGTTCCCGCAGATGTTGGATTTGATGATTGCTTGGGAGCGCGCGCCCTGCCCTCGTCGATGTCGCCGGGAGCCTCAAACGCAGCAGCCGTTACGCTAGCTCTAACTGTATCATCCAGCACACCACCAGCATCACAAGCTTCAAGAACTCAGTCACGATATCAGGAACAGGCTAAAAGCTCCAACCATTTCCGCTTTATTGAATCAAACAAGCTTAGTTTTCTGACATATTTTCAATGGCTCACGTCTTGCCTCACACGTTTTTTCCAGATTGGCAAGTATTTACTGTCCAATTTGGTGCGCAGATCGTGAGCATATACATCTACGTATTATAAAGTATTATAAAGTTATCAAATAATCGTGTGGATTATGCGGAAGAGAAGACGGACATTAGTATTGCTAGCAATGCCTTTTGCAGTTGTTATTTGGTGCATAGGATGGAGCCTCTACTGGATTGGAGATAGAAAGAAAAAACTAAAACCTGACTTATCTAATCTAAAAGAAAATGTCACTCTAACTGTTCTTCTACCTGAGAACAGAATTGACGCGCCAGCAAAAGCCAACAAAATCGCTGGTTTGAGTGGCCGGATTCAGAAAGACTTGGAACCAAATGTGAACCAAGAAAGCTTGCTCCACCAGTAACAAGAACTTTTCTAGAAATTTTATTAATACACTCAATCAACTGTTGGGATTTAAGATTAATGCTACTTTCCTATCAGAATGTATTTCCAGATTAAGACATCATTCAAGATGGTCAGGTTTGAGATTAGAAGTTTAAATGAACTGCAATATGGCGGTAACTAAGAAGGCAAGTCCGCACCCTATGCCGACAAATCTCATTCGTGTTCTGTTGATAAGAATTCTACTTGAATACTCTTGTGAAAAGTCGAGAATTTCAGAGGTAACAAGAAGTATTATGGCTGTGGCAGCTAGCCATAAGCTTAGGTCCGGAAGTGTCAGCGGGATGTTCATGTTACTCACGCCTGTTACCTAGAGATACCAAGAATGTTTTTAACTTATGTGCTTCGATTTTGTTATAAAGATTTATAAACAAGTAACAGAAACTGCTCCTTGAAAATTTGTCTAATATTTTCAATGACGCTTTCTAAGTCAGCATTAGGAATTAGTTTATCGATACTGGTCTTAAGCTCGCAAACGTTAACTTTAAAGTTAGTGTTATTTTCCAAGATTTGTAAGACACTTTCTAGTTGATGATTCTCTTTATTGTCTTCTTCCATTCCGACCACTTTGCCAAGTATAAGGTCATTTAACGCATAATATGATAAAACTATGGCTCTGGCGCTTAAGAAATTTGGAACGCTTTCCTTAACGTCGTCATCAGTGCTTAGGCTGTCAAAATAACTATAGATGACCTTTAAAATGTTGTAGGCTTCTTCTGAAGCTTCTTCGGATTTCTGACTTTTTATGGCTAGGGAGATCTTCAGGAAGCTAATGCTCATCGGAGGCATCAATTGCCCTTTAAAATTGAAAAACCCGATGAGATCCTTAGAAGAGTAATCTTTTAACTGTTGCCAATCAATTCTTTTTTTTCGAAGACCAATCAGAATATTAAACGAAAAATCAATTATGCCTACTGAAGCATCAATTACCGCTAACAATTCATTTCTTCTTAAAGCAACCTTCCAGCTATCGGTGGATTTTTGTTGCTCCTCACGCATCCTGTTAACCTCATCACATAAATTAACGAATAATTCAGCGTTTTTGTTCGTGAAGAACGTGAAAGTTTCATTTTTCCATGTTACAGTTAGCTCATTCCCAAAATTCTCAATGCTCACTATTTCATAAACAGGAATTTCCTTAACGATAACACACCGTTTCCTAAGGAATCCTGTTTCAACAAAAAACCTTACAGTATTGTCAACTACCTCAGCTTTGGTTACAAGGAGACCCTTTGGCTTTTCTTCCGGAAGGGCTACCAGATTTTCTAGATCAGCGGATTGCGTGACATCAATGGATTTTTGTTGCTCCTCACGCATCCTGTTAACCTCATCACATAAATTAACGAATAATTCAGCGTTTTTGTTCGTGAAGAACGTGAAAGTTTCATTTTTCCATGTTACAGTTAGCTCATTCCCAAAATTCTCAATGCTCACTATTTCATAAACAGGAATTTCCTTAACGATAACACACCGTTTCCTAAGGAATCCTGTTTCAACAAAAAACCTTACAGTATTGTCAACTACCTCAGCTTTGGTTACAAGGAGACCCTTTGGCTTTTCTTCCGGAAGGGCTACCAGATTTTCTAGATCAGCGGATTGCGTGACATCAATGGATTTTTGTTGCTCCTCACGCGTTCCGTTAACCCAATTTTCGAGATCAACTGGCTGTTCCTTTGTTTGAACAGTATTTAAGATTGCTGTGATCGATTTGCCTTTTGAAGTAGTTTTTAATTCTTGTATTTTTGTGGGTTTGCCGGTGGATTTTGCAATAGCGCAGGCTATTGCGTTGACCAATGGGCATCCGAGTAGTTTAATGCTTTTAAGGTTATATTTTGGGCTGTAGAGGTTCTTGTAAAGTGAGCCATTAATCCGTAGAATTATTTCGTTTTCGTTTGTGGTCATTTCAATTTCTTTGGCTAAATAAAGCGAACTGAATGAGCCTGGCAGTATCACGTCAAGTTCGCTTGGAGGGATTTTGGCAAAGTCTGTTTTGTGTTTTTTTTCAATTTTGTCCAATAAACTTACACCGGGGGATGTTATGAGAAGCCCCTTTGGTTTGTCAACTAAGAATTTACCTTTCGCTATGTCTTCAATTTCTGCTATTCCGTCAGTGTATATAGCTGGAATGAACGTAACCATTTCTTTTAGGCCTTTCAGGTGTTCAGGTAAGGAGACATCATCTGGACATGGCGGGATGTTGTATGCTTCGTTTTTAGAAATAAGACAATTTAGCATTCTGTCTAAATTCATGTAACCAGGTAAAGATGATGTTACCAAGAAACTAGCTTCAACGTGTTTTGTTGGTGGTGCTAATACGAAAAGAGCACCCCAGAAAGTTAAGCCTAAGCCAATGAAGCAAATTATTTGTGAACCTGAAAAAACTGAAATGACAAACAGGGAGATTCCTGAGATAATGAATATAATTGCAATTAAGAAGGAATCAAGTTTTGGATCTTCAGGGTTTTTCCGCATTCGGATTCTTCCCCGGTTGAATTTACTAGTGACTTTGGTCAAGATATTCTTTTGTGCGTCGAAATACCATCTACACATGACAAACTATTAATGAACTGATGCGTGAACTTGTTGACAAAAGAGTCTGAAGACGCTTAAAGACCATTCGTTTCAAATTATAATTAATTCACTGGTGTCGAAGTTGGCGTCGATGATGCGAGACGAGAAAACCTGCACTGCCAGTAACGGGAACGACTTCTGCAACTTAGTTAGATGCGCATTATGCATTTAGAACTTAAAGCTAATATTGTTTTCGCACAAACCACAAAATACTTATGGAGCAAATATTTCGAAGAAAAGTCGGAGACGAAAAAACTTGGAAATGGTAATTTTCAAGACTTAATTACGCGTCGTCAGGTTTTCGTCTTAAACGTCTGAAGGCTACAACAGTGAATACGCAAATGGCTTCAGGAACAGTTATGCCCACGACAATCACATGCTCCAGAAAGGACCCAGACGATTTCAAATGTACTGTGAATTGAATTGACACTTGATGTGTGCTGAAGCTTGTTGTGTACCATACGTAGAAGTTGTCAGCGTCTTGAGTGTAGCCCTGGTTTGGAGCCTGCTGGCCATCTATGAACACAACTGGGCTTGTCCCGTAGGATATTGCTTTTTTTGGAATAGTTATGTTGCAAAAGCCTGCTGTTCCTTTTGGACCCGTAATTGTGAAGGATACTGTGATTGTTTTGTTAGATTGGTATGATGTGATTGTGGCGTTTGATATCTGTGAACTAGTTACGTTTCCGCTGATTGCAAGGTCAACTGTTGCGCCACTAGCTGTAGTCGCGGGTACAGTTGTTGCTGACGGAGTTGGGGTAGGTGATGGCGTTGGGGTAGGATGGGTTGTAGGTCTTGTGGTTGGTGTTGACGTTGACCTTGGAGAGGATGTTGGTGCAATCGTTACTGCAAACGAGTTACTAGTTCCAGTGTGCGTACCATCAGTAGCTGTAATAATAACGCCTGAACCAGCATTATTCACCGTAACCGTAGTCGACCCTACACCGCTGACGAAAGTATTCATATTAGTTGGACTGATTGATCCGGCAGAATACGTCAAAGACGGGGTACCAGTGTAGTCTGTAACCGTGTTGTTATATGCGTCTTCAGCGGTAACCGTTATGCTGAAAGCAGAATCAACAGTCTGATCCCCAACAGAATTAAAGACAAAGTGATCCAGACCAGCCGGATTAACAGTCAAACCAGTAGTGTAAGCCTTTGAGGCGTAGGTTCCAGTAACTGTCCAAGAACCAGCAGTCGCAGAGGTGTAAACGTTACTGCTCCATGAACCGCCAGCAGTAGAGTTTATGCTCCAAGTCGTTGAAGAAGTCACACCCCAAGTGTTACCATACGCGTCAGAAGCCGTAGCCGAATAAGTTGTAGACAACCCAGCCGTAACTGACGAGCCAGCAGAAATCTCGACATTAGCAACTGCTACAGCATGAGTAACCGTTATGCTAGTCGTTGAACCAGTAATCGAGCTAGTCACCGTATCAGTAGCAGTAATAGACTGAGAACCAGCAGTCTCCAAAGTAACACTAAAAGAGCCAACACCACCCGTGAGACCACCATTCGCAGGCAAAACCGCTTTACTATCACTCGAAGTAATCTTAACCATACCAGAATAACCCGTAACCGTATTGCCGTATGCATCCTTAGCAGTCACTGTAACAGAAAAAGCAATACCAGCAATCTGCGAAGTCCCACTTGAAACCACAAATTGAGTCGCAACACCCGGATTCACCGTGGTAGAAGCCGTACCAGTAACCCCTGAAACAGTAGCAGTAATAGTAATCGAGCCCACACCAGTCAAAGTCACCGAGCCACTCCAAACACCACTCGACCAGCCAGAAGTCCCCGTACTCGTCGGACTAATCGACCCAGAAGAAACACTCAAACCAACAGAACTACTATAAGTTGTAATCGCATTCCCAGAAGCATCCTCAGCCGTAACCGTAAGAGTAAAAGCAGTACCAGCCGTCGCTGAACTAGGAGCAACAATAATAAATTTATTCACCGAACCAGCATTAACCGTTATTCCGGTTTGAGAACCCGTAATCAAGCTAGTTACAGTATCAGTAGCAGTAATAGACTGAGTACCAGCAGTCTCCAAAGTAACACTAAAAGAGCCAACACCACCCGTGAGACCAGCATTCGCAGGCAAAACCGCTTTACTATCACTCGAAGTAATCTTAACCATACCAGAATAACCCGTAACCGTATTGTTATTTGCGTCCTTAGCAGTCACCGTAACACTGTGAGCGACACCGGTAATGGTAGGACTCGGAAAGCCAGAAACCACAAAGTGAGTGGCAGCACCGGCAGTCACCGTCAAGCTAGCCGACGCAGACGTATAGCTAGCGGCGGAAGCACCTAACGAAACAGACCCAGCAACAGTACTCATAAAATAGAAACTGGAACTGCTATTTGAATCAGAACTTATCGTAACACTCGAAATCGAAGCGGTACCGGGAGAATTTGAATACCATACGCCACTCGGAGACAAAGTAACCGTAATAGCCGACGTAGCATCAACAGGATTACCAGAAGCGTCTTGCAATTGAACCTTAATCACCCCAGAAGTCACACCAGCAACCAAAGAAGAAGGTGTACCCACAAAAGCCAACTTAGAAGCAGCCGCAGCACTGATCGTGAACGTAGTCGTAGCAGAAGTCAAACCCGAAGAAGCCCCAGTCAACGTTGGAGTACCTGCAACCGTATCTTTATAATAGAAACCAATAGAACTGCTTGAACCAGCAGCAATCGCTATCGAAGTTATCGCCGTTGTACCAGTACTATCAGAGTAGAATGCTCCACCACTCGAAGACGTAGACAAAGTAACATTAATAGCAGAAGCACCCGTAGAAAAAGGATTACCGTTTGCATCTTGACGCTCAACCACAATCGCCGTAGGTGAAACTTCACCAGCAGTCAAAGATTGACTTGTACCAGCAGTAAACACCAACTTGGCAGCACCAGCAGCATCCACCGTTATTCCAGTTTGAGAACCCGTAATCAAGCTAGTTACAGTATCAGTAGCAGTAATAGACTGAGTACCAGCAGTCTCCAAAGTAACACTAAAAGAGCCAACACCACCCGTGAGACCAGCATTCGCAGGCAAAACCGCTTTACTATCACTCGAAGTAATCTTAACCATACCAGAATAACCCGTAACCGTATTACCGTACTCATCCTTCGCCGTAACCGTAACAGAGCCCGCGGTACCAGCAGTAGCTGGATTTGGGAAACCAGAAACAACAAAGCTCGCAGCACCAGCAGCATCCACCGTTATTCCAGTTTGAGAACCCGTAATCAAGCTAGTTACAGTATCAGTAGCAGTAATAGACTGAGTACCAGCAGTCTCCAAAGTAACACTAAAAGAGCCAACACCACCCGTGAGACCAGCATTCGCAGGCAAAACCGCTTTACTATCACTCGAAGTAATCGCAACCGTACCAGAATAATCCGTATCTACGCTACCGTTCATGTACTCAGCCTTAACTGTAAAAGTGTGAGCAGCACCAGCCACAGTAGGATTTGGGAAACCAGAAACAACAAAGCTCGCAGCGTCTTGAGCTTTGGTTTGCATACTCGCGAGTGCGCAGATTGATAATGAAATTAGAAACGCGAGTATTAGGACATGTAGTTTCTTCATTTTTTTCATTCTGTTTTTGTTGTTGATTTAATTGTGGGTTAATTGTCGATTAAGATTTTGCTACTCCACATGGGTTCAATCTATCTTACATTTTTATGCCTTTATACCTTTTTGATTGGCGCGGAAAATAACAAATGAAGATAAAAAGACCTGGACAAGGGAGAAGGTTGGTTTGCTGCCATTAACCCATGGGCAATAATTGTTTCCCATAAATCTTGCATAGACTAAGGCTAAAGATTATGGAAGATATTCTATAACAACAGTTACGAAAAATAATACGCCCAGCACTAAAGCCATGTTACGAAGTTTCCTGACATCCGAGATTAACGTTTTGTCTCCAGAGACATAAGGTACGAGTTCAGCCGTAACAGAAAGCAGAATGGCGCTCAAAGCAAAGAGCAGGCTTATGTCTTGTATGTCAAAAAGGGGGAGTAACATGTTTACACTTCTTCCATACGGTACTCTATGAATAGGGTTTTGTTATCGGGGTTTAACGTATCTTTTTGGATTGTTATTGGCTTGTCCGAGACTTTGGCAAATGCACATGCGAAAGCGCTCGCTAAAATGCATCCGACTTGCGAGTGCGTTCGAGGTTGACTATTCCTTGTTTCTTGGCAAAGTGTGTTGAATATGCCGCCAGTTATTTGCAAGGTTATGGTTTTGTCTTGTATTCGAACTTGAGCGTCTTCAGCAAATTTCAGGTTATGGATTAGTTTCGTGATGTTTATCTGCATTTGAGTAAGGTTAATTTTTCTGAAAGACATGCCAAGTTCATGTTCAAAGATAAGAGAAAGAGCAAGTCCTGGAGGGGTGAGGAACATGCCGGTTTTTTTCTCAGTGAACAACTTTTCGTTTGTTTCGCTTGAGGTGGGCAGGGCTGTCTGAGACGTTTTAGGTACAAATATGAGGCTAGATTCGAAGTTTCGAAGGTTTTGGGGTGGCAAGTACACGCCTACTTCAGCCGAATTGAACTCTGTGAGGGCGCGTTCAATGTTGCTTCCGCCTGCGCTTGCAGAAGCCTTCAACAAGGCGAGAAAAGTACGTTTCGTGGGAGTAAAGAAAAGAAGCAGCACACTCCACAAGGCTACGGAAACGCCCACAACAGCTAGAAATGATGAGCTGTTCAGTGCCGAGAGCAAAATAATGACTATGCCTGTCACAAGTACTGCGCCTATCATAAGCACTGTAACTATATCTTGGTGGACACTAGTTTTATCGGTTTGAGGCATTTGTTAGACCTTTGTTGGCGCTTTAATTAATATCTTGTTCTGAAAGATAAATGAATTTTAGGAACTCAAATAATGTAGACAAATAATTCGTTCATGCGAAAGAAATCTTTCGTCCGTCACTTGACTTTTCTGTTGAGTAAGGGGCTCGTTTTTTATGTTGAAGCGTTCTTTTTATCAGAGCAGTTGTCTTGCTTTTTGAAGCCTGCGCTATCTTTGGAAAAGATATCAGACATGGTACAAGATAGGACTGAAGTTTGTCGCAGCTGAGCAATCTAAACGCCTTTCCAAGCGTTAATACAACCAATCCCCTCTATTGCATGTGAAAGCCGTTTCAATATTTGCCATTTAAGCTTTTTATTTTCTTCTTGGTTAGTGATGCTTGATTTAGAGTCCTTTTTAATTATTACTGCAAAGTGATATAAGACGCGCTTTGCTATATTTCACAACAATCCAGAAGACATTCTCGCTTATTCAATTACTAGCAGCGATGAACCTTGAAGACCACATTTAAATTAGCCATTGGTGTCACCATAGTAGCGTTATTTATCATGCCCACTTCTGCAATAAGGGCGCAAAGCGTAAGTTCTCCCAGTTCGTTAAAGCTTCAGAATTGTACTTGGCTACTCCCCAGCGATGATGGCTTACAATTAATGGATGCGAGCCCTTCAGTTTGGC